>Ga0207886_10041_pt1 | contig 434581 bp, 466 predicted proteins | sample LinPmetageLP35_FD_184048 | JGI IMG/M metagenome (GOLD analysis project Ga0207886, IMG submission 184048) | Marine viral communities from the Pacific Ocean - LP-35 (SPAdes) | ecosystem: Environmental > Aquatic > Marine > Oceanic | place: Pacific Ocean | collected 2009-08-31
TTTTAGGCGTAATTAAGTTGCCCTTTTAGCTTTTTCCGCTTTTTTATCTCTTATGGTTTGTTGTTTTCTTGAAGCATTTTTTAGCTGTAATCAAGTTGTATATATAATTAATATCATAACTTTTAACTTTTAATTAAATAAATGAACTTAATCCTTTTGAAAAATTTAGCAAGATGTGTTGTAATTCCGTTGAAATTGCGCTTTCTGCTTTATCTTGGACTTCTTCTCTTTACCTTATAATTAATTAATAAAACCTTTCTCATAACAGGAAAGTTTTTCCTTCTTTTAATTTTCTTATTTATATTTTACCTCATCAGCGCCTTAAAGGTTATGATTAGAATGACCTTATTTTACTTAACTTTTATTTAACTATTATATCTTTAATAAACGATTATATTAATGAAGATGTTATGAAGCAAGTGCTGATTATATAACTTAAGCAAATTTAAAAAGCTATAAAAAAGTTGAATACGCGCTAAAACAAGTAAAATAAAAAAAATAAAAAAGAGCTTGACATTTTCAAAATAGCTGCATATTTAGGATTTTTATTTTTAACGCTTAGGTAACGCTTTTAATAGCGATAACAAAAAAGGTTTCAATAACGAAGATTCTCGCGAAAAAGACTCAAGTTCTCCTTATTATATTTATGCTAGTAGATATTTTAATCGCAAAAAATGCTCTTAAAAGCTACGCATTAATAAGTTCTTTGGTAACGTCGAAGGCTTAGAATAATAGTACGCTTGGTTTGTAGCAATGCTTAGTAAATTAAATATTAATGTTAATTATTACTTTGATAAGAAATTTCGTATCGTTATCTTATATAATTATATAAAGAGAAATGCGTAAAATTACTTGCTGTTATAATTCGAATAAGGAGTAATAAAGTCTTTTATTAATGCCGAGGAAATAATCAGCTATTTAAGCAGCATATATAGCAACGCCTTCAAATAACGTAATGCCGAAATAGCCCTTAATAAATTCCAAATGTTTTTAACAAAATCCTTTATAAAATATTATTTACGCTTTTTTAAGCTTGTTTAAAACGCATGTATTTTTTTATTAAATATCTTACAACTTAATTATATGATTTTCTTTACCTAAGCCTTTGGGATAAAGCAATTTATACGTTTATTCTTAATAAAAGCTTTTAAGATTTCATTTTCGCTATGGACTTTCTTGACAAGCAAGTTCGATGTATTTAAGAGTTACGCCATTAGCTTGCTTTTGCCGTATGTATTATTACTTTCCTAACTTAAGCCCCTACTGATGCGTTCTTAAAAAAAGGTTTATTTGCTTTTTTTTAACTAACGTTGCAGCTTCATTATTTTCATCTTTAGCCCCATTAAAGACCTTACCTTTACTATCTTTTGATTAAAAAATCTTACTTCTTATAATTGCAAAAAGCTAGAACATATCGCTAAAAATTGCTTTAAGCTTTGTAACATTGCGAATTTGAATGCTATGAAAATTGAAGTATTGGAATAGTTTTTAAGTAAGGATCTTTTTTAAGAAATTGAAAAGCAAGAAGGCTTGGCAATTAATTTCGAATTAAAAAATTAAAGACTTTAAGAGAAAACTTCTTTTTAAGATAAATAATCAATTTACAAGAGATTAATATGCGTTAGCTAATAAATAGTAAAAGTTTCATTATTTCTTATACCTTATTTTGTAATAGCATTAGAATTACTTTACCTACGTTATTTGATTTTGAAGCAAGCGAATTCGCCTTCATTAATACCCACTTGACTAAAGACCTTGCTAAGAAATTTAATATAATTTTAACTTTCCTCCTTAACTCTACGCAAATAAAAAGATACAATAAGCAAATTAATAACATTGCTTTTTATATGATCTTATTTGACGTACTTATTAATAAGCATATTTAAAATAAATTCCTTTTATATTATTAGATTTAAGTAATTATAAAATTATCTTAAAATACATTCAGATGTTATATTTTAATATTTAGCTAAATATTAAAGATTGTTACTTTATATAGCCACATAATAAGGACGTCCTACTAATATCCCTTAGATTACTTTATATTATTTGCGATGTTATACGACCTTTTAACCCTCGTAATATTTAAGTTGCCGATTAGGAAAACGTTTTTTATCGGCAAATAGCGATAGATAAACAAGATATCGTAATCTTTATTTGAAAGGCTATTATGGTAAAAACAAAAATTGCTATTGCGCTATTAAAAAAGCCGCAAACTTTAAATTTGCTGCATATTAAAGAATAACAGTTATCCTCCTTTATTAAAACTTACCAAATTATAAAAATATAGTATGCACCTCGCTTAGCCTCGCTTGGCTTTCATAACCTCGCTTATGGCATAAACAAAGGCTCGCTTAATTTAAAGATATTACAGGCTCAGGGACCCCCTATAAAATCTGTAACTACAGGCTTAGGAACCCCTTACAAAGCCTGTAACTTCGGTAGTTTAGAAGGCTCACAAACCCCTTTACAAGGGTTATTTATAAAGCTCGCAAAGCCTCCTTAAAATAAGAATTATTTACAGCTTGCAATGCGATGCGATGCGAGGCCTTGGTATTAGGCCTAAATAGGCAACTAAAGCGACGAGAGCTAGCCGAGCCTTGGCAATTAGAGTAGTTATAAGGACCTAGAAATCCACCCTCAATAGAATCATCATTCACACCGATCATTACTTCTTTACAAACCTTTGGATTATTATGTTATTATAAAAATAATTATAATTATACTATTAAGCTAGAGCTTAAAGCTAAAAAGTAATTTTAATTGGATTCAATTATCCTTTATATAAGGTATTAGATCTAATAAGTAGAAAAACATTTTGGGTAAGAGATATCAAAATATTATATATTTAATTTATAAATGACTTTAAGATTAATATATTTGAATATTATAAAGAGTTAAATATAGAAGATCTTGTAAATAATAATAATAATAATTAAAGCAGCTCATAGAGCTGAGCTTGGCTACTCTAAGAGAGAGTTTTTCAGACGATTTAGCTTTAATTATTAATGTAAATAATGAGATAAATATGTATCAACAAGTTATTAATAGTATTGATACAGGTAATTGGTTAAACTTTACGAAATTAGAAATAGATGAATTAGAATTACAAAATATATGGAATTTAGTAGAATTACCATTTAATAGGATTTATTTAAGAGGCAAGTGGGTTTACAAAATAAAACCCGATATAAATAATAATATCACAAAATATAAGTCTAGATGGGTAGTAAAAGGCTTTGATTATTTAGAGACTTTTTCAGCTACTTGTAGACCTGAATCATATAGATTAATATTTATATTAGTTATGTTTTATAAGTGGAAACTATTACAATATGATGTTAAAAACGCTTTTCTATATGCTAAAATAGATGTGGATATATATGTAGAATAACTTATAGGCTTAGAAAGATATTATAATAAAAGTAAGGAAAATTTTGACTTAATTAAAATTTTATTTAATTTTGAATTTGTCGGTGTAGTACCGGTATATAGTATCACAAAGTATTGATATATCAAGTTCTTAATAATAAGTTGTAAAGTCTGTTTACTTTTAAAAAAGTAAAAGGGAAAAAGGTAAATATACTTTTTTAAGACGCTACTGAAATTGCCCCGGAAGTAGACCGACACCCTATTCCGTGCCGAAACACCTCTGGTAAGGGCCTGCGGACCGACACTTTCGATATCAAAACAATTCTTATAAAACTTCGAAAATTCCATTTTAACAACTCAACACAACTTAGCCCCCCGGCGTAACTCTCTACTTAACTTAAAACGTTTAAAAATAATCTTAATAACTATAATCACCTTAATAAAAATAAAGAGATAGATAAACACTTAAAGACGAGCTTTTTTTTAAAAAAAAAAAGAGAGTAATATAATAAATTACTAGTTTTAAAGCTCTTAAACCACTTCCCGAATGGGAAGTATTAAGTTTTTAAACGCGATTACTTTAAAACCTCTTATATCTAACCCTTATTTCTCTTTCACCTTCTTTCCTTTATAATTATAAATTTTAAGAAAATCTAGTTTACTTTATTTATCTCTCTCTTAATATATAAAACCTTTATTATGACGCGATAAGGGTCTTTATAAGGCTAGTGTCACAATTTCATTTAATACATTATATCAATAGTGGCAGTCGGTAACCAATCATAGTGCCAGATAATAAGACCGACGGCAGGGGAATCGTGGCGAGACCTTGACTTCCGACCAGAGTCAGGCTTGGAATCATTGTCAAAAGTAGTCTTGTTTGCTTTCAGACAGGAGTAGGGAGATGTTGGTCTGGTTCCAGATCCAAACCCCGAATCCGTACGTCTGGAATGCTGAGGCTAAGTGAAATCATGTGTGGCAAAAGGAAGAAGGGCTTTCATCTCACCATCCCGACTAAGATTATAAGAGCTAAGGCTGAGTTCACAGTTACTCCACTAGACCAAAAGTTCACAATATTCAGCGCAAGCTGAATCTTCCTAGCTCGTATTATGTATTACCGACTATTGACACGTGCCCTTAAAAGCCCGTAGTCCAAAAATAACGCGACCCCATGAAAACATTATCTATCGGCGCATACCCTTGACCTTGTATTATATATTCGCTTGCCTTCGCCTGGGTGCCATCGAGCTGGACGGTCCACGTATAGGTGTACCCACTTTGAACTAGTTGTGTTGTACCTAAAAAGGCCCATGACCATTCTGCATTTTTTGGCTTGCCTTCCATTTTCCAAGAGCCGGTGTACTCGTACAGTGCAGAGTAAAAGTCATTACCTTCGACGAGATAGTTCACGATCTGGACATATGCGGTACCCATGACGTCCACGCCTGGTATGTCAATCGGCCACCCGTGGGCAGGACCTCCCCCAGAGAGAGTATCGGGCTGTTGAATGCCGATGAACAAGCGTACGAATGCGTATGGGACCAGAACGTCGGCAGTGTAAGTAACGGTGTTGCCATTCTTCGTGAAGCCCGTGTTAACGATTGAACCGTTGGCTGGTAAACTGTTCGTGCTTCCCGAGATCAATCGCGGAATACTTTGACTTCCCGAAGCTAAAACCGTCCGGACTTCGAACGCAAGGTTGAGGGATCCAGGATCAAGCATACCAACTGTAGCACGGGTCATCGAGGCTGGTAATTCTAGAACTTCTACTCCGTTTCGATATACAGCATATCCCAAAGCGCCATTCACAGCGGACCAGGCAATTGTGACTGATGTGTAATCTGAGGAAATGACGCGTGCATCGTTTGGAACACCGGCAACTTGAGAGCCGCTTTCTTCCGCTGGCTCATTAATAGGAGGCTTGCCACCGGCCATAGCACCGATAGCGGCTTGCATGTAGGCGTCGTTTGGCAATGTATCGTATGGGTTTGGATTGTCATCATCGGTGAGTTCAAGCAGTCCTGCACCACGGCTAAGGGCAAGTGCAGCAGCATTTGCCACTTGGTCTTGTGGGACTCTGTACACGATATGCCAGATTTTTCGTGGGTCTTTCGGCGTCCAATCGTTGGGAACGAAGGAGCTTTGATAATTTTCATAGCTGCTCTCGAAAGTCAACAAAGTGTCCATGGTGTTTTCGAAACATTGAGCCATTGGTGAACCAGGATTGAGTACCGTGAATGCGCCGGGGTGTTTCCTCTTGGTATAGTCGTTAATGTAGGCGTATAAATCTGCGTAAACGTTGTTTTCGCCACATTCTGGCCAGCCTTCGTCAAAGAATATACCGCCAAGACTACTGTAAAGCTCAAACCATTTATCGACATCTTGCTCAATTTGAGAAGCCCAGTCCGCGAGATTATGAGAGCCCAGTCGAGTGGTGAATTGTTGTTGACTTACGCCAAGGTAGCCAGTCCGCACATAACCAAGAATTGTCTTGCCTTGAGCTGTTGCTTGGTCAATCACAGCCTTCCAGCTTTCATCAACAATGTAATCTGGACCGTTCAAGACGTTCGCAACTAATACACTGACTTTCTGTGAGTCGTATGCGAGGAGCCGTTGCCATGTAACCGGGTCCCCAAGTGGGTTGATATACGAGGCTATAGCAATCTGCTGCCCCTGGTCGCTCAATGGTACATCAGTCGGCTCAGCGGAGCTCACGTAAGTCGGCAAGAAGGTTGTAGCAGTTGTAGTGCGGACCGGAGTAGCATCACAGCTTGTGATTGTAGCGCATGCAGTGACACAATCATACATGGGTGCCCACGTATAGACACCACAATCTGCAGTGCACTGAGTAGCGGTTTGAGCCTCACACTCAGTGGCTGAAGCGCCGCCTTGCAGAGCTGCCGCGGCAATGATGTTGAGCGAAGAGATAGTGCCGCCCTGAGAAAGGAACATCCACGCGAGAGCAAAGGCGCCCACCGCCAGTGCATGCATCGTGTGAGCCCCGATTTGTGCATTCAGCAGAGTCCCATTGGCAAGCGCCCAAGCAATCACTTTGTTCCGAGCTGCTACTAATGCTGCTTCAGTAAACGGCAGCTGAGCCTGGTCGATTTCGAGGTACCCGGCATAATCCTCCCGGTCAATCCCATCTACTAACAGGTTCTGTGCTGCGCACACCACGTCGGCCATGCTCAGCCCACGTACAAGCATTGCAGCGAGGGCCTCCGTCTCCCAATCTACCCGGCAAGTGTAGTCAGCGCCAGACAGCACCTGTTGGATATGAAGGGCATCGGCTGTGTTCAGCTGAACTCCCACGTCACCCCTCAAGGCTTTGTCAGTGACAGCTGTATAAGTCGTAAGCACCGGCTTTGGGCTAAAACAGAAATTTGGTGGTCAGCTGATGTTTGAAAGGTCAACCGTCGAGATGAAGAAATGGGAGGCAGAAAAACCGCGAAAAGGGATAAACGAAAGCTGGGGTGGTATATATGTAATGCAATTCGAAAATAAGTTAGGCGGAAAAGGAAATCGATCCAATAAATCCGTGAAGATTGACATGTGCAATATCGGATCGCACTGCTGAAGCAAGAGAAAAAGAAAAAAGGTTACAAATGCATCGCATTGGCATAAATGCCGACCCTTTTGTCAGAAAAGAGGTAACTAACCCGGTTGGAGTGGCCCGCTCTGGTGGAGCTGTGATAGTCGTCTGGGAGGCAGTGTTGACGATAATAATGGCGGTAGCTTCCTCCATGCTTAACTCTTCCCACAGTTGCGCAGGAGGAATCACCAAAGGCTGTAGCACTTCCCTATTCCTGCCGTAGAAGAAAAGTGGATATAACAACGCGGCAATCCCAGCCAGGGCTCCCGATACTATCAGATCGAGCCCCCGATGCTCGACATGACGTTGTTCCAGGCTACGAGCTTGAAGAATGACATCGTGCGCCTCAAGAACATCAATGACGGCGCCATAGCATTGTGTGTTGACTCCGAGTGCGCAGTTGCGATTCATCGTGGTAGCCAAACTAGACTTCAAGTCCGGAGACAAGAACATCAAGAATCCATTATCAGCTGGATTGCCTATGGCAGTAACCTTCATCTCAGATCCTGTAAGAGTGGGAGTTGAAACCTAAATTGACATCGTCAGCTTTCAACTTTTGACACTTTGTAATTAATGGAGGGCTTTGGAAAATCACCCACCCCGGTAGTTGAATATTGGCCAAGATCACCCACTTCAAAGGATTGGGTATGGTCATCGCAATTGACGTATTGAGCAAGAAAGCATAATAGGAAAAGAGATGCCAAAAAGCGAGCTCGATGCGACATAGTGCCGAGGGATATGTGAATGTGTTCTCGTTGACGAGATGAGAAGAACTCTTGAAACTCTGCACGATCATCGATAGATGCAATAAAAGTGACAAATACAAGTGCAATAGAGCTATTAAGTATCGATTTCAAAGTGAAAACCTAAAAGGACCTTTGGTCAATTGGCAAATGAAACGTTCGGCTCAAAAGGGCGTCCTGGATTTCAATGCTCCGCTTGTCAGTCTCTATACCCAGGCACTTTCATTTTTAATCGTGACATCTTCGATTCTACCCAGGTATAGATGTTTCTTCGAGGCCGATTATTTCTAATGCCACGACCCCTAAATTTCATTTGGCATAAATCGGCAACCAAGGAAAGTTCAGCCTTTCTTCGACAGCATAACTCATATCTTCTGCCCCCACTCTCTTCCCCCACCTCACTCAGCGCTTGCTGACCAAAAACGTGAAAATAAAGTGCTTTAGAGGAGGTTTTGTCTGGAAAAGGAAGCTGCGCACCCATGCCAATGCAGGAACAAAAATTGCCCATTGATTAGCCCCTCCACCCCAACCCCGCCCAGGGACATCACCCGAGCAATCTAGAGAGTTTCTCAGAGTCCACTTGCCCTAAACAACCAGTCCATGTGACCAACTGAAGCTGCCTGAGCGAGCTGGATCCAATTTCAATTGCTTGGTAATATTCTGCCGTATTCGAAAGGATTTTCTTGAACCGCGTTATCTGTGGTTTCGGATTGAAAGATGATAAAACGGCTGTCGGATCTAGGGAACATGTCAAGATGTGGGGGACGTTTACAAAATTTGGGTTCGAAGAAATACGCTTCTGAGTGGCCAACATATACTGATGCCGGTCTATAGCGACATAACGTAATAGACGGTTCACCTTCTGTGGCTCGGAGCTTGTAAGGTAGACAAACACATGTAATCAATATAAGGTTCGCCTTTATCGCCTCACTGGCATTGTTCGCTCTCTAAAACGTGCGGCTGCGGCGGGCCAAGTGAAAAAACAAGCATTACACAACCAAGCTCCTTATACAAGCAATCTTGTAGGACTTAGCTTTGGCTTGGCTTATTGCTGTCATGGTCGAGAGAGGCGCGCAATATCCACACGCTCCACATAGAAAGGGCCCGAGCGATACAGTATCCACTTACTTACAGTATTATCGCTTGTAAGCACCAAACCCGGCTACAGTGCCGCGCGCCAAGGCAAGATACATGTGTGCATTGATTAATCTGCCCAATCTTACATTCTTATTGTCAACTAGTCGACTGTCTTCAAAAAAGGAAGAAGAAAACTCATACAGTTGTTCGGCCTATTCAACCCGAAATTTTTTCATCTCAACTCGGCCTCTCAATTCACCATACCTTGTCTCTCTGTGCTGCCTGCAGAAGAACCACCTCTGCGCTGCATTGGACCCATTCCACTACCTGCACCCTCACCATGGCACCACCGATCCCGAGAGAAGAATATGGCGAGACTTTCCTGGATGCATGCGAGTCCGGAGACCTACCACGAATCCATGATGCTATTGCCAGTGGCCAGCTCAGCCAATACTACCTCAACGAGGGACTTGTCCTGTCAGTAGCTAGGGGCATCATGCCAGGCTACGTAGAAGTAGTAGCCGCGCTACTCGCCGCTGGCGCTCGTATTACGCCTTGGGTCAGGACCGCCGTACATGGCGAAGACTTTGAGCAAGACCCTGCTGTGATTCGTCTTTTATTAGACAACGGCTTAGATCCGAATGCGACGCAAATTGCCGACTTCGAGCCTCCTGATAGCACGACCCAAACTGGTGGTGAGCCGCTTATCAGGTACGTGGTGTGAGGATATTTCCGCCCTCAGGGATATTGATTTGGAAGTGTTCAAGGTCTCAAGCTGACAATTATCGAAAAGGTTTATCAAAGACCCTGCGTGTGCTCGAGAGTTCCTATCCCGGGGAACTGATTCAAACGCTGTTGGTCCGAGTGGCAAACCTCCTATTGTGGGTAGTTCCGGCCCCTGTAAGAAACATTCACTAATTTCTTTATCAGTTATCCGCATTGGAAGGCGCCAATGTACCAATGGCCGAGGTGCTTGTTGAGTACGGAGCCAAGCTAGAGCCTGATTACTTATTCATCACTATGTCTCTTCGATGGCGTGGGCAATACACCGGGATTCGAGAGCTCATGACTAAATTTCTACTAGATAAGGGTGTTAATCCAAACCAAGCTATTTCCGAAGTATGGGGCACACCCTTACACCTTGCGGTTTTCCAAGGCAACGTGGATATTATCAAAATGCTACTAGATGCGGGGGCAGATCGTACAGCAATATCAACTGGTCGAAAATTCACGGACCTCACCCCAGAACAGCTTGTTCTGGCTATCAATAGTGAGGGAGATCTCTCGGACAAGTGGCTCTCGATCATGGACCTTCTACAATCTTGATATTCTTGAGTTTTCTCCAAGGGTCTGCATGTAAATCGTGGGGAGCGGAGTGTTAGCTAAGTAGAGAAGGTGGAATAACACCAGTAGCTTGAGTTCATTTCAATATCCCCCTCCCCTTTTCCCCATCTATATGTGAAGCACAGCGCAGTGATTGTTATAATGCAGCTCCCTTGACGTGTCCCTCAACATACTTCATGTTGCGATTCTATCAATAAGCAACGACAGGCACCTACGCTACGTTCTCTGTTCCCCTGAGGTCATTGTATTTAATCGATCATGAAGCAATTATCGTTCCTTCTTTGGCTCGCCTGCACAGAATTTTCCAGCGCCCTTGTCGCTAGTAAGAAAATCCCCGCATACTCAAAGACACAGCTCGTCGTATTGTATATTCATTCTGACAAAAATAATACAGACCCTAAAGGTATCCAGCTTCTCCAGCCGACTCCCGGAAACATTTTCAAGCGGGACGACAATGGAGGATGCGGACCTGTCTACAGTGGTCTCGTGGCCCGAGAAGTGCGCACGGAAACTCTCATTCTTATCCGGCGCAATGCATCTGCTCTTGACAGGCGAATGGAGCTTCCGGATCCCTTAGGAAGACGACCAATGCCAGACTTCTTCCACCAGGAAATGCCCAAGTGGAAACCAGTTGTTACCATAGAGTCGGCTACAAAGCCGAAAGACTTGAGCGCTTCTACTATCCAGGATCTCACCAATCTGGGGACTAGGAAAGACAAGGCTGGCAACGACGTGCCAGTAACGGAGTTTAGTACAGGCATGGCGCATTTGAAAGGCTGCACATCATTGTATATCATCAGTCATAAGGGGGTGTTTGCTGCACATTATTGGGAAAACGTGTCATTCGATCCCGATGACATTTGGTTAACAGGTGGTGCTACGGAATGGACTCCCGAGGCCAAGGCTACGATGTTCAAGTCTACGGTGCTCGATCCACTGAAGAATGGGAGCAAATATCATCCCAAGCTGAGCGCAAAAATACTAGACGACGAATACATCAGGGCGTACATCGTTAGACCTTATCAAACGTGGAAAGAGGAGGATGGTGACGTGGGGTACGTAGACCAGTGGAACCAGATGAAGAATATGGTTGGCTCGATTATACCAAGGCTGGCAGATGAGTCGAAGTGGGACTATATCAGGTACCAGCCAGTCAAGAATGAAGATGACCTGGACAGCAGGTACAAGGCGTCTGGAAAGAATATTTTCAAGTATGATTCTCAGCATCCGGTGGCAGGGACCGGCACCACGCAGCACAAGGCGGCGCTGTGGGTTGAAGATGAGATAAAACCATACTATGACCAGACTTGGTAGAGCCGGAGGCACATGTATTCTGATCAATCGGAAGAAAGTCGGGTTCCTTGGCCGGTGGACGTTGCGATGTATAGTCGGGTGCAATCTGCAGGGGGCGAGACAGGAACTTATGAAATGTCTTCTGTAGCTTTTAGCCAAATTTTTAGAGAGCGGAAACATTACTAATGAACTTCTTTAATCTCTGTATCTGTCCTAATTCCTTCTCAAACGCAAAATTCTTGATACATGAATACAAATTCCTGACACTTTGGGAAGCTCGCTTAATACTAAAAAGTCAACGCTGGGACTAGTCGCTCAGAAGGCATCGGGAGAAATGAAGTTAAGAGGCCAACATAATTGGTTCTCTAGGTTCTTCGCAACAATAAATAGCAACTAAGACCTGTTTCATGCACATATTATAAGAGAATTATCGGGACGAATCCACCTCCACGAAGCCTGGCGCATCTGGAGCCACCTTTGCACGCCGTTCTGATACAGGCGTACATGAGCGATTTTCCTAAACCCAATGTTACCAACATATGGTCTTCGCTGCTAAAGTTCTTTATATGATACAGCACGGCATGTGCCCAGTGTTCTAAGGAGCACCAAAAGCTAGTAACGAGGCTCGTTCTAAATAGGGGTTCACGTAAACGCATGATCTGGATTAAAACCACTGCGAACTGTCACTATCACGATGCCAATTTTAAAAGAAGCAGGAGGCGGGGGCTACCTGGATGTGCACGAATGGAGATCTTCGGCAAGCTACGGAAGGCCTCTTAGCTTAATCTGAGATATATTTGGCATTTAAATGGGTTATGGTTAGTACATTGTTACGATTTGATTCTTAAAAAAAGCTTAAGATAAATCAACCAACCCACATGGGTAGAAAGACAGAGATTATTTGACCACTGTAGACCTTACTGATATTATAATACCCTTAATTTAATCTTATTTTTTTTTTAGCTTTTGGCACGATTTGCGTAATAACAAGTATTATTAGACTTACATCTCTACATCTACGTCACCAAAGAGGTAGTTATACATAATTACAAAAGTCGTCGGCGCTTTCGTAAGAATAAACTAAAGAGCAAAGATATACGCTAGGTCTCCTTATTGTGATATATAATGCTATAAAGTAGGGAGTACGATGGCTGGAGAATGGAGACAAGCGGCTACTACTTATCCCTTAGTCTTATCGAGCGGCGTGAGCGAGGCAGATTCGGTGCTGTGGGGGGCTATATTCGACACCTCACTGGCTACTATCCGCGAAATCAACGCTGAGCCGATAGGGAATCCGTCATAATCTTCTACGAATTTTCTGCTTCTTCGTGACTGGTGTACTGCCCACCAGGGAGACCACTTGATACCGTTCTCTCTTCACCTTCAATCGAACTCTCGACGACTCCTTTGACGTGGCTGCGATTCTCTTATTCACAAAGACTCTCCAATTTGCTTCTCCTCGCTGCCCACCACATCTGTACCGCCACTTTACAACTCGATTCCACATTTATTCCTCTTTCGCCTATCGTGTCCGCGTTCTTGCTTTCGAATGCTTCGAACCTTGAATACTTCACAATTCCAATGTTTTCTCCCTACCCTCGACATTAACTACGATATCCTTCCTTGCGAAGCACCCTCGAAGTCCACTTTCCCTTCGCTGCTATTTATATCTTTATAACCTTTTTACATTTAATTCTTTATACGACTTGTTACATAATTATTAACAAATAAATTTGAATATCGTATCGTTAAGCTATGTTGACGCTAAAGCATTTACTCGATCGACCCTAATCTTTTCTTAAAATCTTGTTTCTCCTTGATACCTTCTCGCTTTTTCTTATCTTATCTTAGCGGCAAAACCTTTGCTACCTTTAAAGCTTTTTAGGCTTATAAAAGACTAAAGCATTTACTATTTAAGTGCTAGTAAAGTAGATTTTCAATATCCTTGGAAATGCTTTTAAAAAACGTACTTATATCACATAAATATTAAAAGAAAGAGAAAAGTAGATATTAAGCAAGAAAGATTATAATTAGATAGAGTCTAATTTGAATAATATATCGTTTTTATAGCTATTAGACGCTAATAATATTAAAGCTAATTTTTATTACGCTAAATTGAAATAAATAAAGTAAGCTTCTTAGATTTATCATGCTTAGTTGATTGATTATGCTAATTAAAATAGGTATTGCAAATATTGTTATTTGGGGAATTAGCGTATTATTATTTGCAAAAAGAATTGTGGTAAAAGAAAGATAATTTTTTTACTAGATTTATAAGATCTTCTTAGCGAGGAAATAGACGTTAGGAAGTAAAAAATCACTTTATATATATAACGGCTCAACGGAAGTTTATTAATAGTTATAATACAAAGTAAAAAAGACACCAAAAAAAGAAGTTTGTAAGGAACCTTGAGCTTAAGTAGGAAGGGAGCGGCCGCTAGCTTTGTTTATATATTGCATGTTGATTTTATCCTTGTAACTTAAGGTCAAGTGGGACAATATCATGTAATTAAGTGATTAGGTTGTCACATTATTTTCCTTTTTAAGGAAGGCTTATTTTTAAGCTAAAAAAGCATTGCTAGTCTTTTGTTATTATAATTATATTATTTTCCAAGTTATAATAAGCGTTATCCTCTTTTAACTTTTATGTTACGATTTATTAATTAAGGAGCTTTAAGGATTTTAGCAGCGCTAGGTTAGCTAAATAAAAGTTGCATAATTTATAAAAGCAAGTGCAAAAGTTTGTTACTAGGTAATATTTTAAGTTCGGGTTAAGTCTTTTCTAATGTGCTTGATAGCGTAGTATTCTATTTCGCTTTAGATGTACATTTAAGATATCTTACACTTTTTATTTTTATCTTATATTTACAGCAATAAAATCTTCTTGCTTTAGTTATGTAGTAAGTTATTATTATATTATTGTAACTTATTTATAATAAAATTTAGGTAAATTTAAATTAAGTTAAAAAGTTTTAGATAATATAAATGCCTTTTTTAGCTTAATATTTAATATAAATTAGCTTACTAATTATTTAACTTCTTTTTAAGGCGGCGGGTTTTTTAATTTTCTATTATGACTTATATTTGATTTCTGATAAATCAGTTAACTTTTTGGCGAGATTTATTTACATCTTGTTATTTTTTGTTTTGCTAGTTTTATAAGAATTGTTACGTTTTTTATAAGAATATAATATGCACCTCGCTTAGCTTTCATAACCTCGCTTATGGCATAAACAAAGGCTCGCTTAATTTAAAGATATTACAGGCTCAGGGACCCCCTATAAAATCTGTAACTACAGGCTTAGGAACCCCTTACAAAGCCTGTAACTTCGGTAGTTTAGAAGGCTCACAAACCCCTTTACAAGGGTTATTTATAAAGCTCGCAAAGCCTCCTTAAAATAAGAGTTATTTACAGCTTGCGATGCGATGCGATGCGAGGCTTTGGTACTAGGCCTAAATAGGTAACTAAAGCGACGAGAGCTAGCCGAGCCTTGGCAATTAGAGTAGTTATAAGGACCTAGAAAGCCCCCTTCAATAGAATCATCATTCACACCGATTATTACTTCTTTACAAACATAAACTCTACGAGGATTTTTCGCGCAACAAGAATAAGAAAGCATTTTAAAATTGCAACGGAAAACATAAAAAAGGAGGTTCTATTGATCTTCCTTAAAACATTTATAATAACTAGGTAGCATGATAAATAATGTAGTAGGGCACGTGGTAATCAGGTGATTTGGACTTGGGTATATATATGGCTTCAGGACACGTGTAACTAGCTTTACCAGGCAGAGTACTACGGTTCGCAGACGTAGTATGTCTCCAGGGGACAATATCAATCGATTCCACCCGTTTACAATATATATATATATATTATAAAATATTATTTAAATGTACTTTAAGTATACATATATATTTATTTTTTAAGAATATTTACTTTTAAGTTTGTATATTATAATTAAAATAAAATACTAAATCATTCTTTAATAATTAATTTAAAATATTATAAACATGTAGATTATAAATAATATGATATACGTATAGTATACTAAAAAGGAACTATACAATTTTAACAAGAAATATCAATTATATTCTATTCCAAATATTGTATTCTAGAGAGTTTGCTAAATCTCAATTATATATTATGTTAGTAAAAGCTAATTTTATAAATTAGTAAAGTGTTTCTCTTAACATTAAAATCACAAAATATTATAATTAAACCACTTTGATACTTATTTATATATTATTACATTTCTTGAGTTTAAATTTGAACTAGTAATACCAAATATTAGTAAGTAAAATATATAACATATAATATCTATAAACAAAACGCCTTTAAAGTTATATATATATATATATATATATATATATTCAATTCTTAGATATAAATATAAAAAGCGATTTCTATATTAACTTTAATAAAGATTATTCTTCAAAATATTAGGATTATTATATCTAACTATTAATTATTACATTAACTAAATTGATATTTATATTTATCAATTATTATCATAACTTCATATTATAGTTTAAGATACTAGAAACGTTAAAATCTAACAAAAAGAATAAATGTTAGAATAATTAACAATCTATTACTAACTAAAACATTTCTATACATAAATATATACTAATAAATTTTTTTAGATAAGATATTGATATTAAGTTTAAATCTATTTAAATATTTGAGTACATAAAAGTATAATAAGTATAGTTTAATTGAACTAACTATTTTAAGTCTTTGAATGCTTAAGATCTTCTTATATTCATATTATATAATGTAACTTTAAATCTTTATAAAAAATACATATTTACACATTATAAGATGATAAAGAATAATTATATTTCAAAGAATTAGAATAAAAAGTTATAATTTTGATATAAGATTTTATTTTATGGTATTTGAAATACAATCTTAGTTTATATTCCTCTTTTTTAATTAATACAATTTAAATATAATATAATCAATCAAAAACTTTTATTATTAATCTAAATTTTGATAGTATAACACCCTGAAGTAATCGACTACTTATTAGCATAATTGTAAAGAGTGGTCCCTTCCAGGCAGAACACCCTCAGCCTTTGAATTGAGCGACAGGACGTTCTGGGCCTCATCTAAAGATGTCGATCTACCCATAGGCGTAAGCGCAATACCAACAGCTCGGGCCAAAATTGGCTTTCCTCCAACTAATCTCAATTCGGGCCTCAGCAAGACCTTGACGCCCGGCTTTGGTAACGCCCGGCTTTGGCGAACAAGGTAAGGCACCAACGCATGGCCCTCCTCGTGCCCAACCTGGTATTTGGATTTGGATAGCATGTCCAATTCAAAAGTCTCTGTCTTGCTCGACCTTGAAAACTAGTAAGCCCTCGAATAGCCGTGTTAACAACGATAGTCATTCTCAACACTAGCCTCGCGAGCGTGAACAACACACCCAACAATCCAGACTTCCATCACACGGGCAATGAATAATCATCATATTATTGCCCCGGATGCCGCAGCTCATACACAGGCGGCCTTACCAACTGAAGTCGACGCAATACTTGCCACAAGTCAGGAGTACAGAATATATTTACTGTCGGAATTGTTTCGGGGATGGCTGGAACGACAAAGAGGCTAGTTGCAATACCTGCAAAGCCAAATACAGAGCAATGGTCAGAATGGGGGATGCAAGCACAGCCATCGAAGGTGGGCGTAGACCTCGCAATATCCAGAAGATTGAGCTAGAAGAGAGACGAGGGCAGATGGATCAGTGCGGAAGAAGATGACAGTTCATTTCAGAGAGCAGAAGGCGCCCAAAGACCTTTTCCACCAGATTGTGGAACTGTGGTTCTGAAAGTGGGTGAGGGAAGCGGCAATGGAGAAACATCTGCTCTTGATGCGAGGCATAATATGCTATATTGTAGACCTCGCCTTGGAAGTTATACTGCAAAAAGCCACGAAAGGTGTGCCTCTTCTCTGCTGCGCATGTATTAACATCGTACATATCAAAGTAAGCATTACTGTGTGTGGCATCAGTAAATGAGTGATTTCTACGTCACTGCCCATAATACCGATGAAGACCCCAAATATGCACAAGTACCTAGCTCCTAGTTAGGCTTCGGCCAAGAGCCTCTCGCCAATGTGTTCTATAGTGACAAGAACAACCCAGGTTTTGGTGGGAGCTCGTTTACGAAGAGTTTATATATGACCTTTTATTTGGGCATTTGAGATTTCTGTTCCACACGAATGATCGGATGATCCTGACAAGAGAAACGACCCCAAAATAGAGTTCGAGGAGTATCTCAGGTGGTGGAAGAATATTTTAGTTATGTTTTGGCTGATGACATATTCTTCTCTTTCGGCCTAGCCCTGCCACCCCGCGGATGGTAGATTCCAGTAAAGGGTGTCCGTGCCGGGGTCTAACCCAGTAGCTCAAACCCACATTCTCGGTTGAAGTGATGCTATTCCATGTACGACAAACAATGGAACCCTTCCATCCATTTCTTTTCATTTTAATTCTCATCTGAAGACCGAAAGCCACCACGGAATTGGTCAATATAATCTACTACCTACGGGCTTCCTCTACCACGTAGATTAGACGACAATACGCAGACTTGGAGGTCAATTGGATATTCGGTCTCCCAGCATCCCGTCGGAGGAATGAAGCGCTCGGTTGTTCCATCGCTTTCATCAAGCCCAACTCTGGGCGCTTTGGATGAGGGCGAGGAGAATGATGTAGGTGGCCGCTCTAGCCATATTGACTTTGACAATTTCGTTAATAAGGAGAAGGGGCCAGGTAATCAGCGCAGAAAAATCCAGAACCGGAAGAATCAAAGAGCTCACAGTGAGTCTCAGCACTTCGCCTGAATATGCTACCAGCTCATAGTATAATCAGGACTGCGGATCAAGGAGCAAGACCCAAAGTCGGCTTCTGCTCAGACATCGCGCCCATTTCAAGTCAGGCGCTAGCGCGTCGATGAATTCGATGACTTCCCCTCCCAGACCGCCCTGCCAGTATCGAAAGATACAAGCGTTACAGACAGTGCTCATCAATCACCCCACACTCGCTTAAGTCGAGCGAGTACGTCAAGTCATCTACCTGACCCCGCCAGCGCCTTCTGGGTGCAATCTCCAACGGTCGGTCCATATCCATATCCATGTGGAGGCCAGACGTCCTTGACCTTAACCCCACCATCACTCGTCTTCCCCCTCTCGACCGTTCACCTCCTTCATCTTGTTCAGTACAATGTTTTCCGTGCATTCGTCTCTAACAAGCGCACTCTCAACACCCTTCTCACCGGTTGGACCGACCACCCCCCATCTTCACTTACCTGTCCAATTGGCGGTCCGTACCGGGACGATACAATGGTCTACCCGTTGAATCCCAACATTCCAGTCTCCCTCGTCCCGACGCATCTCCAGCAAACTCGTTCGCACTCCCTCTGGATCAACCTGTTTCCTTTCCCCTGCCTGCGTGACAATCTTATAATGCGCGAAGGAAGTTTTGACCACTGGGAGCTGCTACAAGACCTTATCGGTGAGCTCATGGGTGCCACACCGTTTGAACAGCGGCAAGGTACGCCCAGCGCTATCATCGTCTCCGATCCCAAAGCAGCATCGGGCCGAAGCTTTCCCTTGATTCAAAGAGGTGACGAGGATGAGGTAACTGCGGGTCGCAAGGGACTGATTGTATGGGGTGAACCATACGATATGCGGAGCTGGGAAGCTACTCCTGGCTTTTTTGCAAAGTGGTCGTGGGCGGTGGCTGGATGTGATGACTTACTAGAATCGAGCAACCGCTGGAGACTGATGAGAGGAGAGCAACCCATACAGCTGCCTGAAACAAAAAAGTAGCCGCTATGCTTGAGATACAATAATTGGGGAGATACCGAAGCTAATCTCCAAGCGTCTCGGGTTCTACCTTGAGTCTAGAAGACAAATGAGCGACGGTAACCACAAACCGTACACAACAAGTCGTGGTTAAGGATGCTGTATCGCACATCATGACCGCTGCTCCCTCCTCTCGCATACCATGCAGTACATATAGGGACGACAGCGTTCCCTTTACGTCGAGAAGCTAGCTATTTGCGGCTTATTTCAATTCCAATTAGAGTCTCGATTGTGGGTAAGTTGTGATGTATTCACGGATTGATCGTATCTCTAACTGTATCTACAGGGAAGCTGCCCCACTAAGCTGCCTCAACTACAATGCCCACCTCTACTCTAGAACTCCTACAAGCTTAAGCGAGTCACTCCACAACCTTTCCGCCTTATTCATGTCATATGCCCATGGAGCGTACCCGAGCGCTGTAAACTTATCCTCGCCTTCCACATACGTTCCTGCCTCGGCACAATTGACGAGGTACTTGCCACCTGCATGTGCCCAATCCTTGCCAACAGCAGCCCAGACCGACGTTACGGCACCCTGCTCGACACTCTTCATGGTGGGGTACAGGTGCTCCATGCCCTTGAAGGCATCTGGAGGCATGTGCTGTGTCAGGCCAGTCGACACCAACCCTGGGTGCACGCTGGTCGCGTGCAGGTGGCGTGAGCCAAATCTTCGCTCGATCTCGTTGGCCATGTATATGTTGGCAGTCTTGGATTGACCGTAGGCTACTGCCGGGTTGTAAATTCCTTGCTGGAAGTGGTAGTCATCCGCGTTGATGCCGCTGACGTTATGGGCGGAGGAGGAGAGACAGACGACACGAGATGGAAGCATGGGCGTGGCGGCAGCGAGAAGAGCAGGTTCTAGGAGCTTAAAAATAGAAAGTGCGAGAGGTGGTTCGTACCGAACTGGAGTTCGTAGCCGTCGGTGGTGAGCTGCAGTTCGGGAATATTCATGATACCGGCATTGTTTACAAGCAGATGGATCTTAGACGTCTTAGCGAGAATTGTGTTGGCGGCGACGCGCACTGAAGCCAGACTCTCCTGGTCCATCTCGATGATCGCCATGGTGGACGGGTCGAAGAATCCTGCGACGGCTGAGTGGGCTTTGGCAACGTTGCGAGCCGTGAGGAAGAGAGTGGCGCCTGTAGCGGCCAGCGCGCGTGCTGTCTGGACTCCAATGCCAGAAGATGTACCTGTGATGACAATGACCTCGCCTTTGAGCATGCCTTCGGCATCCTCATCTTTAACAATCTGGAGAGCTGTTGGGCGAGCATTGCCAGGGCCGTCTGGCTTAGCATGGACTTCGGCATAGCGAGACATGAATGCGAATAGGTGGGAATGTGTGTACGAGAGTATGTAATCCCGCAAGGAGGTGATACTGATGTGAGACGAGTTCTGCTTGAAATTCGGGAGGAAGTCTAATGTTATAGTGATGAATTGGCATGAATGTCGAGTCGAGTACAAGCAGGAGCAAGCGATATATTTATCAGTCAACTGCTTTGGAAGGTGGAGTCTGGTTTCAGAGGTGGAGGGCAATGACTTATAAATCACCGGACTCTTCAGATGCCCTACACGGCGATAAGACGGACTAAGAGCTCGTATATCTCCAGCGAGAAAGTTTAGTGAATCAATCTTAATCAATACCGTACGATATCATTCACTTTCTCCATCTTCTAGGTCCGTTAATATTCATGCTGTTGATGTAAGACTCGTCTTGATGACAGTTTTGCTTCTTTGGGGTTAGTCGCTCCACCCCACCTGGCCTGTTGTGGTTTAAGTATGTCTTGGCATCCAGAACCAACCAAATGGAGGGCTGGAGAGGACCAATGGTCTCTGACATTCCTAATGACCTCAGACCGGACCATCGTACTTGCTGATTGTTCTGATTTGTTTTGTCTAGTCAATCCCACTAAACGCGGTGGAGTTGAAACCTAAACATCACAGTTCTTATTTTCTCCATGAATAGCCTTATCTAAGCCTGATCAAAACAGACCATTTTTGGCTTTTAGAAGGTGGCCTCGTACGTCTCTCAATTGGCATGTCCCGTAGGGGGATGGAAGTAACTCCAGAACTGTCATAAGGCTCGACATGGATGCAGTTCCGGCCGAAAAACCAAGAACCGAACCGAGGACCATCGGCAGAGCATATGAAGAGAAGTTTAATGATCCTATTGCTGGCTTCACCAAACCCGACCCAGTAGTTTCGGGATAATCCGATGATTTCTCTAATATCGCACGATCCAAACGGTGACATCAACATGTACCTGTAATTTTCCATGTCTATTTCCATCTCACTACCATGAATGATGCCAACAGCACTGCATTTGATGCCTCCAATCGCGTCCTAACGCTGATGACGAGTACAAAGAGTCACCACCAAGTCTTGCCGAGTCATCAAATGCTCTCAGGTGGCCGTAGATACTCGATAAGTTGAAATGGAACGTCCCAACATAGGTCTAAATGAATCAAATAACCCTCTCTGGCAACTAGGAGTGCTGGGTTCCCTTGGAAAATCGCCAGTAGCCGACAGTAATGCGATCTTGCAGTCTGATCAGGGACTTGATCGGCGCTCTGGGAGCGTAAGACTGCACTACACTGTTGAAAACTCCCAGCCGCTGCTTTAATACGTTTCAGAAACCAGTGTAGAGAGAGGATTCACTATAACAGAGCTCAACCGCCACTTTACTGGGATCAAATACTGGGCACCAGTATACTATGCTTTAACAACGAGTAACAGGTATGATCAAGACATTCAGGCGTTTTCGATGTCAGCCGGTAGCATCAAAGAATCATATACTTGAACTACGCGGACTTCATCCAAGCTCCGTTGGCAAGTTGTGTATCAATATGAGCTCCATGGCTTCTTTCACGGTTCTTGGGCACCAGGTGGCTTCAAGATCGACGGCGTTTGTTGAGAAGGCTCATGTTCACGGATAAACCAGGTGCTGAGCGAGACAATCAATGTTAGAGATCAAAATGGGGTTTTGGTTGTCATCTATTGAGATGTACCGAACACACAAAAATCGATTAGAGCTTGTAAGACCCTCATACTTTTCACAATTGTTATGGTCCACCTCCCAGATCATCAAGCGAGTGTTTGATCAATTGCAATTACATTAGGTACAGTAAAGTCACGGCTCCTAAACTCCTTGACCATGTTCAGTCTGACAAACATCGAGGTATAAATTACATTTGAACCTTATTTCCAGGCAGAAGGAATAGCAGGAGGTGGCCCGTAATCCGGTTCCTCTAAGATAATCTTATTCTTGTCGCCTGTATTTGTCGCTGTCGCCCACTTCCAACCCTTATTGAAACCTATCATGAGACTTTGCCCCTGCTCCTTCAGGTCGGAAACATATCTATCTTCTTTCACAATTGTGGCAGTTTGTGGCGAAGACCACTGGTGCGAGACACTATGGTTGAAGTGGCCATCATGCTGGCTTGGGGTCCGGGTCATCCTCGCATCATTTTCTGGCACAGCTGAAGCTTCTTGATCGGCGCTACTCCTACCTGTAAGAATAGCTGGATATGATGGAGGGGCACCATGATCACTCGAGCATTCGGCTGTGTTTGGATGGGCAGATATGCTGGGCTCGGAGTAGTGACGAAGTGGCGCTCGATAAGCATGCTCGACGTGAGCTTGACGATACAATGTCAGGTATACGGGAAAGGGTACCGGCCGCCTTGCAGTCGGTGTGGGACGGGCCTCGGGTTGCGCGAAAGAGGCATTTGAGCAGAGGGAAGAACCAAGATGCTGAGAGAATTGTACTTGTGATGTCGGCAGTTTCGACCTTGACATCAAATGCCATGTTGGAGTATTGCAGAATACGGTATCTTGATTGGCATGAAAATGTTGAGTGTGTATGTTTGGTGATGAAGCGGCAGAATGTTCATTGTCTTGTCTTGGGGGTTGCTGAGGGGAACTACTAGGTGGCTTCTGTATGTGGCAGTATTGGTGATTCGGTGGATGTGGCGTTGTCCCCTGGGACTCTCGGTTCAATTCAGCAGCATCGAGGCTTTGAGGCCAGGTATTCGATCGTGTGGCTGTGTTACCTGGAGTAGATGACGAATACGAAGCGAGGCTGCCTTGTCGCCCCTCGCTCTGAGCAACCGCGGGAATCCTTGGATGCGCATTTTCAGCAGGCAGAACCCTTCTCATCGCATTGCCGCTGGATCCTTCAACCCTCTCTGAAATAGCTGCCTTGGGGTACCCGTCAATCTGACGCTTCTCGAGTTCTAGTTCCGTGATCCTCATTTGAAGGTATAGAATTTGTTTCTGTGCTGCTGATGTGTCCGATGAAGTCTCAGGCATTGGAATTGCAGATTCATGAGTACTAATGGCTATCAGTTAGCAGTGTATGACCGACACGATTGAAAGGCAGGCCTGAATTTGCCACTCACGTTGGCGAGGGGAGGGAGTACGATGATGCTGAATCCGAAACGGCTGTCAAGTCAGTCTCAGCCGAGATATGCGAGCCACTTGATACTGAAGGTGGGTACGAAGAAAAAGGAGACCAATGGCCTAAATTTTGAGTGTTGGGTGTATAATATGGAGAAGTCGTGTATAGATATGCTGCTTGCTGAGAAACAGGTGGCAGCGAAGATGTGTGGATGATGGACTCTGGTTGCGGTGGTCGCTGAATGAGGTGCTGCTCATTTTGAGGTTCTTGGCAGAGAAGTATGGAATCTTCCTCTTGAAAGGTCATTGACAGAGGGCCCCCCTTCTCTATATGCGAGGCTTCTTGAGGCCATGTCTGTGCTGTGAGGAGGGTTGGCCAATTTTCGGTGAAGTGCGAAGGTCGTTGTCGTTGATCGATGAGCTGTAATTGTGCTTGTGGAGACTGATATGTGTTTGAGACAATCGTCTCATCTGGTTCATTTGTGTTTGGTATCGCAGTTCCATTGATCTTGGCGTACGCGGCCTCTGTAGCACTCTCTGTGGCTACAAATTGCACACTCTCTGTTGCAATTGTAGACTGCCCCATCAGAACATCTCCACCTGGGTGTACGAGGCCAAGAGTCAGTCCACTGACAGCTCCAGAAACAGCCATGGGACCAACTACGTCTCGAGTCCGAGTCTGAGGGGTCGTCCCACGAGCCTGTAGTCCCGCCTCGATGATCTCCCTCTTTTTCCTTGCATTATGAATTCTGGGCGCAGAAAGACCGAGACCGAGTAGGGACAGGCCACCAGTCACAGGTCCCAGCAAGACTGATGTCGCTGTGCCCGTGGCTCCTGCGGAGACCTGGCGAGTGTAGGTCCCCCATTGCTCTTGGAGCTGCTCGGTAGTCATTGTGTTGCACTTTTCCTGGTAATTTTCATAGTCGAAAGGCATGTTGCCAGGCTTGACTGTTGTTTGTCGTTACTGATTCCTGTTCCTTCAACACGTCGATATGTGTATTCGATAGGCTTCATAAGGCCCTTTTTGGACCGTGGAAACAAAAACGGAACAAGAGCTATGTAGCCGTGAAGTAATGGAATGAGGTCAGTATTATGGAGGTTTGATTGTAAGGGTTCAGAACTGGTCTATGTCGACTTAGAAACTGTCGAAGGGTTTTGACTGGTAACAAGCATTTCAGGTATTATGATTGAGGGTACTGCTCCGCTTTTACAGATTGGAAGAGCAAAGTTTGTCAGGGGCAGCGAGGCACGGACAGGGAATGTTTCTCAAAGAAGACTAATTTCCCGATGCGTTCAGCCTTACCTGCAGCCACACCAGCATGGCGATGTCAAGCGGCTAATGGCAACCCTTTTGCCGTATCCTTCCCCCTGTTGCAATATTCAGGGCTTTCGATGATACAACCGCCGCTTCATTAACCGTGGAAGGCTTGAATATGAATGAGCTTATTTGACAGTCTCTCATTTCTCGCGAATTGTGCAAATGAACGATCAACAAAGATAAGCTTATTTAAAGAATGGTCTGATCATAACAGCTGTTTCGGACAAAATCAGATTAGGGAGCTAGACAGGGCGCATGATTATGCGAACAAGCAGAGATCTACTTTCCCCGTAGGATTGAGACCGACAGGTGTCCGTGTCAAGCGGGCATTCCTCTTGCGGTTCGCTCCTTAAAATTGCTAAGAATTCGAGAAAAGGTTGGGCTGACCATCAAATCAGGTGCACCCAGACCATTGTATGTCGAAGAGAGTGTGTGTACCAGAGTTTGGATCAGATGCTCCTCCGGTCAGACTCCACCTAAGCCGAGCTTCTTCACCTACCAAGAGCGCCCAAAGGTGAAAGGTGGCCGGATCAAACCATTCGGCCCCCAAAAGGTCTCCAGCCTAGGCCTCTGACATGGAGTTGACAAGATCTTTTACAAAGAACTCATCCTGAACTTTAACAATGGTAGATGGACCAGAGTTTAGCGATTCATGAAAGTCAGTGGTTTGCTAGGAAAAATATAGACTGTTCTGGACTTTCAAAAAGAGGGCAACATGGCACCCAGCCTCGCCGGCTTGAGATGCCTGTGAGGGAATCTAGCGAAAGCGAGAAAGCACCCCGGGCCTACTGCCAAGAAGCGGCTGAGAACGACAACACACCTTGCCGCCCTCCTAAACAAAGCGTTTCAGGTATTTATTCCCACCTGGTTTTGGTAACTGGTGCAACCCATCAACTGGAGTTTCTCCGATTCTTGGGTGAGCTATAATCTCAATCCACCAAATTTTATGGGTAGAATTTGAATGTCTACGCTGAACTGCTTAACTAGGACATACCTCAATGGCCGACTCTCATGATGCCGAGTCTGCTGATGGTGGAATTTATCGACCTCTCGGTCCAAATCAAATCCGACTTCTGACCTTGTTACCTGACGCAAGTGATGAGAAGAGCATTCGCTGTACGCTCGAAGAAGTCTCGCTGGACAGAGATGAACAGCCATTCCCATCATACAAAGCTCTATCGTACACTTGGGGCAGTGCGAAAGATCTGCTCGATATCACTGTAAACGGACTGCCTCTCAAGGCGACCAGCAACCTCAAGGCAGCGCTTGAAAACTTCAGGGATAGTGAATACGCGCAGTCGACGATTACTCTCTGGGTGGATGCCATATGTATTAATCAGAAAGACGCGATCGAGAAATCAACTCAGGTTCGTTTGATGAGGGAGATTTTCTCACAGGCTGAAGAGACCTGGATCTGGCTTGGACCCGAAGCACATGGGAGCGTAAATGGGATCATGTTAATCATGGACTTACACGCGACTTATCTTCAATCTTGTCAAACTACGGATAAACACCGAGAGACTGCCGATAAGGCAACATGGGAAGCGATAGAATTTGATGACCGACTCGATGAACTCGTGGCCATTGATTGTATTTTTGCCAGAAATTGTGAGTGAGCTGCGCTGTATCCCCAACTTTTTCAGGCGACGATACCCATGATCGAGACTTGTTGGATGTTAAACTGACAAGCGACCCCCCAGACTGGTATAGAGTATGGGTCGTACAAGAGATTGCTGCTTCCAGGCAAATCCTGATCTTCTGCGGAATGCAGACTTTATCCTGGGAATCGATTCTCTTCGCAGCGTACATTCTGAATTACCGAGTTGATACCAGAGTGCTCGTCCACGAGTACCACAAATGCAACGCAACTAAACGAGACAATCCTGGGACTACACACGGATTGCAGTCAGGTATCCAGCGGATCATGTCCATCGAAAGCAGCAGAGATGATATTCAGCAAGGAAAGACTGGTCAACGCGACTCTCTGTTGTTGGTGCTGTCCAATCATCGCTTCACAGAAGCGAGTGACCGGAGGGATAAATTCATTGCGCTGGTGGGCCTTGTCAAGAACAAGGAAGGAGACAGCCTCGCTATTCTCCCGAACATATATCACAAAGAGCGGACAGTCTCCGATGTGTACAGATCTGCCGTTCAAACCTTGGTGCTCCAATTGAAAGAGACGGAACAACATATTAAGCCTTTGGACTTCCTCGATTGGGCTGGGCAATCGAGTATCAAGGACTTGCCTTCATGGGTACCGGATTGGAGTTGCACCAAGCGTCGAGCTGTGCCGCTTCTATATTGGCAGATTGGGTCACAAAGACATCCGGACCTCGTGCAAATCGATGCATCAAGTCACTATCAAAGTCCGAGGTTTGAGATTCAGGATAGAAGAGGAGCGCTTGTTGCCAAAGGATTTGTGCTGGACTGTATTGGTGAACCTACCTCCACACAACGACTGTTGGTGGAAGACAGCACTATCCTAGATACGCCGGAGGAGAAGTGTAGATACCCAACAGGGGACGACATCAGTAACGTCATCTGGAGGACGCTCGTCTTAGATCGGTGCCACACCGACGGGCTCAAAGCACCCTCAGAATGGGGAGACATCTTTTACCGCCATATCGCTCGCATTCCTGAAAGCTCGGGCCCAGCAACGCTAACCAGAAATATATACGAGCAGTGGTACGAACAGAACAAATATTTCAAAGTCTGCGGCGTCACTGTAGAACACATTGCACTGCTACGACAACGTGGATCTCCAGGCCCGAAGGATGATACTCGCGCACTTGCACACTTCAAATCTGCCTTCGTCACTGCCGTTGGCCACAGAAAGCTGGCGTCGACCGAGAGGGGATATGTCTGTCTGGTCCCCCAGAACGCTTTGCCAGGGGACCTTGTAGTTGTTCTGGCAGACTGTAGTGCACCGATCATACTGAGAAAATGGCCTTGGTCCCAGGGCTTCGAATTTCTGGGCACAGCATATGTACATGGCATCATGTATGGTGAAGCTGTCCGTAATCCCGAAAATCTTTTTACACGAGACTTCGAGATCAGATGACCAAGCCTATTACTGCAAGCAGACCACACTGCTGCATGATAGCAGCCTTCAAAGTCTCGGGCAACAGCCATGGTCACACACTGCACTGGCCATGGAAAAGTGTGCGATAACCCATTCCCAACCTGTGAGGAGCAACTGGTAGTGATGACTAGAGCCGTGGGCAAGGAGGGATTAGTGTCATTGGTATGCCCCATACTCTCGTCCTTGGAACATGGTGCAGACTTCTTGTTTCCCCCGCTGGTCGAGCTTGGCTAGCCCAATATGCCAGCAAATGCTCCCCCAGGAAGGAAATCTTGCACCGCCTCATCCTCACTGTGATGCATACGCAAGTAAGAGCAAATGGCTGGACACTCCACTCTGGCCCTGAGTTCGATCCACCATATGCTACGGCTTGATTTTCGGTACCACATATATAGTAATAATAGCGCAATTGAGTCTTTTCTCTGCAGCAGATCTTTGAATGGGCCGTGAATAACACGCATGAAAAATTGCACTTGGGCTGTTGTGATCTCCTTATCCGGCAAGCACAAGCTCCGAGATAATGCATGCGCTCCATGGAAATATGGATTGCTTTCTGCAGTGGATGAGCTTTGAAGAGAACACAACGCAATCAGTTCCGCCGGAATACCTTCTATGCCCGCCACTGGTAAGGGTGATTGCATAAGAGCGTATGTGTCCGCCAACGCATGGAAAAGGCTATCAGGTCGCAGCGGATTCAAAATACTCCACAATGACATCTTTCCCTCGCTCATGCGCAACCAATCTAGATCTGAACCTTCGCTATGCTTCAAAGGCCACGACTCTTCTGGTGTACGCGCGTCTGGCGAAGTGAAGCTCAGGATAGCCATGGCAGCGGTGGTGCCCCATATCGGATCCTTATCTTTTGCTTCAATGGGTTTCGTCATTCGTTTGCTGAGAAGAATCGTACTTTGAGACCAGTGATAACACTCATCCAAAGTTTGGTGGTTTCCCGAGGAGCTATTCAAGTGTCGGTCATATGCAAGTGCCACAGCTAGAGAGCCGTGCATGAGGAACGGGTGCTGAAGTCAAAAGTTGTTAGCCGAGGTTATGAAATGCACAATTCGAACCTCACTTCGACACAGAATCAGAGTCAACAAACTTACTGCGAAGGCAAGTTCTAAGAGCTTTCGATTGATTTGCACCATACGGGGATCGTCGGAGTTAATGAGACCTCGTCCGAGGTACCGATCTATCAACTCTTGGCGCTTTGCGTCCAGGTAACACGATGATGATGCGTCGGATGCCCAGATTGCATTCGTGAGCAAAGGTTGGACTTTTCTTTCAGTGCGAACCACTACTGGTCCTGACCTGCCAGCGGTGACGGGCTGCAGGTCCGAGGTGTGAGGCACGAAATTGCACGATACTCCGAACGAGATGCACATTTTGCATTGCGGCTTCACTTCATCACACTAAACGGCCAAGACATACGTCAGTGGAAGGCTTGACTCCAGGAGATTAGATGGCATAGAGCGGCCTACTTTGACCTTCCGAAGTTTGCAATTCCGGCAGCCAAACCTCGACCTCCGCCGGGTGTTCCGCCTCTGAACCACGTCCGGAGTTGCTGAAGCCATGGAGGAATTTGCCTCCGATTGCCTTGCAGCTCACTGCTTCTCTAGTGAGGAATGGATTTGCTGCTGCGGGGCGAAGATTCTATCTGAGAAGGAGGAGGAGAAGGATTGATGGGAGGGAGACGGGAGTAGGGAGGACGTGGTAGCGGAGTTGGATGTGGAGACAATTGGCTTCCACGCTAACCATTGTTCGGCTGGAAAGGCCCCTGATTGGCTTCAAAAATTCGCTCAGGGGCACCCTGGCCCAATAGCCGAGATCAACAATGCAACACTGAAGCTAAATTTACCTTGAAGAAAATGTCCCATCTCTGAATTGCGGAATGGCCGACGCTTCCTCGATCTTCCAGATCTGGAATTATATTGTCTAGCTCTGCATCGGATGCAACAGTATCTGATTGGCTTCGTCTTCCCCATGATTACACCAATGTGGAGCAGCTCCAAGCACAAGATCCCAGTATGTAACTGCCAACATTTCCTAGAAGAACATAAAGACCGGAGTCCTCTCAATACCAGAGCCACAAACCCTCAACTGAGCACGAAATTTCTATCTTTCATCTAACGGCATTCACAACTCCTCTTCGGGAGAATGGCAACTCACCTCGCAGCCATTTCTCCAGCCAAAGGTCAATCCTTCGAAGTACAAGCTCGTCCAACACCAAAGCCAGGACCCGACGAGATACTCATTGCTGTCAAATCTGTCGCTCTGAATCCAGCAGATATTCAGATGCGTGACCACGGCCTGTTCATATCCACCTATCCTACCGTGGTCGGCTTCGACATGTCAGGATTAGTCCTCGAAGTGGGGTCTAATGTACCGACTAAACTGGACCAACAACTTTCTTTTCGACCTGGAGTCACTCGTGTGGCTGCTTATGCCGCATCGTTCGTAAGTGAATCCATCGTGCACGATGTGTGTGGGGTCTAGATTTGAGAAGACATTCGAACTGTTTGTCAGCAGAGCTAACTTTCATGAAGTGGAGATCATGCGATCCAAACTATGGAGCATTCCAAGAGCGTTGTCTTGTTCCCTGGCAGCATGCTGTACCCATTCCCGAGGGCATTTCCTGGAACGAGGCCGCAGCTCTACCCGTCTCCGTGGAAGTCCCGCTCAATGCATGGGAATTCATGGGCATTCCTCGAATGAAAGCTACTTGTTTGCGCCCTGAATCGAAGGCATCTACCAAGATTGATGCCACTTGTAGGAAACAGGTTGAAAACCAAGAGAAGAGAGAAGCTCTGTTGGTTTGGGGTGCTTCATCCAGCGTCGGTAGCATGGGCGTGCAAAGCGCACGGCTGTTGCGAGACGACCCCAGTTCTTCTTTCTCTGCTGTGTACGCTACGGCTGGGTTCGTGAACAAAGACTATGTGGCTTCCCTGGGAGCTGATCGGGTTTTCAATTATACAGACCCGAGCGTTGTTGGGGCGATCATTTCAGCCGCCAAGGAAGATGGATTGGTGATCCGATATTGTTTTCTAGCAACCGGACTGTTGGAGCCATGCCAGGCTGTGTTGAAGAGTTTTCTTGGAGGAAATACAGATTGCTACAAGACCGATAGAGCGAAAATCGCGTCAGCACCTATTGTACCCTTGAATGCGGAACTCATCGATCGCATGGAGACAGTTTTTGTGGTGCCACCATCGGTGGAGAAGAGGCGGTTGGAGCACTTTCAATATGTTAGCACTTGGACCAACATGAACCTTGCAAGGCGAACTATTCGACCAAGCCCCGAGCCGAGAGTCGTGGGAAAGGGGCTCGAGGGAATCAACGCTGGTTTGGAGATATTGCGACGCGGGGTGAGCTGTGCTAAGCTCGTGATTGAGGTCGGGGAATAAGTTAGCTTTCGTGTCAACAGCAGATAAATTCAAGCTTGTTTTCCTGTATATACTTATGGAATATCATGTGTCGGCTCTGAACCAGATAGGGAGCCAAAGTTCGAGCTCTACAGACTGTGCATTGGTACAAGGCATATATCAGTTATGTTTACATACAGCTGCCCTTCCCACCAAAATTACAATTCGTCCTCCTGCTTCATCCCATGAATCTCAACGACAATACAGAACCATGTCTCGCTGCTAGTGTAAAAACCCACTCACGCGCCTCTATTCGGTGCGCCAATTAATTGATCTCAATCAACCCAGGCCCGAACACCGTCGCACTCGCCACGCCCTCGACAGTTGTCAGATTTCCTCCACTCATCGCTAACACCGCAATCGTCATTCCATTTCCGAAAGTTCCTTCCTCAAATGGGAACATTGCCTCAAAAGTCAGTCCTCCTGCAGTCAGATCCAAATTCTGGATTTTTTGCACCACCGGCAAATTCTGTTGGTTCACGTACACCACACTCAGATTACTATATTCCATGCCCATCTGCTCTTTCCAGATCTTCCCCTGCGTTCCCGCTCCAGTCTCAAACTCCAAACTGAAATTCAGCATCTGCTCTTTGGCAGTGATGTTCTGCGTGAGGACAGAGAGTGGCGGAAATATTGGTAGATCAATGGTGGCCAGATTTGATGGGTCGCACGATCCAGGCACGACAAAGTTCTGGTTCAGTGCCGAGAATGCGAATTCTCGAGTCGAAGTCGTGAGGAACGGGAGTGCTGAAGGGATCTTACCGGCACTGCCGCGGAAGAAGCCATTCTGCTCGCCTTCTTGTCCGATGACAGACGTGATGCCTCCAATCAAGCTGGCATCACCGTTGCTGCCCATGAGTGTCGAGACATCTTGCAGCGTGCCGAGAACGAGGTCGGTGAAAGTCGAGGCTAGTGCGATAGCATCTTCATATGTGGTTGTTGGAAAGGTATACTGGCAAGGTTGTATTGGAGGTGTATTGAAGTGTGAGAGCGCTCCGTTTGCGTTCAACGCGTGTAATTCTTCTTGTGCAAGGATGGCTGTTACAGCTGCAACAGCTGAATTGCGCGATGAGCTTGATTGAAATTCATAACCTGTCGCATTCGTTGTGATATTGCTGAGTAGTGATGAGAAGAACGCAACTTCGAAGAGCTCGTTGAATGCTATGAGACGCAAAGATGTGAGAGTATTTGGGTTGATGGTTGCAGGTGACGGGCCATTTGGTAGACTGCCATGCGCTTGAGTTTGGATGTCGAGAATCTGCTGCTGGCTTGGATTCGGGAAACTGTTACCGAGGGGATTATCCGTAACCTTGAATGGGGCTGCGGAGACCAGAACGAGGTATGACAGGGAAAGTAAAGAAGCTGGTAGGAGATTGGAGAGCATATTGATCGAGAATTACACTAGAAATTAAATCTGGAGAAACTGGACGAGGGGTGATGTGATGGGTTGAGGTATAGGTTTTCCTGAATTCTTTTGTTCCTTTTTGACATAAGGTAGTCCCAAGCACCCGGACTCCGGAGGCTGTGTAAAGGTACCTAGTAAGGTACGGATGGGTGGAGCGCTGAGAATGTTTCAAACACGTCCGGAAGCTACACGGTGTTGTGGGCTTCCGTGCATGGCACCTCAAACAATCAACAGAACTCTCTGACCTCGGCATCGAAGGAACCCGACCGTACGCAAAGTGCCTACCTGAAAATTTCAAAAGGGACGATGGTTCGTGGCTGGGAGAGACAAAATGTAGAGCAGACCGAAGAAGTCTAATCAGGCTCAGGCACCACAGCTATTCAAGCTCAGGGGTCAGGGCAATAATCAGCCAGGCTGAGCCAGTTATGTTGCGGGGTCGAGGGCCAGGGCCAAGTCCAAGTCGAGCGAGGGACTCAACTCAACTGCTGCGCGCGCGAGGTGCGACTTGCGAGACAAGCTTTTGCCAAGCTTCAACGGGACGGGATGGCAGATCTGTGGATCTCAGGCTTCCAGTTCTCCCAGTATTTTAGGCGAGGGGGAATTTGTTAATTTGTTTCCAGGTTGTTGTCAGACAGGGGCTTGCGAGTTACTCGGAACAAAGCACTGTGCGCCAATAGAACCTGCTTCGTTTGGGTTTGCTCGGATTCTCGGATTCAGGGCTGCTCGGCTGAGAAGCACGACTGAGAAGCACGACTAGCCTGGCTTGTAGATCCAGGAGATGTTCCGACCAGACCAGGTAACATTATCTCCGACTTGTACCTGTAATTGAATGCTTCCTTCTGAACATTTTAGACATACATTTAAGCATTGCAGCTCACCTTTAGCGACTATAGATATGCTTATGCCTCCCTGAATCTGTTCCCAATATTTTTACTGTAAGTTCGAGGATGCAAGGTTACACTATCCGGTGAAGTTTCAAGGGGATGTACGAAGGCAAAGCTCACTCGGTCGGCTAATCAGGTTGTTTCACGGCACCCTTGCTAGACATGGGCCTCAAAAGCTTGAAAGCACCACCCGCATCGATTCCTTGACTCTGGCAGCACCGTACTTTGGATCACTGCATTGGTGAACATCAAGTTCTCAACACAAGACTGTGGGCAGGACCGTTGCAAATTTTACAAACTGGCAGTTACATCCTTGACTGAGCGTTGAAATGCTCTCAAGTCACATGTGCCCCAGTTTTCTCCTTGGAAAACGTGGACAGTCTCAGTGGGAAGGAATGGAGCATGTGTTCAAGTTCATTCATGGCTTTCTATGCTATCTATTTTTTGTCCCACCGAGAAGGTCATTTTCAAGAGCAGCACCAAACGCCAAAGAAGCAAGGGTATACGCTTCACCACCAATTCAACGGCCGAGAAAAATAATGCCATTCAAAGAGGGAACCGTCAGATGAATTAATTCTTGCGCTGAAACACGTCGCCCAGAACGCATCCACTGGGGGTGCTGAGCTGAGCCTCGACTTCTTTAATTTCAGATTCTCTGGAGTCCCAGGCTCAAGTATCTGAAGCAACTTCGTACGTTACTTCGGCAAGTTTCGTGACTTGGGCAAATACCAGTCAATACACACTATGTGACAGCCACTTCTTACTTCATGAAGACAGACAAGGTATTGCATGTACAATCATTGGGGATATTTGAATCAAGTAGCATATGAGTTGGGATATACAGGGAGATGGAAATTGGCCGCCGCATCGCCAAGGTTATGCCACTGGATCTTGTTAACCGGCCCTTGATTCATCAGCTGTGGCTCTTAAGGGCGCTTCACACTGTATTTATCAGTGGCTTAACTCGATATTCAGAGCAGTGTTGAGAGCCTGCTTCATCTGAGAAAGAGACCTAGTCTAGCAGTCACTGCTAGCCAGTGATGCGAGGTTATGAAGCTAGCGCAGACCTCGTTCACCAACGAAGAGTCTGTCCCGGCCATCTCTTAATAAACCAAAGCTTCACCATTATTTCATGCATTAGGATCATTACATTCTTGCTCTATCAAACCTTTCAGAAATACGACCCGAGTTTGTCGATCACATCTGCTCACGCATGTCACGTGCCATATAAATTCTTGTTCAATCTATTACACAAAAGTTGCTAATTAGGAATTAATCATGGTTGGTACCTTTAGTATTAAGTACATCACGTGGCAACCATGCCAGGATTTTCCAGCCTCGGGTTCCTAGAAGATGAGTGATCATGCTTTTGATTTATTGTGACAATAGAGCCTACAGTACCATGCAATCCCGAGCTGAGAGCCTGGAGCAGATGACAAAAGTAAGACCATCCCAAGTACAGGAGCTGATGTAGGGAAAGTGGTTTGAAGATTATCCACCAATTTTCGAATTACTGAGGTTTGGGGATGCCCAATATGTTCAAACATCAGACCTAGTACTTATCATTCATTGAATATTACCTTGTTCCTAACAAAAATTTCCTGCGACTCCTTTGAGAGACAACTGGAATCCGATTTCGGTACAACCAGCGAACGATGTGTTCAGCAGTCAGGTGTGGGGGGGAACATCAGATATAAAAGAGGGAACATAAGGTGGAGGGTCCCGGACCTCAAAGACATTTTATTAACCTCGGTACCTGCCACATGATGAGCGTGGTTCGAGATCCTTCACTCAGATGACAGGTCGGTCAGGTCTTGGCAGCTACACCTGAGGCTATCTTGCTTACAATAATCGAAACAGGGGTTTGTTTATCCAGATCCTTTTCCCGCAATTTTCCCATATTTGCCGTCGGTACTGCATCCGGACGGAACATCCTAAGGACAAGACATTGATAGACTGAGCCGTTAACATACATGGATTACTAGTTCATTTCGAAAGTCACACACAAACAAGAGTAGATTCCAGCCCCAGGTCCGAAATTTCCCCGCAATCAGATGTCCCTCCAGACTTCTATGCCTGCAAGGCTGTTTCGTCTTCAGGGGCAAAGGTACCTGAACCCGAAATTCGTATCTTCGATCTTCGCTACCTCGGCGCCTTCGCCCGAGAAGCGGAACGGCCACATGGTACAAAATATATTGCGGATATATTGCCTACCCTCATTAGTCTAGGGCTTCTTAATTTTGTATCCGTCGGAGCGTGGCCGCCGTGTCTAGCCCTTCCAATAGTCGTTTGAAGTTACATTGCGACTTGTAAACAACTAATTCGATTGGTTGATGAGGCAATCGTGGGGTGAGGGGCGAATCCGGCCATGTCTTGGAACTGGGACATGTCTGGTTCTCTTCATGAGCAAGGTCAGCGGCAGGATAGATTGCTTATATAGAAGTACCTCGGAACCTTTATTGTTCTCATACCATCTCATTCTTTCCACCTTATATCGACTATCCTATTTTTTCTGAGCCTCATTCTTTCTTCACGCCATCATGAAGTTTCAAGATACGCTGTCTGCCGCGACAGTGATCGCTGCTGCATCTGCACATACCATATTTGTTCAACTAACAGCTGGTGGTGTTACCAATCGTGAGTCTACCTAGGTCTAAAATCAAACCAGAGCACTCACTTTCTTGGCATAGCTGTTAGCTATGGTATCAGGACCCCAACCTATGATGGGGTAAGTACATTCGGGTCAATTCATGCAACGTTCTGACAGAACATGAAGCCGATAACGGATGTCTTGAGTAATGATGTAGCTTGCAATGGTGGACCAAACCCAACGATGTCTTCGGACAAGGTCATAAATGTCAAGGCAGGCGAGACAGTCAAGGCGACATGGAGACATACTCTGACCAGTGCGCTACTTTCCCTCATTGTGTTAAGAGATACTGATTATTATGTCAGGCACCGCAGCAGATGTAATTGATGCTAGTCACAAGGTGAGCCTCAACGATTTGAAAAGTGTTCAAGACTGACTTGCTCAGGGCCCTGTCATGGCCTACATGAAGAAAGTTACTGATGCAAAGACCGATACTGGAATTGGAGGGGGGTGGTTCAAAATTTCTCAGGCAGGCTTGAACACCGCAAGTAAGGCTATCGCATAATTCTTCAAACATCACTCACTAACAAATGACTGCAGCTGGAGTCTGGGCGGTCACGGATCTGGTAAAGTTGGTTGGTCAAATTACCTGGTCGTATTACTGACATGATAGATTTCCAATGCCGGACTACAAGATATAACCATCCCAACATGTATCGAAAATGGACAATATCTTCTACGCGCTGAGTTGATTGCATTACACAGTGGTAAATCTTCACTGCTAGCCACCGAGATGTAGTGGGTGATGCTAACGAAAATCAGCGGGATCATCTCAAGGTGCCCAATTCTACGTATGTATCCAGATGCGCAGAGCCGAACATGGCTGACAACAACCAGATGGAATGTGCTCAAATCAATGTCACAGGAGGAAGTGGGTCAGCCAAGCCCGCGACTGTTTCTCTACCTGGTGCTTATTCTGTACGTGGAGTGCTTCTCACTGTGATTGCTTGACCGCAACTAACGATGGCCCAGCCCAACGATCCCGGAATTCTCATCAACATCTATCAAACCCTCACATCCTACACTATCCCTGGACCAGCACCATTCACTTGTGGCGCAGTAGGAAGCTCCCCAACTACCCCACCAGCCAGTACACCAACAACCTTGGCCACCAGCAAAAGCCCCACTACCACGACAACTTCGAAAGCTGCGGCAACCTCGGCCGCGACTGGGGGCACTGCACCACTGTATGGACAGTGTGGAGGACTTGACTGGAAGGGAGCGACAGTCTGTGCCAGCGGAACTTGCAAGGCCAATGGTGCTTACTACAGCCAGTGCCTCCCGTGAGTCTTTGGAAAAGGACAGGTCAAATGGCTGCGCTAGCTATGGCGAGCTGCTCTGGCTGGGTTTGAGCCGATGTGTATAACGGGGCTGGCATACTGAAATGGTCTCGGATTGTTTTCTGTGTATATATTCATCTGCAGCTTGGTTTGTTCATTTCTTATCAATTGCGTTGCTAGAACAAATTATAAACATGCTATAGATAAGACTAGCTGCAGATGAATTTCGAAAGCCTCTCGTTCCTGTTTGAAATCCAAATAGCAGGAGATTAGAATGTTAAGTCGCACAGATGACGAGGCATCGCGAAGAGCAAAGTTAGGAGCAATTGGAAAAGTGCGTCTCCAACCAAGTTTAGGCTCTCCCTCCATTCTTGAGTTGACGCTAGCAAGCTTTCCGAGGCACCTGCCCGATAGGGACTATTCGAGATTTACATCGCACGAATAGCAAGAACAAAGAAGCGTACCAGGAGCCTCTCATCACAGCACATGTGCCATAGCTAAGGCCTGATTCGCCTATCGTTTCACGTCGAGTTAAGCTTACGGCGCTCCCGCTCTGCCGTTGGCTCGTCCAACCGGCACTCAGAACACTAAGCTTTTGGGCGGTAGATCACTGATCTGCTCAGACTTGACATCCCTGGGAATTTCGTCATGCCAAATCCTTTACAAAAGAATGGGATGACCACGATCTTCCAGCCATTGAGATTTTCAAGTTTGCCGCAGGTTTTCTTGCGTTCAAATACAGTACCTCAAAATGCTTTTTCATAATTCGATTGTCCTCTTGCTGGTTGCGGCTTTAGGCTCGGCACAGACAGTATACCTTATCCGCCATGGCGAGAAACCCGCTGATGGCGGCAACGGCCTCACAGCGCATGGCATACAAAGAGCTCAGTGCCTGAGAACTGTGTTTGGGACGTCATCTGAGTACAACATCGATTACATTATTGCCGAGCAGCCGAAGTCAGGTCAGTTCGCCCCTACTATCGGTACCTGATAATAAGCAGCATATTCCAGATGAAACGAGACACCAGATCCTTGTGAATTCGTAATTGTGGAAGTCTTGCTAATCGTGTACAGGTGGCAAAAGAACTCGCCCTCTTATGACAGTTCAGCCACTAGCGAGCGACTTGGGCCTAACTGTCGATACCTCATGTGACCGAGATGACGCAGACTGTGTTGCCGATTTGGTCGATGGTTACAACGGCACAGGGAACATCTTAATTTGTTGGGAGCATGATAATCTGTCGAATATTGTAGAAGCAATGGGCGACAAGAATCCGCCGAGTTATCCAGATGATGCGTAAGTGTTCTCTGCGTTGTCCCACCACTCGTCCCGCCCGTCCCGCCAAAAAGCCGACTGAGATGTTGACGTTCACTAGCTTTAACTTGATCTGGACAGACCCCTCACCATATAAAAACATCACAGCGATCACCTCGGAAAGTTGTGCAGGCCTGGACAGCTAAGACTTGAGAATTTTTGAGGGGGGGAACGGGTAGAATTTGAGTTGAGCATAAAGGAAGAAGCGGAAACATGGGAGAAGCTCATCGTTGGCTGAGCTAACAGCTTTACACCCCCCTTAAAAATACTACTAGCTAGAGTGTTCAACGACAAAGAGCACGTTGATGTCCGTTGAAGTTATAATTCGTTTCAGTCATGGGCCCATCCGCTCAATCCAACCTTCATTACCCCTGAATGCCCCTGAATGCCAAGAACATATCCCTCTCAAACATTCGCGGGGTAATTTCGCATGCTGAGACGCTCTATGTCCACTGCCGCCAGCCAAGGCCCTACTCTTTTTGCTCATTCTTTCTCTTGCGTTTCCAAATCTTGGCCTCTATCTTGATGCTACATTGAAGTCATTTCAAAGCTTTTGCTTTATACCACCCTCCTCCTCAACGGCTTAAGTTTGATGGGATGTCAACTACAACTCTTGCGGTTACATAACTCATTGTATGATATGGATCTACTTGAGTCACCCGAGATAGAGTTTGAGCTCCGTCAATTGAAGAAATGGACCTGCATGCTGGATGATTTGCAACTCACCACTGCGATCGTGCAAATGGTACAGGAGACATCCTTCGCACAGGTTCGGTTCCTCATGGACGTGTTAAAACAGAGGGAAATTGAATATACGATTCTTCAAGACCCAAGTTCTGGTATGAGTGCAAGTGCCATCTTCGTCTGAGAATTATTGACATATCGCAGAATACTCCCCCCTCCCGCAAGCTTGGCCAGAAAGACAAGACTCGAGTTCCCCAAGTAACACCAGCAACACGGACATCAGTAACGTATCTTCGAATACCAGATTTCACTCTCCATTCACCAATGCCGTCCATGCCCCTTTGTCTCGGTCACGCACTGGCCTCTCACCACCACCGGGCTTTCCTTGCCCAATACTTTCACCAACATCCATCTCAAATCAACAAGCAGCGATATGCTGTTCCCGCGAGGCCACTGAAATCAATAGCAAATCTAACAATGATGCCCAAATCCATCTCGTCCGTCTCACGACAATAGCCTCCCATTCCGCCCAGATTCACAAAAAGCGGTCGAGAAAAGTGCCACATTACCCCAGGGACGAATCAGATCCCAAATGGCTGCTAAAATGGCTGCACTCACTTCGTCTACACAAATATGCGCCGTGCCTGAAAGGCTTGACGCCAGGGGCTCTATTGGAGCTAGCTGAGGATGAATTAATAGAGAAGGGAATCGGCTCTATGGGAGCGAGGAAGAAGTTGATTGTGGTACGTCAAGATTGCATTGCATCAGATCTTCGTACATATCTGACTCTTTTACTGTATTCTCAGGCTTTCGAAGAAGCAAGAAAGCAGATTTCAGAGGATGAGAAGAAGAGCGTATGAAGTTTTTGTTTTCGCACATGGCGATTCTACACTGCCTGTATAATGGTCACATGGCATGAGTGGGAAATCTCCCCCTTCTTTCAGCTCGAGCGCCACATGGCAATCTCAAGGCGTTATATTTTCATCCTACGTGATGTTAGTTTTCGGAGTACTATAATTCTACCTTCCCCATCTTCTCTTCTCCAGGAAAGAAAACAAAGACTTTACTGAATCCAGTTACTCGCTTGGCGCTGTTCTAAGCGAAGAGCAAACCCTGACCGATGTCGGGCTTCCTCCGACTGCAACTCACTCACGCTGTCCATACCCAATAACAAACATTCAAGCATCAAAGCGACCCAATCACAACTTAAGACATTCTCAAGATGAAAGCAATCTTCCAGAATGGACGCTTTTTTCAAGCACAACTATCTGGTGGCATCCCGGCAGCGGATCCCACTTTTGCAGATTGTATGGTTGTTGAAGCCGGAATCATCACGCACATAGGGGCTGCAAAGGATGCAGAGGTTGTCAAAGCTCAAAATGAAGGGGCCACGATCCAAGATCTCAGCCAAAGAATTGTTCTCCCAGGATTCATCGATGGACATATGCATCTACTCATGATGGGTCAGTCGTTGAAGAAAGTCGATTTGGAAGCTTGCAAAAGCTTGGAGGACATCAGAGCAGAAATCAAGGCCTACGCGATTTCTCATCCCGAAGTACATCGTATTCTATGTAGGGGATGGATGCACTTTATGACAGACGGCAAAGCGCTATCCAGTATGCTTGATAATCTAGACCCACGACCGATCTTCATCGATTCCAAAGATCTACATAGCGCCTGGTGCAGCAGCGCTGCTCTTGAAGAGATGGGGGTTTACGGCATGGAGGACCCAAAGGGAGGGTGCATCCACCGCGATGCTAACGGCCGAGCGTCGGGTCTGTTGGACGAAGCTGCCGCGGTAACAATCGTTTGGCCGCATATCGCATCAATATCGCCAATGGATCAGAAGCTCGATGCAATTCGTGAAGCTTTTAAGGCCTACACGGCGGCTGGATATACTGGGATGGTTGAAATGGCCATGGACGAGAACGCGCTAGAAGTCTTGCAAGAATTACGACAGCGGGACGGCGAATTTCCTGTTCGGATTGCAGCTCACTGGATTATTGCGCCATCGGAGACTGAAGAACAAAACTTAACACAAGTGCACCGAGCGATTCAACTGCACGAGGAACTCAACAGAGAGACAAGTCCTCAACTGAGGATTGTAGGAATCAAAGTAATCTGTGATGGGGTCATTGACGCCTGTACCGCAGCGCTTTCCAAGCCTTACTCCTCGACTGGTGTGTCTTGTGAGCCTCTTTGGACAAGTGAGATGCTCGACCCTGTGGTGAGAACTGCAGACGCCGCTGGCCTGCAATGCGCTCTACATGCTATTGGAGATGGTGCAATCAAATTGGCGATTGATGTGTTGGAGAAAAATGGCACGCCTGGCCGTCGTCATCGGATCGAGCATCTTGAACTCGCCTCGTCGGAAGATGCAAAGAAGTTAGGTCGACTCGGTATCACAGCTTCCATACAACCCGTCCATGCCGATCCAGCTATTTTGAGGGCTTGGCCGAAGCTCTTGGGCGAACATCGATGTGGTCGTGCTTTTGCCTACAAGGAATTCGAGGATGGAGCAGCAACGCTGGCGTTGGGGTCCGATGCACCCACGGCGCCACATGCTCCATTCCCAAACTTGTACACTGCAACCACGAGAAGATCTGCACGAGAGCCCCAGTATTTAGAGGTGGTAAACTATCACTTTACTCTCAGTCTCGCAAGCGCCGTATCTGCTGCCACAGCGGGCTCTGCTTACAGCTGCTTTGCCGATACTTGGGCTGGAAGCTTGGAGAAAGGCAAGAAGGCAGATTTTGTCGTGGTGGATATGGATTGGAGCCCGGAGAACCTCTTAGCTGCATCCGTCAAAGAAACTTGGTTCGAGGGAAGGAAAATCTTTGACGCTGAGAGCCCATCCACCATTTGATGTTGACGTTTTGTACAGCGATCTCTCATTCAATTACAAGGAATATTCGAGGGAATAATCGATTTGGCATGACTGGTCTTCTCTGAAGCTTGTGCGAGGCCGGGTGGACAATGAAAAGCAAAGCTTCCCAACCACATAATTCCACCTCGTTTTGCAGCAATGTTTCAAAACAAGCGATTGCCTGGTGAAGCGAAGCCGTACTCGCTAAAGAAAGGGGTTCATCCGAACGTTGATCTGTGCCCACTCATATCAGCCCCTATCTGCCAACTTGCATCGCCATAGACAAGTATTCGAGCTCAAAGAGAAGGAAAGAGAACATTGTTTCGTTGCTCGCTTCTTTGATCTCGCTTCTCGGCGCCAAGCAATTATAGTTCTCAAATCCTCTCAAATGTCGTCTTGTCTCGGTTTCAGACGACGCCTCCTCAACGCGGTTATGCAGGAACAAAGAATGGATGGCATCCAAATTCAACTTCAAAAGATGGTACCATAGGGTTGAGACATTGCGTCAGGAAATGCTGTGGTCTTTACCCTTTCGATGAACCAACATATGAGCAGATTCGAGCAAATCCCGCTTCCGTGCACCGCCCCTTCCCCTTGGCTTTCCTCTAGGTGTAGTCTATATATCTTCATACTGTAGTCCTTCTTTTGAAAATAACAGCAAGCTTTGTCCAATATTCGTTTCTACCGTCTTTTCGTTCACACGCCGGTCGTCGCATTTCCCCCTTTGCTTCCTTTCTAACCTCTCTTCGATCATAACATACATCCACAACACACTCTGTACGAACCATAATCTCAGTCATGCAATTTATTTCACGGTCCATGATTACGTCTCTCAGCCTGGTGCCGCTTGCTTTCGCACATGGCGACGAAGCAGGGAGTATTTCCGTCTCGGAATTCAAATCGGAATTCGTGTCTGCAGCCATCGTCCCCGATGTCCTAGAAGCTTTCAATCCATCAGTGGCTTTCTATGTCAGCTATCAGCCTGCAGATGGTGACGCTGAATTACTACACCCAGGAGCCAAACTCACGACGGCCGAAGCCAAGGCTCCATTCGAGATGTCCGTTGAGAACATCGGCAATGCGACAAATACCACTGCTTCCTCTCGCTACATTGTCTACATGGTATACTTCCTTCGTGAACCCACCATCCCTAATGTTGATTGCTAACATGAAAATTAAGATTGGTCCAGATGTACCATCTCGATCGAACCCAACATCACGCAATGTTCGCCACTACCTCGCGGGAAACCTGACCCTCTCCTCTCAGAACTCCTCCGTCCTCGCCACAGCTTCCCTCCTCTCCAACTCTTCGGCTGCTACAAACGAGTATGCCGCACCTGCTCCTTCCGCTGGAACAGGTTCCCATCGCTACGTCTATCTTCTGTATACACAGCCCGCAGCGCTGAACAGCAAATCGTTTGCAAGTCTTGGGTTTAATGCCAGTGCCAGGACCGGGTTCAACGTGAGTATACCAACCCTTTCTGTGTGAAGGGCTCCAAATTGAATTTTTGCTAACGACATGAGCCTGCAGCTCACGGCCTTCCGCGCTCTTGCAGGACTTGGCCCATCTATTGGAGGCACGTTCTTTGAAATTGAGATGGATGCCAATTCTACAAGCGAAGATTCCGCCACAGCTACTGGCACTGGCACGTCTACTCCATCTGGCACTGCCAGTCGAAGAGCCAACAATACAAGTGGTGCTTTGAGCCGAGCTGGAGGAATTGGCCCGGCTTATGAATTACTCATTGCTACTGGTACTGCGGTCCTTGGAGCGGCTCTTTTTGTTGGACTTCTATGATTCGACCTGAAATCTTGGTCTTAGCTGTGAATTGATGAATGAAATTCTGCGGTCGTCAGCGAGTTTTTGAATGGTCTGAGACTCAAAACATCTGTCTGCTTGCTTCCTCTTTGTTCGGCGATGTTAGGTGTGGATTGAGGTTGGTGTCTGATGTAATGTATCCCGCTTCTTAGGAACTATAAATTGCAAACTTAACTTTGAGCTTGCTTTCGTGTCCTGGTAAAAAAACCATTCCTTACTTGGATATCAAATCGGGGCAAGGTGGCTGTGAAGAAAAGATTGTGGAACTTGGTCTTTGCTTTAGCATCAATTTGTACTCATCGAGGACTGTATTATGACAAAAAATTCCAGCTAGGAGCCCGTCGCAACTAGTTTGAAAGCTAATGGCTAGCTAGGAAGTAGGCTGCGTCCGCATTTTAAAATAGTAGAGTAAATGCGCACAGCAAATTCAAGGGAGCCGGGCAAGCTCTAGTCAGTCAATATACCAACATACATGGTTCTTAACCTCATTCACTAATATTTTCCTCCACTTAAAGGTAGACTTCCACAGCTATTAGGTCGAAATATATCATATTCTTCTCTCCGGAATGGTACAGTCAGCGCCCGAGCAGCAAGCAGAACATCGCCACCATCTCCTCGAGCCTCAGAGGGATGTTTCGCGAACAGGTACGATCGTGGTTCCCCTGCTTGACGTTTGCTACATCAAATGGACATATCTAAATCACCACATTACCAGTCTAGGACACAGCTGATAGCCATTCTAGTGGCCAGCATTGCAAAACATTCAGTACCCCACACAACACATAGCCTTTTCGCTCGACACCAGACACGATGAAAACTTGACACAAGAAACTTGAACTTTTCAACAGGACCAGAACCCTGCACAGTATGCGACCTTTGTTAAAGGATGATCTAATAGCAGATATCGAGGAAAATATAGCGACAGCAATATACGCCAGCAACGCCATCGCAAGCGTCGGCCTAAACCGCCCACTCACAACACAACTATGCCACCAGATGTTCATTGACTTTAAACATGAGATAGCCGCAGGTTTTCCCAAAGACTTTGAGGAGGAATCTGGATATGTGGAGTACATGCTCATAACGGAGAAGGACCTCAATACTATCATCCAAGAACGCCGGGAAGGGATTCAGCATGTAAAAGCTATCTAATATATGCTCAGCATCCTCGTTCAGCGCGCGTCAATTACAGAGGATGTCATCAGAGAATGCCATAGGACCCTCATGGACGATGGAGTACATACCGATATGCCAATTGGAGAGTATAGAAATTACCCCATCTCCGCTCGAAACGGCACGAAGAAACCAACGAGGTTTGTGCATCACTCCGCTGTCCCGGCATATATGTCTAGATTCGTTCTGGATCTCAGCAACGACATTGATGCCGACAGAAAAGATCGATTGATCGAACCGTTTACTTTGGCAGCGAGATATTGCTCAACGTTTGTAAATATTCACCCTTTTGGAGATGGAAATGGGAGGTTATGTCGGATAATCATGAATGCTATACTTTTCAAAATTGTTAGCATTTGGGTACCAATTGGAGAAGAGGGAGAAACTCGAGCCGAATATCTGGGCATTACAGCTAGGGCGTCGAGGGTATTCTATGAAGAGGATGGTGAAGTTGAGAGGGATGCGGAGACTTCGCATTTGGAGTTGGCAAAGCTAGTTCTTGGGAAATCACGCCAGGTGCTGGAGACAATGTGCAAGAGTATGGAAGACAGGTGACAGAATCTGTGGTGGCGATATTTGTTGAATAGACTAGACACTGCATGTCCAAGAGAACCGCCACCTGGCTTCGTGTGAGTGCGGCTCCACGTCGGCCAGAATACGAGTGCCTTCAAGGGCAAGGTGTCAGACCAGACCAGACCCATGTCATCGTAAATCATCTTTATCATAAGTGCCTACGAGCTGAAATCTACATATCAAAGGCATGTCCAATGCCCTCCTATACCTTGGCCCGTTTCGCCTTTGCCGTTCCCTTTCCTTTCGCCGATTGCGCCTTTCCTTTTCCCTTTCCTCTTTTTCCTGCACTAGAAGTGCCATTTGCCTCACTACTCATGCCATCACTGCCCTCCTCCTGATTCTCAGCTTCATCCTCAACCTGTTCCTCATCCACATCCTCAGCCTCGTCGCACTCAAGATCCACTACCGTCTTCTTCATCCCCCTCCCCTTTCCCTTACCCCGCTTCCCACCCTTCCCCCATAACTTCTCTTGTTCTCTCTCGGTCCACCCCAAGTCATTCTTCTTCGCCCACTCCTGCCCGACCTCTGCGAACGTCTTCCCCAGCGGATTATCACCACCCTTCTTTGCCCTCAATTTGCCCACAGCATCCTTCATACGTTTACTCGTCACTCTATCCCTCCCACCGCCACCAGCATTGACACCCGCACCCACAGCTCCGTCGAAATACCGCGTGATGTTGGCTTGTGTACCTTCCTGCTCGCGACGATTCATATCTCTAATGACAGGAACGAGGACTTCGTCCGTGCGATCCTGCGTCCATCCTATTGTGGCCATCAGAAATTCGCGGAGGCGGTCGAGATCTGGAACGCCCCATTGGAAGGAATCAGGACTGCTGTCAACATCTGGTTTGAGGTATGCTTCTGTGACTGCTGGGGAGGGAAAGGTGGGCGGAAGGAACAACTTTGTGCCTTGTGCACGGCGAAACTTCTTGCGGAATGTTGTGGGTTCAGTGTTGAGGGGTGGGCCGTTGATCTGGACCGTTGACCACCACTCCTTGAACTCTTGAAGGCCGGTTGCCGTAGGAAACTCGGAGATGATTTCGACGGCTGTGACGGGACCGACGCCAGGAAGACCCTCCGTGTAATCAGAGCCGAGGAGATGGGCGATGGCGATGAGTTGATCGCGAGAGAGGGACAGCTCTTTCTCGATGTCAGTGGAGAGGTAGCACTCAACGAACTTGTTGCTATTGAACATGTTTTTGTAAACACGAGTACCCCCGAAGAGAAAAATATCACAATCGTCTGTTACAACGCCATCAACAAGACCGAGCCGGACGAGTTCTGCACACTGAGCTTCAGCTTCCATCGGAGCTGTGATATATGGAATGCCAAAAAGGCGGAGAAGAGCTTGGCATTCTGTGATCATGACTTGGGTGACTTCATCTGCATCACGACGGTCTTTCTTCTGTTGATTCCGTAAAGCTTTGAGTTCTTGCTCGAAGGTTGCTTGCGTTTCTTGTTCCGTTCTATTATTCAAGGTGTTTGCGAATTGAGCATGAGTCTCTGCTTCAACAGCAAGTTGAGCAAGGAGTTCTTCATCCTCTGGATCGCTGAAATCGTCAAACTCGGCATCAATTTCAGCGCGTTCTCGAACAGCAAAACTGTCATCCTGAGGAAGTTGGGCGGGGAGAGTGTCCATCATTTCAGCATCGTTGAACAAGGGACTTGGACTTCTCGCCGGCGGCGATCCGGCATCAGGCTGCTGTACCGGTGCTGGCATCTCAACATCTTCGAATTCAGGTGAAGCAGATTTGGATGGCGAGGCATCATTTCTACCAGCTGGCTGGTCTCCATCGACTACTTTCTTTGAAGTCGAATCATCTCCATAGTCACTGTCAGACCACTCTACCTCTTCGTCTTCCGCCTCTTCGGCTGGTGGCTCCACAGCTGGCTGTCTGTTGTCCGGAATGCTCGAGACAGGCGGTTCAGCTCTTACATCTTCAGCAACCTCTCTAAAGGTTTCAGGTGTCGCTTGATCCATTACTTGTACGTCCGACTCTGCTGTATTTTTGGGAGGGGCTTCCTCGGATTCCACGACATCTACGAGGACTGCCGAATTCTCAGAAGAAGGCTGTCTGGGCTCCACCACATCGACAAGAACCTCCAAGTTCTCAGAAGCCCTGTTTGGGGCCGGCGCGTCCACAATCTCAACATCGCTGTCCTCGTCAGAAGAATCGATTTGAATCGGCCCATGCGCCTTCCTATATTGCCTCTCTTCTTCATCAGCCTGCTCTCTATCCTCGGCATTCAGTTCACGATCACGCTCCTTTTGCTCCTCAACCTGATTCCTGATGTCGCCACCAGTCAGCCACGGTGGCAGCTCCCTGGGCGCATCATCGTCTAGCTCATTATCGAATCCACCAGCCATATCCTCCCCTTCTTGATTGGCGTTTCCATTCTCTTCAGCCTGTTTGACAGGCTTGGGTTTCTTCGCAAATATCGATCCGAGACTCTCGAACGGTAACGGGCCATCAAAAGGATTCTTCTTGTTCAGAGCAACAGGCACAGGCTGATTTCTCTTGTCTGGAGCTTTCTGCCTCCTAGCTTTGGCTAAGGCGGCTTTCATATCCATATCGCTGTCACTATCGCTATCAGGATCAGCAGAGACAGCCTTCCGCTTGACTACCGCTGCATTAGCTCGATTGTTGACAATATGTGCAATCATACCTCCGCCTGAACCTGAGATTGGCTTTGCATGTTCAGCAGCAGCCTTTTGCTCATATTCTGGCATTGGCACATCTTCGAAGTCCATCTCATCTTCGGGTTCGGAATCTGGTGCATGATTTCTGTGAAGCGACATGGCAATAGCTCTGTTGAGATGATCATCTTCATCAGATTCGGCTCCATTTCCATCTTTTTGCAAGGACAGGGCAATTGCTCGATTGAGGTCGTCTTCCTCTTCATCGAACAATGGATCTTTCTGGTGAGGTAATCCAGCGGCAGGATTCTGGTCTAGAAACAATGAGTCTGGATCCTCTGACTGCACTCGAGCCCGATTTAGTTGGGATAGCGGTACTTCTTCGGACGACTCTCTTTCTTGCGGAGCAACCTTTCTACGCTTCTGGGCATAGACCTTTCTCCTCTGTTCAGCAAGCTCTTGTGCTTGAAACTCGGTGTATGTCAAGTTCAGCTTATTGTTCGCACTTGGCTTAGGCAAGCGATTTAACCCTTCAACGGGAACATCCTCGAATTCGTCTTCGCTTTCTGAATCCTCCTTCACTTTCTGGGGCATGGCGTCGATATCGATGGGCTTATCCTTTCCACCCACTCCTTTATCCGTACTCACAACACCGAGAGCATATCCTCCTTCTGCTCCTTCGTTCTTGACCAGCACGTATTCCCTGCCTCTCTCGCCCGCGATTCTGCCACCTCCAACTCCAGGCAAGTCGTTCATGCCATTCAGATTCATAAGTCTCTGTGTCAACTCATTCCGCTCCCTGACCCTCTCAATCTGGAATCTTGAGAATGCCATCCTATCAGGAAACATGCCATCCAGCTGCTCCTTACTATGCCCCATCCTAAGCCTACTTCTCAACCTCGCTGCATTGAGAATATTATACCGATCGCCGGGCGGTAGACTCAGAAAGAACTCCCCATTAAAATCAATCTTACTGAAATCATAAAGATTGACATCCTCGCCATTATGGAACTGCCTCGCATACTCCTCGAGATCCTCTGCACTCATGATTCTCGGATCATTAGGCTGGCCCATCCCCTCAATTCCATTTGTCAATTCGGGGAGATGATATGCGTCCGTCTTGCGAAACGTGCGGTTCTTGCTGCGCTCGGCGGAAGACATGCCCATTTCACCGACATACACCAAATCCGCGCCTTCAGGAATAACTTCCTCTTCCTCCTGCACCGCCGCCCGCGCCTCTCTGTCTCTCCTCGCATCCCTCTTCCTCTTCTCCTCTTCCTCCTCGCCCCTCCTCTTCATCTGCACCGCAAGGAGCTTCCCCGCCGTCCTCACGGCATCCTCTCTCCTTCCCTCCCTCCTTCTCTTTCTCCCCTGTATAGTCTGGCGTTTCAGGACTGGAGCCCCGCCATCGAATACGAAGACGGGCTTGATGCCGAAGAAGAGCAGTTTGCAGATGCGGCGGAAGAAGCCGACGACGTGTGAGTTGCGGAGAGCATTGCCTTCTTTGTCGCGGACTGCCTTGAGGAATTGGTAGATCCAGATGGAGGCATCGACAGCTAGGCGTTTCTTGTTGAGGGTTGGGAGGGGGGTTGGACGGGCGGAAGGCGCGAGGATGGGCCAGAGGCCGGTGACACCCATGGCTTTGGTGTGCTAGTCGTTGTCTGGTGTTCTCGTGACGTGTTTGGATATATCTCAAGATGTCCTGAGTTTTCAAGAGCTTCAACCTCAGGGCGGCGATGTCGAGGGAGGTTGATCCGGATGAAAGCTAGGAAATGCGCACATTATGCGCTCTCCTAATCCTCTCCCTGATAGCGCTATCGTTCCTCCTTCTCCGTCTTCAAGTTTTTCGTCGCCTTCTCTTGAAATCTCAGTAAAGAGTTGTCCTCATCTCGCCTTGAGAAATGACGTTGATGACTCAAACGCGGTCTCGCGGTCTCACATGATTCCGTCTCAAATTTATTAACGCCGAAATCCATCAGCCTCGTCAAGCCCCTGCACATCTTCACTCCATGAACAACTTGAAGAGCTTCCCAAATTTCCAAACCCTCAACACCAAACCCTCAACACCAAATTCACAACACCAAACTCAGAAGTCACCATGGACAAAACTCAATCAGAAAACTATTTGACCTCCCTCCTCAATAAAACCCTCCGCATAACCACAACAGACACACGCATGTTCTTAGGCCAATTCAAATGCACCGATTCGGTATGTTCCTTCGCTCCCACCTCGTTCGCCTCTCAATTAATAAATATGCTCTCACAGGACCTCAATATAATCCTCTCCCAAACCTACGAATACCGGCTCCCCCCTCCCCCAAAACCCACCTCCTCTTCCACCTCATCTTCCACACCAGTCACTCTCGACATGACATCCCGCTACGTCGGACTCGTCGTCGTCCCAGGGCAATATATAACCCGGATAGAAGTCGAAGAATTCGAGAGTCAGATCAAGGGAAAGGGAATGGGCAGTGGGAAGATGGTGGGAGAGGGGTTGAGAGGGAAGGAGAAGGATATGAGTAAGGGAGAGCCGTTTTGTGCTGGTGGTGTTTGTGAGCCTGATAGTGTGTGAGGGATTGGGATTGTGTTTATGTTTATGTTTGGGAATCTGATCTTGGGATTGACTCTTGAGTCATGAGATTGAGGAGGGAGAAGATGGCAGGCAGGGAAGATCGGATGGGGTCTGTTCTTGCTGAACTTGACCTCTCTATTGTCTGAAAGAGCGGGCCTGAGAAAGATCAGTGCCCGAGCTGCATGCAAAGTTGCTAAACGCAATGAGTGATGGGGTCAACGGGTGATGTGGCTGGGCGAGATGGGGAGATGATCTAATATGCTGGCAGAGAGTGCATGCAATAGAAGTCACAGGCGGAAGAGTGATTGGGTCGAGCCGTCCTGGACAGCCACAGCATGGACTCAAGAAGAGTTGCTGGCTTCAGGCGCGTGTGAAAAAGATGTCACATCAAAAGATATTCAAGAGAAGACACCAGATAGAGATCAACGTGCTTGTAACTAGCAACGGCATACCCCTACAAATACACAATACATCTTCCAATCCCAATTCCTATCCTCCGATACCTCATTGCCACAGATTACGTATTACCACCGCATATCAAGCCTTTTCCTCATCCTTGCAAGCATCAACCATAGCACATCGAAAAAGCGCGTTTCTTTTCATAATGAGAAAAAAGGGAATCCTGGGAATAAACCACCACCAGTCCAAGTCTGACTCCCACCCCGCATAAACACCAACGCAATCCAATGCAATGCTCTGCACATTGCATCATTGACAAAGAAAGTGGAACCGGATTTATGCGACGACGGTCTCCTGGCGACCACGAGAGTTCTCACCATTGACAGTGCTATCCTGGATGGATGGTGCGCCAACCTCCTCCTCTTCCTCCTCATCCTCATCATCGTAGTCCTCACCCTTGTGAGCGCTAGCTGGGACCCAGAGGCCGGACTCGCGATCATTCAAGGGAGCGTCTTGGCCGGTGAGATCGTGTCCCTCAGCATTGCGCTGGATGTTGTTGCGGCGACGTTGGGAGAGAGTACGAGCGCGCGTGGAAAGGGTGGAGGAGACCTTAGCGTTGGCAGTGACCCAGTTGGTCAGAGCATCCTCGCAGTCTTGGATGATAGCCTTGGACGCTTCATATCCATCATATGCGGCGCGAGTCTCACCTGGTGTGACAGGAGTATCATCGACGAGCTCCAAAAGGTGCTTTCCGTACCCAGCAATGATGGCAAGCTTCTCGCAGTGCTCACGGAGAGCATCAAATTGGTAGGTATAGGCAGCCTTTAGCTTCTCGCGGGTGATGTTTGAGAGTTGGGCCTCAGCAACCAGGGACTCGGCCTCGGCACGGACCAGCTCTTGCTCGAGAACGACGATCTTGGGGGAGTTTGGCTCTTTGTACTTGAGCTGGGCGATTTGATCGGTGATCTTTTGCTTGCCTATCCACGTGATTAGTTGAGGATGCAATGATGCCATGGTGTAACTTACGATCTCTGCTGGGTTGAACGGATGCCTCAATGTTACGGATGGACTTGATGGTGACACGGTATTGATCATAACGATCGATGTACTGGTCCTCAAGCTCACCGATCTCGTAGATCAAAACACCAAGCTTGTCCGTGACATCCGAAACATCGTCGTCACAGGCTTCACCCCAGATGGAGAGTTGTTGCTTAAAGCCAATTAGCAAAGAGTCGAAGATGCGCCAAAATTTAAAACTTACTGCAACCTCCATACGCTCACGGCCGACTTGCTCCATACTGCGCATGACGTTCTTCTCCATCTTTACGAGCTGGGAGAGCTTCTTTGCGAGATCTGGACCGAATTGGCCGGCGGTTTGGCGGCGGAGAGCATGGCCTATTGCAATGAACATTAGCAAAATTCGGTCGTAAATAGTATATAGAGACATGGCGAGCTTAAAGATATGTCATTGTGGAGACTGGAGTTGGTTGGAAGCGACTGTTGCTGTTGTCTTGTAGTGAAAGAAACACAGCAACAGGCGACCCGAATCATGCCACTATTCCTTGGACAATATCCAATGACCACAATCCCCAAGTCGCATCCTCAAGCTGTCCCATCATGCCAAAGCCTGAGGCGAGAATGACCGAGGCTTCGTTCACGTCATAGGAAATGTACTGACCGATTCCACCCTTTCCGAAGAGTCTGCCTGCCTTTGTACTGGAGGATGGTGGGGGAGGGTTCTGGAGTTGCGAGGCCTGTGCAATATTGATCAGTATCGAGCTTCAAAAGTCTCCTGCACACTTAGTAGGCGCAAGATCCGAGGATATACTTACAGTAGGAGCCCGTGATTGTCTCATAGAATAGGTGCGATGCATGTTGACGGAGGCTGCGGAATGCGCAAAGCTGACGAGCGGTGTAGATTGCTGTTAGAAGACTCGAGTTTATACAATAGAGCAGAGGGATCGTGGGTATCAAGTGTGATGTGATGGCTGAGCAGTAAAGCAGAAAGTGTGTTGTTCTTGTTATGAGGAAGAAGGTATGATGGAGAGGGGAGCTTTGGTATTATTGCTGGCGGGCGGTTGCTACCACTCCTCCTTAGCGGATTTACTCATGACGATCAGTCCCCAGCCGAGCAACCAGGATGATGATGACGTAGGAGTAGCAGGTCTCCACACTTTCTAGTACCCCGCTAAGCTCAGTGCAGCTCAAGAACAAACAAACTTCGATACACGAGAGCAAGAGAACAGCAAATCAGATGCACGCAATTGAGTAGGATGGAGTAAGAGTAAGCTTAGCATGACGACTTCAGACTCCCATTGTGCGGTGCAGCTTCCAAACAATCCGTGCAGGGGGTCTTCCTTGCATGCTCGGGACTTGACTTGAGCACTGGAGCAGCTGGAACTGGACCCTGACTGCGTCTCTCCCAAGCTCCCCCAGGGCTTGTTCTCAAGATCCAGTCCCTCTCCCTCTCCCTCTCCCTCTCTTCCCGCTCTGTCATCCTTGGCCACTCACTCCCACAGCTGCCGTGCACAAACACAGCACAATTCCATGAAACATGCACCCCAATCCAGACATCCTCCATCATCCTCTTTCCGCATCCATCATGATCTCCCCCGGGTTATGCTCCAATGCTCCATCCAGCTCATCCGCACTCCACAATTCCTCCTCATCCAGCATCTAGACTTTATCCATCATACCAATACCGGTACTGTAAGCGCTTTACAGTAGTAACTAGGTAGTAACGTCGGTAACCACAAAAAACAACATCCGAGACAAGACTTCCCCGACAAGCGAAACAACGCCTCAACATCAACCCATCTACGTCACCGTTTCGAACCACCACGACACCTAACACGTTTTTGCAAAATGAAGCAATCTTGAATTGAGGCAATAGTGAGGTGATGCTAGGCTTGGATGGGCTTGGGAAATGGGAGTGATAGTCCGACGATGTGACTCTAGTCTGCCGTAGTGTAGTGGCTGTGCTGTGCCTGACTACTTCAGGTAATGCGTGATGATCAGCAGGAGGAGGGTCACGTGCGCTTTCAATTTTGCGCTTCTGTCGGGTTGGCTCGATTGTGTTCTGGTTTCGGCTTGGGCGCGGGCTTGATTTCTGGCTTAACGAACGGGATGAGGTATGTTGATTATTTCGGTTGTCTATCGGCAAGTAGAGGAGGAGATGTCGGCGTGCTGAATCATTCATCCATGTTTACTTTGGATATCCCTCCTTTTACTTCTTTTACTTGATTTGCTTCATTCACTTCGCTTAGTCCGCACTCTTACATTCCTGTATTCCCATATATGCCTCTCGGTCGATTATGCCACTGGAAAGATCAATTCTTGCCTTGGAAACATAACGTATTACTACGACTTCTGTGCTACTGGTACTCATACAGCTCCATTCTTCAGCAATAGCCCTTCGCACCAGAGCCTTACCATTAATCGGTCACCGCGTATACCTGGCTGGTCTGAATCTCTTCCTTCTCGGCCGCAAATACTCATCGTCGTCGTCGACTTGCTCCTCAGCTTGACCAGCATACAGGTCCTCAACAACCGGCCCCAGCGGCGCAGCAGTTTTTCGCATCTTACTGCCCCTCCCCTTCTTATCTCCAGTTTTTCCACCACGAATAGCGTTGATCTTCTCCCTTGTCCCCTTCTTCCTCTGATCCATACCATCAAGCGCGTCCAGCGCCTCCTCTCCCTCCAGCACACCCCTCTTGCCACCCGCCTTAGGCAACGTCTTATTCAGGCCTTGCTTCTTGGCGAACTTCTCGCCGTAATTGAAGAGGAGCTCCTCGCCGATGTTGATGTCCCGGAGAGCGAAGAATTTGATGCGGTGCTCGCCATTAACGAGGACGATCTTCGCTTCGCAGTTGAGACCGTCGGCAGCAGTGCCGCTGTGGTTGATGAACCTGGTTTTATTCCCAAGGCGGGCGGCGTCAATGACGCGCTCTGCGTTGAGGTCGAACAGGAAGGAGAGGAGTTTGCGGTCGTAGACTATACCTCTTCGGTCGGCCTCTTCAGAGGAGATGTTCTGAAGGGGTCATTTAGTACAAGCTCAAGTGGTGTCTCTTAATTGATAGCTGACTTACCTCACCAGAATACTCGCTGAGATAATCGCCTTTCTTGACTGGTTCTGCGAGGTATAGCCCGAACCCGACGAGCTGACTTTCACCCATCACCATGGCTTTGGAGACGCCTCGTTGTAAATAGACGTTTTGACAGCCTGTTGTGAATAATTCGTCATCGTACTTGTTGGCTGGGTTGATTCGGGCTAATGCCCCACAAGAGCCACATTCTGGGCCGCATTCTCTGTTCATTCTGATACAGATGCAGTTGCTGTCGGACGTGCAGGATAGACCATATGCCAGGCAAGAGCAGCCAGTGAATCTTCTTGGGCACTCATCTGAGCAGCCGCAGAAGCTTTCGCACAAAATATTTGAGGTGGCGCAAGGGCACGAAATCTCTTCATCGCCTGGTTGGATGATGCAAGGTCCTGGATGTCCGCACTGTTCAAATGGGTCAGTACATTGCGTTGAGGGGAAATGTGTTACTAACAGCAACTGCTTGTTTTCTTTTTTCATGATCATGAACATCGGTGTATTCCTTCAAGTCTCCTGATTTGAGGGCTTTCTTCTTGTTGTCGTACCAATCAGGTTTCTTAGCTCGCCCACAAAGAGGTTCCTCCAGTTGTTTCTTGGGATGCTCGCTCTCGTATCGCTGAATCTCAGCCCAAACAGTCCAGCAAGGGATGTTCAGTGCATAAGCGATGTAGCAGGATCTATAGTTCGGGTGTCGGTAAGTAGAGATCAGTTGCGGAAGAACTGCCAAGTGCTCCTCGTCAAACTCGTATTCCAAGTCAGAAAAATCGGTGGCCATGTAACACTCGTCTGAGCATGACTCCTTTCGACTCTGGGGCAGAGGTTCGATGTCCACTTTGACGCGGCTCTCATATCGACGGAGTGTATCTTCGTAGCTCAAATTGAGAGGTCGTGGGTCGTACTTCATCTCGGGTGGCCCTCCATGTCCGTCGTCGTCAACATCACTCGAATCTATACGCTCATGAACAAAATCCCCATGTGTCGGACAGTCAATTACTGCGCATATTAAACATGTGAGATCCGCATACGTGCCAATACGATTTGAAACAGGACCTCGTTTCTTCTTGTCTGCAATAACCGTTTCAATCATCTCCTTTAAAAGACTGGCTGGGAGCACGACATCTTGCGTCGCAATGTCGAAGACCGTATCGAAAGCGTCACAAAATCTGCTGGCGGCTTCTTTAGTGCTATAGTCCAATGGTTCACGAAACGAATCGAGTAGTAGTCTCCGCTTGCGAGGCTCTATTCCAAGTTCGCCGCTTTCCTCGTTTTGAAGTAGAAGATAATGTTTGAGAGCCTGCAAGTCAAAACCAAGTTGAAGTTTCTCCAACCACAGGGGTAGATACTGCCGAATGCGAGAGTTCTCCTCAGCTTCACGACCAGTTTCGGAACTTCGGGGACTGTAAACCTGTTCCAATTCCTTGACAAGTCGTCTGAAATTGGCTTCGTTCCTCGACTCGCCTAGGAATGGAATAAATTTCAATTTCTCGTCATCAGCTTTCAAGATGTTGCGCCGAACATTTGTGTGAGAATTGTACTTTGGAACCTGAGGAGTATCTCCAAACACTTGTTTTGCGAACAACGTGCTCTTGCCTTTGCCTAATTTGCCGTTCTTCTGAACAGGCTTCGAAAATCAGTAAAGCATAGAAATTAGGAAATGGAACTTACGTAGTGATGTAGAACATCCTTGAGTTTACCAATGGGTATTGGTACTCCTGGCTCCACTATCACAGAAGTCATAGAAGCAAAGGGTGAGATTTTGTCAACTGCTAGAGTGTTTCTCTCAAGTGCAGCCTCGCGTGCATCGGCCAAAATGTATCTTGTGGATACCGCATGGTCATCCCTCATGCCTTGCAAGAAACCACGCAACTGCTCTTCCAATTCAGATGCATCTTCTGGGATATTAGGCTTGGTCAGAATGGCCATGCGTTCCCGGGGAGACTGACTTCGGTGTTCTGACAGAGGCTCACGCACGATTTGCTTTTGCTTTTTCTGTTGTAAACGTGTTAGAAGGGGTGATGTCGAGCCGATTGAGGAAGTATCATTTCCAGACTTTCTGTCGCTATTTGATTGTCGGGAAGGGGAGCCAATTGGAGCCATTGCACCCTGAGATGGAAAGATATCCTCAATGTCGTAATCGGCATCGTCATTCTCATCCGCCTTTTCATCACGGTCGTGATCGTCTACGGCAAAGGCAGACCGATGTCTTAGAGGGTGTTCTTCGACCACATCCCGTGCAATCGAATTTGGAGGCTTCGGGGATGGACTGATGGCCGGATCTGGCGGGTCGTTTGAAGCAGAAGCAACAGATTGCCTGGTTTTAGATCCATCTGGGGAAGACATCAAAAGGGGTAGATCGTAAGATGGATATTCTCTGTTGGCGACTGTTGTAGGTTTTCTTGCTGGGGCTCGAGATGGCGTTAATGCCGGCTGCACGTTTGGATGTGAAGGAGGCTTTGGGAAATATGTTTGAGATGACGATTGGGGCGAGAACTTCACAGCTGGAGTCGTATGAACCCTTCCTGAGCTTTTGGGCGTAGTATGTCTCTGTTCGACGGGCAGAGGAGTGTTCGAAGCTAGCACTGATGGCTCTGCATCCTGGACACCAGCACTAGAAGCCCTAGTGCGTAATGGACGCGATGGAGGAGGAGGTGTTCGTAGATCGATCGGAGCTGTCTGCCTGAAAGGCGGTCGTCCCGGCTGAGGTGGAAGCTCATCATCATCCTCATCGCTGCTGAGAAGGTCGATGACAATCGGACGTGGACGTTGAGAAGCCATGAAGCCAGCCGGACGTACGCTTGGCCTGGCCAACCAGATACCAGTCGCAATCGGACCAGTGCAGAAGAATTGGTCTCAAACCTCAGCGGATGTTCGCAGGACTTTTGTTCTTGCTTTGGAGCATGAGCATGAGTTTGACAGGGTTTGGCTGAGCGACAAGTTTGCTGTCACGTGAAATGCTTCCTTTGAAGTTGCTGTGGGATCTTCGTTTCACAGAGAAGACCTGTGGTAGAGGAAGAGATGATCAAGCGTGAAGCCACCGTGGAGGCGATTGTTTCTCGGAAGAAGTGGCTGGATGCTTGAAAGTCAGAAGTGTTTATTTTGATGGAGTGAATAATGTGAGCATAGGTATAAGGTACCTTGGACGCGATCCGACGTACGCGACAACAGCACCACCAGAGTCTCCCGCCTCAACAGCCAGGGCAGCGACCAAGCGAAAAATACTCTGCTCCCCTCCTGTCTCATCCAACACGAATCGGCACTCTGCCACTCCAATGAAATTATGAGGAGAAAGAACCGCTCATATGCGGACAGTTTCCATACACCTGGAAGTGCTGTGCTGGTGCTGTGCTGTGTATTGGGAGGGGTGGGCAGGCTGGCCGGCATTTGATTTGAATCAGGGGTCCGGCGGGATTGGGTGCGCTTGAAATTCGCGTGCATAACTTGCACAATTTGCACGATCAGTGGAGGGCAGAATACTGTAGCAGCATAATTTCACAGCCTTTTTGCTGACATAATCCACTTCCTTTTCCACCCAGCCAGCCAGCACCTGTCAGTGCTCTTTTTCTGCTCTGGCCGGGTGGACCATGTTGGCAGAATACCTACAATCAACCATGGCGGCATATCACCATACCCATATCTCTCTATTTCTACAATGCAACAAGATCCATCTTTTATGCTTAGAGGACTCAATCTTCTGTTAATCATTTGTCAATGTTCTGTCTGTCTTCTGTCTGTCTGTCTTTCTTTCTCTCGTTCTCTGCTTGCCCTAGCCCCCCACGCCCGGAGAAAGTGCTTCTGCAAGGCTGCGCTGTGCTGTACTGCACTGCTGCCGCCGTTGAAGATTTCTCTGATTCGTGGCTCGAGGCAGCTGAAAGCGTGCATGGGCATGCAAGCTATGCAAGCCACAGGTGGAGTTACGCCCGGCGACTTCAGCATGATGACCAGAATTCTGCGAGTCTGACAGACTCGCAGTTCAGTAGTCCTGCAGAACTCCAGGCATTCTCACCGCTTCATTCAGGGCCTTGCATCGCTCTGTCTCGAGTATCTCTGCAAAGCTGCATCACATCGCCGGAGGAAAATTGATGCAATCGAATCGCCACCTTAAGATGGAATTGACGCAAGTGAAAGCGGGCGTCACTCGTAGCGAATATTCCCCAGGAATTGTCCCGCTGTGTCAATGTTGCTTTTGCAAACTATTAGCTCCAGTCACCCCTCCAAGCTCGAGCTCTGGCACTGGCCGAATTGAGATCTTGGGGCTGTAGACGGCGTCCTAAGCCTTCGTCAGAAGCCTCAATTGTTTTCCGAAGTTTGAGACAGGACAAGGGCCAGCCGAGGTGCTCACAAGCACTCCGCTACTTTGTTCTCATCCTTTTATTGCACCTAGCAACGTCACTGATTTGGCCTCTCCTGTGAACAGGCCATATCTATTGGTACGGCACTTTCTAATTCTCAATTGAACAATGGTGGCGAGACAAAAGCCCTTATTGGAGACGTGTGTCTGCCAAGACTGCCGTCTTGAAGAACGGTTTCATGTTTTAGGTTTCATATTCTGCAGATCTTAAAATACTTCGAGAAAGAGGCTGGTTGGATAACGTCCAGGATATTCGGTGAGAGGAGATTGTTCTGGATGTATCTCCGATGCTGACTAGCAGGAGTAATCGAGTCAAAAATCGAGATTAGCAAAAGGCCTGTCCGAACGACTTGGCCGACTGGAGTCAGTAAGAAAGCCGTTGCTGTCTTTCCCGTCGCCTTGGTTCCTGGCTACAGTAGTGTTGCCGCATCGATGCATGACAGAAAGCTTCCGTGCATGCTCAATGGTGCAGATCCTCAAGAGGACATATGAGTTCATCCTGGGCAGAAATTTCAGGAACGTTTACGTTTCTTTCAAAATGAGCAACCTGTCTGAATGGGGTAAGGATGGTGAAGAAGGTGGTGTGGAGACAGAGGTCGCTCATCATGGCCACGCCAATTGGACCAGCAGATGCTGAGTTCGTGGACCTGCTTCTTTTGGGCAAATAGTACTCTCGTTACGTCGTGGCCTTTTCAACGGGACGAAGCCTTTTCCAAAATCAATGAGTAAAGAGGCCTCAATTATGGTATTGATCCTAAGCCTGATCATTGCGGACCTGACTCGCATCCTCATGGTTGCAAGCTTGCAGATAAAAAGAAAAACAGTTTGTGCCGTCAGGCGACAGCCTGCCTGTAGCGCCTTTTGGGTGACGAATCTCGATGAGGTCTCAGGGCTGATCGAAGCTGACCATGCACCCCTGTTTACGCCGATTGCAGATTAGGAACCACGAAGCGAAATCTGCAGGAAATTGAATTCCCAAAAGCAGGGCTTCCAAGCGATTGCAAACTCTACATGCCTTCTCGCACAGTCGCTCGATCTCGACTCCTCCGGACGTACGTCGTCCCTTCCTCTAAGATCTCGATGTCTCAGGAATGGGAAGGTGAGTGGTCGTAGTTGTGGAGTGGAAGGAGGGATTGTTCTAGTGGGAAGGCTAGGATCTCCCAAGACTAGCCCACAGACCGTGCCTTTCCCGCTAATCCTGCAATAACAGGCTCCGCAACCTTTCCATTCAAGCCCCCGCCAATTTGAATCTCTATCTACCAGCGGCGAGGCTCTCCATACCTGCCGTTCATCCATCGTCAATTTTGGCGGTGTACCAGCCACAGCAGTACTGTATAGGTATGGCAAGTCTTGACGGCATCGGCACTGGCACCCTCGGTTTTTTCCATATCGACGGCCAGAGCACTGTCTCTTGTGCCTGACCCAGCCTGCCTTCTCAATGGGAAAAATGTACCTAGTTAATTGGCGTTACTAGATTTCTTATCGCGGTGTGCTGACGGCATGCTCTTGGCTACTGTAGCTTCACACGTTGACAAACCACCGTCTCCCACTGATCCTCACTCAGTCGGGTTGTGGTGTCGTTTTTTTTGGCCGCAGGCACCGAGTGGACATGCAAAGACGCCACACCCCTTCACCACCAAACACAAACCCTGGCCGTTCCTCTCCCTGTTCCCTGCACAAATGGATATGATCGCATCATGTGGACCTGCTGATTATAACCTTAACGCAGGTACACCGACTGGGACGAGCCGTCAGGGGTAAGTCCAAAGATTTCCAAGACATAGGGTGCCCTGGGTCCAAGGCCTTCCGAAGCACATAATATTCACTTACTGCCCTCCCTTTGGCTTTGCATCCTCACTTCTCATTTCTCCACGCCGATTTGTTGTACTCCGAGGTGTGTTCATTGTCGTTTTATTGTTTACCTTTGTGCGCCAATCTTTATCTTTCCTAGTCATTCATTAATACAACAGAGCCACGGGATCCCTGAAGACCCACCAGCGCAAGGCTGAGCTATCGAAGCTCACGTCTCTTCGAAGTCGAACGTTGCCTGGAATAGAATAGCTACAAAGCTCCAAAGGTCTTGCGCTATCCGTCACTAGCACATCAACCGCATTAATTGTTCTTGGGTGGGGTTCTGCATCACATTGGATATCCCTCCAGCACCACCGAATGGAGCTATACCGATATATTGGTGTCCCCGAAAGCTCGAAGTCAAACAACATCTCTCAACACCGCCGTCATGGCTTCCCGGAACTACCTGATGCCCAACGCTGCACAGTGTGACTCGTTGACAGACGAGCAATGCCGCATGATTCAGCATATCCTCGATCCAGATGGAATCAGAGCGTATCAAGACTGGGAGTTCCAACATCAAACCCACCTCATACGACTCTATATGAAGGGCATGAGCTTTCCCGATATCGCGAAAGCAATGGAAAGGAAAATAGATTGCTCGTAAGCCGTTCAGAGCTGAGGAGCTGATTGACGACTAACGAGTCAACAGGTACAAGACCTACAACAATAGGTTTCGCTCGTGGCTATTTCCAACCACATCCGCCGAACGAGAACAGAAGATTGTTGAGCTCTATTCGAGAGTGGCAAATCAGTACAACTCAGTAGCCACAGAGATAGTACTTCCTTCGCAAGGCTCCGTGCTGCTCCCCATCCGACCGAGTCCAACACAACAAACCTCGCAAATTTCTGCTCGCGCCCCATTTTCCCGTCCTTCGCAACCCCACATGGGCGACTCATCACAGCACCGCAATTCTGTCTCGACGGTCAACACCTCCCCATCCAGTAGCGGTAGCTCCGTTTATACACATTTTGATGACAGCTTTTCCGACCACCGATTTTCTGTGGTTAGCTCAAACTCGTCGATCGGTTCTGGCAGCCAGTTTTCTGCTCCTAGGCCACAGTCTCGAGCGCAACTACAATTTCGTCCAGCTAAAGCTCCGAAGCATGACCCAATCGCTGGAATGTGGAACGACAGTCTACGAGTCGTCCCTTGTCAGTGGGATCATAGTCTCTGGCGTGAGGGGTTTGCGCGCTGCTCCATTTGTGGTTTCTCTCAGTGGCACGCGTTGATGCTTCACGCTCGTGCGTATAGCATCAGCGAATTTAATACTGCAATGCTTCGATTGAGGGATCTTATCAAACACGACTTCGCCGGAAACTTCCCTCTACACTTCCTGATGTCTGCTGGAGTAGGAATGGATCACTTCATTTATCTTCTCCAGCAGTGCGATACTGGTGGACAGAACGTCTTCGGACAGAATCCTCTTCATGTTCTCGATCCTCATGATCTTGGAGATCAGCTGATCAGCTTCTTAGAGTATTTCAACAAGGTTGATCCTTTCCCAGGAGTACTTCTTTCCCAGCGTGATATTCATTGTATCTCGCCTCTCCAGACACTTCTTCAACGCCCGCTTGAGCGATCAATGTACCGACGAGTTCTGAAAACATTCCCTGGTGCTGTCTTCTCGCTGCGTTCACTCGACACATCCGGTCGAGGAGTGGCGAAGATGATGGACGAAGCATCTCTAAAGATCAAGTCAGAATCAACAACGGATTGGATGAGAATTCAAGCTGGTATCACCGAGATAAGGCTTTTTATTTCTGAGATAGAGGACCAAAGCGGCAGTGTGCATGACTACGGCTTCCATGACATCGCTCGAGGTGCGAGAGGCACTCCGTTATTTGCACTCATGTTCCAATGTCGCATCTGCCACAAGATTGACGCACATTCCAATTCATACCTTGATCAGATGCAGTGCGCTTGGGACCACGGACGAAATGTAAACGCAACGGACGAGACTGGTATCACACCAGCTCACCTCTTGGTAACTCACGCACGTTGTAACACCGACATGTCGCCAGAAACACCAACCCAAACCGCACAACTCTTTCGAGTACTCCTCCCTCGAAACTACCCCAATCTCAGGGAGGCTCTTCACGTCCTGGACCCAGAAGGAAACAATCTCGTCTTCAATATTGCTACCCGCGGTTTCTGCGAAATCCTCGAGTATGCATTGTCGCTTGAGGATTTTCCTCGTAGATCTGCTATGGTCAATGCTTGTTCCAAGCGGCCGGAGAATTCCGATGGCATTACTTCCGGCAGAACATGGAGCGTACTCCAGGCTGTTGAGGAGAAGCGCCATGAGGTTGACGAACGAATCAAGCTGGTTTCAATGACCACTAACCTCAGGGAATTGAACAGACTTTGCACTGAGAGCAATCGACTCAAAATGTGCAAGAATATTCTCAAAGCAGCTGGCGCGGAACTCAGTCCCAGCATCACGACGCAATATACGATCTGCGAATAGACCTTTGTATTGCAATCACGCATACATGTCGTTCGGGCTGCTTCCACCTTTTCGATACCCTGGAAACAAATCACCTTTCAAATTTACGCAGAACTTTACATGCATGCGTTGTACTACTATCTGCTTTAGCGACTTATGTTCGAGTTTGCCAGAAACTTTGTTTCTTATCTCTCATCCTTTTGTTTCATTCATCAAGCGTTCAAAAGCAAGCGTCCATTTGTTCTCTTTCGCTGTTTACTATAGACTTACGACTTTTCACGCGATACCAACATTTCATTTACAGCAGCGATGCTAAACTCTGTACCTACTTCCCCTTCTATACCCCGTGTCCCAGTTACATTTGAGATTATCATCAGCGATCAACACTTTAGCGTTGGGTTTTTTGGCCTTTTTGGCCCTCTTTTTCGTTATTTTTGCTTGCGGTCTGAATTCGGTTTAGGAAAGCGATCTAATGTGGGAATATTTGAGATGGATCTCTTTGAATGCGATTACGAATGTTGGATGTACTACTATCACAAATGGGTTTGGAAAAGCGTTTCGGATTTGCAAAGACTGTATTTGTATCTGTATTTGTACTTTTGTTGGGACTTGGAGTTGGAACCTCAATGGGAGTGGAGAGGGCAGGCACCGGGGGGGGGGGGGGGGGGGGGGGGGGGGGGAAGGGGGATTGCTGGGGCGCCCTGGCTGGGCTGGGATATGGGACGAGACCATGACGGATATTTGCGGATGGATTTTGCTTGGCTAGGCAATTGGGAAGGATTGTGTTGACTGTACGATATGTATGTAGTATTGCGGGTTCGATTTGGGGGCAATAAAGCTTGATTGGTGGGACATGAAATCTTTCTTTGCGTCCCAGCACGCGAATCAAGACACTGAAAAACTGATCCTCGACGGTATACGCATTTAAACGCTCTGTTTGCTGTCACTCTTCACCTCCATCATCGTTCTTGAGCTTCATCCCTGTCCTTTCTTCAGCGAACGAGGAAGGTTAATGTGTCGTGTCCCGTGGTGTGCCCAACACTCTTTGACTTACCGCTTAGGCCTTTGAGGCGCTGCGGCGGTAGTGAGACTGTTGCGGTCTAGCGCAGCAAGCTTTTAGGTCAAGAAGATCCAATTGTGTACACCAAACCCGATAGATTTAGAGAGCAATATCATTTCGTCTCATTGACCGCACAAGCCTCATTCTACATATTTGGCGGATCCAGTTTCGAGTTTCGCTCTGACTATTTGTTAATTGTGATGTGCAAGAAGTATATCAAATACCCTTCTGTAACGATCATGATGAAAGCAATGAAGATGATGCTTCCTGCCGATCGACTTTTGATTTTCCATCAATGCAAGATCCAGCTTCTCAGTGCTCAGACGGAATTAGTAGATCCAGCTCTACCAGTACCAAATGTTCCCCGTGGCCAGAAAGCGAGCTACACAAATCATATGGTACTTCAACATAGAGTTGAAGTTATACATGACGGTGGTCTTCTTTTGGAGAAAACCAAGTCTCGCAAGAGGAAAAGAAGGAGCAGAAGAGGGAATCTGGAGGGTAATTGGGGAACATGTTCGAAAGAAGACCAAGCAGCTCATTACTATGAGTCTTTGCGTTGGGCTATCGATAATCATCTCTGAAGATCAGCCGGAACGAGAAAGGAGCCATCAAATTCTGGACTGTTCGTTATAAATTTTGTTGCGATTCCATCGATCCTCATGTCAGCAGTGAATCAGTGATCGTTAGGCTTTACGATACTTGGTGGACCACTATCATTCGCAGACCAGACCTTTTGAGACCTTTCAAAGTTGAGATATGGTCAGAGCATGCGATGAAAAGGGGAGGCGGAGCAAGACCCACATCCCACATCCGTCCCTTTCTTGGCACTCGCTTCGAAGTAAAACAACAGACAGTCGTAACAGGTTTAGTGTACGGTCGGATCCGCTTACCTTATTTCTCCCCACTATTCGAGGGTTCAGACGCGTCAAGATACTTGGCTTCCATTTGTTGATAATTATGAGCTCGCAGAATTGCGACGGCTGGTAGGGCTGTGCTCCGTATACCGGTTTGATGGGAATACGGATGCGAGATGACATCTCTTAGTCTGAGTTTAGGTTCGTCTTGTGCTTATAAGTCCTGTCAAGTCCACGATTTCGTTAATACAACCAAAGCATTTCATCCAAATCAAACTTTAAAGACCTGTACACTCTTCTTTTGCCATCAACATCTTCTTCTTAATATACACTTTCCGGGACCCTCTCTGCTTACCTCCTCGTACAACACCCAATGGCTCCTTTGATCAGCAACGCAGTGCAACATCTCATCACCCGAGCAGACGAAGAAAGTAACTTCAAGTATGAGCCAAACAAGAACGCTGCTCTGGCTGCCGCAGCACTCTTCGGTATCAGCTCAGTCTGGCATTTTTGGGTGATGTTCAAGAACAAGACCTGGGTTTACACTGCTTTGGTAGTCGGTGCATTCAGTAAGACTTCCTCTCTCCATATCACAGTCCATTCATCGCTTGTCATACGTTGTTCCATTCCACTCAAAATTTACCAGCAGCCGACTGACACAGCCAAACACAGTGATGACCATCGGTTACGTCGCACGCTACCTCGCCGCCAAGAGCCCCTACAGCAACGGTCCTTACATCCTCCAGTCTCTCTTTCTAATCCTCCCACCCTCTCTCTACGCAGCAACAATTTATATGCTCTACGGTCGAATCGTCCTCTTGGTCAACGCTCCGCAAGCAAGTCTCATTCGTCCCACCTGGGTGACGAAGATTTTCGTGACAGGAGATGTGATCTCCTTCTTGATGCAAGCAGGAGGCGGCGGGTTGACTGCGAGTTCGAAGCCGGACACGGCGAAGTTAGGGCAGAATATCTTGGTAGGTAATCCTTCGTCACGTCTTCCTGATTCAGAGAAGATCTACAAGTGTTCGTACTGACAGCAGATCAGATGGTCGGTCTCGTGCTACAACTCATCTTCTTCGGAATCTTCCTCACCATCTCCCTCATCTTCTTCCGACGCGTACGATCCAACCCCTCTTACCTCGTCAGCTCAACCCCCGTTAAACACAACAAACGCTCGTGGCAAACCCTCCTCAAATTCTTGTTCCTGTCTGCAGCTCTTATCATATTCAGATGCGTGTTCCGTATCATCGAGTTTGCGCAGGGTGATGATGGATATCTGATGAAGAAGGAGGTTTTCATTTATATCTTTGATGCGGCGCCAATGTTGATTGTGCAGGTGGTGATGAGTGTTGTCCATGGGAAGGATGTCTTTCCGAAGAAGGGAGATACAGGGTCTGCAAATGGGGTTGAGACGGAGTCGGAAACTGTGACTGGGAAGATAAGCTCGAGGAGAAGTGGAAGGTCGAGGAAGCATGGCCAGGGGAGTGAGGGGCCGGAGTTCATGGAGTTGAGGGGCAGGGAGTCGGTTTGATCTTTCCCAGCGAATGGAGAGAGGAGGACATGAGGATATGTCTCGGAACTTGAGGGGCAAGAGGTTGTGAACTATTCCTGCAAGCTGTTGGATGGTTGATGGATTTAATTTGGAACAGATTGTGCTGTGTGAAGGGGTTGTAACGGAGTTGGCACGAAATTTCTTTTGTTTATGCTAGAACTTTTTTCTATGGCTGTTAGAGGATATTTGGCATCAATACAGAGGTGGAACCTGGGAGCGAGAGAATGTGTTGCTATTGCTTAGATTTAGATTGGTCATTGGAGTGCATTTAGTTATCACAAACAAAATAAAAGTGTATTTTGGTATGTACCAAGGATAAAAAGTATTGTCAGGAAGCTGCAGGTGTTTTGTCTATAACGTACACGGCTTTTAAGCACATGGCTCATCTCTACTGAAGACACCAGAGGACTGCAAGGCTTTAAGCTGCGCATTCCCTTCTTCCACTGCCTCCATGCCAGAACCATATCCTGATACATGCCCTTTTTTCCAGCCTGCCTTGTATCCCATATCCGTTCCTTGCTTGAACCCGTCGCTGAAGCCCGCTTGATAACCTTCTTGATACCTGAGATCTGACCCGTAGTCTATGGGTACACCGACGTCGACACCCTTGCCCTTTCCCTGACAGCTATCTCTCACGACTCCAGCTGCCATAATTTCGCCTCCAGGAGCGAATTGGTTGTTGCGAATACATTGCGCATGGATATCGAGTTGAGTGACTTCCACAAATCCGTTTGCTTGGTCATTGTTGAGGTTCGCCTCGAAGCCTCGATTCTGATCAGCGACGCCGAATTTTTGATCGAACAAATCAAAATCGAAGTATTCCCGGCCCATCAGAGGGTCTGAAACGACGTTAAGGTCGTCAAGATCATCGCTGGCTAGTACAGGTAGCGAAGCCTCCCACTGGCTCACAGAAGGCCCGTCTCCAGGGTCGAAGTCCGCCATTGCAGCTTCATCTCCTACTAGTGGCAGTGGAGAGATAGAATCTCGTTCAGGAATAACTTCAAGAAGACTGTAAATAATCTCATCTTGGCTCGCAATGATTTTGTCATAGACACATTGAAATTGAGCCTCGAGGTATGCAACAATCCTCCGCAGCTCCTCCTGATCTGACTCTTGGTATGATCTATCATAAGGCGGGACCCACCCTGGATGTATGAGTAAAACTCTGGCAAAACGGAAAAAGGGCGCCTACAGGGGGTTGGAATGGGCAAAGAAGTTGGGAACAAGGTCTTGTAAACCTCTTCCCAGCTTCTCTTGAGACCGAGACCCTTGACCTTCAACTTCCTCAGGTTCTCGATTTCGTTCTCGAAAAGACCTTCGTAGCTCGTACATTTCGAATTGGACAGGGCGAGGATTTTTCCATTACGATGTATCTGAAATTCTTCTTGACTCTTCATCGGCTTCTTGCATCCACAACATTGTGCTGTGTGGACCCGGTAGATGTGCGAATCCCTATCGCCACTTAGAAAGAGCACTCGAAGATATCGCAAAGCCACTCACTTTAGCTTCCCTACGTTTTCCCAAGATCCTGTCGCACACGTCTTGTATTTAGGGTTCCCCAACCCGAACTTGGAAGGGTTGTTCTTTCGAAAAGGACATGCTAACTTTCGGGTACAAATTACAGCGTTCGCATGTTTCCTTTCCTTTCGTTTCTTCTTATTGGAACAGGATTTGCGATCGTCATCACTGTCAGATCCGTCGTTGGCTCTCTTTTGCGGAGCTGGGCGCCGTGGACGTTCACCCGGCGAGGCCGACTGCACATTTGGCTTGTCGCTTGGTTCAGTCGACTCCGCGTTGTTTTCAATTACTTCGGCCACGTTACTAGCAGATCTTCCTGAAAGTGTCAATTCCTGGATGGATTTCGTGACGAATGATTCCTTCAAGGTATCCATGTTCTGTGTGAAGAATTTATTAATTTCCTCATATACGGGTGGGTCTTCCGAACTTGGCTCTATCTCGTCTGTCGGTCGTACTCTTTCTTCTGTGGTATCTGGTAGGGGTGATTGAGCGACGGTCTCAGGCTCGCTGTTATCTCGAAGATTTGTCTTGGAATCAGCGGTAGGTATTTTGCCTCTGGACGCAACAGAACCTTGGACTCGAAATGGCACCTTGGACGGAGAATGTGCTTTCATATTCATGTCGGAATACTCGGTTGACAAGGCAAGCATTGGTGTATACGGGGCTGGATTTGACTCCTCTATGGCAGATGGTAGCTGTTCGAACTTGATTGCAACCCCTTCATGCCTTTGGTAGTCGTACTGCCACTGAAATCATTTTCATAAGTTAGCAACATAACAACCAGATTAGGGTCAAGAAGAAGAATGTGTCAGCTGGTGTGTTGTAAAAGGTCACCCACATGATGCAGGAGAGTTTCTTGTTGTATGCTTTGTGAAAACTCGGCTGGAATATAACCCGCATGACTTGTAAACTCGAATTCGTTAATCGCTGCGAAGATGTGTTCACAGTGATACCAGGCAGGAATAGAATCAAGTGATATGTCTTCCTCGTCTAGCTGAGGAATACCATCATGGTTCCTGCTGCCAGTGTCGTTGACAGCATCCGCTAGGAGATCGCTTGTTTGACCACAGCAAGCGTCGGCATCAGAGAAGAAGTTCGAAGCGTCTAGCGTGGGGATCTCGACGACGTTGTCGAAAAGTTGCCAGTCTTTGTCTCCTGGCTGATAAGGGGCATAGCTGTATGTCTCCTTAGACTGCTCATCCAAGAAATCGGCGATTTCTTCAATAATCGTATTGTTGATGGATAAGTCGAGATTCTGTTTGACTAATTTAAAGATGGTTTGTTCCCCGGACGAGGACAGGCTTGCCGGTGAAGCGCAGGACATGGTGGAAAGGCTGAGCAGATTCCCAGGTAAGATGACCAGGGGTATAATATATTGATTTCAATGGCAAAAATGTTCAAGAAGTCGAGACTACTGTGGTGATGGGTCCGGCTGACCAATGCAAAAGAGAGCTGAAGAACCGCAAGTATGAAATGTCCAATGTCGCTTGCTGCCCATCAAGCACCAGTGGGCAAGCGAAAGCCAACAAGAAGTATCATGTCGCCCATATCCGCCTGAGACGCTGTGCTAAGAATGAGTAGCAGTGCTTCCTTGACGGGAGTTGAAAGGAGGAAAAATCGATGGTCGTAATAAAAATAAGAATTGGCGAGCATGCACGCGTTATCAGCTGCAGCTGATATCTGCGACCCTGACTGGTCAGCCCATCTTCGCAGTTGTGAACTTCGTCACGTGCGCACCTGAATTTAGATTCCTCGCAGGCGGCAAATTCGCAGAGTAGATTTCCCTTATCCGTCAGCAAATGCTGCTGCGTCTTGAAGCATGTATTAGTTTATATCGCAGATATTAGGGGGTGAAGTCGGAATTATAAAGATTTTGATCACGGCAAACTTCTAGCTAAGTCAAGATAGCGACAACCAAGAAAGAAACAAGCAAGCAGAGAGAGGTAAGCCGAAGTAAGAACAGCAGATGCAAACCAGACTCCAAATGTATGCTGCCATACCCACCAGCTACTACTAAGGATTCCAGCGCCCAAGACCTTTTCATAATTCATTCACGCCAGTATTCCATCCGATTAAACCATATCCAAATCGAAAGCCACTTAAAACCCACCCAAGCATGCATCTTCCCATCCCTCCCATTGCATCTAGCAAGTGACCTGCACAGGAACCTCCTGGCAGCTGTCCGGTCCAGGGAATGGACTCGTGCAAAGGGTATCACACTCCACACCTGGAGCAACGAAAACGCGATACTCCTGTCCTGGGAAGGCTAATCTAAACTGTCTCGCATCCGTGGGTTCAAGTCCATTTGCACGGTAGCCTGCACGGCAGGCACAATAGTTGTTGCCAGTGGGCGTACCGATGCAGGAGGTTGTGATGGTGCATTTGTTGAGGAAGGGGTTGGGGTTGCAGGTTCCGCAGGTGGCGTCTGGGCAGGAGCCGGGGCAGGAGTGAGAGATTTGGCAGGTTGATGTGCAGGAGGACTGAGGGGTGCCTGGTTGAATGTGTTAGTTGAGATTCTGTGGTTTGGGGGAGGAGTGGATGGGAGTGGAGACCTACCATTGTCAGCACCGTCGTCACAGGTCTCACCAAGTTCGTAGTCGATGTGTCCGTCACCGCAACGAGGAGGCTCGGTGTTGCACCAGGTGCAGTCTGTTGTGCAGTTGGATTTATCGCCGCCATTCAAGTAGCCATCGTCGCAGACTTCAGGGCTATGCTAAGTCAGCTGATACATCTCATGAGGACAATCGATGGCGAAGTGAAGAACTTCATGCAGAGACGCAACACTTACTACTCAACAATGCCGTTCCCACATTTAGGAGGGTTTGGGTTTCCGCATGGTTCCTTAAGAGTACAGTTGGAATTGCAGTGAGAGTTCCAGGAGCCATTCAGCTCTCCATCATCACATTCCTCGGGACTGATAAAAAGTCAGCTTCGTCCATTCAAACACGCAAGTAGGACTTACTATTCGGTGATGCCATTGCCGCAGGAGCAGTCATTCCATTTGCATTCGTAGCTACATCTGCCAGATGGTCCGTTGTAGTCCCCATCATCGCCTGGCCTTCAAGTCAGTATCTTGAGTCTAAGTTTGTTCGAAAAGAGTCTTACATTCTTCTCCGGGCTCGATGATGCCGTTCCCGCAGTCGTATTTGCATATCTCCTTTGTGCATGTAGCCGAGCAGTTGGCTCCAGGAGTCCCATTCAGGAGGCTGATAATTGTTAGCAATGCTCAACAAGCTGCCGGGTACTGGAGGCAAGGTGGGTGACCGGCCACATGCACTGGTCATGTGAACACCCATTGACTCGAGGGTCGAGTTTCATCCGAGCACAGCAGGTTAGACACTGCAGCGGGAGACTACTTACTATCCAAGATCGCATTCTTCCCCATCTGCAGTGTCAACGATGGCATCTCCGCAGTAGCCGCACAAGTGGCATTCGGTCGAGCATCCGCTATCGTAAGCTCCGTTCCTGTTTCCTGCGTCGCATTCCTCGCCAGCTCTTCAATGAAGTCAGTGACTATTTTTAAAAGGTTATGTGGATGGGTTTGCTTACTCTGGGATGCCATTTCCGCAGATTGGAGTGATTTCACACTTATCCGAACAGCCAGAATTATATTTTCCATTGTCTGCGCCAAGATCACAGGCTTCATGGTCTTCCTTCTTGCCATTTCCGCACTGAATCCCTCACTGTTAGCGTGCATCCCAAAATAGGTAGCTTATGCATGGAAGTTATGAAAAGAAACAGTACCAGACTTCGCTCAATGGTGCGAAGAAGAGATAACTTGGAGGTAGGCGGTGCCGGACAGGGGCACTTACAACAGGAGTGTAGGTACAAGTGCTTGAACACCCAGAATTCCATTTTCCATTCTCAGATCCGAGGTCACAGCTCTCTTCTCCCTCGACTTTGCCATCGCCGCCTGAAATGCGAGTCAGAGATCAAGTCACCAAGGTCGAATGTAAGGTTAGACTTAGACTTACAGACTGGCAGACAAGTGCAGTTCGCTGAGCAGCCGGAGTTCCAAGCACCCTGTGAGGAGAGTCAGTAAATGAAAGGGGCGAGGAGGGTTATATCCATGGGACAACTTACATTAAGGGCTGGGCCGAGATCGCATTCCTCATACGGAGCCTGGACAATCTCATCACCGCAAGTTCCTCCGCAATGATCTCCACAGTCGTCATCGCAATGGTCACTGCAATCGGTATGATATGTTGGTGGAGCATAGCTTGGAGTTGGATGGTAAGTAGGTGCCTTCGTGTACGAAGCAGTCACCGTGGTATAAGTCTCGGGCGGGTAGGTTGAATATGCGTAGGACGAAGGTGGGTACGATTCTGCTGCGAGAACACATGCTGTCCCGAAGACGAGTGATGAGAGGATTGAGTACCTCATTTTAACGAAGAATAATGCAAGATAGGATGATAGAAGTAGTGATACGTATTTCTAGAAGAAGGAAAAGATGATCGTGATGAAGAAGGAAGAGAAGAAGAATAAGTAGTAATGGTGGTGGTAAGGAATAAGAGACACTTCGAAACCGGAAGGGAACTTGCAGATGTATTTCCCAAATCGAGAGCTGGGACACCTTTGATATACTTCATATCACGAGCTTCAAACAGACCAGCTCAAGGCTGTAGGAACGCCGTCAGGAATAGCTTCAATAACTTTGCTGTCACTGCCCTGCTCTCATTAGACCATACCGCCTGACCAGGGCTCATTGCTTCATCCGACGGCTGTGAAGGATGCAGTCAGGCTTGAACCTGAGCTTGAGCAGGAGCAATGCCTCTCTGCTGAGCCATCACCATTTTCAATTCAACCACCATAGAGAGCGACTGCCACTTCATAGGGCTGAATCTGACTTTCGGATGACACATTTCCCCAGGCATCTTTGCATTGGAACTTTCCCTAAAGGCCGCCAGCCCAGCGTATGGAGGAATGAGTGTGGTAGGCAATGTGAAAACAAAATACACATCATGAGGTCGTGGACACGAAGAAAGCCAAATCCCATAGCCTTGATACTGAGAAGTGATCTTGATGCTATCCAATAGCAGTTCCATCATCAACAAGACCTAAATTGGGAGACAGCCACGAGCCTGCGCCCCGCCCTTGGAAGCACGCAGCGAACGAAAGGCCAGAGAAATGGCAAGTGTCGCCAAGCCCAACATAAGTTAATCCTTCAGCCTCGCAGCCTTCCAGAGTCAAAGTGAGGGGGGAGAAATGTGTCTAGCCGACCCGGATCATCTCGGGCACCTGCTCCGAAATTGACAGCCCATGATGGGCTTACCTCATGGGCCGATGGGCTGCATGTTCGTGTCACCGCACCTTTCGGCAAGACGGTCACGCTATATCTCGTTTCGCAATATCTGATTGCACGCAGCTTTCAGCTCTGCTTGAAACATGGCGGTACTGTAGAGGGATGAGAGGCGTTGGAGATCAGAAGATGATAGGGTGGTCGCGAGGACTGCGCCACGAAGATGTTGGTGCTGTGCTGCTCCGATTGCTTTGCCCTGCGATGACCCCGCCAAAGCTTAGCATTGAGGTCAATCACCTTAATTGGCTCCCAGCTTGAGGTATGAAGGATAAATTTAGCACAAAGGAAGAACCGTCAAGACACTTGTCTCATATCTCGTCTCGTTTAGCCCATCCTATCCCTCCCCAGAGTATGAGATATTTGCAACGAGACGAAATGAGATGAAATGGAGGTTGGGAGATAAGAGAACAGAAAGGAAGCGACAGCGACAGCGAGAGATGGTATGATGACAACCCTGAAAGTCTGACCAGTCAGCATCAAACCCGCCCTCCCGATTCCACTGTAAGCGAACCTCAACCTTGGAAATTCCCAGCCCCTCCGTGCCCCTCCACCCCTCCAACCCTCCACCCTTACACCCTTACACCCTTACACCCCTTCATTCGTCCAACCTGACGCCACAGCTAAACTTTCCAGCGCAAAGTCACCAACATGTCCACTGCAGTACTCCTCGACTGTTCAAGCGCATAGCATGGCATGGCATTGCATCTGCAATGCGAGAATCGGCGAGGACAACAGGAGGTGATTTTGTGCAGTGACATTCGCTACTTATAAGAAAAACACGGGATCAGGAGATGGCATCTTCCTAGCCGGACTGCCCCAGGCATCTCCGTGAGCATGGGCCCGCCGTGAGATCTCAGTCAGGCTTGAGCTCAGCTCGCTCGTTGGCTCAGCTCTCAGCGTGATGGAGGGGCATCACGATAACCTTAAGACGCCCACCACGGTTGAGACGAAAAATTGTGGCTGCAAGTCATCCCCTTCGTACATTCTGATGCATAGCGTACCCAGTATTAGTGAGAGAGTTTCGAAAGAACGAGGAGGTAGGGTATCTAGCTAGGGATAGAGAGATGGTGTCAGCAGACAGACTGACAAGATGATTGATTGAAATATGAGGGAGGTCTGCTCTGCTTCGCTCGCTCTTGGATGGATGGATTATTCATGGAACCTTCTGAGCATCTTCTGATGCTCTCGCTACCACGATACCACGAACCACAACAAAGCCATCTTTGACACATAATTGTGTGGAGAAAAAGCTCGTGCCTACCTGCTGTCTGGTTTATGATTGAATGATAAGATCCAGACCTTCAGCAGAGTACATACCGTTTGCTGTTGTCAAGCACGATTGTCTCAAACTGACATACTTATCTACTTACTCATCAACTTGCCTCCATACAAACATTTGTCGTGCCGTGCGCAACACACGCAAACATGGCGCTTGTACAATTTGCAGCCGGGCGCCGTCCTTCAAATCCGGGCCTAACACCAACGAAAGCGACGAAAGCAAAATCAGGCCACCAAGAACATAAGAGAAGAAGACTTCAAAAAGCAACGCCTGGATGTTACTTTGATACCAGATTTTCTCCTGGGCAGAAAATAATTGGGGATTCTTCTATCATCGGCGTACAATCCTGCTTGGAGGTCAGAGCCGATGACGATGTATTGACAGGGGGTCGCAACCACCAGAACCAGGATGCGAAGCTGCAGCTGCATGAGCTCTCTCCAAGTCCCCAACCTCGTATTGGAGCTCACCCATCCCATCATTCTCAGCAAAAATCTCAAAGACATGTTCAATTCCTCCAGCCTCCTTCAAACATCTCCGACGATTCAATCAGTATCTACTCAACCCACAGCTCCACATCTCTTCCAACGGTGGTGACCAACAGCATGGACGCGGAGCCGAATGAGATGCAGATGCGGATGCAGCTGCAACAGCATCGCAGACGATCTAAGACACCCGTCTTCTTCGTCGGGCAATTGGAGCGGAAGTCCGTAGCAACAGCATGCGAACTGGACAAGGCGCAATTACTCGCATCAGAGTACCAAGCAGTGCTACCTCTCCGTCTGAAAACTTCATTCGCCAAATCCCTCTCCCAATTTTCAGAACTCGATCTCGATCACGATAATCCAAAAGCACTGAGTCACCGACCTAAAACTCCAAAACGCCTTCGGAAAATCAAATGTCAGCTTAGTTTGCGAGATTTGGTCAAGCAGCACTCGCAATGCGGACCTTCGCCTTCGACACCTGGATCGGATGCAGAGACGTTGGTCGGCTCGCCGCCGTGCTCACCACTTGATGAGGATTTCGATAAGCACTCCCATCAGCCTTTATTCAGTCCTCAAACTCAACCCCACGATATCAGCGACGAGGATGACGAACTTTCTCTTCCCACCTCACCCACCATTGACAACGACATTGGCCTGAAAATCTGCACTGAGCTCCTCACCAACGAGCTGGCGACCGCTCTCCTACGGCACCATCCAGCAGAAATGAAAGACCGAGCATCAGGCCTCCAGATTCTGCTTATGATTGAGGCGTACGAGACGGTGCAGAGCCAGGTGAGGAGGATGCTGTATGATGCGCGTGTGACGGGAAAGCAGTTCGGTCACGTGCGGGAAGCCGAGAGAATTCTGGAGCACTGGTTGAAGGCGCTGTATGCGGTGTATGATCGAGAGCAGGAGGAGGAGAATAGGATGAGTAGGCTGGATTATGCGTGGCCATTGAGAGGGTAGTGGGAGGAGTGAAGAGGACGAGAATGAGAAGACGGTGCTACGGGCGGTGGATAATGGGCGAGCATGCGGTGGCGAGGAAACGGAATGATGCTATCTTCTTGTTTGTTGTTTCCTTTGGGACTTTTGATAAGGGTCGGAGTTCTGCGTTACGGACGGGAAGGAATGGGTTGATTCAAGATGGCAATGAGTAATTTTTGGGAGGAAGATCTGGGTGCCGGCACCAGCACGGAAGATGTCCTGGTTTGGATACTGTACATCACATGACGTAATGAGCTCGAGGAGCTGCTCAAAGTAGCATCGAGCAGAGGCAGATGTTATGAAGAAAGCATGCATCAATTTTGAACCGTTGCTTTTAGATACTTTAGGTGTGAAAGAAACTGCTCGCAGTGTCCGGCGGATTTGATTCTCGCTTGCGGGTTGTCAAGACAAACCCTCCTGCGCTCCGAACTATCACAGCGCTATGTTCATCTAGCCTTGCCAGCTCCAGCTTCTGATTTCAGCCTCGGCCACCGCAGTTCGTTCATTTTGAAATGAAGCGTGGAGCTAAGAGATAGGCCAGCGGTAGGTGACCTTCCGAGACACTACTAGTCAAGCTAGGAACTAGGTTCGGTAGATCAGTCCGAGGGGTGGCTTCGCTGGTTTATATAGTGCTTGAATAGAGAGAAAGCTGCTATGTGGAAAATCTGGATCTGAAGAACTGGATCATGACTTTGGACATAGTGTGTGAAAAGCCAAGAACCTGCTGATGATGTACAGGGACTTCAAGAAATATGCCAAGAACGTGGTGAATGCGGTGAATGACGCTGTCGAGGGAACGATGTTACTCACCTCCGTACCAATACCAGTGGTGGGTATGCCGTGAAAATGATACTCGTATTGTGTGTCAGCTTCAAAAGCGATATTCTACTCGGCGAAAGTAGATTTTGCTTCTAGATCTGCCCATGAACTGTGCCCAGATCTGTTTGTTGGAGTCCATCATTCACAGGACTTCCAGGGAGGCGGTATGAAATTGGGAGTATTGATCCCTCAAAGCGATTGAGTAGTATGTACGTACACAAGGCTATTGTCCTCGTTGGCCAAGTCTGGTAAGGTGCCTGGTATCTGATCGCAGTCGTCTCCGTAACTTTAGATCGTTCTTTCTGCCTCTCGAATCGAGGATTTCATGGAAGTGGCTTGCTTGGCTTTCGGGGGTCTTAGCACACTCGCGATTGCAGCTCGAGGCTGTCAGCGCGAGCAGAGTACCTTTAGCTTTGCTTTGTTCCGGATTTCTGCTCCAGCTTGGTATCCTCGATGCCAATATAAATTGGCAGAGGTAACAGAATCCCGCCGTGGCCATGCTCGGCTGCTACGAAATTGTAATTTCGGCGTCCACGTTGTTCCTGGTTCAAAGGATCGTGATTCATGTACAGCGCTACAACTTAACTTGCTTTCCCTCTAGACGAAGGCGATGCCAAGGCCGAAATATTGAGAGCAGTCGTCGATTTTATGATCACCATAAAGGTGTCGGGTCTGGTACTCCACAATTTCGCCTGTGTTTCAAGAACGATCGTGAGTTGGCCGATGCCGTGTAGATATATCCTGATGATCCTCGATTGGCTGTTTTCACTCTCGGCCCATAAATGCCTGTCGTCCAGCATACTCTTCTTCTTATTAACCCCTTGTCCAAACATTTTCTGTACGACCTCTCGAAAATTTTATTAGGCTGGGTGGTATTCGACAGATGCTCTTCTACCTCTGGCATGTGATCGACACCCTGCGGTACCCATTTGGCCTCTCTGCGGCCACCAAATTGTGTCTTGTCGCTGTCAGCGGCCTGTTCGTCTCCCTGACTGGGGAGACTTGTTCTCATTTCGAGTGTTGCGTAGATACATCATGGCTGGTACCATGTTCTGTTTCGTCAACGAGCAAGTTCCCTTTGGAAGTGTTCCAGTATCGCAGACGTGTGGGCGCAGATATTGGTGGCTCTAATTATTGTGCCACGAGGTAGGAAAAAGAGCTTCCCAGCTGGAACAATCATCTCCCCCAATCTGGTCATCGCTGGCACATTTTTCGGCAGACGAGGGCCGGAGGGAGGACAGTCTAGGAAGCTATTGGATGCTCGCGATTGGACCACCAGGACTAGATGAGGTTGTGATGGGTGATGAGCTGTATGTCTGGCGCGTACCTGTTCGTAGAACATGGACCTCATGTTAGCAGTACCTTACGATTGAGGGGTAGGATTGAGCCATGGTAATAGCAGTTGATAAATGACTTCACAGCGGTTGTGCCCGCTTCACGATCCTGTTGGAGCGGATGTTCGGGGTTGACCCTCGGACATGATTTGAGGTTGACGTAGAGAGGATGCGCTCCAATCAGAATACTGTACAAGTTGCTTGCCGAGGCCTGTCCTTGGATGATCACTCGCTTCCCTGCCTCCCTGCTCTCCTCTACGAATTTCCCAAATAGTGCCATCAAAATCAAAACATCTCCAGCCACCAGAGAAATAGCAGGTTTGCCAGTTAGATTTTCCTGTCACTGCTTATTGTTTGACCTGTTTCGGCGCGACAGAGGATTGTGCTTCGCGATCGCACAACACGATTTAAATTTAGAAAGGGGGGGATGATTTGCTCCCCGACCTGGTGCCCACAAGCAAATAAACTTGTGCTTCGATCTCCTTACTACCTGTGAGACTAGTAGAATGAACTTGAATACGCCGATCCATGAATTTAACGATGGGATATGTATCATAAGTCATGCTGATCGCCATCTGTTGTCTATTGACATGGGGCAGGGAGATCTCCTCTTCCGAACAACGTTAGACTCGCTCTCGCTCCTTGTAAGAATCCGAAGCACGTTCAGGACAGCAGTCAAGCGTCGAGTTTATTATTTACTTAACAAATAGAGCTCACACAAACCTCTGTGAACTACTATACATGCTGCAATTGCCCCGCTGCTGACGATCCTAGCTACACTTGCATTTCGCTTAAACCCAAAGTCCCCGTTTGTACCTAGATCCTCCGGATACTACCCTGCGGCGTATCTTTGACCATTATCCGCCATTAAGAAGGCAAGTACTGCGTTTCCGTTCTGATTTCCATCTATCACCATGAAATGATCATTAGGCAGTGTGCTTCGATTTTAAAGAGTAGCATGCCACTTGCGGGGAAGTCAGTCTACCCCAGGGCGGGGTTTGTCAGGCTGGACGGTCAGGTTCCCCGATACCTCACAAGTACACAGTGCTAACGTTACAGGGTACTATTGCTTGAATCGATTGCATCCCCCATGCAGTTAGGATTCCCCTAGCTTCACGAACTTTCGTCTACTGGATGAACACGGAGCGGCAGATTAGATGAGATGAACCTACATATACCTTTCCCAGTCCCCCTCTTCTACGACTCTGTAGGCACTGCCTGGTTCTAGTTACTCTCATATCCTCGTCACTTGAGGATCACTGATCAGCTATCCACAATGTACTTCAATTTCAAAGTCCTTCTCACCAGCCTCATGGCTGGCATGCCAGCTTTCGCTGCCACATTTTCCAATCCCGTGCTCTGGGAGGATCTTGCAGATTTGGATATCTTTCGCGTGGGAGATACCTACTATTACTCGGCTTCCAACATGCACTACTCACCAGGTGCACCAATTCTGAGCTCGACAGATCTGGTGAATTGGAAGTACATCGGCCACTCAGTTCCAACACTTTCCTTTGGCTCGAAGTACGACATGTCTGGTGGAGCAACTGCCTATGTCAAGGGAATCTATGCGTCAACCATGCGGTACCGAGCCAGCAACAAGACCTGGTATTGGTATGGTTGTATCGAATATGGAGGAACATACGTTTTTACATCATCGTCTCCAACAGGGCCGTGGAAGCAAGCAGCCAAGATCAGCACTTGCTACTATGATGCGGGATTGCTCATTGATGACAACGACACAATGTACATTGCTTATGGCAATACACAACTTTCCGTTGCTCAGCTCTCGGCTGATGGACTCTCTCAAGTCAAGACTCAGGTCGTCTACAACACACCGTCAAGCATCGGCGTGCTTGAGGGCTCACGAATGTACAAGAAAGATGGCGCTTACTACATTTTCGTCACCAAACCCGCCAACGGCCAGTATGTCCTTAGATCTACAAGTGGTCCCTTTGGACCGTACACCGTTAAACAACTACTCCTGAACCTTGGAAGCCCAATTCCAAGTGGTGGCGTTCCGCATCAAGGCGGCTTGGTTCAGACAGCAGCTGGAAGCTGGTACTACATGGCATTCGTTGATAGCTATCCCGGAGGGCGCGTGCCCGTCCTCGCACCTATCAGCTGGGGTAGTGATGGCTATCCAGCCCTTCAGCTGGTGAATGGCGCCTGGGGTACTTCCTACACTGCACCTCTGACTCTGTCACCCACCTCCCACACAGGCACGGACTCTTTCTCGGGGAGTTCGCTTGGCCCAGAATGGGAATGGAATCACAACCCAGACACAAGCAAATTCTCTGTTAACAACGGCCTTACTTTGCAGACTGCAACTGTTACCAGCGACCTCTACCATGCTAGGAATACCTTAAGTCACCGGATTCTTGGTCCAACATCATCTGGAACTATTGTGCTGGACTTCGCGAGCATGGCCGATGGTGATCGTGCTGGTCTGGCCATGCTTCGCGATACTAGCGCCTGGATTGGGATTCGCAAGGACGGGTCCTCGATCAAAATTTCAATGTGGTCTGGTCTCACCATGACATCAACCTGGGCGACTGCTAGTACTGGCTCCGAAAGTGCTAGTGCGACTATTTCTAGCACTCGTGTCTGGCTACGCATATACGCAGACATTCATGTTGGGTCGGGCAAACAAGCTCAGTTCTTCTACAGTACCGATGGACAGAAATTTACCAAGATAGGGGCTCTGACGCTCAACAATGCTTGGAACTTCTTTCCTGGTTATCGATATGCGATTTTTAACTTCGCTACAAAAGCTCTTGGTGGTTCTGTCAAGATCGGCTCTTTCACGGTCGATTCGCCAGGCCGGACACTTACGTAGATTGTCTGAACGATCTGAGAACGTGCCGTGATCATCTTAAGAACAACATCGAAATGCCTTTCCAGCGGTGCCGTATGGAATGAATCGCCTGGGTGTTATTCGATGATGGTGTCGGATTTTACGTATACAGTTCGTACGTTGAGTCGTTCGGAGTTCGTCGATTTGCGTTCCTGCCCCTCTCCAGGGTTGCACTGGATAAATACATGGTACCGTGGTAACGAAGAGCGTCCCCCACTAGTAGTCTTCATGTGTTTACTAGTCAGTCTTGTCGCAATCCTCTCAAGATAAAACTTTCACAATCATGGCAAAAACGCAGTGCGGTTAGAATTGCAGGAAACTATGGGTGCAAGTTTCTATAACTTCTTTCCTCTTGACTTTTTATGAATTTTCCGCTCACTATCAAGTTCTTTGCTTCGTTCTGCCAAACGAGACTACTGCAAGACATGCCGCGAGCGGGCCGCCCCTGTATGGTCTCCATGTGCGGGGTGACCAAGCAGGCATCTCATAAGACAGCTCGCTTTCGCATTCTGCTCGTATCATAGACTCCACAATTGCATCCAACACGACATATGACTTTATTACCGTGGGTGCAGGGATAGGTGGCTTGACGGTTGCTGATCGACTCTCTGAAGATCCGAACAGTAAATCTCGATGAGCCCGAAGAAAGTCGTTACTTATGACTTAAAAGCCTCGGTCTTGGTCGTGGAATATGGTCCGTTTGACAAAGGAGAAGCTCCTGTTCTCGTACCAGGATCCTACTTCCCAGTCCCCTACTTCTGGCCGAACATCTTCAGTACTCCTCAGGTTAGTGTCGTTGGCATTTCCCAAGGACGACTTTCCTTTGCTGACTCGAAACAAGCGAGGGCTCAATAATGGCACCTATTTTGTTCCAATGGGTCGAGTTGTGGGAGGTAGATCTACAATCAATGCAATGTTCTTCCTTCGCTATCCAGCAGTGGATTATGATTCATGGGAGAAACTTGGAAATCGTGGCTGGGGATGGCAAGGCTTTCTGCCCTACTTCAAGAAGGTGCGTTGGAAGAATTTCTCAGAAACAAGACCCAATTGCTGATGGTTCTGAGAGCGAAATCTTTACTCCACCAGACGCAGAATTCGCCAAGAAGTACAACATTACTTGGGACGCTTCTGTCCATGTATTGAAAGGTCCTATTCAGGCAAATTATTCGCCTTACGACTACCGGTCAAGTGGTAATTACCAAAAACACATCTTTCCCTTGATTTCTGCTGACTCTCAGCTAAGCAAATTTCTGGTATGCTGCCTCGGATGTTGGAATAACTGCCCGTCAGGATCCTAACGCAGGTGACGCGACGGGACTTTTCCGGCTGGTTCGTGCTTTGGATCCATTGGCTAAAGTTAGGTCATATGCAAAGACCGTGCACTATGATCGGGTTGCGAAGTCTCGGCCAAATTATCATTTACTTCCAGAGCATGCTGTAAGCAAAGTCCTGTTCAAGGACAAGAGGGCTGTTGGCATTGAATACGTTTCACCTGCTACCGGAGAAGTCCAGACGGCAAAACCGACGAAGGAGATTGTCATGGCTGCTGGAGCTGTACATTCTCCGCAAATTCTTCAGCTCTCAGGTGTTGGACCAAAGGCATTACTGAAAGGTTTCGGTATCGAGGTCGTGGTAGATCTTCCGGGTGTCGGACAGAACTTTCAGGACCATCTTGATTTGAAAGTAGATTATACTTGTAAGTAGATCACCAGCAAATCATGCAGGACAAGAAGCTCAGCTGACCTGCAGTCACATCAAACATCGAGCCGAACGCTGACAGCTTAAACACCAATGCCACGTACGATGCAGGACGAAGGGCTCTTTACGATGCATCTCGTGAAGGAGCTTATACTCTCGTCCGAGGAACTGGTAACAATATCGCACTCCTGCCGCTGAAGAACGCTACCTCAGACTGGAAGTCAATAATCAACCTCGCTAAATCGCAAAACCCCGCTTCCCTCCTCCCACCGAAAACTCATCTGTCATCCGAGGCTACGCAGCTCAACGAGAAATGCTGTTCACGCACGACGCTTCTTCCAAAACAGCAGTTGGTAGCCTGAGCTGGAATACAGGATCCCAGACAACAGTTTACATGATCAAACCACTAAGTCGCGGATCCATTGCCATCAATTCAACCAGTATAGTGGACAACCCACTGATCGACTGCGGCGCTCTTACAGATCCAACAGATATCGAACTAGTACTATCTCTCTTCCTCAAAAATCGACAGATCATGGCCCAACCCTCCATGCAAGCTCTCGGTCCAACAGAGATCAGTCCAGGACTTGAAAGTCAAATTCAGAGCACTGATCAACACATCTAATGCTCACGAGTGCTGCACTCTGCCAATGATGAAGTTAGAGCTTGGTGGTGTCGTTGACGACCAGTTGAGAGACTATGGAGTGAAAGGGTTGAGCGTTGCGGATGCAAGCTTCATGCCCATCACGCCTGCAAGCGCACCATGCATGGGCTACAATTTATGCTGCTGGGGAAAAGGTGCGTTGTTTCAGAAATTGGTGATATTGAACTGACCAAATTTAGGCTGCGGATCTGATCAAGAAGCGACATGGTCTCACACCGTCTGAAAAGGCGTAGTGGGTGCTGAGTATTTGTTCCCGACTCCTATTAGCAAACATCCCTGTGCAATGGTTCCACTAAAGACGGCAACAAGAAGTATAGAGTAGAAATATTGAATTATGCGAGGTTTCGTGCCGCCCCATTCCTTGGATTTTCTTTCTCTCCACCCTCAGATATACTGCAAGGATTATAGCTTGCTTCCAAATCTGCTTCCAGACAATTGGATATCGAAAGATCCTATCGACCGTCTGTGAAACCTAGTATCGTGTATCGTATGTGGCCTCGCTTAAGGCATTCCCTTGACCCGGAGTCAGTTGTCAGCCAGTCAAAGTCAAAGTAGCCTTCCGCTCCGCCGGACAACAAAATTTTACAAAGGGCTCCTTTGCACAGAAGAGAGACGGGAACAATGCTTCTGCACCCAGTAGGTGAGTGACTTACCAAGATGTTGCCTGGATCTTGCGCACAAAACGTGCTTGAGGCTCACCGCTGCGGCTATTTCGTCATCGGATTTTGTTTTTAAACAAGACCTTGCTCTCCTACAAAGCTGGCAACGATTAGAACATATCAGTCCTTTTCATTCTCTCATTTCCAATAACAATTTGAATCTCTCAATACTAAAATTATAGCATGGAAAGGTGTTCATCAGGCAATGTTCGGCAGGAGGGTACAAGCCTGGTACCTTACTCTTTTGGTATGGTATCACTTCCGCTTGAGCCTGGAATCGAAGCAATACCTATACATATTATCGAGCATATTCGACACCTTAGTCAGTTCTCGCCGCTTGAGGTCTACCAGTGGATGAATATCTGGCGAAAGTCTCAGGGTCAGTCGCTTCTCTTGCCTTCACTCTCAAACCACAGCTGATATTTGCTAGCTCGCCTTGACGAAAATGTCAACATTGGTCACAGTCACTTTCTGAGACCAATGAGTCACGCCAAGAATGAGCGAAGACTTGTGGGTCATGAATTCTACGAAAATATTAGTCTCGCCTCGGATCGGCAGGGGATGTTAAGCGTTGATGATTCACCCCAGTCTGAACAATCCAAAGTCTCTACGCCTGTCGTAACAGAGCACAAAGCGTTATCGGGCACGGTCAAATTTGCAAAATCGAGCATACCATGTTGCAAAGGTCTACCAGAGATCTACGCCTGCCTGTTCTGCCAAAAGACATTTGGCCGCAAAGGGGACTGGAAAAGGCATGAAGGTACTCTCCACGAACTTCAGAAAGAATGGCGATGCAGAGAATCAGGGTGTAACCGAAGATTCCTTGCTCGCAATAAGTTCCGGCGCCATCACGAGAGTGATCATGGATGCGACGACTGTAGGCACGATTCAGATCCAGCCATTATGACCTCGATACAGACGGCATCCGCCTGGGGCTGCGGCTTCTGCGTAACGGTGCTATTGACATGGGATGAGAGAGTCAATCATATTGGGAACCACTTCGAATCTGGAAGCAAACGACGGGAGTGGGACTTCTCGACTGTTGTTCGGAGCTTGCTGCTTCAGCCTGGTACTCGTGAAGCCTGGCAGACTCTGCTCGTGAGGAAGCATGGCCCGTTAAGTGCGAATTGGCCGCTTTTTGAATGGCGTGTCAACTCTTGTCACGAGCTTTTGAGAGCTTTAAGAGGTTTGATGCCAGTGTTAGATACGGCCAGGACTGTCCATCTAGCGTACCTACTTGGTAAGCCAACAGAGTTTCTTCTCGAGCCAGAAATGACTGCTCCTGGGCCCTTTGAGAATGAGCCCTTGGATTCGGCAATGTGTCACGATGTGCGCTCTGTGGAGGTTGCGCCATTTGATGTATTCGCCCCGAGTCCAATAAGCGAAACCTTCAAGGTGCAGACGACTCCTTCAACATGCAGTGACACGCCAGCGGATGCGTCACTACACAATCAAAGCAGTTTGGCCGAACGTGTCAATTTTGACGAGTACTTCACGGCACCGAATGATTACATGGCACCTTGTCCCGAGACATTTCAGCCAACTGCTTGGTCTATGTGGCCAGATCCTCTGGATCCATTCAAATGTCCGTAGTTTTCGAGAGCTGACTGAAGGAGGAGCAAATTCTGGCTTAGATACAGGCAAGTACGTAATAAGATCCCCGGATTCTTGAAGCAGGGTGTAATCAATCCTACCAGCCCAGGTATATGGCAGCCTGAACGCCCTGTGAGTGCGCTGGACTTTAGCGGTCATAGCCTGTAAAGTTTGTTGTTTCGGTTAAGTGCGGGGTAATGTTTACTGCATCCAACCCGCATTTTAGCGATCCGTTGGTCATCGCACTTGGATTCCAGCCTTTCAGAACATCTCAAGCAAGACCGAGAGTAGTCAATACTACGGAGCTATTCCTACGTGCTTTTTGTGTCATGATTTGAATATAGGGGCTTCAGTGAAGCTTAAAGGTGAAAATTACATTCCACATGTTTGTGCGAGATTCCTGCGCATTTGCTTCCGTCAAATCACCTGCCGACATGTCCTTCTGCGTGTGGATTTATTAGTCTAAGAGCGAGTACCCCAAGGCGCTCTTTGCACCTTCTAAAAGCGACTGATGTCCTTTGAATCCTTCAAGGGTCGACTCATCAAGTCTCGTGTCGCTTGCGTAGTCTGGAGGCGGACGACCAGCCAAGAATTCCTCCAGCTGACTCTTTACATATGCCTTGTTGGCTTTGGTAGTCGGACAAGCAGCAATGTAGACAACTGAGGCATTCTCAGCTCCATTGTGCACAGCATCGACGGCGTGGCAGGTCTAGGGACATGTCAGTATCATGAAACAGAAGTGAATAGCTCTACGTACATCGGTATGCCACCAAACTGTATCTCCGGGTTTCAAGGTAGGGATGTGGACAAGGCAGCTTTCCAGACGAAGATGAGGGTGAGAAGTTCGACTCAGCAGTTGACTTTGTGGTTTGAAAGTTCCAGGAAAGAAGGAGCTCTCAGCATCGAATGTCCATTTTGTCGCGTCCATAATATCATCCTCCGATTCTGGTGGTGCGAAGAATGGACGAAGAAGAACATATGCGATGGCCGTGGAGACATTTGGATACAGCATGATTGCACCTTCTCCAGCAGAAGCCCTCGTCAAGGCAGTCCAGCCTTGAAACGAACGGAAGACAGTCGAATGCGCGATTCCAGGGAAAAGATACTGGTCTGCGGATTGGCGAATGTACAAGTCATAAGCATCGTGCGACCGAGGATTTCCAGCGAAGATGCTTGCATATGCTTTTCGATATGTCGGATCCGCCCAGCGACACAAGCTTCCAGCATCGATGTGTGGTCCCAGACCAAGGAAAGCCTGCTTCGGAGGTCTGTCTCGGACTCCATCAGAATATAGGAGCGGTTCAGGAGAGGTCTCGCCAGATTCGTCATGCCAGAGCTCGTTCATTTTTCGTTGGAGGCGGAGGTGATTTGAGTGCGTACGAATAGCGATCTGGGTTGGAGAATTATAGAGCAGCAGCATCGATGGACTTTCTTTTGGCCAACCGTCAATTCGAGAACGGTTCTTGTCAACATACTGCCGAAGATTCTGATAATGGCTGCGAGCCTCTGATTCTGGGACAACACCTCGAACAACGAAAGACCCAACGCTCTTCAGTCTCGCCTTCTCATCTGTGGTGAAGCCGTATTTCAGGATTTTTTCGATGGCGAATTCTGGTATCATATCACTTTTCTTGCTGGATATCTCGGAAGTGATGGACTCAAGGTCTTGGCAGACCTGTATCCAACTCGCACGAAGTGCTTGCTCACCATACTCGGCGATGATAGCTTTCTTGCATTCCAGAAAATCCGGATCTCCAGACTGAGCGCCTTTTCCTTGCACAAATTCTGGCCAGGCTGGCCATGTTTGGAGCTTTCCAGGCATGTTGACTTCCCGAATGATATGATGATAAGACTTCAAGAGCAAGGAAAATGAGGAAGAAGGTGGGATGAGTGTCTCAAACCTGCTGTCAGCTTGCAGCGCTATATACGGGACGTTCAAAAGATGTACTGCCAGTTGCCAACATTTCCACGAGCCAAGAGCCAAGGCATTAGGGGAAGAGCTTCAGGTCTTGGAGCCGACGATTCATTCAGAACTCGGGCAGGCTCGCCCGAGCTCGGTTGAGGTCGGGTGAGTTCCCCGCCAAGCATCTCCCACTTTTGAAGATCTACCAATCACGCCTCTGATTATTCTTTCTCATCTTCGACAATCCGACATATCGAGGTATGTCTTGTTATCGGCACCGTACCAAGCATCCGAAATGGATTACAGATCAGGATCTAGTGAGGCATTGACCTTGAAGGCTGATAAGCCTACCCACTTTCCCCAAGTACGCCTTGACCAGAATCTTATTTGCACAGATAAACAGATGGATGCCGGCGGTCTGCTATCGAGTCAAGGAACATATAAGTCGATATCTACATCCTTTCTTTGAACACCAGACAGTCTTGTAACTCGTTACCTTTTCCAAATTTTGACCATCTGTTTCAACCATGTCCACATTCCAGAGACAATATGTCTCCAAGCTCGTTCCGAGCAACACGAAAATCCTCACAACTGTCGTCATTGCAGTCGCCGTGGTGAATTCTGCTGTAAGATCGGAATGATGTCTCCACTTCAGACGTCGATGCTGACAGGTTTTATAGACTCTAGGTTATGACTCCTCGGTTATGAACGGTCTCCAAATTCTCCCATCATACACGGAATACTTTCATCTGACTGTGGCAACCACTGGTCTCAACAATGCTGCCTCATGGATGGGAGCTATCTTAGCTACTCCAATGTTGCAATTCTTACCAGATAAGTTCGGCCGGAAGCAAGCTATCGTAGCTTCTGCTGTCGTCTGCATCATCGGCATCATCCTCCAAGCTGCCGCACAAAATATTGCCATGTTCGTTATTGCTCGAATCATCGTTGGACTAGGAGCTACTTTCTCAAGCGGCGCTGCACCTGCCTTGATCTCGGAACTTATGCCGGCTGTCACTCGAGGACGGATTCTTGGATTCTTCTTCTCCTGCTTCTATGTTGGGAGTTTGGCTTCTGCTATCATCAACTACGGCAGTCAGAACATTCAGTCAACCTGGTCTTGGAGATTGCCATCTCTACTTCAGTTGATCCCCAGTATTATGGCACTTTGCCTCTTGCCATTCATTCCCGAGTCTCCTCGATGGTTGGTTGCGAACGGACAACCTGAGCACGCGCTGGAAGTCTTGGTCGTTACGCAGGGCAACTCGGATCCAAACTCGGAGACAGCAAATGACACATTTGCAGAGATCCAGAATGCATTGACTGCGGAGAAGGCCCTGTTCAAACAAAATCCCTGGATCGAGATTGTCTCAACAGTGCCAAATCGAAAGCGTCTTGCTATCCTGTGCACGTTTGGTGTCATGATCAATTCTTTTGGCAACTTCGTCGTCTCGTGAGTAAAGTCTTTCTTCTTGCATATATCCCTCATCAACAGCATACTGATAGCAATCCTAGATACTACTTGGGGAAGATCCTGGATCAAGCAGGTATCACCAAGACAAAGACACAAACACAAATCAACGTCATTCTGAGCTGCTGGTCATTCGCAGTTGCACTGATCGGAAGTTGGTCGCTTGACTACATTGGACGTCGTAAACAAGCCCTTATTTGTATTGCGGGTATGATCACTTGCCTTTACATCATCGGTGGGATGATCAAAGGTAACGTATCTTCCAATTCCCAATTCGATCCGCAACATGCTAATTTAATCCAGTATTCGGCACGAGCACCAACACATCCGGCATCTATGGCACAATTGCGTTTATCTTCTTCTTCCAGGGCTTCTACGCCTTTTCTATCACCCCTCTTACCAGCGTCTACCCGAGTGAAGTATCTCAGTACAAGCTTCGTATGACTGGGATTGCAATCTTCCGACTGCTTGACAGTGGTTTCGGGTAAGTCCAACACATTTTGATAACCTCAATGTGTTACTTCATACCTCTTGCAGGTCGAGACTGACCATTTGACCAGACTGTTGGCCTCTTTCGCCCTCTCCTATGCTATGGCAGACCTAGGCTGGAAGTTCTACATGATCAACGCATCCTACAATATCCTCTTCTTCGCCATTATCTACTTTCTTTGGGTCGAGACAAATGGTCTTACACTGGAGGAGATCGCTCTGAAATTTGAAGGTGAAGTTGCTCTGATGGCTGGGAGAGAAATCATCAACGCCGAGTCGGAGACCTCAGAGACTGACAGCAAGCGAGGCTCCACAGTGGGGATGGAAAGTAAGCAAGCGGCAGTGAACCTGAAGGAAGCGTAAAGAAGGTGTAAAAACGAAGCCGGATAAGTCCGAAGAGAGACTTTCAGACTTGTTAATCACTAGAATGCGCGTGAAGTAGGTTTTATCTGCTCAAGCTGTTGTTCTGGATCATGGGGTTGGAAGGTAAAACGAAGGTAATCCATAAAATTATTTCCCAACATTATGAGCACTGTTCACCTCCTAGCTGGCGTTCTTCAGTTCCTATAAGCTAACCCCTCATTCCTTCCCAAATTACCATTGATGGACCAACAACGCTCCTTCCACTTCTATGTATCCACGAGCATGTTGTATATCATGGTCGTATTAAAAGGAGCCAACTCGCAACGCTGCCCTGGCCAAGCTGTCTTGAAAGGTAGTTTTTGAGCAACGCGCTATTCTTCAACATTTTAAACTCTGCAGCTGAGTCTGACTGGTCCAATGTCTTGTAATTCCGACATAGGTTGTCTCTAGGCTTCGTGTGCTGAATAGTTGTTATGAATGTTCACGTATCGCGACAATCGTTCTGACAACTTATCGCTTCCTGAAATCTACTCCAAATTCCCCAGTAGTTCATCTGCCGCCAAACTCTTCGAAACTCCTCACCCTTACAGCGGCTATGATTCATCCACCTTTCAGACATTTCCCCCTTGCCTTCACAATCAGCTTCTAACCCCTTCCAAATTTTCCGTTCCGAGACCCAAATCTTCAGCGTCTCATCTCAATTTCCACGACGGCAGTATTTTCGCAAACCCAACAGCGCCCCTATCAACCCTTCACCGCCACCGACAGAATTGGGAGACATACGGTGCGTTTATTCAGCGCGACGTGCCGTCCTGTAAGGATTCGGAGCGTATATGCTGTGAAGCGGCGCGCCTATCAGACATGTCTCGGACTTCGCCTCTGGGGGACGGTGAAGTTCGAGATGACTGAAAATGAATGGTGCGCTGACGCGCCACCATCAATTTTAGCGGTAAAGTAAGAAGCGTGACAAACTTCATTAGGATAGTATGCGCTGAATGGGAGAACAATAACATGATTCGAGAGGCAGTGAAAAAAGTGTGTAAACATTATTCAATGTTTCCGTCTAGACAGGGACTTCGTATGCTACCGTCTCTGCTCCGCTATCGGTTGCCTCATTGCCCGTCAGGCCACTTGCATCAGACTCGTCTTCCGTATTCTCGAATCCCTCAGCTATAGCAGCAGGAACTTCAGATGAATCCACTACTTGCAATACCCTTTCACTTCCATCTTCAACGGCGGGCTCTGTCGCACTGGGCTCATCACTCTCCTCAGCGTCAGTAGGTCCGAATTCCCAGCTCTCACCCGAACGGCGCTGGACCAACTCCTCTCCATATGCTGGATCGCTGCTATGACTATGCTTTTGTCCAGAGCCAAACCCATTGATAGGTAATATCAGAATATCACTAAACAGCTTCGGCTCTTTCAGACCCTGAACCTCACTCCACTCGACTTTCCTGCCCATCGCATTATTCAGACCCTCCATCATAGCATCAGTAAATGCACCGGGCCCGGTCACCTCCAAGACCTCCTCCTCTGCGATATATAGATCCGCGAGATCAGTATCTTCAATACTCGCTAGATATTGAAAGTGGTAAACCACTCTTGCAACGATTGCCTCGAAAATGGGGTGTCGAGGCTTAGCCATCATCGTCCTCTGGGAGAATTTGACTGGACGGCCAGATGTGGACGTACTGTCATCGTACTCGATGCCAATGACCGCGTTGATAAACTGTTCGTCGAAGCTGACAGGGATCCATTCGTTGATGGGGTTGATACAGGTAGTGTCCACGTCGCTGTAGACTCCTCCCTTTGCCAGCATAGTGAGGTATCGTACAAGTTCTGTATGTAGGACCGGGACATCAAGGTCACGCCAAAATCTGAGGAGTGTTGGCTGATCTTGGAAGTTGTCTTCGACGAAGAGTGTGTTGGTATCATCTAAAGCTGTCAGTACTATGTGGGCATACATAAGTGGAATAGGGATCCATGCCCGTCAATAATTCATAATTCCACTCTTCGTTTATCGAAATCCAAGTCTCGGTCTGTTCAGCCCATTCTTCTTTCATGGGCTGACTTGCACTCTGCCAAATCTTCTTCGGAAATTCCTTCGAATGATCTGGCTCAGGAACGGCTGTTGATATCATCCCATTGTCAGGACTCGTTGAAACATCGACACCAGTGTAGGTAGGAAGTGATACAGGACTTTGAGGGATGTAGAATAGAGCAAGTAGAATAAAGGCTGGTAGAAGAAGAAAAATTGCCTTTCTACGCAGCGAATTGGCAGCGTGAATATACACCAGACCGAAAGTCGATTTTTCGCTCTCTCCTACTGTCATCTTGGCTGCTTGCTTCAAGATTGAGACTGTCGCCTGTCTAAGATCAGGAACCAGAAAGAGATTATCATTTGATAATGTATAAGAACCCACTCAACCTACATTGGCTGAAGGAAAAGGAGACATTCCCCATCCAAGAACGAAAGCAATAATGCGTACACTATTCAGCCCCCTTCCCACCTCCATATCTGCCACATACGCAGGAACCAGAAACAACTCAGCCCAGCTCAATCCAAAATGCCTCCTGAAGATAAGAAGCAAATAGCATCTGGTCGAGATTGCCTCCATACCCAGAACAAGAAGATTGGCACACGACCAGCACAGCAGCCACACGCGACTTTCTACCCAATGCAGATGCCAATCCCAACAAGCAGTCTTAAATGCAACAATCCCCTGGATTTCCGGCTGACTGCATGCATGGAATACTATTTACCATCCTATGCCGTGTGCCCACGTCTTCCCGCGTCAAAGCAAAGCAATGCAGTGCAGTGTTGCTCATCTCATGCAGGTACCGATCATCCCGCAACAATAATAAAAGTGACTTTGCACTCCTTGATCCCAGCACAATAACTAAATGTTTTGATACTATTAGTGGCGTGGGGGCGTCCCGAAAGCCTGGGATGTATTTTTGTTCCGCCAGAGGTAATCGGATGTTTTATTTTTCAGCTGGCGTTTGATGCTTGTCGCTGGCTGGTTAGCAGCAGGGCTTAGCGTCCCTCGCTCCCGTGAATATCGTAAAAGCGGCCATCCACGGGAGCGAGGTTGTTTTCCTTCAGGGGTCTTCGCTTATGGGCTTGGCGTAGGAGCTGTTCGTTTTTCTTGTGGCTTGTGTCGCGTGCCCTTTGGCTTGGTGCACATTTTTGTTTTCCCGCTTATCTTTGAATCTTGGGATTGTGAAGCATGAATTATCGAGTTCTAGATCTTAGGTGGATCTGATTATGGGTTGAATAGATGATCGGTCAAAGACCTGGATAGGGGTAAAGTCTGATAGTCTTTTGGCGAGCAGCTCCCGGAGTCGTCGAGGGCCTGTCCGTCGTGGGAGTCCTAACTTCTCAAGGACGTGAATATCGTTTTTCTTGCGATAGGTAGGTTCAACGCTCTCTTCCCCTTTGATTTTCCCTAGAGATAGGATTCCATTTCGTGATAGTAACTTTGAAAAACATCCGCAAGTGATGGCTTCTATCATCCAGCCGAGTAATGCATCTTCTGCCTCTACTTTGGCTTGTGTTCTAAACGAGCCGTTCCTTCTCATACCCCTAACTGCGCTATTGAGTGCGCCTGTATTTGGCGGCAAGCAAAGTTTAGTAGTGCAGCCTCTACAAGTTATGAAGAGATTTTGCGAGCGTAGATCGAGATGATTAAACAATGCGGCAACCAATTGGAAAGATCAACCCGCTCGAAAATCAGTGCTGCCGGTGAGGAACCGGTATACTCCTTAGCTGATCGTCCACAGTGATCCCTTCGGGTCAGAGTGCAGAAGGCGATGAGCGTCGGCCATCTTTGTGGGGGGGGGCGGGGGGGCAGGGTTGAACATGGATGAAGAGCAAAAGTGAGCGCGATGCACAATAGGGGCTTTGATTGTATGTCAATTTTCAGGGACCGCAACAGGTGAGTTGGAGTAGAATCAGAAATGCAATGCGTGCTCATGATGTAACGCTGACCTCATGTGGCAACCTGCAATCCAACAGGCATCGGTCTCCACTGGCAGAAAATGGACTTGAACATAGAAACAGGCTGATGTTTTCAATACTTCTGTCTACTATTTATTTACGTGACCCGTCTATGTACCCTTCATACGTCCAACTTCTATCATAAAGCCTCTAAATCTATACAGGGAAAGCACCACATAGATCGCAATGCAATAAATCAACCCCAAGCTATCTATGTAGGAATCTCGCCCCCCAAAAAAGAAAAGACATGAACCTCAAATCTCAAATTGACTCGCTTCCGGTAACATCTCTTCGAGAAGCCTCATCATCACCCTCCTGACATCTGCCACTGCCTGCTCCTCTTCGGTACTGACATCATCATTCAAACAGAGCTGTCCGACTGTCCCCCTCTTCTTAATCAGTCTCTTGAATAGCACATTCTCCACCTGTTCCGCATCCGTAATCATCACGAAGTACGCATCTGGTTCTACGATCACGTACTGGTATTTCCACAGCGCCTTGATGACCACCTCCCTCATGGGAGCCTGCTCCTCCTTATTCGGCAGCAGAGGTGAAAGCCCAGCTTCGACACGGTTGAGCAAGAGTTTCAAAAGGCAGTCTCCGCACTTCGGATGCTGGCGCGCAACACGGTCGAAGATCGACGCACTGCTGAAAACGTGGTTCGTGTGTTTCTCATCAGAAGACTGGGAGGAGAAGCCTGGCGCGAGGCATTCGTTAACATTAAATTCAAAACATTCGATATCCTTGATAGCAGCAGGACCATCTAGAGACGTCCACTGGACATCGATGTTGACTTTGGGAGGTTCGAGGCCAGCTTCTTCCAGTGATTCGCTCATGTGGTAGAACATGCGCTTCCGAAAACCAGGTTCCCCCTCGCGGGCCATGCCCTCTTCGAGCTCATCCATAATGGTTTGACGTTCGGTCCATCCGAGATTACCGTTATCATTGACGTCGCTGCGGAGCATGATGTAACTCCACAGCAGTGCCTCGCGCTGGCGTTCCATCGTGTAGTGGAACGTCACGTACCACGAATACAGCTGGAATCCTGTCTCGCCTCGGAATCTCTGACAGTTGCTCTGTCCAGCTGGGCGTGGGAAGGAACTGATGGCTTCGCGCGTCACAGATCTTGAGATAGAATGTCCGAAGTGGATTTGACCTTTACGTTTGCGCTCACCGAAGCGCCGATTCAGGAGCCAAGAGGTGTAGATCAAGAAGGGCTTTTCGCCGAACCGGCGTGCATCGAGGTCTGTTGGAGGGTTCATTGTATTATAGGAATTGGATTTGAAGCCCATGGTGGGTCCAAAGAGGGGAGAGTAGATGTCGGATGCTGAGTGGTGTTTGCCGAGGAGCATGTCGTCGGAGAGGGCGAAGATCTGTTGGAATGTTAGATTGTGGGAGTTAAGGGAAGGAGTAGAGTGACCTACTCTATCAGTCTCGGACTCAGTATTGTAGATCTGGTTCTCAATAGTCAGAGAATTGAAAGCAGGCAAACAGCCTTTCTCGCTTTCATCAAAGAACTCTTCTTGTGAAAGAATTTGCACAGTTCGATTGGTCACCTCATCAGTATTCAACCACAAAGGCCTTTGCTTGCCCAAAATCTCGGCGGGGTCCTCAACGGTAGCTGTCTCTGCTTCAAGGGGATTGGCGACCGAGTTGACGAGCAATTGAATCTTGTTCCGGAAGGTTGAGGCATATTTCTCGACGCTGCGGATTGAATACCGTAGCTCGTCCCAATCGCGGTACCGGTTCACCCGATGCGATTCGAGCCAGAGTCCTTCGGGATCGTTAAGCGTCGAGTTCACTTCATATGGGTAGATGGTGGCCTGAAATTCGGTATCGGAACCGTTGACCCCTATGGTTCCCGAGTCAGTTCCCATCTTGGATAAAATCCAATGTGGGATAGTCTTGAAATGGAGTCTTACATGTGTAGATGAAATCAATCTTAGTCTCGTTGAGCAGGCCGTACTTCTGAATATCCAGCTGCGCTTCAGAGAACCAAAGATCTTCCCACCCACTCAGTTTTACGTCGGCAACAGCGTCTTCGAATGGAATGTGTATTATATCCGGGAGAGCCTCTGCTCTCTCGCTCTGAGCCGCGTACTCAAAATAGGCTGGGAATCTTCTCTGTGCTCCAGAGTCTTCTGACCAAGATCGCGAGGTGTCGCTATCTATATCTGACTTTACAGCTGGCGAGCGGTGTTGATCGATGAGCTTTTGGGACGCTTCTTTGACCAGCAGCGGTGGATTGTGCGAGTCCGACCCTCCCTTGAGTGCCGGTTTGTCAGATGTTTTCTCATCGTCTGGCTGCTTGCTTGAAGCTTCATCATCAGCATTTTCGTTGGAGGCACCATTGTCCGCTGGAGTGTCCATTGGCGAGCGGTTTTCAGCATTTTCCGCATCGCTGGCTACGTTTGGTGCTAAATCGACAACATCGTACCTCTCACCTGATTCACCAGATGTTGTTTCGATCGTGTCTTCTTGATCGCTGGAGGGACTTGCGGACATTTCAATGACGTTTGGGATAGTTACTGGTTCCTCCATACGTTGCGGGATCTTCTCTTCTGGATATGTTATAGCAGCCCTCTCATCCACAACACTTTCGTCCACTTCAACAACGGCTCTCAAATACCGATGCCATACAAGGAGACATATGGCCAAAATGATCAGGACCCGGTAGCGGTTGAAAGGATTCCGCTTGAGAGTTAGATTCGAGGCTTTCCGCTATTGTGGTAATTTGGACTGCGATTTGTACATTCTGACGATAGAGACGGACAAGTCAAAACACGCAAGGCATCAAGGAAGAACAGGATAGACGGACAGAACTGAAAGATTGGAATGAGGTCCTTCAAAGAAAGATAAATATCGTGCAAAAAGAAACTACTTCAATCATCCCATGTTTTGCATTCAGGGTGAAGAATTTGGGATGAGCATGACTCGTCCACAACGCCTTGGGGGAAACAACGCCCAAATCAGGAGAACCCAGACCGAAAGATGCTTTATCAATCTAGATCTGGTGTCCGTCAATCAGAAAAGACTCAATGCAACGTCCCGCGACCAAGAAAGGAAATGTGTCGCACGACTCCTGGTACGGAGATACTTGGATAGATAGGAGAAGCAACGCCACCGCCCGAAAGATTGCATGCAAGCAAGAATGATACAGGGAAGATTGTTGGGAATGGAAAAGGAGAATCGACAGACGGGAGAAACTAGGCTTCAGCTCTGCTTGCTTCATTTCAACTTACCCGAAGATCCGGTCCTTGCTGATGCGAAACGCTTGCTTTCTATTTCAGCGCGGCTCGAGGAAAGGGATGCCGGAGCATCATGCACGAACACAAGCACGACAATGTTGTCGAAGTCATCACGGCGAAGTGCATGCAGGTCGCTGCAGATCGAGCCGCCGGGAAGGTTGCTTTCTCTCTGCCCATGTCTCCCATGTCTCAAGTCCCGAGAGGAGGCAGCGGACTTTGCAAAAGCGGCCACAACCAGGGACGGCAGAGTGCAATTAGGAGCTTGGCAAGGGCTTGACAGCCCTGCATGGCAGGGGGCCGTTGGGTCCAATGCCGCCTGTCGGGAAAGCCTGTGCGGGTCAAAGATCCGCCGATTAGTGGTCGATCTAGCGCGTCGCTTCATAACGTCCACTGACTAGACTCTGGAGTGGATAACTAAAGCAAACCTTTCTCTGACCTCACCCCAACCCTTTCTCACCACCTGCACAACACCCGTCCGGAGACTCTTTGCTGGTTTCCATCTCCCCATTGACTGACCAGGTCCCAAACCTCAGCTTTCAGTCAGCCACAATGCCTCCACAGACATGGTTCTGTGGAACATATAGAATTACCCGGCAGTCATGGCTTGTCACCGGGACCGTTCTTGCATTGATCCCACGCTTGGTTTGCTATCAAAGCTTGATCGAGCTGATAATCCAATTCAGAATGATAAGCTGAGATCCAGATATGGAAATCTGGCATGTGCTGACCATGCTACCATGAGTATGCAGGTCAAGACGCATACGGAATCCCCCGCCAGCTGGTCCTCTACGGAGTACTCGGTGAAAGGTCCCTTGCAAGCCACGTTCCTATACATGCTAAGCCCAGCTTTAGATCTGTTGCTGCATTTCTTCTGCTCTCAATGGGTAGGCCTAGATGCCATTTCAACTCAGACCTCTCTGTTCTCCCAAAACGAGCTTGCTCTTGTGTTATTTAGCGTTGATTTTAATTTGGCTTATGCGCCTTTTTCAGCCTTTTTATCAGCCTCTATCACGGACTTCTGATGAGGGCTTCAAGGCAGATACCCTCCCCCGTCGATAGCTGAGCGGCATCTCCTCACTTGAAGCATTCAATGCACTGCTACGAGTCAGTAGATCGAACTCTTTGTGCTTTTATTCTTCAGTTACAAACTCTTTAAATCCGCGACTTCCAGTTGCTTGTAAACATTCTGAGAGTCAATTATTGCTTTTCAACCCCCACGATTTCTCGCTTTGAGTGCATCTTTTGCTCCCAAATCGGGTCAAATAGCGTCAAGGATCTCATACTATCTTCGATCTGCATGCCCCTATATTATATTGCCGCCCATAAAGCACTGCCTGCATTGCTCAGGCGGGCTGGTCCAGTGACTAATTCTCCTTTCGGGACCCATCATCATTATCTAGCGATCCTTCCGATGACCTACACCTCTTTCGGTCAAAAGTGACCGGGTACAGGCAGTCGAATTTCAATGAACGATGCAGCCTCTTAGAGTCCAGCTTGTAAACGCCACAAGTTTCTTTCATTACAATGATATCTACCTCCAGATCTTGAATCATCTCCTCCTCTTCTTCTCCTCTCCATCTCAAGTTCTTGTCTTGACGTCTCACGCTCTTTTTGTCCTATAGCTTAATGCTGTCTACGTGACGCCTTACACTCTTTTTCGGTGCTTTCCAGGCTGGTTTCTATAATAATTTTCCTCTCCCCGACCTCCGCCACCACGATGAGATCCTCAAGCATCGTCAATAATGCCTTTTGGCTGGTTTCTGGAACCGCAACCTTGGCTTCAGCATACAAACCGCTGGCCACCATCTATCCGTGCCCTTCATGTCCCTCGAGTGCTGCTCCTCCAGCTATCACGGTCACGGCTCAATACCAACCAGTTTCAACCTGCGCGCCCCACACAATATCAGCGACTTCATATGGCAGTGAACTGTACAAGGTCGAGCCGTCTTGCAGCGCTGCTTACCCATGGATCTCAACTATCATTCCTTGCGCGAAAGGATCTAGTACAACCATTACCAAGGTTGATCAGACTGTCGAAGTATCATATGTCTCGACTGTTCTGACTTCAGAGATTTCGTACACAACCGCCGCACCTGCATACAACGGAACTGGATATGGGTACAGCAATGTCACCACTTACACCAGCACCAAACTGACCACCATGGTCGTCGACATCAACTGTCCGTACAACGAACTAGGTCCAATGGCTATCCCAGGATATGGAGGAAGCGGTCTCTGCACCATTTGCGCTGAGGACAAGGATGGTAGCAAATCTCAAGCCGTCACTGTCACGAAGTGCCTCGACAAGGTCTGCTCAACTTACGCGGAAACTTGGGTGTCCACGAAGCCCACGCCAACATCCGTCAGTTCCGCCGTCTACTCAACTGAGACGTACTTGCCCAGCGCTGGCGAGTACACCATCCCAGTGACCACAGTCTGCACTGGTTCCAGCCCAGAGTTCACCAAGCCAGTTACCAAGACCTTTACGATCACTACCTCAGTATCTGAGGCGCAGACTATCCATGTCACCAAGACCTTGACAATCACTTACAAGGGAAAGCCAGCTCCAACTGCTCCTTCCTCTTCGTCCAAGTTGACCCTCTCCACTTCGACTTACTGTACCAAGAATGGCGTCCAGACGATCCCAATCGTCGCAACAATCACGCCATCCAAAGCAGGATATTCAATCCCAGTCACCACCACTGTCTACTACACGACAACTGTCACCAATGCTCCTGTTCATATCGGATGTACCAAGACTGCCACTGTGACTTTCGCCGCCCAACCTTATCCTACTGGCGAAACGTGAGTGTTTTCGAACGAGTTTCCGTTACCACAAAGTGCTAACAGGAATATAGAACCAAGAGCTCTGCAGGTTACCCCACAGCACCGGTCTCCGTTTCTGCAAGCTACACCGCTGGACCAGCCACAAAGACTCCAATCCCAGTGACCAGTGCAGCAAGCTACACTCCCAAGTACCCAACTATAGCCCCATACCAGAATAGTACTATGAAAACCTCAACCTACTCTGCTACTACTACCTCAATGGCAGCCAGCTACCCAACCGGATCCTGCGAGTACTCCGGGTGCTACGGATCACCCAGTGGTTTCGCCGACTTCACCCTTGTCGAGAGCAGCGAGTACATGACCGTCGATATCTGCACAAGCGAGTGTACCGCTTCAGGCTACCCATTCTCCGGACTCTACGACACGTAAGTACCACCCTTCCCATTTCCCTCACCTGAACCTCCTACATACCTCAGACCAGCACTAACATCGGTCCAGCGAATGCTACTGCGCTTCCTCCCTGAGCAGCTGTACCGAGTCCAGCTCAGGCACATGCTCTCTTCCCTGCCCAGGCTCCGCTTCCCAGCACTGCGGCGGCAACGCCATCACCGGCGCCAAACGCCTCCAAAGCAAGCTCTTCGACATCTACGAATGTGCCGTCGCACCAAAACCGACCTCCACGACCTCAGATGCAACATCCTACACTGTCGAGCCGACCGCTGACCCATCGTCTGATCCTGAGCCAGAGGAGTACAAGCGCGATGTCCAGGCTGAGGTGGAGTCGCGTGATGCTGCACGTGATGCTAAGCTGAGACGTGGTGGTGTGTTGAGGAGTGCGGAGAGTAGCGAGTTGAAGAATGCCGCGATGGTGAAGCGTGACTTTGGTATTAAGGCGCCCTTTGGGTTGTAAGTGTGTGCGCTGAGATACATAGGAGATACCCGACATCATCTCACTCGCGCGTTGCCATCAGTCGCCATCGCGTGCGTTCGGCTGCGGATTGTACAATACCTCTGGCATTCTTTGGTCTGCTCTGCCCGAAATGTTTATGTCTTTTCTTTATATTATTTTACTTCTTTGGAGGATGATTAGATAAGGATGGTAATTGGGGAGTTCTAGATGAATGGATTTCTCAGTTGGGGTCGGGGGGAGGGAATCAAGGTGAAAAGTGGTCTTAGACGGGATTTTGTAGGATGTTTATTGTTAATGCCATGTCAATACCTACCAATATATGTCCTTTTTGCCCGTCGATTCCATGAATATACTCAGCCTGGGCTTCGAAGAGAGCAGAATCGTTAAATGCCCACCAGAAACATCATATTCATGATCTATTGTACCCATGTAAAGAACCTCCAGTACGCCGTTCCTCATGCATGAACAAGTTCCAACTCATTCGCAGTCATCCTATGCTTCTCATCTCTCACAACCTTCTCAGTCATGACTTCCTCAATTCCCGCTGCACTCTCCCTTCTCGTCGGCCACGCCCCCTTCAATCCTTCCCAACAACTCACCTCCACCCCGTTCTCAGCAAACCCCCCAAAATCCCACGACACACCCTTACTACTCTCCAAACTCGGATACACCCTCGATGTAACGGCAAATCTCTCATTCGCAAAAACCTCGATTATGGAATTATCCACCACGATTCTGACGTCGAGATCCTCACCAGATAAGAGAAAGAATTTGCCTTCATCCGGACTGCTCTCACCCAGATTCTCGAGTGATGATCGCGAACGATGGATGCTGATCCGGTGATTGGCGAGGTCGAAGACAATCTTGGTGACTTCAGCGGATGAAGGCGATTCCCTCACGTTGAAAACGAAGCGCTCTGTGCCGGAGGTGTTGCGGAACGTTGCTGAGATGTCGTAGTTAGTTGAGCGGAGAGAGCGCAGGCCTTCGAGTGAGGTGATGGGAGCTGTTTGTGACTGTCGGAGCTGGGAGACTTGGGGTGCAAGACGCATGCCGAGGGTTGTCATTGTTACAGAACTCTCGTCGATATTCCAGCGGTCCATGTCTCCCTCTACTTGAGATATTGGAACCGAGATCTCGTAGAGCTCTTTAGGATGGGTTAGGAGACCTGCCCAGCCTTGCTTTTCGACGGCTTCCCGATTAGCGGCTTCATTTGCCCAGCCTAGTTGGAGGATGCGGCCTTCGGCGTCGCGGAAGATGTGAGCTGCGTACGCGATGCCGTGGTCGAGTTGGCCGTGGCTGGTGATCTCGAACTTCGGCTTTCCGTTCTGGAGACTGAGTGTCCCGGAAAGCCAGAGCAGAGCATGCCCATCATGTCGCTTGCTGGTCTTGTCTTCTTCGATGCCAACGATGATGTAGTGTCTCTCGCCAATAGTGAAGAAACTAGCACATTCGAAATTCATGCCGAAATTCAGTTCGCTCGTAGGTGTGATTTTGGCATTTGCTTCCACATCCAGCAGGGTACAGGTGGGCTGCCAATCGAGCAAGTCATTGGACTGGTAGAGAAGAAGCTGTGGTCCACGACCTCTTTCACCGGATGCAATCATCATATAATTCATTGACGAGTCCACACCGAGTAATTTGGACATTGGTTCCCATTTCGAGACGAATGGGTCTCGCCATCCAGTCGTCCTTTCCAGCTTTGGTGGAATGGTCATCAGAGGATTGTGTTCGTACCGCTGCCACGAATTCCCATAATCCGTCGAGAAGGCCACAGATTGTGATTCACATCCATCCAGGTACGGCAACGACCAATGAATCGGCACAGCCGACACACTTGTATAAAACAGAAACAAGACTCTCCTCCCATCCACTATTCTCGATACGATAGATCCAGAGAACACACCTAGACGATCATATGTCGCTCCATTTCTCAACGCAGGTGAACAGTCTTCCCACGTGACCAAGTCCTTGCTTCTTGCCATTCCCCAGGCAGAGTTACCGCCTCGAGTGGTTCCTGGGTTCCATTGGTAGCATATTCTGTATTCTTTTGTTTCGGGAATGTAGACTGCGCCACATGGGTCGTTGGACCAAGAGTGTGGTGGAATGAAATGTGATGTTGGGCGGAAGCGGTTGAAAGCCATGATGTAGGTAGTGAGATCAGTCCACCTGGATGAAAGAGTGAGAAAGGGCCCAGAAGGAGATCGTGAAGTCCACACTGGCAGTGAGGAATTCTATATGTCGTCCTTGAGGGCGTGAGAAGACTGGCCTCAGAGAAGGGCAACCAACACTTTATCAATACAGGAAATGTTTCAAGGTATGAGATCAAAATGTCAAAAATTAACGAAGGAAAAAAGCAAAGTCGACGATGAAGACAATACTTATTCCCCCAGATACAACGTAGTAGACACACTCCCCAGGACTGGCTCAGGTCCAGAAGTCCACCTTCTCGGCTGAAATCCGACGTTTACCCAAGCCAATGATAATTGTCCCTTGGATCCATAACTCGTGCCTCCTGACTCAAAAGTCGGAAAACTCTCCTCCTATCTTACCTCTACCTTCTAACAAGGCTTGCCACGCTGGCCAGCGCGGGATTGCGGCTTTGAAGATGCAGACGAGAATTTCAGCGTGGGTGAATAACCCCACTGCACGTGGCTGATGGTTGTGTTGAAGGCCTTGAGGCTACGTGGAAAGGGGATGGTGAGAGATGATCGGGCGCCGATAATTCATCCAATTGGTTGCCTCGGCTGTTTGGCTTGGGTCCGGCTGTGTTCTAGATGTGGGGTGTGGAGGTGGGTAGATCCTTGGCCGCTAGTTTTCCGCTCATGAACAAGCGTGATGAATGCGAGCGAGATGTATCAGTGTTGATTGGCGCAATACTTAGGGAGACAGGATAAGCAGATTGCATTGCTCGACTTGGTAGCTCTTCGGGCTTCGGTGCAATAGTGTTCTGTGAGACCAAGATATAGATGGCATTAGATTCCAAACCCAAATCCAAGACTGCCTATGCAGCACACCCATTCAGAGCCTATTGTTAAGACTCCTTGCATCGCCCAAATCTCCTATATCGTATAACATGTGTCCCCAGAACCCAAAACTCCAACATCCAAGCCCATGTGTGTGATCATCCGACTCATCAATCAACATCCGGCGCACTTGGTGGCCAGAAAGCATCCCATCCAGGCGTCGGCATCGAGAATGCAAGACTTGGATCGCCCATCATCATGCTGACCGGCGGAACTTCGAAGTTCCCCGCGCCAAGCTGATCCACTGGATTAAAGTCGCCCTCGATAACCGTCTCCCCATAACCTGGATACTGCACGTTTCCTTGGTCAGGTATCGCAGTCTCTTCATCGTCAAATACCTCTTCAATGCGATCCGATGCTTCACTGTCAGATAGACTTCCACGGAGTCGTAATTGCATAAAACCATCACTTTTCAAAGTCAACATCCTCAAATACTTGTCGCCGCCTGGTGTCGTCCCAAGTAACCTGACCATCTCCAATAAATAATCTCTTGGGCCGATCTCCATCGATGAGCTGTTCACGGCATCCGGATTGAGGAGTAAGACATCGGAAAGACTGCAGCCGATATCGAAGACCTTCTCCAGCAGTCCAACGCCATTCGCCTCGAAGGCTTTGACGGGGAGTGAACGTGCAACTTGAACTACATCACGAGCGATGGAGATAGGATACTGGAACGACATGCTCTCATCTGAAGACTGGCTCGACAGAAAGCCTTTACTGACACATAGTTGCCATACCAGTGTTCTCAGCCACTGTCGACTAACGCGGAGATCAGCTTGTTGGATTTCAGTCCTATCTGATCCATCAGGAATGGCAGTCTTCAGAATCTCCTGGAGTTGGATCAATGCCTGAGGTGAAGAATCGCTGCCGGACATGTTCCACAATGTCATGAAAGACTCGTCAAAATGCTGGAAGAGAGAGACCAAGTCCAGGAATCCAGATAGAATGGTAGCTTCGGGTCCAGGGTCGACGGTCGGTAAAGCAATTGTAAGTTGTAAAGTGAGAGGCCGATGCCGCTGTAATGCGTATCCTCTCTCAGTGATGAAAAGTAGCCAGAAACTCCGTCGGCAAAACTTGGAGTACTCTGAATCCAAACCCTGATACGTGCCTTCCTCATGAAGACGTAATATTTGAAGCATAGTCATCGATTCTCGAATGTAAAACCATGCCGAATTATCCTTTCCCAAACAGAATAACGCCGCGTACAAGAAGAAAGCCGTGTGGATAGATGTGAGTGATGGTTTCTCGATGTGATCGCAGAACCCTCTCGCTCGGACCGCTTCATTGATAAGATCCTGTGAGCTTGGCCAAGGCGATCCTAATTGTGGAGCATCGATGATCTCTGGTTGAAAAACAATGAGGGCGCAAAGAGCTGCGACCATTCCATATTGTTCCGGCATCTCATTGAGATGCGGGATCATGGCATACGTTATATCCTTGTCCAAGACGGGCATGATAGGGTATTTGTGAGTGAAGAAGGCATCCAGGCAAGTTTTGACCAGATCAGCTGACAACAAAGGAGAAGCTCTGAAAGTCGACGCGTTGTCGTCCGTAGAGCTGGAGGCGACCGTCGGTCCACTCTCTGGAGATAGAACATTTGGCGTAGGATTAAGTATATTGAATAGTGAAAAGTCATTCGTCTCGGTTCCCCGACTTGCCGTATCAATCGGCTGCTGTTCTCTGGTCGTAGCAGGCGGTCCATTCGAGGCATGCTCAAAGATCCTTGGCCTCTGTATCGGAACCGGCTTCACATCTTTCGCGATTCTTCTCCCTTTAGGACCCTTCTTCTTGGGAATCGCCAGATACGTGCATTGCAGCTCTGTGATCTGGCAGTTCTTGCACGGCTTCTCTCCATCACAGCGGATCTTTCGTGCATGGCAGCAGTCACATGCTTGCCTGATCTTCTGCGCTTTCTTCGAACCAGCGATTGGCTCCGATGGCATTGCGCTCCATTTGACGATTGTTGGTAGTCTGGTTGATAGGGCTGAGAGCGTGATGGAGATGTCGTTGATGTGGAAGATCGGACGAAGTCCCGCCTTCAAGGGTTGAGCTAAGTTTTTAGTGGCGCCGAGATGGGTTTTGTCCGTGACTCGTGACAAATGGAACCCAAGTTCAGCACTTGCATGAAATTCACTAAGCGAGATGAGATATATCAAAGAAGGGATGGTAGAGTCATGTACTCTCATTTACGCCTCAAGGGGAACCAAGTTCTATGCGACAAGTGCGTCCATGAGGCTACTCGCATCCGACTGTACTTCTGCGTGTTGATCACGTGAGCTTCTTGACTCCCCCAAGCAATGTCACTACATGATCGTTCTGGAGCTTAATTCCGCGTTGTAGGGGAATGATAAAGCGGTTACAAGCCAGAAGCTGCATACAAGCTAGCAGTAAGCACATTTCTCGTTGACTCCATCATGTCTCATACAAGTGACGCTCCCCGTCACAGCCGTCACAACGGCACACCACTCTCCTCCACCCTCATCTTCGGCAACAATCCCAAGATAGTCAATTCCTGGAATGTCTTGAACACGCTCTCGCTCGTATCAACAACGCCAAACCAACCCATCTTCCTACACTTCGTCTCACTCAAACACAACCTCCCAACAGCCCAAAGCGCTGCATCCAAGAATGGGAAAATTTCGCTCGGGTCCTTGAATGGATCATGCGAGTTATCCAACTTGTGTTCTTGCACGATCTCGGACCAGGCTTTCTGTACATCAGGTTGACTGGCCCATGTCGTGATACTGAAGGAGCTGCGATAAGATGTTGGGGGACCCCACCTAAATGTATTAGGTTAGCGAGTATGCAAGCGATTGATATATAAAGAAACCTCTTGAAAGCTTCCCACTTACCCTCTTGGCGGTGGTTCATGCGGCAATGTCACAGTCTGATACTTCTCATCATCCAACTCCGGTCTCCCAGCCTCGACACCCCACCAGGTCGCCAAAAGAGGCCAGATCCTGCCCCATGAGAACGGGGTACCATCGACAGCGTTGAACGCTTGATTCTTCATCCTGTCATCCAGAACGGCGTGTTCGCTTTGATAGCCTGTCAGATAGGCTGATGAGTGCGTGTGCGCTGTTTCCCAGGCGGCGAGATCGCCTGGGAATTTAAGTGGCTGATGCAGGTGAGAGAGGATGGAGCAGTACAGGCCAAGGCCGTAGAAGACGTTCATCTGGGCGTTGTTGGTTGCGCCAATGATCCTGTTTGCGTCGCAATCAGCTCGGTCGCTCAAGTAAATTCCACCACATCACATCGGTTCACTTCGTTCTAATCCCTGTTGCTTCCTCCTTTGGCCTGGGAAGTATTGAGAACAAAAGAGACAACCGTACAACTCACCAAGCAGGTCTAATAACATTCCATCCCACGCCCTCCCTGCCACAATACTCCCAGAGCATATCCTCCTGCGGATAATAGAAGTTCGGTTCGATCTCGACCCTCGGATCACTTTCCACGGCAGGATTCAAACCCATCCCCAGATGCACGCCATAATTCTTAGCACCCGTTTGCAGTAAGAAGCGTTTAGGCTTGAGTCCTGCGAGGGGAAGAGCGCCTATGAAGTTGCGAAGCAAGGCAGAGTTGACCTCGACCAGTTTCTCGGCGTTGGACCAGGCTGCTGCACCCGGGGTTGGTGCTGAGAGGCCAGGTTAGCGATGTCTGGATTAGTCGGAGGAGAGGAGGAGGTCTCACGAGGCTGGAAGTACGAATAGAAGAACACCGCATCCACGCTTTCCACCCTCCCTTTCAAAGCCTTGGCGATCTCTTCTGGCCCAAGCAGGAAATCACATGCCACGTGCTCGACTCTTTCCTTGCCATCTCCAACCAGGTTCATCAGTCTTGGCGGCGGCGGTCGACGCGATAAAGCATAGATTTTGCTCCATCGTTCAGGAGCTGATGCTAGAACGCGGAGAGTGTGAAAGCCCGAGATACCATTTGCACCTGTGATGATAGCGACTTTAGGGGTGATGGTTGAGGGGTAGACAGGGAGGCCGTGGTAGATGGAGGTAGTGTGGAGGGTATGGGTTAGCTCTTTGGACATCTTGGAGGGAGTGGTGGGGACCAGGTGATACTAGAAAAATGAAATGGGTCAATTATTTTGGAAGGAATCCTTCTTGAAGGTTGAAGTTTGAAGTTTGAAGTTTGAGATGCAATTAATTTTTCGACGGGTTATATGAGGCAAGTGCAAGGTAATGCTATGACTAGCGGCACCTAAGAAGCTACCCCGCTTAACCCCGCACCTGTCAACATACGTACCTACTTCTCAGTGTCAATTGCAGGGGAATTTGCCGAAAGACCGAAATACTGATAATCAATGATCCTTCCAATCTGTTGAAAACGAGGAAGATCAGAAGAATGAAGAAAATCCCGAAAATGTCAAATGCTTGGCTTATCAAGTGTCTTCGAACTTTCGAGTTGCTTGATTACTTTACCCAGCATATAGAGGAACACCACAGGAAACTACAGCACATTGTATCAGAGCTTTCAGAAGTTGAAAACTATTCATATTGATTTAAATTGCATAGGAGATCTTGAACACCCAGCAGTGCTGACCTGCAGAGATAAGTGCTGTTGGGACCGTGATGGCGACACCATCTTCGGACTGCGTCCAAGCAAGGCTCGTTCCATTTCCTGCTCCGATCATCGATATGCTATCTCCCGGTAATATTGGCAGTGATGCGTTGACCACGAAGTTCTCAGTTGGCTCTGCCAAAGACAGAATGTAGAAGGCCTCTTCGGTCTGAGTGAAGCGCAGATCACCTGTTTCGGCGGTAACGAAGCTGCTTGGATTTTAGATCTGGTTCAAAAAGATTGACATAAGGACAAAGGAACTCACTAGTAAGTTGTGTTGAAAACAGCTTCAGCATTCGCCTTGATCCAGATACCAGCTTCAAGCAGGTGAGCTACCTCTGTTGCGTCGATTGTTCCATCGGCTTTAGGTCCGAAGTCAAGTAACAAGTTGCCGTTCTTGCTGACCATATCGACAAGGGAGTGAATAAGTGTCGAGGCATTCATGTAAAGAGAAGCTGGCGTGGCACGATTGTAGCCGTAACTATATGGGTCCATTCCCTGGTTGCTCTCCCATTTACGCTCCGAGACGGATGAGAATGTGGTATATTCTGGTGTGTCAAAGTCGGCTCCGGCCACAATACCACAACGATTGTTCATTGTAACTTGTCGTCCTTGGGAGTTCGCGTGATTGAACCAAGCTGCGGCGAATTCGGCGGTCCCGTTCGATGCACCGCAATCGCACCACATGATGTCGGTCTCATAGTCGTAAGCTAGGATTTCCATCTGAGGTACCATCAAATCCGCAATGAAGTCGTCCTTTGGAAGAGCTCCAGTGTAAGGCTCTTCCGCACCGGTGTACGGATTTCTTGCCAGAATACCTGGCCAAGATGTACTTGCGGGATCTGTAGTCTGCGAAAAACCGTAAGGACCGTAGAGAGGATTGAACTAATACCATTAGCTAAATTTCGTTCCCATTGACGCTGTACTGACCCATTCTGGTAGACTGAAGTATGTTCCACGCTTCAGCTGAGGTTGGTACGTCTTGGCAGCATCGAATAATTCTCCAAGAATATCACGTTTCGGCCCATAGTGAATAGAATCACGATGCGTCGTCTCCTTCGCGTCGAACATGGCGAATCCATCGTGATGCTTGGTGGTGAGAACAAAATATTGAGCTCCAGCGTCAGCGATCAGATCAACCCATGACTTGGCATCCCAGTTCTCGGCTGTGAAATTCGAAAAGAAATCATCGTAGACAACATTCGGTCCGTAAGTGTTCAGATGGTGGTTGTAGACATCGGCTTTATCAGCATTCCGATGATGTCCATACCACCAGTACCATTCAGCGTAAATCTCAACTGGTGTGGAATTGCCCCAGCCCGGGACGCAATAAGGCCCCCAGTCTACAAATTATTAGCTTATGATTGTTACTTTGATCAATGTAATACTTACGGATGAAGATACCGTACTTTGCATCGTTGAACCACTCTGGAGACTCATGCGTCGAAAGACTGGACAGCTCTGATGTGTACTCCTCCAGTCCAAACTTGACACCCTTGATCGTATAAGTCGCGTTGAGCGAGCCCGATAAATGGACAGTCGCCGTGACATTTCCACATCCGATGACACCAACATTGACTTTTTTCTGGTCTCCTGGTCTCAGTCTCTTGACATGTCCTGGATCAATGGTCTCAATCCCGGGAGCAGAAATAGCGACTTCAACTCCGGACCCCGAAATCCAATCGGGACCAGCGTTATTAACCACAACTTCCACGGTCTGCACCCTGTCCGCATCATGCTTCTGAGTTGGTCGTAGGAATTGGACTTGAATTCCAGTCTGCTGTAACAGCGACAGAGAGAAGAGATGAATTCTCGATGTGTCATTGGAAGTGTCTGGCAAAGTGATCGAGGCAAGGCTCTTGGAGGGGTCAACAGCTCCAATGTACTCGAAAATGTGTGAAGTGTTCCAATTGGTGGAGTTGGTCGTAAAGTAGTTTGGCATCACAACCTCTCCCTTAAGAATCGACAAGAATGAAGAGTATGGGTTGGTTCGGACCTCAGTGAGCACGCTTGATCCGTCGGCATATTCCAAAGTCATATTTCCGGACGCACCTGCAGACTCCGAAGCCACGAGCATGTGCAAGCTGAAGTATGAAGCGGAGGGTACTTCAATTTCTTGACCTGCCATGACCATATTGTCGCTCTGGGTTGCATTTTGATAGCCTGGAAAGGCATATGAGATATTTGTCTTGGTCGATGTGTACCCTCCTCCATCTGGCAAGTTATGAGCCGGGTAAGAGTTGTTCAATTGATCGAAGTTCGCTTCCCCAGGAACTAGACCGAAACCTTTGTTATTGAAGTAGGAGTTGAGGGGAATTTGGACTATTTGCTTTGCCGATATCAGCGCCATCTTTTAATTGGCCATTAAATAGCTTACCTCTGAAGAGGTGCCATTCTCCCAGCGACGACTTGGAGCAGCTTTCACCGCTGCAGCCAACCCGGCTATCAGAAGAAAGAGCTGCATCTTGAAGACCCTGTTCCAGTGACCTTCAAATGCGTTGGATTTCTATCGCATCATATATGGCCATTTCCAAGCTCCCCCATCTTCACATTGACCCGGTGGACCCGGGCGACGACTATCGCAGTTCATCTGATGACAGCTCCGTAGTCCCCATACTGGCTTATCTAGGTCCGCCGCGTCGCAAAGCAAAGCTTCTGCATCTCTACAGGGAGCTGTAACGTTAAATGCACGGTAGCATCCATCGGATGCCTTGCTAATGGAGTGGTTCGATGGAGGGATCAGGGGAGGGGTAGAAGACACGGGCAATCTAGGTGGGGTTGATCATTGACCAGACCAGCAAGAGCTGTTCGCTTCATTCTCCGAATACAATTTGGATCTGGTTCCGGTGAGTCGTGCTATAAATACAAGCGGGAGCTGTGGAAGCTGTCGATGTTGACATTGACTTGCAGAGATGCTTGCTGCCAAGTCCTCAATGACGCCAGCCCACTGCCGGTCCACCATCCCTGCAGCCTTCACTCCTCGGTTCCCTCGAAGCTTGTTCCTGCATCCATTAAATCCCACTCCTGGAAGACGACAACATGCGCAGATAAATTGAGTACGGAGATTACCCCTCACCTGCTCATTGTATCTCTAATTTCTTTAACTCGTTCCTCTCTACTCAATGATGGAGGTTCCATCAAGCTGGTTTTCAATTCAGCTGTATGGATGTTTCTACACTTTGAAGTTGGATAGATAGGACCATGCAGATGAAGAAGACTTTTACTCCAACGAAGTCTCTCTCAAATCCCAGAAAGTCGTTGGCATAGGTATCTAGCAGGGACGGACTGCAGATCTACCAGCCCACTTTGAGTATCTAGCAGTTTAGTCGGCAGCTTCCATGTTGATGATCTCCACACCGACACTACATTGTCCACACAGCATGCTACGTTACGATGTTCGAAAGTTAATCAACAGATCTTCTCCCTCTCCACACCACTTTTGACCATTATGCCAATCGATAACAGCTCCCATGGGCAGAATGGGGATCCATGTGCATATCACTCACGTGACACACCCATCTGAATACACTGCTATATGAGGTGCTCAATTGCCAGTGCAAGGGCCCGTCACTCGAAGCATGCCTCAAGAGATTCGCAGTTTCGTGGCAAACATGTTGAGACTATATTCCGCTATCTTTCTCCTTGTGGGATATGCTCTGGCCATCAGCCCGGAATTGGCTGCAGAATTTGGCTATCCAGCCGGAGTCGATGTTTGGTAGGTTTTGCTTCTCTTTGGGATTTAATTTGAATATTTACTGACATAGCCAGGTGTGGAAAGGCGTATAGAGCTACGTAAGTTGTCCTTCAACTGAAGCGGACCAAGCCTAATCATCCGTCACAGCAACGGATCTTTTGAACCCGGTGGATGGCTCGATAAGCCAACATTGTCCTCCACGCCCCTTCTGGATCTCTCGATACGCCCACGCCTGAATCTGTACCTTGCTAGCGAAATCTATGCATCTTTAATCGTCGATGCTCCAATTTCGTACATGCATGGAGGCGCCTATGTAAATGCTTCTTTCAACAAGCAAGATAACATCACGAGTCCTTTCACCAAGCTCTTCATTGACGTTGAAGTCGTTGAAACAGGACTCAACCTCGTTGCCGGCCGCAATATCACCGTCAACACAACCAGTAATGAGTTTGGCTTCAGTTTGTCAGAATTGACACCTCGATTCGAACCCTACCAGATCGTCATCACGGGAGCATCGGACGATGGAGCTCAGTTCTATTCTTCCACTACTGATCTTTACTATGTGCCTGAACGAACAGATGGTGGTAGCGTGGCGAAAGTAGACAGCTTATATGGTGGACTAGTTGTCCAGGATGTCTTCAGCAGCTCAACTGAGTGGGAACCATTATTTCCGTACACTTTCTACACTTCTTGGGACCAGTGGCTTGAGCTGAGTTTAGACAGTGAGTGGATCCAATGTCGACTTTACTGGCTTGAGCTGACGTGTACCCTTTAGATATCCGGGTTTTCAAGGACAGAGGTGAGCCAACTGGCACAACCGAGACGATGTCAGATGGACTAACATGATAATTAGGATACAACATCATTCACATCGTTCCAAATGCTGGACTAGACAACAAAGCGTTTGATTTCGATGAGCTTGATACCTATCTTGATGTCATGGACGAGATTGGACTTTGGCTGATGTTCGATATGAGTAAGTACCTAACCTGTTACTAACATGAAGATGGCTAACAATTCTATACAGGATGGTCGTACACCGTGAGTACAGAAAGTTCACCAAGTAAATTAATTCTAATCCAAGCAGAATCTTTCCTCAGTGGAGATGCAAGTCAATCGAGTGAAGTCCCGGAAGAGCATGCTGCTTTACTACACCGGCGACGAGCCCGATGGCCAAGTTGGTGCGCATCCCTCCTCCGCCATCTCCACAACCCCATGTTAACATAATCCTCTAGACGCCCTCAACGCCACCAAGATAACCTACGACCTCGTCAAATCTCTCGACCCCTGGCATCCCGTCTCCCTTTGTCTCAACTGCCTCAACTACTACTTCAGCGAGTACACATCCGGCACCGACATCATCATGTCAGACCCCTACCCTATCGCCGTAAATACCACTTACTCGGTTCAATACAACACAGTCTGTAACACCACATACGGCTGCTGCGGGTGCGATGACTGCGAAGGCGATTTTGACGACATCACCACCCGCTTAGGCCTGTACAAAGAATACCAAGATATCCTGAACGTCCCGCAGAAACCGCAGTGGGGAGTTCCACAGGCTTTTGGGAACGAGACTTTTTGGGCGAGATATCCGACGCCGGAGGAAGAAGTGGTGATGAATATGCTATTCATTAATCATGGTGCGAAGGGAATTGCGATGTGGTCCTATCCGACTGAACCTGGCTTGATAAACGTCACGAGTGCGTTGTCGAAGGCGCTGACGACGAGGACGGTTACGAACTTCTTGCTTGGTACGAACCCGGTCAAAATTGATGTGAAGGGCGTGGACAGAGTTGATGCGGCGGCTTGGACCGTGGGGAATAGCACACTCGTGAGTGTGGTCAATATGAACTATGTGCCAAGTTCTATGGCAAATGCTAGTCTTGCGATTGAGGGACTTGGAAGTCTGGGGGAGGTTGTTTGGGGAAGTGGCTGGGGTGTTGGAGGGGCGGGTCTGTGGAAGAATGGATTGGATGCTCTGGAGGTTGATATCTTCATTGTGTCCTGATATCATCTACGATCCACTCACTATCTCAGTAGAGATCTATTAAAGTGGTTGATTTACCACCAAGTAATTGACGTGGGTTTGATGCACATATAATAATGAAGACCGCAGCTCGCAAAACTACCTTAAATGCTGCCATAGATTCCAACTTTGACACCATTGACAAGTCCGCTGATGACCAAGATACAGCTCAAGAATTCTTCAGGAGTCATGAAGAGGCTGTAGAAGGGTCTTCCGTTGACTCCTGCCATGATGGAAGCCAAAAACAGAATTGAATTTGGTAGTGTTGTTGATAGATACCAGTCAGTAGCTGTTCAGCTTCGAGGAGATTCAATAAACACGGCAGTAAACATGGGCATGGGCGTCCTCGTTTGTTCACCGCTCAAGCCCCCTGTCAACGTGCTTGAACCAATTATAAACAAAGTAGCTCTACAGATATACGAGGCCGAAGAAACTAGACTCGAGCTAGCGAACTAGCGTATTCCTCGAGGCTGCCCACAGAATCTTCTATCAAACAGATTTCCTGAACGTGGTAAAACAACTGAGAACACCCAAACGATGACTTTTGAAGATTCTGGAGGTGTGCAAAGCCTCAATTGGCCCCTTTCAAATCACGATTTGACCAACGACGGGATCTGCCGAGCCAAACATACTCCAAAGGTATCCCTCCAACACCCCCCCGCGACCACCCAAAGGGGAAACGACAAAGCAACGATACCGAAACCGAACTCCCTCATACTAAACGAAGCCATAATCTCCCATCAATGGCAAGAAATCTTCAAGGAAGTGGAAAAAGGAAAGATGATATGCTTTCGCAAGCAACAGGCGAATGCGAGTTCCATACTATCCAACAACAGCGAGAATTTACCAGGCAGAAAGCCTTTCCAACGGCCACGAGCGACCCCACGAATTTGAGTACTCATTCCAGCGGTATCAACAACACCGAGACCGAGTTATAAACAATTACCATACACAATGGACCATTTCTCATTCGCTTTGCTGAAACGGCATTCTCTCAAGATGCAAACGAATCCTTGGCCTGAGGTAGCACGCAGCCTGCAAGGTCTTTCTTCTCCTTTTTGGATATTCGACTCCTATGGCTGCGTCGATCTCGTTGGCTGGACTGTGGTACTCCAGGCTCTGGCGTTGCAAGGCCTTCTCGGTCACATGTCTGGGTCAAATAGTCCTCATATCTGGGCGGTGGGAAATTCTTGATTGGTCCCGGCTCAGCCTCATCAAGTATAGACCTATTTTCTATGTTCGAAATCAGCAAGTGCTCGTATTTAGTCTCTTTTTTCTCAAGGTCAAGTGCTATCTTACCAGCAATACTTGTTTCCCAAGCTACAATCTCTCGATCCCAGAGCTCTTCCAATATATCCTTGGCGTCCGAGCCCAGAAGATAGGTTTCCTTTAAGACTTCAAGAGTTAGTTGACTGGCCTGTGGTTTTATCTCATACCAGCAGTACTTACGAGTCATTTCTTAGGCGTCTCTATCCCCAGAAATATCTGCTAAGAGGTGGAACTCTTGAAGACTGGATCTTGCGATCTACTCAGAGTTTGGTACGATACAGTCCAGGCGCCCATGTTCTCGTAATCCTCCGGGGTAGCAAGTCCTGAAGCCAGGTCGCTATAAAACTCAATCACATCAAGTCTGTTCAGCATTCGTCGGGCTGATTCGAAGAATTGCGTTCCATAGTTTCCCCGGTACCCTTTGGACGGCTTCTCTGCAAACTCCTCAAGGGTAGACCAGATGACTTCTGGCTGGATACCTTGACGTAGAGCATCCAGTACGAAGATCTCGGATTCAAGGTAGGCGCCAAGCTTTTTGAGGTATGCTTTGTTCGTTGGGGGGTTTCGAAAGAGGTATCTGAGGTGGAGCTTCGCTGTGGATAGTCAGTACTGCACAGGCATTACAGATTGGTTTGGAAGAGGAAATTTGTATTACAGAAGACTAGCTGGGGATATGGATATCCGCCAGGTTCCATTTTGATCTTTTTCGGGGGGCTTGACCAAGTACGTTCGATACAACGCAGAAGAAACTCGGTTTCAGACGCTGTTTGTCGGGGACGAGAAGACTTTTCGTCGAGTGTGCTTCGTAAAGAAAAAAAGGTAAACAAAATAAGACAGCCAGAAGGCGCAGATACTCGGTAACCTACTGAGCTTCAATACTTGGAGTTTGTATTGAGAAGTCCTCCTTGTGTAGGGTCCTGGCTAGGTGGAATAATTCGAAAGATGTCGCTCAAAAATCAGCGGATTGTGTCCAGAATTGTCTGCAAAAATAAGTCTTTGCAAAGAGGAAAGTAAACAAAGCAAGAACTATCGCGGGAATGATTCGGGTATGCCTTGAACCCTCAGCGATAGGGAAGCAAAAGACTACGTCTGGAGTTGGGGTGGTGTTGAAGATTGGATCTGAAGCAAGAAGATGGCTCCGAGTCCATGAGACCGAGCTACCAGGATTTCGGGGCTAGGTCGATACACTTCTCTGGCGTTAGCGCCTCGCTTAGCGAGATTGAGAACATCAACAATCCACTGTGATTGTGCCAATTCTACGAGACTGCTCACAATCAGCTATACACTTGCCCGTGTAGAAATATGGGCCAGATGGGGAGCTTTCCAGTAGGGACAGCGAATTTTTCTGTTGTGTTTGAGGGGTTCGGCAGCGGAATTGCGATGCTGGCAGAATATAGAGAAGGCGGGGTTTCTGGTCTTGGCAACATTACTGGAGTGATTGAGATCTTCTTTAGCCTGCGGAAGAAAAGTGTTCCTTCATATTATGTCAAGCGCAGAGCTTGAGAAGAACTTGTGATCGAAATACGTTGAGCGGGGAAATGCCTTAGTCGTTGGCCAACCTCGACATTAGCTGCCTCGAATAATTTTCTGGAAAGCATAACAAGAGCTTGGAAGCATTATAGATGATGTTGAGCCAAGGAGTGCAGGAATCAGAGGCTGGATTCCTCAAGTAGATGTCGACAAAATGAGGTGTCACATTTTGGGCCATGCGGGGGTCTCGATTTTGAACTGGGGAGCAGAATGTAGAGATATTTTCTCTGGATATCGAGCTTACAGCTTTTAATGACAAGCGTTGGAGATGGAGACGGTAGAGGGTGATGTGATGAATCCAACGACTTATACGGCTACTTCAATGTGCTGATGTTATGCTCTCAGGCTTTCGTAGGCGTCAAAAGCTTTTCATTTTGGTGCTTGGAAAGGTACGTGCTATTTATGGCCAAAGATATGATGTTCTGGCACATTTTGTACATCTGAGTGAAATAAGAGATGTCACCAGTTTCCATTATCAAAGAAACTACATATTTCTGGGAATTCATGTCTCATTTCATCCAGGGCAGAAAGCGAATAAATTTCAAAGGACGATGCGCATTTGGGGCTCCACCACGTACCATCTACAAAAGACTTTTATGCCATCTAGGGATGCATAACTCAATGGATCCAAGGCAGGAGTCAACTTCAAGAATAAAACATTCTATATTTCTGGTGCACACCAGAGACTCATCATATAAAGACTTTTGTACCATTCAGGAGCCTGTGTTGCAAAGAAGAAGGACATCATGAAGCAGAAAAAGTGTGCATCCAGGTATCATCCAATCGCCACCCAAGTTATCCGACCCAAGCTGTGCCATTCTATTCTGGTGGAAAGAACGAGCATGCTCTTCAAGATCTTAGTTTAAAGTCCGCTTTCTGCCGCTGTCAGAACTGGGAGGACTTCTGTGGTTTCTTGATCTCTTCGCGCCCACCTGCGGAGGTGGAGATGAAGTCTTGAGTGGAGGTATAGTCTCAAGAAGAGAGCGTACAAAGGAATTGGAAGAGCGGCGAGGAGAGGAGTTTTCGAAAGGGTCGTCGAGAGTTGGAGGTGCGGGAGGAAGAGGATCGCTGAAGGAGAGGAGGTTGATGGACTGCGACGACCGTCATCGTACCTGGCGGCCCGGCGACGAAAGTGACAGAGGCTTGCAGGATGTGAGAGATGGGTTGGACACGCGCGAAAAGGCCGAGTAGTGGATCTTCAGAGTCGAAGAGGGAAGATCGAGTCCAGCCACGAAAGTCAGTTCCGGCGCTACCTTCTCGCAATGCTCGACGTAACTCGCCGGTGCCATCTGGTGTCTCGGGAGTCTGAGGGCGGTCGGGTGCTGCTACGTCTGGTACCGTGATAGCCGTGGGATTTTTTGCTGTGCCAACAGGAGAATATGTGGTGCCCATGGGAGAGGATGGTTGGCCATCGCTGTTGCGGAACACTCGAGCAGGGCGACGTGGTATAGGTCGAGTTGGGGTTGTGGCCGCTCGGTCTCTGCTTCAAGTCAATTTAGCTTGCGTCTTTCTGATGGTTGATCATAAGTAGCTATGAAGGAGTGGGGATAATACCGTGGAGTGCTGGTCTGGAGCCAGCGCCAGAGCCAGAGTCTGAAGCAGCAGCAGAAGACATTGCGGCCGGCGTCGTTATGACTTTATGGCTTTGAAGATGTATGACTCTGAAGTTACAAGTATGAGAGATCAGGGCCAAGTTGACACTTGAGAAGATGTAGAATGCGAGAAGAGTTATAGTGATTCGAGAGTAGCTGAGGATGATCTTGTCCCTGAGCTCCGAAGCCCTTTTGGGCACCATGATCACAGGAATAGACTAACGATAGTGCAAAATCCTTTCATTTGCTATTGTTATCATCACATTTTTAGAGTGAATCTCTAGTCTGGCGTTTCATTCGTGCAACTGTACGGCGCAGACGCAAAGTTTTAGAAGGAAAATGACGGGGATCAAGACTTGTTGGGCTCGATTCAGGTATCATCATAAACTTGAAGAATCATTGAAACCGCTGGCAGTAGTAAAGTTATGATTTTGGTGGCAAAGAAAGAGAGCATGATGGTCAGTCAGATAATGAAGGCTTTCCTATGGGCGATAATTGGGAGAGTTGACTAGTTCAGCGCTAAAATTGTCGCTTACCGAATGAGGAGAAATCAAAACAAAGGATGATTCTTGACGGCCGTTATTCTCACTGTGCGAATTTACGTTCAATGATAATGGGATATATATTTAGAATCTTTCACAATGTAACATATCATATTCATAGGTTGGGGGCGGTGATAGCTCTAAGGAAACTCGCTGGTTAGCACAGACTTTTCATGAACTCCCGTGGCCGAAAAAGGCTACGAGATCCCAAAAAGCAAGCACCAAATGAGGTCCAGTTTGTATTTTAGGAAATTGAATTAATGCAAAGGTAGAAACTGACAAAACCATCAAACTCCCACCAAGTCCATCTTCCCGCCATCATATGACCATCATCTACTGGTGTCCACACAACCGGCCGAAGAGCGAGGTGTTGCCATGATAGTCCTGGATATTATATTACGATCAGCAGATATCCCTAAATTTAGATGATACTGGCTAATAATGACCTGCGATGCAAATTTTCATCACGACTTGCGTCGACGCTTGGTGGCAGCTGGCTCGCCCTTGGCGGCAGAGTCCGAGTCCGCTCGTTGTCTTGGACCCAAGGATTGCGCTGTGGCAGCAGATCCTTTGTCTTGGTTGGTCGGAGGCGAAAGGGAGGTTGTGGAGGGGCTAGCAGCGGCGGTGGTCGAGCTTTGTTGGGTCGCTGTGGTGACCGGACGGGCACAGTTGGAAGGGGGTTGGCAGTGATCGGAGGAGAGTGGAGGAGAGCGAGAAAAGCGGATGGAAGAGGCGGAGGAGCGGGCTGGAGGCCAGCTGGTGGACCGTCAAAAGGATTGCCGGGGCCTGCAGCTTGCAAGTCGAACAGGAAAGGAAGGGCGATACCATATTCAGAGGCAGGGAATAGCACTCTGTTCACTGGCTTGATGCCGAGGGATGGTGGGTTGGGGTCTTGAGGGCGGACGCGACTGGGCCTGGGAGCCGTGGGTGTGTTGGGACGTCCAGCCATGAAAGAGATCCGAATTAGATACAAGTCTACTTTTGAGACGCGTAGAGAACTTACTGGTTACCTGAGCAGGTGGTGTAGTGGGTGGAGCCATGGTGGTGGATGATGTGTTCGGAATCTGGAATTTGGGGTTTTGTAATGGTCTTGGTGCTGAAAGGAATATAATGTGCGAGTCGTGGAGAGAGGAAGAGCTTGGTGGAGGGCAGGGCAGAATGCCAGAGGTAGATTTTTGTTTTGTTGAGATAGGCTAGAGCGGCAGGGGTTGGCATCACCGAGGATTGTGACTGCAGAGCTGTGTGCAATAATCCTTCTTGATAGCTTCAACTACCTATTTATGCTTCTATTGAAGGCCGATCTATCAGATATAAGTGTCGTATGCTTGGACGAGGGTACGGAATGTTATTCGCGGAATTCCTCTGCCTACTATATTTTATATTTTTACCATCTTTAGATTGTTGTCAAATAGAACTGCGTCAACAAAATGTGAGGATATCACACAAAAACCAAATCGAGCATTAATCGAATCGACTAACTGAGCAGTTCTACGGGAAATACAAATATCGAGAAGTTTAATGGGTCAGATGTATGCAATTAGAGACTGATTACCAACTGCAAGAACCAGAATCGCCTCTCAGTTGTAGCTGATGTGCAGAAATTGGAACTGGTGCAGAACAAGATCAAATATCACCAAAGCCCAAAGGTATTTCTGTCACAACCATCAGGATACGCAAATATCGACTCATTGCTGGATAGAAGATTTCCTTGTTTGTTTTGCTTCCTCCTCCCCTTCCCCAATTCTACAGCCTTTGGCTAGCCGCATCTCCTGCCGTCTTGCATACACAAAGCAAATCCGAAAAAGTTACTCCCATCAAGAGGAGCTTCCTCTTTCTTTTCATCTCTCTTAGCTGTTGACGTCTTCTCTGGATGCAACATACATCTCAAATTACGGGGATTGGCTGTGGAGGCCTGGGAGAACGCCGACTCTTGCTTGGGTCTCAAGCTCTCCTCCTCTCTCTTGCGAGCAATCCACCTAGCCTTAGCTTCCTTGCCTTCGAGGTACTTGAGATAGCCATCATGGTGACCACGAAGGTCGCTTATCTGGAGAGCTGCAAGACCAGCAGGTAGGGATGAGGTGGGAACAGCTGGGCTTTTGTTGCTGGACTTTGCCTTGGTCACCTTGCTCGAAGAGCTTCTTGGAAATCGAGAGTCGGGCTTTCTTGGAGCACCCGGACACTCTAGAGCTGGTGGAAATATGTTAGAACATCTGAATTGGAATCAAGAAGTTATGTTGTTGACGCACCATTTCGTCTGCGGTTGGCAGGAGTCGAAGGAGCATTTTCACTCGGTATCTTTGCTGTTTTGTTGAGGTATGGGTTCTGATGAAGTCAGCAAGTCTTCGTACCAAATATTCAAGGGACACCATACTGCACAAGATGTGTATAGTATTGGTATTGAGTGTCGAGTTATCTTGCTCGAGATATGGATATCGGGAATGTCGAGAAACTCAAGGTCGTCGTTGATGAAGAGGTGGATGGGGACTTCGGAAAAGAGAAAGTGCTTTTCATGTACAAAGTGGAGAGGCGAATGATGGAGACTGAAGAGCGAAGCTAAGAAGGTAGTCAGTGAATATGAAGTCGCAATCCTTTGTCAATTCAACAAAGCTAGTCAGCATGAGACAGATCACATGATCATGCCCCGACTCCGTCAATGCAATGTACATCTTTAGTTCTCGAGTATATACAGATGATGGTAAAACCTCCTGGTCTCTTGAAAAGAGTGGACAGTTTCGTTAAGCCCCAACTTGAAGCGAGTCATAACGAAGGCTTTTATACCTTCTCCCCAACAGTGATATCAGCAGACCCAGTGCTATGATATCCTTCCGTCGCGATGATCATGTAGTCATGAGCACCCAGCTTCATGCCCAACTTAGCCCAAGCATCGAAATGGTTGCCGACTGTGACGGTTCCGCCCACACGCTTGGATTGACGTACACTCCAGTACTGCTGGAATGTCGCCGTGCCCTTGATAGATGGTTGATTGGTTCGAGTTGTTTGGAGGATGTCATATGTTGAGCCATCGGAGGTAACTGAGCCCTTCTTGGATGCTGCAGAAGAAGGATTGTAGGTGCCGTATGTTTCGACGATGTACTAGTTTGAGTTAGCTTTGCTTCTTAAGACTATCGACATCTCTAAGGGATAGATCAAATACAGAAGACTCACGTATTCTACCAACGGATTGGTTGTCCAGCCATACAGAGAGAGGTAACCATTCCCAGGACATGTCCAAGTTCCGTTGTAGACAACGGTCCTGCACAAGAGGGTCAATAAAGCTTCTGGATTTTGACTTGAAGAGCATACTTTGGTCCACCGGGATTCCATCCCTTACCTACAACCAAATTTCCGGAGCCGCTGCTCCACTTTACAGAGTATCTACCACCTTCGAGGTTATTGTAGCTGAATGAGCCACCATCACTCCAGCATGAGTAGAAAAAGCCATTATTCGTGCCAGTTCCTTGAGGAGTATCACGGTGGATGAGTTCCGAGAAGTTAGGAAGGTCTTGACTCGGTGCAGCAAACACTGCGCTGATAGGAGAGACAGCAAATGTGATGGTAGACAAGAGAAGCATGATGAATCCAAGAGTCGATTAACACGGTGGATGATAGTCTTACCCCTTATACCAGAGGGGTCTCATCCTTTTATACTTTTCCAATCCATCAAAAGCGAACACTGCCCCTCAATTTTCGCTCCCGTTTGCTGATCTCGTCTGCTCATGGACCATGAGGTCGTTCGAATTGACAGAGGCTGATTCAAGCATTTAGCCTTGGCGGGGTCCAAATTGTTCGGACCAATCCATTGGAGGATCAAGAAAGGCTTGTCGTATAGAAGCAATATTGGCAAGTCCGTGGCGTCTGGGGTTAATTACCGGTACTTCAATCCGCAGCATTCAGTGGATCGACTCTGCCGATTGGGGATCCGGTTGAATGCCTGAGGAGCATCATCACCCAGAGTTTCGTCGATGGCAGGCACGGGCTTGCGAATGAAAGTATAAGTGAGCGGGTAAGTTTCAATCAAGCAAAGTGTGTATTTATCCGAAGCACTGGGAATGGAACCCCTCATATCGTACATTTTATTGACGTCGCGTGGAGAAAAGGGGTCAGCGAGCTGATCTGCGGGGCGAAGATCTGCGGACTTTGTTTGTTTCAGCCGAACATTAACAACTTCTCTTGGTTTGGCGGGCGGGAGCGAGCTAAAAATCTCGACTTAGGCTTCATTCTTCTTCAAGAAGAATCCTGTCAAAGTGGTAGGGTGTCTCGTACTAGCCCAAAGCACATGAGGGGTTTCGAGAATCAGTCCAGAATTGCTGGAACTTGTTGGCGGCGAAGGCAGAAGACAAGAGTGAGCTGGAATTCAAACAGTCCGCAGACAGGATTTAAACTAGAAATTATGTAGTACGGACTCAGATTGTCAGTTCGGTGGGATCTTAACAATCTCCTGACGATGCTTTTCGGATTTGCTTCTGTCCCATGCGACCATGCAGGCATTTCCATTGACCACCCCCACTCTTCACAAGCCATCACTTCCCAAGAAAAGCAGACTTTTCTCCCAATCCCAATTGAGGTATGTCAACTCTTGCAAGTCCCAAGATCCTCGTCAGAGAAGCCAGTTCTTCTCTTGGAGACGTAGACTTCATCGTCTCAGCCTTCGACTCAACCCTCCCCTACCTCCAATCCATCGGAAGCGGCGAACAATGGGGCGCTACACCATTTTTCGAACGAGAAGGCTTCCTTCAGGAAACATTTGAATCTGTTGCAAGGTCCGAGAAGTATGCCAAAACCAGATCTGGACAGCAAATAAGCGTCTTGATTGCGGAGGTCGAGTGTCCAGATGGGATGCCGGATGGACCACATTCGAGAGTGGATGAAGATGGTAGGAGACTAGTGGCTGTTGGGACTGCGACGGTTCGTGGGGAGTGGTTTCCGGAGTATCTGATGAAGCAAAAGAGCTTTGACCGTGTTGAGATGAGAGACTTTCTGTATATTGAAGTCATGGTTACGCACCATCGCATGGGTTTGGCGATTAAGGGAGCTGGTGCTACGTTGATGGAGAACATTCTGAAGTATGCTCGGAACGAGGGAAAGAAGGTTCTTTATGTTGATGGAGTAAGTGGCAAGTTTCCTAGTCGACAGAAGTGCTGACTTAATTCAGTGGGCCGGGAATGATCGCAAGCTAATCCAGTAATATTGGGGAAAGGTTAAAGCAAAGTCTCGTCGGAAACATGCTGAAACATATCAGCTACTACGAACGACAAGGATTTCAAGTAGTGGGAGACTTCTCCTTCCCACGTAAGAGCGGGTTGATCTGGCTAGGAACATTATTGAAAATGGACATCCGAACAGGAGCAGATTAACATTGAGTACATGGCTTACTCTCCTCGAAACAATACTTAAATGTGTCGTCAAGTTGAGATGTGCTGTCAGACACACGAAACGAGTCTATCCGTCGACGTGTTGGCCTTCTTTCTGAAAACTTACCATTTCTAATTGTGTTACTCACGTCACGCGAATCACGAAAGGTCAGAATTCTACATTGGAAAAAGCTTTACTGCTATGCTGCTGCGTACAGTCATACTGGCACGCACTCCAAGACAGAATCCAGGAGCAGAGACCTCATCCAGACAAAAATGCCCCAATAATAGCCAAGCAGATAATCTATCAATACCCGAGTCGGACCCATGCATGCAGAATAACGTCGACTCAAGGAAATAGTAATGTTACGCAGGAAAATGTCCATACCCGCTCTCAACACTCCATTCAATCTCTCATCCAGAAAAGATCTTCATCTTCGTCATTCGGATTTCGCTGAACAAATGGATCAGGGTCTTCCTTCGCCGAGTCAGTCTGTTTTACCGACGGCAACTCTGTACCAGGAGCAACGGCGAGCCTCAGTCGAGCTCCCCGAAGAGCTGGACCGATGTTGACCGATCGAATCGGCAACTCGTATCTCTTTTAAGCATCTTCTTCTGTGTATTTCACGCCTTTCATTTGGTCATCTTCCTCCGAGCCGGGGTTTATTTCATCTGACATGTCCTCGTTCCAGTGGAGTCTGCTTGGCGAGCCGCGCAGCGGTAGAAGGTCGTCAAGATGCCTCATCATCAGAGTCGTCGAAACTTGGAAGGAGCATCGAGGTACAAGGAGATCTAGAAACGCTCTGACTAGCTGTTGGACTGACTTTGCAGAAGGGCTTGCTGTTCTGACTAGCAGATATTGAGCCAACGAACCAGATAGAGCCCAGCATGGGACACTGGGATAGTAGGTATTGTTCGTTTGCTACAAACTTGTCAGCCAATAGTCAGAACCATGGGGAGAGATCAAGATGTATCTTTGTAATGCTTCTCAGAGACTTGGAACTTATGGTCTAATATCTTGCTAAGCCATTCACTGGGCCGGTCATCGAAAGGCACAGGTTTACTCATTTCCAATTAGCGACAGTGGTACGTATTAAAGGAGCAAGGCTCCTTACACATGTGCGCCAAAGCGTCCTTGTCAAATCTCAACTTCCTCAATGCCACGAAATCGAAGAACCTGTGCCGTATCTTCATCTCAAATCTAGCGCTGTCTGTGCTGCAGAGCTCATTATATTCTGTGAGTGTCTCGGTATCCACGAACACTCTATTTTCCCTTAGATTCTCCAATATTCGAACGGCGGAGAGTAAATAAAGGCGGGAGTATGAGCTCTGCTGGGATTTCGGTGGATTAAGGAGGTATTCGCGGATTCTAGCCTCCAGAACCCTGTGGGTGGCATCCTTGACGGATTTTGCCAAATACCAGAAGCTCTGCCTCGCTCCATGCTGCATTGAGGTTATCGCCTTTTCCATGGGAGGTTTCGTTGTTTCGATATTGGAGGATGACACACGCTAGAAATTGTTAGTAATAGTACGTGGATCTTGCTTGTGGGATGCACTTACGAATGAAATCCTGCCCAGCGCCAGGAGCCTTGGGAGGCATATTCTCGGATGGCATATTGCTCGTCGACGATGGTGGATAGGAGTTACAGGGATTGTCGATTTTAAGTGCTAGGTTCATATGAAGCGATCAAGTGCTCAAGCAAGTGCGAGTGGTTTGGATATCGAATTGCGAGCCTCTCGAAGTCGAAATGCTGGTCAAGCAGGAAGAATTTCTCACATGATGAGCAGAGCAGGTTGGTTTTGGTCACAGGGCGTGTCCACATCGGGCATCTAGTCTGTCGAAATGCTACGATAATGAGTGAATAGATTTCGAAAGTGTTGATTTGGTGTACATCATTCACCGATAGACCGGGCGTGAAATTCAAGATGGTTTTTGATGTGGGGATAGTGACGGTTGTGATTCACTAGAGCTAGCCGGTAGTAATCAACTAGAAATGAACGCAAATCTTCAGCTCCGAAGAGGGAGTAAGGGAACATGGTTATCGCAGGGACAAGAGGGCTGGTCAGGCATATCTGTCTCGTACTGTAAGACTACAGAGAAAGATCCATCAAGAGGTAAGTGGATACAATCAGTTGAAACGCAGCATATAATACAAGCAAAAAATGAGAGGTTACCAATACATATAAGGACATGAGATCTAGCAGAGCCCGTTCACCTCCGCCGTCGGCCATTCCAACCACCTCTCCCACCGCCTATCGCCACCAAGCTCATACCTCACAGCTCCCAGCAATGACCCGGCCTTTCCTCTGATCCACCACAGGTCTTCTGCTCTCTTTAGAACAACGCAGTATACCGCAATCAAGACCAGAGCTTGTGGCACTCGAGACTCTACCATGTCGCAGAACCGAGACGGGAGGAGAGTCGACCAGCTGAGTACTGCGATGCTGGCGCTTATCTGGGTTGGAGGTAGTGCGACATTCGAAGTCGATGAGGCGAGATTTGTTCTGGGAGATTCAAGGATAGCGAGCAGATTGAAGACGTAATGTAGGGTCTGTAGTGTCTCTTCTAGCGCGTCGATGTCCTCCTCACTGAGGACGTTAGCAAAGTCATCGTTGGTGGCAGAGGAGGTCTCGGTCCAGCATGTGGCAACGAGATCGAGATTCTCGGAATCGCAGCGATTGATGTCACTTTGGTACATGGGGTGAGGATGGCGATAGATGTGGTCGTAATTTATTGTTCGCCATGGGTCAACGATGTCATGATATTCGCTTGCGGAGACCCAGGCGTAGGTTTTGGAGACGATGAGATGGCCGCCACGCTGAATCTTGTACCATGGTACTGCTTTTTTGCGAGTGATTTTGGGTTTGGAAGCGGAGTCAGGTGGGATTTTGTCTAGGATTTGCGCTGATGGCGAGGTGTCAGATGGAAAGAATAGGTCGGCACCCCTCGCACCAGGTGTTGCCCAAGCAACAAGCTGAGATAACTCGCACATGCTGCGCAGGCAGCTGAGTTGCTAGCGGAGAGATTTTGTATCTCGTGTCGGAAAAGTGTGATGCATCTGGTATGATACAGAGTGGCGAGGTATTGGTACTCCTTGGCAAGACTTTTCTGGTGAGAGACGCTATTGTCTGAGGAGTGTAGGAATGAGAGATGGAGGGCAGACAGCGAGAACAAGGCGTAGAGAAGGTATATTTGCGAGAAGGAGAGCGTGACGATGCTTGTACCCCATATGTTGGAGCCGGTCATGTGTGAACCTAGCATGGAGACACTGGTTTGTGTGGTGTAGAAGTGGAGTAGGTGGAGATCTTGGGTGTTGAATGTGGTTCCGAAACAGCTTGATTGCAGCTTCGGACTGTTTATTTTGATTGTACTGTGTGACTGTGACCTGGTCTGGGAAAGTTCGTTTTGGGTGTCCTGGCGTTGGAGACTGTTGTGAGGGTGTGTTGCTGTCTTCTGACATTGCCGTGAATTTCGAGACCCCGCAGGTATGTACTGAAGGTATGAACAGGACAGCTTATAGCTAATGCACTTCTGACAAGACGGTTTCGATTCGTCACACTGGAATCTAGTTTTTAGATAGAGGAGGATAGTTTGGATTGTGCCACCCTCTGGCTGCGGAGCATTTGTGCCATGCCAGCAAATCCGAACATGAAAACTATAGCTAGAAGAGCCAAGAGTACGATGATCATGGTCTCCATGACTGATTGCGAGAAAACGGTCAAAAGAGCAAGAAAGGAAGTGATGCGAATTGCGAAAGGTTTGTGACAGTTTTGAGAGCTGGATGCTGGTGGTGGCTTCTTTTATGCTGAGAACTTTCTACCAACGGCCAAGACCGCACTTTGCGGGTCGGCATCTCTGAGAATAGGAGACCAATAGGAATGAAACAGAGCTTTTTCATACCTTGATCTTTCTCGTCTTGCATTGCAGACACCCAGTCCGGCTCTTGGGATAGCGCACCATTGCCAAGTATCTGCCCCGCTGTTCCTCCACTCACACCAATCGCAGGATGCTGAAACCGAGGATGAGGATACACTGATTAGAGGGCAAAAAATATATAGCTTAAACTTGGGAAATGGGTAGAGTTGGAGAAGCCTTCCAGAGCAATGTGCCGTCGTTGGTGGTGGCTGGGTGGGGAATAGGGGTTGGTGAGTGGCCCAATCGGAAACCAGCGAAAGCGAGCTTGGCAGAGGTGGATGAGTAAGGTAAGGACCTCAAAGTTCACGGTCACTTCTTCATCATGGTACACGCACGTTCTTCCTGAGAACATAAACTGTCAATCGAAGTAGGTCAGTTGTTCTGATCTCCATCTAGAAGTAACATGTAATCTCAGTTCCAAGCATGCTTTGATGAGATATTCAAGACTTTCCTAGTACCAAATCTATCTTATGTCCGGCATTGGAGGTCAAGAGCTTGGGAAGGAAAGTATTTCGACATGTATGCAATGCTTTTCGTTCAGGCAAATGTAGGCGGAGATATCGAAATATCATCAGAAGAACGGGAAAGAGTTCGACGTGAGCACGTATTATGTCACGACGGGTATAGAATTTCTGGTAGGGACGCAGAATCGATTGTTCTGTAAACAGGGGCAATTCATGAGCGAATATCATGATCCACAAAGCAAGTTCGCCCTTACACCATGCACCTCGCTACCCATAGTTATGATCCATCACCTGAAAGCTACTGGTATAATCTTTGGCCAATCTCCTGGGGAGAACGCCGAAAGATACAGATCCGCTAATGCTTACCAGCCGCCGTCGTTCATCGAATCAGCCCAATTGCTGCCTCCGTTGCCATCGGCACCAAAGTTATCTATTGATGCATCAGTACAGCTCATAAAGAGTCGTAAACTTTTGCTCTGACATTCAGACTGCAGAAGAGGGGGAACAGGGCTACTGACCAGTTGGGAATGAATCACCACCAGAGCCAAAGTCCTCGGCACCACCAGATACCTCCTCGGGCTGAGTGAAACCAGTGGATGGCTGCGAGAAACCACCTGCGTTACCACCATTGCCGCCGTCACGGGGAGGTCTAGGAGCATTCAACTATGCATATTGTATTAGCCAAGTTCTGGATACTCGTAGGACTTGGAGATGTGCTAAGGCCAAATTTCCTCAGAACCAGACAGAACTTGACTTACCCATTCATCAGCGATAGCCTGAATCGAGTCCATTGCCTTCTTGATTGCACCCTTTCGGCCGGTGAGAGTGACATTGACAAGCTCGCGAGCACGAGGGCGTTGTTCAGTCTTCTCGGGCATCTTGATGTCCTTGACACCAGAGATAGACTTCAACTCATTGATTTTGGCACCCTTTGGGCCGATGATGACACCGGTACAACCGGCTGGGACCTGCAATACATCCTCATGCTCGCTTTGATCATTATCATCCTCCTTATCGTCACCAGTCTTGGCGGGCTCGGGGTCAATGATCTCGATAGCCGTGCTACCGTCCTGGGTGAAGGCTATAGGGTGAAAGTCAGTTACTGAATGTCATAGAGAGTCTTGAGAAAATTGAGGTGAGATGTTGATGGTACCAGTGGGTGGATGTTTGAGCTCGGTGTTTATGGCAAGAACGCATGGAGATAAATGTCACAAAGCGGTTTGGAGACATGTTGTGTAAGGATAAGTTGCAAAATAGGAATTAGCACAGTGATGGGACGCGACTTACCAGACATGCGCTCACGAAGATACTTGACAACGAAGTTCCAGCGAGGGGTCCAGTAGAACTTGGTGGTACCAGCGACTGCCTTACTACCAGCTTTATCCTTCTTGGCCTCGGGGGCATTGGCAGCGTGGTCTGACCAGATGGTCTATTCAGGCTTTGTTAGTAGATTCCAGTAATGGGTAACTTTGATTACTAACAAGACCATATTCGTCTTCGGAAAGCTCCGAGTCCGCAAAGTTTACGAAAGCCCGAGCAGTCCAGACGTTGTTGGCACCCAAGTAGTGGTGGACACCAATATCGATCTTGCGACCGTTATACTCATGTTGGTGGTAGATCTCAGTGTCGGTGACCTTGTTGTCAACTGGTGCTGGGACATGACGGGTGATCTTGGCGAGGAACAACTCCTTGTTGATGAAGTTGAGTAGATCAACGCGCTCTTGAGCGGTCTAACGAGAGCTTGTTAGCTTGTATATCGTCTCGATGCTGGGATATCAAGACGCGTCGCAATGTTGTTGACAGGTTCCGAGCATATGGATGTGGAAGGTGAGGGTATAGGTGCGAGCAGTGCTGATGAAGGATGTGGATGATCACATACCTCTCTCTCCTCTCCAGTCAATTCATCGTTAACAATGAAGAAGACCTCATCCTCTGTGTGCGGGGTGTCGTTGAATTCCTTGGCGTTTTTGGGATTACCATCATCATCAGCCAGGATCTCGAACATGCTGACATTGTTGAAGCGTCGATCAACTTGAGCGTTGCCACCCTTCTTGCCCTTCTTGGCGCCTCCCAATGGAACGTTCTCCTTGGTGTTGACGTTTGATTGCGCCATCTTGATGATGTTGCAGATTGGTCGTGTGCTTGTTGTGTTTTGTCGAAGGAGGAGGTCGAGGAGGAAGAGATCGCGGATCTTATACGCCTACCGACACCATTAAGCGAAAGATCTAGGTGGGTTACGCTAGGATGATAGCCGCTAGCAAGAGTACGTGCTCTGTAGAGCTTTATTCTGCCCATCTTCTTCCTTCCTCAAGCTTCTGTGGAGCTTGATTGGGCTGTGTAGGAAGATTCGGCGAACGATTACCCAGAGGCTGACGGGCTCCTGCATATTCATCACATTGCAAACGGGAAAGGTGACTTGAGCCGGCGCCGGATCCTATCACCGATGAATATAGCCAACGAATATGCTCTTGTCAAGTGCTTGAGGTATTGGAAAGCATTGCCTAATTTGAGATTGAAATGAAAATAGAGCAAATGTAAACAAAGAACGCTAACATAAAGAGAAATGACACAAAGCAGACGTTAAACAAAGCGGACGCGTATAAAGTGTATGACCATGTCGTCCATCACTCTCAACTTCTGGTCACCTCCAATAAATTCTAATGGCATAAGTATATCCATAACTTCGGACACCATCTGGTCGATCTTACCAGGTCTTTTTTTGCACACCAAAATAACTTTACTGTCCCCTCAGAATAATGTAGCAGCCTGCTCAAGTCTTGAAGTGCAACCTTCATGAAAGAGTGACACCCTAATACCCTCTATTACCACTCTATAGGCCAACATTCTCTGAGTTTAGTGGCTCTATACTTTTCAAGTTTAGCTCCATTCTTCTTTCAAGGAGAAATACGCAGTGCCAAGCTCGGCAGCCGTCAAGCACTACTTCGACCATACCAACTCCTTTCCCACACCCATGCAGTAGCTCCACCTTGAGCCATCAGCATCACACCTTCATTGATGTACAATTCGTCCTCCTGTTTCAAGATCATTGCAAGTCAACATCAGCTTCGCTTACGACTTGGCGCTTCTTGAAGCTTTGTGGGGCAGATGAGGTTTTCAGGACCTGGGGGCTTGAATGTCCTACGCCGAGGGCTAAAGCTGGCTTCAGTACTAGGTCACAGTCTTCTGATACACTCAAAGAGTGTGTGAGCATTGGATTGTTTGAAAAATGCTTCCAGTACACAACATGCGTAAAAGTGATTTTGATGAATACTTGAAGAGACCCTTCTCCATCGCCGCCTTGGACCGCAGGCAGACTTCATTCATGGAATTCTCCTCAATAGGCACGGCATCCGCGAGATATTACAGAGTTTGCTCTTGACTCTAACTTGTTGTTGGGCCACACCACAAATGGTTACACCAGGACCTGACTCAGAACCCCCTTCAGATCCTCGAAAGTCCACATCCGCTTTTTACTAGACGCTGGGTCTACAAGAAAAGCTGGATCCTCTTCCTCTGCCTTCGCATCCTGAATAAATCCATGGGTTGTCGCAAAGCCTTCTTCATAGTAAATGCCTTCCCCAGAACACTGCAAGCAACAGCCACCCGTTGTAAATCGAAGCAAGGCACGCTGACATTGCTTTAACACGCAGAAAGCTGAGTCTAACGTCTCCTTCAGTAATGTCACAGAAATCTTTGCACTGGCGCCAGCTTCAAACACAAGATCTCACAAGGCTTGGAAAACGAACTTCATGGGTATCTCTATTTTGATTTCTTTACCTCCCTACGTCTTCTGACGTTTCTTCTTGGTAGGTTTCCTATCGCCTATACTCGACACAACAGCATCGTCTAACAGCTCACCCTGCAATTGCTCTTCAGCAGCTTCGGCATCTGCTTCTGCCTCGGCATCCTCGTCCTCATTTTCAGAATCGACCTCAGCATCGCTGTCCTCATCTTCAGAGTCGAGACCGAAAGCCTGGTCGACATCGCCAACGACATCAAGATCAGCACCGCCATCATCGCTTCCGAAACCCTCGAATTCATCGTCGTCTTCTTCGCCATTGAGTGCCGAAGATTCCATATCTGCCATAGATGTATCTGCGACCGTCGTATCTGCAACGGATTCATCATCGCGTTTCCGCTTCTTGCCCATCTCCCCGAGTCTGCCAGCACGACCTTCAACACCCTTCTCGGTCTCGGATCCTTCTAGCAGAGGCGGAGGCGTGAACCAAGGAATCTTCCCTCTCAGGAAGTCATTTAGGACCATCTTCGCAACACCATCGACATCCGGCTCACCACCATGCAACAGCCTGCCACCTTTCCTCGCCAGCAACTCAAGGAATTCAATGTGACCGTTGTATCCTTTCAGTTGGTATGTTCGCTCAATATGTTGTGGTTTCGTTTTGCTCAGAACAGCTGGGATGTACTGCTCTGGATTCTCGACGTTCTCAACTCTGACTACACCACGCAACAGGATGTCTTGTGGCGTGTCGGTGCTGCTCGGTGGGACAACACCGGGACAATCGATAAGATAAATTCTCTTCATCAATGTGATGTATTGCCAAACCTTGGTCTCACCTGGAATTGGTGCGACGGTACAGACTTTCTTTTTGCGGAGGGTGTTGATTATGGATGACTTTCCGGTATTGGGGTAGCCGATGAAACCTACGGAAATTTGTTTGCGGTCGGAGTGGAGGGAGGAGAATTGACGGAGGAGTTGGATCAAGGAGCCTTTACCGAAGGAGTTGGTGATGGATGCGTGGAAGGCGAGTGTAGGATAATCTTTCGACAGGTGTCTAACCCACGCGGCCTGAAAATGTTAGTAAGGTAACATCAAATGAATTCAAATCCTGTGAAGTGTGATGTATGAATCATTACTAAGAAAACCACCACAAGCCACTAATCAAAGCGGAAGTGGCCTTCAACTCAAACGAAACAGAACCAGACTCTTTACGACAGACTCTCCAAGACGGTGAGCTGTCTACTCATGACCCGAGGGTCAAGAGCGGCGAGAATGGAGTCAATCTACCAAAGTTGTAACAGACAGTCTTCCATTGCGAAGAGCACACGAAATGCAGAAGGCGCCTTGACTTAACGATGGAACTGGGCATGGGAAAAGAAGCAGGGAAATTAACTTACAGCTACACCGGTGGGGACCAAGTCGCACTTGTTAAGTACGAATATCAAGTGCTTGTGAGGCGCCTCGTCCTTGATGTACTTTTCGACACTTCGACATCGGGTACCGAGAGGGTCTCTGGCATCCAGAACATGAATGACAACGTCTGAAGAGTCAATGACTTTGTACAACTCGTTCCATATCCGCTTGCTTTGGCCCTTGTTGAAAATTGCTTCCCTCGCACTGGTAAGATACCCGTGATCTGGGATCGCAGACTCTCCAATTGCCTCGGTATCTGCTCCCGAATTCCCACTCAACAGCTGGGCCTGCTCGAGACGATCTAAGTAGGTATCGTGGCTTTGGACACTCTGCTCGGCGAGATCCTCTAACGAGCTCACTCCAATCTTAACTCTCTTTCTTTGCGCATGGGGACCAAAGACATCTCCAAACGGCGAGGCTTCCACTGTCATTTTGGCTTGATGCTGCTTCAATCCATTCTTGCCTTCACCATCTCTGATCAAGCTCATGGGCAGCTTGTTTGACTTAAGTAGGACGGAGTATGGGTCTGAGGCTCGTTCGGCCATGGCTTCTCGGAACGAATTGAGGGCATCTTGACCAATGACTCGAGAGTTGGTAAACCATTTCCGGTTGGGCTCGATTCTTGCGACGGGGACTTGCTTGCTTTGAAATTGTGCGGATTGTGTGAGATCTCCAGCAGCATTATGTCGACCCGATCCTGTGTCCTTGAACATCTTAAGGGTCTTGGCCTGCTTGCCTGTCCTATTGAACAAACATTGTTAGCTTTTGCGCCGATTGAAGCTTCACCAAAGCTGGCAATGATCGGATGCAGCGCAGAATGTCACATACCTGTAAAAGTTCTCACCCTTGACCTTGACGTTCGCCATCCCATCACTGCTCTTCCCCTCACGCACCTTGCGTGAGGCTTCTTTCTTCGCCCGACCCATGATTGTGGTTGTGATGGTTGTTGAGTTTAAAGTGGAAGAAAAGGCGGGCGAGAAATTCTAAAATGTCAAAAATTCGAGATTGCGCTAACTTTATCAGCATACGCGGCCGGCGGTGTGGTGCGGCCGACAGAGCCGCGCTAAAGATTGATTTCCTCCTGAAGTGGATGCAGAACCACCAACGACAGCTTCAAGCCAGCTGCGCCAAAGACCTACACAGGTCAAACAATCATGCCTCCTCCATTATCAAAGACCTCACTGAACTCATTGAGTCGGTGCAGGGGTCCATCAAACTCAATCCCTCTCAGATCATTCTCAACATCATCTTCCCTCGCATCGATCGGACCAGAAAACCCCAAGTTCATCGAAATCCCAGTACCTCCTCAACATCAAGCTCTTCCGAAGATTGATGTGAAAGGAACTCTTCCTCCTCCTCGAAATATTTTTCCCAATCGTGCCGGCGACAAGACCTCTTCAGAGTACCTGGCAGCAGTCACACCTGAACCATTATCCCAAACAGCTCCACATAACGATTTTGTAGCATGGAAACGTCGCATGGCAGAGAACAGGCGGACAAACTTGAGAGAAGGTCTGGTGGAGTTACATAAGAGGAAGACTCTTCAAGACAAGATGGTTGCTGCGCGAAGCAAGAACAGGAGCATAGCCCGTGAGAAGGCATTGCATGCTCCTCAACGAGAGGACGAGCGTCTAACCAATCCCACCATCACGCAAATGAATCGAACTCTGCAATCGGGACCTGTACCGGATCCAGATCGCGCGGCTCGAGTGGCGGAAAAGAAGGCAAGGGTGGAGGCAATTGCATTGGCTAAGGAGGAGCAACGAAGGAATGCACTACATACATTGTATATGAATGCGAGAAGCTTCATTACTACCGAGGAGGAGCTGGATGCTGAGATTGAGAAGATTTTCGTTGAAGATCCTCATGCGAGCGGCAACTTGAACGACAATATCTGGTCTGTCAAGGGAGCTCCTCCGAGCGTTTTGACGATGTTATCTGCGGTGAACAATACCCAGAAGAAAGCTATAGACTTCCACAGAGGTCCTGCTGCACTTACTGGACGAAGGATGAAGAAGATCGCGGAGGAGTTGACTGGAGGCACGATGGATTAGGGGATTGAGATTGTATATCAAGGAGTGTAAAATTCCAATGTATGAATACTGAGGCCGATACTGTGGCTAATCTATCCGTTATTTCTATTTTCCCTCTCCATTCTGCTTCGAGTGGCCAAGCGGCAATATTGATAACTGGGTAGAGTACCGTAGCCAATTGCATCGAGGAGGAAAGAACGACCAAGAGCAAGACAGTACATGCCGCCATGAACATTTTGAGGACTTGTTTGCTTATGAGATTCGGGTTCCAATAGCGGGGTACAATTGCTGAAATGTCCGGAGACAACTCAATTTCAGTCGGCTAAGAAGTCTTCGAGAAGCGCTCGATGCATTTCAGCTGATCATGAAAGTCACCAGAATGCTCAAGTATTGTGCAACTTGACGCACTCCTACCAAACTTGAAGCCTGCACGTCGGCATCACCAACGCTTTGCCCTAACCCAACTCGATACATTGCTGACTTCAAGATCTGACTACTTAGAATGTCACCCATCCCATCACAAAACCCATGCAGCCTTCTACCCGCCCTAACGCTCACCTTCTGGTGTTGGCAAGCTTTTCGAAGCATACTCCGTCAATTTCTCTTGTGTCCTTCCAGTCCCTCCAGGATATTCCATGCCGTTTTCATGACACCATTCCATTACATATACCAAGAAATCTCCTAACAACATTCAGTCACTCATCCTAATATCTTCAATGGTCATCCTTACCTTCCAAAAGTAGTGCTTCCAAGACCGCCTTCACCACCCCCCCGGATCTTCCCTCATCGGCCTTATACCCAACCAAGAATCGTAGCATGGGATTAAGAATTGTTTGCTCCATATTCAAGACATGATCTCCTGACTTGCTCTGCTGGTACAGCTTCATCAGAGCATCCGCACCCTGGGCAGCAGCCTTACAGTACTGGTCGTATACTTGGCAGATATCGTTCCACCATCGCTGGGATGTCTCTGAACTTATATTGGACATGTCGAAATTGTGTCTGTTGGCATGGAACCAATCCCAGTTGACTTGCAGGACGAGACGGCTCACAGCGAGGAATAGCTGCCCGCCAGTCAATCGGATTGGCTCAGGTTTTGGTTCCGCAAGCTTCTTCGTCATATCTGAGGAAACTGAGGGCGAGACAATGTGGGATGGCATGTTGGACGAGACATCATTGGTAGCTGCGAATGAAGTTCTTGAAAGGAATGGTGGAGTCGAAGGATCAGGAACGAAAGTCGATCGAGAAAATGCCGCTGTCAGATTTATGGCGGCTTTGCGTGCTACTGCAGCATTCCGCTCCCGAGAGTGCAGCCATTCCCTCAAGCCCTTTGACTCCGGCGTTTCGTTTCCAGCCTGTTCTTCTTTTGCTGACTTCCAGATCACTCTCTCCTGCTGGTTTCGTGTTAGGACCTGAGGGTGACTGTTGACATACAGTGCCCGAGAATCAAGCCACTCCCCCAAAGAGACCTCTGCTGGACCAGTGAAAACCTTGACTTGCTCTGTATATCTTCGTTGGCCCTCCAGTCTTTCCTCCCGGTCCCGATCCCAGTTCTCCGATTCCCACGCAAATGTCATCCTTGTGCTACGGACCTAGCGAATGTGTTGTAACGAGTGTTGGAATGTGGTTGTTTTCCTCGGTGGAAGTTGTCTAGACAGATAAAATGGTAGAAGATGGAAGTTCTGGAATGACGGAGGTCTCGCACGATTTATAGACTGGGGTACATAGTGTGATTACCAGCGCTCGCTGGCGTCCATTCATGGCTGAAATGAGAACCATTTGTCCGAAGTTTCGAAGGTTCGAAGTTTCGAAGGTTCGAAGTTAGCTTCGGACTGTGAATATCCCCAGGACAATCATTCAAAAGGGAAACTCGTCAGACTCACTTCACCTTGAAAATGTATTCAGCACAACCATGCTACAGATACTCGTGGGACACCTCTTGTGAGATGGAGTCATCAAGCCCCATTCACAGTCGGTGAACCTGATTAGCACTTATGGGATTAGATATGCTGAGGATACCGGTATCAAAGCAGCGCGCACCAAGGACCCAAAGACTATGACCGCTGGATGTCGCTGTTGGGCCCAGGTATGCGTCTTCCAGTCATCTGATACCAGCTCTCACACATAGCCGGATGTCAAGTGCAGAAGATCTTGAGTACAGTGCGGCGAGGGGCGATTGAGTGTGGTGGTACCTGCGCAGTTCAAAGGCACCTAGATGTGGCATCTCTGGAAATATGTGAGCTCATATGCACCAGAGGTTTCTCAAGGTCAGAAGTATAGCTAAAAGTGATGGTAAGAATAGAGTACACGTTGGGATGCAAGTGGCGTCGGGAATGGTCGACTTCCAACTTGACACTGTATCTTTGTTAATGTCAGTCCTAATTGAAATGATCGTGAAGAGATATGAAAGGGTAGAAGAAGTGCAGGGCTCGGGTCTGACTATAGAGTCAACAAAGAGGATGGTAATTCCGAGCCAGGCGGTCAGAAATAGAGAAGATGCCTTGTCGCGACCAGACACGTATATTTTGAGCCTTGAGAGAATGTGAGATAGGGTCTGACATTCCTTTTTGACACTGACTGAGATATCAGCTGCTCTGGACACTGGCAAAGGTGAGTCCCAGCAGATTCTGCCCGTTTCGCGTCCCCAACCGCGCCAAAGTTTTCCCAACCTTATCAACCAAAATAACAAAAAGTCAGCACATAATCCGGTTTGTCCGGTCAGGGTTGATGCTCTTCTGATCACTAACACGGGTATTTACACGCACCGGCTTGCCGGATCTTTCCCTCCTGCCTGCTAGGTTTGAAACAATTGCGACTGCTTCTCCGGAGGTCCAGTTTAAATCGCATATGGGTCCAGGTCAAGCCTTGGATTTAGGTAACTTGGATTGCGCCCCTGATATCTAGTCGCTTCACGAAAGTCCTTGCGCATCGTCGATTAATCGTAAGGAAACTTAACGTTTCGCGCGAGATTGACGGGGATTTCTTTTTGTGTTTTTTTCTTCTCTGTCGCGTTGTTTTGTTGTGATTAGCCGAGTGTTTACGAATGGTGTCAGGCGAAAGTGGGGCGAAGCCTGCCTGGGAACCAACTCACAACCAAATCCTCTCGCCCGATCTTTTGAAAAATACCTAGAATTGAGTCGATATCTCGTCGAGTGCGAACACTATTTAGCATATAAAAGTAATGGATAAAACGCTACTAACAGAATTAGCAAGGACGACTACATGAAAGGTGGAGACTTTAAAGAAAAGCAGTGCCTTTGTTGGGCACATTCAGCACAGGTCCTCCAATGTCACCATTCACCTTCGCGATTCAAGCATATTCTGAAATTTCAAGTGGAAAAGACAAAGTCCCTGAGCCTCAGAGATTTTGGAAGCTGCGGCAGAGCGTATTTGGCAACAGTCCAGAGAACAAAAATCATTCTCTCATTGACATTAGTATACAACCTGCCTGGCTAGCAGGCCAGACTCAAGTAGATTCAGCCCCCCACAGTCAAGCTTTTTCTCAGAAGAAGCTTATAGGCGAAGAAGATCAATCTGAGGACAGGATTGTTTAATCATATAGGGCTAAAACATCTGATCGATTGTACCATTTTACTCCGCAATGATGTCTCTTTTTCTCTTTCACTTGAGAAAACGTTGGATTATTGTCGCATTTATACAATATGACACTTCAAAGAGCCTTTCCTCATAAAAGGTAAAGTGTCCTGGCCAGGTCGCGCATTATTCACCTTCTGTTTCCCTCTTCCAGCTACATGAGAATAACACATATAAGGCTGATCATATTTTCTGAAGCACCCCACGAATCAAGGAACACACTATCATGAATGGGCCATGTTGGACTATTCAATGTCAAAAGGCCATTTTTTCCTGACATACAGGGCGGCGCCATGGTTTCTCTCTTATAAGCTGTGAGGACCTCACATGAAAGAGAATCATATTTTACCTAAGTGTTGGGGCATGGTCTTATCAGGAAATGGGTGACAGCGACCCACATGTGGCAGCAGTAGTCTACAGGTCAACTCGGCACTCACCTTACTGGCATTTCGCATCGAATGTTTTTCCCTGGGGAGACGGACTTGGAAGCTAGTGGACGACACATTGTACCTTCTTTATCAGGCTTTCTGGCCTACTCGCATCTCTCATGCTCTGCGAAGCCTTTGTTCATATGGTTAAAGTTCCTCGAAGGAACGAGGAATCCTTGGGAAAAGTTTGCTTTATATATTCCACTTATACTTCGAGGCCTCGCTTACAAGCACGGCATCCGAGTTTTGATTGACGAGTACACATCTTCGTGTTTGAAACAAGCTGTACCTCTCGTGTTGTTTTGCTTAAAGAAAGGGAGAGATATACATTGAGTTCAGTGCTTTCCAGGGGTCAAGCATGATTGTTCAGAGAGCGGTCGGCCTCAGGTGCGACGTCGTTTGAGCAGCTCGTCCTACCAAGACGACGGTTTGTTGCCCGTCCAGCAGTCCCCGCCCCGGAAGAGGATATTAATCACCAATACTGTCCATTCAATGAATCAACTCACAACATAAAGGTAGAGAGAATCAAGATTTTGAGATCTTCCGGTGTCAAATTACACCTACTTCTTTCTCAATGACTTTATGCAAATCTAATTCCAGTGTATGCAGCTCGGAAGCCCGCATGGGACTTAATAAAGCCGAGCGTGCTTTGAGTTTCGAAGCAGAGCAAACTTTGCGGTGGGAGAGCTGGCAATGACAACCAAACATTGCATGACAGCAACCGTTTCTTCCATTCCAGTTCCCATCGATCTTCAGCCCTAGAAAAGCAACAGGTGGGCGAGCGCCAAACATGCTTGTTGCTAAGCCGAGGCTGAGTAACCGAAGGTGATGTCAACAGAGGTAGAAGAACGAGGCGTGGTTCAACTCTCATTCAATGTTAGCAGTATATCAACGAGATAACGATGAGCGAAAAGCTCTGTGGGTACCGTGTTTATATCGTATTCTCTCACCCGTTTAGCCTTGAGGTTGCAGACGCCCATTCACTACCGGCTAGGTCTTAAGACCCCTAGTTCATAATAGTGACAAATCTTGAAATTCCAAATGTCTGAGGAAAGCTGTTGCTGACGAGGGTTTCGATATAAAGTTCTTGCTATTTGCAATCAATACTCGTCAACGAAAGGGGAAACTTACCAAAATCGAAGCAACGTGAACAAGGTTGAGGGTCTGTCCTCATAGCGAATTCTCGTGTTGGCCTCGCGAGTATGTGCTGAGCAAGTTCCAAGCTGTCAGGGATCGGCTTCTTTGAAACATTTGAGATAATGATCGTGTCTGTCGGACTTGCAGTACTTCTGTTGTCAGATTTAGCAGGACAAGCGACGATATGAAGAATGACAACAATACCTAGCCAATCAGCACCTTCCCCTTCGCTTTAACAGGGTCTATTTTCTTCAAATCTTTCCTCCCTCATACTCACCAAACTCACACCCAGGAAATCCGCAGCCTAGCTTACTATAATCCAAATACGACATATCGCTGTCAACCAGCCTCCTCATCGAGACACCCTCAATCATGCGTGGATTCCCAGTGACCGGCTACCGTTGTTCCTTCTTCAGTTGAGACTTTTTAGTCTGATGTATACCCCAGTAAGCGGTCAGCTCAAGCTCAAACTTAACGCTGCAGATTTACCGTTCAGTTCTCAAGCATCGATTCAACCTCAGAAATGAAGCAAACTCGCAGCTTTCTCAGTAGAGCCCACATCACCACATTTCCCGACCATAAAAGCCCCCGTTCCTCACAGAGCCCTGGCACAACATAGCAACAGAGTCAAAGCCGAGCCCATACTGGGACTTTTAATTTCTCTGGTATCTTGTCGCTTAACAAGACAAGAAAAGAGCAACGCATTCTGCTTCTCGAGCCACATCTGTGATGAAAGAATTGAGCTAAAAAGTCCCCACCCTGTCATGTCTAGGTTCAAAGAACCGCAATCCCAAAGCCCGCAGTGGACAGAATGACAGCGACAGTGACGGTGACCACGACAACGATATCGGCAACTATCAAGGACGAGGGCAGGAAATCACGCCAGTTTCATCCAGCCGGTCCACGATGAGGCATCAGCCGAGCTTCGTCCTTGAGACAGAACAAGAGAGGCGACGGAAGAGCGAAGCGTGACACTACGACGACGAAGACGCATAGCCAGAAAACCCTCTCCTCCCTGTCCATGATTCATGGCTTTTTTTGGTATTTGCTCCTTGAAAACCGCAAATGGCTTGTCGTATTTATAATCACCATCTCAAATGGGTGTAGTGGCACTCGCCATAGGCCATAAAATGCTTCGCACACTATTCTGAAAATGAGTGAAACAATGTCTTCTCAATCCAGTCCACCCGAGCAGACGGGATTCTTGTATATCTATATACATACATTATCATCCTTGACAAGCCAGAACGCCCAGATGAAGGAAGTAAACCGGCGCCACGCTCCCTTGATTCGCTTCGACGCTGAAAATAAACAGAAGTGCAAGCTTAAACGAGACACAACATGAAGCAGTAAATAGGTACGGGTATACAATTCCTCCGCTCTGCAAGCGGTCCTCACTCCTCTTTCCAGGTTGTCTGCTAATGTCCAAGGCGTTCTTCATATGTCCTGTCTCGTTCAGCCAGGTATTCAGCCTCGTACTTCCAACATAGCAATAGCATAGATCATTATTCATATCCTCGTCTTCCCAATCCTCCATATGTTCACTCCAGTCCGATTGCACCATTCTCCCTCCTATCAATCAAGACCGCTCTCCCCTTGCAGGCGACCTCTCATTATCACTCTGTCTTCCCGTTCTCGGACTTCCAGGATCGACTTGTATGCTGGGCAACCCCGCCAACCTCAAGCTCGGCAACTGCGGCACTCCCCCAACACCCCTACTTCCCCTCCTCTCATGCGGCGGCCTACTCGTTGACAGCGAACTCGAGCTACTCGTCCGACTATCTCTCAACTGATCCGTCCTGCTCTCTCTCCTCGAGCCTCTGCTGTCCACGGATATCGCTACGGATGAAGGTCTAAGTTCGGGAGAAAGTGGGGAGACAGGCGTACTGGAGGTCGTGGTTGTAGGAGGGAGAGAAGATTCGATAGTTGGATGCTGCTCTCCACGCGCGAGGACAGGAGAAGTGTAATCTGGCGGGGGCTCGCGTTGAGGGTTTTCGTCGTGCGGGGTATCGAGGGAGATATTTTCATATCCTGGAGGACTGTTCGGAGGTACGTCTTCGTGCTCGATCATTTCTGGGCTGCTTCCTGCTCTGCCTTCATTCGATGTCGAGGGTCGGCGTTCAGTTTGTTGGCTTCCTCGTCTTGGACTGTCTACATTCGAAGTTGCTCGAGAGCGGGTCAGGCCTGGGGAAGGGAGGTCGGAAGTTTGCGTATCGATGCTTAGGATGGAGGATGTGCTGCGGTCCCGGCGGTGGTAGCGGGAGCTGGCTGCTATACTTGCTGCATCTCCCAGAAGACCTTGTCTTTCGCTGTCTTGACTATTAGCCCGCAATCTTGTTCCATCGTGTCGTGCTACACCTAGATCGCCGTATGATACTGAAGAAACAGCTCTCTGTCGCTCTTTCTTGATCCGTTCGTGCTCTGCCCGCAATTCCTCAACTGTCTGCCCAGCACTTGCACCACTTGCAGCTCTAGCCCTAGCAGCAATCTCCCGTAAAGCAACATAATCGCCTCTTTCCCTTGCTTCTCGTCGTAACCTCCTGCGCTCTTCTCGCTCTTCGTTCTCTCGTCGTCGGGCTAGTCGGACTTGGTACAAGGCTTCCATCTCCTCTTCTCGCCGCTGTTCCTCATCATCCTGTGTCTCTGGGAACTCAATTACCACATCAATTCCCCCTCTATCTCCTTCCCTTCCCAGAACTTGCTCATTACCCAGAGCGTTTGGCCGGTAAGCAGGTAACGTCATCACGGATCTCACGGAGGTGTTTCTGTCCACGCCAGCCGCAGCATTGGCGACCGCATTTGCATCGAACGAGCTGGGGGGATTCGAAGTTCGATTTGAAGCTCTATTTCTTGTAGACACCGGTTCGAGGGATTCGTTCGCATTCGGAAGTTTGTGTTGCATCGGACTCGGACTCCATTTCTGCCATGCCTTCTTCAAGAACGGTGTGGGTATGTATTTCGGGTTCTTATGTTTGATTCGAGTACGGCGGATGAAGTAGAATCCGAGTATGAGGGCCAGAACTCCAATTATTGCTCCGATTATTGGCTGTGAATCTGTTAGTAGATATCCATACGGCGTGAGGCTATTGACATACGATCATTAAAGGAGTATTGCTCTTCGAATCCGAGGTCGAGGTGGGGGTCGCGGAAGCACTGGAAGTTCTGGATAACGTCGAAGAAGCGGTCGCAGAAGCACCTGGACTGGATGTTCTGGTCGGAGTTGGACTGGTAGTGACATCAAGAATTACACTGCTCGAATCGGTGTTGCCTCCTGGTGCACCTTCGCCTTGTCCTCCTCCTGGGCCCTCCTGACGTTTCTCCAACCCATAAAGATGCATGATTGCGCCGTTCCAAAACGAATGTCCCAATGGCTGGCGATAATTATACCAGTGATGGAAAGAATGTCTCTGCGGAAGACGAGACACACCTCATGCCCGTCGTAGGCTGATGGTCGGTAGATGGACCTTTCCTCTCGTAGCTGCTGACGCGCTGCCTCGATCGACCAGGACGAGGCAGGGCAGGGCAAGCAGGATGGATTCGGCTGCGGCTGGGCTCTGGCGATTGGCGCTTACAGGCTTGTCAGCATGCCGGCGTCGTATGAGACGGCAGTGATCCGGGTAATAATATGTGATTATGCCGATGTACTGGAGAATGAATACATACACATGTGCCGCTCGAAGTTATTGCGAAAGAAAAGATGAACTGGCGATTTCCTTATTTCTTTGTTGCCCTGGTATCAGTCGTGGTGTTGTCTGCCTTGAATCTCTCTCGCCCAGTGCCCAGCCCACCTGTAATCTGCATTCAACAGCCGTGACAAGCATCCAATGATCGTCCTCAAACCTCACATTTATGGGTGTTCGGGCACTTCAACAAGTTAAATTGCTGGTTCAATCTGTATCCCTGCCTATTTTTGGGACATCAAATCGTGGCTCAAGCACGACTGGAGCTGCATCGTGGCTGAGGAGGGATACAAGGCTTCCAATTATATCGCTGCAAGCATAGGCGAGGTAATTTCGTATCCACTACAGAAATTGCGCCTTGATTTGATCAACATCAACATCAATTTCCGTCTGAACCTTGACAAGAGCATGTTGTATATAGATGAGTTGTGAAGGAGCACGATGGAGCTGAGCTCATTTGAGGCTGAAGTCGATGCCCAGCCGAGATCGTCACCCGATCTCTCTTTTCGGAAATCTCGACTCCCTTTTCTGTCGATTTCCGATCGAAGAACAGCAATTTGGCCCTTAAAGTCCTTGCACCGTATGTCATCCATCTCCCAGATCTGACTTCTTCTACGTGGGTCTCTCGAGTGTTGTCAACTACTCCTGAGAAGACATCTTTGTCATTGCAATTCTGTATTACATATTGCCTTGTTCTCCAAGTCCATTCGCGGTGTATATACAACTGCTGAAACGGCGTAAGTCCAGAAGACACAATTCAAAGAACACATTGAGAGGCAAGTCGCAACCACTATCAAAAGATGATGCCAATCTGTTTTTCCTCTGCCATTTCTGCGCCAGCCTCCATCCTAAAAGGGTATCCAAAAATAAGCCCAGAATTTCCAAAGACTGTTCTGTCGGTGAGCTTACTCGCGACCTAGCTCGATCAGAGCAGAAATCTACTCCGCTTCGGGTCGATCAAATCGAAATTCATTCGGTGGTACTTGACGTTGTTCGCCAAAGTTACCATCTGTGCCTGACGAGCTTACCATCAGTATTGTGATAAGACATTCCTTGGCCTGCACCACAGCTTCCTCTGTTCCAGCACATCCAATCTCACGAACATGTGCTCCCGGATCACTCGGTGCAAATTGGATGCTGCATCCGCTCCTCTGGCCAACGTCCTTTAAGAATCCCGAGTCCTTCTCCTCCATGTATGTTACGTCTTCGGCCCCCAGGATGATTCCTTCATAAACGTTGCCGCTGGTTGAGACCGGAGCCAAACTCGAGAAACGAAACAAAGGCTTCTAATCAGCCCATGCGAATTTCCCCGTGCGCGGGATTCCATAATCGTCGTTGACCCACGCGATCTGACGTTTCAATCGCTGCTTAACAGCAAGATCTACAGGGGTGAACACGTCCATAGTAGCAGGACGGAGTCCAACAGTCCAATCTATCTCTCCCGCCCCGCGTTGCCACAACGTCGATTTGACAATGAAGTGTACCTCCTCTAGGCGAGGACAACCACCATATCTCCAGTCGTGCTTTGTCACGGCCTTTTCAAAACCGTGCAACGCATGCATGATCTGTACCCCTCCACGGACGCCATAAACCGGATCATCATGGTTACAGCAGTTCTCGACTCTTGCATCACACATAATTGCGACCCTCGGGATCGGTAGATCGGTTTTTCCTGGCGTCTCGGAAAAGAGATTCAGCATCGTCGTGACGCAGGTCTTCTCGCCGAAGAAGAGGATGTCTGCCCGTGGATTGAAGTAGACTTTATAGGTCACATCAAGGGGAAGTCTGTCGTAGTCCGAATCGAACAAACGATGTTCCAGATACATTTTACGCTCCTTCATACTCTCCCTACATACTTGCATGATTACGGGTAGTTGTCTGGAGTGGGACAGATGTGCCACCATTCATGAGTGTTTCTGATGAAGCCGGACACTAGATTTCATTTGTCGGTCCACTCGAGTTCGATAAGTCTCGGGTTTTGATCCATCGCTTGTTGCCATATTTGTATCCGAATCTTATATGGCAGACATATGAATATGGAGAAGGCACCAGCGGCTTGTCGAGGTTGATCTGGATCGGGCACCGAAATTGAATTGGCCTGGGGACAAGTCAGTGGCATGATAATAAAGAGCTGACACGCACGAAAAATCAGGTTGCAATCTCAGACAACCACTTCCGGCAAAAGAATGAGGCGAACACAACAAGGGGGAAGGTAACATGACATACTTGCCTCGTTTGATCCTGCGTAGTCGGCGGATGCGCCGTCAACGGAAGTATCCGCTCCAGACACTGGCGACACTGGCGCTCCGGATATACCAGCTCGATCCGGGCTAAGCACAGCTTTTGCTTGACCAGCGGTTGTAGGATCGAATTTGTGGTCGACCTTTGCCGCAACACAGTTGCAAAAACTTGGGTTTCCCATGTTGTAGGAAGATTTGAGATATTGGTGCTTTGTTGTTGGGTGTGAGGAGGGTCTGAGACTATGACCGTCTAGATGAATAGACAGTAGTGAAAGAATGGGATATAGTGTTTGACATACTTGATCTACTGGACACGGGCAATACGTTAGACGGTGTTGACGGTGTCGAATCAAAGAACTCATTCGTTTCAAGTGAACGTGAATTTGGAGATCCTAGATCAATAGAAGACCCACCAGTACTCGTCCTAAACATATACCTACAATTGAATGTAATCTAAGCAGCTTAGGTCAAGAGGATTTATCAAGAAGTGAGAGTACAGTGAAGGGCTGTATCTCCTCTCCTTGTACCCCAGGAGAAAAGAAGCTAGACGCATCGAATGGCGTGTATACTTCCCGCAAGTCTCTAATCTTACAGCACATCATCAAACAATAAAGCCCTGTTATCATCCCGGCCTTTCCTAGGGGATCTCGTCGTCTTTCCCCCCTGCCTTTGTCGCTGCTGTGCTGCCACCACCTGATTGCGCGCGAGACTGGAGTCTGAGTAGCTTCACTCACCCGACAAGAATGATTCACGGACGCGAAATATTCCATCCTGCTTGAAGGTGCTGCTTGGGAGTGTAAAGCTGTTTCTTCTCGCACGCGACATTTCTGTGAGTCAAGCAGCAGGTGGCTAGAGCACAAACAATGCACCGCAAGCGACAGCTGCGAGACCACAAAAACCAGATCTTGGCCACTAGCCAATTTCTAAGCTAATACTTAAGTCATATGCGATGTAAGAAACAACAGTTTGATGGAATAGAGGGACCATCACTTGTACTGGCTCCCTTTCTATACAAAGAAGTGGTTTGACGAAATCTCCCTTTGTGTAGATGCCCTGCCAAAGCGTTGTTCATGATTCTCCGGATATCTTCACTTTCTGGTCGGTCGATATATCTTGGGGCCACTCGGCCCTCGGAGATTTCTGTTCGGTGAGCCACTTTCGGCTTCCTGAAAAAGCTGGCGCGTTTCCATATAGACAGAGCCTGTATGGCGCGCCAATGATTTGCAGTGGACTGTGCCCATTCTTAGTTTTTAATTAGTTCTAGCCAATATCAAAATCGGAGGCGAACTTGATCACGTCTGTTGCCGAGTCACGGCCGTTACGGATTAAAAGCATAGGAACAGGAGAGCAGTGCAGCAGTTCGACCCCATACATTTTAAAACTACCAAGGGAGATATGCTGGAGGTTCAGATGTATGTCAGTAGTTAAACTTCAGGACGTGGAAGGGTGTGCGCGATTCGTTGTTTGGTAATGCTTTATGTTCAAACCGTCTTTGTTTACACTCGAAGCGACCACGTGATTGAACGTCGTCCTCCACAGATCCTGCCTCAGCATCACTACAATTGTCTCACTTGAGACGCCCCTGTCCGCCAATCTATATCCATATCCTTTTACGTAGAGAGTATGCCGGTCGAAGTCCGTAGCTATTCTTAACGGTGGCACTACAGTTTGTGGGCATCATGCTTGTGTTCGGTATGTCCGGTCATCAGGTATGTATCGTAGAATAGTGGAAGGTTCCTAACAAACCTGTAGCTTTCAGGAGCTTTGATGACCATTGGTTAATATGAATAGATTCTGCTTATCGGCAACTTCAGCTCTGTACCCTGGTGGATGAATGCTTCGCGTAAAGGGCGGCTCTCCGGCGCAGGAAGTTGTCCGAATTGATCTATCCAATCGAGTCATTGTCAAAAGCAAATGTAATCATATTGAGCTCAGTATTCTCGCTTTCTTTCAATTCAGCGTATTAAGGGCTTTCAATGATGATCATCCAAGATCACATACCAAATGGTCTCCTGCTACCGGTAAACTGTAGACTAGAATTATAGGCAGGTGGTGCCGTTTCCACGTTATTCTCGTATGAGAAGGCTCCGGAGCCAGTATCATGATCCATGTTCATATTCCCTTTATCTTCCCACTCTTGTGCACCCCCCCGTCTCAGCCCTGATGATGGTTGTTGTGGCCATTTTTCTTTGACCTCAATGTCAATGTCGTTAACCAGAACCAAATACAAAACACCCTGAACAGTAAGCTCTCACGCTTGGTGAGTTTTTAGAATTCCACTCACAGTCTGTATGCCCGGAAGAGAGGTTTCTGTGACTTTGGCTTCAGCTGCATGTCTGTCAGATCCTGCAGAATCTGTTCCGTATGACGAATGCTCTGCCGAAGTTCTTGATATTCCACTACTTCGCTCAAACAGTCTCTCCTGTCCAATTCTGATCTTTTTCCTCTTTTGTGCTTCCATGTTATTGTGTCGATCAGTAACTGATGATGCGAACGCCGATAGGGGACCCTTGCGATGTGCCAAATTCTTCTGTAGAGGGGTCGAGCTCGTGCTTGTGCTGGTATGTTTCTCAAAACTGGAGGTCTGCAAATCATCTCCCTGCACTTTATCAGTGACGCTATTGAGCCTCTGAGCAAGGTACGTACCTTTTGGGAGCGTGGTCTGCGCTCTTTGTAATCGACGATGAAGCTACTAATCTTTTTCATTTTGCGATTCGAGAAAGAGATTGGCTTGTGTTGAAAGCCAGGATGCGCAGCGGATAGTCCAGTATATTTATTTTCGAGTCCAGTGTCCGTAGAGATATCCTGTTCTTCACCCCGACGATTCCTGCCGGGTTGCATGACAAGGTTTTGCAAAGGCGAGTCTGGTAACGAGGTGACTATCATAGCAAATAGACCTCGAGCCCGAAAGAGCATATCGTTGGCCTGGGCAATGAGATTATTCGTTCTGCAAGTAGAACGGCCTGATTAACCGATGTCGATAACAATCACCAGAGACGGGATGGACTTACGATAGGTCGAGCTCAGCATGTTTGGAGGATCGCACTGCCGCTGGAACGATTGTGGACAGATTGAAGGACGTGTCTTCCCTATGGATGGCAGATGACAGCCCTGCAATATTGACGACATTGAGACGAGGTGATGACTGGTAGATCCATCAGCTCAAACCCAGATTCTTTCTTGATATCACTAACTATCAGTGACTCGTTGAGGGAAATAATGAAAGCCAAGAAAGTCTGTTGATCTATTCCACAATCCATGAGGGAAGAAATATAGGCCCTAGGCCAGCCGTATTCTTCATGAATACCAGTATTTGCAGGGATTACCACGGGCTGAGTTAAGGCGCATTTCCGAGGTGGTGACCAAGGGATATACCCTGAATAAAAATCTGTATGAAAGTCATTGTTATACAATGAATGTGATAGACAACTCTCGCTCATTGGAGTTTCTTCTTGGGCTAGGCCATCCAGTATGTTATCCGAAAGAGATTTCTGGAAGTCGGCATAATTCTGTAACTCCTTGAGGGCATCACGGTGGTCTTTCTCTCCCGCAAAATCCGAAGCGGCCTCGGTATCTATTGGAAGTATCAAAAAATTACCTAAGTCCTCATTGGAAAGGCGCGACACACCATTCGAGACGTCTTGGTGTAGAAGTGTTGCATTCCTCCTTTGATCCCTCGCCGACTGTCGCTCAGCGTATGCGTCAAGAGCGAGGCCAACTCCGGCGGTAAGCAGGCTCACAATCACCATTACTGCTGAAGTTTATCTTAATACTTGATGGAGAAAGGTAGATTTCAGGCGATATATGAACAAAATGGGGAAGACCCGAATGCCGGTAGTGACGGATGTGGCCTGTAAGCCGAGGCAAACTTCATTCAGTTTAAAGAAAAGAGACGAGAATAAAATCAGCAAATGGGTGAGGAAGACCACATCTTATGACCTTCGTTTGAGTCTCTGAAGACAGAAGTGTACTGCGAGAAACCCCGGATATTCCTATGAACATCGACGTGGAGAGGCAAACGGAGGCATCGGAGCAAAGTTTCGCTCGCAACCCCATGATGCAAATCCAAGTTTGCCAAGACTACGAGATGGGGCCGACTTGAGTAGAACTGTGGACTCTTCTGGGATCCAGGTCGTCGTCTGACAAATGGAATGCTCCTCCATATTAGAGAAAGTTGGAAGCTTCCCTAAAATGAAGGGCCTAGGCTTGGCATCGATGATGTGTGCAATAGACAATGTCTTGGCAGTTGCGGGCAGGTGACTGCATCTGGCAAGTTGAGAGCGAAGGCGTATTGAAGCAAGGGAGTTGTGGTGGGAGAATTATATGCTTCGCAGAGAGCCTGTGCCGCGAGTGGGTATGTTGACGCCACAAACGAGGTTGAGGGACGCTACGTCCTGGAGGCCTGATTGAGACTAGGCTTATGTGGTGCTCGGGGTGGGCTCATCGACGAAAAAATGCCACAGATACAAGACTTAACATAATTTCTGAGGAGGATGATCAACTTCATCCGTTTCACTGCTCTTCGTGTGTCCTGATAGTGTGTGCTGAAGCTTTTCCAGACCAGCATTGGCAACTCGACTGTAGTGGGAGGATAAATCTCACGTCTATCGTTCTTTCTACCAGCCATTTATCCAAGCCCTCAAGTCCGTGAATTCTCTTTTCGACCTAACTTTCATAGTCACGTACCATGAAACAGCAGTTACCATGAAAGGGACATGGAGCACCCGACTCAGTACGTCTCTATCAAAGATGGGTACGTACTCGTTGGCCGGAGTCTTCAGCCAACGAGTACGTTCCTCGGTAGACAACATGTTGGAGTATAAGGCATTGTTCCTTAAGCAATCAGATTATGTACAGCTTTCAAGGTGCTTGGTCGGGTATACCCTCTGTGCATCAGGTGAATTTCACCTTGCCGGCGGGGATTTGTCAAATTTCAATGTTCCAGGCTACGTGAACGTAATGTAGCTCGACTAAATCGAATGTCTCGTAAATGTTCTACTAAACTTCCGCTTTCAAGAGATTGACAATATCGTATCCTATCCGCCGTTCCTTCCAGATATATTTTCAAAGGTTCCACTGCCCCTCCACCGTACCTATGTATCTATCAACATGAAGCCAAGTATCCTCCGAGATGGGCCCGGTATCAGTACTTGTGAGCCATGAGGCCAGCCAGAGTATACATGCAGACGATGATAAATTCTTCCAAGACTGCCATGAACAACTGGATTAATGGTTTCCCACTGCCAGTCAAGGAAAAGTCGGAGTTATGAGAGAACGCAGACAAGAAACTCCAGAGAAGGCGAACAGCGAGAAACGGCAGTGCGCAGACAACAGCAACGTATATACGCCTCTCGTCTTTCATAGCGTTTCCGATATCCTTCATGGTAACGACAACAAGTGAGCTGAGGAGTAGATAAACAAACAGAAAGATGATGATGCCGATCTTGGTATATTTCTTACCAGTCTTGACATCAGATGGGCTGTTGTCGGCCTGGTCGGTTCCGCCGATGATGCAAAGAGTGAGCGCAATCATCGTTGGTAGTTGCATGACCTGGATGATTCGGCTTCGACGAGAGTTGGCTGTGGCACGTTTTGTGATGAGGCCCGATATTCCACCAGTTCCGGCGAAAGCATTGTTTTCGGACCGAATGTGTTTGGAAACCTCATCAGTGCTAGAATCATTGTCAGCGAGCTTCGTATGAAACTTGGGGTACAGCTTACACTCGTTTGAGGAGACCCAAACTCGCCATCAGCAGCGGACTCAGTCCGACGGATTGGAGAATCCCAGACCATTCAGTGTTAGTTTTATTGGGAGATTTGGACTCGTCGATTTTGAATCCGGCACCTGCGATGCGGATGACACAGAAGATGGCGAGGTATATCCAGCCGAGTTGCTTCTTGAATCCATGTCGGACGATTACAATCAAGGTGAGGATAAAGATTGGAACATAAACGCAGATCTCAGCATACGCGATGATCTCTTCAGTATGGACCATGGTCACGGCGTTTGGTCTATCGCTGAGAGAATTGGTGTAAAAAACTTTGAGATTGGGCGATGATTGGCCGTAAACAATGGAGAAAGATTGTGAGAGATGTTGCAGATGATATGAGATTGGAAGCTATTCAAACAATCAAAGAGCATGATCGTCTTATATGAGTTGAACATTGTGATCTTCGAAGCATACACACGTCTGCTCGAAGGATAATTGCGGATTCGTTCATCACTCACCTCATTCGTAACCTTGAATCCCTTTGCGAAGTGCTGAGCTGTGGTCAACAGTCTCGGGGTATTTGCTTAACGAACACCTATCTGGGAACACTGATGGTTGAATCTTCGAATATCGAGGGCTGATTAGACATCTGTCAAGCTGGGATCAAGGAGGGATCGACTGGAGAAAAGCTTGTTTCCAACTGCGTCATGTACGGTCGATCGAGAGGCATACGAGAACCAAGGAGATTATGCACCAATAAATAGACCAGTACCGTCTGGTGAACCTGTTCTGCAAAAGTGCCTGAAGACAAAGGGTGAAGCTCGGCATGCATTCGATTCGTGCCTTCTGTCATGCGCTACTCAACCACTTCTTGAAGAGGTTAGGCTTGTCGTAAGCCGATTATTCAGAAACCTCCCGCATCAGAAGCGGGGAAGCTTGCCTATCGTGTTACGATACGGTTATGGGCTTTGTGTATCCATCTGATTAAAGTCCTGCATAAGCTTTTACTCAAGCCGATCGTTGTTCCAAGCCGTCTTCTAGGAGGCGGGTAGGGCCGGAGAGTCCATGGACGAACACCCTCGAAAGCTTACTGTGTTTTCGAACCCTGCAAGCGACACCGATCACGGGCACGGCACCGGCCACGGAGAGAGATATAATATCTATTCTTCTCACGATGCGTTTTGAGTTCTCGTAGTCTCCATCCATATCTCACACAACGCCGCGTTCATCGCTCAACTCCTCCGAGGCAAATTTCGACCTAGCTCGTAAATCACAACCCTGTACCGGATACACTCCATTGTCACAGATCCAAGATATCCATCATGGTTTACTGTGGAAAGCCCAGCAAGGCCTGTGCAGAATGCAGACTCAGAAGGACAAAGGTAAGTGAAGCCATCTCGAGATGAGGATCTCGTGCTGACCTTCCCAGTGTGATACCAGACGACCATCTTGCTCTCAATGCATACGAGCAGGAAGAACTTGCAATGGATATCGAGATTCAGCTAATATGATATTCCGGGACGAGTCTGAGGGTCTTAGTAGCCGACGTCAACGCGTGAAGGTTTCCAAACAACGCCTTGTAGAAAGCGCGCCGATTCTAGCAGACAGCCCCGAAGCTCTCATACTTTCAGCCTCGGGTGAGACTCCACTATTGTTCTCGATACCACCTTTCCAGATGTTACCAATGATATCCTTAGGACTGGGAACTTCTGCTGACGAGCAAGCGACTTGCTTCTTCTTCCAAAATTATGTCTTGCAACAGGATCTGTATTCGAGAGGGAACTTTCAGTACCTTTCTGATATCTATGATTGCGAGGAGGTTGGTGAGGGTTTGGCTGACTCAATCTCTTCTTTGGGATTGGTTGGTCTTGCTCATTTTTGGGGAGCTTCAAGTATTTTGGCACATGCTACCGCCAAATACAATTCGGCATTGATGACAATCAGTACGCAACTGCGAACCATCGAAGGAGCGAAGTCGGATCAGACTATGGCTGCAATCATGTTACTCGGTCTTTATGAGGTAGGATTCCTCACTTTACTCTTTTTCTTTCTAATCTGGGAATCTAGACAAACACGTGTAGCAATCGACAATCGATGAATACTTGGACCAGACACATTACTGGAGCTTCAGCACTGCTGCAGATTCGGGGTAAGGAGCAACTGAGCACGCCCATTGGCTACCACTTATTCATCCATCTGAGGACACAAATTGTAAGTAATTTTCCCTGCTGGGTATTAGATGATAGCTAATTCAATAATAGATCACCAACTGTTTGGTAAGGCATGCCATAGTGCCCGATATCATTAGCGAGCGGTCTCAAGATCTGGAGTTCGAGACAATCGAGCAAGCCGCAGCAACATCCCTTTCAAATCTCGCGATTAGATACTGCAATCTTCGTGCATCCATGACTTCATTTCAAGATTACAGTGATCCAGATCGGATCATCTCTACAGCCTGCGCCTTGGATGCCGAATACGAGGTGTGGGCAAGGACGTGTCCCGTTCCATACATCTACCAAACAGCGACGCTAAGCGAGGAGGCCGACGATGTTTTTTCAGACCATTACCACGTCTACCCATCAGTATGGATCGGAGCAATTTGGAACAATTACCGGAGCGCGCGGATCCTAGTGAATGGATTGATTCTTGATCAACTTAGATACCTGTACCAATCATCAGAGTCAAATCTCCTCTGGGAAGGCCACTGTTTCGACCAGAACCAGATCCTTACTTCGACCAATACGCTCCTACAGCTCTGTCACGATATTTGCGCCAGTATTCCATACTTCCTTGGCTACAGCCCTGAAAGTACCAGCTTCAGTGGCCAGCCGCCAAAATGCGCCAACGGAAACCTTTTACTTTGGCCTTTGTATACTGTGGGGGAATCTGGAGTGATTTCGGATGTAATGCGTAGTTGGGTCGCTGGCCGACTCCAATGGATTACCGATGTTATGGGCATTCGGCAAGCTGCTCCCTTGGCGCATAGCGTGTTGAAAAGACAGGAGCATCTTTTGTGGAAGCCTGAATTGGTATCGAGCGATTCTATTCCGGAAGCTGGAGTGGGCGTAAACTGATTGACTTGTGGCATATCAAGTTGTTCGGCAACATCGATGAAGATATGAGTGGCTTTCAGAGAAACTTTTTGAGCGTCTCTCGTCGAGTGTTTCAGACCTGATTGGATGTATGAGTACATGAACTTTATGAAGACCTAGTAGATCAATTAGTAATTTGAGTTGTGTCCGGACACGATTTCCCTGCGCCAGAGAATTCTTCGTTTTCCGAGAAACCAAGATAAACAACATTTTGGAAGCTCGCAATGCAGAAGAACATCGTCTTGGGCATCAAACACACATTGCCCAGTTGTCTTCGAGGAGAAATTGACGCACGGTCTGCTAGACTTCAAGCACAGCACAATTAAATTGTAAGGGGCCCACCGATATCTCTCATTATGCTCTCAGAAACCTATCATTCACACGCGAACTTTTTGGGAGCCTCAAAAATGGAATGTGTTGAAGCTGCGTTTACAGTGCCACTGGCGGTGCTTCACCCCTATACGTTTTGCTCTATCGCTAAGAACTAGCGAGTGTCCTCTATAATTATAGAGCTATCATTCACTGAAGTGGAATTCTGGTGACCTAATCCAGGAAATGCAGACCATCAAAAGTGATCATATCCAAACAAAAGTCGATGCTTCGAACATGTTAAGTATCCGAGAACAGCAACAGCTCAAACATTGACAGGCTCCAATTAAAGTATCTGCTAATTTCCCTGGCGACTAACACGCTGCTGATCAGGTAGCTGGAGAAATCAGTGTCCATTTCCATACGACAAATTTCCTTCAGGTACGTGATATTCTTGTTGTGGTTGACTGATCATCCCTAAGCTTTCGTACTGCTTGAAATTTTGAGCAACTTATCCTTCCCAGACCAAAATCTAAGAACGTACCTGCGAATAGGCAGGCCATTGTTCCTGATTATTTCCTCCACTTTCCCGACTGCTGAAAGCAACAGGGACGCTGGCGATTCCTCGGAGGACGTCGGTAATATTCAATGCGTCTCCATATGCTCGAAGACCAAGAAGTCCTCCTTGATATCCACCATGGCCAAGAGGAACTGCAGCTGCCCCTTTCTTGAAGCAGTACTCGCCCGTACGGTATATATACAGGAACAGTATTGAAAATATGACCATCTCGAGACTTAGGAGAAGGTTTGGGATGCCGACGCTGAGATCGTGGAAAGTGTAGTGCTTGGTGGGCTTGAGGTCGTTGGAGGCCTGGAGGAATGAGAAGATCGCCTGCGTGTGTGTAAGCGACATCTCAGTAGTAAGCTTTGGGCAACTTACGTTTTGGATGAAGTTCAGAAAGACGATTCCCTTGAAAGCGACGAGTTTGGAGAGTGGCTTGCGGTGATTTATTCTTGGCTTGAGAGCTTTGTAGAACTTGAGGATGGACATGATCGCGATGATTGTGCTGAGGAGGGTAATGACTGTGACCTGAATGAGGTCAGTACCGCTGCTGTACCCTGGCATTATGTCTGCATTTTCAAACTTACCCAGATGTGCGCAAAGTACGGTTTGTTGGACGTAGCACAGTACACCCCAGTAGCTTCGGTGACCTCGGTGACGACGAGAAGAATGAGCATCACTACTGGGAATTGGAAAGCTCCAAAAGTGGCAGCCTACGAGCGTGGTTAGCAATCTGAAGAACTGCTAGAGGAGGATGCATACCATAAAATGCTTCGTGGTACCAGATGCTGTGAAAAATGCTTGCCTCTCAACATCGTTTTCTTCGACAAATGCGCACAGTAAGAGGAAGAAAGAAGCCAACGCGAAAGCTTCGTATAGATCGTCGATCGGCTTGATGTAAAGTGCTGCATCGTTGAAGGCCACAGACAAGAGCGAGCATGCGGTAAAGACTGGAATCATGAAAACAATGCGTATAATTCTAAGCCGCTGTTAGATCATCGTGGGACAAATTTGAATTCATATCCCGTACTGCTTTTGTTCTTTCGGTATTGAGTAATGTGTCGCATATCTGAAGATCAAGAAGAACGATACTAGACATGAGAATGCCAGGGAAGCTCCTGATAAAATCACAATCAATTGGTGAAATGTGATGTTTCCAACAATAGAGACTTGTTCTATGGAGTTCATCAGTGAACAAGCAGGCAGCGAACGAAAATGATTCCTTACCAACATCGGTATATTGTGGGGTTGGGCATGTGTGATTGTGTGTGGAGTTATCGTCGTGAAAGATGCCCATGTTGACTTTCTGATGAGACGGGATTGTACTGGTAAATAAGAATTGAACACAAAATTAATGCGTGAGGAGAGAAGCTGCGAGATAGGAAACTCCCAGGTGAGTTGAAGGAGAGTTTATATATCTTCAGATACTTGATGAGATGCTGCTTGTCCAAAGTAAGCTTTTGCCTAGTACCAGCTCTGCAGGGTCTTTAAAGACTTCAAGCCAATGAAGCAGCATGATCGACATATAACATTGCTTGAACCGGAAATCCTAGTCGCTGTTAAAACGCTGGCAGCTGGCAAGGCTGAGGCGCTGCATCTTCTAAATGCTGACACTCTTCTACATGCGGTAATCAAGACGCACAGTGGAAATTTAGGCCTGCAGTGGTTGGTTGGTTAGCAATCTTAGGTAAGTCCTGCCCTGAAGGTACAGCCCGCGCTTACCCCAACTTAGTGTCAACTGCGAACATCTCGGTCCCGATCACCCACATCAAGTTTTAAATCTTGGTCTTTAAAATAGCAAAATCCTAACCTTCAGTCCCCGATGATGTTGAAGGATGGCTCTGTTTATGAACATGGAGTAATAAAGAAGGAAATGTCTCATCTCTCTAGCCTTCGCCCGCCTCTTTGCCACGATTCATCGTCAGCTACGGAAAAGTGCTTGTTTACGTTTTGAGAGAACAGTCAGTAAGACTGGCATTGCTTGACCAAAAAAACCTCAGTATCCGAGGTCGACTCGTCTACCATGATAATGGACTTTTCATTCGATCTGTTCCAAATGCTGTGACATTCTATCGTTCAGCGACAATGGAGGGCCACCCTTCATGTTCCACTGGTGGTTGCTGCCCATTATAAGCTCCCATCGACCTCCCCTGGCTACATCTCATCATTTTTTTTATTGCAGGCTCCCTCGTTACTCACGAGATACAACAGTCATCGGATAATTCTATCAAGTCAAGTAAACTCTGAGAAGCCGCATCGGCCACTGACCATTTCGAACAGAATCCGAAGACTGTCAAGCACCCTTCAATGACCGACTACCTTTAGGGATACTACTTTTCCAAGCCGTATCCTCTTGCTCTTCGACTCCTAGAAACGGACTCTGGAATAAATGGATACCTTAAAAACAATCTTTAATCCCTTTTTCCATTTCTGGTATACATGTTACTTGTACACAGTAATAATACCCTGAGCCTGATTCAACATGTTGAAAAAATCCGTGTTCTCGGCACTTCACCTCGAGAATATCAACAGGCCTAGAGTCAATATTACAATTGTGGTAGAAGTTATAACTGAACATAAACGTCCTTGAAAGTCATTTTCAGGAAAACCAGATATATTACAGATGGACGGAGTCCGAACCTACCCGTAGGCCCCAGATACGCGCCGCCGACATAAATTGATTCACAATGGATGGAACTTGGTTTAGACAAGGGACAAAGATCCAAATCATGTTCCGTAAAATTTCTCATTCGGTACCCAGTATAGTTGTGACGATGATGACCTGTGGAGAAGCTTGTTCATTTTGACCTTTCCGTGCTCCGCTTGCACAATCGGCTGAATCTCAATTCGACATACCCTGATTGAATAAAACACCGGGCTCTGGCCGGACAGTCTTTGGTCGCTAGAATCTTGAATATCTCCACCCTTCATGTGATTCCTAAAGAATGATTCCGTCCACGTACAGCAATATACCCGTGCACGGACACCATCCAAAGCGAGTAGCCAGATGCGCGATGACGAACACCGTCACTCAGCCTTGTCAATTAACCTCGTTCTTGGCGCTATTGACGTTGTTCCACGCCCGAGACTACTCGCTCAGGATTCCGGAAACGAGTTAGTTTCTACCCCACGTCTGTCAACTTGGTGTCAAAACTTTCCCGAATCAACCTTCAGCTCTGCGGCTGAGCCAAGCGACCTGCGAAGCCATCGCGACTGTCCCGAGAAGCACCGTTGACGCAAGGTGACTCGCTATGGGGCCAAGTGGAAGAACGACTTGAAAGAAATTAGGTCTGTCATTGGTAGATAGCAATTCAGGCACAGTATAGCGTACCAGTGCCAAGCGACCTAGGGTGAGAACGGCTTCGTCTCGACAAGTGATCGCCCTATTGCGGGCCGCAAAGATATTGGCATTGTTGGCATAGCTGCACGATGGTGGCAAGCGCAGTTGGCTTGACATAAAAGCATTGGCAACTTCATTGTCCTCGTATAAAACGCCGACGTCCTGAACTCAAGATGCCTTCATCGGAGAAGTAACAGAAATACCAACCTCAAAGATGCACTCCACATGCCATCTCCTTCAGCTTGGCATAGCTGTCGGAGCTGTTGCTCAGTCGACATTTGTCACATCAACAGCCTCATCTTCCGTGATAAGTGCAACATCGACTTCAGTGCCGAGTGCCATCCCCTTGGATGGATGTGCAGCAATTGCTTCCCTTCAGGAGAGCACATTCGAAGCCAATTCTAGCGCCAGTAAGATACTGCTCAAAAGTTTCCTTCCAAACCTGCTCACTCTTCACAGCATTGAGAGATGTTCCGCCATTTGCGCCTAGTTTGGCTTACGAATGTCTGACATCCGTACCACTTGACATAGATGCAGCGACCGGCCTGATTGAATACTACAGACCATATCTCGAATTTTTGACCACACTGGCATGGTTGAAAGATCCTCCCGAGTCCTACAAGCAGCCCGCTGTAGACTTGATGGGAGGTCTAGAGAACATCACTTCTCAAATCTCCAACGACGCTTTTAGTGGGCAGTACGAATTTGAGCTCGCAATCCAACATCTCTTGCACAATGCACATGAGGGGCACCTTACGTTACAAACACCTTTGTATAGCTTGTTTGCTTTCGGAAGTCCGTTCGAGTTTGTATCTGTCTCCTCTGATGGAAGTCAGCTACCTCAGATCTACGTGTACAGTAAGTGTCATCATCCCTTTCAGGTCCTCGCCATGACTCAGGTCTTGCGACGGATGGTAAAGGGTCAATACGTAATGGCGTTATTGACATCTCTTACAGACGATTTTGAGCTAGTGGCAACATCATCAGCAAACCTTTCTTGGTCTCCATCACCCGTCACCGAGATCGATGGACAGTCTGCAGAAGATTTCCTCGCATCATACGCCAGAAACTACGCAACAGGGACCATCGAACCTCACGCCGATTACAACGGTGTGCTATTCAGCGCTGCAAGATATCTTGGCAACAACTTGGTCCAATCATCACCCATCGGCTTGGGTTTCGACTACCTGGGGAGTGATACGATGAATCTCACTTTCGCAAATGGTTCAAGTGTGTCGGGGAACTGGAGATCGACAGCGCAGCGAAACTTGACTGGAATCACGAGTGGAGAAGATCTATATCAGGCGATTGTGACACCACAACCCCTCTCTGCTCCTCAGCCGCTCAGCGAGACCGAATTGACCGTCACACTTCCTGAGCTCGGGGCACCATACCCTACGCCAGTCGTCATCCAAAAAGGCCTTGGCTATGGTGGATTTGTCTCGGGATATTTCTTGAACGAAAGCTCAGTTGCGGTATTGAGTGTCACGAGTTTCTTGATGCAAGCTGAATTTGCAGAATCTGCCCAGGATGCAGTGACGGAGTTCTTGCAAAAGTCGAAGAAGGCTGGCATGAAGAAGCTAGTTATTGACCTTCAAGGTAACGGTGGAGGAGTTGTACTTCTGGGTATAGATCTGTTTAAGCAAGTAAGAATTTGTGTGATGGTTTCCAAAGTTCTGACACGATGAGACTGACATTGGCAGCTGTTTCCATCAGACGATCCCTTCATCGGTAGTCGACTGAGAGCTCATTCTGCTCTGGATACCATTGGAACGACACTTGGATCTCTTTTCAACGCAGAAACTTTGCTTGTTGGCTCCCCATTCTATTTTGGGAATTCTGTGGACATGGATGGTCGTGACTTCTCAGACTGGGCAGACTTTTACGGACCTTACCCATCACATGGAGACTTCTTCACCGCCACGGTAAGCATCGAAGTTTGGTCAATCATCCAAATATGAAAGCTCATTTGTCGTAGGAACGGTACAATCTGAGCGACGTGGCCAACTCGGAAATCCAGTCAGGAAATGGCATTGTCGTCTCTGGGTACGCCAATGAGAGCGATGTTGCGCCTCAATATTTCGCTCCTGAAGATATTCTCATGCTCACAGATGGTTTCTGCGGCTCGACATGCTCTGTTTTCGCTGAGCAGATGAAGACTCATCAAGGAGTGAAGTCTGTTGTTGTTGGCGGGTTACCGGAGATGGGACCCATGCAAGCTGTCGCAGGTGAACATCATGTTTCCCAAGTGTCGCAGCAACACTATCTGACTTGATTCTAGGAACACGAGGGGCTCTCCGATACGGAGCTGGCGGTATCGCCACCGTCATCAACGCAACTCTCCTCTTGAACACATCAATCGACCCCTCCACTTTACCATCCCCTTTCGGTCCTCCAATCAACGTACCCCTGTCCGGCATCGCAGTCAACTTCCGAGATCAAGTACGGGAAGATGCACAAGATGTGCCACTTCAGTTCATTTACGAAGCTGCGGATTGTCGTATCTTCTATACGGCTGAGATGTTGACGAACTATTCTGTTCTATGGCAGAGGGCTGCTGATGCGCTGTGGAGCAACTCGAGTCTGTGTGTCGATGGGTCGACGGGCCACTCATCGTCCGGAAATGGAACTGAAACGATTGGGGGCGCGACTCCGACTGAAGCGAGTTCTCCTACTTCTACACCTTCTGATGAGTCCGCTGCATCAGTGTTGAGATCCGGCAGCTTGATTCTGATTGTCGCTTCGATGTTGTTGGCTGCATTATTGTAAGCTAGGTAATGTTCTGTGCAGAACAGTATATCGGCAAGTACCGCTGCTGTAAACAGGTATTTGGGTTAAGAGTAGACTTATGTATACACACAGATCGTAATTGTACAATAATATACACAATATCGAAGGCATCTTCATCTGCCCTCAATCCATCGCTTCACTTCCTCAAAATCATCTCCACGCCATCTCGGAATAAACACATTCCATACCACCTATGGAAAGCAAAGACAAAGTCAGGGAACGGCAAAACGTTTTTGGAAGGGTTACACGCAATGCTAGAATAGCAAAGCGTCACTCCTCTCTGCTCCATGTTGTCATCGCGTGAAACCTCGAGTCGATGGAGTCCAGCGAACCCTCTTCGATCGTCTCCAAATGCAACGTCCACAAAGCTGCTTGCAGAATTTTCAGACTTAGAGCCATACAGATATTTTGAGCCTTCTTCGCTAATACTCCTATCCAAAACCATGAAGTTTCCATGAAAAAGTTTGGAATACTTTTCCGGAAGCTTGGCAGCGCTCAATTCGCTTGGCGATAATAGCTGTGGTCCGTCTGTTGGTACACCTTTTTTGTGTTGGCCATATACATCTCAATATATAAGTCAAAGGATGAAGGATGGCAAACCTGTAAAGCCCACCTCAATGAAACTCCTCCCCACCATTCTTAGGGCACCAAAAAGTGTCTTCTCAGGCAGAAAACTCCATCCTCCAAAGAAGCCCTGCAAGAATCGAGCAAGGATCTGTTCGTCTGTCAGATCACCAATTTCAGAGTTCAGGAGATTGATGGATATCGAATCCGGGACTGTGATGTGGTTGCGCGGGTTGACGATGGAGAAGGATCTCGAGGTGGACCTGGCTGTGCAGGATGTCGAGAGTGTGTCTTTGGTGATCAGTCTGCGAGAACTAGTGAGTGGAAGGGGTCGGTGGTAGAAGTATGCTGCGAGGAGAGATGCGCTGGCAATGGGAAGGGAGGTAAGAAGGAGAAGGGCTGGCCGCAGAAGGGTTGGCATGATGACGGTGTGATTGGTCACTTAGTCGAACTTGAATTATTATGGTAAGTCGATATGGTTTGAACACCCAGATTGTTGCATTTGAGTTGCGTTTGTAATTTATATATTTTATATTCAAAAAAATAGTCTCCGTTTCTTGTTCGTGCCTGACTCCTTTGCGGCGGAATTCCACCGTGCCTGACAAACTCACATGACCTAGTCCCGCGTTCGCCCGGCATGGAGATTTTCGCTGCCAGAAGCTACACGAAGTCATTCCTGAGTTAGTCAGTATTCTTGGAGAAAGTGAGGGACGTTTGAGTCGTCTCCAAACCAGGTGTACCTAGAACTGAAGGTAAACAAACAACATAAGCGACAAAGACAGGGGCGGGGTCATTCTGGAACCTTGGCAGCCTGGTCTTTGACACAGAGAAGGTAAGTCTATTCCTGTGCCTAAGCAGCTTAAATAGATCACCTACTTTCTATCTACGTTCGATAAAGCCCATGCTAATCAGCTTTCATGTGTTCACCCGGATTACCAAGAAGCAAATTCTAATCAAGAGTAAAGAGAGGGTAAGCGCCAAGATATCTACCCCGTACTCAACCGAGCTCGCCCGTCTTGCCGGTACAATACGGCGTTCGTGCCTGCCAGGAGCGCACTTCTCACGAACACAAGAATGGGGTCGGTGTATCACCAATACAGATGACAGTTAGATAACGAAACGGATGCAGCCGAGTGTGAAAGCGACGGGTCACGCCGGAAACCAGTAGACCATCGAGTTGAAAGTTAATCTTGCCTCCGGTAATATTCAGCTTCAAAGTCTCAAATTTCTCTCAGAACTCATCATGACAACTTCACTCGCCTTCTATGGACCTTTAATCCACTCGCTCGGTCCCGATAAGGTCGAGATTGTCGATCAAGCGCTTGTTGTGGTTCAGGATGGCAAAATAAGCACCCTCCGAAAAGACGTACCGCGTGATCAAGTCGAAAGCGTATTCTCCAGCCTCAATCTCAACAGCGATGTCAAACTCAGGTACCTCTCACGAGGAGAGTTTCTCATCCCGGGATTTGTCGATACTCACAACCATGCACCACAATGGGCCATGCGTGGACTTGGTCGAGGCCTCCATATCTTGGAATGGCTCGATCAAGTTACATTTCCAAACGAAGCGAAGTTCAAGGATCCAGATTATGCGAGAAGGATCTACTCAGACTGCGTCGATGGCTTCATCCAACAAGGCATAACCACCGTCTCGTATTATGGCTCGTTGCACGGAGAAGCGACCAAGATCTTAGCTGAGATCTGCCTGGCAAAGGGACAACGAGCTTTTGTTGGAAAGTGCAACATGGATCGCAATGCTCCTGACTACTACCGAGATATGGATACCGAAGAGTCTCTACGCGTCACGGAGGACTGTATCGCTCACATCCGGTCCATCGACCCCAAGGCAGACCTTGTCACTCCAATCTTGACTCCACGATTTGCTATCTGCTGCAACAACGATCTATTGACAGGCTTGGGCGAAATCGCGAGTCGGAATCCTGACCTCCCCATTCAGACCCACTTCAATGAAGCCGAGCAAGAAATCAACTCCACTCTTGGTCTCTTTCCAGAGTTCACCAACGAAGCAGACTTGTACGAGCACTTCGGACTGTTGTCAAGGAAGTCGATTCTCGCGCATTGTACTCACATGACCGACTACGAGATGACGAAGCTGCGAGAGCTGGATTGCGGAGTCGCGCACTGTCCTATCGCAAACACGACAGTTGGTGGAGGCTTCATGGCAGCTCCGATCAGAGAGTTTTTGCGCCGAGGTATCAAGGTCGGACTTGGCACAGACAGTGGCGGTGGTTTCTCCTCGAGTATTCTGGATGCGATGCGTCAGGCTTTCATTGTGTCGAATGCAAAGGAGCTGATGACGAAGGGGAAGGACCCCAGTCTCTCTCTGGAGGAATGCTTTTACATGGCTACGCTTGGAGGAGCGAGAGTCTGCTGTCTGGATGAGCAGGTTGGTAATTTTGAGGTGGGGAAGCAGTTTGATGCCTTGGTTGTTAGCACAGTGAAGCAGAAGCGGTCGTTGGTCAATACCATGACGGAGGATGGAGATTCTTTGAGGATGACATTCGAGAAATTCTTGATGAGTGGGGATGACCGAAACATAACAGAAGTTTATGCGCGAGGGCGGTTGATAGGCTCACAGTCTTGAGCTTGCAAGCCCGGAGACTTCATAGAGCCTGTGTCTTGCGATTCTTTTGCTATTTTATGACGTGATCAGCAAGCACGTAACTCAAGCACGCTTAAGTTCTTGATTGCAGTAATACTAGTGATGTAGACTTCTTCATTTGTTTCTTGGCTTCCTCTACAGTTTAGCAAGATCATAAGCCCACGTTTTCCGTTGTAGGCTTCATGAAGAAAGGAAATCCTTTTCCGAAGTCGCAAAACGACAAACCACTTCTGCATCCAAGTAAGCTTCTGTATTCTAGGTCGCATGTCGCTCGATCAACCACGGTTCAGATATCTGACGAGAGACTGCATTGAATACTTGGTGCTGCCTTCCCAAAACACCACCACAGACCGACTCCGAAGGGCCAAAATCAGACAACCTCGCACTCATTCAAATCAACATATCCTCATCCAAAACAGCAAGTATCTCACATCGATCTGGAAGATCCTCCTTAGTACCCCCACTCCTGAGTACCATCTGCTCGTCAATAGCCCGACGGAGACGTCTACTAGGAGAAGGACTTCGATCGCGCATCGCCTGATTCCAATACAATCTCCTTTGCACAGCATCCTCGTCCAGGTATGGGGGAGTAGTGCCATGACCTAATCCTGTGAGGCCGCTAGAGAAGAGGTTGACTGGACGAAGCGGGCCGTCGAAAATGTCTTCAGCGCCAAAGAGAACCATAGGATAGGTAACTTGACGTTCTCTTTGATGTCTTAAGACCTGTTCCTTGACTGAGAGCTACATGTTAGTCAACAAAGTCTTGATAGCGGGATTGACGCGTGATGATCTTACCTCGGCGGGTGTTCTCCACTGCCTCGATGATCTTTTGCTCCTCAAGTTGAAGTATTCTTTCAGATTCTGCATCCAAAACTGGGAATCTGACTGTAATAAAGATTAGCCTCCTCGTCATCGATGCATCGGATGCAAAGGTGAGAAGACATACCTAAGATTTGCGCTGTATACGCATCCATGCAGCACCGTCTCAGCATCTCATGATCCTCGAACCGATTACACATCATAACCGTGAACTTCACTCTCTCCACCGACCAGTTCCCTTTCTCCAGGATCTTCTCATACTCCTCAAGACTCGGCAGTTCTTGAAAGAGCTCATTGCTAGCAAGGTTCCGCACGATTCTCTTGCTGGCTTCGATAAAATCGTGTCCGTAAGGGTCGCCTGGTAGGAGGCCCTCATCCATACTGGCGGCGAAATTTTCGATGGCGAGAGGATGGTTCCCGAGTCTCATTTGGGCGAAAACCCAAATTTCGGCTTCGGCCCAGGCGTAGCGGAGGTTGTATGGGTAAGGGTATGGGGCGTGGATGACGCTTTGTTCTCGGAGGAGGAGGGTGGCTGGTATATCTTAGCAAAGAAGCTAGGAGGGATCACGCTCTGTCATGAGGGTTGTGGGTGGTAGTAGAGGATATTAGACTTGTCTGAAAACAGGACACCTTGAACTGAAGAGGTGAACTTACGAATGGCTTCTCCTAGGCCGGGATGCATGGTTGGAGAGCTATCTGTAGGCCCTTGGTAAGCAAGTCTCTCTTGAGTATCGACGAGGTATCAAGGCTTCTCAGAGACAGTCTAAGTGACCTGGATGTAAGTAGGAGATTTGAGAAATGTCTTGTTGATTCAGGTTGGGATTCTCGAAGGAATGAGCAAGATGGTGTTTATTTGAAGTCGATGGAGCATTTTGGAAGGAAGTTCTGAACAACATGATAGCGAAATACTTGCACTAGCTGAGTGATGGACAATAGCAGTGGACATGTAATTGTTGCGCCTCGGTGAATTCGCGATTATTGATGTCAACAAGGCCGGCTCAATGTAAATCCGTCACGCCGGGAGCATTGCAAAGTTTGACTGCTTTAGACCTGTCTCCAGAGATGCAGCCCCTATTCTTTGGATGTATTGTCTGAATAGTATACAGTTTCAAGTAGAGACTTTCGTAGATGCGTATCTTCTGGGTCTTTCTCCAGAGTAGAGAGGGGCGGGAGAAGCTCCGCGTCCATCCCTATCACCTTATTTTAAAATTGAATGATAACTGGCCAAAATACATCCTGATTCAATTCTCGAAGAGAGAAGTCTGGACGGTCCAAAGTCTTCCTGTAACTGACCTAAATGCATCACTTTCGTCGACGCTATTGAGTGACAGTCTGACAAAATACACGTGCGCAAAGCTACCCAAGGGCTGAATTTTGCCTTGATAAACATAAGTTCCACGCTGAGTACACCATTATTGCATATGATCAAGTCTAACCAGCTACCAAATATCGCTGCATGATGCCGCAGACGTGTATAACCTAGCAATACACCCACGACGTAGTAGTCAATCGCCAAGCCCCTGAGATACCATGTACCGAAACCCATTTTCCAAGTCGATAGAAATCCAACCCCTCCCCACTTCGCCGTTGGTCCCGGTCCCAAAGCAAAATAATAGGTAAAACCGAAGAAAATCGTGTTTCGACGGTTCTAGAACTCTCAATCCCAATCCATCGAATTGCTCCATGCGTTTCTGTCACCCAGGATCGTAGAAGACTCAGGAAGTGGGTACTTTTGGATGAGCCCCTCCGCCCGGATCATACATTCTTCCTGATTTTGAGAAGCTCCTTCAGCGATTTGCAATTTTTGTCTTTATTAAACTCAGGTTCACCAGAGAAAATTGCTTCACAGATCGCTTCTGAGTGTCCTCCGGCAAGTCGAAGTCATCATCCTCCGGGTTGATATCACAATACTCAGTCCCCATGCTTCTAGACTCGGTCATATCACTTCCCCGACCTCGAAGGTGGTTATTCTCTGGCGGCGATCCAATGTTAACAGGCCGAGCCATAAACGCATCGCCAACATGCTCGCAGCGGAAATCGGGGTGCTCTATCTTATTCGCTGGTGTGTGAGGACAGATACTTAGTATGTTGACAGAAGTTTGGGCGCCTTTGAATGAGGATTCAGATCCCTCACCAAAGAGCGCTGGCACATCTGAAGTCGAACGTTGTGAAGTGGAGGTTGCAGATTCTTCGCTCGTCCTCACCACGTCTGGTACGAGTTCTGGAGCAGCTTCCGAAGCTGGCTTTTTGTGGCGTGGGACATAAATGCCTTGTGGAACTATGTACTGTCCAGGTCTACTCCCAGGTCCTTCCCATGATCTCTGATGTGCGGCATAGACGAAAGGGTTTTCTGCATCCGTTGACGAAAAGGATTCGGGAAGGTTGTTTTCCAACAACTTCCGATTTGCTTCTTGAAATCAGTAATATTATTGGGGACACTTTGATGATCTCAAAGCCTAGTTGCGACCTACAGATGTAATTCTCATTGACTTCTTTCATCATCGTTTCTTGTGAAGCTTTCAGTGTGTCGAGGGTTGTCGAATCAAGCGGATCATCCTCAGCTGGTTCCGTCAGCAATCTCTCAAACCTTCTGACAAAGCATCACTTACCCATATCCGATTTAACCTCGTCATCCATAGCACACCGTCTGAATGCCTCTTCATCGTCAAATCGGTTGTACATCATGACCTGGAACCTCGCCTTTGAAAATGGGTCTTCCATCTTTTCGCTATACACACTGAGTCGTGTCAACTTATTGAACAGCTTCTTGCGCTTCAGATTGTTTAGAATTCGCTGGCATGTTGATTGACAGAAAACTTGATATTCATTATCTTCATCGCTGAGAGCCTCGAGATTTCTGTCAAGTTCTTGCTCAAGGTGCTCAGGGTGAATGCCCAGTCGCAACTTTCCTAAGATAAAGAGCTCAGCTTCTGCCCAGACTGCGCGGATGCTGAATCGATATTGGGGTCGAAGTTGATGTATCATGGCCTTTTTGGGATGGGGTGTGAAGGGAACTGCTTACGTTAGACTCGAAAACGAGGTGGGAAAGTGAGCTTACAAGTAAGGGTTTCGGACTCTGAAAACATCCTACGTTTTTTAATTCAAGGTAATGTACTTAGGCTGATAACTTTTCGAAGACTGAAGATTCGGGACAATGTTCTGGAGGAGTGAAGGACAAGAACTGGCAAGTTCTATCTTGTGGCCGCATGTAGAACAAATATTGAGTAGTGGCTGCTCGAAGTTCGAGACTTTGCCTAAGGAGATGATCAGATAGGTTTAAAACTACTTGTTCTCAGCCTGATGTCGCGAACGCGTCAGAACAGTAAAGTGAATAGGGGGAGTGGAAACTGGACGATGTCACGTGCTTGGCGTCAAATGCTCCCCTCAAAGCGGCAATCATGAAGAAGTGCTCCTGGATCACATGCTGAAACCCACAAAGAGTACTGTATGATAAGGGTTGAAGTAAATCTACGTATTATAAAAGTTGTCTGTTTGTCAAACGTCCTCACCTTTGACTATTACCACGTGTTATCTTTCTCCAACGAGAGGACAGAAGCTTTCTAGGTATCGTTCAAAGGTCCTATGTAATTGGGACAATATTTAAACCTGCAATATTACTGTCATACAATGTACCAAGCCCAAGCAAAACTCTGAAAGAAACATACCAAGTACAAAAGCAGGATAGCTTGTCTATGTGCTGCGTTGACCTTGACGTTGACATTAATACTAACGTCCCACCCCACCATTCCGTCCACCCCGCTTAATTCTAACACTTCCTATTCAAGACTTAATAACTCTATATTGCGTTAACTTCTATACATGAAATTGTAAAGTCTGAATCTCCTTCTTCTTCTGATTCTTCAGGTACAATTTGGCGATTTCCAGCTGCGATTTGAGCCTCAAAAATAGCACGTGTTGTTACAAACTTAGCATTTGGACTAGTTTGGACTTTCCTTCTTTTCCTCGGCCTCAATTGCTCTAACCTCTCTTCTAACTCTTTAATCTTCATATTTGCCTTCCCTAATTCGTAATCCTTTTCATCAATTCCTTTCACAATCTTCCTGAAAAGCAAACGCTGCGTTGGAAGTTGGTCATGTGATTCGCTTGCTAAGGTACGAATCTGTAAGTACAAATCTTTCTTGACCTTTGGAATCTTTAACTCAATTGAAGTATTAGAAACTTCTAAAGGTAGTATTGGCGTTTCCTAAGGCTGTGGGAGAAGTGAACTTGTCGATTTATTACTGTTTTCTAACAGCAAAGGGCTCATCAGAGGCTTAACTACAGATACTGGCCACAGACCTGTAGTTCTCTATTTTGCCTTGATATTTGAAGACGTAAAACTCTCTTGGTGTGCCTTTTGGTAGCATATAAGGAAATTCCGTTTGCCAATTGAGGTAGAATCGAGTAGAGAGTTCAACTTTTGTAGCTCTTTCCGGTAAGCACGCTTAAGCGCAGAGAAAATCGTCAAATCCAAAGGTTGCAAGACGTGTGACGTATGTGCAGGTAAGAACAATAGATAGATATTATTCTCAAGGCACTTCCAAAGGAAATCCGTAGTCTCGTAGCTCCCATGGCCGTCTAGAATGAGAAGTCTTGCTGAATGGTCACGTGGTTCCGTCTGAGGGATAAACACCTTCTCTAGCCATTCCAAAGCCGTGGCATCAGTAGTCTACTCATTTTTAGTGGCTGTAAAGAACCAAACCTTGAACTTGACTAATCGAGACGGAAACCATTGTTGCTGAACGTCTTTTTCTTTATAAATTACAGCTGGTAGCGTTGAAACTCCAGTTGCAGAGATACATTTAATAATTGTCGTCCAAGCACGTGAACCTGGCTGTTTCCCTTGAACCTTACGCTTTTTAGCGTGGCCTACAACTAGACCATTAAGACTATAACCTTCCATAACACCTGTCTCGTCCATATTCCATCGTTGGCTAACTGGAATAGCTCTGATAGCCGGGATCTCTAATTTCTGAAACCAAGGCCTAATAACTTCGGAACAAGCGTTGTTAACACGTACAGAATCGACGTATATTTGCCTCTTAGTCTTAAGAATAGGATTCCGAGCTAAAAATCGTGTCATCCAATGTTTTCCAAGTGGTAAGTGGTCTCCTTGAAGAGCTAGAAGCCTCTAGCCAAAAACCCTAATTTGTGCATATGTAACTTCACAACCAAAAGCCTCTTAAGTAAATACCCAATTGGTCAATCGATTCTCTATTACCGTAGGTAATCTTTGTAAATGACTAGCGGCCTCATGGTGTGATAGAGTTGCTGTTTTGCGGTCACGAAAAGTAGACCTAGGAATACCCCACTCAAGCGATGCCTTTCGCTCAGACTTACCATTTGCGATCTCTGCAAGCGCGCACATGACATCATACTCTGTATACTTAGGCTTCATGATTTGAATAACGCATATTCTGAATTTTAAAAGAATTGATCAAAAATTAGTGAAGTTATTAATTATTTAATTTAGTAGGTAGAAGTTGCAGTGAGTTAAGCGAGGTGGACAGAATGGGGGGGTGGACGGAATGGTGGGGTGGGACGTTAACACCCACTTTGCATTTTTCAACAGAATGTAGACCGAAACCCCATGCTCGGAATTTAGTGTCCTAGAAACTCATATGAGATATACAGTCACCTGATCTTGAGGAGTTCTTGCATTATAGGCATGAAGTAATGTTTAGCGAAGACAAGTCGTATGAGGCAAAACACTACCCAACTCGCTAAGCGAGAGCGCGAGGACGCATGTCAACACGCGATGGCGATAAACTTTCGAGAGGATTGAACGTCTCGTGTGGATTCAAACATGCAATGTGGTGATGAAAGAACACATACTAGCAAAATCTTGCCATCAGAGCGTGTGTGTGCAGTGGGCTCTGGGGTTCTGTTAAGTGTTTGAGAAGAAACAGTATGATGCTACACAATGCTAAGCGGTCAATCTTCATGTATCCATTATACTTAAAAGTCACAAAGTCAATGTTTACCAAGCTCGACATAACTTTTGTTCCATAAGAGTCTTGTATTACCGGAGACCCCATGGCTATCTGCAAGGACTACCGCTGCCCTGTGCTCGCCGGCCAGGTCCCACAGCCAAAAGCCCCCAGACAAGTCTCGCCGTACTATCCCCAAAGAGAAAACAATAAAGTCGCAGCTCGGGTGAGTTCATCTCACACCGGCTTCCATATGAGTTTTTGTTTCATAGATCTAAGCCTTGGGCTTCTTGCCACTCTTAGCCGGAGCCTTTCCTCCCTTAGCTGGCACCCTGGCAGCAGCAGCGTTTACCTGTTCCTCTTCCTCGGCCTTCAACTTCTGCTTGATGTCCAACTTCTCTTTGTGGGCAACATGCATCGCAAGGACCTCCCAGTTCTCGGCTGGGCCCCACTCGTTGACCTTATCCCATCCAATATCCTCTCCTCCTGCGTCCCACGCCGGAACGCCCTTCTTCTTGATCTTCTTATCAGGGACAGGCTTTGGACCGGAACCTTCACCAGGGACTGGCTCCGGCTTGAGTGCAGGCTTGGGCTTTCTAGGAGCCACATATGGGCTACTGTTGCGGAGGGGTCGTGGAGCTGAGGCGGGAGCAGGAGGGGGAACATACGGATTGTTGCTCATGGGGATGTACGGATCACCTATCAGATAGTTAGTAGACATATCTTGGATGGGATTTTGGAAGCACTTACGAGAATATCCGTAAAGAGCGATCTCTTCCAACTCATTGCCCAGCAGGTCAACCTCATCGAGCACACGGGCCTTCTCTCTAGCACCGATCAGAAAAGCTTCGAGAGGTCCGACTAGATGTCTGAGATTGGTGGCGGCTTCCCAAACGTAGCCACACACTCTGACCTCGAAGACTTCGACGTTATGATCGACCCACCCAGCGGCAGCACCGTGTCGTGCCATACCCAGAAGTCTCTGGGTATCAGCATCAACTCGCTGGTCAAGATCCTCGAGCATCTCGCGAATGATATCGTCAACTCGGTGAGCAGCCATTTTGTATGGAGCCTTGGTGTTGAGGAGTGGTTTCGGAATGAGTGTTATGTAAGTGGGTTGTTGTGTGTGTTTTGGTATGTTGTAAGAAAGTGTTCGAGTTGTTCGAGATGTCCGAGTCAAGGATCTTGTTCGAAGTCGAGTATGTAGAAGGAAGTTGAGACGTCGAAACCCAGGACCTGCGCTGGGAGGTATAGGCAAATTCCTCGTCCTCCCCACCTAGCGGCGTTCTTCGCTTACGAGGCGAGTGCGACAAAAACAAGAGGTGATCGTCCTGTTTTTCTCAAAATTTCCTGATCGGGCAACTTTCTGGACTCATTTACTCGGCGAATTAGTCATTGACGGAGAAATATGGCAGAACATTATGATAATTGCCTTTTTGAGGGATTTGTTAGGCTGTCCGACTCTGTGAATTGGTCTTCTGGTGAAAAGAATGACAAGGGATACGCTGATTGCCTAATTGAGGGACCCTTTTGGCAGTTCCGACTCGGTGAAGTAGTCGTATGGATGTCGACAGAGGGATGAATGAGGATCAGTTGAAAGATGGGTACAGAATGGCAGCCGGGGGGAGACGTGGCAGCAGAATGAATCATCCGAGAGGAGACTTCTAACATGGAGAGATGATGATATCGAGGATTATATACAAATTGTAAGTGGTGCAGTGTGTGGGGGGAAAAGATATGTATATAGCACAATGGATCACGGATCATGATTACAGGTATTTGAGAGATGATGGTGTTTATTTTGGGTAAACAAAAGACTAGTTCCGAGTGTCGGAGAAAGAACTCCAGCAGCAGAAGCAACGCAAAGACGCCCCTATTTTTGCCGGACTTATGCAGAAATCAGACCAGAAACTCCCCAACTATGATGATGACACCCAAGAAACATTTGGCAAGTGGAAGAGCAGGATGAGGAAGAACCTCACCTAGTTCCAGACCTTAGACTTCTTATCCGGAGCCTTAAGCTCCAGTGGAGCCTCCCTGGGACCCTCAATCTCGCCACGAGCGATAGCGCGTTCCTTGTAAACAGCCTCCATAGCGAGCTCCTCCCAAGTATCGTCCAGCTCGGGCTTACCCCAAGCTTCGTGAGCCCAGGGTCGCTCCATCGAGTCGTGAAGTGTTTCGCGTTCCTTGGCAGCGGCTTCTATGGCGAAGTCCTCCCAGTTTGCGCACTTCCAAGCATCGTGTGCGGAGTCGTCCCAGAGAGGGGTTCCCTTCGTGTTGCCTTTGTCTGGGACGGGGACTAGGGGTGCCTTGGGCTTTTCGGGACTTGGCTTCTTGATTGTTCTGGTGGAATGGGATGTGCGAACTGTGTGGTAGTCCCGAGATCTTGATCGACGCGGAGCTGGTCGGGGCGCATGATCATAGTCGTTTGCTCTGCCTCGATCATTCTCGCGGCGTTGATCCTCCAATGCGAGGCGAGGGTGGACTTGTCTGACAGGACCCATATTATGGTCGTCGTAGCTGAAATTACCTGCGTGGTAATTGATCATGCGAACAGAGCCAGGGACGTGGTACCGATGGCCGTCCCGAGGATCAACATAAGGAATTGGATCCTCGATGAAAGTGGTAAGCTTGAACCCGATAGTCGGTCTACCGCTTGGGGTGGTTGACAGCTCAGCTTCGAAGGTGTCGACACGAGTGACTGGGGCACCATCGCGAGATCTGCCATGTGAAGCGACAACAGCGGCAGCACCACGTCGGCCGTCCGTGGCGGCACCAATGACAATACTGTCTTGAGATCTTCTGTCCGTAGCTGCAGCGATGACAGCACGACTTCCAGATTCACCGTACCGAGCTGCGGAACCGATGAAGTAAGACATCTTATCTGTTAAGAGAATTGTTCTGATGTTTGTGTGTAGTGTTGACAAAAATATCCTGGATGTAGTCCAAAAGCTCGTGTTGAAGTAATTGTAGAGGGTGCGTGTTCTGGAAGATGTGCGGAAATGGTTGGAGAGAATGGGGTAGGGTTCGGTAGTAAAAGACACTGTATATATAGTCTTCCCCAACTTCAAGAACAAATATCGACCGGAAGAAGGACAGAAATGAGTCCTTAAACAGGCGAAAAAAGTGGATATTAGAATAGGGGCATCAAACGCTCCTAATGAAGGGCATTTGATTCGTGGTACTGAAGTGCCCTGAGCCCGAAATCGGAAATTGTTTTGTAGAGTAGGGACAGAAAGTGTCGACCTCAACAGGATTGAGAACAGGAATCGACGCTGTTCTTAATTATACAGAGGATTTGCCGAGGTCGATGAGCTGAAAAATGAGCGAAGATGCCTTGTAGGAGAGGTAAGGTGCGCCCAACAATCGATGCTGTTGGAGCAAATGGACTTCGGCTCCTGACCGGGGTTTCAGGTAACATTCTCATCTTGCAGCAGGGTCGGACTCGGACATGAAGATCTTGGGACGACATCGGCAGTTGAGACACTGTACAGTGTTCACAAACCTTCATTTTGTAAGAAGTGTTGACTGCATGCGAACAACAGACCTTGAGAAGGCGAGACGTCTATCGTGAAGTTATATACTCAACCGTGGTACAAACAGAACACCACCTGGGACACACTTCCTGCATCAGATGCAATGCTGACGGTTAACCTACCTAACATTGCGATGATCTTATATATAATCAGAGAAGAATCTCAGTATTCCCATTGAGGCGATATCGACTGCCGAAGCGACGACCGCTAACCTGGGCAGTGGCATGACAGAAGGGAAAAGCAGCACAAGAACTGGACATAGCAGCAACAACAGGCCGCAAACTACCAAACAAAATGGTACAGGAACTTAATCATATCTTCGTCATCAAAATTCTCCCCAGTCACTACTCAGCCGTCGACACATCCTCGAAGCCTATTGACAAAAGACATATATCTCCGCTTTGACATAGGAGTACTCTTACCCGTTCCCGCACTTCCAGCATTTCTCGGAGTCTTAGGCGAAGCGATCATCGTATGTCGTCGAGTATTGGCACTATCGAGAGATCGCATGGCATTTACGGTCCTGATGAAGGCTGGATCTTGCTCATTTAACTCATTCATCTTATTTGGAGTCCTTGGCGAGGGCTCTGTGAATGCTCGAGGGATCTGCGACTTTGATATCGGAGTACGTGGTAGAAGGGTGACTGTGGTCGTGACAGAAAGACCAGGCTCTGCTTTTGTAACACTGATGTCTGCATTTCCAGGGGTAGTCACGCTGGTAATCGAGGATGGCGAGGCGTCTGGAGCGGCTGGCGGGAGTAGCGTGGCTGGCGTGGCTGGCGAGGCTGACGGAGCTGTTGTATCGAATATGGAGGGTTCCGAGATGATCATCTCTGGAAGTAATGCCTTGTATGTTTGTACATGGTCTTCGAGTGGACTTTTGCTACCATCGTCTGGCTTTTGTAGCTTTGCAGGAGTAGGCGTGTCAAGCCGCGGGCTAAGGGCGTAGTTTGATGACTTTGGTGATATTAAGTACCAACTCATCTCGTCTTCCATCTCCTCTACAAAGCTACGGGAATGTTGTAGTTTGAGTTGTCCAAATTCCATCGAGACCATGGAAGTAGGTGTTGGAGGCTCAGACGTTCGCGGCTCTGACAGAAGCAAGGTGGGTCGACGAGATGGTAGGAACGGCCATGCATCATCTTCTGCAATGATATAGTCGGGCGGTATGATTCCATACCTAAATATGGAATTCAAAAGCTCCTTGGAGTATGCCTCTGGGAAGCCTGAGACTCTGCATTGCTGAAGAATACCGCGAAGGTGGATGAGACTGTCGCAGAGATTGAGTATATCATTAGGGCAGTACCGATCTGAAAAGGTCAGCACGCGCAAAGCAGCCATCCAGTCCAGTCATACCTTTGGTACTCTCCACCCAAGTATCGCTCTGAGGGCGAAACCCAGCATATCGTCTGCACATCAAATGCAGCTCCGCTATTGATGACTTGGCTGGCCTCTGACCCAAACCACATACAATCTCGTTGAGCAACCCTCTCGTCTTAACAAAGTTGTACCCAAACTTCTTTGCATCCTTCCATTGGTTACAACCAAACTTCGTAAAGTCCACCTCAATTGTGATATGCTGGACCAAGCCAAGATACTGCTTGAGCCAGATATGTGAAAGGGGGGAGAACTTTGGCCCACTGAATTCCGTAATCGTGACGTGGAAATGGTATTCGGTCCAGAAGTATGCCATCAAATCTTTTCGTAACATGCTGAATGACTTTATACCCCCTGCAGCGAGTTCGATGATATCCCATGGGGACGCAAAGTATTCTTTCGAAAAGACTGCCTTGGTAGCGAATGATGGGGACAATGTGACCTTTCGTGATTCGAAAGGAAAGCAAAAGCCATAGATTCGTCGTCTGACGCTCGCAGGGAGCTTGAAGAGGGGATGTACAGTATCGTCAGAAGCGTCCGAAATTTGCAGTAGCTGTGTAATTACATTATCAGTTGTTGCAGGTGCTGTGGTCTGCACTACTGCGATAAGATCAATATCTCGCTCGAACTCTGCGAACTTGGGAAATGGTTCCGAAGGCGTGTTCGGAGTCGGACGCGCTATCTTGAACGAATTGACTCTGGAGACTGTGGATTCGGACGACGGAGATGCCACGACAGGTCTTTTGAAGAGCCCCGAGCCTGGCTGACTTGCTTTCTGGCTCGTGAATAATTCGGCATCGCTGATGGTTCGCGCGGGTCTAGGAGCGGAGTTACTTTGCTCATTGTTGTTGCTTTGGGTATGGAATGGTGACACGGATCGCAAAGAGCCGATTACAGACCGACGAAGTGACACTTGAGGATGTTAGAGTTTGAGAAAGTAGGTATGATGAGGGGTCGGGCTTACTTGTGACTCGATTGATGCTCTTGGATCGTAGAGGAACATTGCCAGACTTCACGGGCGTGGACGCTGACTTGAGTTATGTTGCATTTTCGAAAGCGGAAGGAGGATTTCTCGCTTCTGTTTCCAGATGAGGTCGAGAGGAAAGAAGGTGAAAGTGGGGCGAAGAAAAACAGAAAGCGCGTCCCATTGTAGGTATGAAGTATGAAGTGTAAGCATCTTGGCTCCGGCAAGTGCAATAATTGATGATGTTGTGAACAGGGTAGAGTTGTGGCCAGTCTAGCTAAACCCTCAAGGATTGACTTCGACCAGGTGTTGTACAACTTTCGAGTCTCGGAAATCGATTCTGATCACCTTAATACCCAGCGTGGCGACGTAGGATATAAAGGCATTGACATTCAGCAATCGAGACGTGTATAGTGATCAGAGGCGAAGAACTCATGGCTTTGAAGGTAATCGAAGCAAATGGGATTGTCGCAATGCACGCGGCCACGTGATGGCTGCCGCTACCACTTCAAGGTCACACGTTCGCCCTCCAAGGCCGCATTCTCATATATGTATGCTTATATCGACAATCGGCTGAGGACAATGTGATAAATTTGTGTTTGGTGCCTTTGTCGAATAAGATCCACGCATGAAACAATACTGTACTCGACGACAAAGACGATATAGAAATGACTCCCATCTCACAAAGTCTTCTTTCGAGCTTCCAGATCTCGGATATTTTCTTTGTACTCAACAAACTTAAACAGTTTGTTACGGACCGAGTTTCAATAGTAAGAAGCGGTTGATGGTTGAAGGTTCGAATACAATCAGACAGTGCCAGGAATGGGCACCACGAATGCGTATGTGAAAGGATGGGACTCTGCATGAAAATGTTACAATTTGATCCTCGGGGCAGTTCGCATACAAAATACGCGTGAGACATAGGCAAATTGAATCATAGATTAGGAGTACCTTTATAGAACTCCTTGTGAAGCTTCGGTCGTCGAGTCCGACACATCAGTGACAGACAATCTATCGAATGCCTCAACGAATAAATCCTCTTCTCCTCTCCGCCTCCTCCACATATTCGTCGACCGCATCAATTCGTCGCAGCCCTTTAGCATCCACGCCCACTTCCTCGCGAACTCTTCCGTGACCTCCCAACTTTCCGGCCTCGAGGCATCACTCCATACAATAAGTCCGCTCCTCTCACTCGGCGCATGACACGTTTCTACCAGATCGTAGCACAGGTCGTCGTCTTCGTAGTCTTCTCCTAAAGAAAGCATATTGTCTCGAAGTGCTGGAAAGGGAAACAAATCGATCCAAGGATGATGCGGGGTTGATATCTGGAGAGCTGTAGGTCGAAGATGAGGCGGATACTGTGAGAGAGATTGGCAAGACGTGGATGGTGATATGTTGAATGGCGACTCAGCTTCGGCAGTGAGCCAATCGAAGGAGAAGCTCATTTCGAAAGTATTATTGACGAGAGCTCTGAATACATTGAATTGTATCAGGGTGAGCAGGAGGTCGGATCGTGGAGAACCTGCCCTGAGCTCTCGAGACGCTAAGTCTTCGAAGTAGGAGATCCGATCCTGGACTTGAGCCGCTGTCACTGGATTGCCCCGGCGAACCTCTCTACCAAGTATTGAGTGCGCTCTTTGTGCAAGAGGGATGTATTCATCCGCGTTTGTGGGCTCCACCTGCACGACATCTTGCACGGAATCCGGGGAAGTGACACTAGGACTGCTATCCTGGCTACTGGACTCAAGGGCCTGTGCTGCTTGCATCTTCCGTAATTTACGTTGCTTCCCTATGAATCACACAGGTCAGAGTAGGTCTTGGCAAATTTGGCAATAAGCAAGCTGCATGTCATGGGGATCTTACGGAATTTCCTCTGGTGCAAACGATTTTGAAGTTTCCTCCGCTCTGCAGCGCTCGTGCGGCCAGTCCAATCATCATCTTTCGTACGGACTTCGGCTTGCTGGTCCATCAGGTCTAACTGTAAAAAGGCATCTTGGGGATGACCTGCAGCCAACTTTTCTTGTTGCATTCGATATGGGATATCCATTACGGCGATGGGTTTTAGATATTTATTGGATTGAACGTTGAATACTGCTGCTGCTTGCTTATCCTGCACGAAGATTGACGGTCAGGCTCACGGAAGCCTCAAAGCCCATCTAACGATATGTCCTTTCATATGTGATCTGGGGAACGGACGATTCTTTTGATATGGTTGAAAAGAGGAGTTAGGACTTAAGATGTCACTGCCACAACTCAAGATCCGCCCACGACGAATCGCCAAGAAACTAACATTGCCCCTTATTTAAGCGATATGCAGCCTGCTTATCCTGCGGGGTGCGCTAGAACACGCCATGAACTCACTTGAGACCTGAATCAGAGTTCGCTAACTCTTGGTCACTTTCTCATTGGAAGTTTGAAGTTGAGTGATGCCTTTGAGTTTAGATGCCTTAGTTTTTGAACCTTGCCAAATGTCAACCTTCTGAACACTTACGCAACACTCTTTTGTGAACACCATAGTCCATGAACTCATTGCTTTTCTGAATCGGCTTTATATCCTCGGTCTTTCACGAAAGTAGGCGAGGAGTCATGATGGTAAATGAGGTAAACATTGAATTGATCCGAGGCGCTGTTTCTAATACCGTGTCTTACTGATCAGACTTTATTCCCTCGTGACATGTGCAGTCTAAGTCGGTGTACCCCTTCTGGTTTAACCTTTCCTTCTCGTTCCCCTCCGGGCCTACTGATGGTTCGACATGTTGGCATCGTGCCATGTATCAAGCCAGTGACCCTGTCAATTTTGTTGACATCCTGCGCGTTCGGAGAATCCAGTCCTGACACTCAGATGTTCCCTCATACTCATATTAACCCAGCGATCACGATTAATAGGCCGCTACTATCAAACTTACATTCAGGGCTCTCAACTTCAACTACCGGACCTATCAATCGAAGGGAGTCTAAAACGATTTACCCTTCTATTTTTGTTTCAGAAATACTTTCTTCTTCAGAAGCTTTCATCTGAACGTGAACTTAGTTATATAAGTGCTCTAAAGGTCTTGCTCCGACTTGAAAACCTTGCTTACATTAGAAACAATCCCAAGGATTACACCCGGCACTTTCTAGTGATGAATCTCGAACGAAGTCAGAGAGTTTCTCTCATAAGGTGCGAGTTTGATGCCCAAGAGATACGATATCGACGAAAAGCCTATGGCCAACAGGGTTCTCTGACGGTCCTGCCACTCCAACTTCGCGACCTCCCCACTTCCAGATATGCTTGGGTAAATTGCACCCTATTGCATCCTATTGCATCCTATTGCACCCAAACTGGAGCTTCCGCACGTCTGACTGGCAATGCACATAATTTGATGGCACGAATGACCCGGTATCGAGATCTTTGTATTTTTTCCATCAAATGGAAGAGAAATGAAGGAACCAGTCAATTCTTGGTGGCGCTGATCTATTGCCGAAGAAGGCCCGGCGCGTCATGATTAAATTTACATCGCCGCGCCAGAATTTCGAGCATTTCATAAACGAAAGCAGACCGCCCAAGCAGAAGGCATACCCGCAGACACAGACAAACATAAAGAATTATCGACAGCTTCTGATTCCAGCAAGAGCAGAGAGAGCTAGCAATACCCCTTCCAGCGATACTCCACGATGGCAGCAGCCCCAGCCAATTTTGACCCCGAGACGGCGGACAATCTCGAGGATGTAAGGACCTTTCCATCTCTCTCCTTGTATTGCCTCCACACAATCAGACATATAGCTAACGCACCCGCAGATTGAGAAGCAGTTCGCAGTCAAAGGTGCGCAGTTTCAAGCTCTCCCTTCTTCCCATTTACCCCGCTACTGACCCCGCCATTAGTCGTCCAACATATGTCCACGTACTGGTCCATCCTCGAGAAGGTCCGCGGATCTACATTGAGACTTACCAAGCTCGACGATGAAATCTACACACATTTGAAGACCGATTTCCCCGAGTTCGATCCAGCCGCGAAGATTGACGAGGATGAGATGAAGAGCAAGACTGGCAAGGAAAGGTGGCGGAAGTTCTTGATGACATACGAGAAGAAGGTCGACGATTACAACTTTGGCACGATGTTGAGAGCGGATGCTAAGGGCGAGTACGAAGAGAAGGAGACCATCTTTGGTGAGTCGGGAATCTGGTGGATGGAGACGAATACATGACTGACGAGAATGACACAGTACCCCGAATGCAATTCTACGCTATCGAAATCGCCAGGAACAGGAACGGCCTAAACGATTGGATATTTGAGAAGGCCCAGAAGGAGGCAGCGGAGGCAAAGTCATAGGATCTCGGGCGCGGATACCCTCACAGTATGTATAGAAGTTAGCGTTGGCAGTAGCCAAACAAGGGCTACTTAAACCGCCAGGACGCAGATGCAAGGCCTGTCTACAAGCCGAAATGATCGAGCCAAGGCCCTTGAAGTGCTCACTCCTACAAATGCAATGCATCTTTCGCCAGGTCAGTGTTCAACTGGTCTACGCCAAGGCTCTTGAGGTCGAGATGTGCCACCAAGTCTCTGTGAGTGGTTTATACTTGTGCTCTCCAACCAAAATCATCTAGGTGATACACAACTTGTGCCCGTCCTGTGTTTATCTGAGCCATGTTTATAACATTCTGTCCATTAACCTTCCCCTAATTTACTTGCGAAACTGATAAGTTTCCCGTCTCGCTGGACTTAAGGCGAGTGAATCTTTCACGCCAAAGGTGAGATAACCTCGAGAAAAATAGAAAAATTTCGACATTCCTCGTTTAGGCGAACAATACTAAGGAGTGGGTCAACAACAAAGATATCCAAGAACAATCTCAAGGAAGTGGTCATCCCGATCGAAGTATTCCTGGGTGGCACATCTCTACAGCCTTCCATTCAAGTCAGAATCCAACATGCCTTTTTCCATTTCCACCACAAGGCGCTCCATCAAGTTCACGTCACAAATATTCCACCAAATCCTCCAGACCCCATGGCGAACATCTCACACAGAACGTCTTCGAGCCTCAGCGGCGACCGGGCCGCCTACATCCCAATGCCCGCGCCTACAGAAAGTCCCCACGGATCCACAGCAGATTTGCGACGAAGTCCTACTGTTGAAGACAACATCGGCAAACCTTCGTGGCGGTCTCTCTTCTTTTTCACAACCAGAAAGCACAGTTTGGTAATCGCCATTGCTATATTTTCGTCTCTTCTCTCTGCGCTTTTGAAACCAGCTTTGGCTATTTTCTTCGGCAAGATTTTCTCCATTTTCACAAGATTCGGATTGGGCATTTTGAGCGGCCCTGAGGCCCTAAGGGCCATATCGAAATGGTGCATTGCTCTTGTCTCCTTGGGTGGAGCAGCATGGTTGATTGAAGGGGCTTTCCTGTCTTCCTGGATGGTATTTGGTGAGCTCCAAGCCAAAAGTGTGCGAGAGCAGATGTTTGTTGAAATGCTAGATAAAGAGATGGAGTGGTATGATTTGCGACAGGATGGGATCGGGTCACTGTTGATCAGAATACAAACGTGAGTATGTATATGCCGGTTTGGGTTGCCTGCTAAAACCGTCTAGTCAAATCCGAGAGCTCCAGATGGGCGTCTCTCAACCAATGGGCTTCCTGGTCTACGAGGTATTCGGATCTCTTACGGCACTTGGACTTGCGTTCTACTATTCATGGAAACTGACTTTCGTCATCATCGCCACCTTCCCAGTCACTGGGGTCATGTTCTTTCTAGTATCGCTAAAACTAAGCCCTGCCATCGAGGCACAAAAGCGAGAGCTTACCAAAGCATCGAAGTACGCAAACACGGCTATAACAGCTATCAATACCGTCAAGGCATACAATGGGCAAGATCAGGAGGTCTGGCAGTACTATGACACAATCAAGAAGGTTGCCGCTAGCTACCTTATTCAAGCCAGATGTAATGCGTTGCAATTCGGAGTCACAAAATTCCTTATGATTGGGATATTTATTCAAGGATTCTGGTTTGGCCTGGTGCTGGTCAAGCAAGGTCTAGATCCAGGCGCTGTCCTCACAACATTCTATGCCTGTTTGGCTGCTATGCAGGGTCTCGAGACAGTTCTGCCGCAATGGTTGGTATTGAAGAAGGGGATTTCAGCTGGACAAACCTTGAAGGCTATTATGATGCAAGTCAAGAATGATCTTGTGGTCAAGAATATGGTTGGATCTCTCAGGCCAGTCAAATGTGAGGGAGATATCGAAGTCAAAGGGGTATGAGAATGCTGCCACCTTCTTCACAACGTGCTTACCAATTGACAGGTTTCATTTGCATACCCTTTCAACATCCAGCAATATGTCTTGTGTGATGCAGACTTCTTTTTCCCCGCCGGCGAAACGACTTTCATCGTCGGCACAAGCGGCTCAGGGAAGAGCACATTGAGCAATCTCCTCATGAAGTACTACGAACCAACGCGAGGAGAAATACTGATCGACGGTAACCCGATCCACACTCTCGATTCCGCATGGCTTCGACAAAACGTTACTTTGGTCCAGCAACAAAGTGTTCTTTTCAATGAAACAGTGCTACAGAACATCGAATTCGGAAGAAGTGAGCCAGTGTCGCGACAGGACATCCTTCAAGCCACCAAAACTGCTGACCTTGAACAAACCCTAATCGACCTCCCCGATGGTCTCCACACTGTTGTTGGATCCAATGGAAAGTCTCTGAGTGGGGGCCAACAGCAAAGAATTGCTTTAGCACGGGCAAGGTTGCGAGATGCCCCAATTGTTATACTCGATGAATCAACTAGCGCCCTGGACCAGTCAAGCAGAGAGAAGGTAGCGAAAGCAATACGCGTGTGGCGGAGAGGGAAAACCACGATAGTCATTACTCACGACGTCTCGCAGATTCTCGACGACGAGTATGTCTACGTTCTCGAGCATGGGTTCGTGGTGCAAGAAGGCTACCGGAAGAAGCTTGCTGTGAAGACGCACGGGACATTCGCTTCCTTCCTACCAGAAGCCCAGACGCCAGATATTGAGACAACCTCGAAGATGCGGAGAAACTCAGAGCCTGCTACGCCCATCCGCATAAGCTCACCAGTGGGCGAGTTCGATGAGAGAGTACCCCAGCAAGAAGGTTACATCTCCAAGTTCTTCGGCATGCAGCAACCGAGCCCAAACTTATTCAATCTAGCTCCCGGTACACCTGCCGTCACGTTAGGCAGCGGAACAGCACAAGCGAATGTTTTGAGAGCGACCAAAATTTGGGCCACTCCTTCGGCAGCTGATCAAAGGGGAACCTTTGAAACATTTCGAGCCAGTGAGCCGAGGTCTGACTTCAAAAGTAACATGTCGTCGACCCTCCGACGAGAAACTGTTCAGCCCGAGTTGACGTTGGATGGCACACAAAGACCAAAGGCCTTTGGGACTTCAGCGCCTGCAGCAAAAAAGCATCGCTTGCGACCCCCCACGATTGATACTGCAATACCAGTAAGCCCAGTCGAGCCCAGCCCTGTTGAAATGGTCCAGCAATCACAAGGTTCCGAAACAAGTCTGAGAAGCGTGGAGAAGAAAAAGCCTGCTACATTGAGGCGGATCCTTGGCACTATTTGGCCGACGCTGAAATGGCGAGAACGATACTTTTTGGTCTTTGGCTTTGCAACTGCATTTATTGTCGCGGGTGGGACACCTGCATTCGCGTACGTTTTTTCGAAGCTTCTTCGAGTATACTATTTTACAGGAGATCGAGAAGCAGAGGCTTTGAGGTGGGCGCTTGCCCTCCTTGCCATCGCCATAGTGGACGGAGTTGCTACATTCTGCTCGCATTATGCTCTAGAATTCAGCGGACAAGCATGGGTCAACACTTTGAGGGTCGAGGCACTGAAGCGTATCATGGCACAGCCACGATCCTGGTTTGACAAAGAGCGGAATTCTCCAGGCAGATTGAACGAGTGTCTTGACAGAAATGCCGAAGAGATGCGCAACCTCATCGGTCGATTTGCCGGACCAGTCTTCACCACTTTCTGGATGTTATTCGCGTCAATCGTTTGGGCCTTTATCATCAGCTGGAAACTCACCTTGGTTGCCATGGCATGTGGTCCCGTCTTGTATGCCGCAACGAGAGCATTCAACTGGGTCAGTAGCAAGTGGGAGAGCAAGAGCAATCGTGCTTCAGTCTACACAAGTAGTATCTTCACTGAGACTTTCTCCAACATTCGAGTTGTTCGAGCTCTGACACTCGAGAACCACTTCAAGCAGAAGCATAACAAAGCCGCGGCTGAGACATACAAGACTGGGATATTCCGAGCACTATATGCCGGTACTTTGTATGGCCTGGCAGACACACTCAGCTACATGGTGACAGCAGTAGTCTTCTACTTCGGTGCGACAGTCGTCACGAAACGAGAACTTCCCGTTTCTTCGGTCCTCGAAGTTGTCAATCTCCTACTCTTCGGTATCGCCAATGCAGCCTCGATGCTGAATCTAGTTCCACAAATCAACACTTCCCGTACAACGGCAACACATATGCTCTACCTCGCCAATCTTCCATTGCGCGGGTCTCATGAGACCACAGGCACGAGACGCGTTGCAAATCCATTTCCAATCGCCCTCAACAACCTCTCCTTCACTTATCCCGGTCGACTCAGATCTCTTTCTGGTATCTCCTTAACACTCACAGCCGGATCCTGCACCGCTCTTGTCGGCCCCTCAGGATCAGGAAAAAGCACCATCGGCTCTCTCCTCCTAGGCCTATACTCACCAGACACCCCACGTCGTGCAGACCAACCTCCTCCACTCACATTCAACAACATCCCCATCAGCGAATGCAACATCTCCAGTCTACGCTCCTTCATATCGTTCGTACCACAACAACCCCTCCTCTTCCCCTCCTCGATCCTCTCAAACATCACCTATGGTCTCCCAGAAGGCTCGCCATTCGCCAATATCGATGCTGCGAGTTTTGCGGCTGGAGATGCGGGTATTCACGACTTCATCATGAGCTTACCGAATGGTTATGCGACGCTTATCGGAGAGGGCGGGATGGGATTGAGTGGTGGTCAGGCGCAGCGGATAGCTATCGCAAGGGCTCTAGTCCGTCGCCCAAAAGTCTTAATCCTAGATGAAGCGACTTCAGCACTCGATGCAGTGAGTGTTGAGGTGGTGCGTGCAACTGTTAAGAGATTGCTCGAGCGTGGAAGAGAGTCAGGGGAAGGAGGTATTGCTGTGTTGGTTATCAGTCATGGGGTGGAAATGATGCGGATTGCAAGTGAAGTTGTGGTGATCGAGGATGGTAGGGTGGTAGAGAGGGGTGGGTTCAAGGAGTTGAAGAGGAACGGTGGGGCGTTCTCGAGGTTGATTGGTGTTAAAGCGAAGCCTGGGGAGGTGGAACAGAAGCGATTGATGACGCCGATCAAAGGGATGGGGAGGAATAGGGAGAGTTGGGCGGGGATGAGGAATACTAGTATGTGAAGTTGGACAGCTTTACCTTCGCGAGAGATTACAGGCAGCTCATTGGGATCGGAGTCATCGAGTTCAAGAGAGAGGAAATGGAAGCATGCATTGTGATCGCCTGTATGTCTTTTACTATATTTTGTTCTTGTAAAGCACTAAATCTTTCACTCCATGGTGGTATGTTCTCCTTAAGGTAGCTCACATTTTAGAAAGGAACAATTGTTACCGGGGCCTTCCATTTGATGTAAGACTACTGGAGTGCCAGAAAAGATCGGCTCGGGGATACTCCATGAGTCCAATGCCGCTCGGTCAAGAGGTTTGGCGGTGTTGATATTGTGTTCGCTACCGACTTTTAGGGGCCTCTGGGGTACACTCGCAAACTTTTGGCGGCTTCTCGCCACAGTCTAGGAACCCCGCTCCCCCGCCACCAAATGAACAGCAGCTCAACTAAAGAATCAACCTCACAGCGAGCAATATCTTCTTCTACGCTCTTTCCCACTCGAGTTGCGTGGCCAGAAGCCAGTTGCGACCATAACATTCGTCCACGCTGATCGCCTACGACCTGGGATCATTGTCAAGATTGATTTGGAAAAAGTTCTTGGGAGTCACAACGGGGAAGAGAGCAGCTCTTTGCTCTCGTCAAAAAAGATCTTCTGGAAACCCTGGCGCGATCCTCGACCCCGTCCGGCGACTGTACGACGATATGTTGGATTCGCAGTGTTTCTACAATGTCTTGTCTGCTGGAACTGGTTCTGTTGCAGCGAGCCGGTCTATGTTGGACCTCCGTACAACGCGTGAAACGGTCGAGCTTGTCACTGCTGTAATCTGCTTTCTCCAAGCTTCACGCAATCTGCTAAATTATGTCTCTGCAAGTATTACGAACTTCTCCAAGATATGCGATACATTGGACGAGACATGATAGCGTACCCGCCACATACAGGAGCTCTAGCAATCAATGTCACCTTGGCCACGGAGCTGGGCCTGGACGAAGCCGTGATTGAGACAATACAGCAACTGCCATATATTTACTCCCTACGAAGTTAGATACAATGAAGGAAACGGCGAGCACATGAGCGAACTAGAGCTTAGCACCCTACATCCCGATGAGCCGGACTGGTGGGGCCGCTGGATGGTACGGAACCGAAACCATCTATGGCGGAATGGACACTTTGTTGATTACCGGAACGACACAGTTGTGCGTCTTGCTCGAGATCCCCTACGAAGATGGGAGATTACTTTTATGCAGGGAACAACATTTGAACAGGCCATTCTCGAGTTTCACCCATTGCCAAAGTCAGCAGTCGCTCTGTCTACAGTTGGAGCTCGCAGGTATGGACTTGTCCTCGTGCTTGATACTGCAACAAACAAGAATGTTGTACTAGATATTCAAGGAGACAGTCGTAACAATGATCCCTTCTTCGGACGCTTCAAATTCTACAAGGCGCCTCCCAAATACAAGATACACAAAATACCTTTCTATAGAGAAGAAGGCGTTCATGCTCGCCTTGCTCCAGATCTTCTGCACGACTTTATACACTTGACAAGCCACCTAAAACCCGGCTTTCTTCCCGGGTCCGATCGTACTGATGAGGATTACACTCCAGAGTTGACTCCTCCGAAGTGGGAGAACTGGGTTCGGACACTCTACCATGACTATGGATGGCCAACCGAAGAGCCGCTCGAGGATTGTCAGTTCCTGTCTCTTCGTCGAAACAATACCTCGATCACAGTCCGATGGACAGTTTCGAAGCTAAACTTTTCGATCAAGCAATGAGCTCTCTTCGTCACAATATCACGGTCCGATACATGCCAGACTGGTACTGTCCTGTGCCGCGAAGGGAGGATGTTATAACGCGCCTCAAAAAGCATAAGGCTTTAACTGAAGAGCAGATAGCCTATGCTGAAAGCGACGAGCCAGCTATTCCACTGAAACTGGACAGTTGGGATGGCAGACTGCCATTCATGCAAGGCTGAATAGGGCCATGTTCTATTTAAGGAATTACAACGGTGTTTATATGGGACAAGGATTGGCCGGCCTGGCCTCCTAAACCTCGGCTGCCTCAAGCAAGGAGCAGAGCATGGTTGGAGATGACACTTGCGAGAACTGCAACATAATTGCACTTTCAGCACATAACATATTCTGCAGTGGAGTGAATCTTCCTTGAGCAGATCAAAAGTACCTTTAAGTTGCTGTCGTTCACGGCGGTCAGCTCGTATCAACTTCGGCAACGAGGAACTTCTGGGGTATCTGTTAGCTGCATCATCGATAGGGAGTCCCCTGCCAAGGATGGATAAGCCAGGAACATGGAGAAAGTGGGATGAATGTCGGTACCGAACATCAACACGAAGTCTAGACGAACCGTTCATCGCTACCCACCACGCCACAGTCCTGTTCCTTCACTGTTCCTTGTTTTGCAGAATTTTATAAGTCCACGTTCTATCAAGTCTAATCTCAAAACTGGAAGTCCAGAACTGCGCCCGTCCTTATCTTTTCAATCACCAAGTGATTTTTCCATGCAAAGTTTATTTGGGCCCACTCTGCAAAGGTGGGAGAAAGATACCGGCCTTCTAGAAGTCGATGATAGCTGGAAGTCCCCGGCTGTACTTGCCATAACAAGTCATAATCGCGTCCTCGGCCATTGTTGCATGGCTTTCGGTATGCCGAAATCATGATCATACCTGCAGTAATGGATCTGATTGTACTTGGCACGGGTTGTTGCCATCCAATACAACGGGACTACATGTGGATATTGACTTCCTTATCGCTCGTTGGCATTTGTTGCTAGGCTGGTTTCCAACTCAGTAAAGTCACCAGAAATCTAGAATTTGGGTTGTCGCCGGTGCCTGGAAGTTCCCTGGACATAAATACTATGGTAATTAGTACAAGTACCAGCCAGAAGCTGTGCTACCCCGATCAAATCCGAGATGCACAGCTGCAGCTTCGAAGCAGTCTCCGTTTGGTCGTTGGGCTCTTTCAAGAATCACCATGCCCGGTGCATGCCGGTGCTTGAAGTATCAGTCTTCGGTATCTAGCCTTAACATACCTGTAGAAGGTGGGTTCTTTGAAAGATAAGGAAGTATAAGAAGTGTGCAGCTGCCCTCTCTACACTCGTCTTCAGTCTTTCTGGTTGCTACCCTACATTCCTAGCTAGCTATGAGGGCTTCTAGCATGCCTGTGACCGCTTGGTCTTACTTGCTCTTCTTACTTCCTAGTCTTGCAGCCTCAGCTCCAAGTTTCTCGTCAGTGAACCCAAGGACATGGCGTTCAAGACAAGCATCGAATACACAAACAAAGAGGTGGTCGAATGATAGTTATCCCACGAGCAGTCAATTATGTGCTGCTCCCGGTGCTCAGGCTATGAATGCCCCTTATCCCAATGTATGGTCTGGGCTGACTGGCGAGGAGACTGCATCGGTTGCAGCTTGGCTTTTCTCACAACCTCAATTCAATCTAACGGTCACGGCAGAAGCGGGAGATTGGGATAACTCACTGTAGGTCCAACTCACCCAATCTTGGACCGAGTCCAAAGAAAATGCACTAATACGAACAGACTCATGATTGAGCTTATGGAGCCCAACAAGACCGATGTGCTCAATTATCTTGAGAACAGCGGACCTCTTCCAAGCAGATACGCCCATGTTATCATCAACCATCGCGCGTCAGAGGAGCCTGTTTACCAAGATCTCTTGGTCGGACCGCTCCCTCTTCAACATGATACCGTCACATCGGAGCCTCTCACTTATCCCTACACCAGGAAAACCGAGGGCAAAGTTCGTAATCTCGATGCAGATGATGAGACATGGCAGGCATGGAAGGCGAATGTCTCATCCACAATTCTTGACATCACCCTCGATCTGTGGAACGGCTCGTACCTGGGCTTGGACAATGACACTCTCGTTGTGTTCGGCATCGATCCGCTTTGGCAAGATGATGGTATCACGCGCTGGGATCAATTCTGGAATAGCCAGGAATCAGTTCAAGAGTCTCTTACCCTGCTTCCTCTTGGATTGTACTTCACAACCAATGCTACCGGTCGTGATGCCTCGAAATGGACTCTTGATGGCTGGCTGTACAACAGCATCTTCTATGAAACCACCGAAGCTTTCAGAGCTGCATATTACTCCCCGGGCTTTGTCAAGAATGGTGCGAATGTCGACGGATCTTGGGCTTACTCTGACCAAGAGGGCGAGATTCCTGCACTCGATACCAACTTTCCTCCGATTTCCATCGCACCGTCTGGATCCCGGTACTTCACAGATCCAGATCAAAATTATGTCAAGTGGATGGACTTTGAGTTCTACACTTCATTCTCTCGCGATACTGGCTTAAGTCTTCACGACATCAAGTACAAGGGTGACCGCATCATCTATGAGCTGAGTCTGCAGGAAGCACTTGCTCATTATGCCGGAAACGATCCCGTGCAATCTGGTACTGCTTACTTGGATACATACTATGGATTCGGGCCTTTCGCTTTCGAGCTCATCAAAGGTTACGATTGCCCAGCCTATGCAACATACATGAATAGCTCTTTCTACAACGGCGAAACTACACGCACCCATATTGATAGCATCTGTTTGTTCGAGACAGAAGCCGATTATCCCATCCAGCGACACAGCACTTCCGAGTATGCAAGTGCAACGAAGAATATTTACTTCACCATCCGCACAGTTGCTACAGTTGGTAATTACGATTACATGTTCTCCTATGAATTCTATATGGATGGGTCCATCAATATCGTTGTTCGTGCTTCTGGATATATTCAGAGCGCTTACTTTGCCAAGAACGAGCACTACGGATACCAGATCCATGACTTCCTCTCGGGATCTATGCACGATCATGTCCTCAACTTCAAGATCGACTTCGACATCCTCGGCACCTCGAACACAATGACCACCGCAGCCAATGTTGCGGCAACGGAAGTTTACCCATGGTCGAAGGGCAAAGCTCGAAACACGATGAAGCTCCAACGGGGAACCATCGAGAACGAGGATCAAGCGAAAATTAATTGGGCTTCCAACGGTGCCACAGCCTTCACAGTTGTCAACACCGATGCAAAGAATATATATGGCGAGTCTCGTGGATATCGAATCCACCCATCGTCGCCAACCATCCATTTGACTGTGGAAAACAGCAGCAATCTCGAGAAAGCGGCGAACTGGGCCAAGAACGACCTCTACGTGACCCGACAGAAAGATACGGAGCCCAAATCCTCGCATCCTTACCAGTCCCAAGATGTCTTCAACCCGCCTATCGACTTCGATGCCTTCTTCGACGGTGAGTCGCTCGTTCAAGAAGACATCGTGGTCTGGGCCAACGTGGGCATGCATCACGTTCCTCACACTGGCGATCTGCCAAACACTGTTTTCACGACTGCTCACAGTAGTTTGGTGCTGAGTCCATTAAACTATCTACTGGGAAGCCCAACCCGTGAGACTGTAAACATGGTCAAAATATTGTATGGAGGCGATGAAGGGACTACTGTTGAGACATTTGGACAAGGAACGGCTGAGTGTGCTGTGCCGAGTGTCCAAGGCCTGATGCCGGATTTGACACAGTATGTTGGGGATCAGGTTATCAGGAAGTTTCCTTACGATCCTAATCATCCCTACTTTGAGACAGAGAGTATTTAGATATGAGTAGTATGAATCATGTAGGCGTCTGGCAAGGAGGAACCTCAATGTCAAATCTTTATGTCGCTGAGCAGCCCAGTCTCCAAGACATCTTCTACATGACAACATTGCAGTGCTGCAAAACGTTACTGGTAAGTGCCGAAAAACGGGTATGCCAATACTGGTAACATCTCCATTTAGGCTTGTTCGGGAGCCCCTGAATCAAGGGCAGTTGGGCATTATCGCTTATTGGCGCCAAGCGACAGCCCTGTTGCAGCTGAGGTGGGTGATTCCCGTCCCCCCATAAGCCGGGCATACGACCCCCCGCAATCCTTACTTCTTCCCCGGTTTCAACTGAAAGATTTGGGATCGTCCGTTCTTCACGATGCTTCACTGGACGAGACCGTTTTCGTGGCATACATGCCAAGCTCATCTATTATTATGAGACGAATAAGAAAGTCTCGCACGATGTGGCTTGTTTTGGGCATGGTATTTGGACCGAGTGGCTTTCAGGGCGACAGCAAAGACTGGTTGGAAGTTAAAAAAGTAGCACAAATAACGGGAGACATACTTGGAACATGGCGTGTGGTTGCCGAGTCTTGGGTTTGATGACTTTTCTACTTATTTTGTCTTGTCCCCTTGCTGGGGGGAAGTTTCGTCCGACTTTGTCGGACATATCTGGGAATTAGACTTCACGGACGTTTCAAAAGATTACTATACATTGTATACAAGAGAACACGAAATTTCACCAAATTTCGTCCAGTCTCTCGTTCAATCAAATAATTTCTGTCAGACCTGTTGCCACAATGGTTTTCGTATCGAGGGTTCTGCCGTTCCTCGTGGTGATCAGTGCTGTGGCCGCCCAGGAGAGGGTCTACCAAGGCTTCAACTCAGGAGCATTCTTCTCCTCAAACAAGCCGAAAGTCCAATCCGACTTCGAAGACGAATTCAACGCTGCTCGAGCGCTACACTTTTCGCCCGGGACATTCAGCAGCGTCCGTCTTTACACGAATGTACAAACGGGTACAACCAACACGCCGATCGAGGCATTTCAAGCTGCCATCAACACCAACACTTCCATGCTCCTTGGTATCTGGTGCTCAGGCACAACCACTATCTCTAATGAGCTTGCAGCACTGAAGTCTGCCGTCGACAAATTCGGTACTAAGTTCACAGATCTGGTCATCGCCATCAGTGTTGGCAGCGAAGATATGTACAGACTGTCCGAGAGCGGTATCGAAAACAATGCAGGCATCGGAGCAGGACCAGATACCATCGTCAGCTTCATCAGAGAAGTTCGTACAGCGATAGAAGGCACTGGTCTTGCTTCCAAGCCAGTCGGCCACGTCGACTCCTGGAGCGCATGGGCGAACTCCTCAAACGAAGCAGTCATCGAAGAAGTCGACTTCCTCGGCATGGATCTCTATCCATACTACGAGAAAGATCAAGACAATAGAATCGAGAATGCTGAAGCCATATTCGAGGATTTACACAACCGAACATTGTCTGCTGCTGGGAACAAGCCGGTGTGGATCACGGAGACCGGATGGCCTTTCGACGGACCAACATCAGGAAACGCAACTGCCACACCTGAGAATTCGAAAGCGTATTGGTAGGCAAACCCAAGCCGGACAGTTACTGACACCGAACTGCCGGTATACTTTCGATTAGAGTTTTGCATATTGATTGGGCACAGGGATACCATCGCTTGCAAGTATCTTGGCAGGACCAACGTTTGGTGGTATAATTTGCGCGACACCAATCCTGCAATCGAAGAAAAGTATAAAGCCCTTCCCAAGCCCTCTACATTCGATAATTGGACTTGGCTAACAGTGTCAAGGTTTGCTGTCTCCAAGGACGTCAGCGCCGAGACGACTTTCAACTTGACTTGTGCTGCTGGCAGTGGTGCTCCCGCAACAATCAATACTGACTTGAGCAAGGGAGTTTCGTCGGACAAGAAGGATGGTGCTGCTCAGCTGATGGGATCTATGGGAATGGTTGGGTTCGTCGCGGTGCTCTCGGCTGTCTTCATGTTGTAGACGAGACTTCGACTTTGGTTCCCAAAACGACGGCTCCCAACTTTTGCCAACTTTGTGCAATTAATCCTTCTTCATTCGGACATGTTCTTCGATAAATTGTAATGTATCCATCGTTTCGCTATCGTGTCACTGTTCTTTTCCTCACATGGATGACTGAAGGTCAAAAGCATCAGCATTTCCAACCAGCAATTTCCCCATTGCCTACTTCAGTAGCTCGTATCAATCCACGAGTATCCAAGCGGCCACAACATGTTCTTAGTTATTGCAGCGCTGCCTGGAGTGTAGTAAGTCTTGCTGAAGTCGATGATCCGGCTCCAGTATTCTGATACTCCATGAATATGCTGTGAATTGACTTTGGTCAGTGCTATGTCGATGGGTGAAAGTCTCTTAAAAACTCACGGAGTAGCTCCCTCAGCCATTGGAGCGTAGCCTGCAGGATTGACTACGTCCGTCAGGACAGAGTACTGATACATCGTCCTCGCTAAGACCCTCCATGGTCGCCCGAGGTATACTTCTCCGACGACAGAAGCTCCAGAAGCAGCCGTGACCTAAAGTGTTGGGGTGAACAAGGCTATGAGACTAATACAACAAGATTTGAACTTACTGTACTATGATCAAACACATACATCGCCGAGTCTGGTAGTCTCTCGAGAACTGGCCGTCACGTATCCGCCCCCACTTGAAGCGATTGTACCTAAGACGCCAAATCAGAATCTGGCCTGACAAAATAGCAGGTAGCAGCTCACATTCTCCGAACCATGCTGTTGCATCTCCAAAGATGTAATCCACTGCGCCTTCAACATAGCATTTTGAGTAGTACTGATACCCAGACTTTGCATACAGTGTGTCTTGGTAACTCTTGAATTGGCAGCCGTAGAAGCCAAGCCTATTCGCGTTGGCAGTCACAGCCACGGCATTTTCATATGTCAGTCTATGTTGAGATAAATTGAATTAAAACACCTACTTGAGCACCAATACCGTACGAGTTTGCGAAGTTGATATTGTAGACATTCACATCATCATTTGCGATGTTGACAGTGAAGCTTGCATCCAAAGACCCAGCCGCCGAGGAAGTGAGACTGTGCGAGATCGTGACCGTGTTGGACTTATATGTGCCGATGCTGTAATTATTTTCAGCGTCTGTTTCTCATGTCTCGTCAATATATGGCTTACTCTGTAGTCTGGCCATAGATTGTGAGTGGTCCTTTGTATCTGATGGTGACTGTGCCCGTGTACGTGCCGCTGTAGATGAACAGACATTTCTGGGCTGTAGAAGAAGGAATCGCAGCAATGGCAGAAGTGAGCGAAGCGTATTCTCCTGTCTTCGTTCCAGTCCCTCTTACGACATAGCAGCCAGCAGGAGGGGTCGATCGGGCCGTGGCACGTGGATCGAGTTCAGCTGGCAATGCCAACGCTCTTGACAGTGGAACAAGTGCAGCCACTGAGAACAGCAAAGTCTCGAAAGACAGCATTTTGAAAATTTGACGAGCTCCAAGACTTGAGAGGATTCAAGTTTTTGTGACAAGCTTGACCTTTTGACCACGCTGGACATTTCTCGTACTCGTACCCCCTCTTGGATCTGGTATCCGAAGGTAACTGCGTGGGCAACATTTTGGATGATAATCACGGTGGAAAAACTATCCCCATTCATTCTGACATGAATGCCCTCCCCCCTCTCATCTAGTTTTTGAAAAAGGAGTATGCCTCCGTGGAATATCAAGCACATCAGCCAAAATGATGGAGTGCTGCTAGATCGGGACTTGCTTCTCGTAAGCGACCATTCAGGGGCTTCAAAATAGGAGAAGCGAGTGCAAATCCACAACACTAACACAAAACAAGCCGATAAGCCGAGAGGTGGAAGAACAATGATCGCGGAACGTTTCAAACCCCCGCAAAAAACATGGCTAAATTGTTGTATGTGTTTCTGACAGCTGGAGAAAATATACCTATTGCAGATGCATCTACTTTATACAGAACAAGCATCGCCGAGAGGATGAGGCGGCACGGCTTGTTTACCCCGCCATTCCTCCTTTAGACAAGGCTGGAAGATTATCTTCCACAAAAGATCAGATGAGACGACCCTTGGAATCATATTCGCATGCCGATCGCACTCTTCGTGGCATCTGACCAGGGGAATTTCAAAGTACTCAGTTCTAGTCGCTAGAAAAGGCACGGGAATCTCATCTACAGGTTCTTCTTCGGATTTATTCATAAGACTTTGCAACTCACATTCGCTTCTTGGTAACTTTCGGATCCATATCACCAGCAATGCTATTCTCCTTGCTCAATTTGCTGCTTGCAACAGAAGTCATTGGTCTGCCTCGGCGACCGAGAAGAGAGCCGACTCAGTTCTTGTTCCACGAGCTATTTGTACTCCAGCATCAGGAGCGACTTCTGGCGATGATGCACCAGCTATTGCTGCCGCTATCAAGTCATGTGGTGCCGGTGGTACAATTGTGCTCCCAGCTGGAGTCACTTACAACTTGAAGACCATGTTGGACTTCGCAGGTTGCGTGAACTGCGACTTCCAGATTGAGGGGTTGTTGAAAGCCTCAGGTGACACAACGTCGTGGGATGGAGTCAAAGCTATGCTTTATGTCGGTAAAATCGCCGGAGTCAAAATCAGATCATTGACTGGCGCAGGAGTCATCGACGGAAATGGGCAGAATTCGTGGGTTCGATTCGAGACTTAAGCGAGAGCCAAAGCTGATATCAAATAGCTACGACCGCTACGCAACCGATACGGATTTCTCAAGACCAACAATGTTGTACATCAGCGGAGGAAGCAACATTGTACTAGACAACTTCCGGATGAAGAATGCTCCATCAGTATTTGTCAACCTCAGGGACGCCACGAAAGTAGCCACTTTCTCCAACCTCAAGCTCGATGCAACGTCAAAGTCAACAGTCCTTCCCAAGAACACTGATGGGTTCGACATTGGCGAGAGTACTTACGCAACACTCACCAACATCGCCATCACAAATCAAGACGACTGCATTGCTTTCAAGCCCGGATCTAACTACGCTTTGGCAGATGGAATCACATGCACCGGGTCCCACGGGATATCAGTTGGGTCTCTAGGCAAAGAGAACCCAGACACAGTCCAAAATATTGTTGCGAGAAATATGGTCATGATCGACTCCACCAAGGCTGCCGGTATCAAAACATACCCACCCGGCAACGGCCATGCCTTGTCCACTGTCTTGAATGTCACATTTTCTGGTTTCACTGTCCAGAATTGCGACTACGCCATTCAGATCCAAAGTTGCTATGGCGAGACTGCGGCTTATTGCGCGTCCAATCCAGGGAAAAATCAGTTGACGGGTATCACTTTCGATGATTTCAGCGGGACAACAAGCACCAAGTACAGTCCTACGACTGGTATGTTGAATTGTGGTTCTGCTGGTAAATGCGACGTGAAGGTCTCGAAATATACTGTCAAAGCAGGATCTGGGACTGGGAGAGTACTTTGCACCAACATGCCAAGTACTCTCGGGGTGACCCGTACAGCTGGGGCGACTGGGTAGGATGTCGCGAATTCCAGGAGTTATTTTTTGGTGCAAATGTATATTTCTACTTTCTCGAATTACTTCATTCTGTGCTACAACTTGTTTGTACGCCATTTCCTAGTTCGTATACCATACCATAAATGTTGTGCTCGGCTAAGATCTCGGGTCTGCTGGACGAAACTCTGTTGGTATAAATCCGGGACTACGGGTCATCTACACGTAAATCTCCCAGTAACGAATAACATCGACTGAAAGTCTTTTCTTCTGAATGTAAATGTACTTGTACACTAACTCGGTTGGATATCTTGCTGATCTAAAAATTAGCAGTGACAGCATCTGAACTTCGTGAAATCTACCAACGTTCTCTGAAATGTACTCTCGCCAAGGCGGAAGACATCCCAGCTCAAAGTATATCCTTGGGATAGACCTCGTACCTCTTCGGGATCCCCGGGAGTGACAGGTTCGAGCGAGCTCATAGAAGTGACGGCCTCGCCGTTCTTCTTCCCCCGCGTCTTCCTGCATTTCTCGTCCTCATCTCCAGTCACTCTACTGCCAATTATCGTGCAGCACCACATTTTTTGATCCCTACTTCGGGATATCGGGTTCATACTCGTCTTCGAAATGCGTTATCCGAATTTCCTCGCGCTTCTTTTCGCTCTTTTCTGGTCCTTCTGTCTCGCGCAGGAACTGTCGCAACCGATCAACGTCACCCAAGTCGAAGACGTAGATCAAGCAACCCGAATTGGACAACTAGCATACGGTGCCTCAAATTTGGATTTTGGTTATTCTGCAGGAGCTGGCATAAATTTTGGGAATGGTGAGAACAATGAAGAGAAGAGAATGGTCAGGGTAGCGACAAGGACATTGGTAACTAGTGAAGCAGGAACTGTCGGTGGCGGCTTCAATGCCGGTATTCCTGGAAAAAGCGATGGCTCGCTAGGAGGTGGATGGACAGTAACAGCCAACGGTCTTGAGTTCGGGCTCGGAGCTGTGTTCAACAATATCTCTGTCAACGTTGCGATTTCTGCAGATAAGATAACTGGCGCATTGAGTGTTCAGGTCAACGGGAAGGAGGTAGCGATTTGAAAGTTTCAGAGCTCAAGAAGAAAGAGTAGTTTCCTGACAATATGTGACGGGGGCAATGGGAAAGATCGTCACAGCTGGATTGGACCCCGTGGCGGTTGAGAATGCTGCCAGACTTGCTCTGTTGTTTTCCCTCAACGAGCTGGCAATGCTGATTGTTCAATGTACCTTAAGTCCGCAAGATGGACAGCCTGTAAGTGAAGCGACTTACAAAGCTTTCATCCAGTCAACAAATCACAGCCTTCGCTCTCTGGCCATACTAGTGGTTCATGTTGTTTCCGTCGTCTCGGCTGATGATTACTATTCAAAACAACACCGCAACTTCTTTGTCAGTCGGTAAGAATTGCTCCAGGCCGAACAAGTAAAATCTGCGTCCTTTCGCAAATTGTTATCCTCGGCGTTTTGACCTTGTCTGTACATTACAAGTAATGTCAACGATATAGTCATACCGAGGTTTCTTTCGTGAAAGTCGTACTTAAGGGTTGTCTTGTTCTTGTGATTCAGACTTCGAAAACATTCATCATCATTACATATTTCGGTCTTCGAATTCTACAAGACCAGAAATCTCCTTCATTCAAAACTCTAAAATACGATTAAAATGTCTAAGCTTGTCGTCATCGTTGGAATTACGGGTAATCAAGTACGTGCCATCCTCCTTGACACAGGGTGTGGTTTATGCTGATATCTTCCCCTAGGGAAGTTCGGTAGCCTCCGCTTTCCTTCAAGACCCCTCATGGAAGATCAGAGGAACAAGTCGCGACCCCAGCAAGCCTTCCAGCCAAGCTCTGTCTGCACAAGGTATCGAAATCGTATATGGCGACGTCAACGATGTCGAATCTCTCAAAGTAGCATTCAAGGGCGCGGATTTGATATTCGGCAACACAGCCTTCTCTGGTGTCATCGCCATAAATACGGCTGCCGATATCGAGAAACTAGCTCCCGGACAAACGTTGCGAGAATGGGCTTATGAGCTTGAGGTCCAGCAGGGCAAGAATGTTGTTGACGCTGCGGCGAGTGCGGTTAATACCTTGAAGTTGTTTATTTGGTCGACTTTATCGAATGCGAGCAAGTGGTCGAAGGGGAAGTATACAGGAGTGTACCATTTTGATTCGAAGGCTAAGGTTGTGGATTATCTAAAGGAGACGTACCCAACACTGAAGGAGAAAACGTCGCTGTTACAGATGGGTTTGTTTATCACCAATTGGAAGTGGGGTCAAGCTGCCGTACCATGGGAGAAGGTAGCATTCTTACATTCCATCTTTCATTTGACGGAGTGTTAAATATTTCTAGCGTCACGATGGATCGTTCCTTCTCGCCATTCCTGGTAGTGGCGATGTCCCAATTCCATTCATCGTACCTTCGGATGCTGGCAAATTCGTCAAAGCCCTGTCGCAAGTGCCACCAGGGAAGAACCTTCTGGCTTTTGGTGACCTCATGACTTGGTCCGACTACGTCGCACTTTGGAGCAAGATAACTGGGTTCCCAGCAGCATTCGAGAAGAGTACTGTTGCTATTCATGATCAGCTCGCGCCGGGTGGATATGGAGAAGAGATTGGTGAGATGTATGCATACATGCAGGATTTCGGATACTGGGGAAAAGACGATTCCTCAGTCATCTTTCCGAAAGATGTGAGTCTTGCCTCCTAATTAAACATATCAATGTGTGGTACTGACCTTCTGGTAGATTGGCGTTGAGGTGGAAGCCACGAGAATTGAGGATTACATCAAGAACGAGGATTGGTCGGAATTGATCAACAGACCTGTTCCTGTATCTTGATTAGCTAGGGCTATTTGTAATCTTATTACTTAACAGAAAGACGGCATATGCAACAGACATCTTTCGTTCGAGAGCTGGATAAGACAAAATGAATTGTGAAACTGCTAACAACAAAACTTTCCAAGCTAAGACAGCAAGGATACTCTGGAGAGAATTATTGTGACAAGTAAAGAAGATGCGCCATGGACTTGAGTTCCACAAGTAGTATGTGAGACTTACTGTTTGTCAAAGGCTAAATCAATCAATTGATATTTTGCCCTTGCATTTGGACATTAGAAGTTGGCGAGCACCTGAGAGGTTGAAACTGTGTTGTGATTTCTGGATCAATGAATTTAACCCGCTTCTTGGATTTCGCTGAGTCGAGAGTTCCGGGAACAGGAACGCCTGAAAGCTGATGCACCCAGATCTAGTTATTCCTCGATCGTTGGTACTTCCAACGAGTCTGGCTTACGTAGCTTACCAACCTCCCTGGTTCAAGCTCAGCACCCTGTTGACTTTCTCCGCTAACGTTTTAGCGAGACGGATAGAAGTCACGGTTTGGAGAGCTTCTTCAAAGCCTATAAAGAAATTCCTAAATTACATACCTTCAATTCAAACACTTCGTTTGCCGGCAGCCAGTGAAGCTCATCGCTTTCTTTACCTTCATGCAACAGCTGGCCCATGGTCACGTGCCAAGCACGGCCAATCATGGCCTGAGTAATCTGCAGCCGTACATCTCGCACTTCTCACGCCCTTCTTTGTCGAGAATTATCATCGCAGTCCCAGAATTGCCTCAACCTACATAAAAGCCCACACTCCATACACGACCAAGCCATCTGCCGGTGGTGGCGTTTGCAGAGAGCCCGAATGTCTCGCCTCATCACTGCAGCTAGCTGACAGAATCGACACTTTGGATAAGAGGTGCGGCGTGTTTCTCCCCGAAAGACGGATAAATCTCGCCAATCTTCTCATATGAGTCGTAAGTGAACGACGATCTTTACCTGACTGTCAAAGTAGATCCTACAGACCGAATATCGAGCAGCCATGGTAACCATAGACAAAGGCAGCAGCTCCCGGTCCGTACATCAATGCATTACATCCCCGCTGTCAATGGGAGGCACGGCGCGTTCTCCTCTCTTCTGTTCAGCACACCTTCAGTTCTCCCTCAACCATACCCAAACATCCATAAATACTACTTAATTCCCGAACTCCCGCTCAGTTCCATCACAATGACCAACCGTAACCTGAACGGAAACTGGATTGACACTCTCTCACGCCAATACACCTACGATCTCCTTGATAACAGCCCCCATCCCATCATCTATCACCTCTACAATCCGCAGAAGCAAAAGGACCTCTACTATCTCATTCCAACCAAGATCGAAGAACCCCAGCTGCGCCGCTCGCTGGTCCAGTATCACCAGCAGACCAAAAACACTGACACGCTCACGTGGGAGAATGAGTTCGTAAAAGTCTATCCGCATCCCCGCTACACTGAGCCCATCATTCCTCAACAAACCACCGTCTCTTCATCAGAAGAAGCTGCCGTTGAAGAATAGCTGACAACATGAGACTCTCCGCATTCCTCGTTTCTGTGGCCTCCTTGCCCCTCGTCGCTCAAGCATGGGACTTTGAGATCTTCGACGGCGACTGTGTCACTTCTACCGATCTGGTGACTGGGACTACAGACATGGAGTACGTGATACAGTCTTCCAACATTCCGTCCCATCTCCCTCTCTTTCTCCCTTTCATCTCCCCGCATTGCAAGACTAACCTCTGCCTTTACCTCAGGTGCGAAACCACGGCCAACCCGCACGAGTGCTTTAGAATCTCGAACATGGGCACTTGCGAGCTATACTTGCACTCCTCGGTTGACTCTTGCGAGGCCGGAGATAGCGAGCAATTCTACGATGCGGGTAATGAGGATGTAGACATCAGTCCAATGTTTAGCTGGGATAGCTGGAGTATGCTTTGCTAGAGTGGAGCGTTGGGTCTTTGTCTAAATAAACAGATCTTGAGTGTGTGTGTAGATGACGCAAGCTAGTTGTTTATGGCTTTGATGACCACTGAAAGGATCTGAGATCATGTAACTAAGTCAAGATTGTCCTGGAGATTGGGTATTATATGAGAGGATCAACGTGTTTCAATGAGCAGTGCAGAGCGAAGCATCAATGACAGTAGGGAGGGGCGGTCTAGCAGAACTCGTAAACTGTCTGTCCGGAATGGAAAGTTCTACAGACTACTTATCTTATTGAAACGAGACAGCTACATGCCTGTAATATCTCTCTTGCTTCAGCCAGACCATGACCTTAACTTCGTGAGGCTTGCTTTTAGCAGAAGTACATACGCGCTAACTTTGTCCCCAGAACGTTCAAGACTTTGACAACAACCTAGATCACGACAGCGAAGTTATCTCCATTCCGCCTTTCTAAACAGTATCTCAGACATGATCTCGCCAGTCACAAAGATCACGATCACTTCTCCCCATCAGAATGTTGCTCTAATCGAAGATCTTGAATCTCTCGCTAAGCACAAACCACAACGAAGAACAGCATCGACTCATTTTGATCTGAAGCTGAGGACGTATGTACCGTTCTTTAGGGAACGATAGAAGATATATAAGCCCCTAAGGCATATTTTTGACTGGTGCTCGGAAGCTGGTGATGAAGTCTAGGGAAATCTGTACTGGTGAATTGCTATTCGGGTGGGTTATGAGCATGACGAGAGCTTTGATCGCGAGGACGTCATAACATGAAATGGTACCGAGGGGCCCATTCACAGGTATGTAACTCAACAGGAAGCAGAAGTGAAGCACTGCAACACGAAAAAGCGACATACAAGCACACTTAGAGGACAAATCTGTGTCTGGCGATGTGGGTCGCACTTGGCATTACCAAACCATGGTCGGTTACATAGTCATGTTTCTCATCTGCGCAGAATCTTCATCAAGTAAAGAAATCTTTGATCTGGCGATGTTTAAATCTAGCACAGGAAATCTGAAATCTGCAGAGCCTGGAAATTGGTGGGCTAAGTATAAGTGACAACAACAATAACAACGAGGACGACAATTCCAGCTTCGACAACCCAAACTCAACGACAGCACCTTCTCCTACATCCCCATCATAATGTAAGTACACTGAATGACTCCACGGCTGATCGTGAGAGGCACTTGAGGCAGAATTTAAACCTCCCAAACACTGAAGGTCCTCCAGCATGAGCGTATTGATTAAGTAAAGAAGGTTGTCCTATTCGCAAGGCTTCTTTACTTGAACGTTGTCCAGTCGTAAGGTATCTTTCTTTTACTACGCATTCAAATTGAAAGTCGATCTTTACATACCCGCCACCTCTTCTCTGATCCCCAGCGTCTATCAGTCAAAGAGTTCAAGTCTCCCGTCATTCCATGCATGATGCATCAACATCTCGGTATTCTCGGATACCTGTCGTTCACCTCCCAAACCATAGCAGTCCCGCAATCTCAGTTGAGGCGGTATCAGTGCTGGATCTGTATGAGTATAAAGTCATCACCGCTCCGAAAGAAGTCAAGGCAGATAGGCTATCGCCGGATCAAACAAGCACATGCTCGAGTAGACAAGGAAAGTGTTAAGTGGCTGCTTTATTATGATGCGTATCTGCTGATAACAGTATAGCTGAACATCTCGAAGCTTGTTTAAAAGTGTGGCATCGTCCTCTGATGTCCTGGACCGAGACTGATCTCCCATCAGAGACAGGAGAAACCGGGTAGTGGTTGGCGAACTTGACAGCACCAGCAGCGACGAAGAAAAACGAGAAGCAAGGTTACAGCAAGGCCCAAACTTCCAACAAATTCCATGTAGTAACAATGGGCCCCGAGGACTCACAAGTCTCACGCGGTTTTTATGGAAAGCGTCCCTCTATACTCTCAGGATTCGGAGCCATGAAACAAACTCGTCGACAAAACTCTCAACTCTCTAGCACGCTCGTGACACTCATTTTGCGCTCCACCTGAGAATCATGAGCTTGAAGCTGCTCGGTATGTGGGGATATCCACATACTCCTCTCTTTACCCCAATCCCACCTAGTATACGCTGCGGGAACGTCTGGCTCTGCGAGGCGGGAAGGAAGAGAGTACTGCATTTTTGCATCATGGTATCGAGGAAGTTGATGCCAAAGGGAGGCTTGAAAGGAGGCGTTCGATCGAGTAGTTCTCGCAACTCCAAGGACGTGAATGCGTGACTGAAGTGCGGTGAAAGGCAGGAGTCAATCTGTTCAGAAGAACGAGTGGCATGCAGCGAATGTATGGTCTCAGTGAGAGATATTGATTGTGACGTCGACGAATGACTGGGTCGTCTTTTAAGAACGACCTCTTTGTGCGGATGCTAAGAAGGATCAAAACGACGAAGCAGAGCGAAAGCAATGAGAATCACGGCAGGGAGAAAGGGGTTTGCAAAGCAGAATATGAGAATGCATGGGTATCAATTTCCTGATCCTTCACATCCCATCCTAACCTAGCCTATCCTAGCCACCGAATCCACCGCTCAACCATCTTAAGGAAAGACTCTCCACATATCCGTTTTATACACATAAACATTGTTCTCTTCTCCGTATCCCCCTCTCAATGAAATGACCCAAGAACGCCAGCAATGCACGCTAAAATTCAAACTCTCTCTGCCCCCTCCAGTCGAACTCACTCCCCATTATGTATCCGTTCCCTTAGATAGCTGTATGGCTGTAAGGCTCATACGCACCATTCCCACCCCTCGCCATCGGCTTGACATTATGCATCGGAACACCATACTCAGTATTTTGCTGAGGATTGTAGATGCCATGTTGCTGACCGGCGTATCCCTGGTTGAAATGCTGATTATCATCAACGCGCTGGTATGCACCAGTAGGAATCAACTTCTCGTGATCATCGACGCCACGGCTCTTCCTCTTGCTGTTACCCGAATGATCAGCAGCACAGCAGCAGATAGTCAGCATCCAGAACATGCCGGCGCCGATGCTGAATGCAGCTGCTAACCAAGTGGTAGCGAGGAAGGAAGTGTTGAGGGAGCCCTTGACGCCGTAGGAGCGAGCGCTGGCTTTGACGGCTGCGATGACGAGCGAGGATTGCACGGTGGCCATGATGGAGGCGATGATTATGGTAGCGGTTGACAGGCCGGAGATAATGAATGTGAGGCAGGAGCCGGCGCGAGAGCAGAAGCCGAAGAGGCCTAGGAAGAGCTCGGCGACGCAGGTGAAGAAGGCGATGATGTAGACTACCTCAGTCCATTTCGAGAATGTCTTGAAGGTCTTGAGAGCAGTTTTGAGCTCTGAAGGGAGGCTGACAGTTGTACCTGTGAGGGCGGAGGCTGTAGCTTCAACGGTCGAGGTGTTGAGTTTGGAGGCAGCCCAGTCGAACTCGGCCTTGGTGCAGTTTGTGTTCGATCCAGTGGTTGCGCAGTAGTTCCATAGAGAAACCTTGTAGGAGTCTGCGAGACCGAGATCTGCTGCGGTGATATTGTCACCGGTGTTTGGGCTAAGACCTGCGACAGTCAGGGCCGAGAGGGAGTCGCCAGGAACGGGAGCCCGTTTCGTGAGGTCGATGAGGTTCTCAAGGGAGGAAGAGGATATTGAGAGGTTGGCAGTCTTGATCTCGAACATGTCCAAAGATTTGTTCGTAACACCAGCCAGCATGACTATGAGAATACAGACCAGACTGGCGAGGGTCAGTCCGAATGGGACTGCCACGCAGACGAAACGTCCAGCACCCATGGTATTATTGTTGTTTTGTTTGTTATCGATTGAGGAGGCTCTAACGAGTGTGTTGATACCGTATGAATATCAGTCGAGAAGGTGAAGATGGAATGAGGTTGTGGTGCTGTTGAGGAGATGGAATGAATGAGTAAGGAAGAATTCAATCGGCGGGTTTCAGTGTTTATGAAGGAGTGAGGTTCTGTGTTGGGGAGGGATCCGTGTTGTGGCGGAGTAAGCAAAAAGTCGTCAAGAGCAGCCAAGTGCAGTCAGTTTGTCCCGTCCAGGGGTCCGCAGTCGCGCTCTCCTGCGGTGGCTGATGATGATGGACCGGCAAAATTAGACTGAAATGTTATTTGGGCAAACTCCGGGGAAAAGAATACGAGTGATCTGAATCAAGATAATTTGAGTCCGTGAATCGATTTTCTTTCATATTTTCATTCTTTCCATCTTCTCAATCCATTGTTATTGTTCCTTTGTATCGAATGCAGTTCCCTCCCCTCTCCCTTTCTTCACATTCTCGTGTTCAACACCCCCAACAACCAAGTGGCACGGCAAATCGTCACCCTGCACTCAAACCTCGTCTATCACCCCGAATGCAGCTAGCCGTCGTACCTGACAACCACCTTAATTCTATTTTTATTCCCTGCGCCCGCCTCCTCTCCGCCACAGCCCCATATTTCTCCCTATCCGCAGCAGCTGAGTGGCCAGCCCTGCACCTTATCGGGAGGAATGAGCTGTGCAAGGTTGGATTCCGCGTCACCCAAAGAAGAATCTGCTGTGGACCACCATGACTTGTGGACACAGTTCGTTCATCAACTCCCCAGCCTCATATTATTCGTTGCTGCAAGTTGAACTTCAACTTGATTTCTTGGTTGGTTCCTTTGGTTAGGTAAGGAGACGAGGCTCAGAAGAGGTGATTCGCATGAAGGAGACGTAAGGCGGGGCCAGTGATGTGTTTCAGGATCCTTGTTGGCTTCGCTTGTTTGGGCGTGGATGACAGGGGTTGAGATTTTGATAGACACATGTGAGAAGAAAAGGGGTACGTTGCCCTTTCGTTAGCGAGCAGCATTGCTGTGGGCTTTGTTTTGGTTTGGCGATGGTGAGAGGCCGACGGGGAAAAGGAAGACGTCATGTTGGTAAGGTTGCAGCTATCTTCCTTGAAGAGGTCAGTATTTCTCTCGCGATCAGGCAGCATGGAAATACTGTAAACTATCTTTGGAAGAATCTCTGTTTGTTTCTCTGCTCTGATTTCCTTTGTCAAGACTTCCATTGAGAGAAGACAAGAAATTTCGGATTTCAATAGTCCTGAGAGATGTAATGCTGTGTCACAGATTACACAAGATACTTTTCTTCACCTTGATGTACCATAGGTACTCTTCTAGACACACAGTATCAAATTTTCAACTTCTAATCTTTTCTTCTCCTCTTACATTCTCGTTCTCTTCCCTATCTCTCGAAAGCGCTTCCCTCTGCCTTCTTCAAGCCCACTCACAATCGAGCCACCACCCTAGATAACAACAACTACCGCTGCATTTTCACACCTTACACTTCCAGCCTTTCCATTCCTACTTCGACTTCCACGTCCAAGGGACCGAAAGAAAAACAAGAAAGATCAGACTGCTCCTCCCACTTCTCCCACTCCTCTTCTCTTCCCACTCCCATGCTCTACGCCACCTCCACACCCTCCCTCTCACTCATCCTCCCCTGCCAAACCATCACCCACCTGCTCCGTCTTCGCCCTCCTCTCCCATCTCACCCTCGCCCCAGGCATCGGCCTCGAAAACAAACTCGAGTAATCCGTATCAGGAACCTCCCCCTCACCCCTCCCCTCCGCAACTCCCCATGTAAACTCCTTAACCAGCGTCGCAACAATAGTACAAAGATTCACATACGCGAATTTCTCTCCAATACACCTATGTCTCCCCGCCCCGAAGGGCAAGTACGGACTTCTCGTTCCCTTATTCACTGTGCCGTAGCCGTAGTCGATCGTCTCTGCCTTCCCATCTGCTTGTCCGCCCTTGATATTGACATCCACATCAGCGTCAGGATTAGCGTCCAGATCGTTCACAACAGCATCCCAACGATGCGGATCCCACACCTCTGGCCTCTCGAAATATTCAGGCGACATATGCGTGACAATCGGCGACGCAACAAGCACTTTGTCTATCGTAACGACGAAATCCGTCCCCGGAACAGGCATATCATTCTTAACCTTCCGCATCACCGAGTGAATACTCGAATGGCACCTCAGCGTCTCTTTAACCACATTCCCCAACAACGGCAACTTCTCCAGATCTCCATACTGCAACCCTCTCCACTCTCCCTTCCCATCCCTCGACGTATCAAGATTCGCCTCTTTCAGCTCAGCATACAACTCCTCCACGATATCAGGCCGACTAGCAAGACGAAGCATAATCCACGACGACGAGCTCGACGACGAGTGCTGTCCAGCCATCAGCAGCGTAATCATCAGATGCGCAACTTCAATATCCGGAATCCCATCTCCGGATTTATACCTGCAGCCCATCAAGTTATCAATCATATCCTCCTCGCCTTCTCCCTCCGCACCCCTCCCCACAATCCCTGTCTTGTCCTTGTCCTCTCCCTCGCCATTTCTACCACCAAGATTGACACCGCGCGCCTTTCGTCGTCGAGAGATGATATCCATGTAAACACCCGTCATCACCTTATGCGCACGATCCCTAGCCCAATTCCTCGGTAACGGCGCCCATGGAATGAGGAAATTAATAGGTCGAAAGCCACGATCTAGATCATCATACAGAACCGCAAACTCATTTGTCAATTTGCTCCTCACCTCGGCGCCCTGTAGTGCTCTCCCAGCCGTGAAGATGGTGATCTCGGCCATGGTGTGCGTGATGTCGAGTTCTCCTCGAAGGCCGTCGAAGGGACTGTGACGGTTGATGGAGGAGTTGGAAGAGGAAATGTAGGAGAGGACTTCATGTTCGATGAGTGGGACGTGTTGTTCGAGGGCGCGTTGAGTGAGGCCGAATTTGACAAATTTCTTTTGTTCCATTAGTTTGCTGTTGGGGCAGTCGTAGATTATGTTGCGGCCGAAGACGGGGGTTGCTGGGGTGGAGATGGAGTCAGTATGATTACTATCAGAAATACTACCATAGTCTCGAGATTCGTTCCGAGGAATCATCGAAGGGAGAACCCGAGGTCCAATAGACAACAGAGATCAGAGAGGTATAAGGATGAGGGTACCTACTTAGAGGACCGTAGATCTCCTCTGTATTGACATCTTGCAACCGTCCATTGAGAATGAACTCGTTACCATCGGTACCAAGGTATACAGTCATTTTCTGGCCCAAGAGGATAAATGTGAAGATAGGACCGTGGAGACGCGCGGATCTGGTGTAGAAAGCCAAAGGGTCGGTGCCATCTGGGAAGTGAAATTGTCAGTTGTGGACCGCACAGAGAGGAATGCAATGTATTGCGAATGTCATAGATGCTTTCATAACATTGAGTTGTGAACTGGGGGAGAAGATACTTTTGCGCCCTTGTGGTGCGTAGTAACAGGACGAGGTATAGAGGAGAAGGGAGAGGACGTACATTCAACAGCATTGCCAACGAAAGGGATCCAATGCCAGAGCATTGGTGGTTCAGACTTCTTCTTGGGAAGGATTTGATGGATGGCATTGAGGACGATGGAAAGCACCAAGACGCCGAGAGTATACACTCCATAGCGAGCGACGGAGTAGAAGTCCAGCATGTTGAAGGCTGTATAGTGTTAGGTAGCAGAGGAAAGGAAGAGGTAGATGAGTGACAGCAATGAGAGGACGGTAAGTCTAGACGAGATATTCTGTTGTTGATGAACAGTGGAAGAAGAAAGAGAGAAAGAGACATAATAAGTACGGAGTATATAACTAAGCCCCGTCCAAGCCCCAAACTCCAATAACACTTCCACCTCCCCTGTCCTCTACTCTCCAAGCCTCCAGGCTCTCATCTTCATACCCTCTACCGTACCAGGTCTCCCTTCACCGCATCACAGCGTATTCGTCTTTCCAGTCCCTCTTCCCCCTCCTCATCAAAGCAACCAACCAGTCACAAACCCCCCAAACACAATCCCCCTCAAACAGCTTACCCAAAGCAGCCATCCCACATCTTAACCTGCAATTCTCAACAGCGCACAACACCCAAAGTGCTGGCAGATGCCGTCGAAACAAGTAAGCGATAGATCAACTGTCACTACAATGCTCCCCTTTTCTCAGTCTCGCTAAGCGTATTCGGGTTGAGCTATGCCCAGGTGCTTGCCAAGGATCGAAAGGAAAGAACATGTGATTCGTATTCGGTTTGAGAGGGCCAAGGGACCAGGACTAAAGTAGTAATTGAGCTGGCGGTAGGTTCGAAGGGTTGATGGCTGAGAGTAGTTCGGGACCGAGACGGGAAATATAGCTGAGGGTCATTGATTGTTGACGGATTGAAGAGAGGTGGTTGAAGAATGTAATGAATGTAATGGGGTGGGACACAGGATGCTTCTCTCTGTCCCCACTGAGGTACCAGCGGGCGAGCGGGATGATGAGCAAGATCAACGAGAAGAGCTGTACATGGGAGTATGAATGATAATGTAAGGAGGATGTGATGGCTCGGAGGGATGTGGTAGGGGGCCCAACAGAAATGACACTGTTCGAATATATATTACCACGCCACGGTTTTCGGTGGAAGATGCCTCACTAGAGGTTACCATTGGTTAGATGTGAGATGACGAAACAAACGCTACAACAGGAAAGCAGTAGCTGACTGGAAATATCCCAGAAACACACATGCCATCAAATCAAGTTAATTCATCGTGCTACCTCCTCGGTATCCCATCGAGCTACCTGCCAGCCCTCCACCCAGCACCTCTTAGCTGAACGCTAGCAATACAAATACAAATATCACATATGCCATCCTCCTCTCCATCACAATCATTTGCAAACCAACAAGTAAGTCTGCCAGGCCATGCTACTCACTCACTCAAGATATGTAAATATCCCCAAGGAAGGAAGGACTAGGCCCATGTCATGGCCAATTTCAAAAAACGCCTGTATCGCCCAAACCTAAATCAATGTATCGCGCACAAGAAAGAGGGAGGTGGAATCCACCCGGACGTCATCGTTGCTTCACCGTCCTGGGCCCAGTCGGAGGCATCCAAATGGCGTTGGTCCCTCGATCTTTCGATGTTTTTTGTTTGCTCAAGAGCTGCTTTACTCTCTTCCTTGTGATCTCTCGCTCGCCCTTCGCGCCAAAATCGTCAAACACGGCATTCTCAGCAGTGCATATGCGCGGTAGATCATTCGATGTTATGAAAGCGAGTTAGAGGAGCCTCCACGGTAGATCTGCATCGTTCCCGGCCAGCTTCACAGACTAAACACTTTGGGGGAGGAAACCAGATGGTGGAGGACTGTTGAGCATGCTGTTGCGCTTGTTCCGGCTCTTCTTCATTTGGCTCTTCAGCGCACTAGAGTCCAAAGGCTTCAGAAGCTCGAAGCTGCAGAGTAGTTCTGTGGAGACACTCATGACTGCTCCGTAGTTGTCGAATTCCCCGCAGTAGTTTGGTGCAGAGAAGACCGTAACTAGGATTCGGTCTTCGAAGAATTCATATCCGTCCTCTACAACCATGTGTGCCCGGCAAACCAGATCGAAGTCGTGCCTCGTGAGGAAGTCTACAATAACCTTCTTTCCGAACGAGTAACTAACTCCTCTTTCGCTGCTTTCCCAGTCTTTTTCTTGGTCTGCTGGATCGGACCAAAGTAGATCGTTCAGTAATCCGAAATCTGGTACATCTGTTGGACGAGCGATGTTTCTGATATCGTCCATGTGGCTCAGGGCGGGCGAGAGTCCACCGTGCACACAGAAAATCTTCCCAGCAACAATCGCCGCAATTGGGAGCTACAGAGAATTAGCAAAGTTTAATACATAGCAAGGATTATGACGTACGCAGTTGAAAGTGTCCACGAAAGTCTTCCAGATCTTAACATTGCATCTCCTCTTGCATTCGTCGTAAAAGCCGTAAACTCTGGTAACATTTGCGCACTCATGGTTGCCTCTCAATAGGAAGAAGTTCTCCGGATACTTGATTTTGTAGCACATGAGCAAGAGAATGGTCTCGAGAGAATGCTTTCCTCTATCAACGTAATCGCCTAGGAATAGGAAGTTTGAACTTGGCGGGAACCCGCACATTTCGAACATGCGAATCAAATCTGAGTATTGCCCATGGATATCGCCTACAATCTTGACAGGCGCCTCCAATTCGATCAGAGGTGGTTGAGCCAGAAAGATCTCACGAACTCGTGAGCAGATGGAGCTGATCTCGGCGTTCCTTAGAACAACACCCTTGGTACTCTTACCGGCATATCCAGCATCAAGAAGGCGCTTGATATAATCGTCCACGTCGGAGTCCTTCATGTCACCCATGGCCATTGCCCCTCCAGCGGCTGCATCCTCTCCCGCTTGAGCTGCGGCGACAGCTTCTGGCTCGATAGGATTGATTTCCCCTTCTCTCTTCACTAGAATCGACGCACCTGCACGTTGCAGATGTGCGTGTGGGTTTGTTTGTCCCGATGGGGGCTGGTCAGAAACGTTATCCACTTCTCCGCTTCTTTGAGCAGCATCAACATCATGGTGCCCTGTTCGCATAGAGGCCGATTGAATAGGAGATGGGGGCGGCTTTGGGTCATCGAGAGGGGATGGGATGTCTTCGGAATCTGCTGTGGGCGACGATGGTGATGTTGGGTCCGATTCAAGGCCCGTTCCCTTCAGCGCTGATCGCGAGCTCTTCCCTGACTTCACGGATGCCCCATCTGATCTATCGACTAGTGTATCCCCATTGCTCAAGTTCGATGTAGAATTGCGTGGACTATCTGTCTTGCTACCTGGAATCTTGGATCTCAAGCCTCTGAAGGATCTGGTTGATTCCTTGGTATCTGCCTTGCTGAACGAGGGATAGGACGAGAGGTTATCTGCTCCTCTATCCAATGATGTCGTAGACTGGTTGCCTTTTGGCGTACTGGCTCCAGAGCCTTTCGAATTTTGGTTTCCCATTTCACTTACGCCTTTCGATATGCCTGAATAAGCGGTGTAAAGATGTCTTTGGACTCCGCAGATTCACATGTGCTTCTCTTCCTATTACGGGCTAAGCTTGAGCTTTGTATTCCACAGGATGCGTTCGGAGATGGGGTTATGAACCGGGGGAGAGCAAGCTCTCGGAGATAGGGATCGGAGTTGGAATGCGGGTTGCGAGCTCTGCTTATCTTTCGCAGAGGTTATAATATGCGGTTCGTCAATAAAGAACGTCGGATTTGGTTGAAAAGCAAACGAATTATGTGTTATCGACTGTGTTGACGTTGTCGGACCCGTAGATCGTCTCGCTAGGAAATGGATATATATCTGACTGAGTCACAAGTTTGGTCAGCACGGGACGTAGGATAGCGTGAATCTCTGTAGAGGGCAGATGTAAAGATCCAACAACTAAGCCAGGAGGCGCAAGCAGAGTGTTCGAGGCTGGCTCAATTCTCGCCGAGTAGATCTAGCAAGGCAAATACCCAGGCGGACGAGGTCAGGCGTAGGAGATCGGAACAACGAACCTCTAGTGGACGGAATAATCAATCAATCACGAAGAGTTCTCGGTAGCTTGGATTACTTGTGCCAATCGCGCAAGGTGTGAGGATATCGTCGGTGAGGCTTTGGAGGAGAGGAAGGAAACGGGTGTTCTCGTGCGGAGTTGGGTGAGGCTGTAACCGACTCCACCAGTCTAGATGCAATGCAATTGTGGGGATTGTGTAGGTAGATGCCTGGTTGTACAGGACAAAAGGCTGAACTGGATCCTGGTTGAAGCGGTGCTGGTACCGTAGTCGGGCGTGTGTTGTGGGGAACGTTATCGTATCCGTGGTAGTCGTCGGCTGCCTTCGTCGCAGTCTCGAATTGTTGATGCAATCGAGGAGAGTCCGTAATCCTGACAATTCGTGAAGGGTGAACCTGGGAATGGAGGTGGAATTAAGCCAGGGGTATTCACGATCGGCGAGTCGAGGCTGAAGTCGAGTGGCGATACCAGGTAGTTGGTGTTGTTGTCTGTGAGGCCAGTGCTAGAGCGAACGAAAGTTCATCTTTGCCTTCCCAGCCAAGGCCTGTCAATGACATAAGCCGGGAAGCGTTCGCTGTAATTGTCGGAAACAAGCGAAGTAACTTCTACATCGAACACCGTAATTGAGACTTCATAATACGATTGAAAAGTCTCCAGAGTATGCATATGTCTTATATTTATTAAGTACAAGCAGAAGACCAAGCAGAAGACGAGGTTCGAGGCCTAGCCAAGTCACTACGAAGTATTAGTCTACATTGTTCCTGTTATTTCGAGTACATGTTTCCATGTCAAGTCACAGCTTACGGCACAGCAGATTGATTTTTGATGTCCATTTCCCTCGAAAAGGCTGAAGAAAGCTCTAGTTACAAGTGTGTGTGTCCTATCCATCGTCCGCAATTCATCTCGAAAGAAGACGAGCAAATCGAGAAGTTCTGTCCGCCCTTGTATCAACAACCAGAAGCAATGCCTTCCATTCGCAAATAGAAGAAGAAAAGAGGAACTAATAATATTGGTAATGTATCACAGGCACTTCTGCTCACCTAGCAGTCGGAACCAAATATCGGGTTGCGATATCAGGCTAGACGTGGTAGGGTAAGTGAAGGCCTCTTGTGACATGGCATTTTGTGCCATCAAAATAAAACGCAATTTCAGAGACCATATGTGATTTTTTCGTTCAAGGGAAGGGTGCAAGATACAAATTTGCACCAAGTGTTTTGAGGTCCAAATCAAACTCCTGTCGGATGAGACGGAGAATGAGAAGGAAAACAGCCTGGGCAGGGGAAGAAGTGAATAAGCAGATATGTGCGGGCACAATATGCTCTGCTCATGAAGTATTGAAGTGAAGTAGCCCATTTGCATGCCGGAGAAACAAGAAGAAAACCACCGTCGAGGAAAAATGAAATTTGTCGGACCAAGGAGAGTGCTCAGAATAAAGGTCTATGTCATCCGCCCCACCCAGGTACAGGTACAAATCGAGCTTGCGCAATCACTCGTATTGTACCATGCGCTGAGGAAATTTGTCGTTTCGAGTCGTGCCGAGATCGTTTTGTGATCGAGGGAGCTGGTGTTGTACAGGTGACAGCTGGAAACGGGGCAAACGCCGGCATGATGCATGGGATGATGTTGATAGGTGGAATGCTAGTGTAACAACAAAGGGCCGTAAAATTCGTAGTGGAAACAGTCGTGGATGGAGCAGATTATCCAACTGATACCCAAAGGCATGATGAATGATTGCATGGATCCAACGACTCGAAAAGATCATTCCTCGTACCGTTACAAGCGTAAGGATCATATCGTCGTTACGGGATATTGAAGTTACAACCAGTTGCCGTTTCCTGACTGGCCAGCACCTCCTCTACCATAAGCATAGGGGAATGGTTGTTGCTGAGCCTGACCGGAAACAAGTTGCTCGCTAGAAGGGAAAGAGCCGCCTGGTTGAGGAGCAGGGCGGTTTGATCCAGCTCCATTGGCAGCAATAGCAGCTGGGACGTAACCGTTTGAGTAACCTCCAGCAGGGGCGATGTAACCAGCGGCAGAGGCGTTGGAAGTCGCACGCTGGTGGCGAAGAGGAGTGTGAACAGGCTCAATCTCGACTGGTGTAGCCTGGCCGCTAGAAGAACCGCTACGACCCTCATTACCTTGAATCTTAGCTTGAATTCTGCGACCATATGGAGTGGTACGGATGGCTGGAAGATATGGACGGATAGCCTCAATGAGACGCGCCTTCATTTGAGGGTTGGCATAATCAAGAGCAGTCTGAATGACATAGTTGGCGAACGAATCTCGGAGGAGCTTATCAAGCTCAGCGGGTTGCAGCATCTCCTCAATCAAGAAATCCTTGGAGCCCTCCTGAGCGCAGCGAAGACACTTTTCAATGACGTTGGAACTGAACTTCTGCTTGGACAGCTGAGGTACTCGACCGGCGAACATGAGGACCAAAGGCTCGGTGAAGATTGGCTCGTTGAGGTCAAGGATGTACTGGACGACGTAATTTCCGAATGGATCCTGGACCAGAACATACGCATTGTCGGAGATCTGGCGAATCAACCAAGCCTTCTGATCTCCCGAAGCATGATCGATACAACGCTGAAGAACACAGCAGCCATGACGATGAGTTCCCACATCGACACAGTGGGTTCCAACCGCATCGAAGATGAACTGGGCATCGGTAGAGGAGAGCTTATTCAAGCACTTCTGAATGACGTGATTGCCGTTCAAGTCTTGAATTAGTTCCACAACACGGTAGCGCAGGGCTCTAATGATGGTCTGGACCTGGCCGGGGGTGGAGATGAACTCAATCATCTTCTGGAGGGCTCGAGTTCCGTGCTGGTTCAATGCAATGCGAACGAGCTCGCTGGAAGCATTCTCGATGAGGACAGTGCGCTCCTCATCATTGCAGTACTCGAGAAGCTTCTGGCAGAGGTAGTTTCCGAATGGATCGGTCATCAACTCAATGACATGTTGGTTAGTCTCAAGCCAGATCATATGCACCTGCTCCGGATTGCGGTCCTCGAGCTTCTTCTGCAGGTATCTGCAGCCGTGTTGATCCTTGCACAAGGCATAGATTTCTCCTCCAAGCTGTTCGAGCGACATGTTGGCGAATCTGTTCATGGCTGGGAAGCGTTAGCAGAGTCCCATAGGGTGTGGACAAATCTTGTTGCGAGATTGAGAAGTATAATGTGCCAAGAACAATTTCAACAATGGAATGTCCTGTGCCAAGAGGTCCAGGTGAAGAATTTTCATGTGAGAATTCGAGAACACGACATAGCCTGATTGAAATTGTTGTGAAAGTGAATGGCCACATTTGGTGTTCAAAACGGCGTGTGTGAGTCGTGGAGTGGAGAGAAGGGGGTATTATTATATATCAGTGAGGCAGACGGAGAAGCAAATCTGAAATAGTAAACGTACCTTCACCATCGTTCTGTCTGCGCTGCTGGATGACACGAGCTTGGCTGTCCCGGGGACCAGCTTGGGGATAGATCTGCGGAGTGTATTGGGTAGGAGCGTAAGGGTTGTGAGCAGAGTAGAGTGGTTGGCCAACATTCATATTCTGCATACCCATCATCATTTGTTGCATGCCGTAGTTGCTATAGTAGCCACCGACTGGGTACGCTTGCTGAGCACTGGGAGAAGCCATGGCTGGTTGCAATGGTTGTTGAGCAGCACTTTGGGAGAGCGTGGGGCCAAACGGAGGAGCACTGGCGTGGAGAGCAGATTGAATTGACTGGTAGCCACCGTTCTGAGCCTCACGAAGAGTAGTGCTCTCAGTAGATGTCATCTCACGACTGAGTCTGTTGTTCATAGCATTTGGTGGAATACGACCCAAGCTTGCGTTGTGATTGTGGAGATGCTGTTGAGCGTGAGAGTTTGGAGTTGTGTTGGCTGAAGGAATTCCGTTTGTTGTCGATCTCATAGTGGGGACATCATTAGCCGAGTAGGAGGACTGCAGCTTAGGCGGTGTAGCCTGATGCTTTGGAGGAGAGGAAACCTGAGCTGACTCCTGCGCACCACCATCGTAGTAAGACTTGAGGTCCAGAGAGTGTCTGTATGAAGGACGACCGCTCAGAGGTGACTCAGGGCCGGTCGTATTGGACGATGAGGAACCGTTGGCTTGAGAGAGACCTTGGCCTTGAGAATTGCTAGAAGGAAGGCTCTGCTGAGACTGAGAAGAGCGGTGTCGGGAGATTGCACCCCAGCCATTGGAATCAGGCCCAGGAGATTGTGACAGAGCTAGGTCAAGAGCAGCGGAGGAGGCGGAGAGCTGCATTTCTGGGTCAGCAAACAGAACCTTGGGAAAAGAGTGCAAAACGTACCACGCCTGGATATTCATCTCGACGGACCAGGATTGGGAACTTGTTCTCGGCGCCGTTCATGTCCAGGTATTGATTGATGTCAGGAGATGGAGCGCTCTCGTCTTCGCCGAACAGGAAGCGGGCGGTGTTGGTTTGATCGAGGGAAAGCATCTCTTGCATGCCGTTTCGAGACTTGGTGACGGGCATGGAGTATCTGTTGAGACTTTGAGGTTGTTAGTAACAGGTAGCTTGACAGAGCTAAAGGTGATATGAGATCAAAAGTGTAGTGTAATATTGCTCAAGGCAAATAGATGCAGCTGTTGTACAGGCTCAGCTGCAAGAATGCAAGCTTTGCAAGATAACAATTGAGTTGGGCGAGGTGGTGTTGTGAGATTGAAGAATGTTGAAGAGGAAAGGGAGGAGAGTCAGAGTTGGGTTGTTGATATAGGAAAATTAGGCCTTCGCTAAGTAAGGTCGAAGGTCTGTTCAAAACAAGAAGGAATGCAAATCAGGCAGCCTCGTAATTCAATTACCAGACATGCGGTTGGTGAATTGGAGTCTTCGAATCAATCATTTGCTCCTTCCTCTTGGTATTCACAGTCTCCAATCTGACTTCGAAGCAAGCTCAAAAAGTGAGTCTCTTGGTCAAGAGGACAGCTGCGTCACACGCTTACTGGTCGTAAACTGCTCTATCTAAAGAGAATCCACTAAATTCTCTCGAAATACTTGTGGAGCACTCATGATGAGGACCATCTTTTGCGTCGCTGAAAACGGAGATACGCATGAAACCTTCAAGAATCAGGGGAGAACTTACGCATTGGTAGATCTATGGCTTGTTGGATCTTGTCGGACAGCCTCTTCCTTTTCATCTTCATCACTATTGCGTCGAGAGCCTGGAACAGACTTCGACGGGAGCTTGTCATCCATCATAAGTCTTGATTGTATGATACCACCTTGAGGAGATGTGAGTTGCGAGCCAGAACGACCTGGTCTGTTGTAGATTCCTGGGGGAGATTGAAGACTCGAAGTCGAGTATCGATTTGGTCGAGAGAAAACCGTTGGAAATCCCGAGTTGGATTCGCGATATTCAGGGGGGGTTGTTGGTTCGGACTGGTGGCCTGCGTTCGGATTATTTCCACGTCCAAGATCCTCTTGCATCTGTGCAAGTTCTTGTTCTTCACGTCTTTGCTGCAAGTCCAGCAATTGCATCTCAGCCTCAAATCGGCGTTTCTGCTCGCGCAGTCTTTCGTATTCGAGTTTCTTTTTCTCTAACTGTGTGGTGTGTAAGCCAAAGTTGGCAAGAGTATGGGGATTTACTGCAAGGCAGTCGAAATAAGGAGGCAATTGCCTGTATGCCGAAAAGACACAGGGAGATTTTGTCTTCGAGGTCTTTGTGCATGTGGTAGCGGAAGGACGACCGGGATGCTTACAAGTTGTACTTTATGGTAAGTCTGCCATTTAAGGATTAGCTGGGGTTCTACACCATCCTACTGTGCCTAACAAGCTATTGTCTTCTACGCAATTGTGCGATTGACTCGAAGATTTGAGTTGGGCGCAATAGCAATAGCATAATTGTTGCTGGGACGAAAGCTTACAGATGGCCCGTAGTCTTGTGAATCTTGCCCACCCCGCTGGGTGGTAATTGAAGCAATTGTTGGTACACGACCGGAGTCTGTTGTGAATCTCCGCATCAATCCTCCTCTCCCATCCTGTGTGTGCAGTGGCTGCGGCAATCTGGTGCCATTGCCATTTCGTGGAGGAGACACGAGCCCCAGGAGGGATGAATCGTTCCGCGCAGACTGCTGGCTGCGGTAACGAAGCTCGTCCATTCGATCGCTGGTACTATTGGAATAAGCCATATTGGCGAAGTATAACACTATTCACAGTCAAAATCCATTCGAGTCTCGAAGAACAAAAGACGCGCTCAGCGAGGAGCCTTCAAGGTGGGGTTTCCTCTGTTCTCGCGGTGAGCGATCCAAGTGGATCTCGGCCGCCTGCCTGCCAACAGTAGCAGCAGCAAGCACAGCTGTCGCAGTAGTAGAGGGAAATGAAGAGAGGGAGGGCTTTGGGGGAATTACCGAAATAATATAATATGCAGAAGGGAGCGTGTGCGTGCGTCCTCCAAGGACGCAGGCGCTGAAAGCGAGATAGAATGCAGCAATAGGGTTGATGTTGGAGTGGACAATTCTCGAGCAGAGCACGAAGGACGTCCAACTCCCTGCACCGCTACTCCCGCTAGTAGCAATTTAGCGGGCGGGTTGGGTTGGCTTTAACGAAGTAAAGAAGTGGCAGGGACCCTCGCCTGTCCAATCCAGTCCCATCCAGTCCAATAATTCAGCCAGTCTTGTTCACTCCAGTTCGTTTCTCTTCAGGGCAGGGCCTAGTCCTGCATCGACCAGACAACAAAGAGTATGGATGAGGCGAGCACGTCTAGAAATACATGATACATACATCTTACAGAAATGGCAGTGGAAGGGTAGGTATGAGTGTGGGGAGAGGCGAGTGATGGGCGGGATCATGAGAAAGGAGAGCGAGGAGAGGAAAGACTCGAGACGGGAAGAGGCGAGCGAGGCCAGAGGGAGGGAAAGTTGCCAGCAGGCCAAGACCAAGCTGCAAGTAGGTAGGTAGGTAGGTATCCTGTCACCTTAACTTTCGTACAGCATGCAATGCAGCCAGGGCAGCCCAGAACAGGGAGTGCAGTTCGGGGAAAACAGCACGTAGCATCCTCCAGTTCGTCGGCGTCCCCCAACCCAACGGTCCCAGTCACTTTGGCCCCTCTCCTCTCCGGACAGACAAGCCAGATGGGCCAAATTGTATTTATCCGGCTACCGCGCTGCACACAAAACTGCCTTTCACAACGGCCTCGCTCTTCTTCTACCCACTACTAGGGCTTCTTTGCAGCAGATTTCCATTTGTTCTGGCGGCTGGAGGTTCTTGTTCGGCGCCTTAAAAGACCCTGAACTGGCTACGGTGGGAGCTGCACCTCGGCAGCCCAGGACCCTATTGGCCATCTCTCACCGTCTTCTTCCCCATACAAAACATGAGGCGACTCAAGCGCGGCATTGGCTAACAGAGCAGAATTGGCCCGCTAGATATTTAGAAAACGACTCCTCACTTTACACTTCGAGGAGAGGCCGGGGCAATAGACAGTCGAGTTTATTGCCGGAGCAATATCATGTTCAGCCTTCTGAAACTTGGGGTCCTCTGTCATTCCCCTCACTGACGTGACGGCCAGTGTATCAGAGAAAAAGTCCGGTTAGGGTTTGTTAAGTCGCAAGCATGTTGCTCGGCAGATGATTAATATCCTCATTTCTAAAAAGTGCGACTATGGAATATGGTGATCCTGGTGGCAAGAGAAGAGGAGAGGCGAAGCCCGTCAGCATCGGACAATTTGGGCAGGATCCCCAAAGTTAGAAGTTTCGTTTACGTTCTAGACGCACATGATCCATTTTGACAGGCCAGGGGTTACTTGGTGACAGAAGATGTCGAACTTTGATATCTCGTCATTTTCTCTACTCTCGGATTTCGTGACGGATCAAAATCGGACTTTACAGGTCGATAATATTGATCTTTTCTTTCAAATTTCATGGATGTCCAGAACGATCAGACTACCACCTGAGTAATGGCCTCCTTGAGTAACTGTTGTACACCCAGTCTAGCCGCCTTCGGGAAATGTAGCCAAGAGTAGACGAGGAACTGCTCTGAGAAAACGAGAAAATATAATTTACGTTTGACAGCAGGAAGTTCTACACACATTTGAGTTCCATCATCTCAACTTGCACTCAAACCCTGTATTCTGAGCACGTTTGGATCCCAAGCCCACGGTTCCTGATACTTGGACAAATATGCCGGCTCTTCTGTTCTGCTCAGGGGCTTCACAGTCCAAGGAGTTTCGCTATGCGCCCAGTAGAGAGAGTTCCCCACAAGGCCCTAACTCAACAAGTCACGGATCGCGTCTTTGCAGAGCTTCTCTGCGAATCGAATGATCTCGGAATTAGTTTCTGTTGGGGGCTGGAAAGCTCCGTGCTTGTTCACTTTTTGAAAACATCAACGTAAACAGCGGTGAGAGTTAACCTAAGCCGAGTTAAAATCCGCCTCGCCCCGCCCCCTGAATCAATTCCGGTTGATAGCTAGCCGAGGCGATTGTGTTTCTTATCGGACAGTCCACGGAGCTTCGAGTTAATCCGTGCCGTGCCGAAGCAGATTACCAGTTCGAGATTAGAGCTTTGGTGGGGGACGATTCGTTGGATCGCAACTTTTTTATCAGCCCTGTCGCGCAGTTGTTACTCATGAACTTTTGACCCTTCACAACACAACAGCCATGCCGCCAAAGAAAAGCAAAGCGGCGGCTGGGCCAGTCGCAGCTTCGGCTGCAAAGGCAAGCTCCTCGAAAAAAGTGAGAATTTTAACTCGAAAGTACAAGACAAAACTGATTCGAGTCACAGGCCGCTGCTGATCCTCCCCCTCCTTCCGATGCACAAGAAGAACCGAGCACAGCTCCTGTGAAGCGCAAGCGGGCAAGCGCAAAGACGAAAGTTGAGGAAGAGCCTAGAATCAAAGGACCAGACGATGTAAATAAGACAATGGCAGACAATCTGGACTTCATGTTGATTACTTCTAGGGCTTCGCCGCTATGCTCGAACCGTTTTATGCGAACAAGAAATTGACAGATCCTATAAACACTGCTAAGGTACACTTGAGTGTTACGATCATCTCTGGCAAATCTAATTGTGGATAGGACAAATGGAACCTCCTACCAGCCTTTTTGAAGGTCAAGGGTCTGGTCAAACAACATATCGACTCCTTCAACTTCTTCATTGAACACGAAATCAAGGATATTGTGAAGGCGAACAAGAGGATTACTAGCGATGTTGATCAACACTTCTATCTTGAGTATGTTATCTCACAATGGTGCATCGGTGATCTCTGACTCTTGCTAGGTATACCGATGTTACGATTGGAGAACCGGACCGCATGGAATTCGATGACAGACAAGCATCCAACGATATCACACCCAACGAGTGCCGACTACGAGATTTGACATATGCGGCGCCTATTCGAGTCAATGTCAAATATGTTCGAGGGAAGCAGGTTATCACAAGGACCGACATTGCCATTGGACGATTGCCTATAATGCTTCGCAGCTCGAAATGTAGACTCTCTGAAAAGAATGATGGCGAGATGGCGCGTATGAATGAGTGTGCTCTGGATCCAGGTGGATACTTCATTGTCAATGGCACAGAGAAGGTCATTCTTGTCCAAGAACAGTTGAGCAAAAACAGAGTGATTGTGGAAACAGACTTGAAGAAAAACATCGTTTCTGCCTCTGTTACCAGGTATGTCAAAACTTTGTTCTAGAGGAGGAATATCTAATAAGTCTAGTTCTACCCACGAGCGGAAGTCCAAAAGTTACGTTCTGCTCAAGAAAGAGCGGATCTACCTCCAACACAACATTCTCACGGAAGCCATTCCGATCGTGATTGCACTGAAGGCCCTGGGGATCCAATCGGACCATGAGATGTTACTATTAGTGGCTGGAACGGATAGTATTTATCAGGACGACTTTGCTGTCAATTTTGAGGATTGCTCTAAGCTGGGCGTTTTCTCGCAGCACCAAGCACTCGAATGGATCGGAGCCCGCGTCAAGATGGGTGCCAGAGGCAAAACAGCAGGCGCTCCCCAGCGTCGAAATCCTATCGGAGATGCTTTGGAAGCTTTGGCAAACATCATCATCACCCACGTACCTGTCCACGGTCTGGACTTCCGGCCAAAGGCTCTGTACATTTGCTTCATGGTCCGCCGTGTTCTGATGGCCATGCACGACCCGAAGCTTGTCGACGATCGAGATTACGTTGGAAACAAGCGTCTGGAATTGGCTGGTCAGCTTCTGTCTTTGCTGTTCGAGGATTTATTCAAGAAGTTCAACTCGGATCTGAAGATGAATATCGACAAGGTCCTGAAGAAGCCAAATCGAACCATGCAATTCGATGCATTCAACTATTTACAATCTCACGGCAACTCCATCACACAGGGTATGAATCGTGCCATCTCAACTGGAAATTGGAGTGTCAAGCGGTTCAAGATGGAGAGAGCTGGTGTGACACACGTTCTCAGCAGATTGAGTTACATCAGTGCTCTTGGTATGATGACTCGCATCAGTTCACAATTCGAGAAGACCAGGAAAGTCAGTGGTCCTCGTGCCCTCCAGCCATCTCAATTTGGTATGCTTTGCCCATCCGATACACCAGAAGGAGAAGCATGTGGACTTGTCAAGAACTTGGCGCTCATGACGCATATTACCACAAACGATCTTGAGGAGCCGGTGAAGAAATTGGTCTTCGTCCTTGGTGCCGAGGACATTGTCTCTATGAGTGGAAAGGAAATCTATGATGTTGGAGCATATGTTGTCTTCGTCAACGGAACGCCTATCGCTCTCACAAAACAGCCGAAAGCTTTCCTCAACTCCTTCAGAAAGTTTAGACGTACAGGACGAGTCTCGGCTTTCGTCAGCATATACATCAATCATCACACTAACGCTGTTCATATTGCAACTGACGAAGGTCGAATCTGTCGTCCCCTCATCATTGTCGAAAACCAGAAGTCAAAGGTCACTCGACGCTCGCTCGAGGCTTTACGGTCTGGCAAAATGGATTTCGACGACTTCCTCTACCGCGGGTTCATCGAATACGTGGACGTAAACGAAGAGAACGATTCAGAAATCGCACTTTACGAAAAGGAGATCAATGAAACAACAACACATCTCGAAATCGAGCCATTCACAATTCTGGGAGCTGTTGCAGGTCTCATTCCATATCCTCATCACAACCAGTCTCCACGTAACACCTACCAATGTGCAATGGGTAAGCAAGCTATCGGAGCCATTGCATATAACCAATTCTCTCGTATCGATACGCTGCTGTACCTCATGGTCTATCCACAACAGCCTATGGTCAAGACTCGGACTATTGAGCTGATTCATTACGACAAACTTCCCGCCGGTCAGAACGCTACAGTTGCTGTTATGTCATATTCTGGTTATGACATCGAGGATGCTTTGGGTACGTTCACACTGATGGTCCCTTACTCCTTGCTAAAGGGAACTTCGTTCAATTCACGAGGCTATGTCCTGGGATTGTCTGAGGACATTCATTATCGAATAATTGCTGACTTGCTCTATCTAGTACTAAACAAATCATCCTGTGACCGAGGCTTCGGACGATGTCAAGTCTTCCGCAAGAACATGGTACAACTGAAGAAGTATCCAAACAGATCCGCTGATCGATTGGGTGATCCTCAGCGTGACGAAAAGGATCCAAGCAAGCTCATTGCTAAGCATCGTATTCTCGGCTCCGATGGTATCGGATCTGTCGGCGAACGGATTGTTTCTGGTGAAATCTTCATTAACAAGGAGACGCCACTGAATACAATGTCCACTGGCATTGGCTCTGATTACGGAACCAATGATTACAAGCCCGCACCATCCACTTACCGCGCTTACGACTACGCCTATATTGACAAAGTCATGCTTTCTCAAAATGATCGCGATGATATGGTTGTCAAAGTCCAAACTCGGCAAACCCGACGCCCGGAATTGGGTGACAAATTCTCTTCTCGCCACGGTCAGAAAGGTGTTGTCGGTATCATCGTCAATCAAGAAGATATGCCATTTGCCGATTCAGGTGTCACTCCCGACATCATCATGAACCCTCATGGTTTCCCCTCGCGTATGACAGTCGGCAAGATGCTCGAGCTTCTCTCCGGCAAGGCAGGTGTTCTGAACGGTACTTTAGAATACGGAACTGCATTTGGAGGCAGCAATGTCGACGACATGGGCAACATCCTCATCAAGAACGGGTTCTCGTATTCCGGCAAGGACTTCGTTACCAGCGGCATCACCGGCGAATCTCTCCCCGCCTACATCTTCTTCGGACCCATCTACTACCAGAAGCTCAAGCACATGGTGCAAGACAAGATGCACTCCCGTTCTCGCGGTCCGCGCGCGATCCTCACTCGTCAACCAACAGAAGGTCGTTCCCGTGACGGTGGTCTCCGTTTGGGAGAGATGGAACGTGATTGTTTGATCGCTTACGGAGCCAGTCAACTTCTTCTGGAGAGACTTATGTTGAGCAGTGATGCACACGAAGTCGATATTTGCGAGACGTGTGGATTGATGGGATATCAAGGGTGGTGCCAGACATGCAAGAGCACGCGAGGCGTGACTAAGATGACAATGCCATATGCGGCGAAGTTGCTGGTGCAGGAGATGCTGAGTATGAATGTTCTGGTGAGACTCAAGCTCGAGGATGAGTTTCCTCATGGCAAATAGATCTCGAAATATTGCCTGTTTGGAGGATCTGGGCTAGCAAGGAGGGTGGGATTTGGATGAGGCATGATTGATGAGATTACTGTATAGAAAGGTGCATTTCTGGCGTTGCAGGAGGAAGTATACGGTGGTGCATAGCCTTGGAGTATTGAGAATTTGAGGAACATTCGTCGTACCTAATATGTCGAACTCCACGCATCTCCCTCCCCTCCCGCCTTGGAAACCGTGCCCCATTGAAAACTTCTTTACCATCTAAAAACCCAAAAAATCGGCCCATTCCCTCCCCTTCCTTTCAAACAACTCATTTCCCCGGCCCCCCAGAAACCCTAACCTCCAACCCCTCCAACTCCCCCACCTCCAACATCCTACAATTAACACTCACAACGCCATGCTCCTCCCTCAACCCCTCCCTCGGCATCCAATGCGTCACACATCCACAGACCCTACACCGATGAAACTGAAGGTCCTTATCGCCCCAGACGTAGAACTGCGTATCGCCGGTGATTTGGACGTGTGAAGAGGGGAATTGCGCCCAGAGGACGGAGTAGCGTCGACAGATTGAGCAGTGGCATTCTATGAGGGGCTTGGTGGGGTGTGGGAAGGTAAGAGTGATGGCGGTGCAGTGGCAGGTGGCTGTTACGGTCGGAGGAGCTTTGCTGGGTGGGGTGCTGGGTATTGAGGATTCTGGTGGAGTGGTGGTCATTTTTGATGTTGATTTTGAGGATTGAAGGTGATGTTTGAGAGGCCTAAGTACGTCCGTGAAATGCTGTAAAGTCCGTCACTTTGGGGTGCAATGTTTATTTCAACATGTTAGAATTCAGGTGGTGTTGAGCGTGCCACTGTGCTGCAGATAATTTTGCAAGGGTCGGTGCCAAGTGAACTCTTGAATAGACCCGAAGTCCGTACAGACTGACAAGAGCGGATTTTGAACAAGTAGGTTTGGGCCCCTTTCAGAGGTTCAAAAAGCTCAAAATAGAAGAAAGGCCGAGATATTTGCAAGGAATGGCTAAATTACACTATATAATTAGGTAGCTCTTCCACTTGGACAAAATTTCAAGACTGTCCACCCTTACGGCAGGTTAAAATCGGAACGAGCTTCTTAGACTCGATCTCCTTGAAGCTGAGCCTCAGATTCTATCACATTAGACATTATATTTCTCATTATAGATAGTAAGAGCATCGATATCAACCTCGGTTCCTGCCGTGCAGGCATGATTTAGACACTTAGAATAAGCGAGGTGCTTGTTTTCCTTCCACACGACACCTCTCCGCAACGCGCTCTCTCAATGCAGAGCAAATGCTTGGAATTTCTCGCTACGATTTTCGTGAGAATCGGCGCGCATCAGCCCGTCAGCAAAGCATTCACCAATGAACTGATAATGACCAGGCTTCAAATCCTGTCTCTTGCTATCCATCTCCTGGAAAGCTCTGCTAGGCGGTTAGTAAACAATAGCAAACAAAGCATCACTAACTTACGTTAATGCTTCTATTTCCAGACTGTCCCAAGCATCGCCACTGCTCTCTTCCTTTTTCAATTTCCTCAACACAAACGGCACTTTGGCTCCTCTAAACAGGACCACTATGTCACGCTCCCTCGCCTCTTTCGGAACAAGCGCCAGAACATCCCCCTTCAACTTCGCCAACTTCCTTCCATGAGTAAGCGGATGGCTTCTACTCACCAAACTCATTACAGTACCCAAACGCGTCCCGAGGTCAGACAGCACACCATGTTCAATCAACTTTCGCCGCCTCCATTTGTCATCCCATACCACACGTCCAATACCTCCCCCTGCGAGCTTGGTTTCAGACGTGTCTGCGCTGATGCTCTGTATTGTGCTATATATGTACCCGAGGCAGACAAGTGAGCTGTACTGGTCAAGAAAAATGTGATTTTGCTTTACAACTTCTGGTGGAGAGGAGATGGCGACCCAGTCGACAATTTTGGTCTTGTAGGGACTGGGATATCGCCAGTCTGGTGCCCAGGATGGAATCTTGTATCTGGAATCGGAATCAGATGTTACTGGACCTGCATGACTAATGACTTCGTACGAATGATTGTTTTGAACGAGATGCTTAACCGTGCTAATCGAAGATTTAGATAAAGTTTTAATGCAGTATTAGAAGGCGATTACTTACTCCATATATACCCTCGCAAGTGCCTCCTCATATGTAATACGCAGTTCCTTCGATGCCACGGGCATGACAGCAACTCCCGAAATAGCAAACACCATATCCCTCGGATCCGTAGCTTCAGAGCCCCTCTTCGTAATCAACAGATCCAACAATCCCATCCTATCATCTTCCCCTCCACCCCACATATCCCATCTACTTTTCTTATTACTCAATCCCCTCTTCTTCCTCCAGGCCTTCCTCTCCCAATAAATCGCATCCAACCTCTCTCTCGCAGCATTCCCGTACCCACCACCAAACACCTTGATTTCCATCAGCAGCGCAATGACAGCCTGGCAGAAACTCTCCCATCTCACCCTCACTGCTCCGCATTGAACAATCGGATTCTCGCTCACGACGATCTCCTGGAAAATCCAGATACGTTTCCAATACACGCGCCACAGGATACGCTCCGCTTCATGCACCAACTCATGCTTCCGCATGCCAGAGACTCTCTCCAGGCTCTTCAGCAGGGCATTCCTCGTCGTGGCGCCCTCGATCTCGGACCCGGCTTCTTGAATGGCGTTGAGAAGTGCGTCAGAGCCAGGTGTGGCTTCACCGAGGAAGATCACGGTTTCTCGAGCGGCGGAGTAGATCTCACGCATGTGGCTCACGTGGAGATTGCGCTCTGAGAAGGAGGATTGATCGATACAGAGGCTGTCTGCCCAGAGTCGGAGCTCTTTCCTTGGGGATGCGGAGCGGAGGTGTGTGAGTGCGGTGTGTAAGTTTGGTGTTATATGGAAGGGTCGGCCATCGATGGTGATTGGTTTTAGATTTGGATGAGAGTGTGAGGTGGTGCCCCATGTGTAGGATAATGCTGTGTAGCCTTTGGGAGCTGGGCTTTGACTTTGAGATTTTGATGGGGGTTTGGATAAAGGAGGAGTGAGGGGCGATTCAGCGAGCCAGGATGTCTCGATCAGGTGGCAATTGATGGGAGACGATAGGAATGGGGCGGGTTGGAGTAAGATGAGTCGGATGGCATCAGGCGGGCCATGGAGAGGCTTGTAGGTGTAAGAGGGGACGCGAGGAAAGGCAAATAGTGTGCGGATGAGTGACGAGAGCTCGAACTTGTGGTACATAACGTGAAGTAGGAAGGAGATCCATGGGGTCTGAGAATGTAACAATGGTGGCTAAACTTTAGATAAGACTTGTATGCGGATGAGAATTTCTCAGGTGACTTATATGAAGCCTCATGTCAATAATGACTTGAGTTGCTGCAACAATCGGGCGAGCCGAGAAGACCCCTGAATGCAGAAACGTTCGAAGCTTTGTAAGCAAGAGCAGATGATGATGATGTCGTGTTTACCGGAAAGATTCGGTGCCTCACAATTTCGACTTCATTTTTTTTTCCGCCGGTTCGCAGGAATCCATCATTCATTATGTTCTGTCGTGATATTAACCCGATATAGACCGACAGCCCCCATATTCTGTACAACAGACCCTCAACTCCTAGCCCAAAACCTATCGTGTTCTCATTCAGTCCTCCTCCATGTCGCCTAGCAGCCTCGCTTCTCCAATTTCCCTGATCTTCTCGCCCAAGACATGCCTATCGTATCTCTCGGCAACTTTCCCAGCAGCTTCGATCATCCTGCCAGTACGATCCCTCAACAACGAGACCATCTCTAGTGCTCGCATACCTCGCTCCTCTCCTTCTCTGCACTCCACAGCCATCATTTGCAGTAGAGTCTTGTCAATCTCCAACTCCATTCTCGCCAAATCCGTACGTTGAGAGTGGGTGCTCCTCGTGTTATCAATGAGGTCCTTCTGCTGGGCGGTCAAGAGACTCTTCAGGACAAAAGCTCCTTCAAGCTTCTTCAGCTCGTCGCCTTCGTTCTCGTCGTCCATACCATCCTCGTCGCTTTCTGTCTTTGATTTTGAAGAGAGTGGAATCTCAAACTCGAATTCTGAGAGCAGGGGTCGTGGAAAGTATGGATATTGATCTCCACCCTTCAAAATGATACAGTGAAATTTGTTGTCTGCCACGGCGACTGGAAAGTACGTTTCCGTTTTCCGACCTGAAGCAAGACGAGACAGGAGTTTGGTGTCTAGAAGAGGAACCCACACGGCTTGGGATGGCTCACGCCAGTGAAGGAGTGTGAGAAGAGTTCCAGTCGAATCATATATACAAGGATCCTGAACCACATTAGCTCTTATTTACGTATCGGATCGAAGGGAAACATACCCCATTGTCCGAGAAAAATACACTCTTCAGTGTCTCCCCATCTGGAAGCGCTACCACATCCTCACTTTGACAAGTCTCATCTCTCTTGATGTTCTGAATGGTATACAGTAATGTCGCATTCCCATCAGCACCAACAGGCCCATTTCCCAAAGTCAAAACATAGTCTCGCCAGCTTGCACAGGTGACTGCAGGACTACTCTTTTGTCTGTAGACTCTGTACGGCACCCCAAACAAGGTGTATATCCGGACGTAATTTGCTGTAGTCGTGACAGTAACAAATGAATCGCTCAAGGATATGGCAGTCACGTCTTCACCTTTGGGCAAAGGAGTCCTCCAATCGGCTCGGCTTGTCCATGTCTCGTGAGGGCGATAAAAAATGGTTGCTGGCGTGTCATCGTGTGCTGGACACGAAAATAAAGTGCCATTTTCGTTGAGGCAGGCCTTGTCATACAGAAAAGTATCTGTGAAATGGTAGTCTCGGTGGAACTCATGGTCATAGAATTCCACTGTGACGGTGTTGTGGGTATCTTGGTCCACAGTCCATACAAATCCGATGAGGTTGAGGCATAGGTACTTCCTATTTCCTCGCCAAGGGGTTGAACCAGGCTGAAAGGCTTCGTGATATTGTGGCTCCCATGTTTGAGTACGTCGCTTGCTGATAGGACCGGAGGCATCAATTCCATTTGGTCTCTTACCATTACCATTGAGTCCCAATGCATATCCCGCACCATCATCGTCGACAACGAAATCATCTTCGTCGCCCATTACATCCGAATCGAGTATATCATCGAGGCTATCTGGCGTACCTCGTCGCACACCACGGTCCGGCATGTCCTTAAGACCATTTGCCATTGGCCGCCGTGCATTGGCAGAAATCTCAGAAAGAGGGTCGTGAATGAATGGTGCCGGCTGCAGAGGTAGACGGACTAAATTGGCATGCTCTGCAGGTACGAAGTCGTTGTAGATGTACACTTCGCCATCGGTATTGGTGAACGAAAGAAGGTTCTTGGTAGGATGCCATGCAATATCCATGACATTGGCGTAATCGTAAGTCGTTATTATTTTCTGGGTCTTGGTTTCCCAGAGGATAACCTTCCTGTCCTTCCCTGCAGACACGAGCATTGCTCCATTGGGAGACCAAGCCAGCGCAGTTATATCCCCATTATGTCCATTGCTGAAGGACCTTTGGTTCTCCCAATCGCCTCTGGACATGACCTGGATGTCTCTTGTAGCCGTAGGAGCAGCAAAAGCTCTGCCGTCTGGATGCCATACTACTTTTGTAGACACTTCATCCTCGGTCTCTGCCAGCCTGATCAGGCCGTCAATCTTCCTGACAAGATCCGGGGCATCATCCATAAGAGAATAGACATAGACTATTCCATCTGTGCAAGACAGTGCAATATACTTTCCGCTGGGATCGAAGGACAAATGTTTGACAGGCTTCGGTTGCTCTCTCAGGGACATGACTGAACCTGTTTCATTTATCTTGATCATCTTGACCACCAACTCGTCGCTTGATACAGCGCACCATTGGCCATTCGGGGAGATCGTTACGTCTCGAATTGGTAGAGAGCATCGTGTAAGGTATTTCTCGTAGGTCATGGTCTCTAAGGAGAACTTGCTAATATTTCCATCCTCGGAACCAATGACGAAGAAGTCATTCTACAAATATTATTATCAACACGTTATGTACAACTATTTGCAGATTTCTTACAGTTGAGGCCACACCCGTGTTCTGCTCGGGGCAGTCATCGATATTCGTGGGTTCTCCATCAAATCCAGTCTTGTACACGCGCGTTGTGTTGTTGGATCCAACCGTGATCAATTTCGTGCCATCTGGAGTATATGACAGATAGGTTGGACCTCTCGTATGGGCAGGTCTGCCTCGCATGCGAACTTGTGTAGTCGTCGCCATGGTAGAGTGTGTGAAGGGTGCGTAGGATCGGTGATGTTGTCCAGCTTGACAGCACTTGGAAGTTATTTGATCTGGAAGACGCGAGCGCGTCGCGTTTCTGTTTCCACTCAACGCGGACCCCTGACCAACTTGACCTTGACCCGCCGCACTTCAGCCGAACCCCACGCAAGGCCAACAAGCAAGGCTGACGAAGAAATATTCCCAGGCGGAAGTCAACAACATCATACAAGTACACGTAAGAAATGTCACGATCAACGGATCCAGGCCATTTCTTCCAGACTGATGCCTCTGAGTCTATTCGTGCCAGAAGAGCTGCGAAGTCTGGCAACAAATATGGCAACCCAATCGTCCTCCAGTCCAAGATCCTTAACTGTGTCCCTGATCCATTCTCTACCACAGCTATCTATATAGCAGAAAGTGCTGGCTGTGTGCGGAAGGTCAACTTTGAAGTGCGTCCAAGAAGTATGCCAGTTCTCGATTTTATTAAGGATTAACGAGATTCCAGACCAGAGACACTGCCATAGTATACAGAGGTCCCAGTGCTCCAGTTACATCCGTAGCCATTGGTGGCAAGAGTGGCACTTTGGTGTTTGGAGGATGTTGGGACAAAGATATCTGGAGCTGGGATAGGGAAACCGGCACTCAAGGGAGGAGGTTCAAAGGTCACTCTGATTTCGTCAAGGCCATCCTCTGTGTTCAGATAGGCGGAAGAGATGCAAGTCAAATGTTACCTGCTCTTCTTCCAGTCTGACTAACTTAAGCTTACAGCTTCTCATATCTGGCGGCGCAGACAAAAAGATTATAGTCTGGGATGCCGCGACTGGTGAACGTCTTCACACCCTCCGCGACAAATCGGACACCATGATGACCTTACAAGATCTCGCAATCGACCCAGAAGAATCAACAGACTCGGAGCTTGTTCTTGTTTCCTCAAGTAGCGACCCTCATATACGAAGATGGCGTATCAGTCTCTCATCGGCAGGACAAATCCTGGATTCTGTAACAGCAACAGAGACACAAAATCCTACTGCAAGATCCACCATATTAGAACATGAAACCAGTGTCTACAAGATTCGATTCTCTGGCGATGACGAAGACTCGGATCTCTGGACCGCAAGCGCAGATGGCACCGCGAAGTGTCTGTCAAGGGCAAAGAATTGGACCACAGAGGAAACATATGAACATGGGGATTATGTCCGAGATGTGGTTGTCACAGGAGACTGGGTCGTCACTACAGGACGAGACGAGGATTTAAAGGTCTGGGATCGTGCAACCGGCAAGCTGTGGCATGTCTATGATGGACATTACCAGGAAGTGACAGGACTGCTCCTGCTAAAAGGTGATAAGAAAGTTGCAAGTGTGAGCATCGATGGCACAATCAGAACATGGGGTTTGTCCAAACCGGATCTAGAGAAGGCGAAAAAGGAAGCAGAAGAGAGACAGAAAGGCGAGGTGAAGGACGAGAAGGTGCAGCCCAAAAATGGTCTACTCACTGCAGAAGAAGAAGCGGAGCTAGCCGAGTTGATGGACTCTGACGACGATTGAAAAGTGGCCTAAAGGGATGGAGATTTTCACAGGAGGATATTCCATAGTACTACATGTTCTTCGGCGAGATGACTACATGTGCAGAGGCTTTTTGAAGAAATGGCTTGAAGAACTTGACCTCGGCTTCAGCTGAAAATACTCGGAGAGCATGAAGTGATTGTCGATCTGCATATTAACCTTGTTACCATGTCGGTCCCCGACTTCTACTTTCCGGCTTTGCAACCTTACTTTTTGATGGTGCCGCTACCCCTGGAACTTGTCATTCCAAGAGCAATGGTTTGTGACGCCCGAGATTTGGAAATCACAACGGCGCCAGGCTAACTTCTTGCACAACGTTTCAGCCACTTCTGCTTCTCGAAGCTGGGAAATCGTGAAGTTGAGCTTGCTTGAGCCACACTTTTCTTTCCTGGCCTGATAGCTTTCGCGAAAGTTGACAACAGTTTTCAGAACCTTCACCAATCTTCTTTTCTGTCATCAACACATGATACTCACTGGGCCATTCGTTCTGCTACTCGTGTCGGTGCCGGTGCCGGAAAGGTCGGCAGCCTGCCATCCAAAGAATATTCGTTTGTCTTCTCAGCGACCGCCCGACGTCGCTGGCTGCTTGCTAATGCAGGCTCCCTCGCAAAAATCCCGAGTGAGACTGCCTCGTTTATGCCCGTTCCCGTTTTATGCAAGGGGGTACTTCTCGTCGTCAAATATGCCCTATTTGACAAAATGACCTTTTGGACCCTGGACTTCCTCGATAGAATTCGAACGAAATGCAAAGCTCTAGCTTCTACCGATCTCTGGCCAGCCTCCAGTCTGTTCTTTTTTGAAACACAGACCATGCGGGAGACTTGCCCAAGGAAAGTAAGGAGGTCTCAACCAATAATCAGGTTGAAGTTAACCGGAGGATTCCCCCACGTTTGTTGCACAGGCCAAGTACGTACATGCACAGACCTAAAAGAAAGGGGCACGGATTGAACTGAGATCTGAGTGTTCCTTTTCATGCAGGATGATGGGATGACTTGTCATTTTCTGACCAGTCTGAGAAGGCTCTGTTCAAATTTCCAAGGACAAAATCCTCTCCAAACCCTCACAAATCCAGCCTCCGACGTAGATGTTTTTCGAGTCCTCGCAGCATTTATGCTCCTGATGTCCGGTCACAAGCAGAGAGTCTAGACGGGCCGTCGACATTTTTTTCCCCCTGAAGTTGGTATGAAAGTAAGATCGACGCTACGAGATCTGCGCCAGGGAGTTGAGAGCCGGAGGCTTACGTTAAACTCTTTTCAGGATAGCCAACTATTTTGAGAGCAAGAAACAGGGGATGCGCCATGCCCCTTGCCGTCAATCATGACCAGGTCGATCTGCTAGTCTAGACTAAGAAACCAGTATGGGGAATCTGAGACCCAGTTGACGACAGCTACGCCTAGAGAAATATTCACCTTTCTGGATGCTATTGGTGTTCAACAGAATAGGCTTGTAAAGTCCGCTCTGTTTGCGCTCAAATAGCGGAAGAACTGGTGGTGTGAGCTCCTCGGGACGTGTCGCGACCTCCGAAAGAGGCTTTCGATACCAGTTGTGGCTGGTCACATCTCACCTGCTATTGGTTTGCTGTTTTACACTACAGATGCACATCCCAAAGCCACCGCATTCTACCATGCTTTACACTGCTTAGCTCTATCTTCCCCAACAGGGTTCTTCTGGCGGGGGAGGCAGCTATCCAAAGAAGAAATGGCGTCAAGTCAACTTTTCAATTTAGGAAAGTGAGAGCTGACGGGGGCGGCAGAGAGCTGCATCCACGAGGTTTATTTCTTGGTCAAGCTGCCCCCGTCCCTCTCCTCCTCTTTTGTCTTCGATTTCCTCGCGAGTCCTTCTTCCCTGAAAGAGCGCAATTGCTGCTTTATTTCTTTCCTGTGTCATATTCGTCACTGCATTGTTTCCATTCGCCTAGAAGTCGGGAGCATCTGGTGAAGGACGACTTTACAAACTCTTTTCAATACTCGCAGGTCCGAGTCCTTATTTCGACACGGTCTTGTCCGTGAGGAATTGATACTATTGGCAGCTTCTTGAAGGAGGCAAGATGTCGGTCACTGCGATGGAAGAAGTCCAGGATAATCTGAGCGGGAAATTGATCGCTTTAGAGGGAGAGACCAATGTCATAGCAACTCAGCTCAGATTGCTTCCGCCCTCCCAGAAAATACTTATTCTACCCAACTTTCCAGAGACATCTGTCCTGGAAGTGGAGAAGGAGGTCTTTAATGCTCGTGCATTTATTCGGGAACTCCAGAAAGCCGTTACGCAACGCACGGAGACCGCACGTACATTTCTACAAACATCCACCCCCACACACCCGAGGCTTGTGTTCACTGTGCATGGCAGTGTCAGCGCTCGAACGACATGCATTACAAAAATTTCGCAAAACATCACGAATGGGAATATAGAAGAGGCGGAAGCTATTTTCAACCATCTTGTAAAGGATGGCATTGCTGGATTGGCGAAAGCAGACAAAGTCGTGGAGGAGGACCAAGACATAGAAGAGCAAGCTGAGAGGGACGAAGACCAAGCTGCGGGCGAGGATATACGAGCAGCACAGGAAGTTCCCGAGAGGGCATTTGCAGATGCAAACGACACTCAGGAGCAAAACACTTCAAGTTTTACCAACGCAGACTCGGTTTTGGAACGAATGCCATCTCGTGGGATGCCACCAAAATCTCGTGTAATGGATCTAGTACGAGGTATGGAGAAGCCGAGCAAAGAAGAAGGTCTGTCAGAACCCAGAGCCACGAGAATACCTATATCAAAATTTGCGTCCCCGACCAGTCACCCCAATGACGAGATTGTGAGGACTGTTTTGACAGTGCCTGACCGAAAGACGTCTATCGTTGAAAAAAGGACAACTTTCGGACACAATCAAGGAGCTATGCGCCTCGATCGGCTTGCTCGAGGGCTCTCACATCAATCATTGGACGACACGGATACGGACACCGATACATACACAGATGATGAATTCTCGGATCTCAACATCGCTTCACCCGGGGGAGAATCCATATTATCTGTCCCTCAAACACCGGAAGGCGTTGAATATGGCGAGGCTTGTCTGGTCGACGTACAATCAGGCTCTCCGACGAAGTCTGTGAAAAGAGCCCAGTCTGTTGACAAGCTTTTCCCAAGCAATGATCGGCTACAGAACTATTCGTCGATTCCACGTCCGCTCAAGCAAAGCAAGTCGCATTACCAGCTGAGGCGCGAACCGCCCACTTCAGCAGTTCGGGACGAGGACGGACAAGATTCGCAACGCTTCCCAACGCTCCCGAGGACGAATTTTGTGAAAGCCTCGGAGACTACCATCAAAAAATCACCCACTTCATCAAGGTCATCAAGGTCTCTGAGATCAACCAACTCATCGAGCTCGTCCACAGAGACGTCAGATCGTGCATTTTTCGTGGAAAGGGGAACTGATGCCATTGAGATACCCATAGAGGATCCGACAGAAGTACCTTTCACGCCAGTCTTTGAACTTGTGGAAGACCTGGTCATACATTTTACCAATGATCAGCCAAACGATATTTTCGAATCTGTCTTACGATCGTACAAGAGTGGCAGTTATCCAATCATACCTGCACCTCCTACGCCCGCCTCTTCCGGCACGCCATCTTCGCCCTCCTCGCTGATTAATCATGAAGGATCAGAGGCATCACTCAGTCCAAGGTCCATCTCAAGTCTACAGCTTGAAGTAGACCCCGAGGTTCGGCCCATGTCATACCTTACAGACGAGGCCGATGAATACAATTACAACCGCCGGTCGTTCGATCCTTATTCCGATGATAGCTACCCACCAGATATCAAGCGACCTTCTAGAGGGAACCTGGGAATAGCCGAAACTCCACACTCAACTTTTGCACCTCCAAATGCACCTGTGATGGTTGAGATGGATGTCCCAATATCCATGGAAGCGGAAGAAAATCCCTTGGAGAAAACATTCGTTGAGTTCTCTCCTGTTAACACTGGAAATGCTATTAGTGTTCAAAACTCCTTCAGGGAACTTCTGAGCATTATCTTCCCGGCAAGTGAGAATTACAGCCAGTACATGTACCCAGTTGCTACTGAAATCGAAAGGCTGTGGAAGCCAGTGTTCAGGAATGAGGAAGGTGGTCCTAGTGGAATTGAGAGCAGGACTTTAGACCAGATCATTGCTTTCGGGTGTGAAGAGGGGGTCAAAAAAGACTTCTTCTATCAGATTTCAGGCCAAATTGAAAAGATCGGGACGAAGAGGGATGGTTCCAATCGCAGCGGAAAGCTTGATATCAGGTATGTCTCAGTATGTTTCTGTCACGACCACCACCTAACACTTTCAGGTTCTTGATTTCCAACATCATGCAAAGCTACGTGAACTCTTCAGTCACACCGCATGCACCAAGTCCAATCTCGGATCCGCATATCCTCGCATCCCTCCTCGTCCCTCACATTGAGTCATTCCTTGCAACCAATGTTAGCATACATTTTCTTATCCTGCACTATTCTTCTGCAGATCTCGCTACCATCTTCGCTCTTCGCAGCCTTCTGGGTGCCAACCTTTTCAAAATTGCTGGCATCCTTGACTCCCTCGCATCTGATCCACCGTCCATATCTCGTCCAGGGACATCTATGTCCTCTCGCCCTCGTTCACCCGCACCTACCAATGCTCTACAAAAGGTTTTTATGACCACTCGCCAACAAAATCAACAGTCTCTCCAACGAGAGTCCTACGCCAATTTACGGCAAAACTCCGTCATCAAATCCGTCAAGAGCAACTCCCAGACCCCAAAGCCACCCGTCTCATTCGCCAAAGCAGACTACCTTCTGCCCAGCACGGCCACCGATCCCGAAATTTCCACTTTCCTCTCAGGAATGTGGAAAGCGCTGATGGAGAAATCGACCTTCTATACACCCGAGCCAGAGCCCAAACCAGTCATCATCGAGCGACCACCCATGCCACCGACGCCATCTTCGAACGGTCCTCGAGACCGCGACTCAGGCTACCCACCCTCCTCCTACCAAACACCTCGCGCATCCAAAGTATCCCGTCTCACAGGCGGAGCAGCAACAGGTTCCACCCGCGGCGGCAATTACGCCACATCAATCAGCAGCGTCACAACTCGAGGAAACGGGTATGCTGCCTCGACAACAACGACTATCGCAAATAGACATAAGTACGCCGCATCGGTCGCGAGCGCTAAGACTACTGCAAGCGAGAGGGAACGAAAGCGTGGTGATAAAGAGTGGGAGAACTTCTACATCGCCGAAGACGATAGTGAGGATGATGAGTACGATAAGATGATCCTGGGGAGGGGAATGCAGAGGATTGTGCCGGAGGTGAGAAAGGTTGGGCAGAAGGCTAATACGAAGAAGGCGTTGAAATGGTTGGGCTTGGCTTGATTGCTTTTTTGGGCTGCTGAGTGTTTGCTTTCGCTTACTGTGCTGGTATTTTGTTCAATTTCTTATGTTTGGTTTCGTGTGTTTGGAGCGTTGCGTTTTCTTGTCGCTGCGATTGCGTGTCAGCGCAGGATATATTTTCCCACATTCGGGTTTGTTTTGGGTGGGCTTAGTGATTTGTGTTTTTCAACATGATGGAAGATCATGGAGAAGTATTATTACTTGGAAAATTACTTGTGTATTTTAGTCAGCTCGTATGTAGCACAAATAGTGTGTCATTTGCCGTAGTACAAAAAGCTATGGTTGAAACTCAATGCTATTCTTGAATAAAACATTTGTTTAGCTTCTCTTGATGACTCCTGATTTACTTGTATGCACGGAAGGGTGTGTTTAGGAAAGTCATTCGAATCCAAGTTTCTCGTCAAGGTTTCCTAAAAGTCCCAGTACGTCTAGCCAGTTTCGAATGATTCACATAGGCCAGACCTCAGGCTGGTGTTGTTCCGCGAAGTTCGTTCTCGGGTGTCATGTACGTTCATTGGTGTTTGGATTCGGAGCCTTGTAAGCTCGCTTAGAAAGGGGGGGGGGGGGGGGGGGGGGGAAGGGGTTCTGGTTTTCTTGACTTAGCAGGTACATACTTATTGCAGGTGTTCCGGTTTAGCATGCCATTTGCCTATCATAGTATTTTGGAAACCGCTGTGGGGGCTCTCTGTCAGACACGTTCTGAATGTCCTGAATGTCCTGAACATTTTAAATATTTTAGATTTTTTAAATGCTCCGAATGTCCTAAAATATCCTAGATGTCCCGAATGTCCTTGACCTGCGGGCTATGTCGAGTGTTCTCGGTCTTCTAATTGTCTTGGATCTTAGTATATCCTAAATACCCTCCGGATTGTAGATTTTCAAATACATACTCAACGAAAACATGCTGATGAATTTAATATATGCTTTCCACTGAAAGTTCCAAAGCTTCAGATATTTCGATTTCGAGAGGGCATTTATACATTTCACTATAGCCAGTTCAGAGAGGCGTATTCCGATATCTGTACACTTTCTTACAGATATTGCCCAAACCAAACGCCTATATGCATCCAAATCCAGAACTCCAAAAGTCTGCAAACAATTGCGGGTTACCTCCGCACTTCGGTACCTCCATCATCCACATAACAAGCCGGACAAGGAGCTCCTTCATCTCCCCTTCCTTTCTTCATTCCACCCAGTAACCAATCCGTCAGACCAACTACCCTGGCGCCTACACCTCTCTCCCAGTCACCTCCCTCTTGCACATGCTCAATAGTATGGCTGATGATCCTGCCCTCCTCATCAAACTCAAAAATGAACAATCCAGTAAACTCTTTGCTATCATCCTCTCCCTTGCCACCGCCCAGCCACTCCGTAATCTTATCAACACTCTCCCTCCCTCCTATACCCTTATAAAAAGCTCCAGTGCCCTTTCCCTTTGTCTTCCCCACAGTCCGCCAACGCACGATAAGTTGTTCTTGCCTGTTAAGTGACGGGGAGCGAGCGTTGGAGTTGGATTTGATCATGCGCTCTGAGAGTATAGTGAGCTTGACGTTCCCGACTAGAGGAACGCGACCCCATGCTATGGGTGAAGTCCATAATGCCGCTGCATACGCGACTCGCCCGGATACTGTGGGGAGGTGGGGGTGGGTTGAGGGGAAGAGGTGGAGAGTTATATGCGGGGAAAGGATCTCTTGAGGGAGAGGCGATTGAAGAAGGGTCGGTAACCGTTCCTGAAGGATTCGAAGAGCTGGTTTGTTCAATCAGCAAGGCTCTTTTAGGGTCTCGCAAGGAGGTCTATCCGGAACTTACTCTTCCCCAGCTTCAAAGTCCGCTCGTCTGGCTTGTGTGGTTCGGATGGGTCATTGCGAACTGGCGGACTGTGGCGAGGTATAGATCCTGTGAACCATACATCGGGAAGTACTTTCTGCCCTTGCTCAACTGTTGCTAGACATCTGGAAGTGACTGTTGCAGGGTATGCTGCGCGGAGGGACCGACAGCTCAGAGTGAGAGCGGAGGTTTTCGTGGCTTGCGGAGCGGAACGTAGGAGTTTACAAGGCCGCGACATCAGCCTGGGTGCTTGACTATGACGGCAAAAGACATCAAGAGGGAATAAATAAAGTGTTGTGGTGCGTTGCGCGGTTGTGCTATTGAAGTACAAAAAGTAGAGGAGCAAGAAACTGCTGGGACTGGGAAGCTTTATCGGCGATTGGCACAAAAGTCCAAAAGGGTTAGCGGTCAAGCAATCAGAGCCAAATGTGTATCCAGGAGACTGATACATGGAGATTACCAACTCCAGGAATTTATGATTCAGATAATTCGATAATGATAACCAAGACAACAAGTACAGTGATCGATTCCGGGTATAATGAATTCTATTTAAAACCACAAAGACATCTCAAAATCGCTTCCCATTTCAGGCCCTCGCAACAAGGGCTCCCGAGTCATCACGTGGACTACACTAGCGGCGCTTCAGGTCGGCGGATCGTAAAGACGTCGTTGCTGGAAACGCAAGCCGCGATACCTGACTGAACCTTGGTCCTCTCTATCTCCTCAGAAACCAAAACAACGTCCAACGTCGCCTCCCATCCCGGTGATAACTCGCACCATCAAACCTTTGCACCCCCAATAGACAACCGCCATCATGAATCCCGAGTAGTTAGTCTCCCTACCAGGCAACGTCATCTTCAAATGCCCCAGACTCCAAAGACCGCTTCTATTGAAACAAATACTGACTTTATTGTCTTGCAGAGTACCCCTCCATGGCCTCTGATAGGCGCACTGTTGGCGCGAGCTCTCTACTGGTCTTTCCCGAAAACTATGGACGCATCACTCACGATCTGGGCAGATACGATTACCTCTTCAAGCTCCTCCTTATCGGGGACTCCGGTGTTGGAAAGTCCTGTCTGTTGCTGCGATTTGCGGATGACACATACACCGAGAGCTACATCTCGACGATTGGAGTTGACTTCGTACGTTGGGTTCTACAAAGTAATCCGGGATAGGAGCTGACGCCTTGGCAGAAAATCAGAACAATCGAGTTGGATGGCAAGACAGTGAAGTTGCAGATCGTAAGGGCTACTATGGAATTCTACGATGGAACACGAATGCTGATGAATTTTAGTGGGATACTGCGGGACAGGAACGTTTCCGAACAATCACTTCATCCTACTACAGAGGTGCTCACGGTATCTGCGTTGTGTACGATGTTACGGATATGGACTCGTTCAACAACGTCAAGCAATGGCTCCAGGAGATCGACAGATATGCCACAGAGGGTGTCAACAAGCTTCTCGTAGGCAACAAGAGCGATATGTCGGACAAGAAGGTTGTGGAGTACACAGTTGCAAAGGTACGTACTGTCACATGCGCAACATCAGCTGTTCGATATCTGGTGGCAATAGCATCATGCGCCTGCATCTTTTTCATCAGCGTACTAACAGTCATGCCTAGGAATTCGCTGACAGCCTTGGCATTCCATTCCTCGAGACGTCCGCTAAGAACGCATCCAATGTTGAGCAAGCTTTCTTGACTATGGCCCGCCAGATCAAGGAGAGAATGGGTACTACCACAGCAAACAACAAGCCTACAGTACAAGTTGGACAAGGTCAAGGTGTGCAGTCAGGATCGGCCGGTGGCTGCTGTTAAACAACTCTCCTGTCCCATGATCCTGTTGAACGAATGGAACGACTGGTTTTTCCTTGCCTCTCTGTGCGCGCATTAGAATGACTGTCATTTGGATCGGCTCCTGCATTCCCACCTTCTTCTCACTCTACCTTTCTCCCCTGGAGTTCGGAAACAGAACATACTGCAACGCAACACGCATGGGGGGTTAGATGACTTTAATGGCTGATGGACGGAAAGTATGGGATCCCAAGATTGAAGGGAGAGATCGTTGCTACTGCCTTGGCGTGTGAGGGGATTTGGGGGATCGGGAATTTGATACTTTTGTTTTCTTTTGCCTGGTCTTTGTTCTCGACTGCGGGGTGCTTTGATGCTTGCTTGCTGCGTGGTTACCTTTCATCTTTGTTATTATGACAGCCTGGGTTGAGCATGCAATCAAGCAATTAAACCATACTCGGGCATCTTGCGAGTGTCATATGCGTGATCCGGCTAATGAATCTCTCCTTTCCCTAGGAGAGTTGAAAGCTGACTATCCCGAAATCTGAACTGTCAGGGCGTCTCCATCATGAATGTTCTTATAACGGTCCTAGGTACGCTCTGTATAAGCTGTATTTCTCCTGCCTCAACAACATGAGAGCCCTGAAATGGTCTGCACAAAGAAAGAGTTCCAGTGCTACCTATTTCAGTATATGAGATAGCCTACCCTATTCACCATTCACTTCCACGTTGCATTTGCCGTTTAGTCTTACACATCCACCGAACTTCTTGGAAATCAAGGCCATAAATATCGCATTTTTCCCATACAAAGCTCCTGATTCAAAACCCAAGGGACGGAATGCAAGGGCCTTACAAGAGGTTTGCAGGAGACGTGATCGCATCTTGAAGTGAGAGTAGCAACAATCCCATTGCTGTAATAGATTTCTGCTTTCCAACGAGCGAGTGTGCTCTTCCCGTGGTAAATTCAGTATCACAGATGATCTTTCTGTTTGTTCTGAACAGATCAAGTGTCAATTTGGCAGCGAAGCCGAGTTTGACGATGGAAAGTTCAAGTGACGAAAATACTCAGTTGAGGACAGAAAAAAAAACCACGAAAAGTTATGAGCACTCCTACTTGGAAAATGTACAGATATCCTAGGTTAGAGAAAGGACTAAGACTAGCATTGAGAATACTCGTTATTTGAATGCTGTTCAGGTGTTGCTCATGAGCAGGTTCAGTGAACCGGTATGGAGTCTCAAATGAGTTGCTCATTGCGTCTTATGTTAGGGTCTCTGCCACACAGTGCTGCTTTACATATAGACATACAGCACTCTCTAAATATCTCAAGAGCTTAGGGGGTTTACATTGGACGCTGCGGTCTGCATTCGATGTTATGGATACCTTTTGTGCTACGCGAGCAGGTGTCAACAATAAAGACTCTCCCAGAAACTCAAAGCGATCTGGAAGAGAAGTAAGAACTTTTATATATCCAGCCCTACCTACAGGCAAGGCATCCCAGTACATCCGCCCATAGTTGCCACCTAACTCTCTGAGCCAAGCCGCTGAGCCTCGATGAACCATGCAGACAGACCACATGATAGCCACGTACCCATCACGTGTCTATCTCCTGTTGTGTCCCAACAACCCGGGTCTGAAACCACAAGAACATCTCATGACCGAGTAGGCATCAGATGATTGCCACCTTAGCATCGTTGCCTTAAATGTATACCGATACACCTTTCTGAGCTTCCCGTCTCGTCAGTATGAATCATCTACGAGTAGTGGCGAAACACAAACATACCTTACCATCAATCCGAAACAACTTACTGGACAAAGTTTGAGTTTTGAACGAGTTCTTGTCCTATCTCAAGCTCAGCATACCTTATAATTTTGATCTCAGCATCTCTTCGAATTCATTCTCCAAGTAGAGAAACGGAAACACTAAGAGAGGCAAAATGGGGTTCTGTTTCTTCTTCTTCCTGGTTGTATTCGCTATCATACGTAAGTACAGTCTCATTCCTCCTGTGTGATTTGAAAAATAGACACTGAAGTTCCTCCAGTTCCACCCATCGCGGTCCTCATGATAGCAGGTTGCGGCCCTGATTTCCTCATCAACATCATCCTCACACTGCTCGGGTACGTCTCTCTCTTCCCCCATCACCGTTCCTTCCCCATCTCCCATCTCCCATCCCACTATCCCGCCCTCGCCGCCTCCACCTCCCATCATCTTGTCTACCTTTCCCATTCTCACTCCCTCAATTTGACTGCCTCTCTCCTCTCACCTAGACTTTCGGTTTTTGGAAAGTGGGGCTTCTGTTGACGCATACCAGGTATTTCCCGGGGCATCTTCATGCGTTCTACCTCATCGGCGTGTATTATTACCGTCGTGATCAGAGGAGGAATGGGTTTTATATCACGCACGATGCGCCGGGCATTTTCAGTCGGAGGGTGCAGAGCGGGGGTTTACCTTATTGAGGGGTGAGATAGTGGTTGGGAGTCTAGATTTGGGAGACGTTGGTTGAATTCGGACAAAGACTCATTCGTTTCGGAGTGAGAGAAGCTGAATGAGGTTTTCCGTTGAGTGATGCCTTGGGGGACCTTTCGCAAGGACTGTGAATGAATTTGGCATATTGCTTTCACCTCTGAAATAGCTAGAGGCTTGAATATGAAGTAAGCTCGTACCATAGTCATTCAGGATAACAGCCACAAGACGACCAAGACCCACCAGTACACGGCAATGCAGTCTGGTCATTCTGCCTCTGTTCTGGATCAACGTTTTTTCCGAAAAGCATACCGTCACTGCTAGAAATTGGTTTCTGTTTGATAGAAAAGGGAGAAGCAAAAGAGCGTATACCTCAATCACCTGCAGAGACTTCCTGGGCAAGCGAAGAACTTCGGAAGAACTGATGGCTAGTTCGATCAATGTTTTGTATCGGCAACAAGAAATATCACGACAGCAGGAGGCTCTTGATAGAAACAAAACAATCAAGTTATCCGGAACAGTGCATTGTAGATGGCCAGATGTGGTGTGATCCAGAACCTGCACCGGTGAAGCATATTGTAGGCCATTGCAGTCGATACCTCAACACTTGCTCCATTTTCGTGTGTGGTGTTCCATCTGCTCCAGTTGGCACTTGACACCTTTGCCTGGTCCGGATCTTGTAACCATCTAGAAGACGGAAGAGCGCTGTTCCTGTAACGGAAGTGGTTAAAGTTATCATATCAACAATCGGAGAAAGTGTGCTCGACAGTGAAGCGGTTGCAGTCCCTGCCTGCGTGAGAAGACCTCATTTATTGACAGATTTGAGAAGAGGAAAGACGATCTGCTTCAGTGAAGCATAAATACGAGCTTCTGTAAATGAAGAAGAGAACGCGCCAGGCAACACGAAAAGAGCTGAACTTGAACGCGATCTGGGAAGCAAGGAGCGCTGCGATTTTAGCAGATGTTGCAGCCAAATGAGAGGCGGCAGAACTTGTCGAAGACCGCAACGAAGGGCATTGGTTGTGGGACTTGACTTCTAAAGGGGCCTTTATGTAACGATGAATTTTGCTAGAAACCTTCGAGAAGTACTGATAGCAATGAAAGACGTGACAGCAGAAGATTCTTTCATTGGTGAGAGCAAGCTAGGACGACGTAGGATGTTAGGATGCCAGCGTGCTTCTCATTTCTGAAACCGAGATACGTCGTTTGAGAGCACGAAATATTTTCACTAACTCAGAGTTGAAAGACCCTTTCACCGAAAGGGTAGACTTCCGTCTTCTAGAGCCATGATTGGGAGATTTCAAATGAATGAAGAATCTCAACAAGGGAACCCGTGTCGTAATATACAATCCCGTGATGGAGAGATGCTCTGGAAGGAAACCGGCCTCAGACTGTGTTTGTGCAAAGACGCAAGTATTCACTTGAATAGTCTGGTCAGCCACGCGGAGGAATGTAACAAACGGCAGCATTTAAAAGTTCAGAAAGGGGCTTAATAATATCCCAAAGAGGAAAGATCTCACAACATCAGCTGTCAACCCGCTGCTCGTGACTTCCTCCCAAGACCTGCTTAACTTTCAACCCCTCATTCCTTCATCCCTTCCCGCACCTCAGCTGATACACATACCAACCTACCAAACATCTTCAGATCCGGTCCCTCCCATTCCCGCATCCGCTTTTCGATCCTCGATCCGGCGCAGAATTACTACTCGTCCCAAGTCCCATCTATTGACACAAGTGGGAGCCAAGCATCATAATCAAGCTCGCTCCTACCTTGGAGTCCCTCAACACCCCAGCTAGTAAAGTCTCACCACTGCATAACCAACACCACAAGCCCTTTGACTAAAAATTGCGACCTGCAACAGCACAAGTCTGTCCTCTCACGAATGGAGTCGTAAGCTTCAAATCTAAAGAACTTTGGATTTAGCTGCTTCATCCAGTTACCCTGACAAGAGTGAAGCTTTCGCATGAATCGTGTGTCTGTTAAGCGGGACAGCTACTGTCCGGATGCGGACTCGAGTAAGCTGATAAGACGAGACGACAGTGTAGAAGTCGAAAGAACTCTTCATCTTCACAATTGGAAGACAAATATCTAATCAATGCTCTGAACTTACATTTGAAAGGTGTTTTTATTCTTATTTCATCAAGTAGATCTACTGGAGAAAAGATCCACACGCCACCACCAACAACACCCAGGAAACAAACCCTTCTCGAAGCGAGCGAGCGGGATCTCATCCCCGCTGTCAAAACCTCCTCGGAAGATTTTAAGCTTCAACGGTATTGAGTGGCGTGCTGAAATTGAGATGTGCAACAAAGTGTTCTCTCCTCGAGATCAGGGGAGATGATTGGGTTGCTTGTTTCTGGCATGTGAATGAAGGTGGGGGGAGGGAAAACTTGGTCTGGATGAGTGAGTGGGAACTTGGGAGGAGGAGGGAGGCGAAGGAGGGGGAGGAACGAGTCATGGTTTGCGAGGTTGAAAGGCGCCGGTGTTTGGAACTTGAGTAGCTGATGCAAGGGAAAGGAGGGAGGGTTGGAGGGTGAAGATTTTGCTTGTGGTTGTTGCTGTTGAACTTTGGTTGGTTAGTTATTGAGTTACTTGTGAGGATCGTAATGTTACTGGAGTTGGTAAGGTACAGGAAGTTGGGTTGGTTGGTGTGTGAGATTGTTGGTTGAAGCCAGGAAGGGATCACTGTCAGCTGACAGCGGTGGTGCGCTGCATGGGTGTGCCTACTCAAGGCTACTAGGCGGTGGTGCTGAGATATACGTTGTGCCGCGTAATGCCTCGCATGCTACCAACTCTCAATTTCACCTCTCACAACCTCACGAGTGACAACATCATTAACTGGGAATCTGCCACGCGACCACAAAATTACAGCACAGTCACACATCTGAAGGCACCAATGATTGAAGGAAGTACTCTTCATTTCGAGAATAGCCAAAAGAATGCGGTCTTCTCTCTACACTTCCAGTCAGGAATTCTCTCCAAACACCACCAAAAATGGATTTCCTGATCCCGATTTCCCCGTCTAGATGACACCGGTTTTTCGCCCCCTAAGTTTTTCCATCCATCAAAAAAGAAGTTATGTACAAAGAAAGTAAGTGTCTCTTGTGATCAAATGATCATGTCTCAACAAAAGGTTGGACCAAGGGAAGGTAGGTAGGTATCAAAAGGTCGTAATCTCATCTCGGCACATCGTGACATTGTTGCTTAGATTTATGTCGAGGTAGCGTAAGTGGAGCCCAAAGAGCTGAGCGAACTGCCGCTAACGAGGTTGCCATCAGAGACCATGAAGTAAGCGTAACGCTCAATGTAATCCGTCTCATCCATCCAAGCCATGACCTCAGTCAAGAAAGCAGCTTGCTCCTCGTCAGTGCCGGAAGCCTCGAATTCGGTGATCCAGAGAGGACGGTTGCCTCCGGCTGTGTAGGCCTTGGCCATGTACTCCTTGAATGCGGCGGCATCTCCACCGTTGTACCAGTGGATGGCGACGGCGTCGATGGTGCAGGAAGAGCAGGCGGAGATGAAGTTTGACAACCAAGTCAAGCCCATGGGGTCACCTCCGTTGGTGACTGCTGGGGAAACGAGCTTGGCCTTGGAAGCGTATGGCTGCATGTAGGTGAGGTATCCGGTAGCAGCTTCAGCGTATCCGAGGTTGGCTTGGCCGGAGTAGTCTGGCTCGTTGAAGGCGAGGAGGTGGGTAGAGCCTCCCGCGAGAGCAGTCTCAACAGCCTCAGCCCAGTTGCCGGTGTCGCCGGAGAGGAGACCCCAAAGCATGGGAGTGTACTCGAAGTTGGATGGGATGGAAGAGGTGGTCGATCCCCAGTTATAGGCCCAGGTTACTTCGGAGGCGCTAGTGAACGATGAGAGGAGGCTGGCATCGTTGTATGCGAGACCACGCTTGCCAGAGCCAGAGCTCGAGGCAGCGGTAGTGGCTACTGGAGCTGCGGAGGTAGTTGTGGATGGAAGGACAACGCTCGCCAGTGTGGTAGGAACAACGACTGGTGTCTCCGAGGTGGTTGGTGCGACATAGATGGAGGTCGAGGATGGGGTCTGCTCAAGGAATACGGCATCCGCAACAACGCTGGAGGTAGTTGGCTCAGGAAGAGGTGTAGATGAGGTAGAAGGAACAGCTGGGACCTCGGTGGTAGAAGCCTCAGTGGTTGTAGGAGCCACGGAAGTTGGAGCTGGTGGAGGGATAGTAGCTGAAGGGACTGGCTCAGTGACGAGAACAGCACTGCCATCAATGGTGATAGTGCCGACAGCAACAGGTACTCCAGTGGCATAGGATCCATCAGCCAACTCGGTAACCCAGACCTCCTCAGTCACGATGACATTGTCGGTATCCAGATAGTAATCTCTCGCACGGATGGCTGGAGCAGCAAGAGCTTCCTTGACCAGCAAAGACGAGGCCATAACGGCGAGGGTGGAGAATGTGGTACGCATTTTGGCGAGATCGAAGTTGATTGTTTTGATTGGGTGTGGTGGTTTTGTGTGTTCGTTCTATGCGACTCGAAAGAGCGTGTGTTTGTTTGTTTCGAAAGATCGAAAGATGTATGTTTGTACTGGAAGCAAAGTTGATTCAATCAACGGAAGGAGTGTGTATGTGCAAAGGAAGGTAAAACTGGATAAAGCAAGAGCAATGATCCAGAACGCAACGTCAAGTGCGGTGTATTGGTATTTCTATCCTCACGAAGGAAGAACGAAAGCAATCAAGAATGAATGTGGGGACCAAAAAGAGCGGTTATCGAGAGAAAGAGGAAGAGGCCTCGTCAGGGGACGCCCAAAATATGTACTCGTCGTCGTCTCCCTAGACAGGGGCAAGGGTGGTTCAGATCGGGGGCACCCGCTTCTGGAGATTGGACCAGCCTGGCACAGGGCATGGATTGACTGGGTTGATTGATTCCATTTGCATCCCCGGAAGTTTGGTGGATCGCGCGTGGGTGAATTTTTCTGTTGTTTTCGTCAGCCAGCGAGCCAGGCATGCGTGTTCCTGCATCTCAGCCCAGCCCAGCCCCGAATCTATGTCTCTGATTCGCAGTTGGTAGACATGCTAACAGCCCCTGAGTCCACAAATACCCACAAGTATCCACCCACCAGCATGTCCGAAACGTTGCCCTGACGCTAAGAAAAGCTTGGTGCTGTCCACCCGAGATGGCGCCCAAGCGAGTAGATATGACTGGACCGAGAGATGCTCCATATGTTTGAGGTTTCAAGGGCCAAGAAGGGAGAGAGGGATGATTTGCCGGTTCATCCCATCGACCTGTCCGGAATCTTTGATCTGCAGTTTGTTCGCACGCTTTTGTTTGGACAGAATTGGTCTGGTCTGATCAGACCAGTGCAGCGTTTCGCCAGGTATGCAAGGCGAGGAACCGCGTACAGAAGGAAACTCCACAAGCAGGTCCACGGAGACCGAAAATCCTGATCGTAGAGATCCACAGAAGGATCGAGAGACAGTCAATCCTGGGCTGATGTGTAAAGGACGGAGTATTGCCCGGGATTGAGATGAAAAGGTGGCTGAAGGATCTGGCCGAGAATCTTGCAATATCCGCAGGGCAAGGGGGAACATTGGGTCACTTCCAGGGCTCGTAGATCATGTGACCAATATAATGTCGTTCAAAGGCTCTGCACTGCTCCGATTCAAAGATCTAGACTCTGTTTACTCATTGATTCGTCCAAAGGCTCTTCTTCTCTCTACGATGACTTGAGCAACTCCTGTTGCCGAATTGGTTCGTGTCCGACTCACATGGCTCACTTGATTTTCCATGTTCCGCAGGGCGGTGAGCAAGCGAGGCGGCAGTATAATTTTCTAGGATTACTGCATCCTGAGTCAAACGCTGTCATATCTCAAGTACACATTATGACTTCAAGAAACCAGATTCGTATGCAAATTTCGTCCGCCATTCTATCTCGCTAGAGTAAACTCCATGTCGTGATTTATTTTATGGAAATCGAAGAATCTGATAAGCATTCAGTGAGAGAATTCCGGGAGAATTCGAGGAAGCCACCAGCAGCGAGCGAGAGATGGGCGACGTTGAAGCTCAAATGCTTGACGCAAGCGAAGCGAATCTGATCATGGATCTCCAATCTTCTACTCCTGTACCTGGAGATTCTCAACCACGAAGGAGAGGAGGTCGATTTGTGCCTTTGAAAACCACACTCGAGACGAGGTCGAACGAGAAAATCGGTAAGGTATATGTCACAGGCGTACCTGCTAAGCTGGCGAGTACAGTGTTGAAGTGAGTTTTCAGATTCTCTGCGTTTTTTTCTCTGTTACTATCCTATGTGTTGTACGGGTTCGCATCAGGTAATGATTTAGCCGTTTTGCCGTTCTGCCTCTTTCAAGACCTCAGCTTACGTAGCTCCGTTCTGATACACTACTTTCAATCCTTTGAGCTAATCATCACAATCTCGCTATGTCTCCTGTCATGATACTCTTTATACTTATCTCCGAAGAGTCCATCACTAACACCCGCCCAGCCTCATCCGAAAACTCATTCCCGACGATGGAGGCCTCGACCTCCAACACCTCCGCCGCTTCGCCAAACCCAAAGACCTACCACCCCACACCCACGCCCTACTAACCACCCCATCTCCATCTCCATCTTCACTCACCTCAGCCTCAGCCTCAGCCACCCCTCCCTCTACACCAGAGCTCTTTCTCATCTGTGGCCCAACCTCCTCCATCACCTCCCCCTCCCTCCTCACCTCCCTATCACCAATCCTCCCCACCATCCATTTATATGAAGTCGACGTCCCCATGCTAGCGCCCACCTCGCAAGAACAAGCCCTCACTTGGTCAACGCGGTACTGGCCTACCGTCTACAAGAAGAGTAATCCCTTCGGTCCACACCCTAGTATCCTGGAACGGGCAGAAGAGGAGATGAGGGAGGAGGAGGAGGTGGTGAGGTACATGGAGATTGCGGAGAGGGTTGCGGAGGAAAGTTTCAAAAGTGGGAGGGGCGAGAGGGTGGGTGTGGTTGTTGTGGAGAGGATTGGTGGGAGAGGGAAGGTTGTGGCTGTTGCTGGGGATGGGAGGTGGGATGGTTGGGATTGTGGGAAAGAGGAGCAAGAGACGGGGAAGGGAAGTGGGAATGTGTTTGCGCATGCTGCTATGAGGGTTATTGGGATGGTTGCTGCGGGATTGAAGGCTAGGGAGGATGAGGAAGGAGGAGGAAGTTCTCGCTCTGGAGACGATTCGACGAGTGCCGTTTCAGATGAAATTTTCAAAGATGCGCCCCTCTCACTGCTTGAGAAGGCGCATTACGACCCTTCGGGAAACGCAAACGGATATCTCTGTCATGAGCTGGAGATTTACTGTACGCATGAGCCGTGCGTCATGTGCTCGATGGCAATCGTACATTCTCGATTCGGACGCGTGGTGTTCAAGAGACGGATGTCGGAAACAGGTGGTCTGTGTGCCGATGGGGTGTTGGGACATGGGTTGTTCTGGAGGAAGGAATTGAATTGGACACTGCTGGGGTGGCAGTGGGTTTGTGAGGACGAGGAAGATGGAGATGTATCGCCCTACCTTCATGCTTGAGACTTATGGCTGCTGCAGTCCAAGCATTTGGTAGTCTTACAGGATCTGGGAAACGCCACTGGGAGCATGATTGTTCTTGGGCATGTTGAACGAAGCTTAATGGCTTCTAGTGGGAGTTTGACTGTGCTAAGACTCGAGAAAAAGGCGTCACAGCTGATAGTCTGCTTGCAGGACGGAATTTCGACTCCGAGCATAAGAACTCCAGAAACTAGAACCCAGAGGACAAGCTATTATCCGAAGGAAGAAATAGAGCTGTTCAAGCTGGAGTGTGGAGAGCATGAGCTGTATATACAGAGTGACGTGCGCAAAGGATCAGAAAGCTTCCCGGCAGTAGGTCGAGAAGGAGGGGAAGTATTTCAGCCTGTTGCCGGATCCTAATATATATATATATATATATCTGATGTACCGGCCTTCTTGAACCTCTACTTGAGAATACAACACGAGATCAAGAGCTCAACTCCATCCTGTTTCCACGTAATATTGATCGTATTGATAACCCGTGCTATGTTAGCATATCACAAGAAACTGAGACCAAAGGACAAGCGATTGGGAGGAGAACGTTGTATTGATTCAAGAGCTTGGCTGGTATCGTTCCAACAGTCCTACGTCCCATTCCTTAAACTTTCTCGCACTCGGGGGCAGACAAACAGCTGAATCCCGCAGTATTCCTCCGACCTCCACCACGATCTCATCTGGGAGTATCAATTCCTCCGCACTTCCGCCGTCCAGTAAAGAGCGAGCATCGTCCGTTGAAATAGACTTCCAGAAGACTTTCATCGCGACATTAGAAGAGTTAACGGGCCATGATGACGAAAGTGAAGTTCCAGAACGAAAATGCAAGGCAGAATTTAACACCCATACGAGCATAGGACCAGGTGTAGACACAGAGAGTGTACTTGGCCCAATAAGGGAAGTGGCGCCAGCGGTCCGTTCCGATGAAACGTTACATGATGAGCTGGATGGCTTTGCACACGACGGAGAGTATGGCGTAGATGACGGCCCGCTCAAAACATCGCTCGGAGAAAGGACGAACTTCGACACGGCAGTTGCTTGAGATGAGGCTAGACATTGCGATGAAAGTAGTGAGGGAAGGCTTGGATTATTGAATGAAGGTGAACGCGACGAGAGAAGGGTAAGGGACCACTTGAAGAGTCGGATACCGTCTGCTTGGGGATCGTCTCGGCCAATATTGCGATGGCAAGCTCTGCAAAGGACGGATGCTGGATTTTCTGTAGCTGGTTTCGTGATCTGTTGTCTGTCAGTACATAGCTCTAAAGTCGTCCAGACTCTGAGCTGTCCCTCATGCTAATCCCATCGCCTTCCAGGATCTTGAGGAAGATATGGAGTGAAAGGCAGAGGCAGATCCTCCAGTCAACAAGTAACCCGTAGTCCGAAGAAGAGGGTAGAGAAGTATGACCGCTGCAGAAGCAGAATGGAAAGAAGGTGTCAATCTAGGGCATTTGTATCGGTGACCAGATCACTGAACCGCGAGGCGGAGAGTGGCCACCTTCTTGATGCCCATTGATATGCCTCGAGGGAGTAAACAAGGCGGCAGATGGAGATAAGAAGCATAGGAAACGGGTTTTGTCTTACCTCAATGTTTGTGCAATCGTTGCTAGTGAGCAAGAACGTTGTCAGGTCGATCAAGCCTGTACTCTTGCTTGCGATGAATTTTGACGAAGCTCCGTAGCCTTTGCTGGCAGCAGTCTGGTCGTGGTGCACGTGACCATGCCCGTTCGACCCATTCGCTTCCTCCGCCGGAACATCAGGCTTGTGACAATGCCAAAACTCCATCATCTCCGCCCAATTCTCACTCGGGAGATCCTTCCATACTTTGATGGTTCCCTTCCTCAAGATGATTGTAGCGCAGTTGCGACATGCAAATTCTGCATCTTTTGACAGCTCTTTTGCTGACCAAGGAGCTTCGTTGCTCTGCGCGTCCTCAATACTGGCTCTGGTGGCTTGTCCAGCGATAGGGATGCGCCACGAGAGCTCTTTGTTTCCCAGCACAGGCTTCTGCAGCTGCACGAGAACTGCTTGGCCAGGGAGGTCCAAGGTAGATGTATCTCCATCACGATGCAACATGAACTGTCGTCCATCTGCTGACAGCTCTGCCTTTGTGCCAGGTCCGCATGGCGCGTCAAGGGCAACGATCACAGAGATCTGACGGATATTGGAGAGAAGCTCTGCGTATATCAAGGGCTGAGTCTTCGGCGACATAATGGGATATGTCTTGTTGGTGGCGCTGATATTTGGACAATCATCTTTGAAGATGTGGCTGTGTCTCGAAGTGGGTGAGGAAGAAGAAATTCGAGCCTCGTCAGTTGAAATATGTCGGCTGCTCGAGCTTGGACCACCTTTCAATGCCAGCTCGGACTGATTGGCTGACAGCCCGAGGACCATGTTAGCGGCCGCCTACCCCTCAGCCTTGTCTTCCCCACTCAATGTTCCCAACAGCTTCAGTCAGGACCTGTAAGAAATTCTTACAGTACTGCCATCAGCCATCATGTCGTCTCCTATGATAGCTTGGGTACCTGTGGTCAACCGTCTGGCCAAGTATCTCACCACCAGCAATTATGCCGCACAATCCATTGATCTCCCATCTGTTGAGATCCATGATGTAGAGACAGCAGCAGAGAAACGTCCCAGGACGCTCAAGCACTTACTTCGAGCGAATCATGTCAACCACTCAATCCTGTACCATGATCTACAATATCACAACCACATGGCACATTTGCTGGGCTCTGCGTACCTCTTTGGAGCAGACGCCGTCCAGATGAATAAGATCTACGACGAGGAGTCCAAAGAGCTGGAGGAGTGGAAGGATTCTCCTGCAGAGGTCACAGACAAGGACTGGCGTGAGTTTCTGGGCGACAAGAGGTATCAAAGGGCATTTGTGGATTTCTTTGAAGATGAGTTGGCTTTGAAGTATGATTACGACTGGAAGGAAGTCGCCAATGAGTATTTATACAGTGGCAAGGAGCCTTTGATCAATGGGCTAATTGGCGGGCGTATGATTTCCATTATTCTTGATTCAAATTACATACTAATGTACCGCATAGTTGGACACCCTCTCATTCATCTCGGCTATGCCTACGAACTCTCCAGCAAAGAACTCGGCATGGAGGCCCTCGCCATGGCCGCATCCTCCTACAACTACCTCCACAAATACCTCGACTCCCCCTCCTACACCCAACCCCCCACATGCATGCAGAGTACAACCTCTCCTCTCGAAATCCTCCTCAAGATACAGGCCGACACCCGTTTCGATGGGCTCTTCAAAGAGCGCGGTGCAGGCAATCTAGATATCCTGTTCCGAGACCACGAATCGCTCATTCTGGAATATTGGAATGCATGGAATATCGATGATCCAAATAAGCAATTTGAGGACTCGCAGGAAGCGGCTATGGCTTTACTGGTGAAGACCGTGCAGCCAGGAACACACGCATATGATTTCTTCCTAGTACATATCCTAACCACATCGCATGCGGTACGGATTTTACTTCCTCTGGTACCGAAGAAGTGGCATATCAGTCTGGTAAGGCAGTGGTGGCTGTTAACTATTGCGGTCTATGTTGCACAGTTGAGGCCGAAGATTGATGAGGATTTGGAGACGAAGCCGGTGAAGGGATGGAAGTATGTGGATGAGATGGCGATTAGTGGACCATGGTCGACGGATGCGCATTATGTGAAGGGTAAGTCTTATTTTCATTTCCCAGGCTTTTACAGAAGAAGCCTTCAAATATAATTGAAACTGACGAGAGTACAGCTTTGAGAGCAATGAAAGCGGCAGCCTTCACGTGGGGTGATGTCCACGAGCGATATCTATCAGCAGCGGTTCATTTTGCTGATGACTTCAAAGGGTGGACATTTTAATTCAACTCTACAGAAAGGTAGATATGATGTCAATGAAATTGTGGTTGTGTACATTGTTTGTATAGTACTTTTACGAGGAGTTATCTGGGTTTCACGACTTGACGAAATTGTACATAAATTGACAGAATTTTGGTTCTTTGCATCTTGACATTGTATTCATATAGCTGTCAAAGGCTACAACTATTTTCCTAATGTACAGACCGACATTATTACCCAGTCATTCAGTCATCTTCAATATCATCATCGCTCAATACGAGCTTTTGTTCCTGCTGCAAAGGCAGCCCATTCGCATCTCCCCGCCCTCTAATAACCAATCCTTTCTTTTTCGGGGATTTGCTCTCACCAGGTTTATCCGTCGCCCATTCTGCGTCCGCTGGCGTCGTTTCATCTGCGTCGTCTGGCTCGTCGTCAGGAGGGGCTCCGATACCGTGGAACGTGGCTACTTTCTCCATATCTCGTATTGTGACAGCAGAGGATGAAGATCGTCTCGATCGTGCGATGGTTAACATATATGGTAGTCGTTCTAGCAGCATCTCTTTCCGGGCAGACGTGCCTATAGACAAGAGAGGAGCGACGTCCGCTTCTTTGCTAGCTCCTTTGCTCGTGCCTGTCGGGGGTGGCGCTCGAGCGCTTTTCCAGCTCTCAACAGTCCCTGCTTTCGGCCGGGCAAATGCAGCAGCGCCAGCCGTCACAGCGCTTAGTTGGTGCTCCTCTCCCTTCATCAGTCTTGATACCCACAGGTCAATGGTACTCTCGATTTCCTCTTTCATTCTCCACAGCTTGAGGCTGGTTGGATAGAACATCTTGAATGCGTCCCCGCCTTTCCCGGTACGTAACCCGGCTGCGGCTGGAGCTTTCCGCTTAACTGGGAAAGGAAGGGAGAAGAGAAGCCCTCTGACAGCGATCTGGAAGCTGATTTCATCTTGTCGCATGATATCGCCGCCTGTTCCTTTACCGCCAAACCCACCACCGAAGCCGGAAGAATTGAATGATCCGTCCCATGAGGGACAGAGAAGATCGCTATCTGACAATGCATCGATACAGCCACTGACATGATCCAGGGATGTGAAGTCGAAGGAGGTAGGCGGAGCATCGCACGATAAAATGTAGTTCTCATGAAGTGCTGCGACGAAGGTTGGAGTATCGGTACCTGTTTCGTCGATGAGCTCATCCACCATGATCTGAGATTTGTGTGGCCTAGAGTGGGTGGACATAAAGCTAGGGAGCTTTTCAACGTCAGGTAGCTCTTTACCGTCCTTGTCAAAGGATTTGTCCGGTAATTTTTCATCTCGCTTGTTGTACACCACTTTTCCAACTGCGTGAAATATCCCCAGGCTAGCCTCTCGCCTTGTCACCAGCTCGAGACTCTCCTTTTCCATGGTTGTCAAGGCGGTCTCTTTGCTGGGTTTCTTGGTCTTTCCAAAACCAACTTTGGCGCCCCAGTCTCCATCAATGTCACCCCGAAGACAGAGGAATTCGAGTGATCCGATGGCACTCCGAATATCTCCAATCTCTCCAATCTTCTTGAGAACCAACGGACCCGGCGTCTTCCTTCGTCCTGACTTGCGAGACTCCTTTTGAACAACGAGTTCAAGAGCCTTGGCTAGAATCGTAGGTGCGATCGCATTGAACTCAATGACTGCAACTCCAGGATGCTGAAGGATCTCGGGTCCTAATAATCTGTGCGCTGTGAAACTGTCTGCAGACGCAGAAGTTGTGGTGAGTAATGTTTCCGATATGATCATAACCACTGGTGTGATTGGGTCCCTGGAAGTTCCCTGATTCATCATGGAGAGAGGAGGCGTATTTGAGGCAAGATATGAAATGATCGCGGATCTGAAAGATTGTAAAGTAGAAGATGATCGAGTAAACGTATTGGGAAACTCCTCGATGAGAATTAGATTTTTCCGGCGATCGAGTGTCTTGATCTCTGGTTTTGGGACTATTTGTCCATCAATTGAAAACATATCCAGTTGTCCATACTTCCCACCTCTCCCCATGAACTCTTCAAATTGTGCAGACATTGAAAGAAGCCCGTCTGAAGACGCCACAGATCCAACAGGATTGCGCCATTCCAACACATCGCAGTCCATATCTTTCGCTAAGAGCTGAACGGTGGTTGTCTTTGCAGTTCCGGCTGCTCCTTTCAGTATAAGCAGTCTCTGTCTGCAACGACCGCCCATAACTTTCTCCAGCCATTCTCGGACGTCTGAAACCTTCTTCTTGTGAACTGCAAGCTCGTCCAAATTCAAGGGAGCAAATCTCTCTGCCCATGGTCTCGTGTCATCCTCCTGTTTTATCACGGCAGGCGGCTTTGGCACAATGAATTTTTGGCTCGCACTTGGGAGGTCTGCATCGCCGTTGGACAGACCCATTGCTCTGGCCCGTTTCCGAGCCACCTCCCCAACCATACTCGAAGTCGGTGCCTTCGATTCGAAGACATCGTCATCGGATATTACATCGTCATCCTCTAGGGCTTTAGAAGCTTTGGAGCTCACCGACGGTTTGGGCTTGGCCGCAGGACCACTGCCATTCTCTGCCTGTTGCCGCTGTGCTTGCTTGTTGAAGAACGTGTATATGTCCCCGCTCTTGACCTTGTCTTCAATCTTCCCTTTACGTTTTGACTTCTCTGGACTATTACTCGCACTTTTCGAGCCTGCTTTGGCCCCGCGGACCTGGGTTGGGAGGTGTATAGGCGCGGCATTCGGAGGGTGATTCGCAGTCTTCGCTCGAGGTTGCATCTTCCTAGGAACCGTCGCAGATTTCACTGGAGCTCTACTTGACTTCGAGGCTTTCGCTTCGCTCGCAGAGGGTGGAGAGGAAGAAATAAGGTTGCTCAACGGGGCTTTAGCTTTCGTGACTGGCTCATCGTCGTCGTCCTCTCCCGATGATGAAGGAAGGACGTTCCGCTTTCGACGCTTCGCCGCTGGTGGAGCCATACCGCGTGGTTTTGCTGAACTGGTGCCTCATCAGTCTGCGGAGCTGCAGAGACCCGACCTTCTCACATATTTGGTGTGCTGTTCCTGCAGGTCGAGGGCGGCTGCCTTGAGGCTCTTGTGTTGCAGGTGCTACCTATCATCTTATCGCGTCTCTCGCGTTTGTAAGTCATTAGCGACCTCGGCCTGGCCTCCATTCCTCTTTCAACCATCTTTCCACGACAAGGATCTGCAAACAAAGGTGTATCTAATCAATCTATTGTCACGGCTCTCATTGTCACGTCTATTTCATGCGGATTGTAAAGCGCGAACCCAGTTGGAGTGTTTGGGACTAGCTTCATAATATAACGGAAGTTCCTCCGTCAAGCCTTTGCTCGAACGTCAAAGCCCGTTATAAAGCATGTTCAAGTCTATTTGCTTTTGAATTTGTACTGCTTTCTATACTCGCCTTAATGCGCAGTCGTTACTTCATAGCAGACGTATTGGGTTTTTCTTTCCACTTCTTATCATGACCCGAAAACAGCATGCGCTTTTGCGGATCCAATCCGAAGGTAGAAGCAAGTTCAAGTTGATATTCTGCATCAGGTTTCAAATGATCTCGTTGACAGGCCTCTAGTTGGGCCAATAAATCTAGCAGAACGAATGTCCTTTTCCCCTTCCGTCAACTTGGCTACATATAAATTCCGATTTTGTTCCGGACAAAGTGTACTGCACCTCGTACACGCAAGACTAAACTACAACACCAGACATTGGTTTTCGGCCAGATACGACGTAACTTCTCGATTAGCCCTCTGTTCGACGGGAATGGGGGCGATAAGACTCACAAGGGCCAATAGCCATGAAGGTTTCGGTTCTTGATGTCCTTCCGAACATCGACGAGAAAAACCAGCACTTCCTCTGCCGTCCAGCCCAGAGCTTTCTGAAAGATTCGCATCACCATCCCTTCGAGACTGCTAAGCAGGTTCTCCATTTCCCACGCTCCCAGAAGTTTCAGTCGCTTGTCTTTGGGCCATGTGTTGACGGGTAGCTTGATTACATGCTCTGTAACGTCCTCGAATCCGCGTTCTTCGAACCCTAGATGGTGAATCAGCGTCTCTTCCCGAAGCAGAGAGCAGGGATAGAGAGCGGTGGCTGCAGAGCACAAGACGTACATCCTTTCCAGCGCATAGGATCATCAACCTTGGTGCCAAACGCTTCACCAGCGAGTCTAATGCTATCGGAAAATTTCTGTAACGCGCAGTCTTTTGGAACACTGTCATCGTCACTTTGAAGAATTCCAGTAACGCATTGAAATTCCACGTAACCACCTGGTTTAAGATGACTAGCGCAACGTCAGCAGAGATTTAAATCGCGACGAGAGGCAGTACTTGCGTGTAGCATTGATTAATCAGTTTGGGAAAGTCACGGACAGCAGCGATCAAATCACGACTGAAGATGAAGTCGAAGGTGTTCTCGCTCCACGTCCAAGCTTGCTCCATATCATCAAGCTCGAAGCGACAGTTTGCAGGTACCCTTTTCTTGTTAGCGCATGGGCCTTATTGCGAGTGGAGAGCTTGCCATGTTGGCTGCGTTGGTGCAATGTCAATACCAACGACTTCGGCGGAAGGGAACTCATCTGCGACATCGATACACCATATTCCTACATCCGTTAAATCCATATATGACCTGCTCAAGAGTCTGGCATACCAGTCCCGCATCCAAGATCCAGAATTTTCTGAGGGTTGGTTGGAATGGGTGCTAGGAAGCGCTTCTTGTTCAGAAGCGCATAGTATTTCGCGTGGCACATGTCGATGCGGTCCAATTCAGGCTCATCCATCGGGAAGCCATATTCTGAAAGGAAAGATGAGCACAAATTTCGATTTTAGTTGGCTATTTTGTGTACCTTCTTTCCCGTAAACTGCGTACGTCCTCCCACCCTCATCAACTTTACCACGCAGTATGGAAGAGGTGATAGAGGTCAGACTGCTCCCAGCTTCGCTTTCATTCGTCTTGAAAGAATCTCAGTACAATTCTGGAGAGACATTCCAAAACATTTCTGGAAGTGCTATACCTCATCATCGAAGTCTGATACCGGCTCCTATGAGAGACGTTAGCATCTCATGCGATCGACTTGACAGCGGTTGTGGCGCAGATTATGCTCCACAACCCCGGGTTGCTTGATTGGCAGCTGTGATCTGCAGAGGGTTCACTTACGTCGTCAACTTGTATAACGTTATCTTCGAGTTGGGTTAGAGAGTCTGCCATATTGCAGACAGAAGTGGAGATGAATTCCAATAATGGCAATTGTTCCAACAGCGAATCTCCAAACTCACTGGCAAAGATTCTAGATCAATTGAGGAGGAACATATCAATATGGACACCTCTTCAGCATCTGTCTCATGGTGGGGTGGCTTTGTCCATCCCGTCACGGTCCGAAGGATGTGCATGCGTGCCAACGTCTTTCCGGGCGGCTAAATCCTATCAGGCTCGAAATCCGCGTGTGCATTGCATGGCCTTGGCTGGCAGATGATGAAGCCCTCCAAGATGTGCCGTTGCTTTGCAGCTGCATCTCCAATGTGATTATGTATGCTCTTCCAATCAGAAGGCATCTGATTCGCCAATTCTCGCTAATTGCAGGAAAGGGGGGATGAAAGCCAAGCGCTCTTGGGGATACATTGGGAATGTATCCCCACTTGATACTAAGCGAAGCCACTCGAAGCTTGAGAGTGGTTTTGTTCGATCCCCTCGCGATGTCGTAAAGGAACTACCTGTTCAGCAGCAGCGATAAGGGAAGGTATATTTGCCAATCGGCTCAATTCCTATATGCACCTTCCCTTCCGCAACTACTTCGTGTAACACTCCAATTCTTAAGTCGGAACGACTCTTCCTTCTTCTACACCATCACAAAAGATTCTTGCTGGTAGGTACCTTTGCTCGTTCTCATTTACCAGCTCTCGTCTCCAACATGTCGGATCCTATCAGCAAAGCGCTTGTCGAAGCAGAGAAATTGGTTGCAGCTCTCAAGGATGTGAAGGCCAATCCAACACCTGCCGAGCACCTCGCCCTCCTTAAATATACCGACAACGTACGCACACAGCTCGAAGAGCCGTACGACATTGTCACAAGATGGGCTGAGAGCATCGCCGTCACAGCTGCACTGTCTACCCTGACTCAAATTGGCGCATTCGGACGACTTCCGTTGGAGGGGTCAGTCAGCGCAAAAGACTTAGCTGCAGATGTTAATGTCGACGTGTCGGTCATCACTCGGGCAATGAGAGTGATCCTTGTGAATGGTATCGGGACCGAGACTGCTCCGGAGGAGTACCAACAAAATATGCTTTCCATGGTTCTGCAGCCACAAGCTCTTGGAGCATTTTTCTCGCTTTGTATGGACTTCAACCGAACATGGGTCAAATTACCGGAGTATCTCAAGACTCATTCGCCGGCCGATCTGTATGATATCAAGAAGTCGCCATTTGCCTATGCTGCCGGCAAGGAGGGTCTAACGTAGTAAGTGACCAACCAATGATGACTGAGTAGAATATCCGACATTCTGGTTCACCAGTCTTCTCAGAATGGTAGACTTCTCAAGTTGTTTGACTGACTGATGACCGTCAGCTATGAAGTTCTGAACGAGGATGAGGACCAGCGGTTAATTTGGAACAATACGATGCAGCAGGTAAGAGCGCGTATTAGCAAAGTTCGATGTCGAAAGTCTTTCTATCGCTAGAGGCACAGCACGTTTGGGAAACCTTGAGCTTCCTGACAAGGAACAATGCTGACAGTACTGGTCAACAGATGGAGAAGAACATGCCAATTCTTGGGATGTTTCCTTTCGCCTCTCTGAAGGAGCAGGTCGAGAAGGAACCCGAACGACCTTTCATCGTTGATGTTGGTAGTGGCAAAGGGCAAGCGATGCTGGCTATCGAGACGGAGTGTCCCAACTTCTTTGGAGCGTCAGTCATCCTTCAAGATCTACCAATCGTCATCAATACGCTGAAGGCGGAAGACCTTCCCGGTATCACACCTACCATTCACGACATCTTCACCCCGCAACCCGTCAAGAGTACATAGCCCAGCTCGGGCATGGAAGCGGAAGCTAACCTTTGTAGATGCTCACGTTTACTTCCTCCGACGCTTGCTTCACGACTTCTACATCCCGGTCTGCCTGGACATTTTGAAAAATATTGTACAGGCGATGGGTCCAGATTCCCGGCTTATCATCTGCGATATGCTGGTTCCGGAGAAGGTCGAAGTTGGCGGGCCAATGGAGTTGTACTGGCTTGACTTCTCGTTGCTGACAATCAGTGGACGCGAGAAGACCTTAAAGGAGTTCAATGAGATGTTCGACGAGGTCGGGCTGGAGTTGATCAAAGTTTATTCCTCTGGTATTGGTAGTACGGCCATGTTAGAGACGAAATTGAAGAAGGCGTAGACAGCGTGATCCTCAATTTTAGTTTCCAAAAGCGTCTTCCATACCTGGATGGAAAAAGCCAGTACGAACACTATCTTCAAAGACGTGTGCATTCTCGAAAATCTCATGATGCTGGCAGATGATGAGTTCGTTGCAACTTAGCCGACTATAAACTTCAAAATATCTCAAGATCATTCGAGTCCATTCAGTTTCTGCCCCGGTCCACATGTCGGCGTGGGAAGGGATACCAGCCTCCTCCATAGCCGAAGCCCGGACTGTGGAGGGTTGCTATGTTGTGCCTCAATTCCATATTCCCCCAGCCTCCATCAAGATACTTCTAGACAGGACTGGTTTTCATGATTGGAATGATCGATGTAAGGGTTCGAGGATGGTCGCCTGGATGAGGCCATGAAAGCCAATTGATGCCCAGCCCCTTTTCAGGGTCAAACAGCCGAAGCAGACAGCACCCAGGCTTTAACCTGACCAGGCTTAGCGTATCTCGAAGCGAATGTCCTTTGAAACGTCGAAAAGCTTCAACCTCTTTTGACAGCTTCTTGGACAACAATCATTGGCTGGCTTGTCTCGCGGCGATCCCGCAATGCTTGACTGTTCGTCAGCATTATCCATTCCTTGCTCTGCATTGGCCATCGTCATCTTGAACTTCACGATGTTTGTCCGTCAGCATGGTAAGAATGCGCCAGGGGGTTCCCCTTTTCGCACCAGAGCTTGCTTCTCAACTCCAAGTGACTCGTCGCCTGCTTCTTCCTATTATTCCCCAGCTTCACCCACGTTCATTCAGTAGCCCCAACGTTCTTCACGGCTCTACAGCACATTCATAGACCGCGACTCACTCTTTGTCCTGTCTCCCACAGTCACTCCTTGTTCGCCATCAAAATACACTCAAAGAACAAAGCTACCTTAATACATACTACCTAATATATCGGAAAGAACAAGTCCATTGTCATCGATACGTACAAAATATCTGCGGCTCCTGCAAACGACACCTGCAGATTCCAATCACACAAAGCTACAGATACACCAAACGCTTCAAATACTTGCTCACCAGTATTTGTTTCCCTCTCCAACACACCGTCTTCGTTCAATTTTCAGGCATAGGAAACCACCGACAATGCTTTTCGAAGTCCTCAAAGTGGCCATGCTCGCGAGCATGGCCTGCGCCTCGGTTTTACCCACATCTTCCAAGAGGCTCACCCCTCGAGCTGCACAAGCAGCCGACCAGATCCTCCAGATCGCCCCAAAGTCCAGCACCTGCGCGAATGCGCCCGCTCCCGACGAGTGTGCTACGAATGTCCAAGCGGCACCATTTCTCATTGCTGCGATGTCGAAGTATTCGATCTACTCCGTCTCCGAAATCGCTGCTGTTTTGTCGGTCATAGCATTCGAAAGCGGTGATTTCAAATATAATACTAACCATTTCCCAGCACCTGGGCGCCCCGGGCAAGGAACGAGAGCAATGTTCATGCCGAATTATGTACTGCTCTACGCACGATCGATACCTGAGCTAGCCGACAAGCTGAATGCCATCACCACGGCAAGCACGGTGGACGGACTGAGCGACGATAAGTTGAATGCTATTCGTGCACTTGTGCTGCCGGATGAATATACCTGGGGAAGTGCCGCGTGGTTCCTCACAACACAGTGTGCGAGCATACGATCATCTCTGCAGACAGGTAGCCAAGCAGGATATGAGGCATATATGGGTTGTCTTGGAGTCACCGCCACTGATGACAGGCTTGCTTACTGGAAACAAGCTACTGCTGCTTTCTCGTAAGTCAGAGAGGCCTGCGGCAGTCTTTGCTGGCGAAGGTTTGCACTCAGGTGTGTTTTAGTCATGAAAATGCAATCGTTGAACTTCATTTCTTCTTCACTGACTTACTTCGAATTCATGATCTCTGTGCTGAGTCTTTTTGTCACCCCCAATGCGGCCGATGTGAAATGAGGTATATGAACGTTAAATCCGCAAAGCATCCTTCGATGAAATTCAGTCCTTGAAGCAGCCGAAGCAATTCAAGCGAAAGCATGGTGAATTTTTATTTTTCGCAACTAGCTCCTGATGCTGAAGAAGAACTTTGGGGATTGAGTTTGCAGCGCAGGAAAAAAAAAAGCGATCGAGATGGGACGATCTGACTCACCTTTATGCGCCAAGGGAAGCAAGATAGATTGATTGACTTGGGTCGAAGCTGGACTTAGGTTTAATCTTTCCAACATGAAGTCATAGTCAATAAGATTCATCCGCGGGTTCTCCGAAAACCCTGCAAAAGCATCAAACCCAGATGGAACGTCATTGTTTGGATTTAGGTTGTGGCCATGATCCTGTTTGAAATTTCTACAGCTGAGTAATTCCTAGGAAGGTTGGTTCTGGTGCTACTTGATGTAGTCAGGCACGCAGAGCTCATCTACGATATTTTCGCGTGAGGAGATTGTCCCATGTCCCTGGCGAACAGCGCCTACAAGTACAGATAGATGAGCTAAAATACATAATTAAATAATGCCGTCTCAATCGTATAGAACACCGACTCCATGCTAATTTTGAACCCCTCCCATGAGAATGAAATTATGAATGAATGAAGAACGATATGCCTCCCTGTGATTCGGTGTCAAAGCCTGTCCCACTCCACAAAACAGGTTCGACGAGGTCTTCCCTGTTCTCCGAATACTGAGGAAGGCCCTGAGAACCGGCGAAAGGGATTGGGAAGTCTCCCATATGGTGGGAGAATGTGCTGGTAGCTAGAGGCGGCGGCGGGATAACGTATTGAGGAGGTCCCGAGACAGGAATCGCCTCGCAGTCGTTGCCATGACAATCTTCAGCTGGTTGTTGGACGACTGTCTTGGTGTTGCGTACTCCGTAGGCTGCGATGAAGTATAGCATATTTGTGACCTGTGACTGAGTCTTGCTGCTGTATTCGTCTGCAAACCTTTCAAATATTTTCGCGACTTTTTCCAAACGGGCGATGTCTTGATATGCCTCGGCCGAGTGTTTGTTCTGGAGCACATGTACACAAAGAACGTCGCAACCCCAAGCTAGATTTGGTGCCAGGAGCCTGAATAAGTCTATCATCAGCAAAGCTTTCGTTGGGGATGCTTGTGAGGGATAACTTACCCCATGAAGGGATGCTCGTTATTGAAATGGCCGAAAAGAGACACAGCATCTCTCGCTGCTTGAACACATTTGGCGATACTTGGCGAAGCCTTCAACCTCCTAATTTGAGGATCTCGACTAGACGCTCGGGTGAACAGGACAGAGTGTATAGATATGACAAGCTGATAGTATCTCAGATGTATCAGAGTGAGATAGACCAGCCGGCCTTCGTTGCCGTCGTATAATATATCACCCGTAAATTCCGGAATACCTGACTTCCATATATCCAACTCATGCTCGAGCTCGATGACATGATTGTAGATCTGCTGATGAGACATGGCCACTGCGCTTGGCGAATATAGCATCGACCAAACCTTTCCACGAATTCTTGCTAAGGCAACACGCTGGTACATGACATTCATGGTAGAGCCATCCTGAAACGTTAGATTCCCACGACCGTCTGCTGGGATTTTCTCTGGCAAACAAGACACCAAACCGTCCCAAACAGCTGGTGCTTTACCGAAGTATACCGATATGTCACTTGACATAATGTATGCGTTCCAAAACAGACGTTGCTGAAATAGAGTCTCCGGATCGGATCCTTTCTTTGTGTTATAGCCAGCAATCACCGCCATTTGTACAGCAATGCCAAGAATGCTTGCTGCTCTCTCGCATTCGGTCGCGAAGACGAAGTACAGGGCCTTGTCAATATTAGTTCAGTTCAAAAGGTTCGGGAGCATGGTACGCACTATACACAGTACCGCACCAACATTCAACGAGCTGGGACCCTCGACAATCAGGCGAGGAAGAAGTGCAAGGGCGTTGCCAAGATAAAGGTCAGCGTCGACTTTGCAAGTGATTGGGTAGCATCGAAATTTTTGGAACGCACTGCAAGATTGTCAGATTGCTCTACCCAGACGGGAGTGAGGAGGTTTACACCATGATGTTGATGGCTGCGATATATCCGACCTTCAAAACATTGTTGCCCGCTTGATGACAAGTCAGATACATGGCCATGACATCCTCTTGGAATAAAGGCGCTTCGCTGTTCACAGTTGCAAAAAATCCTGCGGGCTTTGTTAGGGGAGAATTGTGCTGTGTTGGGATAGCTAAGTACCTTGTACACTGGACTCTGCAAGTCTGTGGGCGGGCAGCAGATTTGCTGGTGGGGTTAGCAAGCCGAGATTTTGAGCCATGCTTTCTTCAGGTCGTCGAATTCCCTTGACCATCGTGCTGAAGCTACTGTCTCCTAATAACTGGTCTATCCAGCGAATGCCTCGAGCGGAAAATATTGGTAAGGAACCTCTCTGGTCAGTGAAGAAAGCCATCAGCGTAGAAATAAAGCTTACCACAAATGTAGCTCGCGGGATCTTCTTCAGCATCTTGGGCTTTATTTAAAGGTGGAAAACGGTCGACGAGTGGTTCTATTAATTCCTTTTCCGGTATGTCCCAAGAGAAGCTGGGATCGACACTTTGAGGGCGAGAAATGATCAAGTCTCCCGTATAAGACGGAGGAGTATCTTCTCCCGGACGTTCAGGATCTTGGAGCTGACTTGGTGCCAAAGAACGCGATCGGGCATCGGAGTCCTGGTCCCCTGATGTACCCCTGATCAACGCCTTCTCCATGTGTTTCAGCCTTTCCTCAAGTTCTGAATACCTCCTAAATGAATGATGAGTCTACTTGAGTGCTTAGCAACAGAAGGCTACTCACGTTCTTCTTTGCGGCCGCTTCCGTGCTGTTGAATACACACATTGGTGTTTTAGCTTCTCGCAAAGAGAGCAGGTTGGTATCCGGCGATTACATTTGACCTGGAGATGTGAGTACAATGTCCTTCGTGTCCAAAAACAGTCCCGTCCTACCTTTCGTTTCCGACAATTGTCACATGACAATTTCGCGATCTCGGGGCTGGCGGAGAGCAAGGCTTCATCCCCTTGATCCTCTCTTTCTGGAGATTCCGACTGAGACTTCACTGACTGCTCAGGCGACTGTGTTGAGAGCTTAGATTCCATTATTCTCTGTACCGCGATGGTTGTGCTTCATGGGCTTGGTGAAAAAATTGAGCATCTGAACGACAGGACAACGCATAGGATTTCGATGCAGAAAAGGGATGCTGCGTCGCTGATGAGCAAAGAAGCCGGGCTAGACGAAGTTTACTGTAAAGTTAAATGTTACTAGTGTGCTGGGCTGACTACACGTAACCTGCTAGGGCTGGGAAGGGCCCTCCTGGTGGATGGAATTTGCCGACCAGGATTTGCTGTTTCGGGCTACAATGCTTGTGGTTCCTCAAACGCTTGAGCTTCGGAAAAGTCTATTTCGACGTGACGGCGCTAGATGAATTCTGGCCAGATACTTTCGAGGCGTCACATCCTATCAGGGAAATGAAGAATGTTGCTACTAGAAGTAGGACTGAAGGATGTGAGCCTCGTGGCTGAGGCTACGGACGGGTGAAAACCGCGAGAGTCCCCAATCTGTCTCCAAAATAGGCTGGACCAAACAAAACTTCTTTCAAGGAATACAAATATCTGAGCCAAAGCACCGTACAGCACGTCGAGCTATAACTCTAATTTGACGTCCTAACGCGACATACGGCCGCATCAATTACTCATGCTGAACTTGGCGCCTTTTGGTCGGAGACTTCTACGGCTCCGAAGAATGCCGGCTAGACTCCTCATTCAGATCAGCAAGATAAGAAATTTTCGCCCGGATATTTAAGCATACTTATGGTCTAATTGAGGCTTTCATGGACGACTGTATACGTAAGCAGAAGCTCTCTCAACTACTTCTCCGGCCTTTTCAAATGGGTTTCAAATCTGTAACTCCTTCTGCGACTCTCCTTACCATTGTCCATGTTTCATGCAGCCAACAGCCGTCCTGTTGACATGAAATCACGCTTGCATATTCTCCAAGGTGTCCCGTCTCGTCGCAGCATAAGGTAATTCAATGTCAATAGCCTACGGTCAAGTGGCGATAGAGTCAAGCCACTTTGTCGTCGATGTGTACTCATTCTACCCATTGTCCGAGAATACTCGGGCTGACTCCGAACGCCAAAAGCAATTCAGACGAGGGGACTTCCAGACAGCACGTCGACTCACTTGCACAGCATGTCAGGCGGCACTTTTGATATATTGTACTCACGTGAATTGTAATGAGGCAACTAGAAGGTGACTTCTGGACTCGTATCACGGCAGCGTTGCATTTAGTCACCTGCGCCTTTGATGCAAGCCGTCCGCATATACACGGCTAAACGAGGTCGTGCGCTGATGAGGCTGGGGCACCGCCAACCTCTTCTAACCTCTTGTGAGAGTAAGAGATGGCCCAAACAATTATCGCAGCGCATAACGATCACAACTTAGGCTAACGGCGTAGGATTCGAGAACCAAACCGCCCGGGAGACTTGAAAGAAACCCGTCGCTTGATCCAGTATGGGGAACACAACATCAACGCCAAAACACCTTCAACGGTCTGATAAGACGAAAAGTGTCATATTTACTTTTGAGGATTATACAACCAATGCTCCTGATGACGAAAAGATCGGCCGAGAAGTCGGGGCCCTGCAACTGGCGATCAGCGATCACGTTCGGGATTATTATCACGAGCGGCAGATCCAGCGCTCACCTGAGGATATTGAGAAAGTTCTGTTGAAAGAGAGGCAAAGATTCCCGACACTGCCGATCATCGAAGTCGCACACCTACTCTGTGATGTTCGGACTCGGCGATCTGCTTTGAATTTCTTTATCTCTCATATGGTATTGAAAAACATCAGCTTCTTCGGTCACAAATCACACACTTTGCTCTCGCCAGGAGCCGTAGGAGTAGGTTCAGATATCTATCCTTGTATCTTCGCGGTCTGGAGACACAATCGTGGGACATATGTTCCAAATGTCAGACCTTATTTCGGCAAAATTTGGGCGCTGACTCTTCTGAAGTGCATCAATGATTTTGGGTTCGGCGATCCACAGGTCAAATTGACTGATGGTACGTAACCAGCACTTGGTGCTGAGCATCATCCTGACGGCATCCTAGATGAAGAGACAGCCTTCACACAATGGCGTGCAGTAACGGCACATCTTCTCCCAAAAATCCAGAAGCACCCAGCAGGGTACCAAAATGCTCGGATTGATCGATTAGCCAAAACCATTGACGAAACTCTAACGAATTTCTACGACTCGGCGAGGGATAATGTAGAGAGACTACAGAGCTTGCGAGTGATCGTAGAAAAGGCTGGTATTGTTGGAGAGATGATCTTCGCATCTCCATCTCGATGGAAGTTTGATTGGAGCGCATCAAGGCGAGACCTCAGATCTCGAGACAGACGCAGCAAGGACGGAAAGATCCATCCAGACCAACAGGCATTTGATAAAGATGGTAAGGCGGTTGTGATCGTTCTGTTTCCTGTCCTTGTTCAGATGGATTCGAAAGATCTCGAAGACAAGCATAGGCCAAGACGAACTCGGCGTGGTGACTACGACGGCACAGTTGCAGTGTCAGAGATCCTGAAAGAAGTCAGGAAATTCACAGAACTGCAAATTCCAAGAGTTCAAGAGCCAGAGCAGCAGCCTTCGATCCCAGAACAACAACAACCGAAGCCTGCCGGAAGCCATCCAAGCATAGCAAGTCCAGCAGCAGAGGGACCTCGGCAGTCGAAGGGGTAATAGGAACATGTAAGCTGCCAATCTCCACAATATCGCTCATTGCTGGGGGCAGTTGGACGAAACTCTAGTGGGGAGAGGGAAGGGGCTTGCCACATGAGAGGTGCAGGAAGAGTTGACATTTCAAAATACTGACGAGTCTCAGTGCCTTGGATCTGGTCCGATGGTGTTCGAGCTGCTGGTAATATGATCAGCGGACACAATGGAGAATCATTTCAAGAAGCCAACTCACACAGCTGAAAATCCTTCTGGTTCAAGTCCTGCCATTTATGATGAAACTTCGCCGAGATATTGTCTATAATCAATGGTGGTTCATAGGCCAAGGCATGCTCCATTGTGCCAATAACTTGCAGTACTTCGCCGCCATCAGCACCAGGACCACAACAAATTGCGTAAAGATAAGAAAATTTATACATACGAGAGCGATGGCAATAGTTCAGCCTCTTTTCTCGAATGACGAATGACTCTTTATCCATCATGACCCAGCGAAATCGGGTTTTCAGAGTCATCGGCTTGACCTTGGACACCCGTATGAGCTTTGCAAGTTCCAATGAAGCACCCCTGGTATCCCGGATGACATCAAGTACTCGCTTGAATTGTCCACTCCGCCAGATGTTCTTAGAGTGGATAAGCTTGCCAAGTTCATCGGCGACAGCGATGTCTTTATTGACGCGTTTGAGGAGAAGAATACACGTCTTTGTGTCGGAATAGACATCTTTCAACTTGAAGGCAAACTGACCCAAAGAAATGGTACCATTCATGATTGTAAAAGCACCCGATAAGACTGCCAAAGGAATCATGTTGCCCTAGGAAAGATGAACAAAAAAGATGAACCAGACATTTGCGAAGGTATGATATCCTAGATATAATAATGGCACTCATGCCAAGAATAAGCTCGTATCCGAAGACACGCTCGAGCATTTGAGGCTGAGAACACACTCCCTTTGCATTTCGAGGCTTTGATGACCCCCACAGACTTCTGCAGGATGTCCGGTGATGAGTGGTCAGGCTTACGAGTTGAAAGCTGGGTGACAGAAAGTGAATGGTGGGAACCAGATTTTGACTTCGCTTAAATGGGGCGTTTAGCTTCTTCGAGTTAGAAAATATTCTAGTTCAGATCTTATCGCCGAAGGCTTCATGCCAACTTCTCATGATCCAGCTCTCCTGTTCTTCTAGATATCTTTGAATGAGTTCAATATAACGCTGCACCGCTCTATATCTGCACAGGAACATCTCATGATCCTTAGGCGACGAATTGCAATTTTCCAAGGGTCTGCTTCGACCATTTTCTTTTTCTCTCACTCTAACCTTTCCTCTCACTATCTGCAGAATTTATTTTGATGTATCTGCGGACAGCCTATTTGGCCTCGTTTTAGATCCCAGCTTCCTCCTTACGATCTTGCTGGGCAACAAATATGCAGTAGTCGGATGCCTCTCAGCCTTGCAGACAGCCTTCGAACCAGCAATTAGGCGTGCTGTTTTAGCAGCCCAATGATACCCAACACTTGTCACAGCATCTGAGAAGGATCAGGGAAAGTGGACCTATACAGATGCTTCTCTGCAGATTATTATCTACGCAGTACACCATACTGCGCCTTTCTTGCTAGGCCCCATCTCGGGCGTAGATGAGGCTGATGCGAAGTCGACATACGGAATTGATGTCGTGACACTCACAGTGCAGCGATACGAATCTTCACTGAGATACCTTCCCGGTAGGAATCGCTCGCGTCAAATTAGGCGTTCGACTTCCCGAATTTGGTATTCTAGCTTATAAAAGCCAAGAAACTTCGCGAGTTGGAGGCAGATCTCGTAAGTGCGCCTTTGGGTGTGGTACTGTTGGAACCAGCCATGGCGAGCATATGTAAGTCTTGGGCACCTCGCCATCAAATGCAGATTCAAACGGCCCCTGTAGCTGTGGTTCGCAATCTGTAGCTTGAGGGGTATGAGCAGCATCATTGTCGCCTTTAATTTTTATGTCCACGAGGCCGGCGAAAATTCGTCGAAATCTGATCCACAGGGCGAGAACCATCCCTTCAGACGTCCAAAATCGGTTGAAACTCTCTTCAACAGGCGCACGCTTTTGCTCCGGGTACCGACCCACTATCTCGACCATATGTAATGAAATATGATCTTACGCCCAGGAAAGTAACACCAGATGTTCGCAGGCGCTGCCTGACATAAAAACAGCGATCAGACGGACAACGACGCACCAAAGTCCACTCCGCCGAACTTCAATGTGGCGTTACTGCATGCTTAAAGATACCGAATCTGGTCCGTACATGACCCACGCAGCATAGTCACTTACATAGACCTGTGATTTTACCGATTGTGTTCTGTTACTGAGGCTCAATAACGGGCATGATTGTCCAGCCCCCTGAATCAGGGGCATAGAACGGCAAGGTACTTCCAAGTTTCATGCTCTCCTACTCTATGGCGAAGGTCAACGCACCAATCATTCTCAAATCTTACGACTCACCTACCCCCCGAGGACGATACAACCAAAGATCGCTCATCGGAATTCGATATGCCGATAAGTTACCATGTTGTGATTGGGGACGCAATGAAGCACTTCCAAGACAGACTTGTCATCAGGATGTTGTAATCTGGACGATATTTCGACGGGTATCGTGTCCATTCTTCCATTATTTGACAAGACGCATTACTCGAGTTCTCTGCTCCTCGATGTCCTCCGACTCCACTTTCTTCTGTCGCACATTCGGTATCTGGAATCTGCTCTGCCCATCAAGCTCGTGCGAGTCCACCATCTTCAGAGTATATGAGGTTGGAGATCTCAGGCTTCTTCTAGTTGTTTGGAAGATTGAAGACTTGTCCTGCTCCAATTCGAGTAGTTCTTTTCCTTTGGATTTGGAAATGATCCTTCTCACCAGCGGATACTGTCGGAAACCGTTAGTTTGTTTCTCTTGGTCGTCTGCATGAGTAACTCACCATGGTGGGTAAACAAGCCAATATGACCCCACTGCTCAGTTCGATCATACTATAGGTGCAAGCAAGTGATGCCGTGTCTGATCGGTGAGTTGTATTTTGCCAGGGGCAATCTTTGGACCAACTTACAAGAAAGATCGCGCATGTCAAGATTCCAAAAGGCAATAAAGCGGTATATGCTCGCCCCAACGAAGAAGCATCCCGAGATAAACACGACAGAAGTCAGGATTTTTTGGCTCAAGGGGGCTTTTAAATGCCACTTTCTGAAGTCAGTAATGTTGCAGACGGCCCTAAGTACTTAGGAGAGGATGCTCACAATATGTGGTAGCGGCAAGGTCAAAATCGCAATGTCCGTTATCACATTTGGAATCGCAATTCCAAGAATCACTTCCTTGAAGTCGAGGCAGCGGCCAGCAATCCATGGCTTCCAGACCTTCTCCAAAGGCGCACATTGGAATGCGACAAGGGACAATAACGTGATACTCCATAGAGCCGAAATGCCTCCAAGAATCCATCCACCAATTTTCATACTTCGAACTGGGAATATTCGGTAGTACATCGAAAGAATCGACAATTTCGTGACGGTGATGTTGATGACATACGCGACGTCGGCAAGAAGAAGGAACTCTCAGCAAGTTAGATGCTGCGTTTTAAGCTGTGCCGACATCGAGGATGCTTACTTTGGAAAGCTGCTCAGCATTTGCTTGTTTTAATGAACCCCGATGCCTCCCGAGTCCGTTTTGAATCACTGCTATCATCAGGCTCCGCTCTTACTACTTAATTCGGACCAACATACTCTGAATGAGAATAGCGAACGTCCCTCCAAGTACAAATAAGGCAACCAATATCAACCAGTCGTCCAGGGCAAAGGGAGCATCTCGCGCGAACCTCAACAAGAATCTCAGGGCCACCAAAACCACAGCAAGGACGATGAAGACAAGACTGGGAATGAGTATTGCCTTTGCCTGGCTTTCCGATAGATCTTGCGAAGCGGCCAGGTCTATCGATGCCTTGAAAAATGCCGGGAAGTTGGGATCGATTCTGTTGCCCATGTCGCTGTGCTGAACGACAACAGCTAGAAATCACGGAATCAGAATAAAGCTCATGGGTCACATTCCCTCCGATATATCTCAAGCTATATGTTTTACGCACGTGTGTTTGATTATTCATAGAGCGGCAAACATCCACAAAGTTGGGGCGGAACGCTCTGTCCATGGATGTGGATTTATGTAGGGCACGGGCTTTCCCCAACGCTGATGGGACACCTTCAGCTCGATGCAAACTTAATTCTTGTTCCGGAACCACCTGATAGGTTATTTACAATACAAACACTCCGGCGGATGTTTTGAAACAGTACTTTGATGCATCCCTATCCTTTTGCCGACGAACTACTGGAACGTGTATGGAACACCACGACGGGTACGAGTCGGAAGCAGGCCGAAGACTGACTACACTGAGGATATCAGGCCACTGATCCGTTAATGCATTACTGTCGTTCATGGCAATTCACACTGCTAGCCATCTCTCACGGAACTAATGCATGTGATCGACGATGAGCGGGTGAGTTTCTCCTCGTCCCTCCGATGGCGCTTTCGTGAGTACAGATGCATACATTCTACAGGCTCTTCCAACAGAAAGTTTCGCTTGGATCGACTATGCCAAAATAGTCTCCATTATCGCAATCTTTCGATAGGTAACAGTCATCAGAGAACCGTAACAGTAGTTTAGCCCCTTGTTCTAGCTATTTTGCTTCGCTTTGTCCTGTGTTGATTCTGGCGCATCCATGAGCCGAATCGACTACCGAAACTTCGCTTCTAGTCAACATCCACAATGAACCGCCTTAACCCCACAGGTCAAAGGTTAAAAATGGCTCTATCCTGTCAATTAAGTGGTTCCGAATGTGGGGTAAGTAGAACCTTCATCCGACGACGAGACATAATCTCAATATATAAGTCATATAAGCTCTGCCAGATTTAAGACAGGCACCTTTTCAAGGCCCATTAGACACCATCTATTTAGCCGAGGTATATAAACAAGGCCTAAACAAAGCTCAAATTATGCCTTCACCCAAACCGACCATCGTCATTGCACCAGGGGCGTGGCAACTTGCAAGTGGGTTCTCGAGGTTTTCATCTCAGCTGCAAGGCGCAGGCTACTCTACAGAGGTCGTCTCGTACCCATCTGTTGGAGGCACGGTACCTCCGCCTCCAGGCCTTTCCGATGATGTGGCAGCTACCCGGAAAGTTTTGAGTAAAGTACTCGAATACGGCAAGGACATCTTACTGTTATGTCACTCGTACGGTGGTGTTGTCGGGAGTTGTGCTGTGGAGGGACTTAGCACCGTCGAGCGAGAGAAAGAGGGCAAACGAGGAGGTGTCAAGTTAGTTGTCTATTTGAGTGCGTTCATGATTCCTAAGGGAAAGAGTTTGCTGGACATGCTTGGTGGACAGCCTTTACCATGGATGGATGTACAAGTCAGTAAATCATGTCCGAGTCCAATGTACATCAAGGGGGCCACAACGCTAAATGAAAACATTAGGGGGAGAAAACAACAGCCGTTGCATCTATGATGCCTCAAATTGTGTTCAACGACATGTCCCCTGAGCAAGCAGCTATCGGCATGGAGCATACGTCACACTCATCAACCAGTGTCTTCGCCACTCCGTCCACCTTCGAGCCTTGGGCAAATGGTATTCCCTGTGCCTATATTTTCTGTACAGATGACAACGCTCTACCATTCCCAACACAGAAACAGATGGCGGAGCAGTTGGGAACCGAACCGCTTACGTGGCGTTTGACGGCGGGGCATTGTCCCTTCTTCAGTATCCCGGATCAGCTGTTGGAAGTGGTCCAGAAAGCGGCCGATGGGATGAGCTGAGATTATTGTCTGTAACTATTCATATGCAGCAGCAGAGTATATAGTACAAGGGTAAAATCTCTCAATATAAGATGTGACGTGCTTTCCGCACAGTAACAAGCATCGTAACTGGGCTTGTACAACGACCCGCACAGTTTTATCTAAACCGGCTCGCTCTTTCGCCTGGCGCTATTCAGTTTGTGCCCAATTTCTAATGGGGGCGCCTTACGTTCTCTTTCAGTCCTTTCCGTACTCTGTACCACGAACACTCCCGCTCCTACGTTCCATCCGACATAAACTTCTTTCTACTGCTATCACCCAAACCCCACTCGTTCATCACGCTCACCGAGATGTTAGTGCGCCCCAAGCCTCGCAATTTGCAGTCAGACCACGAGGCTCAGACTCTGCTTACTCGGTCCTTTGACCATGCAAGTTTCCGTCCCGCTTGCGTGCGCAGGGCAGGTAGCAGTATCAACTGATATGTTTGCTGATATTAGGCAAGAGGGAGGTTGTTGTGTGGAACAAGACTATGGACGCCTGCTTCTCATTTTGGTTGCACTTGGTGAGCCGATTTTGATAGGTAGGAAGGCGGTCCCTCACACTTATTGCTCCGTTCCTCTCGCAACTTAAACTTGACTCACTCCAAGAGACTTCAAGTCCGTAGAGCAGCTGGGGCCATCAACATGTCGTCTTCAAGGACCATCCAGAAACGATCCTCTACCATTGCATCATCATCGTCCACGTTCCCGACACCACCACCAAAACAACACTTTTTAGCCTCTTCATCATCTTCCTCATCTCAGTACACACCCATCACGGAATTCCACAACACATGTGAATATACTGGACACACACAGCGCCGTGAAAAACGTACTAAAGGAGATGGTCGTTGGTTCCCGACTCCAAGACCAAGATATAACTCCAATGGGAGGAAGTTGAAGCAAGGAAGCAGCTATCCGTACCCGAGTGGAGGCAATCGACTGCCTTTCGTGAGGAGAGAAGAAGTAGAAGAAGGCATTGTGGACAGGTCAGAAGAGGTAGATATTATATGGGGTTGTGGGAAGAATCATGGAAGGGGTGAGGGCCGAGGGCGTGATGCTATGGGGAATTCAGGGATGGACCAAGTCAGAAACAAGGGGAAAGGGAAAGAGAAGGCAGAGGATAGAGAGGGAATGGTCGATCACAGAGAAGATCCTCACAATAAGTTGTCAGATCATTATGAATTTGGAAGAGTGCACCAGGGCGGATCGACCTCACATCGCAAGCCGTCACCAGAATCAAGAGGGATCTTTGCCCCAGAAAGGGGCTCGAAGCGAGATACAACCCCAGAATCAACAATGGCAGAACAGGCTTTGGTAAGACGAGAGTTGTCCCAAGAACGTAGGCCACACGTCAATGAGCAAGAACTTCAGCAGCTACGGCAGGAGAAGTGCCATGAGTGCTTGTCCGCCAAACATTGGCAAGAGGATGACCAGCCAGCAGACATCGAAGATGCCCAGTTGGTAGTGTCTTCCGTCGAAGGACATCCGATCTTCGCAGAGCCAGGTTTCGCGTCAAGTCCACCTGCTACTAATTCACCTAGATCCTCGTCATTCAATTCCGAGGATCATTTCGCCAGAGTTGCAAGTTCATCGCCCAATCTTCAACACGAAGACCATAGATGCGGGCATGGCATACGGACGAGACCAGCACACCCTCAAACTTCTCGCATAGGGCTCTTCTCAAATCCGGAGACGAATTTTCCGGTTGCATTTGACGATCTGCAGCAGATTTGTGTTCTCCAAAATCTTGTTATGTCAATGAGATACTCTCCCTGGGCCGTACTCGACACTGCAGCGGCCTGGGAACTACCCAATGCTATAGACAATTTTGTCACGGAGCTAAGGCGGTCCGCCACGCGATTCCCAGGCTTGTCAGAATCCCCTATCGGGCCAAATGAACAGCATCGCAACGACCTCAATGTAGAGCAAGCGCAACTTATACGAGAACTCTCAGTCCTGCACGAGCTACAAGGTCCACTGCTACGCTTCCAAGAGGCTACGAGACTCGGGTACTGGGATGCGCAACCTGACCTGTGTGTCATGGCCGTAGAGGAGCACGATCGTTTGACGGCGTATAGATGGAGATTGTTGGAGAGACTTGAGGCGGTCCGGTACGAGATGAGAAGTTTAAATGGTATGGATGAAAAACTAAACATAAATCACCTATCCTTACAAAATAAGGATGAACAGTTCCGACCTTTGGACAGTGGTGCACCGCAAGATTATTGGCACCAGCGCTTTCATTCGGACCGGTGCGCCTCGTCGTCTGACTTCCGAAGGGATCAAGAAGCAGAAGAGGAGGATCATGTGAGAGGGGAAGCCAAAGCTCAACTTGAAGAGTACAACAAACGCTGGGAAATCATCTTGTCTCAGCCTGCAAATGCAGCCTCCAGTTCCACAGCCCTTGCTCGTCCCATCAGGATACCCTGCCCCGTTCTCTCCGATTCATCGCTGCCCTCGTTCCCACACCACTCTCGCCAACATCGAGCACTCAAGCCTGGCAGACGCACACTTTCTTCTGCCACGCCTTCAACCTGACTCCATACCTTGAAGCCCCACCATCAGACTCACCACTCTCGCCCCCGAAACCCGCATTCTATGCGTCTGGGGTGCCAGAGAGCCAGAATAAGGATCTGATGGGGTTGAGGAGGCAATTGAAGTTGGAGAAGGTGAGATGGCACGAAGATCGGCTGAGGGCTGTGTTTGGGGATGCAGCTGCGAGGGAGGATAGGGCGAAGGCAGTTTGGGGAGTGGTGGTTGAGTTGAAGAGGGGTGTTGATGAGGCGTTGGAGGGTTTGGAGAGGGAGTGAAAAGGTGTCCAGTTCGGTTGGCTAGCCGAGCTTGATGCCCTGATAAAGTTCCGATTGAATGTTTCTCTGGTGCCTCGCCGTCATCCAATTCAGCAAGGTCGTGCTAGTCAGCCGCTGAAGAACTTCACTCGCTGTTACCAATAGCCGGTGCCTCTGCCGATCACCACGCTCACTGTCTATGCGAAGGTCAAAGAAGGTAGAGAGACCAAGAGAGAGAATGATAGACTGAAATTCTTCATGATCCTAGCAGCTAAAGCCAGGGAATGAACATTCCCTCATCCTACATAACGCATGCAATCATTTTTGGAACACACAATCCCATCACATCGCATCCTGTCCCATCTGATTCAGTTCAATTCAATCCAATCCGACCAAGTGCAGAACCAGTCCGACCCGATCCAGATTGATAGATAGACAGAAAAAAGAGTGAGATGCGGCACCATCGATGCCCTAACACTCATAAACCCCCAAGTGTGCATGCATGCAAATCGTCGTCGAGGCCTAGCAGCCTCTCCTTCTATCTCTTCTCTCTCATTAATACATGTTCGAACCCCAGCGCCGTTGCTACCGTTCCTACGCCCATTAAGTCGAGGGCAGTTGGACAATTCGTTCCGATCCATTTCATTCACGTCCAAAATAAGTGACTAATTCCTGTCCAAGGATGTAAGAATTGGTGGGTGGATGCGTCGTCTGTTTCCAAAAATAGGAATGTATGCAACCCTCTGCAAATCCAATGTTGTTATGATCGATGTACAAGAAAATGAGTATTGCCTCCGTCCGGCCTAGCCATGCCCAATGATGATAAAGGTGACTGTCGAGAGAAAGAACGTGAGTCGTTGAGTCCGACATGGGATGGACCATTTTTGAGCTTTCATTAAATCGAATCGATTATTGCACTCGCTTCCGCTTCCGGTCTTCTTCCCTCAATTCTTCTTCGTGCTCTTCGTCTCGCTCTGCTGTTTCGGCAGGGTTGAGAATGTGGGCCATGCTCCCTCTCCTGGTAGGTGGCCCGGAGTTGTTGCTGAAAAGACTTGTTGGACCTTTGTCTCGCCCACTTCCCCATGACCAACTGTTCAGATGGTCGGAGGTGTTACCATTGGAGAAGGGTGGTGTGGCAGGTCGGGAGCCCTCAGTACGGCCTTGGGAGGAGGCTGTTGTAAGCGAGTAGGAACTGAAACTATCCCGAATATGTTGCTCTTCTGAAAGCTGTGTAGGTCCCCTCTTTGGGGATGAGGGCCACTGAGCTGAAGATTGACCCGAGGCAAAAGGGGATTGGTTGGCTTGCCAGCCTTGTACATTTCGAATATCTGCTGAAGTATGTCGGCGAGGGAGATTCGTTGGTGGAGATGCTACTGTTGCGAGAGGGTGTGGAGGGGGAGGAGGTGGTGGAACTTGAGATCGTAACGAGCTCGGCGAAGATTGGGATGTGTTGGCACCAATTGAACCATATCTGCGAGGAGTAATAGAGAGATGGGAGGGAACTGGCGGTCGGTAAAAGTTCTGGCGTGGAGGGGGTACATTTCCCATCATAGGGGCTCGACGAGGGTCGTCTTGTGGAACCTGCCGAGGCGAAGGAGGGTCAAGCGAGAGGTTGGAGAAATAGGGCCGACTTCCCGAGAATGGAGGCTCTGGTGGCTCATCCAAGGACCTAATTACTTCGATTTGTCGTTGTATCTCTCCCTGCATATTGACGACTGCTTGACGTTAGTAAGCGAGGAGCAAGGGATCTGACTGTGCTTACCATCTCGATAAAGAGGAGAATCCGAGTTCGGCGTGAGTGAAAGAATAGCTCTTGACATGTCATGATTGATCTAGGTAAATTAGCCACATTTGTTTCAAGCCGAGATCAGTTTTGTGGCGTGATAGCTCGCCGGGTCCACTGAAAAACGTACCTGAAGCGACCGCGATAAAGCTTCCATAACGACCTGGTTTCTGACATGCATGAATTGGGAATTGTCCTCGCTTCTCTGCAGCCTCGCATGCATCTCGTATAATGTATGTTCGACATTCGTAAGTCTCGTCTCGGCAGACTCTTGCATGGCGTGTATGGGCTCGGCTGGTGTTCCTGGTTGAGAGAGCTGAGGTTTTGGCGCGGAGTATGAGTCTCTGTGGACTAATGCGTGTCTCGACGCTCGACGCTTGATTTCTCTGAGTCCCACGAGATCGCCACGTTTGAAGCTATTTCCACCATGTTTGAATTCCCAGAGTGGACTATCTGGACTGCCAGTGTGGAAAACGTCGCTTACTATAGATATATTAGCTATTGAAACCCGAGAGATGTAAATAGCTACAGACCTTTGTGGAATCCGTACATATTCAGTTGTCGGACGAATGACGAAATATTCGTATGTTTGAAGTACTGTCTAGTGTTTTATAAGCCAGTATTCTGCAACGAGCACAAAAAGAACTTACGAGAGAACTTTGGAAAAGTCATTAGATGGTGACATGACGAATGATTCAGCGCTGTTGGACCAGCTTATGAGATGCTGGATCGATTGATCTTCTAACATACTACGAGACCATCAGTACTGGCTCGTGGGATATAAGTTCGAGGATATACTTACTTGTACAGCTTGTGTATGAACGCAGTCTGGACAACTTTTGGCTGTTGCGCAGCTGCTGCTGCATTGGGAGGTCCAAGACTACCGGTCTGAGGCTGGTCTCCCATTCCTTGGTCGTGTATGCCCCCGTTTGTCTCCATATCATCTGGACTTCGAGCTGGCGGGGGATTCATGGCTGTCGTGCTCGTTGGCGTCACTTCCATATCCATTGGCGACGGGGCAGAAGTGGCTAAGGTTGGAGCCAGAATTGGTACGGTCCGACTGCCTGTTGCTGTTTGATCCGAAGTATCTGCGCTCATGAAGGGACTTCGTTGGGCTCGCTCTTGTGCCATACTTGTCGTCACCTGAGGAAAGACAGTCAGCTTCTGGTACAAATCGCATAGCTGGCAGAATCGCAAAAGATCCAGAAATTCGACCTAGGAAGAGAACACACCTCATTGCATCCACCTCCGCAAAATAGTAATGGGCGCGCTGGGAAGGATAATGAGAGGAAGCTTTCTTTCTTTGTCTGCCGGTCTTGCTGCAGCTCCCCGCGACACTCAGCCTCGCACGATGCGATGGTCGGGCTGAAGCGATGTGATTGCGATTTGCGATTGCGATTTCTGCGCCAGGGCTATTGCGCGGAAGCAATCGTCGGCAATGCAGTTGGTTAGGTGGGAGAAAGTGTGTGAGGTAAGAGATGATGGAAGCTGGCTGTAGAATCCGTTTGTGGAGTCGAGGTTGGGTTGGGTCGGGTTGGACTAGGTGGGTGCAGTGGGTTGGTTAGTTTTGCGTTCCAGGCTCTCCCCGTAAGTGGGAGCTTGGACTCTACAGCAAGGTAATAAGGTAGGTATGCAACAAACAACGGGAGTACCGTTACTGAAAAGGGGCAGCTATCGAATTATAGTAAATTTACTTACGGAACGGAGATATATAACATGATATGATCTGTACTTGTATGTGGCGACCGACTCAAGCACATCCGATCAATTGTTTACTGCTTGCTTTCTTGCTGTGGCTAGACCTGCAGGTGTCAACGGAACCAAACTGGGCCCCGGGTCTCTCATAGGGTATGTTTGTACGAGGACGGCGACAATAGTACCGCAACAGATAGACAGGGAAGGAGGACCCTCTAGATCCCCTCACTCTCACTTTCACTCCTATGTCTATTCTCAAGTAGGTAGGTAGGTACTTTACAGGCACCACGGGACCATCTCTACGGAGACAGTATATCCGATCCAGTTAGCCAGTGTTCTGTTAGAGTACTACTTTCTGTCACAAAATTGCCGTGATCCCCGCTCCGGATTGTTCCAAAGTGTTCTCTGGCAGAAGCACCAGAACGAATTATGCGGATAAACTTCGACAAGTTCGAGAAGAGGATATGAAAGGACCGAGCCCTGCTCGAGCGTTCCTGTCTCTCAGAGGTGTGGAGGGGATATTTGACCCCTTAGAACACCCTAGAGCAGAGCGAGCCGGTAACATGTGAAACATCAAATCACACGTCCTCCGCGACGATTCATCATTCGAGAGCCTCAAAAATAGGAGATGGCATGGCAGCTGACGATCTGTGGAAGCAATAATTCTCCATGAACAGCCCGAGATGTTCGGAATCAACCCTAGCTCGCCTGAAAAAGGCTTTACACGAGGCGTCGAGTCGACATCTGCATTTGATGTGGCTCTTGTTCCCGTTCTTCCTACTTGTCCTCAAGGCTCAAACCCCTGGGACCCTTCGCCTCGGTTGGTCGTCTACTCCCCACGACCGGGACAAGAAAAGGTGGAGTGGAGCAGAATGACAGGGGCCAATGTCCAGCGCCATCTCGCCATTCAGCAGCAAAGTTCAGGTCCTTCCCTCCTTCTCGAAGCTATTCGACGGCGCAGATAGTGGGGGGATTAGAAGTTCGCCTCTTGTCAGCTTGTCGGCACGGATCGCGTATCTGGTTGGCCGTCCACCAGCTGAAACTGTATAATAAAACGGCTGCTATAGATGTGTTATTTGCGTATCATCCACGGATGGAATTGAGTGGATAGGTCCCAAGGCGGCGTGGGAGATCTGCAGCCTTGTGGGCAGGAAGCAAGGCCAGGCGTTGGAATATTCTACGCTCAATTGACTTCCAATTGGGTATGAGGCTCTTCGAACAAAAGAAAACCGAGAAACAGACACTTGAAAACAGAAACATCGTACGATTAATGATTCGATCCGTATCCAGGTGGCAATAATATATTCCGAGAATCGTCTGAAAGCCCGATTGATTGAAGACTAAGAGGAGAAAAGATGTGGGCCAGCCTCGCCGCCACTGGGCCTTGCATGAGCTGAACTTTCAATACGACCAAAGCTGATATGACGTATCTAAACCAAAATATCTGGAACAAAGCTCCGAAATCGATAATCCCAATCCCAAGGTACGTGCAGTATCTCAAGCTTCCAACGATTGACGAAAAGTTAAAAGACGAGATGGGCCAAGTTCGGGCAGCGTGAGTCTGGCCATGGACATCGAGCCTGGAACGCATAAGCTTCAAGCTGAAAGATACTTGAACTTTAAACTTGTTGGGGTTTGAAGAGATTGACTATTTGATGCACATGTATCTGTTGTCACAGATCGTAGTATGGCTTTCCTTGTATGTGCATGGGACCGTTGCGCGTTCTGTTGTTCAAAGTATTGGATCTTCAGCCTTGTGAGTACGGGCGTCCGAGGCTTTAGAATGAATCCACTTTTACCACGTGGAAACGGATCAATAATTTCAGGGAATTAAGATCAGGCGCGAACAGTAAGCCCAATTGGGTCGAAGCTTTGAGAATCAACCCGGTTATTACAGAACTGGAATCGAGTTTTGGATTGTTTAGGATATGAATGATCGAAGATATAAATGTAGAAAGGGCTTCCTCAGCCTCGTCTCTAGGTAGCCTCGCTAAATTTGCTGCAAAAGGGCAATTTCTTCGTTGCTGACAGCCTTCAAAACCCGCCACGCCACCGTACGCTTCTGCACCTGCTGCCCTGGTAGTGCTGCACCCCTTGCAACGTCCATATCTAGATTTCCTCATTCCTCCCCGACGTACATATTTTGACGACCACTCAAAACCCAAAACAAACCAATAAACCCTACACCTGCCTCATCCGACCACAAATCCGTGTGCGTGCGTCGCTCCTGCATCAATTTCGTCTCGAAGGCAAGCCAGATCTACCCTGTCGTCACCTTCCGCATTCGAAAACGCTCCCAAGCCCGTTCTCGAAACCCTTCCACCTTCTCACGGATTTCCCAAAAGGAGCAAAGTGCATCAATTTTACGATCCATCGCATAACCGACTTCGGACGAGTATTGTCTTACCGATTATCTACCAAGTTTTTGGGCTACTGATTCTCACACGGCCGCTCCGAACGAAGAACGAACAGACGAAGAAATCTCCGAGAGACGACCGATGTTTGGATGTCCGGTCCGTGCCTGGCCTTGACCAACCTGCGTTTCCGTGTTACAAGCGATCCGGCTCATGATGGCGGCGACACAAGTTCTCGTTGACGCTCTCGCTACTCTTAAGAATCCTGATGGGACTTTACAAGAAGGCAATCGGAAACTGGCGTAGGTGAACCGCTCTCTTTATGCCTTCGAATCAATTTGTTACTTTGAATGACTCGCTGGAGGCAACACAACTTTCAAAAGCATGGCTTCGATGCCATAGTCAGTTTTCTATTTCAAAGGAGAGATGTGTCCATCCGCAAGTACCGATGTCAGTTACTCGGTCGAGCGAGGCAGTATCAATTCAGTGTGCCTGTCGAGTTGGGTTTTTATTGTTTACACCAATTCTTGTCTTGGTTGAGCTTGAAGCATTTGCTTCGCTTTGAAAAGCCTTATCGCACGGAATTTTTTCTAATGTGCGTTTATAACTCCCTCCGGCGGGGACCTATTTAGTCGCAGACATGCCAGTTTCCAGTCTAGGTACTGTATTTTTGACCAAGTACGGGCGTCTTTGAAAAAGCACAGAACACCTGAAGTTCCAAAAACGACCTCCATACCACATATCCGCGTCTATGACTTCTTGCACCATCCCATCGTGCACATACGTATGTTCGATGGGACTAACAGACTCTAGACTAAGTTCCCTTATCTCAGAATTGACGGAGTCAGAGACCATCGACATCCGGCTCCGACTCAATGCCTTGAGGAAGCTAGGATTCCCAGAGAAATTACCTGCAGAGCTACATCACAAGATTCTGGACTATATCAGCCTTGAGGACTCCATGAATATGCGACTTGTGCGGCGTGACTGGTGTGACACATTCTCGAGCGTGCCAATTTGTACGGAAATCGTCAAGCGGCACTTCCCCGAAAAGCATGAACTCTACACAGAGGAGATTAAAAGTCTGAAGGATGTCGATGAGAGAAAGCTGGCCGCGGATAAAGATCTCAAAGAGTGGCTCGCAGATGTCGTCAAGCACAGATTGCGACGAGGCCGCGGCCAATATCAGTCTACGTCAGTATATTACTACTCCGCAAAGCGAGCAACAGGCCAGTGGAATTCGCCACAGTATTGCAATGGAAGGATAGCTTATTTGACTCTTGATCGAATGCTGATAGTGAAGAACATCTGCGGTGAGGTCACAGGTTGTCTTGCACTTCCACAGCGGGAAGCGATTGGTCGATGGGTACTGTCAGATAAGTACATCGTGGTTGTGTCAACAAATCAGTAAGGTTTCCCCGCCTGTTCCACCATCATCTTCACGACGAATTCCTTATCTCTACGGTTCTCTTCTAACAACGACTTCAACGACCTACAAACTTATTGTCGGATTAGGGGGATGGCACTTGCGCTCGTACCGGATCAGATCCCGAATCGTATGACTGGGTCCTGCTAACTTCACACAGGCGGACCGTTTACGCCTGGCAGCTAGATAAACCTCTTTCCGAATCGAATGATCCACACCAACAACAACTTCCAAACGCTATCACCGAGCTTACTGCCCGTGACAACCGTGTCGGAATCGTACTTCGCAACTGGGAGATATACATTTGGGAAATTGGACGCCCCAAGAATCCGTTATCGGCCGTGCCAGTGCCATCGATAAAGCCAAACTTGGACATGGCCAGTTCCCGGAAAATTGTATTATTCCATCCTTACAAGCGAGGTGAGCTCGTCCGGTCACAAAATATGACATCCAGCGACAGTAATTATGGTACAAGGACATGCAATATGCTCAGATGGGACAGACCTGTTCATTTGAAGACGTTCTGAGTTTCAGCTAACATTCCATGGCCTTGACCTAGACATTTTCTTCATTTGTTCTCAAATAAGCTGCAGTTCTAGGCATGGTTCTGAGACAGGAAGTCGGAGAATCAAGTTTCAATTCTACGAGTACGAGAACTTCAAATCCAAATCCAGGCGCACAGCATATGTAGACTTCAATGATATCACCGACAAAGACTTACGACCACAAGTTCATACACTATACGATAATTTCGTCGGAATCTTAAATCTTGGCGGGTTTCGAAAGCAGGTTTTTGGACGGGACAATGGCGGGTATGAGGATCTAGACGTAGTCGAAGACGACGCGTACCCTCAGGACAAACCGGTCGCATTCGTGCGTGAAGGTACTGGATGTCATGGTAGCTTTGCTGAAGGCGAAAGGGCATTCGTACTTTTTGACATGGAAACGAAGCTATTCCAGTGTCACAGCTACTACGAGCCAGAGCCAGGCTATACGAAAAATGACTATAGCGGAAGTCCAGCTTTCGATGACTGGGGGTCAGAATGCCACATCTGGCGAAATCAAACCTTGGGCCGAATTTACCGCCCAGATTTGGAATCAGAGAGCCCCCTGGAACGTGGGTGATATCATAAACGAATAAGCAACCTGAATGCTGACTTCTTGTAGGAGACACTGATCTCCTCATCACGGCTGTACGCCACAACCCTAGCCCGAATACGCAAATAAACCAGGTACACTGTTACAAGGAAGGAACACATGGCCAGACTGTTGTACATCGTTCCACACCATCCTACAAGGCTCGAAAGCAAAACACGGTCTTTCACTGGATTGGCAGGGCCAATGTTGCGCGAACCAAACCTTTTCCAGAAAGGTTCAGCCCTTTTTCGCCACCGATTCACTGTTATCACGACTTCCGAGAATCCTTTACGCCTCGGAGAGTGAAGGGAGATGACCGGTTCGTGGTCCTGTTTGGCAGCTTGGGGTATGTGGTTTGGTGCTTTGATCCGAACGTTCACCTTGGTATCAAAGACTCTGACAGAGACCCAAATGCGCCGCGGCATTTGAATATCTTCGAAAGTTGAGGCTTCCCAACAGGTATGGAAAAGCCTTTTCGGACCACTCTATGGTCACTCCTATCCCGCAGGAATACTTACTGTTGGATGGACACATGCAGGCTTTGTAAGAAAGTAGCTTCAACTTGTATCATTAGACATCACTGAAAGCCATGGGGCACAAAAGTGAGGTGAAAGAGTGATGATTTGGCATTTGTAGCATTGCTCGCTAGATTTTAGTAGTAATAATATAAGTAGTGTTATGATACCCAATACCAGATCGGAATCTATTTCTCTTGCCCCACTGGGCTTTACAAAGGTCAATATTCTGGGTGGACGCTTGATAGTGAAGCCAAATCAGGCTATCCGCCGCAGATAATCGTTTGTTGTCTGAGTGATTCTGGTCATTCAGAACCATGGGCAAGAGATCCAGCGAGATAATAATGCAGGAGCAGAGACGCCGAGACCAATATCGAGTTATTGACTGATTAGTTGTAGCACCAAGGTTGAACGCACCACTCAGAGCTTGAAAAAGATATTCGAGAAGTGCTGAGTATATGGAAACCGAATCTCAAAGGAAGTCGAAGGAACCAAGTTACGTAGGTGAAGATAATAACGAGAACTGAGGGAAGAGATTGCACAAGAGAGCACGAGGCAGGAATTGTGGTAAGCGCAGCTCATTTGATAGCATAATTCAAGAATCTATATAGTCTAAAAGTTTTTGGCCACCTCTGTACATCCCCAGAATAGCCCTTGAATAGAGTATTCAGGCGGTCCAGCCCTCCACGGCCTCATCGACGCTCGCTCTGTACACCTGTTGAGTCTTGCATTGCTCCAAGAAGACCTTGTACTTAGCATCGAGCAGCTTCTTCTCATTCGCGTTCTTGCCTGGCTTCACGACCTTTCCAGGCTTACTCATACGATCCATGATACTCCATAACGCCTCGGTATTGCCTTCCTTATCCGCGCTCGCAGCCTTGGCTCCCAGCATAGCTGCACCGTGTACCACAGCAGCGTGGACGTATCGTGGGATCAGGACGGGCATGCTGCAGGTCGTAGCCATGAGTTCCATGAGGATCTTATTCTGGCACTGGGAGCCGGACATGAAGATGCTAGTGAGGGTGTGACCGGACTCGTTCATCGTCTCGACGATCTGGCGGGTTTGCATGGCGATGAATTCCATGGTGGCGTAGTAGTAGAGGGCGAGGCCGTCCATACTGCGGTCGTTGGTTAATCCGATGACGGAGCCGGTCATGTTGGGGTCTGCGATGGGAGAGCGGTTACCCCATAGATCGCCGTAAAAGAAGAAGTGGCGGCCGAGGTAGGAGACGGATGGCGCGGAGATCTTCTCTTGCATTTCTTCCAGGTGGGAGTTTAGGTAGTCGTAGATGCTGGTGTTGAAGGACTCGGCCATGGACATGGTCTCGTTGTACGCGGGATGGGTTTCGAGGACGTGTCGGAGAAGCTCTCCAGTAGCAGATTGACCTCCTTCGGCCATCCAAAAACCGGGAAGAAGAACATCTCGATATGGTCCCCACACACCTTCGACGAACACGGGATCCTTAGACATGGCGAGATGGCAGGTCGATGTACCAGCGACAGCCGCAAGACGGCTGAATGCTTGTGAGATATCGTTCTTAGGGACATCAGTGTCGAGTTGATCAGCACCAAGGCTGACTTTGGCTCCGACTGTGCCCACCCAACCAGCATATGCATCAATGACACCGCTACCGACTGCGATTCCAGCTGGGAGACCAAGCTCATGTCCGGCCTTCTCGCTAAGCGTTCCAACGAGTTCTCCCGCACTCATGTATTTTCCGTTCTGCCGAAATCAGTCAGTATATTGGCCAAGAGTGGAAACACGGAATATGAAAAGGCTCACCACCCCATCAACTCCACCCATGCGCTTGAAGTTGTCCTTTGCCAGATCGCCAAGTCCAATAGTCTCGTAAAAGTCCTCTTGCCATCCTTTGACGCTGCCGTCAACACCAACGGGGACGTATCCTTGCTTGCAGACCGTGCTGCAAAAGCTTCTAATCTCATTACCGGTGGCCAAATGCGTCAACGCATCTGCCAAATCGTAGAACTTGCAACGATCGAACATCTCGGGTGGCATATGGTTCTTAAGCCAAAGCACTTTTGGGATCTCCATCTCAATGCTCATCTTACCTCCTACGTAGCGGAGGAGGTTGTGTCCAGTAGCATTAATTTTGGCTGCCTCCTCGACGGGTCTGTGGTCCAGCCAGAGAATGACGTTGCGGTCGTTACCATCATTAGCGAAGTTAGGACCAGTGACTGGCATAGGCTCGTCGGTATCATGGGAAAAGACTGCGAGAGAGCAGGTGGCATCGAAGCCGATTCCGCGGATCGTTGTGGGGTCGATGTTGTGCTGGCTAAGAGCCCGCTGCACACAGGTACAGATGCATCTCCAAATATCTGTTGTAGATTGCTCGTAGTATCCGGTCTCTGGCTGCCAAAGCCCAATATTCTCTGTTGCCACTTCAAGGAAGTTAGCTTGAAAGAGCTTTGGTACTTGGGAATATAGCTACATACAAGCTTTGATGTCACCAGAAGCATCGATGATACAAGCTCTGGCACTGCCAGTACCTACATCAATACCGATGTAGTGGTCGATGTGAGGGTTCAAATCGTTGTGAGGACTGATTTTGTTTAGCATAATTGCGTGTAGCAGAATTAAAAGATGTGCTTACTCCATCGAGGCCTGCCTCGAGGGCTTCCTGAAGTTTTGACGGAATGGGATTTGAGCCATCTTGGATTACGTCGGAAGCTGACTATCGATATTGGCTATTCTGTTCCGTGTCAGCCAGACCTATCCTGATCCTCAATTGGTTTGGTTGCCTGCCAAATTCGTGCTGTGCCATGCCTCCAATTTGTTGAGCAGGACATGGGATGAGCGCGGGGTAGAGAGGAGACGGGATGAGGAGAAGGAGGGGTTGACGGACCTCAATGCGGTCCAATGAGAAGATCCTGAGAATGATGAGATGGACACAGAATTCGTGTCAGAGTTGCCTGTTTGTTTTGAAGGTTGTTTTGACCTGCAAAGTAGTATATTCAGCTCGTTGAGTTGAAGGATGTTGAAGGTTTTCTCGAGCTCAACAGTGTTTTTGTTAGGAGCTCCGATCCTCGAACTTGCACGTCACCGGTGGACCCTTTCTTTTGCCCCCCACCTTCTCCAAGCTCCAATCTGTCCACCACCAAAACTGGGGCGCATCAGTGAATAAGCAGAGCCTAGTACTTCGGGAAGGTCACGATGCAGATCCTACAATTTTCAAAGTACTAAAGTCGGTCAAGGACTTTGCAAAGGCGTTTTTGATTAGAGATGTTTCCATATGTTGTTTCTGTTCGATGGTCACGAAGGATGCTTTGTCGGATGCTGTCGGCAAACTTGCCGTGCATCAAAAACAGTGCAAGATGGGCGCCAAGCCTCGTCTCGAGGTCAACAATCATTCCGCAGGACTGATACAGTGTATCCCCCGGTATGAATGTCTAGCATACTTTTATGACATTTGCTGCTTTATATGTCTTATGTATTTATAGGAAATCAAACCAATCGAAAGCCACGTTTTCAGAGATCCGGAGTGTTGATTGGATGCTTGATATGGGAGGACAACGCTCGAAACACAAGAACAGCAATGTCCTCAAAAGGCGCTAGACAATTAAACCATCGGGGAGGGGACCATAGGTATGGCTTATGCGTTTCTTGAATTCTCACAGCCAATCAACTCGGCTCATCATGTCTAGCGATTGGATCTAATGATCCTCAGCAGTAAGAGCAGCAAATGTCACAAAATCTCGCGAGACAATCAAACACGGGGGGTTCACTGTATTTTGCTTGCAATGTTGTACAATTCGAATTATCTCAACCTCAATCCCGTCCTCTACTTCCATAATTTTCCTAAGCTCACTTCCTTGTCGTCGTGCTTATTCAAGACCTTTGCCGTCGCAAGATCGAAATCTTCTTGCGTGACATGCACACGTCTCTCTCTCAAAGCATACATGCCTGCCTCCGTGCATACACCCTTCAATTCGGCCCCTGAGCATCCATTCATCTTCTCGGCAATCTTGGTTAGGTTGATACCCCGGGTCAAGTTCATGCTTCGGCTGTGGATTCGGAGAATGTCTGCTCTAGCCTCGACGGTTGGCGGTGGAAACTCAATCTTTCGGTCAATACGTCCTGGTCGGAGAAGTGCAGGATCCAGGATATCCAGTCGATTCGTAGCCATGATGACCTTGATGTTCTTCGTGGGCTCGAAACCATCCAGTTGATTCAGCAGTTCCAACATCGTACGCTGTACCTCGGAGTCGCCACCAGATGAACCTTCTACACGAGATGATCCGATAGAATCGATTTCATCCATGAAGATGATAGATGGAGCGTGTTCTCTGGCCATAACAAACAACTCTCGGACCATTCTTGAACCCTCTCCAATGTATTTCTGCACCAACTCTGAACCTGATACTCGGATAAACTTGCAGTCGGTATGATGTGCCACAGCTCTTGCTAACAGAGTCTTTCCAGTTCCTGGCGGACCGTACAGAAGGACACCTTTAGGTTGTGCTATGCCGAGAGATTCGAACAGTTCGGGATGCTTCAGACCCAACTCGATGACCTCCTTGATTTCCTTGATCTGCTGATCCAGACCTCCAATCATGTCATATGTACTGTCGGGGACTTTCTCTACCATCATGAGGGATACGAGAGGGTCAACGGATGATGGAAGCATCTTTTCGAGTTTGTAGGAATCGGAGAGAAGAGTAACCCGCTTTCCAACGGTGAGCTTGGAGATGTCGACGTTATCGGAAATATCGACGACTGATTGATTGTCAGCATGAGATACTCTCAGAACCCCTGCCTTGCTTCAGAAACATACCATATTTGCCTTCTGGGTGCACCTTGACCAAGACCTTCTTCGTTCCCATAACCTTCACAACCTCGCCGACATACGATCCAGGCTGCTGTAATAATCCAAGCTCTTCCCGCAGAAGTCGCACTATTGACCATCAGCTTGTGAAGCACTGCGCCCAGTGCATTAGAGCTTACCTCTAGAGTTGTAGTCATTTCTCTGAGCTTCCAATCTCCGTAGTACTGCTTGACCCTGGATGATCTCCAGCTTCATCCCCTCGATCTTGTTGTGGAAGTAGGTGTCGAGCGCCATAGTGGCAGATATGATGCTCTGATATTGAAGAGGTCAGTGGTATGGAGATGGATATGGAGAGCCGGTGTTGCGGGTTGAAGTTGAGGCTCTGTTATGATTGTTGATGTTCTTGCCTCTGAACCGACTTCACTCTAGAGCTCCAGCTGAGCCAGCCAGGCACCATGGACCGCGTCGCGAGAAGGCTGAGGCCATAAGGTTAAAATCAAGGCAGCAATTACCCAGAGTCACGTTTACTGTGTGTAATTGGCCAAGAACAGGGGTCCACCTGGTATCCACTTTATTCCCCATCCGACAGCTCCCGCGGGCAAAGAAAACAAGCTTGGGCCGCCAGGCGTGGAAAGCGCGGTTCGTACGGCAGCTCCATGGTCAGCCGGCATGCACCATGCAGCAACACATGCAGTATCCTCCGCAAACATCTCGTGGGATATCTCATCATCTGCTCGTGTGGATTTGATGGTGGTGTATCTAAGACAAGTCGAAACCCGAGTTCTGTGATCATCTATCGAGTACTCAATCCTAATCCTCACTCATTCTCTGCACGACTGAGAAACATCTATCCGCCTTGCGCCTGCCCTCTGCGCGTCTTTGTCAAGTCGAATGCATTCCGAGCTTTCTCCCACTTTGCGATCAACGCGATAGATCAACAACGGACTTCAGCACTAGCATATCGGGCTTACTGGTTGCAGTTCCCGATCCCCTCTATTGATGCCATAATAAGAGACCCCGGATTTGTCTTCAGACGACTTCAATATGTCTGGCAGAGACAACAACACTCCAGGTGCTTTGAGGGATATCCAGAATCCTTTCGACATGTCGACTCCTACTTCCCCGACCGATATTCGCCATCCTCTCTCCAGAGTAGAGTCTGCATCGGAGCAGGCACCTCAAGAGAGGGAGGGGCTTTCTGAAAGCTTTCAGTCTACAGATACAATCAGACGGCGACCCGAGCCACAGTCATATGGTACGCAGTAGACATACATTCAATACCGGAAGGCACAATGGAGCTTTATTTTCATAATTTTATACAGTCTTAAGGCTAACTTATCTCAAGGGTCCATTCTCCAGCCGACAACTTCTCATACATCAGAACATCGAACGAGCGACTCTTCACAGACCGGCGAGCGACCCCAACCACAAAGCTTGGAATCATCTCGCTCCATCCAACCGATCCGATCGCCTATGCTAGGTCCAGAACGAGGACGAGGAGGACAACGACCAAAGAAACCTGGAATGCCCCGTCGAGCTTCCTCTAATGTACAAGCACCACATCGTGGACAAGAGTTCTCGGTGGATGATGATGTGACGGAGATAGAGGATGACTTAGCTACAAGTCGTCACAGCGCTACTGGCTTCGGGTCTATCAGACACCAGCTATCGACCGTGCGGCGGCGGCCAAATGCTCAACCTCCTCTACCAAGGGTTGACTCTTCTCGTGGTGGAGAGCAAGAGGCAGAAGCAGAGGCAGAAGCAGAGGCAGTAAGTGCAGCTGGGGATGCAACAATAGAGGAAAATACAAGCGATTTCGGTGGGGATGGGACAGTCCGAGATGCGGACGAAATTACTCCAGATGAAGACGAGGACGACGACTTGAGCGATGCGGAAAGCTTCACGCTGAAAGATCGCCAGGAAGCTATAAATGAAACTCATCCTTTCGGTATACGTATTTGGAAGCCCGCGCTTTACAAAAAGAACAGATCAGTACAGAAAACTGCGGAAGGCGACATCCACTCTTCACCGGGCGGCAGAGTCAGTAAATGGCTTCTGTTCTTCAACATCCTCTGGACCGTGTGGTTCGGTTGGTGGCTTGCTCTCATAGCTTTTGTGGGAGCCGTTGTCTGTTTTATCTTCGGTGCTGCACCCAGTGCAATTGAGTACGGCCGCGTTCTGTGGGGTGTTTCTGGCTATCTTTTCTATCCATTTGGCAAGTTCGTCCGTCTCGAACAAGACGAAGCTTATGCCGAAGAAGACGAGGGTGAAGGACGCAGCATCACAGAGTATGAACAGTGGCAAAGTGGTGATATCGAAGATGGCCGACTGTTCTTCGGCCCACAAGGCACACGTTCGATAGTTGGTCGCTCACGACGGAGCATTGATTCTCTTGCGAGCGAGAATGATAGTCTTCTAGGTCGGTCGAGAAGACGATCTGCAAGAGAAAGCTCAGAACGCCCATTGAAGCGCAGACTTTTTGGCAGAGGCGAGTGGAACACGGGCCGTGTCATCTTCTTTCTATTCTTCTACGGCCTCATTAGCCCGATGTTGTTCTTGGTCTCTGGCATATGTTGGTTCCTCGTCTTCTGGATCCCCATGGGTAAAGTTACGATGCTACTGTTCTCTCACCTGCGTCGGCATCCTTTGGCACTCTCATTCCAGTCCGACTCTGACTACTCCCGTGGTGCCATCCCGAACTCGTCCATCCTGCTCTGCACCTACCGTGCTGTGGGTACAAAGTACTGGAAATACACTGTAGACGGAACTAATATCTTCTTGATCAATCTCATGGGTGTGGTGCTCTTCGTCATTTTTGACTACTGGGTCCTTGTGGAAACTCTCCACTGGGATCACTTGACGATTACTGGACCACCGTTCCTCTTCACGGCAGCACTGGCTTCCATCATCCCACTGGCATATTTTATCGGTCAAGCAGTTGCGTCTATTTCTGCTCAATCCTCTATGGGTCTTGGTGCCGCCATCAATGCTTTTTTCTCCACAATCGTAGAGGTGTTCCTCTACTGTGTAGCCTTGAAGCAAGGAAAGGGTCAGCTTGTTGAAGGAAGTATCATTGGAAGTATCTTCGCTGGTATTCTATTTCTCCCTGGACTTTCTATGTGCTTCGGAGCGATCAAGCGGAAGACTCAGCGATTCAACGCCAAATCAGCTGGTGTTACCTCGACAATGCTATTATTCGCAGTCATTGCTGCGTTTGGCCCGACACTGTTCTACCAGATCTATGGAACTGTGGGTTTCTCAAAACACTCCATCTTGCAATTACTAAACATTTTCTAGCACGAGCTCAACTGTCTGAGTTGTGTGGACAACAATGATAATTCGCCAAGCCGGGACTGTCGTCGGTGCTATTTCTCTCAAGTTCCAGCACTTGATGATCGATTCTATCTTGAAGCTGTTCGACCTTACTGCTGGTTTGCAGCTGTTCTGTTGTTCCTTTCGTACATTATTGGCTTATGGTTCACTTTACGGACACATGCAGCAGTCATCTGGAACAACGAAATTGACGAGAAGAAACTCCAAGAAGGCCAACATATGGCTGGCCAGCAGCAGCCACTCGGCGGTGCTCCTCATGGACGACTTCAGAGACATGGCAGTACCCAGAATAGCAGCTCAGCTGAAGCTCATGGAGCAGAAATTCGCGACTCTCAGCTGTATAAGCGTATCCTTGGACAGTCTTTGAAACAGGTCGGCCTTGGTCCACGTGATGGAAGTCGAAACAATTCGATCAACGATCCGGCAGTATCAGGAGCCAATGGTTCGGCACAGACACCCCATATTCCACCGCCCAAGAGCAGCGGTGCAGAGAGTGCCAGATCCGACGTTCACATCCCCGGATTCTCAGAGGCACAGAATTCTAATCTGGTTCGCGAGGTTGCTGAAATGGCAGCAACAGCAGCTACGATTGCAGCTAAAAACGCTACAAAGGCACCTCGGCGAACTTCTACCCTAGCTAACATGCCAACCTCGGCATCTCTAAACAGACCTCCAGCGCTGAGGACTGGCGTTGTTCAAGACATTGAACATCCTATTCCTCTGGAGCCACACGCTGGTGGTGGGCACGATGCACCGAACTGGAGCAGAGTCAAAAGTTCCATCATCCTCTGTGGAGCTACTGTGCTGTACGCGCTCATTGCCGAGATTCTAGTCAACACGGTTGATGTTGTTCTCGTCAACGTCGCAATTGACGAGAAATTCTTGGGAATAACTTTGTTCGCTCTTGTACCGAATACCACGGAATTCTTGGTAAGCTCAAACTTTGTTCGCGTGACTACATTTCTAACATTGAGTAGAACGCCATATCATTTGCCATGAATGGTAACATTGCCTTGTCTATGGAGATCGGATCAGCATACGCCCTCCAGGTGTGCTTGCTTCAGATTCCTGCCTTGGTCCTTTTCAGCGCCATCAATGCCAGTACCTTGATCGGTCCTGAATACACCTTCAGTCTCATCTTTCCACAGTGGGACATGGTCACAGTCATTCTCTGCGTCTTCCTGCTCAGCTATATGTATGGCGAAGGAAAGAGCAACTACTTCAAGGGTTCCATCCTCCTTCTCAGCTACCTAGTCGTCATCGTCGGCTTTTACTTCTCCGGCATGACCGACCTCGAAGCCATGGGAATGAGTCGATTCGACATCATGGAAGCCGGGGGAAGCTTCAAGACCATAGGCAGACGCCGAACTGGAAACGCATTCCAACAGTAATGGACGGACCAATTATATATGGGCGACCACCATTCATATATCCTCTCATTTGAGCGCTGGCGTTTGGGAGATTCTGCTGAGCGCTCTAATGTTTTGTTGTAGATACCAATCAGTCTGTTCATTGCTGAGCACACAATTTTTGCTTCTATCCTTTCTCTTATGTTGTCTGTCTCTTTCGCTGTCTCTAGAATATGGAGGAGGAGCATTTGTATGGTAGAATCGGTTGCATTAGGATGGGTATAAAAAATAATTGAGGGACTTTCTATCGATTATTTTTCGTTTGTGTTGTTCCTGGTCTGTGATGGATTGATTGGGAGTCTACTCAAAATCATGCTCACATCTCTAACACAAAAGTCGAAGGTAGTCGCTTACTTCATGTGCTGTCAATTGACGACGCATGAACTCATATACACAATGCTCTCATGCCAACTGATTCTATGTGTCCCTCAAAAAAATAAACCTTACGTTTTGTCTACATGTCTAGGGAGTACAGTAGTCTGTCTATATCCACGTCAGAATAAGGTGCTGACGCCTGCATCCACAATCACCTCAACCACTACCCACACTCATACACCCTTAAACCTCTTCCTCCTTCACGCACCAACATCCTTCAAGCTCTTCACCAAATCCGTAATACTCTCCTCCAATCCTCTGAACTCAATACCCAAGACCTCCTTCGACCTCTTATTATCAAAGCTATACACCCCCCCCTCAGGATAATCCCCACCCTTCACACCCTCAGCCGGCAACTCATTCTTATACTCCTTGAAGTTCTTGCGAATGATATCCGCAATCTCCTTATTAGAGAAGTATCCCGCAGTGAAGAAAAAGCGCTTGCCACCTGCTTCAGGCAACTCCATAGCTTTAACGTGTCCCAGAGCGAGGTCGCGGACATCCGTCCAGAGATAGACGCCCGTGTCTGGAATCGAGTCTTTATTCTGCCCTGTAATGAGGTTTCTCACACGCTGATTCGAAGTATTGAGCGCCGAAAGATCATTCAGGTAATGCACAATCGGGCCCAGAACCAGCGGCGGACAGATGGTCGCAACAGTGAAATTAGGCTCCTCCTTCTCGACGAAGTCCCACGCCGCTTTCTCAGCAAAGGTCTTGGATGCGCGGTATCCGGTGCTGGGGTCCTTGACGGCTTGTTCTTCCGTCACGGGGTTCCAGTCTTTTTCGCTGTAGACGTAGCCCGGTGCGTTGCCTTTGTTGGCGTCGACGATGCTGGCGAAGGAGGAGGTTATCACCACGCGGGTTACGCTTGGGGCGTTCTTTTTGATGGCGGAGAGGACGCCCTTTGTGCCGTTTATGGCGGGGTCGAGGAGGTCTTTCTTGGTGTCGGTTACGTTGAAGTGGAAGGGGGAGGCGGTGTCTGGAAGGGAAGGGGTCAGTAAGTGCTGGATCGAATTTGGACAGTCAATGTCCTCCGAACGTTTCAAACCCCCTTAGATTTAGAGTCCTGGGTTGAATTAGTACTTACGAATGACAGCTTCCAAGCCATCAATCTTGACAGCCTCGTCAAAAGCTCCTTCCACAGCAATGTCTTCTACGATCTTGAAGGAAAGCTTATCTCCAGCATCTGGATGCGCAGACTTGATCTTGTCTGCTTTGGCTTGAGACCGCACAGTGGTGATTACTGTGTGCCCATGTTTGAGCAAAATATCGAGGACATGAGCGGCGATGAATCCGCTGCCACCTGTTTGTCTGATCAGTATTCTGCATTTTATGGTTTGAAGTTCGGATGGCGACAGTGGGGTGATGGAGGGGTAATTTTCAGGAAACCATAAACTTACCTGTGAGAAGAACTTTCGTCATTTTGTCAATTGGAATATATGCGTATTTGGGGTTAATTTCAAGTTAAAAGAGTATTAATATTCTTGAAGAACTCAATTAGTAGGAGGACGGACGGCACTCTTATCTAGATATACTTAGTTTATCGCCCTCCCCTCCTTCCTCCCCGGGCTCTGGCAATTTATCGGCCACAAAGCACCCAACGTCATTTAGAACCCCTATGATGTTTACCATCCAGTCCACCCCGGTACATCTGCCGGCGAACCAATCAACGCTCCCACAATTCACCTCGGGAACCATTTCACAGCTGTTCTAGAGCGACAGCGGCACTTTTTACAGGCCAAGCCGGGATATATGGGGCGACTTATTTGAATTTCTAATGTGGCTTGGAAGTTGATTCGCTACAGCGACTGGGACATTTCGGCGATAAGTTAATGTCCGGTATTGAAATGCTTGAGAAGGTCGACGTGCTCTATCTCCATGACAGAATTGCTAGATACCGTGTGGTAATCGGAAAGACAGACACGGTGAGTGAGTCACAAATGGTTGTTGATGATAAACAGTACACAGTTGCTGTTAGTTCACAAGGTTGAATGTTATCTCGGCAATTGGAGAGGATAACGAGTTCTAGGCTTTCATCGGAAGTGAGCAGAATGGTGATCTGTATGAAACAAGTAACGGAATCCTTTCCAGTGGATTTCACAGACAGTCCATCGCCGTCCGATATGACCATGTTGAATCTGCTTCGTACTGACTCATTTCGATCCTTGAAAATCACCAATCACTTCTCTCAATGCTACCGAGTGCACGAGTTTGTTCCATCAATTCATACATTCAGAACAATCGCTGAGCATCAAGCAGAACGCCTGGTATATTGGCCCCATCCTAGCCATCCTAGCCGTCCCACGCCATGCTACCTGGCTTGAACTCCATATCCCACTCACCAAGGACCGAATGCCATTTTTAACCATCAATCATCATCTTCATGTCTCATAAGCATCATCGCCACACGTTCCTTCACCATTTCCCTCCATCAGCCCCATTTCCCTAAGCGAAGACAGCCGAGGATTCGCGTCAGGGCTTTCAACAACAGACAATCAAGAGTCGCTTTCATAGACCTCTCCATCAACAAGAATGACGACGTTGAGGCAAGCTGCGTATGCTTCACGGATAGCACATGCCATGCTTTGCAATTTGTTAGCATTGACTCGCGAGTTTCAAGGATAAGCGCCAGAAGTACTCACCATGTCCTCTCCACATCCGCAACAACAGCACTCAATCCCCAATGACTGCACCACGCCCTCGCCAGGACCTCATTATCCTTAACACCAAATGCCTCGACCAAAAGTACCTTCTCTTCGTCCTCCTCAACGTCTGGCTTCTTCTCCCCTCCTGATTCTCCTCCCGCACGCGAAGGACTACTGCCGTTACTACCTGGGTTGATATTCATGTTGAGACCGCCCCAGTCTCGGACTGCAAGCAGCTCATCGATTTTCATGGCTTGGTAGACGTAATCGAAAAAGAGAGGATGTGGGCCACGAGAACATGGGTATGCGGAGATGAAGGAGACGTCGTAGGAGAGGCGGAGAGGCCAGGATTTTCCGTCGATGGCGAATTGAACTGCTGCGTCGTAGGTTAGTGGTTTTCCTGAGTCCTTACTTGGCTCTCTTGATGTATCCCTGGAGGAAGATGGCGAGTGTTGTGGTGATGTGGGGGTTGGTGTTGTATTTATCGGTTTCAGAGCGAGTTTCTCAATCCGGATTGTGTTTACGATCGAGTAGGGGTCGTGGTCAGGGAGGAGCAATTGGTACTCGGAAACAGGATATCTCTCGGATGGAGGTCCGAGACAGTCAGACCTCTCTCTCATGCTCTCAATGTCGCTAACAGTGACGTGTTGTTTGGGTCTTCGCTGTCGAATCCTGGCTATTTGTATTCGAGACAGATCCGGTGCTGGCCTTGCTGGCCCGATCCAACCTCCTATTTCCCGACAAGTTGGAGCTAGTACTTTCCCGACTATAGATGTTGCTGACCAGTATGTGTGGCTCCGGTATTGAAAGCCACTTTGTGGATGCATATGTGTAAGTGCCGCTAGAGCGTTACCACCCGCATCACTATCACAGTCGATCAGAGAGTTTATAATGAGCCCTGAGTAACGGATTAGAGATTGTAACATCGAGACAGTTGCTAGAAACTTCTGAGATGCTCAAAACAGGAGATGAAGGGCCGCACTTACACGGCATAGTGCATCCAGGTAAAATCATCCCTGTAAAGTAAGACATAGCATCCGAGGATCTATCCTCAAGCGCTACATCATCAACATCTCGTTCTTTGAGCACCTCATCCACTTTAGCGAGATTCGGCCATTTCATAGCTCTTGCGAATTTGCGAAGAGCTTTGACCTGAACTTTCTTCATGCGGAGTTGAAAACGAACTGTCGGCGATGAACATCAGCCAATTTCCTTAAAAAGGATCAGTACTTGTGAAAGATGCGCGACTCACTCTGCTGTGGATTCTCCCCCGTCGAGAACTTCTGGATACTCATGCAGTCCCTCCACCTCCTCACAAGCGCCAAATCCCACCTGATACATGGCGGTAATTGATTCAATAGCTTCTCCTTCGCAAATTCCGCATGCTGCTTTGAATGGATGCGTAGATACAGCTCCATGCTTAGAAGCAATTGGTGAAAGAACAGCTTGTACCGTCCTTGTTCCGTGTAGGTCGCATTGGCGAAAAACTTCGCTACGACTTGGTTTTCCGGCCTACTGAAATCGATCCACTCTCTCCTGGATAACACGACTATCAGGTCTGAGATCTGTTTCTCCATCGCCTTATGCGGTGCTAGTATTCGGTCCGGATCGCGGAGAAGGTTCCGGTATAGGTTCTTATACATGAGATCCTCGTACTCCTCCTCGAAACCACCTTCCAGATAGATAAGCCGTTCAAGAACAGTTGGTAATTCGACTTCTCTAGGCACAACGCCCGGATCTCTCAACTCAATAGGCGGATTCATCTTCCCCGAAAGACTAACCCAGTGGTTTAAGGTAATCGTTCCCGGTCTGACACCGTTATAAAAAGCCATGCTCGGTTGTTCCAGCGTCTCCCAAGGATGTGTAGCCTTTTCCAAGCCCTGAAGTCTCAGCGAATTTGCGGCGAAAGCATCTGTATACACCTGCCCAACATCACTACCCGCTCCGCCATTGCCTTCGCACGTCGCGTAGAGATTATAGTATTCCTCCGCAGCATGTGGGATCGATTGTCTCACGCCTTTGAAGACAGGTACACCGGAAGCAATAAGTTCCATAGCCTTTCCTTGTGAGAGCGCATCGTGACGCGTGTATCCTGGAGGTGGCCATTCAGTCAATGGTTGAGGAGCAGGTATCGGACTCGCGCGGAGAGAGGTAGAGGTTGAGGCTTGTGGCCCAGATGCCCGCCGATGGCTGCTGCCATGTTCTGACTTCGTGCGACGACTTTGAGAGCTGTGGGAGCGTTCGTGATCGTGGTCGTGATGATGGTGGGAATGTGTATGCCGATTGGGATCGCGCTCGTGGCGGTGGCGGCGTTCTTTTCGGTCCTTGTCTCTATCTCTATCTCGGTCCCTGTCCCTTTCTCTGTCCCTGTCCTTCTCTTTGTCCTGTCGTGTAAAGTATTAGAAGAATCCTTCAAGTCTCGATGACGTGGGGGAAGAGTGAGGGGTACATTTCTTGAATCTGTTGGCACGCCTGAAGTACTGCGACTTCTAAAAAGGCCGAGGATTTTTCGTTTGGCTTCGCTCATGGTGTATTCTGTAAGTCATAGGTCATGTCTGGACGTTCAAGTTTTGGTGCGTTATGTGTTTGCGTCGAGTTGAGAGTTCCTTGCTGATTGTGTTGCCGCGTCTAATGCGAGGCTGAGCAAGATATTTGTTGTCTCAGTGCCTTCTGCAGCCTGGAGATGATGCTTGGCTGTGGGTCTTCATACTCTGACAAGTACGTGAGTACAGTGAAGTTTGTAGTAATTTGCCAAAAGAGTGACAGAGTTTCGGATTCGTTTACAGTACTTCACATTACACCTGCGCTTGTTGATTGATTCATCCCACCACCAGTGGCACATGCCACCACATCGGTCTCGGATCAGCCTTGTGAGAACGTGCGCAAGCCAAGAGATCCGCACAGGGGTATCATTTTGTTCCAAGCACTCTGTATGGGGAATCTCCATCTCATCATGGTTTGGTTGGGTTTGAGTAAAGTCAGATTTGGTAGCAAGATTGCCCATTTGCTACGTAACTTCGTTATGCTCCATATGTACCAATCATCTCTCTGGTCGCAAATACTATGTAACCCTCTTCCATTTCAGCATCCCAAGATCCCAATGTCTGTACAGTCTAACAGGTTATAACAACTCAATCTTCACTTCCGTTTTGAGCGGCTCGGTACTTATGAAAGTGACATTCCCATGTACAGGGTCATTCAATCTCTCCATCGCAGCATGATACTAGTCTTTGTTAGTATGGACAATAATAGATTATAAGATATACTCTTACCTGAAAGTAGAAGTTCAAAATGAGGGACATCATCAGCGCGAAGCTGACAACCATAGGTCCAATCATGTTATCGAAGTCCTTGCCACTTCGCTCCACGATCATATTCCGTCTGACTCTGTGCATAGCAGTACCCCAGATACCCGCGAAGATTGCGATGGCCAGGTAAATGAATCCAAAGATCTCGGCAATCTTGTTCTGTCCAGCCGTGTTATACAAGGAGACAGCTAGGACTCCAAGAAGTACACAGATATGCTGCCATTTGAGGAAAGTTCTCTCGTTAGCGAGCCAGACCTTAGGCTCGACTTGTAGTGGTCCAGAATCCTTGATGAGCTGTTTCGGTTTCGTGACGCCAGGTGGGAGGATGACATTTCGCTCCCGTCGTGATTGAGCATATCGAGAAAGAGAGAAAGATGGGAAGATCGAGGACATGGTGCCATATGCGCCAGCATTACTTGACTCTCCCTCTTCATCTTCGCCCTCCTCGCCAATGCCATCTCCATTGTGAGACTTGCTCCCACTGCTGAAATCCGACCTCTTGCTAGCTCTTTCCTCAGCTGCCATCCGCTCTGCCATGTAGGATTTACCGAGTGGTGAACTAACGGCAGCTTTGAAGCTTGAAGAGGCTTTCGGTGTGGCCCCCAGCAAACTACCAACGACCTGCTCGTTCTCCCGTCTCTTGGCCTTTCTTACTTCCTCTTCTTCAAATGCCGCCTGCGGGTCCCTGCGAATGTCGGTCTCGAGTTCACTGAGCCAGAATGGAAGGTTATTGACGTTGTCTTCGAACAACGATGCAACGCCATGGACGAACTTCGAGAATCGTGGTGCCTTATGTACGAGATGGGATGCCATCAAGTCCTCGACCCACTGGGGATGCTTCTTAGCGACCTCCTCCTTGACCTTTATCTCGAGTATCGAATATGGGAACCTGGAGATTTCGCCCTTGTTGACATTTGTGAAGGGGTAAGTCATGGCGCCCTCGTCAATATCGAGTCGGTGCCAGTTCTCCGGGTTCCTGCACGGCCGGTCTGAATCAATAGCATCCTCTCTGATGAAAGCTAGACAGGTGTCGATCGATATTCTGACCTTGTCATCCAAAGGTTTCTGGAAAGCCGTGCGGGTATAGTTCGCTCGGAGTACCGGCTGCAGCTCCTTTTCGATAATGAACTTCTGAATATCCACGACAGTGTCTTTGAATTCCTGGATCTTGGCTGCTGGTTGTCCCTGGCGCTCCATCTTGGCAATAGCCTTCTCCATCTTGTACTCACCCCTTATGAAGGCTTGAATATATTTCTCCTTGATCGCGAATTTCCGCTCCTCGCTTGTGCCATTTTCATGGATCATCTTCTTCTCTATGACAAACTCAGGGCCTGACTTGAATTGTCCGAACCACCGGATCCGGAGTGATGAGGCATCGACCTGGCGATCGACCTTCTGGTTGTACAACGAGAATTCTGGGTTGTCGAAGTAGAGGGAGTTGAGGGTCGGGTCGCCTTGGTTGTCGAGATCTTTCGCAGATTGTTCACTGTACACTAGGACTGGAAGTCGTCGTAGAATGTAGGTCTTGACCTCCAGCAGATTATCAGGGTGCACCCAGACTATAGGTGGTCAGCAATAGGAAATCCATATAAGCAGGGGGGCTTACACTTGTAGGCAGTGTACCTCTCCCCATTCTGAATCTGCGATTGGGCCTCTGAGGCCGAAGTTGCCGGCGTAGCCTCCGACTCATCCAGCTGCTGTCTCACTGCATAATACATGATTGACAGCTTATTCAACAACGGCGAGTATCCAGATTCCGTGTTGAATTGCCTTTTCGACAGGCTCATCAGCATCATCGGTCGGATCTTGTAATTGTTGCCCCTCTTCCGATCATGCTTCTTGACGATCTTCAAGAACGCAGTGTAGTTGATGTTGCTATACTTCTTCAGCTCTTTTGTTTCATTGATTATCTCGTCCAGCTCGGTCTCAATCTCCTTGAACCGGCCTGTCGTAATGTCGCCTTTCGCCTTGCCATCTTCGGGAACCAGGTCTTTCAGCTTGTCGGCGCAGGAATTGGCTCGCTGCTCGAGACTCTTGAAGGTCTCCTGCTGGAAGGCAGCGACTTTCTCGAGTTGCACATTCAAGATCTCGTCGCAGAACTTGTTCTCGTCGTTTTCCGTCCATCTCGAGTCGTCCTCTTCGTTCTCCCGCAGCATGCCCTTCAGCTTCGCATAGTCCATGTACTGGCCATTCCATTTCGGATAGACCGAATTCCGCAACTTCTTGCCGAAACGCATCTTGTCGGGAGAAGCTGCGAAGAAAGCAGGATATTTGAGGGGTTGCAGAAGTTGGAGAGGAAGTTGGCTAGAGCTTCGAGTGACGGGCTTGGGCTTGGTTCGATTCGACTTAGCGGTACAAGCCGACAGTTCTCTTAGCCCCACGGTACTTGCAGATGCAGAAACTCAAAGATAATTGAATAAGCACTTTATATGACAATTGAATGTCAAAAATCGAAGCTGCTCTCTCAATTGGCAGATCAAATGTTCAATACCAAAATGCTTGATCTTTTTCCTCGCCTCTGCCCAACATGGCAGAGGAGAGCACAAATAGCCAAGCTTCTGTCCAAATGCCTGTTAACAAGGATCACGAATAGCTCCAAGATAACCGGGCAACGTGGGTAAGTGAAAGGTTGCCATTCGCTGGGCATCTGACGGTTACAGGGTTATGCAGAGCGGGATGCTGCATGTGAGAACGGTTCTTTTTCTTCACCCCACTCCGTGCCTCACTATTGACATTCGAAGCGATGGGATGGATGAAGCACTTGGGGGCTGGGATCCGGGCCCTAAACGTCAATGAAAACTTAGATCCTCAATTATTGACTGACACAGGAAATTACAAGCACATAGAAATTCAGGTCTTCCATAGACTTTGTCAAGTAGACATTTCAATAGATGGACGTACTACTTGCTCTATTCGGCTAGTCTGTTGAATGTCACATTTTCGAAGCCATCACAATTTTGTAATATCAAAAGATATGTACGATCCAATTCATTGCCTATATACAGTGCAACCAAGAAATGCAATGCATGCAATCCAAGCCTGAAGAAAACCAAGAAGCAAACTCCTCCCATCATCTCGCGTAGCCAAAGTTTTCCTCTCCAAAAGATCGCTGGTATCGTAAAAAGCATGAGATGAGAAGACGATAACTGTTCGTGCGCTCAATCATTTATACATACGAAGGCAGCCTTTCCCCGTCCAAGTATCCATGCATGCTCATGTGGTATCGTATCGTAGCAAAAGAAGCTTAAAAGCCTCCCTTTCTCTCCGAATGCTTTTCCCGTTTCCCTTATGCAATTTTCTTCCGTCTCAAGTGTCGTTACCGTTCCTTTCCTTGAAATTTTCCTCAGTGGACCTTCAAGATGCCGCAGCAGCGACCTGGAGAGGCGCGCGCTCAGCGCGGCCTTGAATCTCCTTAGCATGGTCCTTGCCAAAGATCTCCTGAGCCGTTCGCTTGATGATGCCTCCAGTGATTGGAAGGTTGGTGGAGCCTTCAAGGTAGAGATCGACTTCACGAGCAGATTGACGACCTTCGTTGATACCCCTGATTGATCAATTAGCAATGATTCGACACGAGTGAAGGATGAGACTTACCAAACAATGAGGGACTGTCCACGACGGCAATCACCAGCAGCAAAGACTCCCTCCACGTTGGTATGGTACTTGCCAGGAGGAGTCTTGACGTTCTTGCGAGCATCCTTCTCAACATCGTCACCAAGAACACGATCCTCGGGACCCAAGAAACCCATAGACAAGAGAACAAGTTCGGCAGGGAAGAATTGTTGCGACCCCTCAATCTTCTTCATGTCCCACCCCCCAGTGGCAGACTTGGTCCACTCAACACGAATGGTGTTGATACCTTTGACCTTACCTTCGCCATCATCGACAAAGTCCTCGGACATGACACAGAACTCACGAGGATCATGGCCCATGTGCTGCTTGACCTCAGTGTGGCCATAGTCCACACGGTAGATTCTTGGCCACTGTGGCCATGGGTTGTCACGAGCACGCTCGTTGGGTGGCTGTGGCAGCAACTCAAAGTTGGTGACTGACTTCGCACCGTGACGAACGGAAGTACCGATACAGTCGTTTCCAGTATCGCCACCACCAATGACCACAACGTTCTTGCCCTTGGCAGAGATGTATTCGCCGTCTTGAAGCTCGGAGTCGAGGAGAGACTTGGTGTTCTTGTGGAGAAATTGCATGGCGAAGTGGATACCCTCGAGGTTTCGGTTCTTGATGGGAAGATCACGAGCGACTGTAGCACCAGTAGCGATAACAACGGCATCGTTCTCAGCCTTCAGGTCGCTGAGGGTGATCTGATCGCCGATGGCAACTCCAGTCTTGAAGACCACTCCTTCAGCAGCCATGAAGTCTGTACGGCGCTTGACAATCTTCTTGTCAAGCTTCATGTTGGGAATACCGTACATGAGAAGACCTCCGAGACGATCGGCACGCTCGTAGAGAGTGACTGAGTGACCGGCCTTGTTGAGTTGATCGGCGCAGGCAAGACCAGCGGGTCCAGATCCTACAATAGCAACAGTCTTGCCAGTACGGACCTTTGGTGGCTGAGGAATCATCCATCCCATGTCAAATCCACGATCGATGATCGCACACTCGATGGACTTGATACCAACGGGATCTTCATTAATGCCGAGAACGCAGGCGCCTTCGCAAGGAGCTGGGCAAACACGTCCAGTAAACTCGGGGAAGTTGTTGGTCATGAGGAGACGATTGAGAGCATCCCTCCATTGATTTTGAAATACCAATTCATTCCATTTTGGAATAATGTTCGAGATTGGGCATCCAGAATCAGACTGACAGAAAGGAACACCACAGTCCATGCAACGAGCAGCTTGGTACTTGAGCTCATCCTCATCGAGACGCTTGGACAGCTCAGCCCAATCGCGAGTTCTGGTCTTGGCTGAACGATACTTCTCGGATCGGCGCTGGTACTTCATGAAACCCTTGGTCTTGTCCAAAACGAGTGATCTCTTCTTCTCAACAGCTGCGTCACCTACGGTCTCTTCGATATCTTGAAGGCTAGACTTCTCGTGCTTGGCCTTGTCCTTCATGTTCTTCTCATGCTCTCGGATTGGGAGACCAGGAATGTTTGGCATCTGGAACTCCGCACGCTTGGCCTCAGCTGCCTTGGCAGCTTCTTCGGCAAGGACACGCTTGTAATCGACTGGAAGAACCTTGACAAAGCGAGGAAGTGCTCGGTTGAAGTCGAGAAGGATACGGGCAGCAAGCTCAGAGCCGGTGTAGTGGTGGTGATCCTCAATCAAGCCACGAACATAGGCAATTTCGGCAGGGTCATCGATGCCTGAAGCTTCGACCATCTCGGGGTTGAGCTTGGACATGAAGTCTTGGTGGATATCAAGGATGTAAGCAATTCCACCAGACATACCAGCAGCAAAGTTGCGACCAGTGCTTCCAAGAATGAGCACACGACCTCCAGTCATGTACTCACATCCGTGGTCACCAACACCCTCAACAACAGCTGTAGCACCGGAGTTACGGACTGCAAAACGCTCTGCAGCAACACCACGGAAGAAACATGTTCCGCTGGTAGCACCGTACAAACAGACGTTGCCGATGAGGACGTTTTCCTCAGCCTTGAACACAGCAGCGCGAGGTGGGTAAATGATGAGACGTCCTCCTGAAAGACCCTTTCCGACATAATCGTTGGAGTCACCCTCCAACTCCAAAGTCACACCAGGTGCGAGGAAGGCACCGAAGGATTGACCCGCGGATCCCTTGATGTTGACGTGAACAGTGTCCATTGGCAGCCCATCTTCTCCATAACGCTTGGAGATCTGGTAAGAGAGGGAAGTACCCATCGCACGATCGGTGTTCACAACGTCGCACTCAATTCGGGACGGAAGTCCTTTGTCGAGAGTCAACTCGGCCTCGGAGATCAACTTGTTATCCAGTCTGACGTAAAGGCGATGGTCCTGCTTGCGGACATTGAATGTCGCAACGCCAGGTCGCAACTTGTGAGCTGGGGTGAGAATCAAAGACAAATCGATGTTCTGAGTCTTTGGTGTGCGGAGATCCTCACGAACTCTCAACTTCTCAGCGTGACCAACCATCTCGTTGATGGTTCTGAAGCCAAGCTTGGCCATGATGGCTCGCAGTTCGTTTGCGATGTAGTAAAAGAAGTTGATGACATGCTCTGGTGTACCCATAAACTTCTTTCGGAGCTCGGGATCTTGAGTGGCAATACCGACAGGGCATGTGTTCAAATGGCACTTTCTCATCATAATGCAACCCATGGCGATGAGAGGTGTGGTAGCAAAGCCCCACTCTTCGGCACCAAGCAAGCAAGCGATGGCGACATCACGACCGGTACGGAGCTGACCGTCGGTCTGGACAACAACACGACCACGGAGATCGTTCAGCACCAAAGTCTGATGGGTCTCGGCAAGACCAAGCTCCCATGGAAGTCCAGCATATTTGATGCCAGTCCAGCGAGAAGCACCAGTTCCTCCATCATGACCAGAGATCAAGATGTGATCAGCCTTGGCCTTAGCGACACCAGAGGCGACAATTCCAACACCAGTCTCAGAGACAAGCTTGACGGAGACCCGAGCACGGGGGTTGGAGCACTTCAGATCGTAGATCAATTGCTTAAGATCCTCAATACTGTAAATGTCGTGATGCGGAGGTGGGGAAATGAGACCGACACCGGGAGTGGAGTGACGAGTACGAGCAATGGATTTAGAGACCTTGTGGCCTGGAAGCTCACCACCCTCTCCAGGCTTGGCACCTTGGGCCATCTTGATCTGAAGCTCATCAGAGTCGGCGAGGTAGTTGGAGGTGACACCGAAACGGCCGGAAGCAACTTGCTTGATGGCGGAGCGCATGGTATCTCCGTTTGGCATTCTCTCGGACCGCTCTGGGTCTTCACCACCTTCACCAGTGTTAGACTTTCCACCGAGACGGTTCATGGCGACAGCAAGGGTAGAGTGAGACTCCATGGAAATGGATCCATAAGACATGGCACCCGTGCAGAATCTTCGGACAATCTCCGTCCATGGCTCGACTTGGTCAATGGGGACTGGAGCACACTCGTCGAACTTGAAGTCAAGCAGACCACGAAGAGTGCAGGACTTGATCTGCTCGTACTCAGAAAGTGAGTAAGCCTCGTAGGACTTGTCGTTCTTCGTACGGACGGCATCCTGGATGTTAGCGATGGAAGTGGGGTCGTTGATGTGAGGCTCTCCACCATCACGCCAATGGTACTCGCCGGACTCGACGAGACCTGGAACGCTGACGGTGTATCGGGATGGGAAACCCTTCTCGTGGAATCTGAAAGCATCCTCGGCGATGAGCTCAAAAGTAATACCCTTGATTCGGGTCGCTGTTCCCTTGAAGCAGCGGTCGACGACAGTATCGTCAACACCGAGGGCTTCGAAAATCTGAGCACCCTTGTAACTGGCCAAGGTGGAAATACCCATCTTGCTCATGACCTTCAGAATACCACCATCTGCAGAGTACTTGTAGTTGCGGATAAGTTCATCGTCAGTGAGCTTCTTTCGGATGAGGCCTTCGCGGTTGAGCTTAATGATGCACTCCATGGCAAGGTATGGGTTGATAGCGTCAGCACCGTATCCGACAAGGACACACATATGGTGGACTTCACGGGCCTCAGCAGTTTCAACCACGAGCGCAGCAAGAGATCTCCACTTGTTGTTGACCAAGTGGTGGTGTACCATTCCAGATGCGAGCAGAGCAGAAACCGGAACACGATCGGCAGATGTAGCACGATCAGAGAGAATGATGATACGGTCCTTGTTGTTGATTGCTGCGGTAGCTTGGTCGCAAATTTCATCCAAGTGCCTGATATAGCCCTCAACTCCCTCAGACTTGGGGAAAGTCAAGTCGATGACTTTAACAGTCCATGCGGAGTTCAGCTTATTGATGTTCTTGAGTGCGTTGAACTCGGGGATCGAGAGGACAGGAGTTGGAAGAAGTAGTCTGCCGCACTGGGAGGAGTCCATCTCGAGCAAATTGCCTTGGGGTCCGACATAGCATTGCAGTGACATGACAATAGCCTCTCGGATGGGATCGATGGGAGGGTTGGTGACTTGGGCGAAAAGTTGACGGAAGTACTCGTACAGCAAGCGAGGGGCTTGTGCCAAGCAGGCAAGAGGAGCATCGTTACCCATGGACCCCAAAGCTTCTTTCTCGTCAGAGGCCATGGGACCAAGGAGCAAGCTGACTTGCTCGAAAGAATAGCCGAATGCTCTCAACATAGGGTCCTCTTGGATTGGAGAAGCATCTGGCTTTGGAGCAAGGTCGACTGAGCCGTTCTTGACAAGGTCCTCGTGAACCTTTGGCAAGTTCAAGAGTTCCTTTTGAAGCCAAGCTCTGAAATCGTGACGAGTGGAAACAGTGCTCTTCAGCTCACTGTCGTCGATAATCCGTCCTGCTAGAGTGTCGACGAGCAACATTTTTCCAGGTTGCAGACGACCCTTGAGGATAACTCGCTCCGGGTCCACGTGAATAGTACCGACTTCTGAGGCACAGATAATTCTGTCATCGTCCATCACATAGTATCTGCAAGGACGAAGACCGTTTCTGTCCAGGTTTGCACCGCAGTATCTTCCATCTGCGAACGTGAAGAGAGCCGGTCCATCCCAAGGCTCCATCTGACAAGCTGCCCATTCGTAGAAAGCAGCCTTGGCAGGATCCATTGCAGAGTTGTCCTCCCACGCTTCTGGAACCATGAGCATAACAGCTTCAGGAAGGGAGAGGACGCCATTGACGGTCAGCAACTCGAGAACATTATCAAAAGCAGCTGAATCAGAGCCACCGTCTTCAACAATTGGGTAGAGCGACTCAAGCTCATCACCAAAGATGTCAGACTGCATAACACCCTCGCGAGCTCGCATCCAGTTCTTATTCCCTCGCAATGTATTAATTTCACCTAGTTAGTTGTTAGTCCACGTAATTGCAGCTGGATTTACAAATAGTTTCATACCATTGTGAGCAGCCCATCTCAGGGGCTGAGCACGATCCCAGGATGGGAAAGTGTTTGTAGAGAAACGGGAGTGCACGAGTGCGAAATGGGCTTCGTAATCGGCATTAACCAGATCATAATAGTACTGGTAAACCTGTACTGGAGCAAGTTGCCCCTTGTAAACAATGTTCTTGTTGGACAAAGAGCATAAATAGAACCAGTTGTGCAGACCAATGGTATGAGTCGCACGCTTTCGCAGCACATAAAGTTGTCTTTCGAAGTATTTCTCATCAAAATGATCAGGGTCGGTGGTCTCTGGCGAATTGCCATAACCATATGCAGATGCTAGCACAACAAATGGCTGCAAAATGATTGGCTCACGAGAAGCAGCAGCAGGACCGAGAAGAGTAGAGTCTTTAGGAGGCTCTCGCCATCCTAATACCCTTAACCCCAGTGACTCTGAGATCTCTTCCAATTGTCTTTTTGATTCATGCAACGTCTCCTCGTCCGGCTTGAAGAAAAGATTTCCCACAGCATATTGCCCCAGAGGAGGAAGCTTGATATCCGTTTCGCGTTCGAAATTCTTAATGAAGAACTTGTGGGGGATCGAAGTCATGACACCTGCTCCATCTCCATCTCGCGCATCTGATCCCACCGCACCACGATGGGTCATGTTACACAACAAATTCCGCGCTGGAGAAGGAAGGTATTAGCATATTGCTGTGAAGTATAGGTATAGGGGCATACCATCGCTGACAATCTTGTGGCTCGCTTTGCCCTTTATGTGACTATAACCTTGTTAGTTGTGCGTCTGCATGTCGGCTGCTTTGGTTTTTCGTACCAGGCAAATCCGACACCGCAAGCATCCTTCTCCAATCCTGGATCATACAATCCCCTAGTTACTTGATCAGTTTTATTGTCTCGGAAAGGGCGGTAACAGTGCTACTCACTGCTTCACCGGGAGAGCGCCCGCCCAAGACTCATTCTCCTCTGTCTGGTATTCATATTGATGGTACGGCTCGTTTTCCGCGTCGATCTGGGTTTGTCTGTCGTTGAAATCGTCGACTTTTGCCATAGCAGGCAAAGTAGCGGCGACTTCGAGAGTGGTCAAGTTCGTAATGTTTTCGCCTTTGTTTGTATTGCGCAAGAGGCTTTGCGACTAATTGTTTGGCTGAGAGGGCAAAAGCAAATCAGTAAATTGGACAAAGCGAAGCAAAGCAGTTTTTTGGCTTGTGACCTGAAATTTGGGTGTGCGTTTCGAATTGAAAATCGAGGACGAAGAGGAACAAGGAGAGGAGGGTTCAGATGAGGAAGGGATGGCTGTTGTAGCTCGAGTAGCGTGGTGAATTTGCCGATCGGTTGCGTCAGGCTTGTGCTTTCACTATGTGCGCTCGCTGCCAGGCGGACTTCAATTGGTCGGCTGTTGATTTGACGTTGCTCCCCTCCTAGTTTATACTCGCACTCGCACTCAATTGCGCCCCCGCGCTGCCAGCTTGATAAGATAAACCTCACTATCTATCTGCTGGAGGGCTCAGAATGGCTGCATGCATGATGATGCCGATGCCCACTGGGGTTTTTGTCCACGATAAGAGGCGATTGGCGGGTCCCGGATGGTAGGTAGAATGAGGGGAATAAGTGCAGGGGAGGAATGCTAAGGGAGGTAAATAATACTACTCACAATTGAAAGGGATCACAGCTCGACTGGACAACACAACACCGCTTTAGGGGGTTGGGGACAGTTGGAATGAAGTCGGGGAGGGAGGGAAGAAAAAGACTGGGAGGAGGGACGGCTTTTATTACTCCCACGGATCTGGCTGGCGTGGTTTCGTTGGTGGAGGTGAATTTAATGAGGGGTTCTGAGCTAGTGATGGTACGAAAGTGGAAGTGAAAAGGTTCGGCCTGCACCGGACGGACGTCTCGTCTCAATCAGATCTGACGACCAGGGCCAGGGGGCTCAGGAAGACTTCATCCAATGGAAAGGTCATCAATTGCTACGGAACCTGGGCTAGATGTCTGCTCTTGATTTTTTCTCTCTGCCTCTCGGAGGCGCAATAGTCAGTCTGGCTGGAAGGCATCACCAGCAAAGCAGGGCACACCGGGATATCAAAACAAAGTGCATCTTATGCTGCAACCATACTTCAGCGATGTCACAAATATACAAGACTACTGCCTTCTAATGAGGCTACTACAACGCTGCCGCCGTCTGTAAAGTGCAAACATTTCAGATCATCAACCACCAACCTGCTAGCAACCGTGATGAACATGGTGATCTTTTCTCCCTCCGCCACGTCTCTCATAAGTAGAACAGACTATACATCCACTCTCCAAAGCTCCTGTACCGGCCCTTACAAGCGGGGATCAACAAGATGGTGACATATTCCACTCTCCTTGCTGTCTCTAGCTCTCCGATTAGTTCGAGCTGCTCATCTGTGAAGATATAGCCGAGAACAGTCAGAAATCCTCTTCTCTTCCCACCCGTCCTCGGAAACACTTGTCTTTCTCACTTGGAAGCTCGCAGTTCGCCTCTCCAGCAGCTAGCAACCAGGATTATAAACGGCAGCACCCCACACATCGAGCCAGAAAAGCTCGAGCATCTCGACCAGGCTGCAGCTCGAACTGCATATGTCGTGCTGTGCAGGCTGCCGAGTACTCAAATGCAAGATGCACATTGGTTCAGCAAATAGGGTGTGGGGAGCGTAGCCTCATCCTGCAGTGTTGTCGATGAGACCACGAAAAAAACTTTCTTCTGCTGCAAGCCGATATCGCCGTTGGTCAGTACGAGCAGCGTCAACCTTATTACATAGCGAGAAGGATGATAGGTCAATCTTCACACGGGGGCTCATCGAGACGGGCAGATGGGCCGTCGTAACTGGTCCGAAGATACTCCCAAGCACCAAGCTCGCCGAGGGACAGAAGGACTGGAGCTAAGCTGTCTAGCTACAGGAAACTAAAAGAGATGCCGGAAACTGAAGCGGAATATTTTGCAGATGCAGAGGGAAGATTTTATATCAGCATACGCAATTGGACAGCCCTTCAGCAGGGGTCCCCGCAGCCAGGTGGTACGTAGTGAGAATGACACATGAGAGAGACATCGAAGCCTTGTTCGCTCCAATCAGCATGCGAGGATAAACAGATTGGAACAGGCATCTTGGAGGGGTTGGGTCCCTGCCACGCCTGTCCTCCACCCTTGTAGATGTGCCCCACGCACTGGCACGCAGAAGATGCATGGGGCGGTGGATCGAAGGAAAGGTTGGAATCCGTCGGATTTCTGTGCACTTGTGCTCGTGACGTCGGAATATCTTGGAACAGGTCGACGGCCAACCCGGGCGCAATCGGAATCAGCCGATGGACAAAGTCATGACCAACTCTGGTCAAACTATGCAATTAATCTTAGGCAAAAGAAAGCAAGAAGCGAGAAGACCGTACAGCATTAAAGAGCGGTCAAACTTTGGGGACAGTCACAGAGTTGTCATACTTTCACGATTCTCCAATGCTAAGGCGGCTGAGTTACTGGTTGACACAAAATAACCTCCATCTTACGAGAGGAAGGTTTCCTTCAGCAGCCAGGTTTGTCATCGACCCTTGGACCCGAGGACCGGATCAAGTGAGAGGATGCATTGCAGAAGTGGGAGGAGGATTTATAACCTTTATGCAGAGTGAATTTCCACAGGCTCTCCTCGGTTCTGTGACATGGGAAGAAGAATGTAATCCGGCTGGAAAAGTACCCGGAGAATGAAATTATCCACGAGTACCACGGAAGTAAACCAGAGACAAAAAGACAGTTTCAAGTGGGTACGAATACTGTGAACTACTACTGTGAACTACCCATCAGATTTTGAAAGAGGGAGTGCTTCACGTGAACTTTACTACTACTGAAATTAATTGTGAGTCTCAAGTGGATGTTCAATGCTTCGTAGCCGAGGGGTAAGAGACGGGAACACATGTGCTGGCGAGGCTCGCGAGGACAAGAAGTGGGTAGGTTTGAATAAGGTTTAGCGCAGCCCTGCGCGTACGGAGTCCGTGCACTCGAGCTTCCAACAATGTCAACAACGACGCGCATGAACAGTCCAATTATCAATTTTCTGGAGGGATCACTTTCCTCAAGATGTTTTCCCTACCAAGTCTAGCACCTCAAGATGTACGTTGAATACTCCTTCTGAACTAGCAAAATCGGAAATGGAAATTAGTTTGGCGCTGTCTAGCAAACCTCCTCTTACAGGAGCATGAAGAATAGTAACTAACAAAAAATAGTCCTATTCATTATGGTACACCTCATCCACAACCCCCAACCCATCAGCCTTCACCGATCATCCTTCGCCATCCAATCCTCACGATCACACAACCACCCACCAAACCTCCCGACGTCATCTACCCGCACACCGAACACCCCTCTCCCGCCTCCGTCACGATGAAGAGTACATGGAGCGTCGCAAGATCAACATCCAGAACTACGGCAGCGGCTGGATCAAGCCTCCAGGCATCCATAAATCACTTCACCAACAACGTGAAGAGAAGCGCGAAATGGAGGAACACCAGGAAGCACTGCGGCGCGAAGCCCTAGCACAGGAACTTGCGGAGGCCGAAGCAGCCGAGGGTGTAGATGAGCTGTTGCAGGGTGAAGGCATGGATGGGGAGATGGAGGAGGTTAGGGACTTGGACGATGAGGTTCCGGATGCAGATGCGGATGCGACGAGACTACTAGATTCGGATTCCGAGTCAAGTGAGGGAGACGAGGAGAACGATGTGGACGATGTGCCGAGGAACGTCCTTGCTTCACGATTACCAGATGATGTGTATAGGGAAGCTCTGATTCGGGGAGATGAAGTACGGCAGACGAGGTTTGGGGAAGAAGACTCTGTTGGTGACGAGGATGAGGGAGGAGAGAATTTGTTGCAGGAAGAAGATTTGATGCATGAGCATCACGATGAACAGCACGATCTGGATATGAATATGGACGGTGACTTGGACAACGATATTCCGGAGGCATCAGTCGATGGATACGAGCATACTGACACTGAGGAAGAATTATCGAGCAGTGAGGAGGATAGTGAGGATGATAGCCAGCTACCACAGCGTGCAGCTGCATCTAGTATGGTCAGAAGCGATGGTACGCAGAACAGTATGGACTTGAGTAACCTGATGTCGGGAAGTAGTCAGCTGGGAAGCAGTCCTCGACGGCTGTCTGGATTTCGCAACAGGAGAGGACGTTCTTCCTGATGGAGGTCAGTATTAGCACAGGAAGTGTTGCCTACACATAGCGGCACTGAATCATTAGAGATGGAGCGACACAATTGTACAAAGGGTTGTAGCAGGCTTGCTACGACTCACGGATCCACGACCAAAGATATAGATACCCAAGCATAAGAATCGAAAATGTATTAACAGCCAGCGCGCAGCCCAGCATCCAAACAAAACGCTTCTTTCTATAAAACACTCCCTCGCCCAGTGAAGAACCCAAACGCCGAACTTCCATGCAAATAGTAGACCACCATTTCTGTCAGGCCTCATTTGAATATACACATACCCTTCCGTCTTCACCCCTCCTTCCCTCCCTCCCTCATTGCCTATCCCTTCAGGGCAACTCTCTTCTATTCGACCACCGCTGTGAATCACTCTAGATCCAGACCCAGAAGAACAAGAACCCCACGGCCGCGAAAAATGCCAACCACACCTTCCATCCAACACCAGTCCTCTCCGCCATAACAAGCATCCGATTCATAGTCCCCTTCAGCTTAAGTCTCGTCCCATCGAAAGAATCATTCATTTTCTCCGCGAGTGCCGAGGATTCGCGGATCTCGTCTCCGATTGCTATCGTCATCTAGAAAGTTTCAGTTCTAAGAGCTGGACAGAGGGGGATCGGGAGAAACATACATCTTTCAGTTGTCGTACTTTGCCCATTATACCTTCCACCTGTCCATCATTCTGACTTTCTAACTCGTTGAGGACGGCATCGCTGTATTGACCTCTATACCACCCTGTCAGCATGCCTATCCATTCAGTCTCTAGACCCTCTACGTCCACAGCCTCCCGGCTCTAGCCCGTCTAACAATATTGTGCCTTATTCTACCGTATCCATTCCTGATTCTCTCGGGTACCAGTAGCAGAAGATTTTCGTGGAGACCAACCTCTTATTCGGCGTCGCCGGCCTATACCCAGGCTGCTCTACCCCCAAAGACCCAGCACTCCCATTCCCACCCGAGTATCCATATCCACCACCAGCATAGCGATTCGGGCTCGCGCTGCCATTGCCCCTTGGATTCCCGTTACTGCTTGCGCCGCCACCGTTGTAGCCCTCGAACAGCGCGCTGCGAGGATCGCGCTGGTGTAAAGAGGATGGACCGAATCTACTGTAAGGAGCGAAGACTTGTCAGAAACACATGAAAAGCAAAGTAGTGAATAAAATTAATCGCACGTATAGCTGTAGTAGCTGTACGCGGCTGGCGGGCGCGCAAATGGATGTTGAAGGCGTTCAATACCTCCCCTATTTGGCGCCCCTCAGCCGCACCAGAAGCAGTATCGAAGGAATGCTTGCCCATATAGCTCGCGGGACATGAGAGACAGAATCGCAAAGTACTAACTTTGAAGCCATTGTTTGTTGTGCTCTAGGAATCGCAGTGCGACGATTCCAGAAGATGGGGCGGAGTTGCGAAAGGTGTTCTTTCAAGCCACCCAGTCATCGAGCTCGAAGCTGGTGGTACTTGAAATTGGGATCACGAAATTGCAGTTATTTCCGCTTTCAGGGGTATGGAGAAATCGTTGTTCAAGGTTTGTGCATTTACTGTACCGCTTTTTCTTGCGACTATATATTTATTCGCGCAATAAAGTAACTATCACGTCTACTTTGGAATTCTGAACAGTGGTTGCTCGGTTCGCGTTTGTTGATCAACTGGCTCACCGCGAATTGAAATCACTGAATTTGCGCTACGATGTGTTCATTTTCTCTATTAATGTAGGAAAGTGATACAAACAAAGAGCATGCTTGGGTTTAACCCCCCACCCATTCATCCATATGCATGACCCATGTTGTCGTCGCTTTACCAAATCAGCTCAATCATCATATCATATGCCCTCGTAATGCAATCAATGTTGTGGGAAAACTTTTTGTCGGTCTAGCGATAAGAAGGAAAAAGTAAACGGAAGTCCAGTCGAAGTTGAAGAGGGAGGACGTTCGTCGATCGGATGAGCCCAGAGAACCAGCAAACATGCAAGTGCAACAAAACCACGAAGATTGTCGGCCAAGCGTTCTGTCGCAGAGGGTCGTATGCCAACAGTCCAGAAGAGATCCAATTGTCTACCATCCAGCACCCAATATCTCTTCGGTACGGAGCTCTACTTGTCCTTCATCTCAGCGTCAGAATCCTGAGGAGGCTCCTCGAAGTCTCCATCATCATCAGAATCCTCATCCATCTCACCAGCAGCCTTCATCTCCTCAGCTGCCTTAGCGTAGTCGATCTTGACACCACGAGTGCGGCGACCAGACTCAATGATGTTGGTTCTATCGATAGCGGCCATCTCATCGTCTTGCTCCTCTGTCTGTTTGTTAGACCAAGTTCAAATCCTCTGCAGGGACGCCTTACCAACTACATCATCCTGCTTGAAGTGTTAGTCCAATCTGCGCTGTATTTTCCATGATAAGCAACTCACCTCATCAACTTCCACATCCTCATCGCTGGAGCTGTCATCAACCTCCATGGTGGTATCATTCTCAGGCTCAGCAGCGCCCTTGCCCTTTCCCTTGTCGGCAATGGAGGTGTTCGCAGATCCAGATTGGTCAGCCATTTTGAGATGATTTTAGACTTTCGGTGATTTTGTGATGGTGTTGTGATGGGAACTATTGTGCTGAGTTGAAGTTGAAGTTGTTTGGATTAGAGGGGAGAGGAAGCTGAAATCGCGAGATCGCGCTTGCTTTTGCAAGGACGCGAAGGCTGCAGCCGCCCTTGGAAAGCACGGACCACTGCTTGCTCAGGGCAGGGCACTGATTGGACCGTCACTTCGCCATGAGCTTTATGGATGTAGTGAAGTAGGATCTAGAGGTATGTACTTGAAGGTGCATCATGAAGGACAGAGTTGTAATTTGAGAGATTCGGAGCAAAGTATGACTTGGTGGAACATCTCACAATAGCTTTATGCTGTACAACAACATAATCATGCATAGCCACCTACCGATGGAAGCAACACTTTTCGCCAAATACATGTATGTTCTTTGGCAATAAATGCTCCAGTGTCGTAGGGGTACGTTCGTGTACATACTACCACCGTCGATGGCATTCTGCTTGTTCTGATGATATGCTGTAATAGATGCTTGTAATTGGAAAGCAGAGCCGTAAAGATCACAGTCGTACAGACAAAAAGGAGGGAACTTGGGGGAAAATACGGTACAGGAAATGGGAAATGGCTGCAGAAAGTGTATCAGGACGCATGTGCTTCGAAGTGCACTAAGCTACGCTGCGTTCTCAAAGGTCATCAAGAGCGATAAAGGTATGACTGGTAATCTCATTCGGAGAGCCGATTATACCTGATCAGCTTGTGAAAGGTCCTTCCTTCCGTCTCTGCACCTTTGCAAAAAAGGTCGTGAGGTTGTGTGTTATATGGAGCATGCGCGCCAGAAGAAGCGCCAGAAAAATATACAGATAGGTACTTGTTATCTCTCAGAAACAATAGAGAATTCTCAAGGATATCAGCACCAGTCAGCAGTAATTGAGAGGCAGTGTCCAAGCGGGAAAGGCAACCTCTTCCACACTCGCAAGACTTCAAACTGGCAAAGAAACAACTGGCCATCGAGAATGACTGGATAGGAATTGGAACAGGTAAGAACGGGTTATGCGTGCAATATGAACAAGTACGCGCTAAACACGAAAACCAGATAGGGTCAAGACATACTCTGCTGATTTCAAAATTGAATCACAAGGTCTATGTTCATCCATGACCCTTCTAAAATACAACGACAGCAAGTCTACTCCCCACCACCAGTCGTGAGCATGACAATGATTCCACCCGCAATAACTATATCTCAAGTCAGTACAGCCATTCCTCAAGCCAACAAGCAAGCAGAACAAGATCAATAACTCACCCCACCAATACTTCTGCAGCAGCGTCTTCTCCGTCGGAATCTCCTCCACCTTCCCCTCAGGATTCAATACCACCGGCCTATTCAAAAACGGCTTCGCCCCCTCCCTCATCTTGATCACCTTAACCTTCGGCCCAAAATCCCTCGTTTGTCCCGCATCGATACTGCTACTCTTACAGCTAACCCCAATGACACCACCCTGCGCATCCAGATTCAGTACAATCGTTGGCGCATAGCCCTTCGCGAACGTCTCGACAGATGTAGTCGACGTAGAGGACTTCCAAGTTGCAGTAGCGGGATCGTAGATACCAACTCGAAGAAGCTTGGAGGAGAGATCTTCATCTTCGGAGAAGAGAGGGGATTCGTAGGAGAGGATCTCGGAGGAGAGGGTGGAGGGGTTGAACTTGATTTCGGCGAGGGAGAGAGGTGCGGATTTGGAGGTTAGAGGCTGGATGTAGACAGTTGTGCTGTCTATTAATTCAGAGCTGATTGCTAATGCCGGGGCGCATATTGCGAGGAGGACACCGAGGACCCTCATGACTGTTGTGCTGTAATTGTGAGGTTGTGAGGTTGTGAGGTTGGATTGTCGTCAAGATGCGAGGTTCAAGAGCTGGGTCAGCCTTCCTCGTTACCAATGATCTTCAGGCAGGACGAGGCTGAGAGACCCACTTCACCTCATGACCTGCGCAGTTAATGCAATGCTGCAAACGCGATCGACCACAACTATTATGATTCTCTACAGAATAACGTTCAGCAGTCGTTTGCTACTGTAGTGAGCATGCAACTTCATTTATATGCTTTTGCTGGGTCCCAGCTCCAAATCATTTACGATTTCCGGTACTTCTAGGGAACACAACAAGCGGAAGAGTAAGAGTGATATGCATGCATTGTATTGTGCCGCTTCTTTAATTGTCGCCTAGCTCATAATCCCAGAAGGTCATGATCTCCCTCCCTTCCCGAAATTGCTTTCCCATCTATGGATGCCTTGAGTGTGGCCGCCCTTGCCATAAAATCCCTAGCACTCAAAACGCCGTTTTCCTCCCTATGCTGCCAAAGAAATAGAAGTGGGTATAACTCGTCATCCGCCTCTTGAACATATCCTCTTTTTTCAAGAAGAGCTGCCTTCTGATAGAAGGGATTTTCCTTCCTGAGACTCGTCCTTAATCGTAGATACGTCATCCATCCATGCCTTCCACTTCGTATCGGTCGTAGATTCTGGCGAAGCCTCAGGCTTGTCCTCTGGGCTTGATCCTGACCCTTCCAACTCATTACTATCTTCATCATCGTCGTCATCTTCATCTACGGAGCTCGAATCCCTTTCGATCACATAACCATCAGACCTCTCGACCAGGCCATTATAGTAATCAACAAGCGCTTCTGGGTTGGGTACGATCTTCCAATCGACCCGATACAGAAAATCTAATTCCAGCAATCCAAGTTCTGCGATCTTGATCCCTCCCACTCTAGCATATGTAGCGTTGTTCCAAAAGGAATCAGAGAGGCCTTTGGCAGCTACTGTTGCGGCTGTAATTAGAAATCGATGGACCGTGAGGGTGGTGACTGTAAACGCTGGATAGAGCAAACAAAGCCGATCGATATAATATACCATTGAAAGAAGTAGGGGAGGCGTTAAAGTGGCATGTTTGGCCAGCCTCTGCAAGTAATCCAGCACGGAGATTCCGGGGGGTGTTCTGCACTTGTTAGTCAACAGCGCTTCGCCGCAAGCAAACAGTTGCGTACCTCGAATGGAACCGTGTGAGCACGCCGCTACGAAGCGGGAGTCTATCATTTGTTGTGATGAGCTCCTGAATCATGTTTGCGATCAAAACGACCATATCTTCCACTGCACAGAATTCATATTTCGCAGGCAGAACTTTCGGTTCTTGATCGGATCTGGGTCGCTTCGTGCTTATCGTTTGGGTGCTTGTAGGTATAGACTGGGCAGTACCTTGAGACTGACGCCTCTTCAGTCCAGGAGACTCGGGTTGTAGTGGTGGCTTGCTGGGGGAAGGGTGTATGGAGGGGGCGGCTGCTGAGGCTGGTGCCTCTGGTTCCGCGTTTTGCTCAACCTTTACAGGCGCAGATGGCTCGTTGGGTTGATTTGCCTTCGAGTTCATGATGGGGCTCCACTGTGTCGCTGCGTCCACATATCGTGCTTGCGCTCCTTGTGGTGGGGTACGATACGTGACAGAGCCCTTGGACCTGGAGCTTGAGTTCCTTCTAGACAATGGCGACGATGGAAGCGAATGTGAAGTCGGCGCATAGTGGAAGATAGGTGAAGTAGAGGGTGATGCTCTATGTTGTGGTAATGGCTTCAGCATGGTCTGGGAAGGAAACCTAAAGTCATCGTAGGCTCCTCGTTGGATCCAGGCGCAATGGAGGCAGTCCAGTGGTGGAGGAAGGGACGAGAGTGGGCTTCGCGCAGCAGCAGGAATGTTCTCTTAAGGCAATGCCTTTTCTTCAGAGTATGTCGTGACTAGATTCTGACAGGATATAAACTTGAAATCAAGGGTTGGGTCCCCGAATGTGATACTGCGTCGGTGTTGTCGTTCCTTGCAAGAGGCGGCGGGTGTTGCCTCAATGGTGGGCGTGAAATTTTGCTCGCTCTGACCGGGCTAGATTGATCGCAATGGCCTCGACCACAAAATCTAGATCAAGATCTCTGGTGAAGGGAAGAAAATGCCACAATCTTGCACAAATCTACATGTTTGATCTCTCAAATATTTTTGATATTGTAGCTGGCTTGTGCTGGCGATCCAAGGAAGTGAGGCTGGTAACTGAGTACTGTATCTGACTCCATTTGTGAACTCCAGCGGGAGAGACAAAACAGACGAGGCTGACAATCGATGTAGCCGAACTCCATCCATCCATGATCAACACACCACACCTACTCATTCCCTGTCGCCGTGCAACCATTTAATCACAATTACATCGGCAAACATCCGTATTGAGAGGATCGCATAGCACGAACCAGCTCCTCTTTTGTATTCTTTTCACGCTTCCCACTACTTTATCGCCTGTCCAAAGCTTCGCCATTTCGTAAATACAGCCGGCCCTTCAATAACCTAGCCATCGAATGCTTGTACGAGGTGAACGCGCGCATCCATAAATCCTCCATAATGGCTAGACAGCCCTGGGTTGCACAGATCCGCAATGCAAGAACGCCGGCCGAGCAGATATTGACGCTGAAGGCGCTCAAGAATGAAATAGTTGGGCATCCATTGAAGAAAGAGTTGGCTATCACCCAAGGTGTTCTGGAAGCTGTCGTCCGTTTGACCTTCAATAAGGCTGGTAGCAGACAGGATGGGAAGTCGCATGATCATAGCTTTGCCTCGAGACCTTTGCTGGAGGAGGAACAGCTCAGACTACAAGGTCTACAAGTGGTGGCAAGTGTTGCTCTAGGTAATGGATATCTGCCTCCCCTTTCAAGCTATGTACTAACATTAAGCAGGAGGTCCACCATTCCTTGCCCTTCTACAAGCTGCGGCCTCGTTACCAGCGATCTTGTCGAATCTCTGTCCTTCTAGCAACCCTTCGCAACTGGTCCTGACATCGCTACGAGCCCTCTCAAATCTCGCAGATTCGGCCGCCTTGGCTTCTGATACACATTCCTTGAGCACAATCACAATCGCAGAGAGCCTATTCTCACGCCAAAATCTCAACTCACTATGCAAAATCTTGTCGCAAACATCAACATCGTCCAACATTCAATCACAGATCTCACTCGCGGCAACTTTGATAAGTCGGGTATGTCGAGAGGAACGCCATCAACAGGGCTTAGCAAACTCAGGAATTCTCGATGCCCTTGCTACAAAGTTGGCTACTTTCGTTGTTGCTGAAGGATTGGTCATACCCGGAGCAGAGATTCAAGCCCAGAAAGATGGTCTGCAGGACTTCTTTCCCGAAGCAGCGCCTGCAAATGCTAGGCTGTCCGTTATTCTGGAAGCGATTGCGGTTATTATTGCCGATTCGAAGTGCAGAGCTTCCCAATTGCTCTATTCTCCGTCCATATTAGCCATCTATCCCACGTCGCTACCGACCGAGTTTGCCGGTACTCAGAATGCTCGTGCAGCGTGGAATGCTTTCAATGCAGCTGGGCTGAGTGTACGCCAGAGTCAGCTCAACGCAGTGGACTATCTACTGCCGTTTATACCTCTGCATCAACTCAAAAACACCAACGCTCAAGCATCCGCTTTTCCACCATTGGGGACTTCCAATTCCAGTCAGAACTTGGCCCTAAATGGCCGAGCCGGTTCAAAGCATAACGTCACCTCGTTGTCAAATTGGCCCGACTCCCTCAATCTTGAATCTCCCCAAGATTCGTCGACTGCTGAAGTAGAAGAGCCTGAAAGCCCTCTTATTGCATATCTCATATTATTGCTGAAGCTGCGAACTGGATTGGAAAGGCTCATGGCTGCTTCTGTCCTGACTGTGCTCTACAGAGCAGGATTGACGAACAAGACAAGAGAAACCGCTCTTGGATTACTCGTAGTCCCCCTTCTTGTTCAGATGCTTGGAGACGACAACATACCCCTACCAGGCAACGATAGTCTTGAGGATGAAGAGGCTCTAGTACTGGACCGAACAGTCAAGGAGCGAGCACCACTCATTCTTGCAATGCTCATTACCGACAGCGAATACCTTCAGAAGGCTGCTTTTGATGCTGGTGTGGTCAGCAAGTTATCTAAGATGCTCAAAGTGTCATACGATCCTGCGCCTGAATCAATTGGATCAGGACCTTGGTGTCCAGATCGGGACGATGACGGAGGAATTCCAGATACCCCGCGCTTAGGACAAAATGGTCAATCCCCTGCACTACTGCACAAGATCAAGGTCAGAGAGTGTGTGCTCAAAACTATCGCCGCACTTGTCCCATTTAAGGACGAATACAGGAAAGCAATCGTTGATCAAGGGATGATGCCATATGTAGTGTCTTCAATGAGTGCGAACCCCCGCAAACCATCAGCAAAGTCCAAGAAGAAGAACGAGAAGACATCTGACGACTCGAGCGACGATGAATCGAAGGGAGAATATGGAACAAATCCGGTCGAGGTTCTAATCGCAGCATGTGGGGCCGTTCGTGCCCTGTCTCGCTCTGTCAGTGTTTTACGAACCACATTGATAGATAATGGAGTGGCGGAACCTGTATTCCAGCTGCTCCAGCACCCAGAAATCGAAGTACAAATTGCTGCAACCGCGACTGTCTGTAATCTTCTTACTGACGTCAGCCCAATGCGCGAGGTGAGTTTTCCTCTGGATTCTTCTTTGAACGGCCATCTAACATACTCGCAGCCTATCTCTGAAGCTGGAGTCCTCAAAATACTCTGCGAGCACGCTCGATCTATGAACGCTAAGCTAAGACTTAATGCAGTCTGGTCATTGAAGCACTTCGTTCATGGCGTCAGCAATGACATGAAGAGGCAATGTCTAGAAGAAATTGGTCCGGGTTGGTTGGTGCAGCTCATCTGTGACGATACTGAAGATGAAGCATTGCTCAATTCGAGAGGAAGGGTCGACAGAGACGGCCCACGGAGCAATGAGATGGACGAAGATGTGGTTATGGATCAATTTGAAGAACAAGTAGATGAGGCATTTGGTCGAATCAATTCCCGGCCAAGTAGCCGAAGCAAGTCTATCCAGCAGGCCGAAGCTCGCTTAGCCGCCTTGCGAGATGCAGAAACAAATCCGGCCAGAAGGGCAAGAAAGGATGATATCGCTGTACAAGAACAGGGGCTGGACTTCATTCGAAACCTCATTGGTGGCGCGGGTCAGGGTGGGACTGCCGAAACTACAGAAATGATCGACTTTCTGTTCAGTGCACTGGGTCAAGACAGAGTATTCGAGATTCTCGCATCGAAATTGAAGCCCAAGATGATCAACCCATACAATCGTGGCTCTCCGAATAGCGAGCGAAAGATCCTGCCACCACAGGCCGAGATCATCATTGCCGTTGGATATATTCTGGTCCACATGGCAGCGAGCGTTCCCCGTCATCGACAAATCGTTATCGCTCAGACCGACTTGCTGAAGCTCCTCGTGCCTCAGTTTAACCATCCCAATATCGAGGTTCGGCTGGCTCTCTGCTGGCTCGTGTCAAACCTGACGTGGATGGATGACCAAAACGACGGTCAAGCCTGTGCTCAACGAGCCAACGAATTGAAGAAACTCGGGTTCTTATCCAAAATCGAGATGTTGGAGCAAGACCCCGAGCTAAATGTTCGCGAAAGGGCCAAGTCTGCCATCTGGCAGATCAGGCAAGCATTTTAAGGACCGATCTAAGCGGTCTAAAATGTGTGCTAACTATGGCGGATGTAGGAAGGACGGCTTACTTAATGCATAATACTGAATGGCAGGCAACAGTCCTCACGGCGTTCTGGGTCATCGATGAGCACTTGGATTTCAATGCGGTGGGCAAAATGGTTGTTATTGGGACGGTCCCGGCATGTATTTACATAAGTGTACCAACAGCAATAGCGACAACACTTGTCCTACTGCCTTTCAAGACAGACTCAACTGATTCTAATACCTCGGATCAACATAGTTGAGGCTGATTCTTTGTTGTTTTCAATTCCTCGCTTACAACACGCGAGCCCCTCTCCTCATCCCATAGGTTTCCAGGCTCCCCGTACTTCCCATTAATTAGATTTCGACTCATCTAAGTCTCCGTCATTATTCGAAACACTTCGAAACTCGAATCTTGTAGACAGGTCGGCTGCTCAGTGATGAGTTGCATGGAACACAGTCATTAATTGACATAATTGTCCGGTCAAACCAACTTCGGTCATTATACGTCCACCAGGTCCTTCTCCTCATTTCCCATCAGCTCCCCGCTAACTCATATCTCCGTCCCATGCTTCCGGGCAATTCTTGCGGCTCTATCCCACCTCCGTCCAACACATTCCTGGGGTCCACTACCCTCCGCACTTCTGACCCGGCGTCCAGTTCTGCCTTCTCAAATTGAGGTACTGGTGATTTTCGACTTTCGGGTGTGGCCCTCATCCGCCTACGATTGAACCAGAAAAAGGAGAAACACAGTATGCTCATGGTAAAGATGGAGGCTAGGACTGTGACGGCGATGATGATGGGAAGTCTCGTTTTGGAGTAAGTATTCGTAGCCAGTAAAGACGAAGATCCCGAGGGAAAGGTGCTGGCCAAGACTGGAGTCATAGCCAGTGTAGATGAAGATATTGACGGGAATGTGCTGGTGATGGTGATAGTAGATCCTTCGGGTTTCGTACTCGTGAGTGTGCCAATCGACGGTGTAGTGGGCGCTGATGAAAAAATCTTGGGTGCTAGAGATAGACCAGACAGGTCATTTTGGTTGAAATCCATTGCACAATCCCCACTAGCAAGGCATGAGTACCCAAACGGACAACACTTTTCCTCGCAAGACGGCAGTGCAAGGTAATGTAAGTCTCTCTACAGGGGGTATTAGGGTGTAATGTGACATTTTGCAAGCTAATATCGCATGAGATGGGTCTGATCACGTCGCACCGTCTGCCTTTTGGGCAGCAAAGTAACGTGGAATTTGCGGCAAGTATCACGCAGTAGGCCGTCGATGGACAACATGAATTCAGAGGGCTATTTCGACACGGGACCGAATGATGGATCTGGGCAGGTTGAAGCCATCTCGATGATTGACTATTCGACAATTACCTCTAGCAGTGTATCCAGCTGAAACAGCACAATCCAGGAACGTTTAAAAGTAGCAGGCAAGAAGTTTCGATATCGAAGGATTGAAGTCCACGGCGAAGTGCATCCAACATTTCGGCTTCTAGTTTCAGAGATAGATTGAGGACCAAGCCGCAAACCAAATGGCTGAAAATGATTTGGAATCCTGCGGTTCTGTATTACCTGTTTCCATCGTCGTTGGTTGTTGTCTCAAGGGTTTGCAGCTTGGTGAATTCAACATAGCCATGTGATTGGGCACAACCATGCTTGGCACACGGCTGTACAACCAACAGAAGTCCCAAAAGTCCTAGGTCGAATAGTCTATCCAGAGACACTGCTTGGTCCCGGGGGGGGGGGTTCCCTTGAGCCCCTGGTTGCGTATCTTCACTAAATTTTCACCAGAAAGAGGCACCCTTGGCGGCCACTGGGAGAAGTAGAAGTAGGGTCAGTATTGCCTTTTGGGGGGGGGGGCTTGTGGAGATCGAGATGGTTTAAGGAGGGGAGGGGTTCGACGCAGGTCCCAAGGGTAATGAGAACAATTATCAAAGCAGGGGAGACACTGGGAGAACACTCACTCTCACTACCATATCGTCGTACAATGGCTTCGCGATAAGCACATACATATCTTGTATGACTTCGTCCAGCTTACCCTCTCTTACTCTTCCTTGTAGATTTGGAAAGCTCAGACAGCTATATATCGGGTCTGGGAATAGCGGCTTCTCAGCCCAGATCTTCCCATGTCCACGCATGAGCGATAGCAAGATTGAATTCGTGGTTTGGCTGTGAGCTGGGTGAGAGAGGTTGGAGTTGCACCTTGTGTTGATGTGATTCGATGGGCGAGCCGAAGCAGAGTTCTATGAGGAGGATTCCGAGGCATTCAAGTGATGTCTTGGGTCGGAACTAGGGCTGAGGTGGGGTTGAAGCGGTCTCTGGATGGGACTTTGATGACATAAAATCTTGTGAAAAATATGGCTCGTCAAATACTGGCTTGTCATCTCTCATCACGAAGAAGATGTATTTTCTTGTCCAGTTGTCCTTCAGCCAGTGTGTTCTCTGCAATTGCAGGAGAGATGAGGCAAGTATGGTTGCGACGTTTGCCCGTTTCTCCGGTGGGAATTTATGCAGCTTCATAGCGTCCTCCTTAAGAATTTCATCTAAAGTTACCACAGCCTCCTGCTGCGAAGCCGATACTGGTGAATTGATGGGGATGAACTCAAGGCGACTTTTGTGCTGATCAGCAAGATATCCAAGTGATTCTCGTGGAAGGGGATCTCGAATCGCATGGCAGAGATTTTCAATCAATTTACTTTGAGGAGCCTTTTGCTCTTCCATCGGTGAGACTTCTGATGTCCGGTTGTCGATTGACACACTTGATACAGCAAACTTAGGTGACTTTACAGATTTGAGAGTTTGCTCTTCATCGAGTAGATTCTGGTGCTGCATACCTTCAGCCACAGTGAACTGTTTGATAGTCTTTGTAGCTGGAACTGAATTCGCGAGCTGTAGTGGTGTAGTATGTTTTCTACCCAGAAATTTGTGTCTAAAGATGTCAGTCAGTTGTCACGTTGTTTGAGTACGTCACTGACCGAAATCTAGATGCCAAACCAGTGACTTTGACCTGTACAGAGCTTTTGTCGGCTGTCCTATCTGTCTCAGCGCAGCTATCAGAATGCTCCGAGACAGTGGAGCCCCTGCTCGGGGATTGCAATGAAGCTGTTCCTTGAGAGAGGGTAAAATTCGATTTGGAAGCAAAGTCAACTGCACTATCTGATGCATTCGAAGGTATAGGGAGCGCCATATGGCCCGACTCATGTCCAAGCTTTGACATCCGAACAACGACACCTTTACGTTTTGCAACTTCCGCGGTTCTTGACTCTTCTGCAAGTGCTGCCAAGTTGAAGAGGAGCTTGAAGTCATCATCAGTACCTTCGACCCTCCTTTCAAGTCGGAGCATTGTCTTGTGTGAGTCGTTGCAGTGCCAATTCCAGCCGTCTTTCAAGACTCCATGAAGGCTGTTGGCATTCTCACGAATCCTTTTGAAGAAGGGGGTAAATGAGGATATAGTTCTTGTGGAACCTTGCTGGCGTTGCTTGTCACTCGGCTCGACCATCTGTTTGAGCTCACCAATCAGTCATTTGGCTTCTTTGTGGTCATCGTATCTCTCTAAAAATATCGTCTGAGTAATACATTTCCATTGGTACTTCCACCATTCCGGTGTTTGATCACTTGACTGTAGCTGTATTTCAACGTCAACAAAAATTCATGACTCGTGAAGCGAGCTTCGGTCGGTGTAGCTTACAGCCTGAATATCCAGCAAGTCTCCCAGCTCAATCGTAATGTTGTATATTCTCTGGATAGTGTGAACACACCAGTCTCATCGGGTATCAAGCCGACTCAAGAGCCTCTTCTTGAGGACCGGGTCTCGCCAACCAGTGAACGTTGCGTCGTTCACGATCTGAAGAAATGCATCCTTCGAACTAGCTCCTGTCATAAAGGGGTCCGGTCCACCACACATAAGATCTTGAAGGATGCCCTCGAAGAAAAGCTGCTGGCCTTCCATATCACGGATGAAAGCCTCATATCGCTGACGGAAGCATACATATTGCGAGAAGTACTTGGCACCTTTCTTATACTGCTCGAAAGCAAGTATTGTAACTGGCTACACGGTGAGGACGAAGCCAGCGACCTCCATAACTAGACCGTTGCGAAAATGTGATTCGGGTTCAAGAACTATGATTAAAATAACGACCAAAACCGACTCAGCCTTGAGGTTGTTCAGCTGCAGTGAGGCCGTCCCGTTGGCTCCCAGCCGTTCCTCGGACTATCCCTGACGAGGTACAAATCATCCCAATGCTCGCACCTTCTGTGCCACCAATGTCGTTACGTGGTTGAGAAGGAAAAGCATCGTACACTTTGAAGTATGCCAGCTGAGCGGCGGAAATCGAGTCTCGAAGTGTTATGCTTAAGAAGAGACCGGCATGGCTGAAGTTCCCTCGCGACCCTCTATCGCCTCATGTGGAATAAGTTGCTCCATCCTATTGCCTCAATTGGTACAGAGCCTCGACGACTCCGAAGTGCAGGATCAACTTCCGGCAGCTTCTTTCAAAGAAGAGTCGAAGCGTTTCGAATTGTGGGCGAAAAACATTGCGGCGTTACAAGATGCTCAGTTACCTAGCTCCTTGGAGCATCGACTTCGAGACGATGGCAGCGCACGTGGCATCGTTAAGAAGGCATTGCTTTATCTCGAGGAATATCTGCAGATAGGTAGGTCTTAGATATCCGGTGCGCTCAAGACTAGACCTTAATGATAACCAGCTCTATCAATTGCTTCCGTGGAAAGAGACAATGAGGTGTGGGATGCCCCATCTTCTGAAGACCAACCTCGAGACACCTCTGATCAGCCTGAGTCGGCTTCTTCTGAATTGAAGGAGCTTGGATTGGCTATCCAAGAGGGCATCACGAATCTTTTCCAGCTTTCGATGATCATTCGGAAGAAGCCCGAAAAGGACGAGTATCTTAAAGCGTCTTTGACATACACCATAGACCCTACTGCTGACATCGTCCATGTGGGCGACAAGTATCCACCTGTGAAGAAGAAGGACAAATGGCTGATGGAACGTCCGGGGATCGCGATCACTCGGCGACGGCAGTATCTCCTCTACCGAAAAGAGCATCAAGAGAAGATGGAGCAAATTCATACTCTGAAGAAGGAGTGGGTGGTCGAACAGTTTGGTCGGGAGAGAGGGCTTCCACATACCGCCCGAACGATTTTGGAAGGTTCCAAGCCCGTTGACTTAAACATTGGTGGATTTCTCTCATACGCCCGCACCGAGTATGCAGACTCGAGCAAAGGTAAAGATGGGGCGACTGACCTTCTGCGAACACCTTTGTTACCAAAGGACTCACTGAGAGTTCGAGCTGAGTACAACCAACATTTCGAATGTCCGTATTGTTGGCGACCTCAGAAAGTCCAAGACAAAAACGAGTGAAAGCAAGTTAAAGCCGGCTCAACGTCAGAGAGTTCTAATTTTGAGACAGAAAGCACATCTTCAGCGATACGAGACCGTATGTCTGTACTTTCGAAAGTTGTGGACTCAACATGTTCGAAAGTCAAAACCAATGGTGTGAGCATGAGATGCGATTCCACAGAGAACAGTGGCTCTGCCAATACTGTAAAGAACCTTCTCCCAGATCTCGGCCTGATCTCGAACAACACATGAAGCAATGTCATTCAGATGAGGTTGAGGGCAGTCATCTCGATACCTTACTTGATATTTGCCAAATCCCTCGGATAGATGCGACCGAGTGTCCCCTATGCACCGTATATGGCGAAAAGTCCCAGAAGATTAACCAGTCCAACCAGTGTGATGTCAGTCTCAAGCAATTCCAGGAGCATGTTGGTCGTCATATGGAACAACTCTTGCTCTCAGCAATTCCGCAGGAAGAGGTTGATGAGGATGACGGGCCTGCCTCGGATGATGCCGATAGCTTCGATAAAGTAACAGTAGATTCAATCGATTCTGGAAAGTACTTTCCAGGTAAGTCGGTGGTCCATCATATCCCTATCTAGCTCACAGACAGATGAGTCCTCTCTAATGATCATGCTCGACATTCAGATGCCAAAGTCCGGATCTGGACGGACCGGTCGGAAAGCTTTCGGGTCAAGGCTCGGTTCCTGCTAGTGAAAGATGACAAAGTTCACCTTCATAAGACGAACGGTGTGAAAATTGCTGTACCAATGTCTAAGACTTCATACCAGGATCGCGAATATATTGAGCACGTGATGAAATCCTCGAAAACTTTGGAGATATCAACGCATGGAAATGAAAACCACATGGCAGATGTGGTAGAAACGACCCGCGAAGATACAAACGAGGTTAGATCGGAATACCCCGCAAGCTCTTCTTCTACAGCTGAATTAGACGGTGATGTTCTGTTGATCAATTGTGGGGAATCAATGTATCCTATTTTTTTCCCGGCAAACAGCATAGGCGACGGGCTGATATTGGTTGGGGATATCAGGACTAGAGCAGCAACGAGGTTGGATGTGATCAGATCCGACCGAATCAAGATGATTTTCGCGGGCCAGCAACTGAAAGATAACTCGGCAACTGCTAGAGAGTATGGCATCAATAACGGCAGCAAGATAGTTGCCTTTTCAGGGCCAGATCCAACCAATGATGACCGGAGTCAAAGTGACGCTGGTGACCTTGATACGACGATATTAAGACAGAAGGACGCTGGAGCAGAGAAACAAGAGATACCAATAACCACAGGGCACGATTTAAATGCTGGTCCTATTGTAGAAGCTGACGCAGAGTGGGGACCTTTGGCTCCAAAGATAACCTAAGAGGCTCTCAGGAATCCACACTGTCCAAGGATGATCCAGAAATATCACTTAAGCATTCTACGGGAGGAGATCTGAAGAAAGGTACGTTGTCGGGCAAGCCATTTTCCGTTGTCGCCTAATTCGTGTGATACAGATGACGACTCTGGTGGTGGGGGCACTTTCATTGGGAAAAAGGATAAGAAGAAGACGAAGAAGATGTACCACAAAGAACAGTGTCTGACTTCCTCCGAAGAAGTTTGTCTCGCCGCCAAAACAGATTACGAGAGCTCCGCGTTTGGGAAGGCTGCTGAAGCTATGATGGAGCAAGCTACTCGGGAAATGAACTTGAAAGAACGTGAAATGAACTTGGATGAAAGAAACCAGAAACTTCCATCCTTTAGCTCGCCGCTGCCAGAAGTCAAAAGCAGCAACGAAATCCCCGCGCCAGAGGCAGCAAGCACTTCAGACACTGAGGAATACGCTTTTACTACATCCGCCGAACGCGAGCGCCATCGCTACAAATCTGCCGCGACCGGCAAAGACACACCCACCTCTCATCCAGTAGAAGGAAGTTCCGGAAGTATCGAGCCAACACACGATCCTTCACCGCTCCCACCACCTCAGCCGCCAGGTCCTCAATCCCCGGCAATGCAACTCCTCGGGATCCTCTCTGCACACCTGCACGACGTACTCATCCCACCCGCTGAGAGGTTCATAACCTCTCCACCATACAACCCGCAAGAACGTGAACAATTACATCGCAGAATAAGCGAGCAAATCATGAATGAATTCTACTTGAAAGTTGATCGGGTGGAGACAGAAGGCGATACAGAAGCGAGATCGTTGAGAAAGAAATTAGTCAGAGAGGCGCAGGAGGTTTTGAATAGGATGGATAATGTGATGGATTTGAAGTGATTTACATTAGGTGCTAAGGTATGGTGCGGTCTTCCACATACCAGAAGCAAATGTTAGACCAGTCAATGGTTAAGAGGAGGCGAGGTCTTGAGGGGGAAGTGCCTTTGTTTAGGTCCTCCGTGTTCACGTCGGGTACTGGTCCATGAGCCAAATCACAGTTTGGACGTAAGTAGTGCTCAATTGGAGAACAAGACTTGTGTGTTTGAATTTTCGTTCGATTTCATTGATATTTCTGTACTCCATTCGAGAGCTTTCACAGCTACCCACTAGGTAGAGGCACGCGATGTGTTGATTCACTATTTTCCATTCGCCCACCAACGCTCTCGCTTCTTATCTCGAATGTAAACAAACCCCTCAACCCACGCGAGCTTTCTTTAGTGGGCGAGAAAACCAATGAAATTTGCCCGGGATACATCATCACCCATTGCGCTGACAACAGCAATTTCGCTCGCATTTTGTAAAGAGTGATTGAACCCAACCTGTGGCTTTATAGAGATCGCAAAAGCCTTCGTAGTAATTGTGATCGAGTTCTCATCCAATATCAATTGACTATTTACACGTTACGTCAATTGTAGTGGGTTCAACATAGAACAAATACATCTTTCAGATGAAAGTATAAAGAGACACAGGATAATTATTCACATTGCTTTTACAGTTCATATCAGCCAGGAGAGCGTCGCGCAGGGGCTGTTGTAGGTGTTAGCGCTTACTTTGTGCATGACCGTGCCGCTCAGGGGCAAGCAGGATTACAGCAGAGATGAATGGCTGCACGGAAAAACGGCGACAGTATTGATACTCAGAAGTCTGGTAAGCAATGGAACAGGTACGTATGCAGGTTGGCTGTGCCTCAATTTTTCTTGAATCGGTATATAAACGCTAGCACGAGGGGAAACCCCCAGCTATTTTCAGAATCTTTAACCTTCTTCTTGCAACAGGCAAACATGGAAGGACCCAAACTCTCATCCGTACTCATCACCGGCGGTGACCACTTCATCGGCTGCACCTCATCTCCAAAATCCTAGAAATCGAACCAGACTGCAAGATCTCAGTCCTCGACATCCCATCTTCACTTCCACGTTTCCCCGGCGTCACATACTACGACATCGACCCCTCCATCCCCAGAAACGGCCTCTACGAACTTGATATGATCCGGCCCCGCGTCATATTTCACGTAGCATGTACATACTCACTCGCACTCCCGGCTTCCACATTCTGGAAAGTCAACTACATCGGCACCCAGAACATCCTTCGAGCCGCCAAGGCCGTGGGCACCGTCAAAGCGTTCATCTACCATTGCAGCTCATCCGTCATCGAGGACGGCATCTCCAATGTCTTGAACGCCACGGAAGACTTCCCGGTCTTGTTTGCACCAGAGCAGAAGTATCCGTATCCGCTGTCGAAAGCGCATGCTGAGAAGGCGGTGCTGGATGCTAATGACAGAGGTGGGATGTTGACGGTTTCTATGAGGCCGGCGGGGACTTATGGGGAGGCAGATTTTGAGATGATGGAGAGTCTGATTGGTAATGCGAAGAGGGGGAGGGCGAATGTGCAGATGGGTGATGGGAAGAATGTTGTGAGTATCGTCCTTCCCGAATTCTTGCTCGAGAGCTTGATTTATGCTTTGGCAATGAATGTTCTGATTGCCATCAGATGATTTGATGCAAGTGTGATCTCTGCTAATTGGGAGTCTTCTTCAGTATGATTGGACGTATGTTGGCAATTATGTGCATGGTCACATGCTTGCGGCGAAAGCTCTTCTGCGAGACTCTGATAGATACACCAAAAAAGAGTCTATCGAGCCATCAATGAGGGTAGACGGCGAAATATTCCACATAACCAACGACGACCCCTGGTTATTCTGGAAGTTTACGAGGGAAGTGGCCAAACAAGCCGGATTCGAAGTGCGAGAAGATCAGGTTAAAGTCATTCCGCGATGGGTGGGGATGTTGATCGCATTCATTGCAGAGTGGTGGATTTGGTTCGTGAGTTTTGGACGGAGACAGTCGGCTTTGACGAGAGGTGGGGTGAGATATAGTTGCTTGGATAGGACTGTTCGTTGTGAAAAGGCGAAGAGGGTGTTGGGCTATAAGCCGATTTGGGGGACGCAGGAGGGGATTGAGAGGAGTGTTGATTGGTTCCGGGGGAATGGTTGTACGTAAGATTGAGGAGAGATATTATCCAGTACCGGCAATGCGGTTAACCCCCATCGAAATAATTGAGGAGCAACAAGTAAAATACTATCAAGAGATGAAACCGTGATACAGTGAACCTTCGATTCAAGCTCTCTCTTGAGACGCAGCTTCGATCAAACACGCCCATCCCACTTTCATCAACACGCGGGTCTGAAGAGGCTTCACCAATCATACCGTAGACAGATACGTCCGAATGACCTTACAGTGAGTGTCTGGGTTGCTGAATCGTTCTGGTTCGACGATCACGACAGAACACAATTTGACTCAATGGATGCATACGCTTGGTTTTGAATGGTCTTGTCATCCGAGGAAGTATCCTTTGGATGTTGTGTCCAATTTGTGTGTGTAGATGCGCAAGGGGGGCACAAGGGGGGGGGGGTTCTGCCAAATGACACAAAGAGCCTTGTCCACTATACTTTGGAACAGTGGTCCTGCTTCATAGTATTCAGGTTCTTCAATTTGTGGTTGTTGCTTGTTCCATTCTGCCAATCCTCATGGCCATTTACCCCTAGCAGTTCACTAATGCTCGCTTCGAATCTCATATGTAAACAAAATACTCGATCCCACGTGGACTTCCATCCTGGCAGGTGAGAAGAACCGATAAAGAAGAGCAAACTCCTAACACCGTCGCCATGCAAGAATGCAATATGTATGCCCACGTTCACTACCCCACGCCATGCCTCGCTATTGCCAACCACTCGAAACCCAGAAACTCATTATCATGATGCATTCGTAAGCCCCATCACTGTCATTCTGAAACATCCCAACCCATCGGTTCGTTTATGATGCGTTTTTGCGCGCCAATCTATGCAATGCCATGATGCAGATACTGCAGACCAGTTCTTGTACGAGGTCTTGCTTGCGTCCTTATCGTATACTCAATTCGATTCCTCGTCTATGATCCGACCGTCAGTCTCATTTCGATGCTGGTAGCAACTCATGGGTTCCTCCTTTCGACTCCACTGTCGCTCCCACTGCGATCACGGCTGGTCCTGCCCGTACCGAAATGTTGTTGTGATAGCCATTCCAATACTGTTTCGTAGCACAGTACGTACTGTCTTAGACTCTGAACCATACTCAGCCTCTGGCCTCGGAAATCCTCAACTGTCTTCTCTACAAGATCTACATCTTGATCGAAAACCCAGTCTCCCGACACACCCTTCGAGCTCATGTAGTCTCCACTCGAGGAACCGAGATCCATCGGAGTGACCCCGCTCTTCGCCTCCTTACGCTGACGCTTGAGCATGTCAATCACGGTATCGATAGTACAGAAAGTACCTGTACGTCCACAACCAGCACTACAATGAACAAGCATTGGCCTGGATGTCTCTCCAGATTCTGGATCATCGGAGCGAGTCGATTCTGTGGGTGCTGTAGAAGCTCGCTGGATGACATTACTGAGCTCGACTAGACCTAATAGCTGGCCTGGGCTGGCAGGAGCTCCGAAATCCGGCCAAGATGAGTAATGTACCTGTGTGATTTCTCGCATGGGAGAGAATGGGTGGGCGGAATGCGATAACGTGAATTTCCGTATGATAGCATGCGGCGTATCTGTTGGGGGAGGAGGCGCAGTCTCAGCAGTGGTATTTGCTCGTCGACGTCCGGCATCGCGGCTGTCTTTCGGTGAACGGCTTCTGCCATATGACAAAGCCACCTTCTTCTCTGAAAGCGCCTTCAGCTTCAGTGGGCCGTATTCTTTACCTGACCAGTAAGGGTGACACTTGAGCTGACCACCTTCTGATTCAGCTGTAAGCATTACAATGACTCTGACGTCCTGGTCCCATATCACACTCCAGAAGTCCTAGACAGTGTCAGTGAAGTTTTGCAAGAATGGACCAGGGTAGCTTACCTCAAACGTAGCAGGGAGGGGTCCTTGCGATGCAATATATTGCTTGTTGCTTCCGGAAGACTTGATATGACTTGCATTGACGTAATCACAAGCCCCCTCCGGACGTCCTTGGATCTTAACTCGTGCGTGCTCGAACGGCCAAATATTGTTGTACCGATTCTTGCCACCCTTCTCAATACCAGCGATCTGAACGTCCTTGGAGCCCGGAGCTGGTGTACCCCAAGATACACCCGAGGATAGTGCTTTTGTCATTCGAGACTGTTCTGCTAGCTCCAAGCGTAAGAATTTATCGGAAACGATCTTGCCGTGGTCTTCCTTTGCGCAGGCCTTGGTGAGCCATCGGGGAATAATGGTCTTGAACTCTGGCCCAAGTTCGCCCGGTACCTTGACATCCATTTGACCCACACCGCCGATAAGATCTTGGTTTTGACGAATGTTACTGAAAAATGGATTTGCAGCGTTCTTGGTTGCTGGCATGACGCAACCACCGGCCACGGGAGCGACCTCAGGACCGGAGGTACCTAGAGAAAGGCTGATCTTAGAGGACTGCATCTCTTGGCTGGAGCGATTGTCAATGAGATGTGGGAAGTGTTTTGCGAAGTCCACGAAACCACCTCTCACAATATATGAGTTCCCCTTCCAGCCCTCGTTGGAAAACTTCTTAAGCGTGTTGACCGCTGACACAGCATCCTTCTTCTCGGAAGAGAAGGCGTCGTATACAACAATGTATTTAGCTTTTTTCCATTCGGCGAATCTGGCTTTTTCGCTGTCGTTTGTAAAGGTATCTTGCAGCTTCTGTAGATTGAAGGACGGTCTTTTCAAGAGTGTCGTTGGGATACACAAATTTAAAGCACCATGAATCCTCGACTGAGAGAATTGTGGGAAGACTCGAAGATCCAGTAATAAGAACTGTGAAGGAGGCATACGTTCCACCATATCTCTCAGCTGGGCCGGTGATATCAGTGCCGGGCCATCCTCCAGTGATGATGGGAGAGTATCGGCTCTGTGGTGGCCTATCCGCTGTTGCAATTTCAATTGTGGCGAAGGAGGATCCGCTTTGTTTTGTGGCAATGAAAGTCGAGGGTGTCTGTCATCGAGGTTTGACAGTATATTTCGTTCCAGAGGAGGATTAGGGTCACTCATAGGCGCAGGTGATTGTTGTCTCGGGAGATCGAAGAACGAAGGGGCGTTCAGTGAAGGTCCACCGTCGAGGTCCATCCTCTCTGGAGCATCATGCCTTGGCTGTGGTCTTGACTTTGGAGATGTGTTATCCTGGGTATCAGATCTTGTTGGCCGTCGCTCTGGTTTCGGACGCAGAAGAGCACTTGGAGTTGATGCAAAGTGTGAAAGATTCCCGTGCCCAAGATTGAAAGCGTTGGGCCCTTCTGTTTGTCTTCTAAATGCTGCAAAGTCTGGGTTTGCGTCTAGTGGAAGATGTTTTGGGGATGCTGCTCCAAATGAACGAATTGAGGACGAAGGAGGGCTCCAATTGTCCTTTGGGCCTGCGCCAGAATCTCGAGGATCAGTCGCGGGGTCAACGATGAGGCCAAAGTAATTCGGACTAGGTGTTCGGACGTCATTCTGGACTGCTGGAGATCGAAGGTAGGGTGGATTGCTTGGAGGATATGCTTGGCCAACGGAGGCAGCAACTCGAGGAAGTGAGTTCGAGGGGTTTGTAGTGGATTTCGAAGAAGCTCGACTAGATTGTGAATGTGAATGGGAGTGCGCTGACCGCGGTGGCGGCCGTGTAGAAGTCTTTGTTACCATCGCGGATGTTGGACTTGTCTGCACGAGGAGAGTCGATTTTGATTTCAAATGCTGTAATGAAGCAAGCCTTATCGTCTTCGAGCACCCATTTTGATCAAGTGTATAATGCAACCAGTCTTTGAGGTAGTTTGAATGTATTTGAATAGTGTGAATGGTCTTCGAGGTTGTGATGTGTCGTGTCGAGAGAAGAGGAGACCAGCTGGGCGAGAGAGGCGGAGGTGGAAGGTTGTTCTGAACTGAGGCTCGATTGATGACGCTCTAAGAGTGCGGCGAAAGGAGGGACTGGAAGGCGGACGAAGGTAAGGAAGGGCTGTGTAGTTTTGGGTTCCAGGGTTTTAAGATCGGCGGTCTGTATGCCGCATTAGCTCTTTGGTGAAAGATCGTCTCGAGGGATCTTCGTTTCGTCGCTCTGGACCGTTGAACGCTTCGGAAGAAAACTCTCAGAACAGAAAGAGATCAGAAGCACGAAGAGCGGATTTTATAGCCAGGTGAATTCGCATTTTGTTGCGAGGGCAATTAGAGGTGGTGTGGTGAGTATTTATTAGAGGGACGAGGAAGAGCAGGAGAAAGTAGAATGTGGCTTGGGCGATGACCGTCAACAGCGGGAAGGAGGGGGAGGGGTGTGTTGAGGAGTCTGACTTGTAATCAGGGGCCGAAGACAACGCCACAAAACCTGACTTCGCTCTGCAGAATTGCTTTGCTTCTGTAAAACTGCCACCGAGTAATTCCCGTCGTTGTGAAGTTGCGCAAGGAAGTTCAAATTGCCACAAAAGGGTTTGGCGCAAGGCTGTATTCTATCTTTATGGCACTGAGACATTCTGATCGTTCATTTAATAGCCTTTCCAGCTCTGCGTCACCCAACCCCATCACGAGCCAGAATCCTCATGAGTTTGGGACCGAGTGGCCAGACCGCTCCTTTTTTTCAGCCCTCATCTAAGGATTCCTTCTCCTCTGGGGCTGGGAGCACGCTGCCTGTTGTCTTACACGATGCTGGATGACGGTCACAGCTACAGGGGAAGCCAGTACTCTTTTCAATACCACCATCTGTCACCGGAGAATTGAAGGGGGTCCTTGGTCACACTCTGCATTCGAAGGTTCTGTGATAGTTGAGGTACGATTGTAGTCTAGGATCTAGGTTTGAATTAGCTTGTTATCCGCTTCACAAGGCTGCGTTGCTGGACAGCACTTGTTATAGCACGGATTTTATGATATTTGCGCTGCATGAGAGTACAATTCCATATAAGCCAGCGTTCCCCCATATTCTCTACCTCGGATTCTCTGTTGCTGAACTCGGATATTCTCAAGCTTTCTATCATCCTTAGTAATTCGGACTTCCTGTTGATTACATATCCACGAAAGTACAGCTCAGCCCCTCACCCAGACAAGAGATGGACCTTAGAAAACGACGTCATTCGTAGCTTCTGGCACACTTGACATCTTTCCCCCTCGGGTTATCCGCCACTTGTCAGTCTAGTCGCGGTATCTTCCATGATCTCATATTGGGGGATGGCTTCAAACCGCAATGTCGGGCCTGACAACTCTGTATATGACGCAAAAATGGGGAGGTTCGCAATACTTATGGCACGTTTCGCACAGTTCTGGTGGGACGAACCACGACCGTCATGATATCTCCGTGAACACGCAGCCGGTCCAGACCAAACCAGTCTACCGAATTTCCCGACGCCCACTGACACCCTCGTGGACCGGCTTTGTGCCAAGCGGATACTAATTAAATGTCACGTCGAGCCTGGAATTTGTAGATGCTTCATCACTGGATTCAGCCTTTCGCTGCAGAAAACGTACGACTCCAAGGGTGACAGCTGCAGCATTTTGAGGGCGGGATGCACTGCAACCATCATCTCCAGCCCTGTCATGCCCTATGATTCTGCCCTCGCTTGAGCACATGAGCGTCATCCAGCGCCCCCGCGGGGTGGACCATCGCGTGGTTGGACGTCACTTCGGAGACATGAACATGGGTGTAGTCGACGCTCAAGTGCTGTGGCGTTACACATACACAGTCCCAAAATAGATCAGTCATGTGCATGCGGCGTATACTCTAGTCATGTGATACTCGCTCGTTCAGTCTACAAGGTGATGACTTTTGAAACTAATATGCTGGAGTCCTGAAGAGCATCGAAGAGGATCAGAACTGAACTAAACACAACAAGAAATCCCATTTTCGGAGGCTCAACGAGATTTTGCGGTCAACCAATCATCAAGATCTTGAAATATACTGAGATCTTCCTCCACGTACTGAGTATTTCAGAACACCCCACCTCCCTTTTCCTCATCAACACATCCATTGTCTCCTCCACAGCGCCCAAGTAACTTTCTACCAGATAGATGTCTTTTATTGAAAGCCGCTGTGGATTGATGCCTCCTTATTCACAAACTCTTTTCCGTCTTCACAAAAAGGAGAACTTCTCCGTTTCAGTTTCTCACCACCAACAGTCATCGCTACAATCTGCTCCCGACAGATCCCTATCTTTCAATATCCGACCTCGCATCCCCACAAACATGGTTCCTACCAGCACGTATAAGCGGGCAGCGCCGCGGCAGCCATGCCTTATCATGCGGGGTTGCGTTGCATCCGGAAAGTACTCTGCAAGGCAGGAGGAAAGAAAAAGTTAAATCTGAGGATGTGGTTCGTTTGTCGGCAGAGCCGTTCTTGTCGTACAAAATCTCAACATCTCATTGGTGGTCGGGCAACGACAACAGTGTTGATCGTCCGCTAAGAGCATCTAGAGATAAGCTTCAGATGGAGGAGCATGCCAAAATGCACTCGATGCTGCTGTCAGAAAAAGTCTGCGATAAGAGCTTGGTAGCCAAGGACCATTCATATGTCAACAAGTTGCAGTTTTTTCTCTTCTTTTTCATTTTCTGAAGCCACCTGCGTACTTTGAATTACCTCTGGGGGCTCTCGTCGTATCGCCTTGTGCTTATAAGAGTCTGGTGATCTCTGTGTCTTCCAATAGCACAATCTCTCCACAGTCCTGGTTTTATTGACATTGGAAATCCTAGAAAGCTTCACCGCAGTCGACTTTTAATTCTACTCCAAGATGTCTGTCCGCAAGGCAGACTCTAGCTCCCTTGATGGCAAAGACGTCAAGACAGCATATGATGCCCAACCTGTCGAGCCATTGTCCGAGATAGCTAGCCACACGGGAGCCGCTGCTGTCATCGATCATCATGCCGAAAGAGCTCTCTGCAGGAAGTTTGACTACAGACTGCTTCCAGTACTGGCCGTGATGTACCTATTCAACGCATTGGATAAGGGAAATCTGGGCAACGCAAAGACTGATGGCATGGAAGATGACTTGCACTTTAAGGGCAATCAGTACAATATCATTTTGAGCGTGTTTTACGTTCCCTATGTTATTTTTGCTCCTCCTATTGTAAGTCACTCGATCCTGAATTTCGATTAATGCTGACTTTGATGCAGGCTATGTTAGGAAAAAAGTTTGGCCCGGCGACAGTGTTGCCCATCCTGATGGCATGCTTCGGCTCCCTGACAATCCTTGGAGTTGCTGTCAAGAACTTTGCTGGGATGATGACTCTACGCTGGTTTCTAGGTAGGCTTTCATGTACTTCTTGTCTCATAAATGTGCTAACAGACGCCAGGAATGTCCGAATCGGCATTCTTCCCTCTTGTCATCTACTACCTCACGACCTTCTACAGAAGAGGCGAGTTGGCTCGTCGTCTCGCAATCTTCTACGCCGCGAGCAACATTGCAAATGCCTTCTCTGGACTGCTAGCTTTCGGAGTGTTCCAGATTAAGGACAAGACGCTCGATGGATGGCGCTACCTCTTCCTTATCGAAGGAACACTTACGACCTTGTTCGCATTTTTCGCCTACTGGTATTTACCACCGAATGCCGCGGGTGCAAAGTTCCTAAACGAAGAAGAGAGAAAGCTCGCCTATCATCGCATTCAAGTCGATTCCTCGTCAGTGGTCAACGAGAAGTTCAACCTCAAAGATTCCCTTAAGATCTTCAACCAGCCTACAACCTATGCATTCCTTGCTATCGAAGTGTGTCTCGGTGTGCCTCTACAGTCCGTATCGCTATTCCTGCCACAGATTGTGGCTCGCCTGGGATACAGCAAGGTCAAGACCAACCTATACACGGTCGCCCCAAATGTCAGCGGTGCTGTTATGCTGCTCATTCTCGCCTTCACATCCGATTTCACACGTAGACGAGGACCATTCATCACCCTAGGTTTCATCTTCACTTTCTGCGGAATGATCATCTATGCAACCATCGATGTTCTACACCACACCAATATCGCTTATTTTGCGACGTTCATGATGTGCTGGGGAACATCCGCCCCATCAGTTCTGCTATCCACCTGGTACAACAACAACACTCCACATGAAGGTCGTCGTGTCGTCCTCACTTCAGTTGGAGTTCCGATGGCAAATGTCATGGGTTTGGTATCGAGCAACATCTTCACGCCAGGTTCTGCTCCCAAATACATTCCGGCTTTGGCGACTACGGCTGCTTTTGGCGCGACCGGTGCTCTTCTGGCTGGGCTTTTGAGCTTGTACATGGTGTTTGATAATAAGCGGAGGGATAGGAAGTTGGGCAGAAAATTGGACATCAAGGATGTGCCGACCGAGTTGCTCAGAGATGGACCTTCTGTGCCCGAGTTCAGATGGTTCTTGTAGATAAACAGGAACAAGACGTGTGACGAATTATGAATCGTGGGGAAAATCGAAACATGTATATAGTGATAGTTTTCCAAGACGCAGCGGAAAGAATGTGTTTTGTCAACAAATGGTTCGGAGGCCAATCAGTGTTTCAAGGAGCATTTTCTTAGATCAATCATTATCACAACAAGGGCGTATCATATCAGAGCTTAATCTTACGACTACTTCAAATTGCAATTACGATCCCGAATGATAGACTGCCACCGGAGACCCTTTTATCATTATTCTCAGAAATCTTCAATCACTAGCGCCAGCGCGCCCTTCTCGCTAAACGTTTCAGAGAGCCTATTGTCTCCAATCACAATAGCAAGACCAATTTGAGCAACAACTGTGGTCTCTTGCTTGGGTTTTTCTTCTTTTGTGTTCTTTATCGCTCATTATTAGAAACATTCAGTTCCTCCCAAAAGCTTAGCACCAAGTCAGACATATTTTGCCCTGAAAAAATACACTACTTTTCGACACGCTTCAGGCTGCAGGTACTCTCGTTCCAGGCCAGCCCCGTCCACTGGTCAACAGCCTTGTACCTCGCCCAAAAAAAGTCGGCGCGTCCTCCATTCTCACACAACCACGCTCACATCGAGCGCAACATCGCGTATTTCCTTGCTCATTCGTCCCTCCCCACGTCGCAATGTCTTCTCTCTTCGGTAATCTCAATAATAACACCAATGGGGGCCTCTTTGGATCTAAGCCTGCAGCTCCTGCAGCTACGGGAGGGAGCTTGTTTGGAGGGCTAGGCACATCGACCGCGACATCACAACCTGCGACCACAGGAACAACTGGTGGGGGATTGTTTGGTGCGAGTATGGGAGGCTTGGGACTAGGTGGTAGCACACAGCCGCAACAATCGCAACAATCGCAACAACCAAGCACGACTGGAGGAGGCTTGTTTGGAGGTCTAGGGGGAGCTACATCACAACCTGTTGGAGGAAGTGTCTTTGGTGGACTTGGAACAAGCACACAGCAGAACAATGCGAACATCATGTTTGGCGGATTGAATGCTGGGACAACTTCTCAGCCTCAGCAAACTGGTGGCCTTGGTGCTTCCAGCTCAGCTCCTCTCCAACAGTCTCAACAAGCTGGCCAAAACAATGCCTACTTCGATGCTATCCTGGAACGCAGTCGAAAGAGAGCACATGCCGAAGCCATCTCTGAGGACCTCCCACAGCTCCAACTCGGCCTCGGAGATCTGCGACAACGTATAAAGCGCCTTGGGCCAGAGAAGGCCGACCTTGCAGATGGCAGAGCCCATTATTTACTTGCAGCTTCAGGAGTGGACCCAGGAGCAGCAGTGAGAGACCTGCGGGCTTTTGCGCCAGCGTCGGTGAGAGCAGATCGCCCCCAGGCGCCAGAAGCGCAGGAGACAGATGTGGAATCATACCTTGCCAACCTGCAGACCCAGACCACGCTGAGCATGATCTCGGATGGACTCTCTCGATCAGTGCGCGACTTTGATGCTTTCTTGGAGGACAATGTCACGATGGAATGGGATGCTCAGCGGAAACGGATATATCAACATTTCGGTATTCGTCCCAAGGAGTCTACGATACCTGGTGGAAGCGGAAGCTTTGCTGCGATTACGAGTGAATCACAAGGTGGATTTGGAAGATCGAGAAGAAGCAAGGCAGCTGCTCTTGCGGGATCACGAGCTTCTGGCATTGGCAGCGGAAATGGTGGTGGAAATGCCAGTGGCTTTGGGGGATTTGGTGACAGCGGTTTTGGGAAGTCGAGCATGCAGAAGTCCATCATTGGGGCCGCTGGTCCAATCGGTAGTGGTCACCAACCACTGTTCGCGGATGTTGAGAAGCAATTAGAGGCAACTGGCGCCAGCGTACCAGCTCCTCATGACCGGTTTCAGCGAGAGAAGCAGAACAAATATGCCGAGAAAGTTCAGCTCTTAAATCACTCAAGACTGGACAGACAGCCATACCCAGTTTCGAAAGAGTTTGCAGATGTTGTCAAAGTTTCAGGTGATCAGCATGGTCCTGACTTGGTCAAGGCATACAGAGCATTGATGTCGATCGTTGGGGAGGATCCAGAAGCAAAGTCGTTTTCAGAGAATAGGACAGCCAAGGAGCGCGAGTTTGCAGAAGCTTACACTTCCGACTCTTATTCCAGTGCAGCGTCGCAAGCTCTCAGAAAACGCATTTTACGTGGAGGCGCGAGGTGCCTGGAGAAGTTGGCTTTCGAAAAGATGGAAGACATGATTACGAAGAACCCTCGAGACGCCAACCTTGGAGGAGTTCCGAACGTCATCAACAAGATCAAGGCTTATGTGCGTGTTCTAGCTGTCAAGAAGAGCCTGACTGCAGACAACTCCGACTTGCAAATGCTTGGGGACGACTATGTCTGGGCACTTATCTACTTCCTTTTGAGAAGCGGCCACGTTGAGGAGGCAAAGGAGTATGTCATTGGGAACTCGGTGGTTTTCCGTGCTTTAGATCGCAATTTCAGTGCATACATCAATGCCTATGCTACGAATGAAGATAGAAGACTCAACGATGAGCTTCAGGTCCGCATCAATGCCGAATACAACCAGCGCCTTCGGATCGCACCAGAAAACTCCATCGATCCATATCGAATGGCTTGTTACAAGCTTATTGGACGCTGCGACCTTAGAAGCAGAACTTTGGATGGCATCAACCAGGACATCGAAGATTTCGCGTGGAACCAACTCGTCCTCGCCAGGGAAACAAACAAGGTTGACTCAATGGCAAGCGAAGTCTATGATCTCAGTCAAGCCCAGCAGACCATCAGAGAGATCGGCAATCGGTTCTTCTCACCAGCTGCAGCAGGTGGTGCTAACATTGGCAGTTCTTTCGGTGCTTTCGTGTTCCTTCAGATCGCTCTTGGCATGTTCGAGGAAGCCATTAGCTTTCTATACAAGTATTCTTACGTCGATGGTGTCCATCTTGCAATTGCTCTAGACTTCTATGGTATTCTCCGAGTATCAGATCCAACAAGCGGAAACCAAGATCTCCTCAGCCGAACGACCACGAACTTGCCACAAATCAGCTTTGCTCGTATGGTTGGCCTCTACACCCGCGATTTCAGAGCTGCGAATGTGTCTGCCGCTGTCGACTATCTTGTCTTGATCTGCCTGAACAAGGATCTCAAGGGCCAGGCAGGAGCAAATTACACCATGACTTGCCACGAGAGCTTACGAGAGCTTGCACTCGAGAGCAGAGAATTTGCACTTCTCTTGGGCGATATGCGCAGCGATGGACAACGCATCAATGGTCTCATTGAGGATCGTGTTCGCTTGATCGGTTTGCAAGATGCGGGCGAATTCATGCGAACCATTACCCTACAAGCTGCAAGCGTTGCAGATGATAATGGGCGGACGACTGATGCAGTATTGCTATATCACCTTGCTACAGAGTACGATAATGTCATCATCACCATTAATCGAGCACTCAGCGAGGCTGTTGCCACTCCACTTGGTCAGGAGCCAGCTAAACTACAGCCACTGAAGGCTCTGTCTGTCAATGATCAGCAAAATATTCAAGGCACCGAATCCAGTCTCACATCGATCGACGATCCATTTATCCTGTCAGAGAAGATGTCACGGATCTATACTGGGCAGATGTACCGGTCCAAGATCAAGCTCCAGAACCAAGAAGCTTGTGTTGCTTTACAGACAATGTATCAAGCCAAGAACATGGTCGAGAACAGCAGATGGACTGATGCGCTTGATGTAAGTTCTTCTGTATACTGCCACTAGCATCGTCATACTAATATGTGTATAGCTTATGAAGAGTCTCGACATCCTTCCACTCGCTGCCCGAGGAGACCCTTCAGTTATCCGAAGCTGTGCCACCAAATTCTCTTCCCTCCCTCAACCTGTCGCTCATAATGTTCCTAATCTGTTGATGTGGTCCATCATGTGCTGTAGAAACCAACGGCTCATTCTACAGAACAGCCAGTTCGGTGGCAACGAGGGGACCAGACAAGCCATGATTGCAGAATTCAAGCAGACGAATATGGACTTGACGACATATACCAGTCAGTTGAGATATAGGTTCCCAGCTCATATCCATGAGGCGCTAGCTAGGGCACAATCAGAGTGAAGTTCTATGCGGAGTGATTGCCTGAAGGAAATATTGGTCATGATTGAGATAAAATTCAGCTGGTCTTGTGGGCATCTTGGCTAGGTTTTGGGTCAAGACAAGACTAGATGAGTGGTCCAAAAATTAGATCACTTTGATGTACTATAAAATCGGAGACGTGAACGAAGTAGTGAGGACGAGGGATGTAATCACAGAATATCATGAGGCACTTTGGTGACTTGGTCTCCCTCAATCTTGGTACCTTTCCTTGATACTTGTGGTATCCTATTTGAGCTTTGCGCCGCAGTGTGCCTTCATGGATGTAGGCAGGAAGGTAAGCACCTGCATGTCATCAGATCATCATGTCACTTTGTACTTTGCAGATCTTGCTGCGAGTCATTTGAGACAGCCTTATTGGAGATGACTGGCTCGTATCGCTGATGTCTTTTCTGCTAACGGATTTCTGCAATCGAATGACTCGAGGGCTCATGTGATTGGCTGTGATTCATGACTCGCATCAACGCTTAAAATTTAGAAGACCAGTACGGAGTGACCTCCACTCACCCCCAATTTTTTCCAGCTTCTCATGCATCCCGTCGCCAGCACATCGTCGACTGCGCATGACTCAAGTTCCCCGTTGCATCTGCAAATACATGACAGCCTCGGAATCGCAAAATACAATTGAACTGAGAACCTGCAAGTTCCCCGACCGAAACCCCCAGATTCTACTGCCTCAGACCCATGCAATAAATCAGACAGATCAGGCCCACGCCGACGGGAGCTCGCAGCAATGCCAGCGGGCGAGGGAGTTACGCCGCAGCTTCCACAGCAGCAGAACCAGCAGAACCAGCAGCAACAGCAGCAGCAGAAACGGGATTTTTCAGAAGATGCACCATCGCCTGCAGACCCTTCTTCCGACAGCAGTAAGAAGCGGAGGACGACGGGGTCCAGCTCGAGAGGAGTTGCAAATCTCACACCAGATCAGCTTGCGAAGAAACGCGCGAACGATCGAGAAGCTCAGCGGGCGATTCGGGAGAGGACGAAGAACCAGATTGAGAATCTAGAATTGAAGATTAGGGAGTTGACCTCTCAGCAACCGTACCAGGAGCTTCAACATGTTATAAGGCAGAAGGAGTCGGTCGAGGCAGAGAATGTGGAGATCAAGAAGAGATTAAATTCTATCATGCTCTTGATACAACCTATGCTTGGCCAACATGGTCAGTAATCGAAGGCCGTTCACGTTGACTGTGCTGATTACTCCATAGCTCAAGATGGACCCTCCATGTATAATTCGCCAGCACCACATTACGTCCCTAACCGACCTGGATCCTCCTCGAATTTCACTTCAACGACACCGAACAGTGGTGCATCGCCCGTCGTGGGCGCAGGTGGAGGACCTCAATGGCAAGCTCCAGGTGCGCCAATGGGCCATGGGCTTGGAAACTACTCCCAGATGCTGAATGCACAGGCTCAGCTTTCGAAGCAAAAGCATGATATGGCACACAACTTAGATATGGGACCAGAAAGATTAGGACTGGAATTCCTACTTGACGGCACTCAAAGAGTCAACAAGATACCAAATGGAACGAACGGAACTCATGAGCCTTCCTTCCAACCACTGCCTCGAGGACAAGATAGTCCTGCACATCACAGGAGCAACTCGATTGGAAGCCATTCCGGATATCCCCCAGCAGCCGGACAAGAAATGATCGGCCATGCCGCACCCATTCGGAATGGGCCTCCAACTTGTCCTCTAGATAATATCCTACTAGATTTCCTCCACGAAAGACAACAACAAGCAGCTGAAGGAGTAGCTACCCCTAAATTAGTTGGGCCAGCTTACCCCAGCGTCTCCTCTCTTCTCAACCCATCGAAAGCAGCAACCTCTCATCCGCTGTCAAAAGTCTTCACCGACATCCTAGCCACCTTCCCCGATCTCTCCACCCTCCCCGAGAAGGTTGCCACGCTCTACTTCATGTTCCTCATCATGCGCTGGCAAATCTCGCCTACGCAAGAAAACTACGACCGTCTACCCGAGTGGCTCACCCCTCGACCATCTCAGCTCTTCACCTCTCATCCAGCATGGATTGATCATCTCCCTTTCCCCAAAATGCGGGATCGTCTAGTTCGAGATTACAATCCACGAGATTATCTATTCGATAATTTCTTCATCCCATTCACCACAACTATAAGTGTCAATTGGCCGTATGAGCCAACAGACACGCTACTATCTGGTGTAGATGGCGAAGATTTGGTCATCAATCCTGTGTTTGAGAGACATCTGAGACGCCTAGATAATTGGAGTCTAGGCCCAGCGTTTGCTAAAGCTTTCCCTGGATTACAGGATACATATCGCTTGAAGGTTGACGGGGATAGGAGATAAACCAAAGCATACTGTGTTTCTCCTACACTGCGTCCTGCATTTCATTCCATACCATTGCAAGAACACGTCTTTGGGTTTTGTAAAATTATCGGTGCATTTCTTCCCTTAGATTGGGGACGGTTTGGGGTTTTGTTGCAATTGTTATTGTTGCTGCTCATTTCTGTTTTGTTAAGATGTCTTGATTGCCGCCGCGTGAGCAGACATGGGTAGAAGATGTACACGGCTATTAGGCTGTTTCTTGAAGACATGATAGCAAGGCGTTATTAGATGGCTTGGGGAAGTGGCTGGCTGGCTACTTAAAGAGAAGCTTGTGGGGATGGGGACTGGAGACTTGAGCTTGGGACTGGGATTGAATTTGATTGACTGAAGGATTGTATAGAATTGTGGCGCATCAAATAAATGTTGCGAATGCATATATCTGACTTTTGAGTGATTCGATCGAGTACATTTGGTAAATTTTGGTGCGATCAGGCTGTCTGAAATTTGGGTTGGGTTTATTCAGCTTGAAGGATATATAAGTAGAATAAATCTTTCTCGTCGACAGCTCTAGGTCTGGACAGCAGTAGATACAATCGCATGGTCTGTATTTTGCTCATATCCTTTTCTATTCCCCAGCCAGTCATAACTTTACGTACGTGCCCACCTCATGTCGTCACGCTGATGGGCCTCATGTTTTCATTCGCTTAGCCAAGGATGAGATAGTGGCGCCGAAACACAAGCAAACACAGTCAAACAGGAGGCCAGGGAGTAAGTACTGGGTACTGACTTTACAGATAGACACTACAATTAAGATTAGAACACCACACAGGTCCTGCACCTAGACCCTACAAAGAATCGAAACTCATAATCTACCACGAAGCTCACAGCCAAACCATCAACCCACCAATCGCAACAAACGCTGTCGAATACCACATCAGCCACGAACTGCCTTGCAGACTCGTCCCAGTATTGCCAGTCGACGTAGAATCTCCCGAGCTGCTTCCAGCTCCACTCACCGAACCACTGCTGGGCTGACTTCCACTCCCCGCACTACTCGACAGCTCTCCACTCCCCGTACCACTTGCGCTGATTTCCTCCGGCGCAGAATCAGTCGGTTCCGTCGGCCTCGCACGCGAAGTACTCGGCCCTGAACTCGACGGAGTAGATGTAATCGGCTCCGTAGGTTTTGGGCCAGGATCAGCAGCTTCGGGTGGGGTTGGGCTGGGGAAGTTGACTGAGAAGGCGGAGAAGCTGCGGGATGCGACGGAGGAGGCTGTCGCTTCGACGGAGAAGATAGTGGTGGTGGTGATTTCGGTGTAGGTTGTTGTGGTGTAGGTTATTGTTCGGAGAGGGCGGATCGTCCAATAGTAGGAGAAGTAGTACCTGAGTCGACCGGTTAAAACACATGCAAATTCTAGCCTTGAGGAGGACTTACCATGTGATAGTAAATGAATACCAGATCAAGATATCCTGCTGAATCTCCGTGGTCGTTGGTGGCTGCGTAATGCTAATCCGCCGCGTCGTGGTAGGATCACTTCGAATCGTCGAGGTAACGCCTCCTTTCACAGCAGCAGTACACTTTGGATCTGTACAGCAGACTCCTTGTCCCTCATACAGATAGCAATGATTCCCAGCCTCACAATAATTCCCGTCGAGACAACACTGCCCATCCTTGATAGCGCACTTGCCAGTAGAGCAGCATTTGAAGCCGACTGGACAGATCCCGAAAGTGCAACATGCTTCACCGGGATCGGTGCAATAAGAGGATCCGCAGCAGGATTGACCGGCGTCGCAGCAGGCGGATCTACAGCAGACTCCATCGGTGGGACAGCAGCCGTTGTTGTCTGGGGAAGAAGGTTAGATCAGAGGGGAGGATGAGTTAGGGAGGTTCGAGATTTACTTACTTGGACAAGGCCCATATCCTGCATCTACGCAGGTACGTTGTCTTTTGTTCAGCCATGAATTGATCAAAGATCTGCCATCAAGAGGCATATCGCCAAATTTTGCGCCATTCTGTTTGGCGTCGACACTTAATGCCAGAGGAGGGCCTTCCAGGAGGTCAGAATCTTGCGACGAACCTGGCCAAGCGAGGAGCAAAAATAAGAGTAAATTCCTTAGTTGAAACATTATGTACCGATTTTTCGAAGCTCGATTTCAACACTTCTGTGGCTTCGAGCAATGCAGGCACAGCAGGACTTATAAAGCTCTTTCCCGTCTCCATCTCTGGAGAGCCCTCAGAGCCTTGCCAAGGACGCCCGAATGGTTGCATACTATCCTGGTTAAGAATTGAGCATCGTGCAGGATGAGCAATTGGGGTAAGGTGATTCTCCAAAAAGCAGGCACCACGACAATCTGGTTCACCTGCTTGAGTCGGGACCAATCACGCCTCAACACCAAGCAAGAATGACAACTCAGGCGGGACATATGCCCGCGTGCAATTGTCGATCGCCAACATGAAGCTGAAAAAGCATCAACTTTGCTAAAATAGACAGTGCAGATTGAGGAAATGATGCCCAACATGAGACGGATGCCAAGATACAAAACAACAGACGAAGGATTGTGGCTTTCGTTTAAATTGACGTAAAACCAATCAAGAGCCGAGTTCAGAGCCACCGACATTTAAGGCTGACAGCTGTCCGTCTGATTGGGTTCTGACAGCACGAGATCGATGGAACGGTTCTTTTGAAGGAAAGGGTGAGGAAATAAGCTCGAGGCTTTTCGATGTCATCCTCACCCGGCTTCGGGACAACTTACTCAGGGTCCCATTGCGATTGGTGTCTGCTTCAGGAGGCTGGTTTTCCAAGATTATGTGGTGGTACTTTTGTCTCTCCTCTCCCGTTCTGCATGAGATTGAGAGAGCTTCTTGAGCCGCATGTCCCACCACCAAACTGACGACATGTATGAGACATCTGCCACAAAGAATGTAAATATGTCATTCTTATGAACTTTCCCCGCCTCGCGATTATCATGATATCCTCGTAAACTTTTGAGATAGCACCAGCGCATTCAAGATGTTCGTCTTCAGCGCTCCCACTTTATCATCCCTCTCCCGAATCTGCTGTTGCAAATCCAGATACCGCCTCTTCCAATCCGACTCAGTCACACCTAGAGTTGCCATACTTGTACCTCCGTTCTCCATCACCACACTCGCTGTCTCGTCTGCTCGCTGGACTGTTGCTCTAATAGTGAAATCACCTTCAATTGAACCAAAACGCATCTTCCAGTGACACTCATAGTGTGCTATCGAACCTTGTTCTAGCCTTGTCATCCGCAGTCTGGTCATCAATGGGCCACCTGCCAATGCAGACAGGTTAATCAAGAAAGCCTCTGTACTGCTGGACTCAGCTTGCAAATTCTTCACGACTTGTTTGCAGATCTTGTCTGCTTCATCGATACTGCAACGCTCGATACTAGCACCTGACGCATCATACCAGTCTGCACCGAGGATCTCGCAGATGAAGTGGCTCTCTAATGCGTCAACGTTCGTACGGTCTGCGTCCTCATTCTGCCGGAAAGTGATGTTGACGAAATTTTGGAGGGTTGGATCATGGTCAACGGGATTGCTGAAGTATTCCATCAAGGGTGTGACTTGATGTTGGTTGGGTGGGAGGTTGTGCATATCTGTGTCGCCTTGTCCATTTACCAGTAACACGGGAGTTGGTATTGGTGGGGGTGTAGCAAGGCGGACTGTACCGCCTTGTCGTTGAGGTACCTGCAATTGCAGTCCACTAGGTCTCCCATTTTGAGCTGGCTGACTTTGGCTATTCGCTCGCATAGGCGCTGCTGGGGGAAAGAAATGCGGAGCCTCTGTATCTGCTACGATTGGAGTAGCTGTCGGAGTATTGTCTCTCAGATTGATGGTCGGCACATCTCTTGCGCCTGGATTGGCAGGAAAGGTTGAGAACGGACCATCTTGCACTGATCTATTGCTTGGTGGTCGACCTCTGAGCTTCCCGGAAGATGCACTGCCATTGCTTGGCCATGCTGAAGACACAGCTGGTCCATGACGCCGTCGCGCTTTACTTTTAGGAGTAATAGCTGATCGAGGCTCATTTGCATCGTTCCACAACTGTCTATTCGTGGGCGTAATTGCTGATTGTGGATAAGCCGTCAGAGGGGTTGCACTGTCTTGAGGAGGCCATCGGAATGTGCCTGGCATAGACGGTGTGGCTGACCATGGTGCCATTCTGTCATTGAAATTCTGTTGGAGATCCGGATGCGCAGTGGCAGGTGTTGTGTTGTCTGCTATCAAGGATGTCCTGGCCATCATAAAATCTTCCGACAATGATGGTGAGTCTAGACGAGGACGTTGCGAGGGTGATTTTCCTGTTTCACTTTCTTCTCTGTCTTCCGCCTTTCGTCGGCCTCTTTTGGGTCTTGTCTCTGGTAGTAAAGCTCGAAGGGCCAAGTCTTCTTCTGTGGCTACTCCATCCCTCCCGAAATCCGACGAGGGGTCATTCGGTGACGGGACTTGAGTCCAGTAAACATGGGCTTTGTTCAGAAGATATTCAAAGAAGGCATCGACGTGCATAGCATGCATCCATCGCTGGATTATGTAAGTTGATGTCCAAGTCTCGAGGCAATTGGCTAAAGATCTAGTGGACGACTTACCTTGAGTCTTACAGCATACTGCTGCACTTTCTGAGCGCTCTGCCCCTTGTCTAGCGCTGGGGGCTCAACTCCCAGATCCAAAGCTAACTGAGCCCAAGTCTTGATCTCCTTCAGCTCTAACTTCCGGATCAACTCAAACAGTGTGAAAGTGTTGAAATTCTTTCCATCGCTTTTTGGCGGGGCTCGAAAAATCCTCTTGAGCTCAGCCGCATCCGTATCCAGAGCGATAGTGGGATTACAATACATGATAAAGTCCACATAAGCATCGTCGAAAGTCTCCTCAGAGACGTCCCGAGAAGGTAGATTTCTATTTTCTTGGCGTGAATCTGAGGTAAGAGGGAGAGGCGCTATTCTGGTCGGAAGCTGATGGGTTTGACCACTGCTCTGAGTATTCTCCTGTGACTGCCGTCGGGGATCGAGAGACGGGGTTGGAGCATACTGCTGCTCCATATGACGCTTGTCACCTTCCGGAATCGTAGTCATTACTGGGAGGAAACCTCCATTTGCAGCCCCTACAGTCATGGTGAGCTCATTGAAATCCAGACTGCTCCTTGGATGAACGAATGAGAAGATGAGACGAAATATAATTCAAGATGAATAAATCCATACATTCTTTCATGATCAATATATGGGGATGAATAGATCTTTGGCTCTGTGACACCGACAAACGTGTCTTCCGGATGGATGGAAATCAAAGCAACGGAAGACTCATCGCGGCGATCAAAACAACAAGATTTCATTCAAATCAACAAATATCGTTCGCTTGCGACGCTAGATGGAACCGAGATGGAAAGGGGGGAATGTGTGTTAATTGATGAACATTGTGATGAGAGTTAAATCACCAGAATGAGCAGAGTTTCAGCAGCTTATTCTTAATCATCGTTTCTAATAATAACCGAGAGCCACCGCACGTGTCAGCCCACATGTGACCGCCGTTCCTGTCGTTCACTCGATTTCCCCACATTCGCGATAATACCCCCTGCAAACCTCGGTACTGGCGATTTGGGTCGGTAGCTCGGAGATGGGGTTGATATGCATATGCCAAAACATCAAGAGCCCGTTCAGACAAACTCTCCTTTTCCTCCCTTCGTAGAAACTTCCTGTCCTTTCCCAACCTCATCGATCACGATCCTACAATCTACAGATAATCGCATCAACAGAATACCACAATGTCCTCATCAACCGCAGCTCAACAATCCGACAATGTCGCCCATGCCTTGAGCGGGGCAGGAGGAGGAATCCTCTCCATGGCCCTCACGTATGGCATCTCCTCCTCCCCTTCCCAGAACCACAATCTGACACTCGCAGATACCCCCTCATCACCCTCTCCACCCGCGCACAAGTCGAATCGAAGCGCGCCGACTCTGACTTCCTCAACGCTGTCAAGCGCATCGTACAAAGGGAGGGCATCACAGGCCTGTACGCCGGACTAGACTCGGCGCTGTTCGGAATCAGCGTCACGAACTTTGTCTACTACTACTGGTACGAATGGACTCGCTCGGGATTCGAAAAGGCCGCCGTGAAGGCCGGCCGAGCATCCAAGAGGCTCACGACCGTGGAGTCTATGATCGCTGGGGCTATTGCTGGGTCTGCGACGGTCATGCTCACGAATCCGATTTGGGTTGTCAACACGCGCATGACGACTCGCAAGCAGAATAAGGAGACGGATGAGGGCATTCTGCCCGGATCGGTGGCACCGAAACAGCCTACTACCATTGGCACGCTGGTTGCGTTGCTGAAAGAGGAGGGGCCATTGGCTCTGTTCGCGGGTGTTGCGCCGGCTTTGGTGCTGGTCATCAACCCTATCCTACAATATACGATCTTCGAGCAGCTGAGGAATATCATTGAGAAGAAGAGGAGGATCACGCCGACGATTGCATTCTTGCTGGGTGCGTTGGGGAAGTTGTTCGCTACGAGCATCACATACCCATACATCACGGTCAAGAGCCGCATGCATGTTGCGGGTCGTGATGGTGGGAAGGAAAGTATGATGCAAGTGCTTCGTAGGATTATCAGTGACGAGGGATACTCTGGTCTTTACAAAGGTGTGTTTTTCTGTTGCCGAGAGAGTTGTCCATAATTAACTTGCACTAGGTATTGGACCTAAGGTCTCGCAGAGTGTTCTCACTGCAGCATTCCTCTTCGCTTTCAAGGACGTCCTGTACGAGCAGACAGTCAAGCTACGAAGAAAGATGCCAGCAAAGATCTAAGCTTGGGTTCGAGATAGCGGGGAAGTGGTGGTTGTGGACGGGTGGCTGTGTTGATGTGTATGATACAAAATTGATTGAAGGCGGATGGAAATTGGGCATTCATGGCGTCGGTGGAATACGGGTGACGCGGTAAAAGGTGCGAGAGTGTATGCTTGATATCCCAGAGCAGACATAGATTGTTTGTTTCGTTTGGTGGGCAGTGGATTTGGAATACAGATGCGTTGGCTTATACAACCGTTCAATTGAGAGCATAGAATCTACAGTCTTTATAACATCTTACATGTAACTTGCTGAATTTTGGATTTGTCACAAGTCGTGATTACGTCCCAAGTCGGGCATATTTTTGGGTTCGCTTACCTCTTGGCGGAACACTTTTCCGCCCGATTTGTTTACTCATTACACCGCTCCGAAGGGTTTGAAGAGATTCCGGTCTATATGCCTCTATAATGCTATAACCAAGACTCCAATGGTGGTGAATTTTCAGAACATCACCATCCAATAAAAGGATACGGAACTCCAGGATTCGCTTGGTCAGGCTCAGGATATTGATCCTGAGAATCGTTGCCAATGCCCAAGCATTCGGGATCAGGTATTGTATCATCGAAGCCATGATACAAAGACCAAAACTTCGGTCTGTGAGCATCAGTAAACCAGATCATCTCCTCCATCTGCGCCTCCAAATCATGCCACATAGGGTATCCCATCTCTGCACCTTCCCTGGCGACCTCTGCCGCAAACCACGCCCGATCCGCACCCTCGCTTTCCATACCCCCCATGGCAAGACACCACAGTCGTAGCATGCCTAGCTCTCCCCAGTCATGGGTGCTGTTCTCGAGATAGAACTTTAGCTTTTGAGTATGCAGCTTAGCTGCGACGCCATTGATGCCGAAGAGGCGCCTGATTTCGGCTGTGTAGAGAAGGCAGGAAATGCGCACGGATTGGAGGATGTTGGTGTCTTGTTCGTCGGCTTGGATAGCATCTCCAGACAAGCTCAAGCATTGATGTATTGCGGGGAATATGTAGGCGGTTGCGAAGTCGCCGTCGTGAAAGATTTTGCGGTCTTCGTGATGTAGGTGGTAGTTGACTCTTTGTAGATGGTTCATTACAGAGAGGAGATCAATATTATTTGTAAAACGAACCAACCACACCGCAAGAATATGGTCTTGGTGAGGAGAGATGGCTGGGCAAGGTTGTAAGGTCTCGAGATTTGGGATGAATAGTGGAGCGGGGAATCTTGGGTGAACATCTTCAACTGAAGATCCTGTGATATCGGACCTGTCATCGTGAGCGTTATTCGAGGTCAAATAAATTAATGTTAATTTATCAATAGATATTTCGAGAGCAGGTATCAGAAGTTGGATTAGACTGACCATGCTAATAATGTTCTGACAAGCTTATTCGAATCCAGGGTATGGATACCACCTCGAAGACGGACAACTTGCTCAAGCCCGTTCATGTGTAGCCTCCACGCATCATGGTTCCCAGTGTGACACTGTACTCAAAGTTCAGTTCAGTCTCGTTGCAGAAGTTTACACATTGCGGCAAGAACGAATACGTACGTGGTAACAAGTCAACCCAACGATAGCGCCAATAAAAGCATCGGAAGTTGCTACTGCTGGATCCGACATCCCTTCTTTGACGATCCTGACAGCAATTCCATGATGCCTTATGGATTCGTAATTATCAGAGGGGTCGCATATTGGCCGGCGACACCTGATGTTTAATAACGCATTGGACAACATTTGATGGAAAGCAGCCGGGCCTAGCATCCCAATCGGAAGACAAGCATCTCTCCATGGTCCTATATTATGGTATCTGTCATCAAATGCTATTTTATCGTGCTCAGCTAAGTCTTGTGGGAAACAATCGTATGCAAGACGCACCTTCATCTAGCAATTCTCTCATTTGTCCTTTCATGGGTACTGGACACCGCGCAAATGGATCTCCACGTCCTGATCCGAGTCTCTCGATACTAGGAGGAGATTGCGCAAGAGTTCGGAAATCTCGGGAGTCGTATGAACAATCCTGGTCAGTCTGCTGCAGGTACTCGGGAGCCGCATGCTCAGAATCAGAGGGCTGGAAGTACAGAGTCGAGTCCAGCGGATAGAATGATGTACACGAACCGACTTCTGCGTTGCTGGCAGGAGTCGGACCGTGGCCCGCGAGCTCAAATTTCTGGAACGTCCCTTGCTGACCTGCGGCACATCTGAATGGCAACTCAGACTCAGAGCTGGTACTGGCTTCTCCGATGCTTTCAGGAAGCTCAAGGCTAACTTGTCGATTACGTTTGTCTTTTCTTCTTGATTTTCCGATGTCTTTCATAACATGCTTCCGAATCTGAGTTGATGTCTGCTTGGAAAACTTCTCAGGTTTGTTTTGTACGATAAAGACCAGTTCTGAGGCCCCAGGAGAAGTTTGTGAAGGCTCTTTTCCACTAAAGGCCACAGCTTGTCAGAATTGAAGCCACTGCCCATTTCAAGAAATTGAAAGGAAATGAAAGCATGAACAACTAGGAATAGTTCACCCACGACTTGCCAGAACCACGCTTGGTGGATACACTACTCATAACGGAAGAGGCAGAATAAGGCAAGGCCAAGCGAAGACAGGGTATCAAATGTACCGCAAGTCAATGAACAGATGAGTAAAGCTCCTAATGCACTTGGAACTCGCAATGATATGTATGAGAAACCTCATTGCCGCAGAAACAGAGTCGAGCGCCGGTACATGGGAGACCAACAGCCCGAAAGAGAGTAGTGGCTTGGGGCTGATGGCCCTGCAAGAAATCCAAATGCTGACATGATGCAAAGAGTGTAGGTAATCCAAGCAAATCAGGGGTAAGTGATGGAGCTGAACGGAGCAAAAGGACCTCACGTCCATCACGTCCGGGGATATCAGGAGAGGTTACAGTGACGGCACATAACTTTATGACCGAGCGTCATATAACAAGGGGGCGATGGTAGGGAAATTGGATGAGATCCGGTGTTTGAATGGAAGAAGTATTCGTCAGCACCAGCGAGCGGAGTTGCAGCGGAGGAATCACTGCGAAGAAGTTGAGGAGGCAAGAAATAGAGCCCGGTACGGTGGCCGCAAGAGCCAAGCGAGGCGCGTTTGGTGGACTTGCGGAGTTTCCTCGACCTCCTCCTCCTCCTCCTCTACTCAGCTGTTCCACTACGACAATACGGAGTGTGAATGCTCTGAACCTCCACAATAGCATGATCACACTGCAACAGCAAGTCCCGAAGACATTTGCCAAGCCAATACCACGTAGGAAATCTCACTCGCCATGCTAGGTTTCGCAGGATATAATTGCCTCGTTGGGCTTCCTTCGAGAACGGGCAGAACAGGGCACAGTTGCGACTGCTGAAGCAACACCTTTGTATTGCACACTAGAATAACCGAGGAATTCAACGGAAAATATCCAACAACACGTGGCTCTGTATCCTGAGCAGCATAATGCTGATTACTCTGCTTAGGAATCTCATCTCTGGGCGGTCTTCTGTCGAGTTACAAGGAGTTTCTGGAAGTCAAATGGGGCCAAGGAGACATGTACAAAAGGACCCATCAGCTAACATCCTGGCCCTTTTGATATCATTGGCACACCGGCTACTAGACCGACCGGAAGATTAGAGACCTCATGTCGCCAGCCCTGTAGGGCGGGGTTGTAGAGCCACGTTCCAGCTGCAGTCACGATGGAACTCTGCGGGGAGCTCCACAAGGACAAACCATGACGAACGAAGTACGAGCATCGTACCTTTACTGGGAAACTCACCTCAGAATATGACTGCATGGAACATAGCCCGAAGTTGATGAAGAGCCTGTTTGGGAGCTTGGCATTGGGGGACATTTATATCTGTGAACTCAAGATGTCAAGGAGAACTAAGCCACCAAATTATGCATGCTTGTAGGGCTGAAAAGATTCTTAACCAGGCTAGTATCTCACTCACATGCAGCCCGCGGCAAGCAAGCGATTTCTTGGCCTGCATCTCATGGTAAATCCGACTGTGTTGCTACCAGGATCTGCTGCCCGATATCACTTCACTGGAGTTTCATTGGGTCGGATGAGGCCGAGGAGGGAGCTACCCCAAAGGCTACCCGTCGAACAGCCGACTATGGCGTGAGATCAGAGCAGGGGCTGCCATGTGGTTGTAGAGGCAGCAAGACTGGTCATCTCGATTCCAAATTCAGGTCTTCGTCGATGCCCAATGAAAAAATGGCCGAACTTCCAAAGATATCCTCGCGCTGTTCAATCACTCCCTGGTAAGCTGAAGTCATTTGAGATACAGGTAAATTATTCATCCAATCTTGTATACCTTTTTCAGTTGAGCATGAGAGAAAGAGAGGATCGCCCGACATCTCACCATGGAAACTGTCATGCTGGCAGCTACTCATTGAACACTATGGCTTGCATGTTTTGGAAATACAAGAGCCGAACCTTGGTTGGAAGGTAGCAGGTCTCACGCATTGCGTGGAAAGGTGATCGGTGCCGAATACGCTCCAAGTACGATGCCCGAACTGATCCCTGAGCAAGTCAAGCCGTGATAGGACAGCCTGTTAGACATGAGGGTGTCACTACAATGTCAATCGCACAGGATCAGACAAACTCTCCCGTTCATTCGCATTGGTCCTAACGAGTTAGAACGCTTTCAAACCAACTCTGGGCCGATTCTGGAGCCATTACAGCGCTTTTCGGAACATTTTAAGCTTATACTAAGCTTACCCTAGAACACGAATCCTATGTCATTCACGTACAGCTGGACACCATCGCACTCTTCATAGAAGTACCATCGTCTATTACAGTTGAGTCAATCCTAGTGCTGACGATTTATGTGAACATGCATCGTGGACGACTGCCTCGCCCTGTTACTCGTGGTGTTAGCTCAGTACCAGAATTTGGTTATGACACGAGTTCACAGAGGCTAATCTCAAGTCTTATTGTCTGAAAGTAGTATCTTCATTCTTCATTATGGATGCCCTGAAGCAAAGTTCAGCGAGCTCTACTCGAATTGCTCAGAGCCGAGCTCAGCCTCCAACTTGAGAGACAGCTTTTTCCCCCCGACTATTTCCTCCTTTCGAGCAACGAGATCATCTACCGACCACTAAAACAAAAGTCAGCAAACAGCCTTGACAGCAGGAAAATCAACTGGATCAGATGTTCGCCTGAAGAAGATGAGGAGAGGATGACTTAGAGCTGCACTCACATTAGACTCGATATATCTGCCATTCAAAAATGCCGCCTTTTCAGTCGCAAGCCACACTCCCACACCTCCAACCAGTTCCGGTGTATCTTTTGCGTACGGTCTGAATGCATCCATCGTCATGTCCGTCAAGACGAGACCAGGATGCAAGGATATAGCTGTGACATTTGGGTTCTCGGCAGCAATGAAAGTTTGGAGTTGCGTGGATGCTAATTTGCTCAACGAGTAGCAGGACATTCCCGGGAAGACCATGAATGCGGCACTCGTGGATAGAGTTACGATTGAACCCTTCTTTTCCTTGCCGAGAAGACGAAGAAAACCTTGGGTGAGGAGGAACACGCCTTTGACGTTCGTTTCCTGCTATAATTAGCCAGCCAAAGTGCTCCATCCAGAAACGAAACTTACAAAATCGCTCCACCACTTGTCAACTTCGGTGTCGGCAACAGTACCGGCGTTTAGACTTCCAGCATTGTTGACCAAGACATCTGCATGCCCGAACTTTTCCTTTACCTTATCCCACAGACTTGCAATCGAAGCAGCACTCTGCAAATCGGTCGGCACTGCCAGGACTTCGATATCTTTATTGATAGCATGGATCTCATCTCGCACTTCTTCTAGTGGGCCGAGACTTCGCGCGACTATAACGATGGCCTTCGGACTGGCTTTGGCAAAAGAATTGACGAAAGCCTGCCGAAGTCAGCAATTTTCATAGGACTTAGAAGCGGTACACCTACGAGTCGTCCCAGACCTCTACTAGCACCGGTGATCACAACCACCTTTCCAGCCTGGCTGTTGGAAGCAGATGTGGGGTCAATTGCGGGGTAAACATCACGATACACCGTCTTGGTGAACTGCTGCTTCTTCACCCAGTAATCTTCTTTATCCATGTTTGCGAGTCGTGATAGCTTTTCCGTTTGGTATGAGCTCAAGCTTTGCTGTTTCAATCTGCTTGGGAACAATCAAATTGTAAGACAACAAACAGATGCTCGAGCTCTTGCGAAATCGTGGCCTCGCAGACCTTATATATCACAGCCTCGGACTCCTCATACGTACCGAGAGTCCTGTTTGGCTCGCAGCTGCAATTCACAAGCTGGGCGTCAGCATCGTCATGATATCTAACTGGTGGATTGAGGTCAGGCCTAGCAGAAGATGACAGGGTTCAAGATGCCAGCCGGGACATCATTGGCTAGATTGGGTTACTTCCCGCTGGGATGCAGGAGGAAGAGCATTACATGCTGATTCATAATATGCCAGGAGAATGCCCAGGAAGAATGCAGAGGCAGAAGGCATAACATTTCGTCTTGCTTAAGACTTTATGGCAGCAGCAAGGTACACAAGAGTGTAGACGTAATGGTAGGTGGCTGAATATTTCTTTCAGCGCTGAGTTGAGATCTGATCGAGCTACGATTAAACAGTAGGGTCATGGCATTGCAGACTACGTGATTCTGTCTTGCTGAATCCCATGGCACAACATCCCATTTCTCATCATCTTGAATAACTCAAAGTACCACCCATTCGTAACACCTCAACAACGCCACATCTCATTCATGCTTATCCGACAGAAGGATGACCCGTCCCATTCTCCAAAAGCAGACCATCTAATCGTAACAATCCCAAACTCATAAGTCCATTTCCGGTACTCCCACTCCCAATTCGCATGGCCCATCTCCAGCGCGCTACTAGACTATTGATCTCATTCGTTTCAACTTCATTTTGGGAGGTGACGAGGAGCTGCATGAGGAAGGAAGAGGCGATGGCGAAGTTTGCTCGAGACCCTGTCTATCGTTAGCTCTGGTGCGAATGGACTTAAGGGAGCAGATTAGAGAGAGTGTGTTGCTTACATGAATGCCAAAATGCATCCAACGCGCCTCGTCCAAGATTCTCTACAAACTCCACTACCTCTTTGGCGCATTCTTTCGCGCCAGCTCTGACAGCCAGTCGGCCTTCCACAATACTCCGTTCCTGCTCCTCAGCGCTCGACAGATTTTCCAACGGTCGTAAGAGTGCTCGGAAGAGCGTCATCGTGGCAACAATGTACGCCAATGAAAGTGATGGATTTCCACTTATCCGACTGTCCACACGACCAGCTTGCCGCATGGATAGGGCAGGTGGTAAGGAGTCCTTCCATTCAGTCAAGCCTTTACGAAGGGATCGAGCAAGATCCAAAGAGAGAGTGAAATTTTTGGACGTCCGCTGGGTCGCTCGAATGGAGTAATATGAATCCATAATATCGCTGAGGATAATCGTCAACTCGGTGAGGAGTCGAAAGTGATTACTATCAGCTTCTGGTTCCAAGAAGCCAGGAATGGCATTGGGTCCAGGATCAAGTGATGGTGGCTCGAGATCGGTGTCGGTCAGAGGAAGGAGATCAAAGTCGTCTGTTTTGATGTGACTAGGCATACCCGCACCTAGAGACGCCCATTTGTCCATAATGAATACACCATAGAAAAGTCGTTTTCGTAAAGTCATCTCCCATGTAGGTATGCTGCTCCAATCGCTACATTCTTTCTGAAGGCCTAATGAATGAGCTAAACTGACGGTCCATCCTACTAAGCTCATCTTCCAGGGCGTGTCGGTCGTGTAACGGTTTGTGGGCGCTCTTTGCAAGAGCAGAAGACAAGCTTGTAAGGTAGCTAATCTTGGCGTATGAAGCTCTTGGATGACGCACAACCATGTTATCCGGAATAGCTGATGTGCAGGTGGAGGTGAGTGTATAAGAGTCGTACTGAGTAGATCATCGTATAGCATAAATGGCAGGGAGGTTGCGTATATAGCTGACAGAAGAGAAAGTGGCAGTGTTTGGAGCACAGAAGGCGACACTGCGCCATTGGGACAAAGCTCGCTTTTAGACAAGATAGGAAAATATGGGTATACAAATCGCAGAAATAAACCAATCAACCGCAAAGCCTCTTGCTCACTGAACATGCTCTCGATCTCTGTACGTGACTTTTGCAAGACGTCGTCTTCGATACGCGGTTCACCCTTTTGGGCTAGGCTATCGTCCGCCAGCATGAAGACGACCGGCGGCTCTCCTTTCTCTTCTGACAAGACATCTGGATTAAGAGAACTCTTTATCCGCCGGTATGTCAACTTCGATATTGTACACTCATCGTTGGTGTCATACTTGTAGTATTTCAACAAGTATGGATTGGACTCCCCCGTTTCTCCTATGAAGCGTGCAGAACGTGTAGTCTGCGAGTCCAATGGCGCAATACGTATTCCTCCCGACAGCAGATAGGGGTCCATATTAAATATCGGCGAGGCATCGGTCTGGCTGAGGTGTAAATGGTCGGGGGAGGAATGAGCAGGAACTCCGTCGTGGTGGCCATTCAATCCATTGTAGGACTGCTGTTCCTGATTGAACTGCGCGATGAAGCCCGGGCTCAATGGCGTCGATGAGACATCGAAGTGCTGGATTGGAGCTGGAAAGGCACGAGCACATGTCAGCCCCATACTTCGCAAGCAAGAGTGGTGTATTTCATCCCATCTATTGCTCCCTCCCCATCTCACGCCTTCGCCGCACTATATCTGCCCACTTACCTGAAGCTGTTATGCCACTAGCCTCGCCATTGCCCACTGATGGGTTCGGCCTCCTCTTCTTCTTTGGCCGCTCGAGAAAAGTGCATTCTCGGCCGTGAGCTGAACACAGATTGCATGGCGGGCTGTCGTCGATTTTGCACGCAACTTGTCTTGCGCGACAGAAGTCACACGGCCTGTACTTCCGAGACTTGTAGCTTCGCGGACCCGGTTGTACGGCCTGGACCGGTGGCGCGGGAGACGTCAGTGCTAGACCATTGTGGCCGTTGTAGAAATCGGTGGGCGAAACCGATTGTTGGGCGTGGACATAATGGGAGTGAGTGTCCATGGCGGAGAAGGAGTGAGGTTGGATCGCAAGTCTCCGTGCAGTACAGTACAGTAGCAAAATGTCGAGGCGCTGCTCCCTGCTGCAGCTTACCCGGACAGATACTGGTTCGGGCTTGGTACAGCGAGCGCAGGACAGTGCAGTGCAAGAGTGGTGATGTTCGTCTGTCGCGCAACTTTGCTTTCCCGCTTCAATCTCCCTAACATCTCTTTTCGCAATCGCAATCAATCGAGGCCACGAACTTCAGGGTCCATTGTTTGTCAAGATAGGAAAGGTAAGGTAAGAGGGAAGATGCGCGCCGAGCGCGGGGCAGCGTGAAGCCACGAAGACCCAGCAGATCTCGGCGCTATTATTATTGAGCATCACTCATGAACAACTCGACGGCCAAAGTTGCCCGTTATCTGGGGGAGTCGGGCTGGGATGCGAGACCTCCCTCATCCAATTCAATGACGAGGATTGAATGGTGTGGCTGGCTGACATTTGTCAATATCGATGAAGAAGGCAAGACTGTCGTACAGTTACTTTCTTTTGTAGATTCAGGGTTTGAAACATAAAAGCATCTTCCAATTGGGCGTTTTCGAGTCTCCATCCCTTACATCTCGTCTACTGATCAACATACCCCTTTTCGGCCCTTGAAATATGGCCGACTCCATCTCGCTTCCATCTGTAACCGGGAACTCAACCAAAACAATCAACATTCTGCTCATAAATCCCAATGGCACCTCGTCCATGACTGAAGCTTGTCTTCGCTCGCTTCAAGATACCCTTCCACCACATTGCACAGTCACAGGCTTCACATCACCGAAACCAGCACCTTCAGCCATCGAAGGCCACCTCGATGGCGTCCTCTCCTCTGCAGCAGCGATTCGAGCAATCATTCCAATTGCATCCAAATACGACGCCTTCCTCGTCGCCTGCTTCAGCCAGCACCCTCTAATCAACGCCTTACGAGAAGAGCTCTCCGGCCCCGTAATCGGCATAATGGAAGCCTCCCTCTACGCCTCACGCATGCTGGGTGGCCGCCTCGGCATCGTCGCAACAGGCGGCCGCTCCAAAGTAATGCACGAAGACGCCATCCGGTATTACGGGTTCTCAGGGTTCTCAGTCGGGTGCGAGACTACCAACCTCGGTGTTTTGGAGCTGGAGAGGTTGCCTAGGGAGAAGGTATTGGGGTTGGTGGGGGAGGCGGCGGGGAGATTGGTTAATGAGAAGGGGGCGGATTGCATTGCGTTGGGGTGTGCGGGTATGACGGAGATGAAGATTAGATGTGAGGAGGCGGTGGGTAGTAAGGATGCGACGGCGCAGGTTATTGATGGGGTGGGTGTTGGTGTGCAGATTCTGATTGGGTTGGTTAGAGAGGGTCATGTTACTGCGAAGGGTGGCATTTATAGGAGTTCGAAGGCTGGAAGGGAGGCGAGAGGGCAGGACTGGCTGTAAGATGTCTATTCTCCATTCTGAGTCAGTAACTAGGAGGCCAGGCGATGTCGTATAGACTCTGATGATGATAGATAAACTTTTCATGTTGACATTTCCCCTTCGCTTAGCTGAGCTTTATTCATGCTGCCACAGCTTTCCTCGCGATCACCCTGCCTCTGAAATTCTGCTGCTTCACAAACCACCTATTCAGACACTTCAAGTCGCCTCTACACTCCTCTTCAAGCAAAAAGTCAAACTTCCTCACCAACTGCGGCACCACCTTGCTCATCTCCAACAGACTAATATTCTTCCCAATACACGTCCGACTCCCCATCCCAAAAGCCAACATATATCTCTCAACCTCCCCACCCCTCCCCTGCTCCTCAAATTCCAACCACCTCTCAGGCCTCCACTCCTCCGCATCCCTCCCAAAAACCCTCTGATTCCGATGCGCCACCCAAGAGTTGATCCCCACACTCTCACCACCCTGCACAAAAACCCCCGCAATCGTCGCCCCCTCCTTCGGAACAACCCTCTGCATCGGCAGTCCCGTTGCAGGATGGATCCTCAGCGCCTCCTTCATCACAGCCTGCAGATACGGCAACTCATTCTGCGCCTCCTTGAACGTCACTGGATCTGAGATCCTGCCTTCTTTCGCAGCAGTGTCGATCTCGTCTTGCAGCTTCTTGTATGTAGCAGGGTATTTCAGGAGATGGTAGAAGATACTTGAGAGAGTGATGGCCGTGGTGTCGCTACCGGCTCCGATGTTCGATTGGCACATGGTAATGAGGTCCATCTTGGTCATCTTGGAGGGATTCTCTTCGTGTGCGAGGAGTATCTTGGTCATGATGTCCGGGGGTCCTTCACGGCCTGCGTTTCGGGGATCTTTGAGTGAGCGCTGGCGATCTTCGATTTGCCGGAGGGTATAGTTGAATACGTAGCCGTGGCCACCTGTTTTGGGAAGGAGCGGATAGAGGAATCTGTGGATCCAGGGGAAGATGCCGACGAATGTTGAGTAGACGCCTCGGGCGTCGATGGCTTGGAAGACACCTTCTTTATCCTCGCCGTAATCCAGGAAGCCGAAACGATTTGCGAAAGTGATCTCGCCTATGACATCGAATGCGTAGCATTGTAGCCAATGTTGAAGGTCGATTGTGGTTGGAGTCGCGGACGAAGCTAGTTCTGAGAAGCGCTGGGTGAGAAGGGAGGTGCAATTGTTGACGAAGGGTTCGTAGCCGAGCAGCGCGGACATGGAGTAGAGAGAAGAGAACTTTCGACGTTGAAGAGAGTGTCGGTGTGGATCCAGATCAGAAAACAGAGACGCTTTGGTGGGGTCCGGTGGCATCCAGGCCCAATACCATGGTGCCTATACATATATCAGTAAAGACCTGATACCAAATCCAAGTCACAAAATTAATCTGTGGCTCCAAAATACCGGGGGCAGGGACAAAGTTTCTAGACAAGACGCCAATTGAAAGTCAAACACACCTTAATGAATCCCTTCCCCAGCCCATAAATAACCCTCGCACCCTCTACATCATCAATCGAATATTCTCCCGGCGCAATCCTCACAATCGGTCCATACTGCTCATGGAGCTTGACGTTCAACCTCTCAAAAACCCCCTGATATATCTGATAGAAATACCACAGACGAGTAAAGCGTGCAAGGAACGGACCTGGAATAGACCTTTGTGGCGAGAGAAGAGGCGCGAGAACGAACCATACGAGCGTTACCCCGCCAAAGAGCAGGAGAAGTGCGACAGGCGAAACGAGAAGGAGATCGGTCATCATTTTGAGGGACTTTGTATGTCAGAAAGAGCAGTCATGAAATATCCTAAAAATGTTTTCAAAAGAAGCAAAGAGAAAAGTAGAAGTAGGAATTGGAGAAGTTTCCTCCTTATGTTAACGATGACTTCCAGGTCAAACCCTTACGAAGTGAGTTCCGTAGAAGTAGGAAGTCGACCCCGCCAATACCCCACATTCCGGCCTGTTCCTACGGCACCGCGGCAGACCTGCGCTCGACCTGGGCCTGGCAAGCTTAAAATCGTTCACTAAGTCCACTGGCGTCGGCCGATGACCCGACTGCTGCATCAACTCTGGTTACCCCTCTACGGAATCTAGAGCTAACCTAGCTTGGTGAAATTGAGTCAAGCCGGGATTGGATTTCGGGATATAATGTTGCGAATTAGTCTTCAAAAAGGAGTCCAAACCGAATGTCCGTGACAGATGGAGGAAGCCGAAAAAGCTAGGAGCCGCTCTATGACATATCGTCGATCAGCTCTTGGAGGCATTTGCTCGGATTCAGTGCTCATTGCGAAATGCGAAGATAAGGTCTCGGTATGAAGGGTGGTACTTGTAGTGAATGCGACCAGGCCGTCTTTTGCGACTCGTATATACAAAGATGGTATCTCAGATCAACGCCGAACACCTCATAAAACATTACTCATATCCTATCATAATGGTCATCCAAATAACACCTCGCTAAATGCCCAAAATACCGAAACAACACCGAACAATGCGCCCCGTCCGGCTGATCAAAAGTTCATCCTCGCCCGGCTCGAGTACGTAGGAGGCGGTTCCTGTGTCTCGGCCATAGGAAGCCGTTCTGTGTGTGCTGTGTTGGAATTTGTCCTTTGTCTCGCACGGTCGTTGGCGTAAAGTTGGTCGATTGCTGTGCGTCCTGATGTTCCTTCGAAGTGATAGAGAGGTTCCAGACCAGGACCCTTGCGGAGGAGGATGTAGCGATTTATCCACCATCTGGACATGTTAGTGTATGTTTCCATTGAACAAACATTGACCAGGAAAGAAGAATGAAGAACATGTATGAGTGCATGGGACTTACGGAAGAGCAGTAGTGAGTTGGTAATGCATGTGAACTCTCGTAGGTACTGCGAAGACATAATCCAATTCTTCGAGGGTACGCTGCTTGGTTTCTGGGACCCAGAGGAAGATCATGCAGAGTGCAACGACGTTCAGACCGGCGTAAAATGTAAATGCGCCCTGGAAGATGTCAGATAATTTGTCAAGATAGGAGAGATGGAGAAGAAACATACCACGATGCTAAATGCGTCAAGCATTCTAGGTAATGTAATCCCAAGCACTGCAGCCCAGAATAGATTCGTAGCTACCGCCCATCCCATGCCCACTTCACGATGCGAGAGAGGAAACACTTCGGCTGAGTATGTAAACGGAACTGGTCCTTCTCCGGGCTGTAGAGGTCAGTGAGTGTCTGACCAAAGCATCTAGAACAACATAGTCTTGGCGGCCACAATAGACTGGGACGAGAACGTACACTGTAGAATGCCGCAAAGACATAAATGAAGAATGCCATTAATCCCACATGAGCAGGACTCGATGACGGAATGAGCGAACACAATCCAACTGCCAACAGTGACCAAGCCATATTAGGGAATGTGAAGAGGAGCAGACTACGACGCCCATATGTATCGATTGTCCAGATAGCAGGCCATGCAAATATGAAATTGATTAGACCGAAGCCCTGCCACGTTGTCAGCCAGCAAACCGAAGATGTCCGAGACCGAATTTCAGGTCTTTCAAAGGGAGTATGCTTACAAAACTTGCCCATAGCGCTCTGTTTGGGGTAGCACCAGCCTTGACAAACAGTGTAGATGAATAGAACGCAATTACGTTCACACCGCACATTTGCTGAGCAAGCATGACGGTGAAAGCTGCCAGCGTAGATCGACGTAATCTGGGGATGGAAAACAATTCGATGAAGCGTCGTGTGTAGGTATTATTTCCGATTATCTCGGCTTCGAGTTCTAGTTGCGAGTTGATGTAGATGATGTCTCGAGCCGCTTGGATAGGATTTGCGCGTAGTCGAAGGAGGGAATTGAATGCTTTGCGATAGCGTCCTTTTTTCATGTACCACTGAGGAATATAGTCAGTCCGAGATCCCATAATAGGCTATAGGGTTTCAGGAAATATGCATACTCTAGGAGATTCGGGACAGAAATATACGCCGGCAACCAGAGGAACTGCTGGTATAAAAGCACTTCCAAGCTGGAGACGCCAGTATATGTTTGGTACATTTGCAACGGCTAGGTTTGCTGCAAAGCCCTGTTTGATACTTTAGTACTGGCATTTACAAGTCTCAGGATCAATTGTACACATTGAGATCGATCCGGAGACATGATCCCAGGATCAGATCCTAAGACAATCGAAGTTCAAGGGCGAAAGGTACTGACCAACAAAATTCCGAAGGCTGTCCACATTTGCCAGGACATCACCACTATTCAAGTCAGCTGAATGTTCAATTGGTCATCATGACATTGCAGTTGCATATATGTCGAATTCCGCATAGAATCCAGACATCATCGTCTCACAACACACGGATGGTGCCCGGTATGAGAATTCGGTATTCTGCCTCGTGATTGTGGATTTTTGAGATTAAGAAATATCCTTACATGCTCCTCTTATGGACGCTGGACTGTTCTCAGCAGCAAAGATCGGAACCGTAGAAGCCTTGGCACCCATTCCAATTCCTAGAAGAATTCGACAGACAAGCAGTTGGGGCCATGTCTTTGTGAATGCCGAACCAAGCACAGTCCACAGACAGAAGTTCCCCGTGACAAATATCGTCCCGCGACGTCCAAAGTAGTTGTTCAGAGGGTCGGAAACCCAACATCCTATGAAAGCCGAGCCAATATACGGTGCTGCATTGAGTAGACCGACAAGGAAAGAGTCGCGTGTGGAGGTCGAGTCGATTTGGAAATATTCTGGGAACTTGAGCATTGCGCCGTTGGAACCTTTGAATGATTAGTCAAAGTTCTAGTCATTTTGCCTGGTCCCAGACATGGACTTTTGCAAGATTACGAGGCCAAAGCTTCGGTCGTCCACAATCATCCATTGTCCTCAATTTCTCCATATCCGAACCCCACCAATCCGACGAGAAAGCGCAACCTACCGGTCTGATCCCAACCTTGTACCGCAGCCCCAATCGAGCATATAATGATGGTATAATACAGTGCTTTTGGTTGTCGCCATTTATGCAGCACTTCGTCTCGCAGAGCTTCAATTTCCGCGTCGTCCAGCGCCTCGTCTCCACTGATATCTTCATAATTCGAAGGGTCGCGTGCAACCAATGCTCCCTTCCTCAGCAACGGCAGCACATCCAGTAAGCCCCTCTTCCGGGCAAATTCGTCGATTTCGCGTAGGAGAAAAGCAGTCGGTATACCAGCAAGAGGGTTCTGTATGCTGTTGTTAAAGCATTGTGGTTAGCTAATTGCTGGGTGATCGGAAGAACAAATTGGCAGTAGACGACAAGTGTGAGGAGACATACCGGCCTTCAAGATTGAGATTTAAATTGACATGCGCCGAATGCGCTTCCACGCCTCTATACTTCTCATCTTCCCTGCTCGATCTCCCGTCAGCCGGCGTCCTTTGCTCGCTCGTCCTGGGTTGCGGCGGGGAGGCAAACCGGTCGTACTCGTCCAGATGGACTGTGTTGGTCTTGGGACCCGGCGGCATGGCGGCGCGATTCCTGCATCCAGCAGCGTGGTGTTGAAAGGGACATTTACTGTAATATTCCCTCGCTCTGGTGATCGTCGTTGTCAGATGGAAGCAACGGATGATGTACGATTTGATCCCAGAACGAAAACCATCCAGCCGGAGACGGGATGGGCTAGAGCAGGCGGGGAGTGGAGAGTAGGCAAGGTTATTATTATAAACTTTGGCTGGGGCAGGACAGGGGTTGTGACATGGGGGAAGAAGGGGCGGTTCGCGGGACGTTTGCTTGCTTGCTTGCTTGCTTGCTTCAAGATCTCATGGCCACTCCAGCCACAACCTAAGAAAGCACAGCACAGCATGAATTGCGGGATAATCTACTGACTTTTTGCCTGCCTCGAGCCTTTTCTTTCCTCTGCACATTGCCATGCCATCATTTCATGCACCTTGGCGGATCCCGTTAGTCAGACATTTTTGGACGGAGGGGGAATTGAAGTCAAGAAATCGATTGGAAAGGCGGGGTTTTGCCTGTGACGAAGGTCCAATCAAATCAGCCTCCAGATGCAAGAACCCAGCAATTCGAAGAGACCTAGTCCTAATACACCATAGCGTCCGATGTCAAGAAAATGGAATCGGGTCGCATGCCCACAGGGTAGGACGGGACGAACGGGATGAAGCCAACAGCTTGAATTTCTTTGTGGCGGTACCAAGTAGTAGCAGCATCTTGGACCGAGACGGCGTTGAAGCACTGCCTCTCCGGAATACGCTCGAATTATCGATATCCTATCAAATGCTGAGGCCGTTTAAGGCAACAGCTTTTCTCGGGCACCAATTTGATCTTAGAATGATCGGGAATCGGCTTGGCTTCTAGAAGGTCAGGCTTTCCGGGGACCCCACGAGGTCCAGTTCCAGTGTCCAGCTAACAGTACGCTCGACCAATATTCTGGGTCTGTAAGTCCCGTCACAGGGAAATTGATAATAACACATCGACAGTGTGCCTAGTCAAGTATTTACAATCTTCTTTGAAAATCCAAGTATTAATTTGTTTTCTATAATTAAAACCAGGGTCTGCTCTTTCGTCCATGCCAAACAAGATGCTGACCCGCATCCAAAGCAATACGATAACCGAGAACAAAACAAAGCAAATCCCACTCGCCCACAACCAAGTCATTTACGAGTAGAGCATCTGCAAAGTAGGGCGCACCAAATCCTGAGTTCAAGCCACTTCGTCTCCACCAATAACAGCAAGAATGCACCAGGTGCCGTGTGCACGGGAACGGCATTTCACCTGGTTTCATGCCTCCCCACAGGCAACCAGAATTGTACCTAGTCGGTGGCGTCGATTGGCCAATTGTTTTGGCGTGCTTCAGCCTCTGAGGCTTTGGGGCTTTGAAGTTTCGCCTTGAGATTCTTCATTTCACTGAGAAGGTCCTAGCCTTGAAAATCTGGCGGTCGCCAACAAACCTCTCACGGGGCTTGACGATGAGTTGTTGTTGTTGGACGAGCACGTTTGCCCTGCCCCGATTTGTGTTGTGAGCTCTTTTGATTTATGAGCTTAAGAGCAGTACGGAAATTTGTAGCTGATCTCTGAAGGAGGAAAAGCATTTGAAAAGTATGGGCAGTGCCAAACTAGCGGAGATATTGTAACGAAAAACACACAACTACGTGACTGAAAGCTGAGGCCAGAATCACTTACTGGAGTTTTTTTGACTGACAGGCCAAGGAAAAAATTGTCTCGTTCAAAAAAAAAAGATAAGGAATGGATATAGGAGAATACAGAGATCGTAAACATTCAATGGAAGCTGAGAGGGTAGAACCGGAGAATTCAAGGGAATATAATGATACAATCTTGATATTTGTTGTGAGGCAACTCGAATGGTGTGCGGAATTTTTGAGAAGATTAACTTCTCCACGTCGTCTCGCTTAGAGGTCTATAGCAGTCAGTTGTGAAGCAAATCAAGCAATACCACTGGAAAGACTTCCCAATGTGCCAAGAAAGAGTCGTTTTGTTGCAGAATGTGTTAATTTATATGAGAACACAGTAGAAAAATGGTAGAATTCTTCTTGAGGAGTTACAAGCGAAGGAATAATCAAAAGCCCATTAGGGAAGGTGCTGTATCGATGCAGCGGCCCTTGATAGGAATCACACAACGCGGGCTGTCAAGAAGGTAAGTAGTGAAAGTCTATCTTTATTACTCTTCTCTGAAGCGTTATATCAATACAAGCTTCATTCTCCCCGAACTATACAAGAAAACGTCTGAGCATTATTCTGCTTCACATCCAACCCTTTGGTACAAGTCCGATGCTGTCAAGATAATCCTTTCTCTACTGTAAGTTAAGTGTCTATCATCCATTTCCATCTACCCTAACAGCTCCGGCTCCACAACACCCGTCTGCGTCGTGATCAAGCCATACTGCTCAATCCTCCTATGCCTCCCAAAATCAAACGTCTTCTCCATCCCCTGCCTACAATCCTCCAAATCAATCTCCGCAAAAACAATCTCGTCGCCCTTCGTCTTCGCCTCCGCCAAAATATGTCCCTCAGGCGACGTAATACAACTCCCTCCAATCAAATCATACTTCCCATCCTCCATCCCCGCCTTCGCCGCACTAACCGAGAAACAACTATTCATATACGAATTCCCCTGCATACAAAGCTTATGGTGGAAAACAGCATCCGTTTCTGCCTCCTCGGGCGTCATCGGCTTCCTCGTCCCCCAAAGATCCGGCGCAAACCCAGCAGTGTTGTACCCACACAACACCAGCTCCACACCCTGCAACCCATAACACCTCCACCCCTCCACCCACCTGCGATCATTACAGATCATCATCCCCAAAATCGGATCCCCTTTCCCCTTAACATCCTCCTTAGCCTCCACGCCATGTCCTCCTTTCTTAAGAACGCTTTTAACGAGATCTGGTGCGCGGAAAGCTTGGAATCCGAGATTCCCAGGCGCGAAATACCGCTTCTCGAGCTGGTTTACGGCGTCGGGGTTGGAGAATGGCTCGACTGTGCCTGGCAAGTGCACTTTTCTGTACTTGGCTACGATCTCGCCTTTACGCGCTGAGTAGTACACAGAAGTGTTGTACCCTTTTACATTTGCGCCTGCGACTGATCCAGCGGCAGCTGATTCGTCCCATTCTGCGAAGCCGATGCTGATGTCGATGTTGAGCTCTTTGGCGAGGTTGAATAGCGGTGCGGTATTGGGCGATGTGAGGAGGGTGGAGGCGGAGTCGAAATAGTTGGATAGTTCGTCTGGGGGGGTGATTAGATGGCGGGGAAAGAAGGTTGTTAGTGCTGTTTCGGGGAAGAGGACGAGTTGGGCGCCGAGCGTTGAGGCTTGTCGGAGTAGAGTGAGGAGGCGATCCATGGTTTCAGTCCGTGTGGAGGTGAGGTGTACCGGGCCCATTTGGGCAGCGGCGAGCTTGAGTGTTCGAGGCATGGTGGATGTTGTGGTTACTAGGTTTGAACCAGACTCGAGATAGCTGAGAGGCTCAAGGTATGAGAGTAAGGGCTGATGGTTGAAGCCCGCTCAAGAGCAAGTTCACAACCAAATGGAAAAGCCTTGAGTGTGGTGAAATAATAATGAGAGACAAGCCGTGGAATTCTTTCCAGCCAGACGTACGATCAAGACGGGTATTACTGGCTTAGAACAAACTTGAAGGATAATTATTGATTGAAGAGAATACCGAGAGAGTGGGATGTCTGTCCCAGCCTACCGAACCTAACCTATCGAGAAGGCCAGAGATAGTGGAGTCCCACGAATCTCAGCCTCGTTCATCCCTCGCCGTCGCCGTTACCTTTGCCGTCCCGCTAGTTCGTTGTCAACGTAGTTCCAAAGTGAGATGCTTTACGGCCAGGCCAACGGATGTAACCCGGAATGCGGCAACATGGCTCAAAATTACGGTCGAAGGCGTCGGGTATTGGTCTTGTTGGCCTTGTCAGTGTTGGCCTTCTGCTTGGACCAACTATCAGATAGGATACAATAGCTCACATCCCATTGTTGAAGCGGGGAGTTTAGACTAGAGTTGACATGCAAGAAGCTAGAAAGGGGTGATAAGCGAGGGAGGGCAAACAGTGCTTATCGGGGTGCAGAAGCGGGCGAATTGGCGGGGCGATCCGATGAACCCTTTGCGTTGCCCGACGGCCAACTGACGGGTAGCCGAGATATGATGGATGAGTGGTTGATGGACCGAGGATGGATGAACGACATCTAGAATTGTGGAATGTTTGGTGAGACTACTATCGGTGATGGGATGGATGGGATGGACAGCCTTGGTCCAGGGCTAGGAGAAATGGAGTTTATATTTAGTGCTATGTTAGCAAGATGGGGTCGCTTTTGTTTCGAGGCTCTGCTTTGAGAACTTCCTTACTGCACGAGATTCTTGCTACAGATTTTCTCTTTATCCAGCTGCATCCTATTATCCAGGAAGTCGCACGGTAAAAGTTGGTCGGAAGCCAGAAGGCGGAGATGGGGTTTGACTCAATCGTTACGAATGGCATCATTGTGAGCTCCAAGTTTTCCTTTCCCTATATTTGTCTTCGCTTGGCTTTTTTTTGCTTGGTATTTTTGGTGTGGGAGCCATGACGGCAAAGTTCCTAATGGGATGTGAAAGACTGCTCAAGCGAGTGAGAATGAACTTTTAGACATGTCTGAGCTAGTATCGTTGTCGGTTCAGACTTAGAATTTTGTTTATCAGAATCGGGGGATCTCAATGCGTTGTGCTTTGAATTTTTGGGGCAGGCGTAGTGATCCAGGCAAGGTTTTACTATTTTTCGCTCTGCACTGTTCCGTATATATTCTCACATGCCACCGAAATTGTCACATACGACCATAGACTGAGGAGATACTGGGCATCCCGTCCGCTCTGCCATACATAAGCCTCAGATCGGTGGATTAGTAGTTGGGTGGGTGACCACCAGCGAATACCCACTGTTGTATGTTTTTGCCTTTTTTGCTGAAGCTCAGGGCACTTTCTTTTTTGCTTCAAGAAGGAAGGCAATCAACAACGTCCAGTCTAGGACTGAATGACCGCACCCCCTGAGTCGAATGGGTGTGGTCTCTTTTTGTTTACACGTAGGCAACTCAAGCGAGAAAGCTGCTCACATTTTACAGGTCACGGCTAGCGATGTTCTTCCCCTTGGAATTGAGATCGGCATCATCGATGGCAAAATCTCCTGCCTAGGGACGTCCTTACCACGAGATGAAAGTACCAAGATCATCGACGCCAAGGGTGCATACATCACACCAGGAGGCGTGGACTCTCATGTCCATTTCGCCCAAGATAACTCCCCAACGGGTGATAATTTCGTCACGGGGAGCAGAAGTGCCATCGCAGGTGGTAATACGACTGTTCTAGCATTTGCGTCACAACTTAAGACTGCAACGAGTGTCCTGCCCACTGTCGAAGACTACCATACTCGCGCTAAGGACCAAAGTTACTGCGATTATGGATTTCACCTCATCCTCACCAACCCGACTCCCGAGATCATGAGCAAGGAACTTCCGATCTTAATGTCACAAGGGATCACATCTGTCAAGCTTTACATGACATATGAGCCTCTCAAACTTGGAGATGCTGCCATCCTTGACGTCCTGATGTCGGCCCGTTCGTTAGGCTTCACGACCATGGTTCACGCTGAGAACAGCGACATCATCTCACTCATCACGTCCCGTCTCGAAGCAGCCGGCCACAGCGAGCCTTACTTCCACGCCATATCTCGGCCTCAAATCGCCGAGAACGAAGCAACATACCGCATCATCAGTCTCGCAGAACTGACAGACACACCAATCTTGATCGTGCACATGAGTTCCGAGGTCGCGATGAAGCATGTCCGGAAAGCGCAGACGCGGATGTTACCTATCCATGCAGAGACCTGCCCACAGTATCTCTTTCTTCTCAGCGAGAGACTGAAGGGTAACGAGCAAGATCCATTCGAGGTTGCGAAGTGCGTATGTAGTCCTCCTCTCCGCCACGACCCAAAGGATCTAGATGCCATGTGGCGAGGAATCGCAAACGGAACCTTCACGACTTTCAGCTCAGATCATGCACCTTCCACCTATGATCATTCAGGAGGAAAGAAACTCGGCCTGAAAGATGGGATCATGACGTACAAGAGTATCCCGAATGGAGTGCCAGGTGTTGAGACAAGATTACCGTTACTCTTCAGCCATGCCGGACAAGAAAAGACTTCGCGATTGAGCCTGCAGCGTTTTGTGCAATTAACCAGTTCGGATCCAGCGAAGCTTTATGGATTAGAAGGTGTGAAGGGGAATATTGCGCCTGGATGTGATGCTGATTTGGTGATATGGTATCCGGAGAATGAGATCGAGGGAGGGGTCGTGATTGAGCAGAAGATGCTTCATCATGGTGTAGATTACACCCCGTACGAAGGGATGAGTGTAAGAAACTGGCCGAGGTATACGATCTTGAGGGGAAAGATTGTTTGGGATCGGGACGGTGGTGGAGTCGTTGGTGGGGTTAAAAATGGCCAATTTTTGGTCCGAGGGAAAGGGAAGATTGTGGTTGGGAAGATGGGACAGGAAGCTACTGGTATGCTGAGTGGCGAGAGAGATTATTGGAGATGAAAGTCATAGAGGGCATTCTGTAAGAGAGGCAATCCATTCAGTATCAAAGTAGACGAGGCCTTACGATGTGAGTGTATGAAAAGATACTGCCAGTGTCTTGGCTAGTATATGTGCTCATGAATTGATGGATATTAAAGAGGCAGGTGAAAGTGCTGGATTGTACGTCGCACTTTCACACCTTCATTATCAGAGCCTGACTGACCTCCTCTCTTCCAGGATTCAATCAAGCACATCCACTTAATGCTACTAGCGCAGATGTCAAGAATGAAGGTTGAGGTGAACTGCCAAGCGAGAGAAGTGGACGTCGCTTCTCCTCACTCATGCTCGATGCCAAGGGTGGCTGCGGGGAAGACAACACCGTGGAATTCAAATTGCTGGTAAACGTTTACCGTGGTGCCGTGTGATGAAGTGCCAAGCATGGACTCGATCTTTCGATCGTGAAATGCGATGAGAATGCTGCAGCTGAATCTAGCTCCCTGGCGTTCGGTAGCGTCAACCCTGAATTTGGTACTTTGATATGACAGGCAATGGAGAATCCTAGACACAAGGTGGGCATTGTAGACCTTGTAACTGCCCCCAATTGATAAATAGTCATATTGATTCAGGTAAGTGAATGAAGGAACGGGACATAGAGGCGATGTTGCTAACTGGACCGGAGACCAGTCAACCATTAAGGGTGGTCGAGAAGTGCCTCTCAAAACCTAGAGTCCTAGAACAAATTACCAAGCATCATTCTGTTGTATAGTAAGTCCAATCATTCGGCCTCAACCTCAGACCTTGCTTTTATGCTGGAGGACAACGGGTGTGGGGACGCACGCCAACATTTCTATGTTGCTCCTCTTGCATTCCGCTTCGAAGTAAACGCCTCCGGTTTATTCTTTACCTTGCCAAGATGCTAAAACCCGTCGAGTATCTAACAGTATGGACGCCGTCTCTATTTCGCAGTGTTCTAGCCTTAGCACTGACACCTAACAAACAAAATTTATCGATTCGACAGACGGCTGCACCGACCTGGTGGCAAGCGACTACAATTCTGGCCGTGTACCCTTCAACTCTCCTGATCTCCTTGCTACTCGAAACTTTGATCGCCTACTATTATTCTACCATCTTAACGCAAAGTTCCCACCACTGTCAGACCCAGTACCGATTTACGCCTCTTTGCGGGTCGACGGACTTGTACACCCCGCTAGACAGACGCCGGGAAATGAATCCAACCACTTGGGACCGTAGTTGTCACTATCTCCTGAACCTTTCTCCATGGGGCCCCGGATTTCACTAATGCCTGACCTGGTATATAGCTGCTGATCCTTTCTCAAGAACATCAACTCACCATATCAAGTTCGGTTGTCTGTCTGAAACTTCCTCTTCTTCTCTCTACAGCAATCTTTTCGGATTATCTATCTGCTTTTCCAGATTTCGATTTTGCTTCTGAGGTTCATCATGGCCGTCATGAAAAAGAATGACGATTTCATGGGCGTTGCAGTTCAAGACGAGGATATCAGCAAGCACGATGCCGAGCATACAGGAGCGAAACGAGATTACTCTGGTGCAGTGCTCGAGCAAAGTCCCGAAGAGAAAGCCCTGGTTAGGAAGCTCGATTACAGAATTATGGTACGTCTCAGATGTTCATCTGCTTCTCCTCGCTCTCTCGAAGTCCCACACACGGCCCTCCGTCATTTATTGCCATAACATTTCTTAACAGAATACAGCCGATCATCTGGTTAATGTTCTGGCTCAATTACCTCGATCGAAATGCTATTGCTCTCGCAAAACTGGACGATGTCGACCAAGATCTTGGTCTCTCTCCAACTCAATACTCGACCTGTGTCTCCATCCTCTTCGTCGGCTATATTCTCGGCGGTATTCCTTCCAACATGTTGATTACAAGAATCCGGCCGTCATACTACTTGGGCTCTGCTATGGTCCTCTGGGCTATCGTTTCTACACTTACCGGAATCTCCAAGAACTTCACAGGGCTTCTTCTGACTCGTTTCTTCCTTGGTTTGACCGAGGCACCATTCTATCCTGGAGCACTCTATCTTCTGTCCATCTTCTACACTCGCAAGGAAGTAGCATTACGCATCTCCGTCCTCTACACCGGAAACATTCTGGCTACTGCATTTGCTGGTCTCATTGCCATTGGGGTATTCAAGCTCGACGGCGCAGCAGGACTGGAAGGTTGGCGCTGGCTCTTCATCATTCAAGGGCTTGTCACTTTTTTCGTTGCAATCTTGGGAGGTTATCTGCTTCCAGATGACCCTACCGTCACTCGCTGGCTGACACCCGAGGAGCGGATCCTCGCTAATAACCGCATCAAGGCTGATACTGTTGAGGAGCAAGGGAAAATCTCAACTATCAAAGGGTTAAAGGAGGCATTGAAAGATTACCGTGTCTGGATCTTTGTTTTCATGCAGCACATGCATCTGGCTTCCAATGGTAATTTTGCCCTAGTCACTCCGATTTTACAATCGCGTCTCAACAGCAGCTGATACTAGGAATGTGAGTAGGCTTCAAGAACTTCTTCCCATCCGTCGTCGAGGGCTTGAATTTCAATCGAACGATCACTCTCGCGCTCACCTGCCCACCTTATCTCATTGCAGGAGCAATTTCTGTTTATTGGTCATGGCAATCCGGGCACTTTAACGAGCGAACCTGGCACATCACCGCTGCAAAAGCGATCGCGATTCTTGGGTTCATCCTTGCGTTCACAGTCAACAACGTTGCAGCTCGCTACGTCTCGATGATTATTTTTGCGATCGGTACCTATGCCGTGAACAGTATCATCCTAGGATGGGTCGGTGCCACGTGCGGACAGACCAAGGAGAAGCGTGCAGTCGCATTGTCCATCATTGTGTCGACTTCGAATATCAGCTTTATTTGGACTCCATATCTCTGGACGAACGATTATAATGGAAGATATACCCTTGCCATGGGTACCTCGGCTGCTTTCTCGTTCGCGTGCGCTGCTGCTGCGTGGGGTTTGCGATTCGCACTCCAGCGTGAGAACAAGAAGATTAAGCAGGAGTCAGAAGATGAGAATGTGTTGTACTACGCTTACTAGCTAGTTTTTAAGCCTTACCTGGGCTTGTGAAGGACTTGGAAAGGATCTTATGGGTATTCGTGGGGAACATTATGTACATGGGTGATGATGCCTCGTTAAATTCATACAATTTCGAAGACCGCAGCTCAGATGAGGGTGGGAATATGGATTGCACCAAGCAGATCAGAAACAAATAATAGGATCCGACTCATACTAGCACCAATGGAGTCGGAGCGACGCTGAATTTGCATCAGTCCCAAGTGAGAGGTATACACATCAACACCCACGACAGGCTAACATCCTCGCAGTAAGTTTTGAGTGTGGAATGCGGTGCTTAGTATCTGTATAACTTATTTGAACCATCCAACCCCTTGTTTCTTTGGGTGATCTGCTCCCGTGGAGGATGGAAGAGTTTTATTGTGTTGATGCCTATCATAATCCTAGCTCGCTTAACCTGGCGAGCTCTTCCTTCTTTACATTCTCACAAATTAGATGTCCCCTTCTTATTGAGACAACATATTGATTTGTATTTCGAAAATACCCATGGTCACTCTCTCGATATCTGGAAAATCATCGATAACTAGCCTCTGGCTTACTGGCCGGGTGCCACTGGATGATCATGCCACCAGATCTCGAAGTGAGATACTCCACAAGGATTCGAGCAGTAGCACAACGGAACGTTCATTTATATTCTTCTCCCCAATTACGGAATCAAAAGAAAAATAATTTAGACCTAACATCACGCTTTTATCCCCCCACATGACCCACAATATCAAATCTCTGTTTCCCCACCCCCCTTCGCCCTTTCAAGTACAGAAATAAGGAAAAGTCAGCATGAAAAAACATGACAAGCTCAACAGGTCAAGGACCGCTGGCGCAACGGCAGCGCGTTCGATTCCAGATCATCGAAAGGTTGTGAAGATGTCAAAGTATATCTTCACCTCTCCTCGATTGGTTAAGATTAAACATCGAAAGGTTATCCGTTCAAATCGGGTGTGGTTCAATACCTCTGACCTGTTCGATCCGGTTGTGAATTCACTTTTTTCCAATTTTTTGCAAAAATTCTATAAACAAACATCCAAAGTTTCACTTTTTGTTGGTATTTATTTATTTTCATGTGTGCTGCTGTGCCGGCTGAATTGCAGGTGTGGGCTGGAAGCGGGGTCGATATTAAGCGAAGGAAAAAGGGGGGCGGAGTGAGGGGTGAGGGGCAGTTGCCTCATGTAAATAAACAAGGGTTCATTTCACGCATTGTTGAGAGTTTGAACGAGAGCACCAACTTGAACACTCCCATCGGGTTTATTATTCACAGATAGAAGAATAACAAATGGTCTTCTAGAGTCCGCCAAGAATCCGATCGATCAGCTTTTGTGAAAGGTCCCTCAGGAAATACTTTTGCAGATTGCGAAGCAAACCTCTGGTCTGTCCTCTTTCTTAGTCTCATGAAACCTCATGTACGATTAATCAGTTTGAGTACCCTGGCAGCCCGCTTGTCTCTCCAGTCAATATATCAGATGCCGCTCCACAAGCCTGAGGGCTTGTACAGTTCCGTGCCTGTGAAGCTATCATGATGTCCATCAGGTAGTTAATAGCCTCTGCACGATGTGTATCTGGTGCGGTATGGAAAGTCTCGTTGATTGTGAAGATATAGTTTTGCGGGTTGGGCAATTCGTACTTTGGCCAGTGTGCGACTGATGGGTCAAGGTTTTCAATAATCGAGTTGGGGTCGCCATGGTAGACCATACCTAGCCACATCGTACTCATGCGGTCCGACAAAGCTTTGTACTTTGGGTGGTTCACTCCTCCTTGGGGGTTCTCGCTTCCCTGGATCTCGTATCCTTCGCCATTAATATTGTAGTAAGGAAACGAGAATTCAGCAAAATGCGTTGCGCCAGTAGAAGATGGGACGCCGTTGACCAGAACATCCCAATGGTAACGGTAGACAGTGTTATTGTACTGCGCCATCGCAAGAGTGTATAAACGAGTTGGGGCGTCCATCTTGATGTCAGTCGCCAGAGGAACTGCGCGTTTAAACTGCGAGCCAAGAGCTTTGCTTGCTGGAGGTCGGCCGGCGTACGTCGATGGGGACCCAATGCTGGGAATATCAGGATACAAATAGCCAATAGTGGCCAGAGTATTGTTGTCTAGATCCATTTGTTGTAACAAGAATTCGTTCAAATCCTCCGTTGAATTTACGCCCTTTGGGCCGATGAAGGTTCCTTCGTCAAAGTTCGTGCCAATGAGAACGGGGACTCGAGCGAATTTGCCTTCCTGCAACAAAACGCTGTGTGCCTTCGGTATGAAATCACCATCAATTACCGAGCCATACTCGAAAGGAGCGTCGTGACCAACGATATTCAACGATGAGTTGAAAATGCTATTGATGTCTTCAAATGGTACTGATCGGAGACAGGCGAGAGTGTTAGTCCTGTTGGTACAATTGGTCGCGTTGACAATGAGATCGTACTGAGGTTGCCAGAGCGCGACGTTGCCGATCGGTGCGAACCAAACCGGGGCTCCGCTCTGCTCTATCGCGCGGTGGAAAAGATTGTTGTTGTTTCCACCATATGCTATGACTTGCAAGCCAACAGATTGAGCGCCAGTGCTTTGGCCTTGAATAGTCACTCTTGAAGGATCTCCTCCAAAAGCGGCAATGTTGTCCTGGATCCACTCGAGTCCAGATCGCATGTCGCGAAGACCCAAGTTCGTGTCGAGAGAATCTTGGATCTCTTGACTGTATATGAAACCCCACATATCCAGGCGAGAATTGATGGCAACAGCAATAATTGGGTGTCCAATAGCTGCGGATCTTTGCACGAGCCATGTCATGTTGTAGCGATCATCCCAACCGCTGCCACCATTAGAGAAGCCCCCTTGGATCAGGTATACCTACAAAGGTTTAGCACGATCATAGCGCTGAAAAGGCTCGGTTTCAACTTACAAGTACTGGAAGATTCTCAATGGTTACATTTGATGGTCGTATAATGTTCAGGTAGAGGCAGTCTTCAGACATAACGGTGTCATTCAAGGAAGGTGAGTTGCCTAAAGAAAGTCAGTACTAGAGCAAGAATGGATGAACAGCAACAGAGCCGGCGTACCGTAAGCGATACATGCATTAGGCCGTTGGGTGGCGTCGCGAGACCCATTCCAGGAAGAATTCAAGGGCTGAGGTTGTCTGAATCTCAACTCGCCAACTGGTGGCTGCGCGTATGCAATGCTGTAGAAGTTGTCTGTGTTGAGAACCGCATCATTGTATCCGACGTATGTTCCATTAGTGACTGTGACGGTAGGATTGGCTGGTACAGCCCGGGGAAGCACACTTGAACCAAATACGGGACTGGCAAGTGCAATGACTGCCCAGGAAGACACGAGAGGAATCAACATTGTTGGCGAGCAAGGGATCAGACTTTGACAAAAGAGGTTCAAATCACACTCTGTTGATGTTTGGCTAAAAGAAGCCTGCCTGGGCATGATCGAGCATATATAGCCACGAGCAGAGTAAGAAGCTATTGATCTAAAAGGCAAGGAACCCACTTCAAATGGCTTATTCGGACCCGAGCCATGTTCTCTAGAAAAGCCATCCTTGGAAACCCACTTTGCTATGGCCACTCTTCTGCATTCGATGAGGACCTAGAGACACAAATCACGAGTTGCCATACGGCACCGTACCATGGAGAAACGTATTCGCTGCTGCCCGAACTCGGATAAGTATTTTAACTAGAAACATGACCTATTAATTTTTGAAATGGCGAGCTAAGAGCAGCGGAATGTAGCTTTGGGAGCGCAAACAAAAATTGTAAAAATGAATGGACAAGTTCAAAGCATGGCGAGGCCAGCCGCGGGTGACTTTCGTTCGACATGGATGCCAAGCATGCAAAAAAAGGAAGATGCAATAAAAGAAGGACCGAGATGGAAGCGAAGGAAGTATACAGCCGATTGGAGCTAGTTACCGACAAGTACAGTAAGGTAAACAAAGCGCAGTCGGAGAAACACATTCACCCCAGTCATCCCCGCACGTCTCCACGACGGGACGCCGACCCCGCTTCACCCCACCACTGATTCGATGCTCGGCTGGCGGCAGATAAAAACATAGACTTGATAGTGGAATGGAGAGGATAGCTACCCAAGCTACTCACCTACCTAAGCTTGGAAAGCTTTTAGAGCAAGGAAGTGACGTGGCTAGGACAACGAGATAAGGAAATATTTTCTCGATCTCCGAAGTCGTTGATACTCGGTCCCGAAACCTGTAAGCAACTGCACATCAGACTCAATTCATTGATGCCGTACTGACTGTTATTTTTCGCCTTCTACCTCTGTAATAACTTGCAAGTGTTTTGCTTCGGAATGATGTCTTCTCGAGGGAACTATTCAAGCAGTCTCGCATCTTTTCAAATCACTTGTTATTATCTTAGGAGACGTACCCAAGATGTGGCATTGCGTTAAGTACATCATTTCTCAAAAGGCCTTGATTCTACTCTCCCCAGCGCCTTTGCCCTCCTCGTCGCTGACTCCCAGACTGGAGCCATCCACACCGTCCATAACCTGGCCCTCTTCAAACTTCTCCTCCATTGGCCAGATCTTTCCCAAGATAATATAGATCGTGAAAGCAACCACTGTACCAATAAGCCAGCTCAAGCTGTAGACATATGATGCAGTCTTTGGCACACTCAGATTACCAGTAGCTCGAGCCAAGCCCCCAAGATTAGGCGCAATGCCGCAAGCGAAAGCAAGGAACGCTCGAAGATTAAAACCATGGAAGAAACTGTAAATATCGGGATGGCGGTACAAGGACGCAAGATTCAAGTGTCGATTTCGTAGGACCCAGAAATCGGCCATCATGATACCAGCGATGGGACCCAGGAACATCCCGTAGCCACCGAGGAATGCAGAGAATGATGCCGCACTGTATTGAATATTCCATGGTGTGGCAGCAATCGAAATGATGCAGCAGACATAGGCACCTCTTCTAGTGTTGATCCATGTGGGAAACCAGAGGGAAAGGTCGTTAGAGAAGGAGACGGAATTGGCTGAGATGTTGGTTCCGATGACAGCGAACATCCAGCATAGAGCCGAGAAGAATTGTGCTGCGCGGTTCTCCCAGAGGAGTGAGACCTGTAAGGGATTCCAAGTCGTGACACCATATATCTCTTGGCAGGCAGAAGTGACCGTCACTCCTAAGATTCCACACAGAGTAACCAGAATGCATAGTCCAACGGCTTGGGTCCAGAACACTTGACGAGGGTATTTGGCATATCGAGTAAAGTCGGGCATGTTCAAGGCGAGCGTAGCTTTTGGTGAAATAGTAGTTGTCACGCATTGGAAGAACACAACCGCGACTGGCGTGCCATCGAGAATGTTGGTGCCTTTGGAGAAAGTCGGACCGAATCCCTTTGCTGTTGTTCGGTTAGAAAAGTTCCTGCAGACCCAAGAACATCACTTACCAGCGACCAAAGCCCAGATGAATAACGTCATTCCAAAGATAGGCATAACGATTGTCTTTGCCATAAACAAAAACCTCAGCTTCGATACATGAAGCCAGAGAAGAGGTAGTTGGATGATGATGAAGAGGAAAAAACAGAGCATCTGTGCTGAAGTGACGTGCGAGCTTGCTGGGATGTGATTAGGAAAATTCTTGAAAGACGGCCATATCGCTTGTAACATTGTCTGGATGCATTGTCCTCCTTGAAAGCTCTGAGTTCCAAACCCTGAGAATGTCAGTGTGTGATCTGTCGTAGGGGCAGAGAATCTTACAAATGCATGCCACAACTCCTCGAACAAAGACAGCAAAGTATGCTCCCCACACACCGAAGGTCGACCTCATCAGCACTGGAAAGTTTATTCCATATATGCATCCGATATAACCGTTAAGCATCGCAGGTATACAAACTAAGAGATGTCCAACGAGGACAGCAGTGATAGCCAGACCGGGAGACAGTCCTTTGGTGATTGATGACGAAGCAACTTGATACATGGATATACTGAAAGCTTCAGCAATCCAGAACCCAAGTAGCGAAGGCCAGGTCCATGTTCGCTCGTCAGACTCGAAAGGTACCGGATCGAGATCCTTGTTCGAAGGCAGTCCTCCAGCACCACTTGCGAAAGACCCAGGCTCGGTATGCAACCTGAAGCGTTCAACAATCTTCGGGGCCATGACCGCGGACTTTTGCAGTCTTGGCAGGCGGTGAAAGCGGTATGAAAAGGTTGAAGCTGGATAAAGATGATATGACTCTGCACGTGCGTGCTGGCGATCTCCACTTTTGCTGACAGTGGAAAAACTCAGACTGTGAATCGCAAGAATAGAATACTAACAGCAGGATGAAGATCAGAAGGAAACAAGCGCACTTATCCCTTTGACAGCTCGGTCTGAGTGTATGGACTGATCTCTCGACTTGATCTCGGCCTTGCCGTTGTCCCAAGCTCCTGTCTACCAGAGCACCCATTCTCTTCCCCTATCTTCATCTCTTGGCAATGGCAGGGTTCAATCTCGAGAATGGGATATCATGATTCTGACATCAGACACCGATACCAACAATCTGATACCGAAATACTGGGGTTCACTAGTCTTATCAAGATATCGTTTCATACCCCACAGGACTTGGTCCATATATGGATGACATGGCTTGCCCGTCACTAAAAGATTTTTGCCCGGGATCCCTTCTTGGAGGCGATTATTGATTGGTCGACCCGATCACTGCTACCAACCTTCAAGAGCAAGCAAACGGGAAGAGGCTCTATTTTATTTGGATCATTGTCAGGGGACTTCGCCATTCAGGCACTGGAAAGCAGCAAAAAATGGTGCGGATAGCAACAGTCGAACGATATTCCAGGCTGAGTCTCTTCGGCTGTGGAGTCACTATACTCACGCAAAGCCCTCCAAAATTAATGCATTTGCAAATATCCTCACACTCTTGAAGCTGGCGGGCTGTGGTAGCTGCGAAGCTCAAGCGAACATTCAACCTGGCATCCTGTTGTACCTTGAAGCAATTACCTTTGCTGATGAGCACTCCACTGTCTGCTGCCCTTGAGAATACTCTCTTCTCTCGTGAGGGTTCCAGATATCGCTTTGTCCGTGCTCAGGTGTGGTCGACGTGCCGAAGCTGTCTTCTCATTAAGCGCAACCCAGAGAAACATTCCTACAGCTGGGACCTCCCACCGATAGAGATCTCCTGGGAAATAGGTCTCGCATGCATTCACCAGAGTATTCCTCCTTTTACTACACGATCTCGATATGTGTATCGGCCAGTCAATGAATCCCTGTTGACCTCACGATTCTGCAAGCAACTTGTGAAGCATGAGTTAGGACCACTTGACAATACGCTGCTGAACTCAGCATGGATAAGAAAGCGTTCAACTATCTGAGAGCATGCTGTTAGCCATCCAACACGAATACCTGGTGCCAAAATCTTGGGCGTGGAGTCCAAGCGGAGAACACGACCTGAATTGTCCAAAGAGGAGAAAGACGGAAATTGTCAGGGTCGAAGACCATGACGATCAGATATTATGGGCACAACAAGTCTTCAGAGTGCTTCAAATTTGTGGTTTGGGGTCATATATCAGGTTCTATTCAAGCTACAGCCGAAGAACAGTGGCAAAGCCTCCCTCCTAGATTTGTACTCACTGGCATTCAGAACTCTTCAGCTAGCACGCCATTCAAGCGTGACACTCTGGTCAACTCACGTCTGTACCACCTGCATGTTCTTTTCTTGTACATTTGGTACAACTTGACCGATAATCTGAGCCCAGTGGCCCATTATTGGAAATTTTTCCAAAAAGAAAATGGTGTCCTTGGTGGTTGAAGTAATTGTGCTCCGCGTTCGTCTCGCCCATTCTGGAACGGGGTTGAGTTGGAAGGAGAGTTGCAAATCTCGCTCATTATTGCTGCAAGAGCTAAACGATTTCCATGTTGCCTATTATGGACTCCCAGCTGCAGTCATTGTCTCTATCTCCCTCCTTGGTCATTGCACACGTAAAGATAACCTCGACTCCATCGGGCCAAAGACGCTCCCAGACCTCGATACTCTCTGCGCAGAAGTCGACATAGAGGCATTTGTTCGACCAGAAGACCCAAATTTTGCCTTAATCTCTTCAGCTATCAAGTCAATTCGGACTCTCGTGGACTTGTCTTTAAGGGGAAAGCTTCAACGAGAAGCCGAGTCTTCAGAAGTCCAAGCTGCTGGGACGGCAGAGCAGACTTGGAGTCCCTGGGATAGCATGGAGCCTTGGGATTTCGGATCAATTTCTGGAATAAATTCACAGACCGTTTGAGTACATTAGGCTTTGAACAATCGAATGTATATACGACCTATCCGTAACATCTCTTGCTGGTTATCAAGTTGGCTTATTGCCATATCCCTGCCCTCATGTCTTGGCACTTATTGAACATATCGACAATGGAGATCTGAACGGTTCGATGACCATTGGTAACTGAATTCTGATAACCTTGTCAGCCGAAGCATCCAGTTTGTCCGACACTACTACGAAGTATCAATGGATGCGTGTACCCTTCAGCTACGCCTCCTGGATGCTTTAGCCAGACTCGTGGACCCAATGTCTCTTGCCCGCAGCTAACAACCCTTGCCCGATAACCCCTCTTACAGCTACCAACAATGACTCGAGGAAATCCCAGGAGTCCGGATAACGTCTGGACGCCCAGCTCCAAGGGTCTGCTCCCCGCATGCATAGGGCAAGAAGGGATGAACGGCCCGAATGATTCCCCGACCGCGAAGATGCCTCTATCGGTCATCAATGGCGGCGGGGAGAGAGTTTGATATCAACCCCACCATAGATCCATCAGCGCGAAAGAGCCGCCCGTCTCTTTTCATGCAGCCATGTCTGCAAGTGGATATGGATGTTCGCCCGTCTTATCGTGCAATTCGCGGAGCACAGCAGGACGTGAACTTGGCAATCGCTATCTCGTACCGAGGACGCCAACGAGAATATTCCAGATCTCCTTCCAATAGGGAGAGATTATGACGGCCCGGCCGAAATGGTGGTATTGAGAGGGTGGGGACACTCGTTTGATACAGAGGGATGCAATCCATGGCTATTCACGGCTTCTCTTGTAGTCTTTTACCCCGGCTTTAGAATTCGATGTTCTGTTTGTGCTCGTTGTCGAAGTACTCTCGTTGGCCTCGGTTTCCGTCATGGCTCCTATGTTGATTGATCCTCCCCTCTCTGATCCCATCGAGCAGAAGTTCGTTTCGAAATGTTCTGATCCGTTAGTTGTTCCATCACACAATGCTTCCAAGCGAGTGAGAGAGCTTTGGTGGCAGCATGGCGACCCTCATTCGACGAGATTTGCAAATCCAAGACTGGACAGCTTGGCAGCTTTAATCCAGCATGATGGTGTGGTTTACAAGTCGCAAAAGGCATTCCTGTATCCAGCTACAGCAGATCCATCTACTGAATTCAAGTCCATGACATGGGATGAGTTCGACGCTGTCACCGAGACAATTGCGATAACATACGCTTATCAACTCAAGAATGAGCTCCAGAAAGCGAACGTCTCTCAACGACAGCCAACTATTGCCTTGCTTGGAGCTGGAAAATCAATCGAGTACTTTTGTACACAACTGGCACTTCAAAAACTTGGTGTCAGGGTGCTCCTGCTCGCCGAGTCAAACCCGCCAAATGCATTACACTATCTCCTCGAAGCATGTCACGCTTTAGCAGTGATCACAGACTCAAAGAACGCCAGTACGGATACGAATCGCATTCGAAAATTAGATATGATAGAATCTCTGCCTCAGGGATCGGCTTCAGAAGTAGAACAGGTGGACAAGGTCAAATTTCAAGATTTTGGAGATGTTTGGAGCAGGCACTCATTCATTATTCATTCGTCTGGATCTACGGGCATGCCAAAACCTATCATACACACCAATAGAAGCATGATGTTGATAGCAAGGATGTATCGCTTATTCCAGGACTTTGAAATTGAGAACTGGTTTCTGCTTTTCCCACTGTATGTGTACTTCTCCCTATCTTAGCCATAACTCTAACTTTCAGATATCATATTGCTGGCATATCGATCGCACTCTCCAATCTTCCTAATGGACAAATACTGTCCTTTCCGCCACTTTCGTGGCCGCCTTCTTCGTCATCCATTTTCTCCGCGTGGAAGACCCTATCCGAGATGGGACATCCGGTCCAATGCGTCCACTGTGCACCAACACTTATCGAAAATATGTACGAGTACATTTCTACGAACACCAACGACTTCACTCCCCTCACTTCGCTCAAATTACTGCAGCCAGGAGGAGCAGCTCTCTCCGAAAGCATCGTGAAAGCCCTCGTCACTGCAGGTGTGAACGTCAAGACAACCTACGGCAGTACTGAGATTGGGCCTCCTTTTCGGACAATCGCTCCAAGAGACAGTCTCGACTGCTACAAGTTCCGCAACTTGTACCCAGATAACCAATATCTGAAGATGGAAGAGGTAGGAGAAGGTATCTTCGAGTGCGTGGTTCTCAAGGGATTCGAGCTTGCAGCCGAATTATGGCAGGAGAGTGATGCACCATATAGGACCAATGATATCTTTGTCCAAGATCCACCTGGAAGCGGCTATTATACGTTACAAGGTCGGAAAGATGATATTCTTGTCCACAGTAATGGCGAGAATACCAGTGCTGGACCTCTGCAGCTTGACGTTCAAACGGCGACCAAAGTCATACACAAAGCACTTGCTCTCGGCCATTCGCAGCCTTGTGTCAGTCTCCTCGTTGAAATACACGAAGATTACGATCCAAGTGATGTAGCAGTCGAGCAGGAAGTTTGGGAAACAGTTCAGGCTGTCACAGCTCAATATCCCAAACACTCTCAGATCTTGCGATCCATGATTTATTTGCTACCACGAGGAGCAAGTCTCCCGACGACACCAAAAGGCAACGTCAAACGTAAAGAAGCCGAACGATTATTCGCAGCTGAGATAGATGCTCTTTACTCGGATACCTTTACACCTCCTCCAACGCCCGGTGAAGATGACGAGTCGCTAGCAGAGTATCTCCGTTGTCTCCTATCCTCGCTCTCAAATGTTCCTGCCGCTGAAATCAACGACTACACAACCCTCTATGACCTTGGCATCAGCTCGCTTACAGCGTTGTCATTACGCACTTCCCTATCAACTCGCCTCTCCCGACCGATCACCATCAGCACTCTTTTCGAGAACCCATCAATATCAAGACTCGTCTCTGTTCTCACGCCACCACCTTCAGATTCTGGCTCCAACGCAGAATTATCACCAACGAAGCCAAGTTCAGCAGAGACAATCAACCGCATCATCACATCCCTCACTTCCGAATTGTCCTCCTGGCCGCCTCGCCCACATAGCCCATCATATCAGCCAACATCGAAACAAACAGTTCTTCTGACTGGTTGTTCAGGCTCACTCGGCACATCCCTACTCACCACGCTCTCTGCATCTTCCCAGATTTCCAAAATATACGCTCTCATCCGCGGACCCTCTGCTATAGAGAAGCTACATAAGTCTCTCACTCGTCGAGGTCTAGATACTTCGATCCTCGATCTCAAGAACGAAGACGGTAGCAAGAAAATCGAGGTTCTGAACTTCAGCATGCGAGACTCTCTGCTTGGGCTTGATGTCGAAACCTATGCAGTGCTAGCGAGAGAGGTGACTATCGTGCTTTCTGGGGCTTGGAAGATGGACTTTAATCTGCCTGTGGAGGAGTTTGAAGGTGATTGTATCAAGAGTAAGCATACTCGACTCATTCACGAAGTATTATCAGTAACTAACATTATGATAGATACAATGTCCCTCCTCCGCCTCTGCCATGCTGGTCGTCCCAAGACCTTTGCATTCACAAGTAGTATCAGCACATGCATGGGTCCTGCCCCTTTCTCCCCAACCACACCCTCGCTTACCATCCCCGAATCACCAATCGGTTCTGATCCCTCCATTGCGTTGTCAACAGGATACGCGCAGAGCAAATATATCAGTGAGTCTTACTCTCTCTCTCTCTCTTCCATCTCCCCGCTCTTATATTCTACGTTTCTTGAGTGCAATCTGCTCTCTCAGCTTAAAACTGACCAACAAACCAGTCGAGCGCATAACCCAAACCGCCTCCTCCCTCCTCTCCCTCCCCATCGCCCTCCTCCGCGTCGGCCAGCTCTCCGGCCACACACAAACAGGGCACTGGTCCACCGACGAAATGTGGCCCATCATGTTCGCAACCTCTTTCCACCCATCCATGAACGCGCTGCCGCTATTCCCAAGCAAGAAAGTCGATTGGATCCCAGTTGACATCGCAGCTGCAACCATCACCGACATCCTACTTTCGGACATCGGTAGGATAAAAACACTGGAGGCTACTCCGGTGAGGGAAGACGCGAAGGAGCTCTATAACGTCCACAACATCGTCAACCCGCACTCCCTCCCATGGAGTTCTCTCATCGCCATGCTCCAATCTCAACGCCGGACCAGTACCACAACCACCACCTCATCCTCATCTCCTCCACAACCTCTCCCAGCCCCAGCCCTCCAAGAGATCAGCATGAAAGAATGGACTCGCCGACTCGTCGCTCTCTCAACATCTCCCTCTCCATCTCCACCCCTAGCTCCCTCCTCACCCCCACAAACTCAACCAATACCTGGTCTGCGCCTCCTTCAATTCTTCGAGGATATGGCTGCTGCAGAGGGAGACGCCAAGGGAGAACCGAGTAGGGTGTTTGAGACGGGGAAGACGAGGGCTATCAGTGAAGCATTGAGAGGATGTGAAGGATTCAAGGAGGAGTGGGTGAGGGCGAATTTGCAGGTTTGGAGGGATAGTGGATTTTTGACTTTGTGATGGAAGGGAGGTGAGAATATCGCGGACGCTGCTGCCAGCTATTGCACCCATTCGAGAAATTCCAAAACGTGTAATTGATTTTGCACATCATAGTATATCATAGTTCATCATATCAAGATCGTTTCGCTTCTTTTTCATTCATTCCACTACTCCTCTGTCTTTCTGGCAATATATTACAATAAAGCATTAGACCAAGTTCCAGCGTGCCACATGCCTCATGGCACGCGAACCCGTGATATCTTTCCAGTGATTGAAAAGACCATTGATATGCAACTCCCCAAAAGATGCATGCATGCCGACGAAACCAACCCCTCCGGACCTTTGTATGCCATTGCTGCCGGCTTAAACGCCTAAATAACGCCTTCTATGCTTGATTGTTGAACTCCGTACCCCGTATCCAGCCATACCTGACCTAGTTGTATTCCCCAAACATGAAGGGAGGAATGCATGCATGCTGCTACCAAAATGTGTTGTTCTTGTTCGTAAGTGTTCGTTGCAATTGTCAATTAGAGGCCACAAAGTCGTGATCTTCTGTCATGTCGTCGCTTTAGTGGCGATGTTCTGTTCATGAAGGGCTTTCATTCTGAGACCGGGTCTTGATCCGGAATGTGTCCCTGAGTCTGTTGGTCAACCGAGCTCTACGGCTTGGTTCTTCAGCGATGTCTTCGCTGGTGACTGGCTCTCCGCCAGCTCGTTGATCCTCTCGAAGTTGACGGAGGGCCGCAATCCGCTCCTCGGGTGGTGCGTGTCGAAGACGGTTGAGATCAAGGAATCTAGATACTCGTCTACGTTGATGAGCACTACCTTCACTTGAAACTCTGTCGGCATCTTCGTTGGCTGATAGTGGTGGAGGGAGCTCTCCTTCAGCATTGGAGGTAATGGAAGTGACAGGACGGAGGTCATGTCGACTAGGAAACGTTAGCAGCCATTATGTGATCTCAGAATCAAGCATACCATAATGGACATGTTCCAGATACGTTCAAGAGCCATGGATCGATGCAAGCAGGATGGTACTTGTGATCACAAGGTAGTACTCGAACGTCTTCGCCAGTAGTGAAATCTTCTGTACATATCGAACAGCCTAATTCACCCTCCTTTGGTACAGCAGCCTCTCCACTCTTGACAGATTCGGCTTGTGCTGCTCCAAGTCCAGATTCAACCGGGGCGGTAGTGGTGTCCGTAGCCGATCGTGCCTTCGTCTCATCCTTTTTGCTGTCTGTTGCAGCTACGGCAGCTGCATTGGTGGCCGTGACAGTACCGGATGTCTGGCTGTTCGCATTTCCATCTTCCAATTCGACCTCTCCATTCGGATTCTTCACTGGTTCTGGATCACCAAATTTCACGATGGGAAGGGTTTCCAACATAGCCCTGGCGAGACCCTTTGCACGGCTTTGTCGTGGTCTCCCTGCAAATCCGTTTCGTGGTCCGTATCTTTCCGGATGTCGGTGGGCTCGGATAGCGCCCGTCGCAATGATAACGAGGAACAACAGAGTAATGATACCCGTAATGCTGTAAAGAATGCTCATAGCCACGGCGGTCGTTGGTGCCGGACCTCCCGGAGTTGCCGGATCGGATGATTGTTGAGGTGGGGTATTCCCTAATGTCGACGTCCCATTGTTGACACCAATATTCGCTACCAGACTATTCGAGTCCTTGTAATCAATGCCAGCAATACCCATAAGCTCTCTTGACTTTGCTGCAGAAATCATGGAGAAGAGCGAAGTATAGCCAAAGGATCCAGTAAGATTGCATGCCTGAGCCTCCAAACTGTATAGCACAATTGCCTTTGGTTTCTGGTCGCATGCCGTCTGAACCACATCGGATGCATCGATGTTCGAGCCATTCGGATCGCAACTGATCAGTGCAATTTCGGAGCTTGTGATGTTCTCAACTGTCGTGTAGTCTGCAATCTTAAGAGGGCCAGAGATAGCTATTGCCTGTGACAGGGTTAGCATTCTCCGAATGCGACCTGTATGAAGGGTGGGATACGAACCCCGACGCGGACTTGATTCTGTCCCTTACCCATCTCCTCTGTTAATGGAGCAATATTATATGTCCTTGTGTCGAACACCGGTCCTCCTGTGAGCCTCAAACTCGTCCCGGACTTGCCCTCTGAGGTGGGCAGAGTGTCATTCGAAGGTTGTACGGATTGAGCGGAAGCAAGCATCCCGGGACCTGTGAGCAGAGAGAGCGATAAGAGAGCGGCCAGGGCCCTCGCAACGGTCGACGTTGCCATGTTGTGTGATGAACGAGAGAAAGAAAAAGAGTGGAAGTTGCTCGAGTTGTTGTCCTCACATGTCCTGAGATTCGAAGGAGAGGAAGAGGTGGTGAATGTGTGGAAGAGAGTGAGAGTGGACGTGGACGTAGAAGGTTGCGTAGTATCGAGCGAAAGTGAAACCCTGATGCGAGTGCTGTTTGGGATCGATCTTAAGGCTGTCGTGCTTAGTCACAGCCACCAACCGGGGGGCAGGCAGGCAGGCTGGCAGGGAAGGTGCGATACTGTAAAGGGTGGAGTGGGATCGGCTATCGGGACTTGGAGGGATTGATTACTCGAGTACTTCTTTATCGATGCGACGATTGCAGACGGACGGTGAAGTGAGTCGACAGAGTCGTGAGAATGGCAAGAAAGCAAGGCCAAAAAAGGATGGAAGGTCCGGGAAGTTGGAAGTGATATTTGTATGGTGGGTGCAGCGCTGACTGATATGATAGGATCAGATGAAGCTAAGGTATTATTGATGGATGTTTTGATAGTGGCATGGCAGCATGAGTGACACCGGAACAAGAAGTGTTTGGAAGTCAATTGACGTGACAAGACGAGCGATCCGATGTCTGGATATGCTCTCTGATGATGGGTGGAATTGAACTTGTCTGCTTTGGTCTGATTTGGTTTTGCCTGGTCCTATCCTGCTTTGTTTGCAAAGCATATCATACATATCACGGATGTCTGCTTGCGGGGTTGCCAGCCCTCCTTCAACAAAGGATGCTGGAAAAGAAGCAAAAAAGAGCAGTACAGGGGTGATGTGCAGGGTGAGCTGGGGCACCAAAGGGATCGTCTCAGGGGGCAGGTTGTCGGCATTTTTATGCTCCGGCCCACGACCATCCATGTCTATGCGCCCGTCTCAGAGCATCTCAGCAGGGAGACCAGGCAGACCAGCGCGACGGTGAACATCCTGAACAAAACAAGCAACGAAAGCGTCCGATGAAGCATAGGTAGTGCAGTGCTGATGCCAGCTGGCTGCGTGGCTGGGATCGTTCCACTCAGTTCGAGCCACTGCGAACTTGCCAGCGCTTGCCATCATCCAGTACAGTCTTCCAGCTCTTGTCAGATTGCCCCGAGGGCTAAGAAGGTCACTACCAACTATTTCCTAGCTGCACTACTATCCTCACTGTCTCTCTACCAAAATCTTCAGTATTTGAAATCACGGAAATAAATCAGATCTGCACTATCAACCCCGTCACCACTTACTTTCTCGGTTTCCTTCAAGCCGCACTCAACTGCCAGCCAACCATTCCAGCGTCCATTCTGCAAACGATGTCTGAGCTTGGGTCATGCCATGAGCGTCTAAAACTCTCCCCTGGCCGGCATTTGATACAAGGGTATCAAAGCATTTATCAACAACCGCCAAGCCAGTCAATTGCTGGCTCTTCTCTACCAATCAACGGACGACAGATGTGCTCAAACCAACCAGATGCTGCAGCCATGTCAATGGAGTACAGAGGCAGCTCACGTGCAGGCGAGTCGTGCAGAGAGCTCAAGCTCGAGGTTGCATGCTCGCTTCCATTTGGAAACTTCTCTGCACATCAATAAAATGCATCCGAACTCTCAGGCCTATGCGATGTTGCATAGAACACGGCAGCGTCATTCCCAGCTGCGACGACTTTGATCTTTTATCTGGTCCGTTGATTGATTGCATTTGTCCCGACTCCGAGTCAATTGAAGTCCGTCATCGCATCAATCTGACGGGGTCGGCATCTTCGGAATACCACTGCAGCTGCGAGCCTCTCACAGTCACACGACTGAATGCATCCGCATCTTACCAGCATTTAAGCATCTTGCGTTCCGCAGCTTCCGGATAGCTGCACGAGGTATGCAGCGGTAACGCGCATACCGATTTGAATACCGAGGTCTTCTTACCATTTCTGTCTCCAACATCATGGCCCGGCTGAGTTGAAGGCATCGTCATGAAATCCCCGAGTGAGTTTGTACTCGCCCTCAGAATGAATAGCAGCTGTGTTAATCTGTTCACCCCCACTCCAAACACTCTGGCCTAACAAGCTTACCAGATGTTCGTGTCGATTACACGTGACACCACCTGGTTGTTGCGATTCTGCATTTATGTTTACCCCGTCACATTTTCTTGATTTGCGAAACAGCTTCTTTCCATCTGTGAACTATGGTACATGAGAGGGGTTTTGTACAAAGCCAATTATATTAGATTTCTCCCCTTGAGCCAACTATGTTCCTGCGCAAGGTGCCCAGGAACGATACAGATACAAGCACTGCTCAAATCTTCATCTGCCTAAATTGTCATAATTGCGTGAACTTTCATGATCATTCCACCCTCTGACCCAGAGAAAGGATTTTGAGTAATACTGAATCGTATTACTACCCCCTACAAGTTCTCAAGTCAAAAGGCAACTCAATGACGTCTATCGCCACCTCCAGCAAGAGTGTGGCTAAGTGCCAGTTTGCGTCTCATACCTTAAATCACCCTCTCCGCTTGGACATTTGTTTTAGATTTTCACGATTTTATGTTTCAGCACACCCGCCCAAAAAATCTCTTGTACTGTTCCTGCATTGAGCCAGCCTTTAGCCTGAGCGAAGCACGAAAGTTCGTGGCTTCGGATTGAACAGCACTCCGGGAGGAGAGGGAGCAGCACACACACCTCTGCGAAGTGATGAGCCCCTAAATTATCTTAGATCATCATATACAAGCCTTTTATATCGCACGTCCTGCTGCTCACAGCGATCATGTCTTACCATTCTTACGCCTGTGATTGTCTTTACGTACTTTGAATTTGCTAGCTTCTCCAGTATACATCCCAATAATTCTAATCATGGCTCCCCCAAAATTTGCATGGCCGTTCAAAAAACTAGATGAGGAATCCCCACAAGCGACTCAAACAGTCGCGAAGGATCGAGATGTTCGGCGACCAGCACCAACCGAGTCGAAATCGCGCAGTCAACCTCGACCAGCTCGGACAATGTGGACACAACTCACGCTGCGCACCATCTCATTACTAGCAAGTATATCCACACTTGCGATTGCAGCCTATGTTGGCGCTGGACCTATCCAGCGTATATGGCCCGTTGTCTTCGTCTCGGTAAGTGAATGCTTTCGCTTACAACAAAAACAGAGACCCACTTCTCCTTTCTTTAGCGACCAACTATCACTCTGCCTCAGGTAGTTCTTTGAACTTTAATAATCATTCACTGACGCACCCAAACAGTCCATATTCACCATCATACTCAATACAAGCGAAATCCTCGCCCTCCGGCGCAGCCGCCTGCCCGCCCTCAAAATACCACGTCTCCACCCTATCGTCCTCATCATCGCCGATTTCCTGGCAATTGGTCTCCTGATATGGAGTTTCCTGGCTCTATTCCTCCCGATCTACATCGGCCGACAAGATAATCCAGTACCCATATCCGATGCGGAGTTGTTCATCACGGTCGAAATATGGCTTACGGCAGGCATTGGGTAGGTGGACCCCTCTTTCATCTCCTATGTTCTGGGAGTGCATTCACCTTAGGAAACGGATAATTTTGTCACGCTTATCATCATATTTTTGTTACTGACAGACAGTTTCCAGATTCATACACGCCCTCCTCTTCGTCTTCGACTGTATCGACTGCTGCAGCGTCCGCTCACCAAACAGCCGCGTCGACGAACTCAGCCACCGACGAAAACGCCGCGGAACGAGCCGTGTCGGCGAAGATGTTATTGAGATGGATTGGGGGTGAATCCATCGAACTCGCCCCCTATCCTTACCGAAAATCGAAACTCACAAGCCAATCCATCATCTGGGCACCGAGGGGAATTTAATACCAACGACACCTGCTCAATTCCACTCATACTTCAAAACATTCCTTTTCCTGTAGGAACAACTACCAAGCCATACTTTCTCATTCGACATCTCCGGCCTTGTCTCTTTTAAGATTACCGATACGCATAGAACTTGAAGTCACGCGGCGGCGGAGAGGAGAGAAGCTAGGTGACTGTGCATATCCGTCCACCGATCCTCACGTCGTGGCTTCCCAAAGTCGGAAATGAAGTGAAGATCTGCCTGTCATTACGTTGCTGTTGTCAAAGCAGACACATGTTGCAGGAGGATTCGCAAGTAATTCGCGTCCGGATCGGCTTCACTAGGGGTGATGCAGTTACAAGCTACTGGTGATAGCGTCACTGGTGATGTGGGATGGGGTGATTTACGAGGTCATAAGTTATGTCTATATTACGATATGTTGTTAGATTTAGTGAGAAGATAATGATAATGTTTATTGAGTATTATTAGTCTGTTGGATGTGTATAGTAATAGCTTAAGATGATCACTGTCTAGTTTATTCTTGTGTCCCGGGAGGAATGGAGAAAGCTGGGGCTAGGTAGTCGGAGGAACAGGTAGTCCTGTGATCTATATTTGAAAATTCCTCTTTCGACCAAATATAATTATCATTGATATGAATCTGATATCTACATTATTTTTAAAGATGATCCTTACGTCGGATGTCCTTTCTTTGTACATTTAAACGTCCAGGCTTCGAGCAAAACAAAGCTGAGGAGTCCTGGTTTCGCGTGATTGGCAAAACATCAAGATCTAAGATCTCCTCTTCTCGCTGAGCTGGCAGGCGGCATCAGATCATGGAATTTCTGGAGTCTAGAACTGGGATTACAGTAGTCTGTTCTGATCTACGCCGACTTCAATTTTGCTCCACCAAGCCCACGACATGAGAGAAAAGTTCCCGATACTCCAACTCCCGCTCTTCATCATAATTGAGTTCAAGCCCAGAACTCTCTCAAACACACAAACAACTCTCCTCAAGAGCACCACAGATGTAGAATTACAGCGTCGTCGTCATCTCCTGCCATTCCTGATTCTCTTTACTTCGCTGCCACCTTCTTCTCCTCCACCACGGGTACCTTTACCTCACTCTTCCCATTCTCACTACCATGACTCGAGCTCGTCTCTTTAGCAGCTTGAGCATCGGTACCAGCTTCAGCTTTTGCAGCCTCTTCGCCTTTACCTGCATTGCCCTTCCTCCGTCTCAACACAAAGAATACCCCAGCAACAAGTAACGCCAATCCCGCAATACCACCAATCACACCCGCAATAATCGCACCTTTATTCACACCGTCATTACTCCCTCCGTCCCCACCATCATCCTCACTGCCAGCAGCCGACGCACTCGGATTAGCCGCAGTTGACGATCCTCCCAAGCCAGACGATGACACGGCTGTAGTGGATACGACTGAGCTTGAGCTTGATGAAAGAGTAGCAGTGGGCAGAGCTTGGACTGTAGGTGTGAATTCGCGATCGCCTTGACCAGAGAAGGCTGTGAGTGCAGGGACCGGCTCGTAATTGCTGATGTAGTTGCAATAGAAAGCTGAGAGGGAGGGGGTGGGAAAAGCGATGGTGTTACAGAAGATGTAGATTCCCGATGTGCTGTGACGATGGTTTGTTAGCTAGGCACTGCAATGACATGGGTGATGTAATGTTTGTGTATATGAGAGGTGAAAGGTACCATTTCAATACCCGCTCGTCTTCCAAGCAAGACCCTGTACAGGCAGTCTTGACATCAAACCGCCCCTTGTCCACACACGACGTCGGACCTGGTGCAGTAGGACATCCAGATGCAGAATCGCAGCACAATACGCTACCTGGTGCTATGGTGGTGGTTGAATTTACGACTTGGATTGTAGGTGTTGCGAAGGCACATGTCGAGCTGGCTGTGCACCCCCATGGTTGGGCTAGATTTAGGGCATTAAGGAAAGTTTGATTCGAACATTTATCCTTGAATTATTGGAATTGACAGGGCTGGAGAGCGAAAGAGATGGAGACATACTAGCATTTCCTCCGAAATATCCGCATGTCGCATCTGGACCTACTAACAACGTCCTCTGGGCTTCTTGTCGACGACGTAGTTCATGATCCGAAGGAGCTGGTATCGGTGTTGGGAAATCGAGATTGACAAGAACATTGCTCGCAGCTGTAGCTTCAGCTGGGATATTGTTGAGTGCGAGAGCTGATATCGAGGTTGAGAACGCGAATAGGCAGGCCGTGAACGAAGCTTGCGACAGCATGATAGAATATAGCGAAGTCAAGACGTATGATCAACAAATCGTCGAGTTTCAACCCAAGTACAGATACAAAATTGAGAAACTAGGATGAGGGGAAGCAAGATGAGATGAACGCAAGAGACCCAACATGGTGAACGCCAGATCAGAAGCGTAAAGTCTAATCAGGACTGAAGTCTTAACCATCCTAATTAAGTACACTTGGCAACGCCTTCTTCGAGCACAGATAACCAAGTAAACCAATCCCAGCATCAAAAAACAGCCTCTCCATCTCCTCAAAGAACAAACGCGGATCTCGCGTACCTGAACGGGTGCAAGCGGACCAATGTGCGTGGGTTGGTGAGACGGGCGTGAGACTTGGCAGCAGCCTCATTGGGGATGTGCGAGGTGAGATATCATATGTCGGACGACTGAATACGGCTTTCATTTTGTGGCTGCAGGGGCTGACGTCCATTGACAGGGATTTGGCGGCCGCGATATTTTGGAGGTAGAGATTGCAAAGAAGCTGGTCAAGACCGACAGAATCGAGAAATAAACACGCAAGAAATATATCAGACCTCAGCTCGAAGAGTATGAATATATGCCAGAACTCAGAAGAGCAATGAACACTCATGGCAGTCAAGACGGAATAGAATCGAAGCTGAGAAGAGCTCTCTACAAAATGATAGATTTGACTGCTCCAGAGCTACCGCGAATGCCTGGACTCTGAGTAGCCGCTCAAAGGTATCAAAGCTCAGGAGAGCCAGATCCAGTTCCGTCTTCGAGTTGCAGAAGCTCATGGATGTGCTCGTCAAACCAAACAGCGAACGACAAAAGGTAAACAATCCTGATTATGAACAATTTGTAAGATAACATGAGACATACCCGCAGAAGCAGCACTCAGAAAAACAGAAGAGCGGAAGAAACATGGCTGAGATGTATTACCAAGAATAATGCTAGAAGAATTGGAAGGAAACTCATTGAGAAACGTGAAAGCGATTTTGTGAAGGCCTCCCGAAAAGACCTTAAGCCGTATATAATCGGCTTTTACACGTATTAAAATGACTTACTTCATTATGCACGAGAACACGCGTAAACAATTCAGCAAGAATCGATTTTGAGCGACTTAGGTAATTCAAAGAGCAGGAGGAGACGAGTTGATTTAAGCTCCGCACTAAAACGCGTGCATCCTCCCGGGTTGCTTCAAACACCCCCACCATTCCCGATCCACCCCGCTGTCACCAACTTCCAGATGCCTCCATGACAGACCTCATAGCTGTACTCCCCGGCTTTCCAACCCACCAATATGTGCGACTTCTGCCCTCTCTCGAGAGGCACCAGGTGACAACCGCAGATCTGCTCACGCAAGATTGCACCGAAATCGCGAAACGCGCTTCACTACCCATACTCGACGTGAAGAGGCTCTGCAATGCAGTTCTGGACGCATTACAAGCAAGCTTGGGTGTGCAGGAAGATGGAAAAATCGCGCAGGAAAAGTCCTTATTGAGGAAATCGGGAGAAGACGTGGTGAACTGCTGGAATGCCGTAAGCACACTGGATGATGATCTGGATCGCGCATTGGGGGGTGGCATTCCTACCGGGCATATCACTGAAGTCACTGGCGAGAGGTGGGCTCTCTGAAATTTCGCCGATGTGTTTATGTTGACGATTTGTAGTGGTGTAGGCAAGACTCAATTTCTGCTCACCCTGCTCCTAGCAGCCCAATTGCCAGCTCCTCGGGGCCTCTCCAGCAATGTCCTATACATCTCAACTGAAAGCGCGCTGCCTACAAGCCGACTCTCCCAACTCCTACGCACACATCCAGTCCTCCTCGCTGCAGATCCTAAGCCAACTCTTGACTCTGTCATTAGCATAGTAACTCCCGATCTCGAATCCCAGGACCATATCTTGCGTTTCCAAGTCCCAGTTGCTGTCAAAAGACATGGAATTCGCCTCATTATACTGGACTCCGTCGCAGCGAATTACCGAGCAGAGTTCGAACGTCCAGGTGGTGGAGCGGCGAGTGGTCAGAAGAGCGGAGCGAATATGGCACAGCGGAGCTCCGAGCTTGTGAAATTGGGACAATTGCTGAGAGAGCTGGCCAGAGAGCAAAATATCGCATTCGTGGTTGCAAATCAGGTTGCAGACAGATTCTCTGGTAACGGTGGCTCTAGTCCGATATTGAGGAGGTCGACACAGAGTAGTCCATTGGCAAGGAGAAGTGTGCCTGGAGGGGCAATGCCGGACAGTTCGATTGGTCCTACTTCAAGCATACCAATGGGTACAGATACTGCAAATGCGCCTTTTAGGAGTACGATGGATCCCATGTCTCTTGATCACCAACAAAGGTGGTTCACCGGCTGGGGTGATGATCCGTACCCATCACAACTCGCTCTCAAGAATATGAAGACACCTAGTTTAGGCTTGATCTGGACGAACCAGATTTCCTGTAGGATAGCCTTGATCAAACGGCCTGTCTATGGACCTGGGCTGGTAGCTGATGAAGAGAATGATAGAGGCGAGCCGGTCTTGAGAAAATGGAGGCGGTGGATGAAAGTTGTATTCGCGCCTCATGCTGCATCGAGTGGACCTGGTGTACAAGATGCCGTCGAGTTCGAGATCAAGGGTGAGGGATTGGCAGCAGTGAAGAAGAAAGGAAAGGGTGTTGATGAAGGAGACGAAGATGATGTCTGAAGTTACTTTACGCTTTACGAAGTGAGATCAGACCCTAATGAAGAAATGACCTTTCATGAGATATGCTTGGAGGTCAATGCGAGGAATTTTTGGTGATTTCAACATCTCAGTCATTCGTAGCAAGATGCTGACGACGGCGGTAGCAGTTCCGTGGCTTCGCCTGACATCGACAAAACTATGTCGGCAAGCAAGCTGAAGGCGTTCAACAACAGGATGGAAGAATTTCTTCTTTGGTGTTGACAATACCAAAATCGGGCTGCTCAAGTGAGTAGTAGTCAATCCCTTCACCCTTCTCCGTCGAGTACGGAAATGATATTGAACATTTTTATTTCAAGAAAAAGTGTTCATTTCGTCATCAGGCAAGCAGTCTTGCTCCAGTATCGTAGCCCATCCAAGTCCAGCGCTTTTAGACTCCTTACATACACAAATCCCAAGTTCATCAAGTCATCAAATCATCAAACCCTTATTCCTCAAGTCTCGCCAATAATCCCCTTGAAATCCCTCATCCAACCCTCCCACCTGTCCTCCCACTCCCCCTCCACCAAACCTCTCAAAATCTCTAAACCCTTCAAATCTCCCACCATCCGCCCCATACTTGTCGTCCCATTCAGCACACTCACACCACCTAGCCCAACCACCAGCCCATAAAGCGCAACCGCCTTCTCCTCGCCCCGCTCCACCCTCCCTTCCAAGGCCGCCGCCACCTCCTCCACAACACCACTCTTCAACAACGCCGGATTCCCACTCAGCGTCCAAAAACTCTGGAAGACAATACCTTGCTCCCTACAGAACCGTCTCAACTCCACTTCATAACCCGTCCCTCCATAGAAGCGATTCTGGCAGAAAGCTGGGAAAGGTAGAAGCGGATTGAAAGTCTGCGAGGATCGGACGAGGGTCTGCAGGATTGGGAGAGTAGTGTTGGAGATTCCTAGGGAGCGAATTTTAGTTGGGACGTAGGAGGCGAGTGTGGACCAGGCTTGGAGGGTTAGTTCGGTGGTGGGGAGCGGCGAGTGCAGGATCAGGGAGTCGATGTAGGGTTCTTGGATGGTGAAGGGGAAGGTGAGGTTTGTGAGGGAGGAGGACAGGGTGTTGATGATTTGTTCTTCGAGGGGAGAGGTGCTGTCGTAGGGCATGTTGTTGGGGTCTTGGCCGGAGGGTGGGGTGTATTTGGTTTGGATCTGTGGAGGGAGATCAGTCTTGCTATTCGTAGAGGAGCAGACGAAGGAAAATTGAAGCTTCGCAAATGATGTCTCGAAAGAATACATATCAAGATAGCGATGGGGTTGATTTGAATGAGATCTTTGGACGACAGTAGATCGGTACCACACAAAAGCGGATGGGTTTCCGGAAGAAAGATAACATGGGAAGGGAAACTAACAAACAGATCTTCTCTCCTCACAAACCCTTCCTCAATCGCCTTCCTGATCCCATCTCCCAACCCTTTCTCATTGTAATGTTTTGGTTGGGCTGCAGCGTCGAAAGCTCTGAAGCCTGCTCTGATGGCTAAGTATACAAGCTCGGCTGTTTGTTCCTTTTTCCTGCGGATATTGTTAGTATATCTTGCTCCAAGACATTGTGCAAAGAAAGAGGATTGAAATATAGTGAAAAGTTATGCTACTTCGAAATCTGACAAGTCTGGAATAAAGGAAGACCTTACGAACCATGCCGTGCCATAGATGAACTTTGGGATGCGGATATCCGGATTGGCTCTTGGTGCAAGCGGGTACGAAAAGGCAGACGCATTCGACGAAGATGAACTCGACATCCTGAAGTGTTGCCTAGCAGATATGCCAATCCTTCTTGTACGTGAGAAATTGTTATTGTTATCGAGCAGTTCCCAAGGCAAAAAGTGGGGTCGTCGACCTCGACAGAGTGCCATTCACGATTGGCGGGTTCGACGGGAAAGTAAACAGCTCCTTCTGGTCTGATAACCGAAGCCGAGAATGTTGGACGTTACACTAACTATTGGACTGGACTGGATCCGCCCGGATTGTTTGGCCGTGGTACCGTCGCCGTTCGTTCGATTACATGAGTCGTAAAGTCGATGTTGGACCTTGCTTGGGAGTGGAGACGTCACTCGAGACGATGTCGATTTAGGCTCAATGCAGCTGCAGCCAGGAGGGGAGAGGCGGCCGCTTGGTCAGGATGATGGTTGGGTGTAATGGCATGGCATGGCGGGGTCGTTTTGGTTGGAGTACTTCTCCCACTCTCAACAACATTGATTCAATTGACTTCACTCACTGTATAACATCAAACCTTCTTCACTCAATTGGCTTTACTATACATCCCTTCAAGTAGAAAATCAATTCAAGACTATCTACGACTCTACGACACAATGGCTTCAGCACCTTTCGAAGTGAAGTGGGGTATTCTTGCCACGGGAGGCATTGCAACCAGTTCGTCTTGACCTCAACAATTCCTTCTATATCCCTAATGCTCTTGATGTCTTTTTACTAACTAATGCTCACAGCATTCACGAAAGACATCCTAACCAACCCCTCCACCCGCTCCGTCTCGGACATCAAGCACATCGTCGCCGGCGCCGCGTCCTCAAGCTCCCAATCCCGCGCTGCCACATTCTTAAAAGAAGTCGGCGCCCCTTCCACCGCAAAAGCCTATGGCTCTTACGCCGAACTCGTCGCAGACTCCAACATCGACATAATCTACATCGCAACCCCACACTCGCACCACTTCCAGAATACAATGCTGGCCTTGAACGCAGGGAAGCACGTCCTCTGCGAGAAAGCATTCACAGTGAACGCAGCACAAGCACGCAAGCTAGTCGAGACAGCAAAGCAGAAAGGGCTATTCCTGATGGAAGCCGTGTGGACGCGGTACTTCCCGCTGAGTATCAAGATCCGGGAATTGGTGACTTCGGGCGCAATTGGGAAGGTGCATCGTGTGTCGGCAGACTTATCAATTGCAAATGCGAATGACGACGGGAGCCTGAAGTTCCCGGACGAGAATCGTATGGTCAATGTTGACTTAGCAGGAGGTGCCCTCCTGGATCTCGGTATCTATTCTTTGACTTGGGTTTTCCAGATCCTGTACCATTGCCAGCCTAAAGACAAGCGGGAGAAACCGAAGGTTTTGGCGGATGTGCAGAAGTATGCTAGGACTGGAGCGGATGAGTCGACGAGTATGCTTTTGAGGTTTGGGGAGCAGAGTGTGGGTATTGCTACGACGAGCTTGAGGCTTGCAACGACGCCGGATGGGGAGGGAAGTCCGGCTGCTGGACCTGCTGCTAGGATTCAGGGCACGAAGGGAGAGATCCAGGTCATTGGACCATTGTATAGACCTACGCACTACAGGGTCATCATGGTTGGTGGAGAGAAGGGTGTTGTTGAAGATGTGGATTGTCCTATCCCTACCGACCCAGAGAGAGGAGGATGGGGTCATGGTATGTTCTGGGAGGCGGATGAGGCGGCGAGGTGTTTGAGGGATGGGAAGTTGGAGAGCGACGGTTTGTCTTGGGAGGAAAGTTTGGTGATTATGGAGACCATGGATGAGGTTAGGAAGCAGGGTGGGCTGGTGTATCCGGATTTGATCGAGACAGATGTGTTTGACGAGAAGAGCTCTCTCAACACTGGGAAGTGATAGTAACTAGATTGCATATAATGCATTGCCTTGGAAAATTATGAAGACATGTACTGGTAGTGAATGAAACAGACCTTACGGTGTATCAACACATGAGCTCTGCAAGTGACAAATGAAGAGTTCAAATGGACCAGAGGGACGAGTTGCCAGTCTTGAAATAAAATAAACATGTTGGAGCACTCTCTCAAGCCATGAGAAAAATCAGCTTTCTATCTGATGGGGCACGTCGCACGGATGGTATTCTATGATCCAAAAGGAGTATAAAATGTTAGTCTCGAGTCCTGACGCCGATCTAAATTTCTACACCTGGCCCTCAAAACAGACGCATCTTGCGAACACAATTCACATATCTTCACAAGAATCATATTAGGATCGTAGTGAGTGAAAAACAAGATCGTTTAGCAAGTAAAAAATCAGCTCAAAATCTAATCTTACAAAAGTCAATGGTATCTTCGCAAAACGCCATCTCCGATGCAATGCCCCCCCTTCCACCCAGATCCCCTCCACCCTAGATCAAGCCCGCTTTCTCTGGTAGAACATCATGAACGGGTCGAAACCGTTTCCCTTGCCAGTCGCAGCTGCTGCGGAGCTGGCTCTGACGGAGTGGTCGTCGTACAACTTCCAGACTCCGTCGCCACCAACAGCCGCGCAGACGTAGTGGCCGGCCGTGACGCCGCCTTGGTGCTTTACAACAGACAACAACTCGTATTCGATCCTGGCTTGTTCTTCGCCATCTGGATTGCTTTTAGTGTCGAACTTGCTCAGATCGAGATTGGTGGGGATTTTGATCTGAGCATGGTTGATGCTCTGTCGGCCATTTCGGTACTGGATCCGGTTGATCTGGACGCACAGTACCTCTGGGAGGCGGACGAGCTCCAGGTACTTGCTGTTGCGGACGACTTTGTGGCAGGAATCACACTTGTAGTCGGTGAGCTTCTCGGCGGCCAGGTAGCTCTCAATGTGGCCGTTGAGCGTGGCGCTTTTCTGGAGAGGGAGGTTGAGGATGTGTTGGAATCCTGGGTCTGAAGTGGCCTTGTAGCCACAGCCGGAGCATTCGATGACCTGGTCGGTCCTGATACGGAAAAGTCGTTGGAGGCCGGCATAGACCCTGACTCGTATCAGCCTCTGCCCTTCACGAATCAAACATGTGAATGGACTTACTTGGAGGGAACCTCCTTCTCGATCTGGCTGAGGATCCAAATCAGCTGTTCGCCTGCGTCCGCGTGTCCATTGCCAATATCAGCTCCCCAACCCTCTGCAGACTCGTTAGCATCAAGAACCTGCACGGCGCAAGGTAATCTACAAGGGGCTCGTACTCTTCTTCAGAATGGTGTGCAATCGCTGCCATGTCTGATTGATAGATCCACCGGACCAATACTCGGAAGTCAGTCGATAGAGAGTGCAGGAAACACATTTCTCTTTCTCAGCCGCCACGCAGATCTCAGGTTTCAGAGCATCCATGATCCAGTTTGCGAACGCTGGAATGTGGAGGAGGGCCTGAATCCCCGAAGCTCGATAGCAAATATTGCCAGTTAAGTTGCGGAATCCCTGCTGAGAAGCTGCTGGTAGTCGTTCCCAGTCACGGCGGATCTTCTAGACAAAAGTATGTTAGCTAAAAGATCGAAGTATTTGGACCATTTCAACTTACGCGAGACTTCTTTGCTGACTTATTGCTTGCCTTCTGTCTGTTCCTGCGCTCTCCTTCTTGAAGATCCTCTTCGTTCTTGACACCTTCATTGTTGGAAGTCTCTGCATCCTTCAAATCCTTCTCGTTCTTCGCAGTCTCTTCGGTCTTCAAGTCGCTTCCTGCTTGAGCATCGTCCCCGTTCTTCAATGCGCTTCCAGTCTCCAAGTTCTTCTTGCGGTTACCACCAGTGGGTTTGACGGGCTTAGTGGTGGAATGTTCATCACGAGTCTCCGAGGATTCAGTTTCACGCTTGACGCGCTTACTGGAATTGTTGGCCTCGGATTCTGTAGCTTCTGTACGAGATCGCTTAGGAGAAGTAGAACCACTGATCTCACGCTCTTCTACCTTGGTAGCAGGAGCTGTATTGGTGTTAGTATCTGAAAGTACGGTGAGCCGTGGAACACATACCTTTCAGATCGACGGATGTGGCTTTCGCGTTGGGAGTTCTGGCATCGACACTCTTTGGTCCGGCGGTCTTGCTTCTGGTCTTGACAGGCATGATGATGAAAGATCTAGATCGAATCGGAAGTGGCTTGTGTGTATGTTTGAAGTGGAGAGTACGTTTGAAGGCAGGATCGAAGGCTTTGGAATGAAGAGTTCGTCTGTGCTTGAACTTCTGTGCTTTTGGAGGAAGAGAGTACTTTGGAATCTTGGTAAACTTGGGCGCCGGGCGTACCGGGCTCATGATATACTTGTTCCCCATGGCTGCGATGGTTGTTCACAATAGCAGATGCTGAGTGGGGCCTTCGCGAGAAAACAATGGCTGTATATTCCTAATAGGACTACACAAGGTATTGTGAGTGACTGTGGATCTTCTCAAAGTTCTTTTTGCGAAAAGAATAAGAGTCGAGCACAATAGGAGTCGGTTTCCTATTCACCCAATCTCTACGAGTGAAATGGACAAAACGTGATAGCCGAGGATGCACTCCCAAATTCAGCTCGCGACCGATATCTGATTGAAGGCCGGTATATAGATTAGAAGGAAGCTGTGCTCCCTTTGGAGCTCATGCAAAAATCTGTCTCTAAAATTCGACTGGTATGGCATCTGTGCGGGATTTCACCAAAGTGACGATATCGAAAATTTGTAGAATCGGAAGCTTTCTGGCGGTGTGGCTTTTTTGCAGGCTCGAAGTCTCGATGTAGAGGCCTGTAAACTAGACAATAAGAGCTCGTTTGAAATGACACAGTTAATGCCAATGCGGTGCGCTGGCATTCATTATCCAGGTACCAGAGCGAGATTCTGTGAAGTCGAAGGCGAGGTCCTGGTGGTCCGGAATTTTTTTCTGTGTCGTCGCCTCGTCGGCTTGGCGCCCGCCGCCACTTCGGGTGCCACTGACCAGAGTTCGAAAGGGGGGCTATTCCGTAAGCGAACTAGCCGCGAAACTGGGCTCTCTGGTATTTCGCACCAGCTCGCTGTGGTGAGACCTCGATGTCTGTCAGATTGATAGTCTCGGGAAGCTACTGCATGTCTTTGAACAACAAGGCAAGCTTGTTTTGACGACATTGCTTTGAACCTTGTTTGAGTCGCGGTGCGTTGGTCTATTGTTCTTCCTGTGTTTCCATTGGGGGAAAGTTCTCGGGACGGAAGTGGGCATCTTAATAAGTGCGGCTGACGGGTTCTTCTCACGTTGGAGAAGAGTTGTTTGAGGGCATCCTTTTGGACCTCAGCCGGGCTCTGTTTTTTGGGTGGCCGGGTTGGTTTTTAATTTGAGTTGCGTTGTGTCGAGAGAAAAATTGGAAGTCTCGAGGCAGAGTTTGGCTTGAGATCTCTTCTCGTTTGGCGACGCGTGAATTATTGGAAGGATCGGATTAGTATTTGGCAGGCAAAGGGAGGATCCTGCCATAGCAAGAGTGAGAAGGAAGTCACACCCTGATCAGTTGTGGAGAGCGCAATCAGATCTTAGCATCACTAGGACTCTGGGAAACAACGGAGTCTACAATGTCACGAGAAGCTGTGCAAGGTGCCCACGCGGCAATGCATACTTCAACAGATGCAAGCAGTTTGCCGAAGGAAGAACCCCTAGAAGTTACACGACAGACGAATGAAGATGGACGACATCACGACATAAGCGAGCCCCTGAACGACGGCCTTGCAAAAGTTACCTTGGAGAACAAAGAGTCGAGGCAAGAGAAGACCAGTGAGAACTACGATCCGAAGCAAGATTCAAACCAAGTTCAACCGGAAAGTTATGAGGAGCAGCATGTTCACCAAGTCTATGAACAAATCGCCTCACATTTCTCTTCGACCAGATATAAACCATGGCCAATAGTAGAGTCCTTTCTCCAGTCTCTGACTCCCGGCTCAATTGGTCTCGACATCGGTTGCGGCAATGGGAAATACCTCGCGGTTAACAAAGACGTCTTCATCATCGCTAGCGACCGTTCGACCAACCTCGTCAAAATCGCCACACAGCATGAACCTCATGCCGCAGTTGTGGCCGACTCACTATCTCTCCCGCATCAAGACGGTCGGTTTGATTTTGCTATCTGTATTGCGGTAGTACATCATCTCAGTACACGAGAAAGGAGGGCGGAGGCTGTAGCTGCTATTCTGAAGTGTTTGAAGGAAGGGGGCAAGGCGTTGGTCTATGTGTGGGCATTGGAGCAGAAAGGCAGTAGGAGGGGCTGGGATGAGGGCAGTGAGCAGGATGTTATGGTGCCCTGGGTTATGAAGAGCGGGAAGAAGAAAGTTGAGGAGGGAGCCGAACCAGAGAAGACGTTCCAGAGGTATTATCATTTGTATAGGAAGGGAGAGTTGGAGGAAGATGTCATAGGTATTGGTGGTGAGGTGGTCGAAAGTGGGTATGAGAAGGACAACTGGTGGGCGATTTGTCGGAGGAAAGGGTGAGAGAAGGAAGACTTGGCGTTGGGATATCTATGAGAAAGAGTCCTTCACTGGGGATAGAAGCGTCACCTACCAAGCGTTGATCATCGGGGCTTTTTTGTTCGGATCCGACAATAGAGGACTTACCTGCGAGCTGAATCGAGGTACTAAGTGCAAGGTGCTACTGATATACCCCAATCGTTTGAGACTACGTCTGGCGGACAAACGGTTGTTGAAACCAAACAGTCTATTCCAAACGAAACTGTTCGACGCCAAACCTACTCGAAAGCTACAAGGCCCCTCTGCAGATCACTAAGTTACGCAAATTCAAAGCCTCCGAACGAGGGCGATACCAAATTAACTGCTTCAGGCACAATTGAGAAGATTCTATTCATTAAAGTCCTATGAAGGCATCTGTTTTGGTGTAGAAAGCAAAAGTGTGCTTAATTTTTACAGTACAGCTTCCTAATACAATTCTAGAAAAGAAAACCCCAGACACCAATGGTTCTTCAACCCAAAAAAGAACCCTATGCAGCGTGTGCAATTCATCAGGGGATATCTTTTCATGCAATGCCATGCCATGCTGTTCGATTCCAAAGCCAAAATCAAACACGAGAGAGGGTAAAAGCACTCCCTCGCAGTCATCATCATCTATCCATCAGGTCATTGCCGTCCCAAACCTTCCTTCCGCAACGCCAGATCCCACACCCTCACGGCCATCAAGCGGCTAGTCATTGCCTCCGTCGACTCGTTTCCCGAGGGCCCATGTCTGGACTGCCTCTTCGCTTTCCTTCAGGTCGGTTCCCACCCATCATCCCAATTGAAGGTAGCATCGGTCCAGGGCTTGGATACCCTCCCGACATGGGCATCGACATAGCATACGCAGGCGTGCTGTACGGACTGACACCAGTCGTCATCTCTGCCACGCTGGGTAGCATCTGCCCACCTCGTCCCATTCCCATTGCCATGCCTCCACCTCCAATAGCTGCCAACGCCAGGCCATCACTTGGACTTGCAGGCGGAACGGACCTAGGCGTGCTCTCTCTCCTCGCAGCAATCGTTCGCGCTGATCCTCCTCCTGGTGCCTTCGAACTGGAGCTGCCCTGCGCTGTTGGGGGCCTACTGTATCGACCTGGACCTTGACCAGGCCCTGGAGGTCCACTCATGACGCTGGACTGTGACTGACTATGCGAGTGTCCTCGCGACGGTGAGGATCGGTGGCCTTGCGGCGGCGCGTCTGTCGAGGCACTGGATAGCGAGAATGGAACTACTCCTGCCCGTCGAGCCATGTCTGCTTCGCCTAATTGCCAGTGCATTGCCTCTGCTGCTCGCCACGGAACAGCCATCTCTTCTGCAACCTTGGACCACATCTCTGGCTTGAATCTGTGTAGAGTTAGTTCTCTGTGAACGAAGAGGTGGTCAAAAGCTCGTTGGGTCCATCCAGTCCAGTGCTGGGAAGGATTACTACCTCTCGTAAAGTCTTGCGAGCTTATTCTTACGCTCTTCGTCCCATTCGCTTCTTCGTTCCAGGTAGTTCTGGTAGTGAAGTCGACAACTGATCGCACTGCGTCCTGGGAGCCTCTTTGAAATGTCCTCCCACTTCATGCCGCCACCTCTCAGGTCAATGATCAGTGCATCTTCTTCTGGCGACCATTTACTCTGCTTCTTGGCGGGGGACTCCGCTGGATGTGGGGGCATACTACGCTTGCCACCGGCGCCAGGATTGGCGAGGGCATAGGAGGGAGGCTCCGGCTGTCCACTGGTCGACGGTACGGATGTTGATCGCGTGTGATGTCTATGGGTGGGCGAAGATGACGCAGACTCATTAGAGTCCGGAGCCTTGAGGAGGAGGGAGATATCCACGGTGACGGTATGTAGTCGCCGGTGCCTTTCACGGCTGACGGTTCATATGCAAAGAGTGGCTTGGGATTGTAGGGATTGTATTTTGCCGTGTAGATCTAGATCGTAGGATAGATGTAAGACGAAGCCTGGTCGATAGTACAGACGGCTTCTGAACGAGTGTTTGGAGGCTGGCCGCCAGTTTATCCGCGTTATGTCGAGAAGAGATGTGGATGGATCTCAAAAGCAAGTAGAGTCTGAAAGAACGACTTGACAGTTGAGATAACGGCCACTGACGTGAAACGAGAAAGCAACTTTGCAAGGCTTGATGGCTCAGGGCATTCGGCAGACAGAATCTTGAGACGAGGCACTTCCGACGAGGACAGCGTTCCTATTTCAGGGCCTCAGAGTTAAGAAGCGTGGCTCGCGTAGATCATGACAGCCATCAATATGATTGGCAACAGGACGTCTGAGATGTAGCCAATCGCAAAAGATGAGACGAGAGCAGAAGGAAATGCCAGCGCCAACGGACAGTCGGGAAAACACGTCAAAAGGTGCTGGAGATGCTTGAGGGGACAAGGAACTTGTTCGAACTGGAGATCTTCAGGCGGCGGTACATGGTTGTAGTAGGTCTAAGTATACGGTCTGTCGGGAAGATGCGCGATGCACATGGAATGTACCCATGGTGGGGGAGAGGCAGAGCAGGGGTCAACTAGTGTGGAGTGGAGTGGAGTGAAGGAAGAGCTGCTAGGGGCTTAGGGCGTGGCCACGAATTCATGCATGAACTCGAGCGTGAAGGAAAGGAATGCTTGCTCTTTCGGCTGCTGGCTCAAAAGATGGCGGCGTAGAGAGGATGAGGATGGAGGCTTTAGGGCAGGGCTGGACAGCGCAGGGCAGGGCATGGCAGGGCAGGACCCGGAATTGCTGGTTGAAACCTGCCGTGGTGGTGTTGAAACTCTTATATGGTCCCAGACTTCTGTGCAACCCCTCGCACCCCTCGAGACCGTTTTGGGCAGATGTCTGTGCGCAATCTCAACATCACAGACATCTATTGTTGCATTGTACCGCTGCTGAATCTGATTGTTACTTTAAGACGAAGCTTGTCGAGCAACCCCAACGGACACCCATGGCATTCATGGATCATGCTCTAGACCCAGTAGGCATGACCACCAAACACATCAGATCTTGGATTGCCAGCTTGGGCCAACGAACTGGCGGTCAAAGGCACAAGGGTGCCATTCAAGGACTCCAGGGATCAAGGTATGATCTCCATGGCTTGCAGCGCTTCAACGAGGCTGTCATGAACCACGATCTTCGCTGTTGTTGGAGCCGGGTAGCAGTCGCCGAGTTGAGCCAATTGTCAAGCCACTCCAAAACTGCGTGGGTAGTAACGTGGGTGGCTGAAAATGGACGCTATGCTTGTACATGGCATCCGGTTTGGGCTGCGTCTCCGAATAGATGCCATGGTGTTTTGGTGCCTAAACAAAGCAATATGCTTGTGCTGCGTTGTCAAGCGACCAAAAGGGACTTAATAATTCTCCGTCGTTTGCACCAGGCCGGGTCTAGCTGCCCAAACAAAGAGCACAATCAACGTGTGCCTGCCTCGAATTTCATTGTCCCATCCTTCGCAGCGGGACTTCACATCTGGAGATGGCGGTGTAAGTACGCCAGTGCTGGTGACCGACTGCCATGACGGCAGTGCAGACCAACGCAGTGGGTAGGAGGGGAGCCGAGTCAAAAACCTTCTCGAAAGTCTGGCGGGACCAGGCATCCCTGAGTAAGAAGCGCATCAGCGGATGGCAAACTGACTAAGTGGCCATGAATTTCTCGCGGAGAAGGCGTTTGTAGAAACGTGCAATGAAAATAAAGATGTCTTGGCACGCCGACTATTCGAACTCTATCCCATGGTAGCGGTGAGCTGTTCGAACCACGAGGGGTTTTAGCTCTCGTAGAAACGCAGGATGCAGTGGCGCCGCACCTCCAGTACAGTAGTACTACAATAGTGGTAAAGCTACGGGCTTGCAGACAACAACAGCGAGTATCAGACGAGGTGCCTGAACATGACTAACCAGCACCAGCCAGTAATTTGGCTAGGCTGGACGTTGCGTTGGATTGTTAACTCAGTTACTACTGGCTGCTGGTTCAGGCCCTACTGAGCGATTTGGTAGCGAGTCGTTGCACGGCCTGTAGCCGACAAGGCGCCACTGTTGGCCTATGCCGTGCATTAGCAGGCCGCATTAATGGGGATGCCCGTGCTGTGCTGCTGCCATTGTTCTCGCTCGAGCCAGACGCACAAACCAGCCAGCCTCCCTCATGGCATTTTGTGGCAAGCACGCGGTATCTGTCCTGCAGAAAGCCGTTATGGAGGCTCGTCCTTTCGTTGCAAATGACAATGGTAATTGTCGTCCGCATCGTCGACAAGAGCGGTAACATAGCCGGATTGAGCAGATTGACATCGGCGACTAAGGCTTGCCTAGATCTGAGCTCTAGTTTCTAGTTGCAGAACAAGTGCTCTGCAGCAACTCCCCGAATTTATGCCTTATGACAATCTACGATCCATTGCTTTCATCGAAGCCGTCATCAGCAGTCTGCCCCGCAAAAGCGTTCGCAAGAAAGAAAAGAAACGGCAATGCCAATCATGATGCTGGCTTGAGGTATTTGGGTACGGAAGAGCACTTCGCGACTTCCGGGCTCACTAACAGCATTCACGAAAGAGCATGGCAAACGCTAATATGGTGCTCGGAATCGATCGAAACGATCATAAGATATGATTAACCCGCCACCAATAGTGTGAGGTGTTAATATCTGATATATTGGGATGCTCCGCGAGCCAGCAGTGGGGAAGACTTCTCTAGACCACGGCAAAGCGCATCTTCAAAATGCAACTCGCGTGATCGCCGTTCACTTTTTTTCAGGGCTGGAGAGTGGAAGCAGCGTCTCTAGACCCATGATGTTTGAGCGGTGAGACTGTGATGCAAATGAGACTCAGGAAACCGGCGGCTGCGCAAGGTTCTGGGGCCTTCTCGGGAACAGCAACAACAATGAGCTGGACACACAAAGCCAAGTGTATCCACATCCGACCTGTCAACCGTTCGAGGTCATCACAGACATGGCTTGGTCAGGGCAGAGCATGGTGAGGGTCAGCCTCCTGCAGGGACTGAAGATTCATGCTGAGTCCCGCATTATTGAAGAGGGGCAATAGAGCATGGGCCAATCCCAAGATAGAACAAATTATTGATCTGCAAACGGGCAATTGGCCAATAGGGATTATCGAGGGGTGAGCATGGAGCCCTTTTCCTCCGCCTGAGCGTCGAATCATGAAACCGCAGCGCGAACTGGGAGCTGAGCTGGACTGTCGTACTCATGTTTTGTTTTGATCCAGGGACCACCTGAAGCGAACGGAACATTGATTGATGGGATGGGATGGGACGATATTGACTGAAAGCGGGAGGGGCACAAAGCAAGAGAGCGGCGGAGATAAAAGAAGAATAGAGTTTGCGCATGCTGTCAACAAGATGAAGAGATGTCGTTAATGTCTGAGGATCGCCTTGTCGGTACCAGAAAGTACTTACTGTGGCTGGGTCAAGCCAGGGTGGCTGAAGGGGTGTGAAAATGCGCAATCTGCAATCTCGGTTGGCCCCGAGGTGAGGATCCCGTGGTTGTCACAGGGGCCGGATTCTGGAAGAGATTCTTAGGCGATTGACTTTATGATATTGACTATTTAATATAGGAGGTAGTTCTACACACAAGTAAGCAAAGTAAGCAAGTTAATGTAAGATGTGTACAAGCATTCCCATCGCAGAAAACGTGTTTGCGAAGAAAGTCAGACGTTCTCGAAGGTGAAGCGTTGTCGACGTTCCATATTCTGGCGCTAGTGAGATGAGATTGTGAACACTGTATGAAGCGAGCCAACCTTGCCCTTGACCTTGTCGTCGCCCTGAGTCTGATCTGTTCACCACATCCATGCCAGCCAGCCTTGTCCTTTCTGACGAACTCCATCTCTGATCACATTCGCATCCCTCATACGGAGCTCAACCTCTCGCGTGCTCCAGACATCCAACAAGGCCACCCAATCCCGCGGTCTCGAGACCACGACGCCAAAATCTTCAACCGAAGAACTACAGACCTAAGACGCGTCAGAGTCGAACGCCCAAAGCCATCCAAGCCTCTTGCATTTGTCGATTTCGGACATCTTCCAAATCGAATAAGATCAAATTTGCGAGTCACCAAGCAAGATGAGCTTGCAAACAGCAGGGGACATACCCCTCCAGATCACTTCCGAGAACTCTTCTTCAGAACGGCGCATCACTCCGTCATGGACTATCGGTCAGCTCAAGGCAAAATTGGAGCCAGTTACCGGCATCCCACCTCTATCGCAGAGGCTTACTCTGAAGCTCGGTGGTCGTCAACCTGTTCCTATTGAAGCCATCGATGAAGAAAACACACAGCTGGGAAACTTTCCCCTGGCGCCTTACGCTGAGATTCACGTGAGTTTTGGGTTTCTCGTTCTCTCTTCGCTTTACGAAACATGATGATACCCTTTCCTCCGGAGACTAAATCCCTAGTGGGACCGTTGGGCCAAGGATGAGGTTCATGGAGAATACAAAACAAGGTTAAATTGACAAGCCAATCGAGGACCTGGGATTGTATCCATTGTCACTTTGTTGCGGTTCGAGTTGCACCTTCAGTTGATGTATCAGATATAAGAACTGTGGGGCCGCGAACGAATCTCACCACCCTGCAAACCGATGGCAGGAGTGTTTGATCCTCTCTTTATTTTAAGACTGAGAAGCAAATTCTGGAAAAGTCAATTCTCAAAATGCAAATTTTGGCCAAGTCGGTTTTACCTGCCGTCCCGCAAGTGCTGTTTGGTGTCACCGATCGTTTCTCAGGGCCGATCGGTTTGATGCGCACATCAGCCGCCAGCTTCATGAACTCAGATGCTTGCTTCATCCCAAATCCATCGTCCCACGGCGCAGGCTAACTTTCCACCACTTACAGGTCACAGACACCCGGCCACCTGGAATGCGCCCAAACTTCACGGATGCTAGCAAGGTTGCCAAGTATGAGATGCCTCCGGACGAGTATGAGCAGAAGACCGATAGCGTTCTTGCATGGAAAAAAGCAAATAAACTCGGTCGTTTCGACCCTTCCGCGCCAACTCTCGAAGAAGCAAAACTGCAAGCTATTGATGCGGAGATCAAGAATAGAGGAATAGAGGTTGGTAAGAGATGCAGAGTCGGCGAGGATGATTCCAAAAGAGGCGAGATCATGTATGTTGGTGATGTCGAGGAGATCCCAGGTGGATTGGGCAAATGGGTCGGTGTGAAGTTGGATGAGCCAGTCGGTAAGAATGATGGGAGTCTGAAAGGCAAGAGATACTGGGGCAAGGACGGGGATCCAAAATTTGGTGTATTTGTCAGGCCCGAGAGAGTCGAGGCTGGTGATTTTCCAGCCATCGATGATCTAGAGGACATGGATGAAATCTGAGGCATGGGACTCAGATACCTCGGTCATGAGCTGGCAACATCAAGCAGAGCAATGTCGAGGAGCTAACCAGCTACAAACGTCAGGGAATCTCTGCACCTTGCAATTCCTAGCTAGCTTTCAGAGCACAAGCCTCGGCAGTTATTGCCAACATATCAAGTTGCATTAGAGATAGATCGCAATTATGATCCTGTACTTTGAAAGGGTTCAATGACGCCTCACCAGACATCACTGATCCTTGATGGAAGCTCACGAGGTCTCCTTCTCAATGGTAAATCACGTGATGATATGCCATTCAACAACTCACTTCTTGGGATGACTTCGTATTTGTTTATTGCTAATTGAGCCCTAGCGTCTATGTGAGCGATCGTACAAAGCCTTCTTGCAAGCGCTTTTTGAAGCTGGGGATGGCCCCCTCTCCAAGGAGTGGCCCTTGAAACATTTGAGCACTTGGCATCTGCATGCCTACGGCAAAGAATTTCCCGCGAACTCAGAGACTCACGCCAAATATACTCATGGACGATAAAAACAACTTCTCGAGCTTCGATTTTTTGAAATATTACAGCTTAGGTGTCTCAGCTAAATCATTGGGCTCGGTTGTGCTACCTCTTCACATACCACAATCCGCCCAGTCACGAATCCTTTGATTAGGCTGCAGGATTCGTACTGGATAAAACCTCCCTGCCCGCTCCAACACCATGAGCTTCATCTCAAGCTCAGTTTGAGGTCTACAGCAGAGACATCGCGGTAGTACATCTGGTCATTCGTTCGTGTGCCCTTCAGTATTCTCGGCCAATCCAGCCACCCCAAAGCCATCATGGCGCCAAATGCATCAGATCCAAAGGACCTGAAATTGGTCCTCAACCCAGCACGACGGCGCGCTCTCTCCGTCCTCATGGGCAGCATAATCGCACACATGCGCTCGCAAGTCGAAGCCTCTTTTAATGGACCCCAAACAGAAGCTGCACCCCTCTTCCTGGGAGGCAGCTCTTCACGTGACCACTCAGAATCCCCATCACCGTCTCCCCTCGCCTCCCCTTCTCTCGATCCAGAAGCAGAAGCGAGGCAACGACGTCTAGAAGCTCGTCTAGAGCGATCTTTATCCACGCCAAAGTTACAAGAGCTGCAGAAAAGCGCTCTATTCTATTTCGATACATGGGCAGCGGAAGTCAGGGGCCAGTTCAGGAAGACTTGCGATGGGCCTGATGATCCAAGGTCTGAGCAGAGGAGGAGAGACTGGATGGCAGCAAGGAATCCGGCACCACCTCCATATTCAGCCGAATGTTCAGACGTGAAAGATGTTGCAGCAGAAGTCCAGGCCGAAGCTAGAGAGATGCAAGAAGCTAAGGATGTATCACTGTTGCAATCCCTCTACCATCCCATCCCTACACGTCTGAATACGATTTCGAAAGAAGACAGAACGTGCGTGATTAGTTGCTTGGTACTGCTACTTCTAAGTGTGGGGCATTATTCAGCACATTCGAGGGTGTTGCTCTGTTATGTCACCTCAGCTTTTGCATTACCGTTAAGCGTGCTCACGAAAGAGGAGACAGAGATCGCACAGACTTTGTTGCTCGCATCAAAGACACTGACAGCTGATGCCGAGACGAAGAAACGACAGGCTGAGAATGCGTCGTCCAGACGGTGGAAAGTAGGACTTGCATCAGTGGCTGGAGCCGCGGTGATTGGAATTACTGGTGGGCTGGCGGCACCGATCGTTGCGGGCGCTATAGGAGGGATCATGGGAGGGGTTGGTCTGGGTGGTGTAGCATCTTTTCTCGGTATTTTCGCTATGAATGGTGCGTTGGTGGGGAGTCTATTTGGGGCTTTCGGAGGTAAGATGACAGGAGAGATGGTCGACAACTACGCCAAAGAAGTTTCTGACTTCAAGTTTCTGCCGCTTGCTTCCGAATGGGGCGAGCATGGGACGAAAATAGACGCTGAGACGGAGGGCAGGTAAGACTATTTCCAGCCTGTCAAATGGTGTAAGAAGTTCGGATGTTGATGTGTCCGAAATATAGGAGACTTCGGGTGACAATCGGAATCAATGGCTGGCTGAATGGCAAAGACGATGTCGTCAAGCCTTGGCGAGTTCTCGGACGAGAGAGTGAAGTCTTTGCTCTTCGCTATGAGATGGAAGCTCTGATCGCTCTTGGTACCAGTCTAGAAAACATGGTATCCTCGTATGCCTGGTCGTTCGTCAAAGTCGAGATCCTCAAGCGCACAGTCTTAGCTACCCTGTGGTCAGCTCTCTGGCCAGTCTATCTCCTAAAAATGGCAACGAGCATCGATAATCCCTTCGCTGTTGCGAGGAATCGAAGCGAGAAGGCGGGTGAAGTACTTGCCGACGCACTTATCAACAAAGCGCAAGGCGAGAGACCTGTCACGTTAATCGGATACTCGCTTGGCGCGAGGGTGATCTATTCTTGTCTCAAGTCGCTTGCGGAACGGAAAGCTTTTGGCCTTGTCGAATCCGTGGTTTTCATTGGCGCGCCCGTCCCAAGTAATAACAACAATTGGAGAGTGATGAGGTCAGTCGTTTCCGGCAAGATCATCAATGTTTATTCCGAAAACGACTATATCTTAGCTTTCCTTTACCGAGCTACCTCGATTCAGTTTGGTGTCGCCGGTCTACAGGAAATCAGCGATGTGGAAGGTGTGGACAACTTGAATTTGAGCAAGGAAGTCAGTGGTCACCTCCGGTACCCCGATCTGATAGGCAAGATCTTGAAGAAGGCCGGCTTTGAGGGAATCTTAGTAGAGGACATGGAGATCGAGCGAGACGACGCGGCAGAGATACAGCTGCTCGACGAAGAAAATGCACGAAAGAAGGGCGCACATGAATTGAGCGGTGGCTACGAGGGAGATTTGATCAGTCTGATGGATAGCCAGCCACCAATTGCTGAGCTTGAAGGCGGCAGTATGACTATGGGACAAGGATTTGACCCGAGATCCAGGAAAGACCTTGACGTGGAGCGTGTGCATTGGGGCAGGGACAACGGACTGGACGAGTTGACGTTCGGTCTAGCAGGAATGGACATGAACAGACCAGAGCTAAAAATGGCTTCAACACAACCGCATATCCAACCGGACCTCCAACTCCAGCCTCATCGTCCACAAACAACACCCCAGCGTTCCCAGACTATCGAGGTCGACCGTGAACGCGGTGTTATGGACATCACCCAGGGCGTATCTGGCATGAACTTCTCGGCCCCTACACGAGACCGCACTTATGACTCGGACGACAGCGACAGTGGTGGTATTCAGATGGTCGACAACGATTCTGATTCCGAGGGTGGAGACTTGATGGAGGTTCCTGGCATCCCAATCCCGGATGATGAATTGTATGGTCAGGAGGAGCCGAGAGATAGCGGGAAGGTAACCATGATTTGGGAAGAGCCCAAGAGCTTGGGTAAATTCCCACGGGAGAGGAGTTCTGGGTCTGGGTCTGGGTCTGGATCTTCGAATTCAGTCGCTATGGTGGTCTCGGATATAGCTCCTGCGCAGACCAGATCGCCTGCCCGGACGGGGCAGAGGACGACAGCGAAGGATCTGGGACTCTATTGATCTGTTTGTGATCTCCGGGACATGTGTTTGGTCAGGATATAATGGTAATCAGGGACGTCAGTTTCTAAATCTGGGCATAGGATCGTGTCTGCAGTCTCCCCTTGCTTCGATGCGAGGTGCTCGCATCAGATGTCGTGATTGCCATCAACAGGCTTCTGTCAGTCTCTCATCCGATCTAGAGCCTCTTGACACCAAACAGCTGACAAGTCAGTCCCCTCCTTAAGAAGTGACGAGAGTTCTAGGTTCCAGGGCTTTCTTGTATAGAGCGGAAGGATGAGCGTCCATGGCCTTGCGCGGGACGTAGTGTCCTTACCTCCATATCTCGTTCACACTAAGCAATTGGGCTCCCCACAAACCTTCTATATGCTTTGCAAGGATCCTTATCTCCCGAGTCTCAAGTCTGTGGGTTTATCCTGAGTCTCCTTGCCATAAGAGTGGGCGTTGCCATGCTTAGGTAGCTACTGCATATTGAGCTTTGGCTCAGCTGCGACTGTTCCAACAGGCTCCATTCTTGCGAGGAGCTCACACATAGCAACATGGAGCAGTCAAGCCTGGCTCTAGTATGTCTGCACTTGCTAGAGCTCTTGCGTTGATCACCCCCTTTACGTCATGTATATTGAACAGAAGATACATGGCTTCCCTTACTATCCCGTTCGCAACCTTTCAACAATAGCAGCGGTCAGGTTGAAGCTTTAAGTGAATTGTTTGACCGTTTCGAATTTTTCTTTGAGTTCATCTGACCCTAGGAGTTGCCTCGGTATACTGGGCTTTGATGTCGCTCTCCTGTTGTGAGACATCGCAACAGCGATTCCGAACCAACCGCACGGTCTGGTAGACTGTAAATCTCACTCGTTCTTTCTACACCATCATCAAAGACTTCACTCCTTGCTATCTGGGACATAATTGTCAGGAAGACAGATAAGATCGCCATAGCACATCGAATATAGGACGATGTTTCAAACACCGAAAAGGTTATTTCAACTGCCTTCTTTCAAATTTCCAAAGTTCAAAGCATGCTTCGCACCCCGGACTGCAAGCGCAAACTCTCCACGGCCATGTCTCCGGAAAGTATCAACAGCGCATAATCATTAAGTGCGGCATCCGAGCTGTCGGAAGCAGAAATGTATTCTCTACTTCCAGAAAGGCGATGCGACACGGCTACCGAATGTAGCCGTACCACCAGCCGTGCGGTTTCAGACCTCAGTTTCGACAACCAAACTAAGTTTCTCGCCTCCCACAACGCACACCTACTCTAACACCACTACAGAACAAGCACAACGCTACCGGATCCCCAGACGGCAGTGACAGTCGTACTTTTAAACATCAGGGGTCCAGGACTAGGCAGATAAGGTGCACCGTCCGCCTCCTCGTGGTTGGAACAAGGCTTTGAGGGAAGTTAGTGCCGTGGTAGAGGTCAGACAAGTGTCTGTGATCGCTTCGGAGTTTATCAGTAGTTCATGCCATGTTGCTGGGCTACCGGTAAGTGGATTCTGCCAATGTTTGTTTGGGTCTGTGCGTACTTGCATGAAGAGCTTGGGATCTTCGTTCTGGCTTGCATGATCTTGGATACTAGCCTTAACTTTGACTCGAAGTTTACATAGAAGCATGTTCTCACGGCATGTTGATGCATGATATGCCATACGCACGAGGAGCATGAGGAATGACTTGGTCAGACAGCGCTTTGCTCCACGTGGTTTACAGGAAAAGGGATGGCTGCGTTCGGTATTTAGAAACCCCCGGAGCGTATCTACCTTAGATGAAATTGGGAAGCTGCTTGAGATATCAGATGGTTGAAATTAAATGCCTAGAAAGTCCTCGATCTGGGTAACATAATGGGGGGG